>Ga0210057_1000014_pt1 | contig 481726 bp, 509 predicted proteins | sample CryGeyCG2114_010_2_FD_183968 | JGI IMG/M metagenome (GOLD analysis project Ga0210057, IMG submission 183968) | Groundwater microbial communities from aquifer - Crystal Geyser CG10_big_fil_rev_8/21/14_0.10 (SPAdes) (version 2) | ecosystem: Environmental > Aquatic > Deep subsurface > Groundwater... | reverse complement strand
CCCGTTGGTATTAGCAAACAGGAATTTGCAATCTTTGTACCGACGCTGATTAATTTCAATGCAATACTTGATACTGCCAGAAAAATTATTGAATTCAGAAATGAAAAAGAGGAGGCAGAGGACGCCTCGGTGTTTGTAAGAGAATACCACCATAATTATATTTCTGAATTTCTGGACTCAAGAAATGCTGCGACAATAGAGAAAACTGTTCACAATACGATTGAATACACAGACAACATAATTAGGTATTTCCGTTTAACTCGCTATCTCCATATACGAGGCAGCGGGTTTTATATTGACCTTGAACCAAGGAGAATGATTGAGATTGATAGTATTCTCGCTACAGACAATGCTTCTCCAAAAACATTCGCTGATTCTAACGAGTACGCCGCTTATCTTGCGGATATTGAACAACCGGTTTTGCCTTGGGAAACTGATGTGGAACTTAGAAATATTACTACGGCTCTTACTGGTGATGTCCGCGGTTTCGTCAGTGACCTTGAGACAAAGGGGGTTATCATTCCAGATTTTGTATTTAAAGACATACCCACTTTAAGCAGAGAGGATTTGAAATCTTACGCCGAGAACTTGCGCTCATATCGCAGAAAATTACAAGAGTTGGAAATTCATTTCGAATCTCAAAATACGGACAAAATCAGGGAGTACATAGAGGCGCTACGAAACATACATCAGTCGTCAAACAAGAAGAGTGTTGAACTTGAAAAACTGGCGACACTTGCTATCAATGCGCTAAACGATGCAATTGAAATAAAACCAAACTATCCAGTAGGCGACGACAATGAACCGACGTTTACTGCTCCCGCAGGAAAACCGGATATTGAGTGTTTCTACCAAACTTTCAACTCTGTATGCGAAGTAACCATGCTTACAGATCGTTCCCAGTGGTACAACGAGGGGCAACCAGTCATGCGCCATGTTCGAGATTTTGAGGAAACATATCCTGAAAAAGGAGTTTACGGCCTTTTTATCGCTCCTCGCTTACATCAAGATACTGTTGAGACTTTTTGGGTTGCAGTTAAACATGGATATCGTGGAGAAACTCAAAAAATAATTCCACTTTCAATCACGCAAATGATTCGGCTACTGGAAATTCTTGTTGAGATCAAAGAGTCTGGAAGAAGACTTGAACACGATAAAATATCAGCTCTTTACGAAGAAATTCTAGCAATAACAAATGAGGTCGATGATTCTGCGGAATGGATTGCACGCATTCCGTCCGCCATTGACGCTTGGCGGGAAGAAATATTTGCACGATAATTTGCCATGAAAACGAACCATCTTTATTTAGGGGACTGCATAGAAATAATGAGCAACGAGATGAAACCGGAATCGGTTGATCTTATTTTTGCCGATCCTCCTTACAACCTTTCCGGTAACGGCTTGCGCTGGAAAGGAAACAAAACCGGCGGCGATTGGTACATGGTGAACGAAGAGTGGGACAGAATGTCTGCACCGGAGTATTTGCAATTCACTCGTAAATGGATCGGCGGAGCATATAGGGTTCTGAAAGGTGGAGGATCTATCTATATTTCCTGCACCTACCACAATATTTCCGAAGTAATGATTGTCTTAAAGCAGCTCGATTTCAAAATCAACAATATCATTACATGGCAAAAGACAAATGCGATGCCGAATATGACAAGACGAGTTTTTACCCACTCCACCGAATTTGTTGTTTGGGCGGTGAAAGGTAAGAAATGGATATTTAACTACGAAGAACTGCGAAAGGTGAATCCAGAAAAACAAAAAGACGGCTCTCTAAAACAGATGAGAGATGTTTGGCAACTGCCACTGGTACAAGGTAAGGAGAGAATACGAGGCAAAGATAATAGGGCTATTCATCCAACGCAAAAACCAGAGGAAATGCTAAGGAGAATTATCCTCGCTTCTTCTAACAAAGGGGATGTCGTTCTTGATCCGTTTGTGGGGAGTGGCACCACAACATTTGTTGCCAAGAAACTTGGTAGGCATTGGATTGGAATTGAAAAAGACAAGAAATATTTTAAGGTTGCACAAAATCGCATGGAATAATTTATGAAATTAAACGTCTTTAAAATTCCAAAGGATCGAGTAAAAGATTTGAAGGACAAATTCAAATTGCCATCTTTGGGCTTGAAAGTAATAAAATCAGAAAAAATAGGAGATTATCAAACAGATTTCTACTTCTCAAAAGACGTGAAAAACATACCCATCCCATGGGTTGATACATATTCTGATTTTTTTAGTGAACCGAAACCATCGAATACAGTATATTTTGCCTGCTATCTCTGGGAGAGTGATAAATTTTGCTTTGCGCTTAGTTATGGAAAATCACATTTTTACCTACGACAATTTTGTGATCATGATTTTGGTACATTTATAGCGAAAAGGATTGCTAATGAGAAAGATATAAGGCAGAAATCATCAAAGAAATTTGCAGGAAAAAAGAAAAAAGAGATTCGGAGCTACATGAAAAACAGCCAGCTTGATATCGAAAGTGGAGAGTCAGTAGATTATCTACAATCTTCAATAATTAAGGACCAAGTCATTAATTTTGGTAAATCTGGCAAATTCGGTTCTTCTGTCCTGCTTAGTTTAGATATGGAAAAAGATAAGCTCCCTGGTTTTTTCAAAGATTTAGTGTCCGCCATAGGTCTAACAGAGAATTTCTCACTACCGAGAACCACAATAATAGACAATACGACACAAAGTCAGAAATTTGAAAAGGATTTGATAAATGAGATTGTAGGAAATTCCGATGACACAGATTTTACTGAGAATTCACACGAACTTTTTGGGGTTGATTTTGTTTTTTCTGGACATGAGAAATACAAATTTTCGCATCGCGGGAATGAATCGAATCATTTGGATGAGCTTTCTATTGAAGCATTAAGAAAATATGTCTCCGAAAACTCTATACCGAAAGATGAAATAATGGCTATAAAGGTCATTGTTGAAAAAGAGGATTCAAAAGGTTATACAAAACAGATTAAGGATTCTCTCGATTATATTGTTGACGGACAAAATGTGATTTTGTCGCAAGGTAGATGGATGGAGTTTAATGAAGATTATGTAGACCAGCTAAATGAATATATTGATGAAATTGAAATAGAGCCCACAGAAGACTCTCTTGTCGAGGTTGAAAAGGTTGCTGAAAAGAAGTTCAACGAAAATACGATTCCCCTTGGTTATTCAAACGCCGATAAAGATTTTTCTAAAATAAAAATTGGTTCTGGTGTAGCTATTGAGGCATGGGACTTGCAAAAGGACGATGTGGTATATGCAGTTAAAATTGGCACGCCCCAAAAACTTGGCTATGTTTGCGATCAATCTAATAATACATTGGAGATTATTAAGAAAAAAGCGAATGTCAGAAAACTTGATATAAATTTCAAGACCTACTGCCTTTGGATTGTCTTGGATAGAGCGGAAAGGATAAGCAAAATATCGGAAATCAAGTCAATAATCTTTAAGCAAAAGATAGAATCATGGGCAAGAAAATGTTCAGAATTTGGTATCACGCCGAAAATTAAAATTAGTTACATAAAAAAGTAGTTTGTGCTAGAGTAGGAGTGATGATATTAACGAGGTACAGAAGATAAAGAATTCTCCGGCGCATTTATGCGCCTCTTTCTCTTTGCCCTCGTAAGCTAATGGATAAACTGCCAGACTTCTATACTGGACTTGGAAGTTCGAATCTTCCCGAGGGCACTTGTATTTCCGTAAGGGAGCCGCCGTGTTTCCTCGACGGCGGGATTTGCGCGCGCATGGGAGGGATGGGGCAAGCGCATTTCGGCAGCGCCTCGGGCATTTCCGCTAGGGCGTCCAGGGCTACGGATGAGCGCCGCCGTTCTATTGCAATGCAGAAGTTTAGTAGCGGAAGCGACACCACGAAAGCACTATTGAAAACGTGGAGGGGGGTTGTGCGAGGGCGGACTCCGAAGGCACGTTCAAGCGAACGATATACTCTCGACGAACCACAAAATCGGCACGGCACTGAAGACTCAAAATGACCACTGCGAGGAGGAGCCCGACGCTGGGGGGAGGATTCCTTTCTCCCCCCAAATGGAGCGGTGCCCGAGCAAGCGCCGAGCACGGCGCACTTGCGAGGAACAGCACCGCACCTAGGCATCTAGGCGCGAGTAGCCCTAGCGAAAATGCCCGAGGCGAATGCCGAGGGTGACACCCCGTGCCCTGACGAACCACTAGCGAGGAAACAGACACGAGGCACCGTAGCATTTGCATTTGGAGCCGCACGCCTTGCCCTCAAAGGCAAGGCCCGACCGAGCCCCGTTTCCGCCCATTCAATTTAAAAAAGAATCCCCCCGCGAAAAAGAAAAAGTATGGAAAGGCGGAAACGGGGCGAGGGCGGACGCGCGGTACTCCGCGCGGGCGGCGTTCGAGTTACCACGGAATCGGAGCGTACGATTTGGGTACGAACTACCACGCGCTCGGCGCGTGCGAAGTCAGTCGCTTTGCGACTGGAAAAAGGTTCGAACTTGGTCGTACAATGTAGCCTGATTGAAAACGAGTTTAAAAAATAGTTCTCAATCACTCGCAAAATATTCCTGCTATACTTATTAATACATGGTCAACAGTAAGTTACAGCTGCACTTTTTGCTCCTCCTTCTTGCTGGGGCGTTGGTGCTATCCTTCTTCATCTTCAGGCCCTTCCTCGCACCCCTTGCGCTCGCGATGGTATTCGCGGTTGTCTTGCAGCCGTTCTATCGCAGGGTGGTACGCTCCATGGGGAATAGGGAATCGATAGGGGCTCTGGTCACGGTTGTGATAAGCATTGTGTGCGTTCTCCTACCGCTTTCATTTTTGGGTACTCGAATATTTCAGGAATCGGTAGGCGTATATAATTCTCTTGTCACGAATGATGGCAATGCTAATTTCGCCGTTTCTTTTTTTAAGGATACTGGCCGTGCACTCGAAGGTTCCATTCCCGGCTCCGCCCGCTTTTTTGAAAACCTCTCAGTGGATCTCGATGCGTATGCAAAACAAGGTCTTACGTGGCTTATCGCTCACGTGGGTGTAGCCCTCTCCGGTGTTTCCGTCTTTGTCCTGAACCTCTTTATATTTTTTGTCGCACTGTATTATCTCCTTCGGGATGGGAAGAAATTAAAGCAGGCCCTCGTATCCTTAAGCCCCCTTGAAGACAAAGACGATGAAATGGTGTTCGGGCGGCTCGCCTTGGCGGTTAATTCCGTGATTAAAGGAAATCTGACGATTGCTCTTATACAAGGAGTCATGACCGCGATCGGTCTCACAATTTTCGGAGTACCCAACGCCGTTTTGTTCGGAACGATCGCTGCTGTAGCGGCTCTCATACCTGCTGTGGGGACGGCGCTCGTCTTGGCGCCCGCAACGCTCTATCTATTTGTAACGGGAGACACCATTCCAGGCATTGGGCTTTTGATATGGTGGATCTTTGCAGTTGGACTCATCGATAACTTCTTGGGACCGAAACTGGTGGGTCGTGGAATGCGCCTCCACCCACTCTTTGTCCTCCTTTCGGTATTGGGCGGCATCGCGCTTTTTGGTCCGATTGGTATCTTTCTCGGCCCCCTGGCCTTGAGCCTGCTCTTTGCGTTCATCACGATCTATTCATACCTTGCGGATCCGCAACGGGCTCCATCGCGGTGAACGGGAATCGTTTCTCACAATGTCCAACGCTCATCATCATAAAAAGACGGGAAGCAATGGTTTCCTGCGGGACATCGGGATTATCGCCATCAGCGTTCTCGTGGCGGTGATCCTCGTCAAATCTGGTATTTTATTGCACGTCATTAACTCCGTGAATGGTTTCGGATTTCTGAGCAGTTTTATCGCAGGAGTATTCTTTACGTCGGTTTTTACCACTGCTCCCGCGATTGCGGCTCTCGGCGAGATATCCATTACGCACTCTCTCTTTATGACGGCTTTTTTCGGCGCGCTCGGGGCAATGCTCGGAGACCTCGTCATCTTTCGTTTTATGAGAGACACATTTTCAGAACATATTTCGCACATGGTGCAGATGCGCGGAATGAGCAGGAGACTTAAGCATCTTTTTAAACTTAGATTTTTCCATTGGTTCACGCTCTTGCTCGGCGGGCTTATCATCGCATCGCCCTTTCCGGATGAGCTCGGGCTGAGCCTCCTCGGATTTTCCCATATGCGCACCTCTCGATTTCTTCCGATGTCTTTTACATTCAATTTCGTCGGTATCCTCCTTGTCGGTCTCGCAGCACGTGCGCTTGCTCAATAAGTAAGGTTCAATACGTTTGCCTCTCGGTAGTTTTTATGGTATTGTCTTACTATTAATTGATACCTGCGGTCTTTATTTCATGACTCCATCAACAGCTCCGTACATGCCGGAGCATTCATTCAATCGTCTCGGCATTGCCCCGAGAATATTGGATATACTCGCAAAACTGAATTTCACTACGCCGACGCCCATTCAATACCGTGCAATTCCAGAGGGAGTTGCGGGGAAAGATGTCGTCGGAGTCGCTCAGACGGGGACGGGGAAGACACTAGCCTTCGGAATCCCTTTATTACAACGTCTTTCGGGAAGTGAGGGTCGCGGACTTATCTTGGTACCGACGCGCGAACTTGCGCTTCAGGTAGATGAGACGCTTTCGAAAATTGCACGACCCCTCGGGATCCGCACTGTCGTCTTTATCGGTGGTGCATCGATGGGCATGCAAATATCGGCGCTCCGAAGGGATCCACACATTGTGATTGCAACGCCGGGGCGACTTCTGGATCATCTCGCGCAAAAGACCATTAGGCTCGATAAGGTGGAAGTCCTCGTTCTCGATGAGGCGGATCGCATGCTCGATATGGGATTCTGGCCGCAGGTCAAACGCATCATTGCTGCTGCACCCGCTAATCGTCAGACGATGCTCTTCTCGGCGACGCTTTCGCGGGACATCATGCAGCTCGCGACGCAGCACATGAAGCTCCCGCTTAGGATCGAGGTCGCGCCGGCAGGCACGACCGTAGAGAAGGTGAGTCAGGAATTCTTCATCGTTCGTAAAGAAGACAAGCCACGCCTCCTCGAAAAGATATTAGGCGACTACAAGGGTTCAACACTCGTATTTTCACGCACCAAGCACGGTGCCAAGAGGATCATGCGCACGGTCCTCGGAATGGGTCACACTGCCGCAGAGATTCACGGCAATCGTTCGCTTAGTCAACGGCGCGAGGCGCTCGAAGGATTTAAAAACGGCCGCTACCGAGTCTTGGTAGCAACCGACATTGCATCCCGCGGGATTGACGTAAAAGGGATTGAGCTCGTAGTGAATTACGATTTGCCGATGGATAGCGCGGATTACGTGCATCGCATCGGCCGAACTGCACGCGCAGGAGCAGAGGGGCGCGCCATTTCATTTGCCGAGCCGCATCAGAAACGTGATATTCGAGATATCGAACGCCTTATCAGAAAAACTGTTCCCATCAGCGTCTTACCGGCGCTTCCTCCCGCTCGGGCACAGAGTCAATCATATGTAGACGATGACCGACCGCGAAGATTTTCTCGCTCACCACAGAGATCATCCTCGCCACGTAGTGGATCAGGATTCCGGGGGCGCGGTGGACCACCTCGGCGAGGAGCACCTCGCCGCTTTTCTCGTTAGTTCCCAGGATTGTTTAGGTTGGAGTAAAAAAAGATTACTTCCATCATGGAAATGCTTATTCTCGCAAAACTTTTTCTCTTCGCGTTTCTCATCAACGTCGTGTGGGAGATGATGCATAGCCAATTGTATACAACGTGCCTCGATCGGTCGTGGAAGAAAAACGTGCCCCTGCTTTTGAAAATGTCTGTGAAGGACGGTCTATGGATCACAGTATTGTACGGAGTATCAGTCGTGCTTTTCGCTAACTGGAATATTTTTGAGAACGATGCGCAGCTACTTTTCTTTGTAGTATTCGCTCTAGCGGCAGGATGTATCGACGAGTTTGTATCTATTCGCCTCAAACGGTGGGAATACGCTCCTACGATGCCCACTATCTTCGGGGTAGGGGTTACTCCGTTTTTGGAATTTGCGGTTACTGGACTTTTGGCCCTTGGAATGGTCTTTTTCCTCTAGATATACAAATACTTGCATAGAAAGGGGACTTATTGCATAGTGACCGTGTCACTCCCAGAAAATCGTTATTAATCAAGGATGTAAGGCATATTTTATGAACAAATTACTCGTTTCCGCGATCATAGTCGTTGCCTCCCTCGTGGGCAGCGTTGCCTCCGCACAAGTCTACTATCCTACGTATCCGACGACATACCCAACGAACTCCTATCTCGGAACCTGTGTAAATTTGTATACCGACCTCTCGTATGGTTCAAAGGGAAGCGAAGTAACGCAGCTCCAAACCTTCCTTGTCAGCCAGAATTATCCCGGTAGCGGCAGCTGGATGATCACAGGAAACTTCCGTTCCGCGACACTTGCTGCAGTGAGGAATTTCCAACAGTCGCAAGGACTTCCGATTACAGGAATTGTGGATGCTGCGACGCGCGCTGCGATCTCTCGTATGAGCTGCGGCAACTATGGCAGCGGATACAGTACGTATAATTACAATTACAACACCTATCCGTCCTCCTTCGCGCAAGGCTACGGCGGGACGCAGTACACCAATCCGTTCAATTACAATTACAATTACAACAACACGAATTGTCTCTACACGTATCCATACACGTGCAACAATTACAACACCTACAACACCGTCACGGTGACCTCGCTCTCTGCAGTCACGGGTCTTCCGGGGACAAGTGTCACGGTCTATGGATCTGGATTCGATTATTCTAACAACACAGTCTATTTCGGTTCGATCGCACTTCCCAATATTCCATCGTCGAACGGCACTTCACTTACATTCACCGTGCCTGTATACGCAACTGCTGGCACGGTCGGTGTGTACGTTACAAATTATCGTGGGACAAGCAATATGCAAAACTTCGGCGTATTGGCTACGTACTCCAGCTGTTCCGGCGTTGGCGGCTACCCATACACGTATGGATACAACTGTCCTTCCCACTCGGGACCGATCTCGCTCACGTATTTGAATCCCAATTCTGGTGCGGTAGGTTCTGTAGTAACGGTAATAGGCACAGGATTCAGTTCGACTGGTAACACCGTGAATTTCGGAAATGGTTTCATCACCGGCATTAATTCATTCGATGGCCGCACGCTCACCTTCACGGTGCCATCCCAACTCTCCGGGGGTTCTTCCGCGTTCGTTACTTCGGGAGTCTACAATGTATCAGTCCGAAACTTCTCAAATCAAATTAGCAATGCATTGCCGTTTACCGTGACAGGATCGAGCTCCTACGGCGCGCCGGCAATCACAAGCGTAACCGGCCCAACCACACTTCCGACAAATACGCAGGGTACATGGACTATCATGATTCAGAATAATCAGCTCAATTCGTACGTCACGACTGCAGTTAATTGGGGCGATCAAACAATCTTCGGTGCCAGCCTCTCGCCAGTACAAACAACCTACGTACAAGGGAACCAAACGTTGACCTTCACTCACACGTACACGACTCCTGGCACCTACACGATCACGTTCACCGTGAGCAACGTAAACGGCCAGCAAAATTCCTCGACCGCGACCGTTGTTGTGGGTCAAGGTACAGGGAACGTCACGCTTTCTTCGATCTCGCCAATGTCGGCCCATATCGGAACCCAAATCATGCTCATCGGCAGCGGGTTCACTCCGCTTGAGAACACCGTGCGTTTTGGTATCGGTGGCACACAACACGTCCCATCGCAAAACGGCACGACTATCTACTACACGATTCCTTCCTTCGTTTCTCCGTGCGATCTCGTAACACCGGGAAGTTTCTGCGGGCAACCAGTTCAACAGGTAATGCCGGGCCCTATCCAGGTATACGTGACGAATAGCAACGGAACCTCAAACACAATACTACTCCAGGTGCAATAACCAGACTGCGCGTAGCGCGTGTATAGTGAAGTTACCCTATGGGCTACCTGAGCTATTTTCGCAGGCACTATTCCACCCTCATCGTAGGCTTCCTCCTTCTTACGACACTCTTTCTCCTCGTCCCTATTGCGATGCGCGTGGGGGTGGCACGGTATATGTATACCTCGGTCGAGGAGGCGCCGGAAAGCGATGCCGCACTTGTCTTGGGAGCGTCTGTCGTGCGCGGCGCTCCTTCCCCCATACTCGCCGAACGCGCCGATATGGCGATCGCACTGTATCGGGCAGGGAAGGTCTCAAAAATACTCGTAACGGGCGACAGCGGAGCGCTCTCGTACGACGAAGTGACTCCGGTCAGGAAGTACCTGCTGGACGCCGGTGTTGCCGCTGAAGATATTTTTCTTGATCACGCTGGTTTTGATACGTATAGCAGCATGTATCGTGCACGCGAAGTTTTTCAAGCAGAGTCGCTCACTATCGTCACGCAGGATTTTCATATGCCGAGAGCGCTCTGGGTAGCACGCCGCCTCGGCCTCAATGCAAAGGGCCTCGTCTCAGGGAGTGACGGTTCGACCTATGCCTATGTACGAGAAATCCCTGCTTCGATAAAAGCGCTTTTCGACACCATCACTCATCGACAGCCACAATACCTCGGCCCTGCACTCCCCTTACGTGGCAGCGGAGAAGCCACTTGGTACTGAAGTGGTAGAATTCTCTCATGCATGTTTTAAGGGTATTTCTTGTACCGCTCGTATTCTTAGGTGGTCTCGTGTTTTTTGCCTCTACGCTCTCCGGACTCCTTTCCCCTGACACTCCTTGTAAACTAGGCGCATGCCCCGAGACTCTCTATGAAGGTGACTCTGAGAGGGTTTTTCAATATACACGTTCAAGCGTATTTAAGGTGAGGCTCGATGATCGTAAAAATCCACCCACGGCCCTCCGTTGTAGTCCCGTAGGAGTCATAGAAGCAGTCTCATTCAATGGAGAAACACCGTATTACACAGGCACGTTTAGGGCGATGGCCCCGGGAGCCTGCCTTCTGGAAGGCAACGTATTTTCCGCGATGATCGTCATCAAGTAATTAGCTCAGGCTATCAAGCGCCCGCATATCTTTTTCGTCTATCGAAAAATCGAACACATCTCTATTTTCTTCGATTCGTTGCTTGTGTGTTGATTTGGGAATCGGAATGGTCTCGTGTTCTATACACCAGCGGATCATTATGTGCGCGGGTGTTTTCTTGTACTTTTTTGAGAGTTCCACGATGAGAGGATGATCGAGTTGTGAACCGCGGGTGAGAGGAGAGTAGGCCTCGACAATAATGTCGTGTTGCTGGCAACAGCGCAGGATTTCTTCTGCGTAATCGAACGGACTAAACTTTATTTGATTAACTGCGGGCGGAATCACCGCGTATTCAAGAAGTTTCTCAATATCCCCGATACCGTAATTACTGACCCCGATCGCGCGCACTTTTTTACTCTCATATATTTTCTCCAATGCTCTCCAGAGGGATTGTGGCATCTCCGCGACCGGCCAATGGATAAGATACAAATCGATGTACTCAAGGCCGAGCCTTTTCAGACTCTCATCGAATGCCTGTTTGGGATTACCAAAATCGGTAGGCCATAGTTTGGTCGTAACAAACATATCTTCGCGCGGAATTCCGCTTTCACGCACCGCCTTCCCGACGCCCCATTCATTGCCATAGAGTCGCGCGGTGTCGATAAGCCGATAATCCGCTTCCAGTGCAAGCATCACCGAGTTTTCCGCCTCTGCGTCGGTCATATTCCATGTACCGAGGCCGAGAATTGGCATCTCGATACCGTTGTTCAATCTGACTCGTGTGTATATATTCGTTTCCATTATCGACATTATAGCCTCATCGAAAGGCTGAGAAAGAATTGCTATACTAAATCGTCTTATAATGTACGTATGAGAAATCTCGCGCGTTTTGTGTTTGGAACCATGCTCATGGTTCTTGTTATTGTGCCGAGCAATGCCTCGGCACAAACTGCACGCTGCACGTTCACGCGCGATCTCACATTCGGTGCGACGGGGAGCGAGGTGACGAAACTCCAAGCATTCCTCAAAGATCAGGGATACTTCACGGCAGCGATGGTTCCGCGCTTTGGCCCCGCTACCTTAGCCGCGGTACGAGCCTTCCAAAAAGCGCAGGGCATTCCAACCGTGGGTACCGTCGGTCCGCTTACCCGCGCCGCGATCGCGGTGCGGTGCGGCGGTACGTCTACGGGCGCCTCCACCGTAGGGACCGGAACCACGTTTGAAGTAACAGGTTGGATTCCGTACTGGCGCTCGGCGACAGGAACGGCAGATGTACTTCCTCATTTGAGCGCACTCACCGAGGTGAATCCATTTGTCTACACAATCAAATCAGATGGCACGTTGCTCGACAACGGAAAACTCGACGAGGAGCCGTGGAGAAGTTTTATCGAGGAAGCAAAGCGCCAAAAAGTACGGATCATTCCAACCGTGATGACGAGCAACAGCGAATTGCTGCATGAGATATTGAGCAATCAGCAAAAACGAATTGCCCTAGAGGATCGGATCACCGCACTCGTGAACGAAAAGGGGTTCGATGGCATTGATATTGATTTCGAAGGTAAAAAGGCGGAAGACCGAGATAATTTTTCTACGTTCCTCAAAGGACTCTACCAACGCATGGGGAAAAAATGGGTGATGTGCACGATTGAATCCCGCACGCCGCTTGAGGCACGCTATTACGGCACGACGCCTCCTCCTGACGCGACTCTGTATGCGAATGATCTGAAAGAAATAAACAAATACTGCGATCGCGTGCGCGTCATGGCCTACGATCAGCAGGGGATTGATCTCCATCTCAATGCGCAGGCCGCTTCGTCGTCACAAATCTATGCACCGGTTGCTGACCCCGCGTGGGTGGAAAAGGTGATCAACCTCATGGCAAAAGACATCAAGAAAAGCAAGATCCTGATCGGTGTGCCGACCTACGGATATGAGTACGATGTCATGGCATACGCGGGGAATCAATACGTGTATGACATCCTGTGGAGCTTTAATCCGGGATATGCAATCCCGCTTGCAGCGGAGCACGGTGTGACGCCGCAGCGTAATGGCGCAGGGGAAATGTATTTCACCTACGTTGCAAATGTGGCGACGAGTTCGACGCCGGTTTCGCTCGGTCCCAATTCCGCACTTCTCGCCGCACTCGCCGCGACCGCCTATGCAGATACCTACAATTCGCATCTCGGTTTTCGTCTCATGACGTGGCCCGATGCGCACTCGGTGCAGACCAAGATCGATCTCGCAAGGAGATTGGGCGTGCGCGGCATTTCGATATTCAAGCTCGATGGCGGGCAAGATCCGAATATTTGGAAAACTTTGGAGGGTGTGAAGAAGTAGGGCTTGTCCCCACACCAACCGCACCAGAGGTACACGGTTTTTCAGCGGCGAAGTTATCCAGTTGGTGTGGGGGCTTGCTTTTATAATCCATAGTGTAGAATAGTCCGATGCCGAACGAAAATAATCAAATGAGCGCGAGCGCGAAAAAAGATGTAAGCGCCCTCTACCTTCCGGTTGCAATTGTTGTCGCGGGCGTACTTATCGCCGGGGGCCTCTACTACGGGCTTGCAGCGAATTCCAATAGCACAGGGGGCGGAGGTGCGGCACTGAAGGTAGATATTAAAGACGTCGACCTCGAAGGAGAACCGTATATCGGCGACAAAAATGCGCCTGTTGTACTTGCGTACTGGTATGACTACCAGTGTCCGTTCTGCAAAGCGGTGGATGTCGGCGGCATCCCGCAAATCCCCATCGAGCCCGCGATGCCGCAAATAATTAAAGACTATGTAGACACTGGCAAAGTAAAGGTCGTATTTAAAGACTATGCATTTCTTGGCGACGATTCCTTTACGGCTGCAGATTATGGACACGCGGTTTGGAAACTTTATCCCGACAAGTTCTACGAGTGGCACGAGGCGATGTTTGAGGCACAGGATGAAGAACATGGGGGTTTCGGCGATGAAACGAGCATTGTCGCCCTCACACGCACCATCGCCGGCATTGACGCCGATAGAGTGAAGGCGGATGTCGCCGCGCACAGTGCGGAGTACCGAGAAGAGGCGGACGCTGATGCACAAGAAGGCGCATCGTTCGGTATCAGTGGTACGCCGGGCTTTATCACCGGGGAGGTTCTGATCCCAGGTGCAGCGGAATTTCCAAAATTCAAAGCAGCGATCGATCCGCAGTTGTAATACGACGTTTTTCTGCTACAATACAACAAACGATGCCTCTCGTTTGAGGCATTTTTTCATCTATGGAAATTCGTAATATCGCAATCACCCCAGTAGTAAAGCGCTACGCGCTTACTACGGGGCAGGTCGTTCACTCTTGTAGTAATACTTTTAACGTATGGAGATAAGAAATATTGCAATAATCGCCCATGTTGATCATGGCAAGACGACTCTTACGGATGCGCTGTTGCGACAAACGGGCGTAGCGGAAGAGGGAGTCTCCATGGATTCAAATGCGCTCGAGCGTGAACGCGGGATTACTATCTATTCCAAAAACGCTGCCGTGTTCTATAAGGATACGAAGATCAATATCGTGGATACACCGGGACATGCGGATTTTGGAAGTGAAGTCGAACGGGTGCTGCGCTCCATTGATTCCGTCTTGCTCGTTGTTGACGCGCAGGAGGGGCCGATGCCGCAGACACGCTTCGTACTTAAGAAGTCACTCGAGCTTGGCCTCAAACCTATCGTCGTCATCAACAAAATTGATAAACCAGCCGCAGATCCGTCACGTACCGAAGATCAGGTGCTTGAGCTCTTTCTTGAACTAGGAGCGAGCGATGAGCAGGCGAACTTCCCGATCGTGTATTCGATTGGGCGGCAGGGAATAGCGAAGATGAAACTTACAGACGAGTCGAAGGATCTCACCCCACTACTCGAGGCGATTCTCGCGCACGTGCCATCCGCGGTCTTGAAAACTGAGGAAGTCCCGGTGCGCGTGCAGCCCTTTAACCTTGGATACGACAATTTCTTAGGAAGGCTCGCGATTGCGCGCGTATACGAAGGGGTGCTCAAAACCGGCGACGCAGTGTATGTGAAAAAGCCCACGGGGGAATCACGCAGTGGGAAAATTACGAAGATGTTTACTTTCAAAGGGCTACAGAAGATCGAATCACAGGAAGTTTCTTCGGGCGATATCGTGATGATCGCAGGTCTTCCGGATATTTTCATTGGAGAAACTATTACGACAGACACGAATGCAGAGCCGCTTCCGGCAATTGCCATTGATGAGCCGACGATCACACTCAATTTTCTCGTCAACAACTCTCCTTTCGCCGGTCGCGAAGGCAAATTTGTTACCTCTCGCCAAATCCGCGACAGACTTGAGCGTGAGCTTGAGGTCAACGTCGGGCTGCGTGTCGATTTCTCGGGAGGAGATATTTTCAAAGTATCGGGCCGTGGCGAATTACATATTGCGATTTTGCTTGAGAACATGCGCCGCGAAGGATACGAAATGCAGGTCTCTCAGCCGCAAGTGATTTTCGTAGAAAATCATGGTGAGCGAAGCGAACCATTTGAAGAGGTTGTTGTAGACACTCCGCAGCAATATCAGGGTGCAATTATTGAGCGACTCGGCACGCGTAAATTTGTCATGAAGGATCTGAAAATACATGAAAACAGTGTGCGCCTCATATTCGAAGGCCCAACGCGCGGGCTTCTTGGCTATCGCAGCCAGTTTGTATTGGATACGAAAGGAGAGGGCATTCTCTCATCTCGCTTTACCGCCTTTATGCCATACGTGGGAGAGATCCGCCGACGCAATGTCGGCTCCATGATATCGATGACAAGTGGAAAGGCACTCGGGTTCTCATTGTGGAATCTGCAGGAGCGTGGTGTTTTGTATATCGGACCGGCAGTTGAGGTGTACGAAGGGATGGTCATTGGCAACACTTCTAAGGGCGAAGAAATGTCGGTGAATCCGACGAAGGGCAAGCAATTGACCAACATGCGCTCAAGCGGCGCCGACGATGCGATTACGCTCGTGCCCCCTTTTGAGCTTACGATCGAGCGCGGACTTGAAGTCATGACAGAGGATGAATATTTGGAAATTACGCCGACTTCCGTACGCTTGCGCAAGCAGCAACTTACCGACATTGACCGCGCTCGTGCGCGAAGAGAGTAGACGTTGATTTCTCCACTATGCGTACTACACTGTATACATGCAGTTATTTTCTACTGAAGGAGAAGAAATAAAAAAAGCGCACGCAGAGATGTCAGGGGACACGATCACTGGAAGCGCAGAATTTACCGAGTACCAATTTGGCGAGCAGACGGTTGTAAAAATTGTTCTCACCCTCACAGGGGACACGGCAAAGCTCGTGCCCGGGAAACACGCGGTACACATTCACGCAAAAGCGAGTTGCGAAGGCGGCATGCAGTGTGCGGGCGGACATTTCGATCCGGGCCCGAGTGGCGACACCGATCCTGATGTGAATCATCCGTTCCACGCGGGAGATCTCCCGAATATTGTTATCGATGATAAAGGAAAGGGAACGCTCGAGACAGTCACAACGCGCGTCACCATCTCCGAAGGTCCATTATCGATTCTTAGCGGCGAAGGCACCGCGCTTATGGTGCATGGAAATCCTGATCCGTACAAAGGTGGGGAGCACGGCTCCGGCATAAGTGGTGGTCCGCGCATCGCGTGCGGGATCATCAGAGAAGCCTAATTTATCCCGACATATTTTCTTGACGCACGCAAGTACGTATCGTACTGTGCGATGGGCGACCGCTGAGGGCGACCGCTGAACAACCAGAGATGGGAGGGTGAATTGGACGGAAATGTGGCGGAACGCAATACACACGGACTCGGCGCGCACAAGAAACCGACACTGCCACCCGAACTGGCAGCCATGGTGGAAGCGGAGCCGTGCGACTGGCTTGAGCCCGTTCTGATCGACAAAGACTGGGTGGCAAGCTTCGTGAGCGCGTCTCGCGACGGCAATCCGCTTCACGAGAAGAGCGGGATTGTTCCGGGCATCATGGTGCTCGCCATCTGCGACGGACTGTTGCCGGTGGGAATCCGGGACGTGTTCACAGGGCGCTATGTCGTGATCCGAGAGATTCGGAGCTTCCGCCCCAAGCGAAGCATCCGTATCGGACAGTCCATTCAGCTTCGTTATCGCATCGCGGGGTTCGGAATGGATCCGGGTGGCCTGTATGTGACTATCGAGGTGGAGATCCGGACGAGCGACCCCCGCAAGACGGTCATGTCAGGTGTGTTCGACTTCTATCTTCTGGAAACCCCTCCAGTCGAGTGACAATCTCGCCGTTGTGGCGATTGAGCAGAGAGAGGCGCGGACCAGGATGGAACCGCGCCTCTTCGATTTTACTTCTTTGATATAATACGTGTATGAAAAAACCGATGCCGGAGAATGAAGAAGGGTGGCGGAAATCGTTGACGCCCGAGCAGTACGCGGTTCTGCGCGAAAAAGGGACCGAAGCGCCGTTTACGGGCGAGTATGTACATGAAAAAGCAGATGGCACCTACGCGTGCGCGGCGTGCGGGAATCCACTCTTTAGTTCAGATGCTAAATTTGATTCAAAGACCGGTTGGCCGTCTTTCGATTCTGCACTTCCGGGGGCGGTAGAGACGCACAGAGATGCTACACTGGGGATGGTGCGTACTGAAATTACTTGTGCGCGCTGCGGTGGGCACTTGGGCCACGTTTTTGACGATGGACCTACGCCGACGGGCAAGCGCTACTGCATCAATTCTGTCTGTCTCGACTTGGAAGAGAAATAACTATGCATGAACTCATACGGAAGAGCCTCATCGTAATATCAATCGCGGTCATCGCGGGAATACCTCTCTATTTTCTCGGCTTTAAAGCAAAGACTCTTCCGGTTAAAGAACAGCAGAATACGATAGTAGAAGAGGCTGGCCGGCCTGCAGGGGATGGAATCATAAGCCCCGAGGCGAGTGTCGTGTCGGAGGCAATGATCGGAACATGGCAAAGTGCGGAAGACCCGAACTTCACGCGCGAATTCAGGGACGATGGAAGAGTGGTGGACCGCTATGTAGGCAATGCATCCGCGACGTCGGAAGGCATCTGGGGCGCCTTTACCGCCGACATGGCATCAGCGGGTACAACGACAGGGCTCGCGCCGGGCGTGGTGTATGTGCAGATGACTTTTGACGATATGGTACTCTATTTCAGCATTGTAAAAGCAGCTGATACCCTCGAAATGGTGTATTTGGACCGCGGAAATCAGCTTACGTTCACGCGAGTCCCCTAGCCTCGCAAAAGACGGGAATCGGTCTATACTTGCTCTATGGACTTCAACAAAGTACCCAAGCAGTTTTGTGAGAACATCACCGTTGCCTTTTCGCAGGAGTTCTTCGTGATGGGCATGCTTGCAGGCGAAACGGGGGTTATGTATGCTTTGACTCCCCAGCACATGAAGCGCCTTTCGCAGTATTTGGCGCACCAAATAGGGGATTATGAGAAGCAGTTTGGAGAGATCGATGCCAAGTGGGTTCCCGGGATCCAGTCGCCCATACAGACGAAGGATATAATGGGAGGAGAGAGTAAAGATATTAAATAACCATCTATGAATAAAATAATCATCGGCGCAGTTGTAATCATCCTTGTCGCGGCAGGAGGAGTATTCGTGTGGAAGACGCTTCCGAGCGCTCAACCGTCAGAGGCCATCGTGCCGACTCCGGAGGTGCCGACGACCTCGACCTATGCAACGACCACCTACTCTGTATCCTACTCTCGTGATTTCACGCTCGATAGCGCACATACATACGAGGGGGTAAGCCCTACGAAGCCAATCTACGGCGTGCGCTTTACCATTCCCATAGCAATGGCGACCGGCACCAACCTCTCGAGCGACACCTACCTCTCCGTCGAGCAGCTTCCTCGCGCGCAGAATTGCACGGGAGACATCTATCTCTTGGCGAATGTAAAAGCGAACACGCTCACAGAAAATGGCGTCGATTACTCCCTCGCGAGCTCGACTGAAGGAGCGGCAGGGAACCGTTACGAAGAAATGGTCTACGCGCTCGCCGACAGCAAGCCGTGCACCGCGGTGCGCTACTTCATCCACTCGACCAGCATCGGCAATTACGCGACCGGAACTGTGCGCGAATTCGATCGCGTCGCACTCCTCGCCGCCTTCGACACCATCCGCGCATCGATCGTCCTTGGCTCTGCACCTACGGCTACCTCAACATCCACAACCACGAATCCGTAGGGTTTAAAAAATGGGAGTATACTAGCGTGGGCATCGTTCGCCCAGATTGGAACAACGGGAGTTCCCTCCATGATACACGGGTATTATCCTGGCTCGATGCAGGCAGAGCCGCGCCTCGTCGACGACCAAGTCGTCGACGAGGCCGGTGTGCTTTCGACTTTGCGACGGGATCACCCGCTGGTGGTGAAGAAGCCCCCGCAGAACCCCACGCCCGCAGAGGGCTGAAGCGATCGTATGCCTCGCCCCATCACTGGGGCGGGGCATCGCTTTATAGAAAGTTGTATGATGGTAGGTATGGCAAAGACATACAAAACTCGCGGTAAGGTATGGCTCTGGCCAGGGGAGAGCGCTGCGTGGCATTTCGTGCATGTCGATAAGAAATTATCGGAGGAGTTGAAAGAAAAGCATGGGAAGGTGAAAAGGGGATTCGGATCGATACCTGTGAAGGCAAGGATAGGGAAGACGAGCTGGGAGACATCAATTTTCCCAGACAAGCGCTCCGGCACGTACCTCCTCCCCTTGAAGGCCCAAGTCCGCCGCGCCGAAGGCATCGCCGCAGATGACACCATCACCTTTACCCTTGAAATATAGACTTTGTGTGTCGTATGCGGCGCGCGATTGAATATTCCGCATCTGCTTTGGTAGACTGTGGATATTACTCATTCTTATTATAAACAGTTATGCGAACTTCATTCTCAAGCATTGGTAGCAAGATTGCTATCATCACGATAACGCTTCTCGTCTCATTCGCCCTCTCACTTCCCGCATTCGCCGCGACGACGGTCCCGGGACATGCAAAGAAGATCGAAAATGGAACAATAGATACAGATAGCAATGGGTATCCAGATGCCGGTATCTACGTTAATGGCCACTACACCTCGCTCTACGCGTACGACGCGAACGGCGACTGGTACTGGGATCTAGGCGACGGTCGCGTGCAAGGTACCGTCGATTCCGTTGATGAACTCGATCAGGCGACGCTCACAAGCTGCGACTACGTCATCAACTACCGAGCGGATTTTGGCAACGATCCATTCATGAACGAGGGCTGGATCCAGAACCTCATCAGCTGTCACGGATATGACGACAATAATCACTACAACTATTTCATCGTGAGCCAGACAGACCCGCGCTACACCGGCGATCCGGATTGGGCGATATGGGGTACATGGGAATACCACGTGCTCACCGTAAGCGGCGAAGGCAACCTCACTGGTCCGCAAAATCACGTGAATTAGTATTCACGGATACCGCAAAAAGAGCGCCACGTGGGGCTCTTTTTGTACATGAGACAGCATAGGCTAATTACAATCGAAGCCGCTATCGCGATCGTCGCAACAGCCGTCCTCGCCGATGGCATTTCATCGGGTGACACGATTACGTTTTTACGTAGTGTCCAGGGATAGTTTGGATTGATCGCACGGCTGGCACCCGCAAGGCGTGCTCGTGCTTCATTCATCATTCTCCCGCTGCACTCATTTTTTCCACTTTCCGCTCACTTCCTCCTATCTTCCTGTATTTCATTTGACATTCATCTCCCCATCCCTATACTTATCATATATGTTAAGTATAGGGATTAAGAAAGAGGGGAAAGAAGAGGGGGAGGAGAAGCTACAGCGGGGTGTGGAGGGGGAGATCGCGCTTCAAGCATTGGGCTCGCCTTTGCGGCGAGATCTTGTGCGGCGCTTGCGCAAAGGCGGCGCCATGTCGCTTAGTAAGCTTGTCGAACCACATCGAATGACACTTCCAGCTGCTCATAGGCATCTGCGAATGCTCGAAGAAAGTGGTATCGTGCACACGCACAAGAATGGGCGTGTGCGCATATGCGTCTTGAATCCCAATGCTTTCAAAGATCTCGCGGGGTGGCTCGCGTCTCAGAGTGGATTCTGGGAAGCCTCGTTCACGAGACTTGAAAGACACCTCTCAAAAAAGAGGATTACAAGTATTAAGAGAAAGTAATATGGGAGATGTAGAACTCATAATTACAAAAGTGTTTAATGCTTCGCCCGAAGAGGTCTTCGCGGCGTGGACGGACCCGGTGCAGCTTGCGCAGTGGTATGGACCAGAAGGTTTTACCAATACGATCCACGAATTCGATCTGCGCGAAGGTGGCACCTACCGGCTTACCATGCACGGGCCAAAGGGTGAGGATCATCCGCTGCGCGGGACGTTTAGGGCGATAGAAAAGCCAAAACGACTCGTCATGACGTGGCAGTGGGAGGGCGAAGGCGGAATGGGAGGAGGGGAGACTGTGGTCACCGTCGAGCTGAGGGCGATTGGACAAAAGACCGAGATGACGATGACGCACGCCGGCTTTGCCGATGAGAAGGAGAAGACGATGCACAATCAGGGCTGGTCTTCAAGCTTCAACAAGCTTGAGAAAGTTCTGGCGTAACACACAAGGTTCGCGCGCACTTCGCAGGCCGCCCTCCGGGCGGCCTGCCTAATTTTGCAGCTCAAAATCACCACCCGCCGCGCCGAAGGCATTTCCGCAGAAGATACCATCATATTCGCTCTTGAAATCTAAGAAATTTGTATTCAAATGTGACGTCTTCATAGGTATGCGGAAGGGTGTGCGCTATACTCCCCGATACCTTTATCAATTTACTAGTTAGTACTACATAAACATATGAAAACTGGACACAAAGTACTTGTCGCGGCAGGCATAGGCGTTGCAGCACTCGCAAGCGCTGCACTCGTTTCTGCTCTGCACTCGGCAGAACATTATTCACTCTTTGGTGATGCGTCGTACGTCGCAGGAAATGCATCTGCCCGCGGAGTTGAGATCTCTTCTGATGCGGATGCGCCTGGCTTCGGCGGTGTAAGCTTCGGTATCGAGGCCGGGACGACATTTGCAGATCTCACGGAGCTTTCGACCGACTACATGTTTGTCGCAGGCTCGTGCGGTGGCGGCTCGCCTCGCTTCTCGATCGGCATCGATCACACAGGCGATGGCGTGCGAGATGGAAGCATATTCGTCTACATTGGTCCCGCTCCGAGCTACACAGGATGTCCGTCGGGCGTCTGGTTGAACACGGGAGACCTTCTTGAAGGAGTAAACCCGATCGACACGTCGCAATTACCGAGCGGAACATTCTATGATCCGTATGCAACAGCGCTCACGAAGTACGGTGCGCACACCGTGACGAGCGTTAGCCTTGTGGCGGATGGCTCATGGGTATTCCCCGGAGGCCAAACGATGGATGCAGACAACACTATGATCGCGGACACGCTCTTCACGTACGAGATTCCCGTCCCGACGGAGAAAGATCAGTGCAAGAATGGCGGCTGGCAGAACTACGCTGACGATGAAGGAATTCCCTTCAAGAATCAGGGCCAGTGTGTCGCATTTCTGATGCCTGATCCGAAAGGTGGTGGAGGCGGAGGCGGCGGCGGAGGGGGAGGAGCAGACCCTCAATAACGTAATCCGATACACGGATTAGCTAAAACGGCGCGGGTACTCCCGCGCCGTCTTTGTTCTCACAGCATCCTGTGCGATGATTTGGGCATGAACTTTATATTTATCCCAATCGGTATCGTTCTCCTTATCGCCTTTGCCGTCGGCCTCGCAATCGTCACTATTCAAGAGGGAAAAGACAAGTAACCCTCCTTCGCCTCCGGCGACCTGGTACCTTCACCCTCGAAATCTAAATCTGAGAGTTAGAAAAAGAAACTGAAGAATCGTTTAAACCAATGCACTTTCCCGGGCGTCGGATTCGGTGTCGCGGCGAATGCAGCGACTTCAATGTTATTTTCTTGAGACTTTTGTGTTGTTGTTGCGACTGACGGTACAGGAATGGCGACCGGAGCTTTTTGCTTTACGGCTGGTGATGGGTTCGTTTCTGCCGTTTGCTTCGGCGTTTTATATTCAGGCCAAGGTTCTGTAGTGCCTCCGTTTTCATCGTAGTGACTTCTGATCGGTTCTTTCGGTTGGGGTAGAGCTTTGGCGTTGTGGCAATGATATTCGCCGGTGGACAAGCCCCATTTTGGGCAGTTCGTGCGGCATGTGTGACAGCCGGATGCGTCTGTGTTGCCCGGGTGGGCATACACGACAGCGGGGATGCTATAGCCGCTCAGAAGTAGTACTCCCAGGACCCCAACACCAATAAGACCGTTTTTCATAAGGATGCCAACTGTACGCCTATGTCACGCTTTAGCAAGCAAAGAATGGCTGTTCCCCAAAATGAAGATTCGTGGGATAGTCTAGTCAATGACAGATATTAAGTCGTTACAGAAAAAGGTCATCGCCTTTAGAGATGCAAGGGACTGGAAGCAATTTCATAACCAGAAAGATATGGCTCTCTCGCTTGCTCTAGAGGCAGCGGAAGTACTTGAGCATTTTCAGTGGAAAGCAACAAAAGCGGATATCGATAAATACGTCAAAGCTCACAAAAAGGAGATAGGGGAGGAATTAGTTGACGTTCTGTATTGGGTATTAGCGATGAGTCACGATCTCGGTGTAGACCTTGAAAAGGCATTTGAGAAGAAAATGGAGAAAAACGGGAGAAAATATCCTGTAAAAAAAGTAAAAGGCCGATCCACAAAGTACAACAAACTATGAATACTGACTTTAGTTCTGCTCTCGATACCAAGCAATTTTTCCGATTCACCGGCCCTCCCGAACATTGGCTTACAGCTGTTAAATATATGACCTGGGGGCTTGAGGAAAGTCACCGAGAGAGATGGAAGAAAATTCAAACGGGAGATATTTTTTTTATTCACAGCACAGGCGCACAAGCCTCAGCATTTCCCAATGCAGCTTCCGGGATCATAGGAATCGGAGTTGTTGGTTTTCATTTCTCTACTAAGTCGAATAATTTGTGGCACTATGAAATAAAGAAAAATGAAAATCGTTGGCCGTTGCTTATACCGCTAACTGAGATTTATTTGTTTAGCGAATTACCTGATCCGGCGACCTGGGAATCACCGACTCCAGATAATGATGCTCGAACCGCTGAGCTTGTCGACCAGCTTGTAGTGGGGCGAGTCCCGATATCCGAGATTAAAGGTTTCCCGCAGATGGGGAGTTTTTCTTCCGTGTCGCGAGAAGTTGCTGAGCAAATTTTATTTAAAAAGAGGCCGCTTTATCTTTACTCAGGGCATTCAACTCGAGGCACGGTCGAAGATAAGCCATCCGACTTTTTTGAAGTTAAGAATGCGACAGAAACCCTAAGACATGCCGCCTCCCTTCGTTTCCTCGAGGAAGTAAACAAACGAATCATAACTAAACCTTACTCACATATAACACGAGATAATGACATTCTAGCTCGCGCCGAATCTGCGCACTACTCAATAGTGCAGCAATTGATCGATATATTTAGAACTAAGGGATACAGCACTCTCTCGAACGAGTTTGTTGATCTTTTTGCGCACAACGACAAGCGCTCATTTCTCTTTGAGGTCAAAAGCACAGAGAATAAAAACTTCAGATCGCAAGCCCGGAAGGGTATCGTTCAGCTTTTAGAGTACGATTATTTTGATATACGAAAGTATAAAGAGGAGACGAAGTTGAAATTTGAGAACGAATACAGCATTTTGGTACCGTCACGAGAACCCGCGGATAAAAAGTATGTAAACTTCATAAATTCTCTCGATCTAGGGGTTGCTCTCGTTGGAGAAAAAGAGATCAAGCCTATTGGGCAAGACTTTGGATTTTCAAAGATATGAGTAATTTCCATCCAAAACTTGAAGACGCAACCGATGACCAGTTGAGATATATGGTTAATGAGCTTGATTTTCGTGTTGTTCCGCTTGCTTCTGATGAATTAACCAGACGCGCGATAACTAAACTTGGAAGCGCAATTACGGGTTTCAATGCCCAATCATCCAAACAAACAGAGAAAATGATCGCTCTAACGAATAAAACAATTATCCTTACAGTGGCAATGTTATTGCTAGTTGTTGCTCAAGTATGGTTAGCATCTCGACAAACTAAATACGCTGAAATACAAAGTATTCCCGAACAAATTAATCAAGCGCAACAAATTCAATATGCGATTGCATTTTGCGAGGAGAATCCAACTTCTAAAGAGTCAGGCATTTTTGAAATTTCTACAGGAAATCCAGCTTCCTGCGACCAAATTCTTCGCAAGTATCGTCCACCGGATCCGACGTCATTTTTAAGAAAGATTCTTCCCGCTTTACAGATCAATAGCGCTAGTACAACACTCTCTGCTCAAGAAAATTGATACAATAAAGCGATGAGAATTGTGAACGTGAGGAAGGGGGAGTTTTTTAAGGTCCTTGGCGGGACGGAGAAATCGCAGATCGCGGTGATGTCTATCAAGCCCGGCGAGGATTCGGGGGAGGAGGGGGTGCACACGGGCGATCAGATCCTTTATGTGATCGACGGCGAAGCGCGCGCAGTCGTCGCGGGAGAAGAGGAAAAGGTAAAGCAAGGAGAAGCGCTTATCATTCCCGCGAAGACGAAGCACCGAATTTACAACGACGGCCCCAAAGAGCTTTTCTCCCTCAACTTCTACGCACCTCCACAGTATTAGGTGTACTATGTCGGTATGAGTGACCGCATGAAAAAGGGAAGGGGCACCAAGCGGTGGCAAGCGATGCGTTTACAGCCGGTACAGAAAAAGCGGGGGGTTAAGAAAATAAAAAAGAAGAAGAAAATCAAAAAAGTATGATCGCACACACGGGGCTCAACGTATCGAATTACAAGAAGGCGAAAAAGTTTTATGCGCAGACGCTTAAAGCTCTCGGCTACACCAACAACATGGATGTGCCCGCATGGAAAGCTGCTGCGTTTAATGATGGCAAGAACACGGACTTTTGAATCACCGAGAAGAAACGTCCTTCAAAATCGCACGTCGCATTCGAGGCGAAAAATAAAAAACAGGTAGACGCATGGTACAAAGCGGCGCTTAAGGCAGGCGCCAAAGACAATGGCGGTCCCGGCTATCGCACGGAATACTGGCCAGGCTACTATGCGGCTTTTGTGTACGACCCCGACGGTCACAATATCGAGGTGGTGTGGTGGGACTATTCGAAAGTGGCGAAGAAAAGAAAGTAAAGGATGTGATACCCCTTGGGAATATGCCTAACACGCAAAGTTGCACTTCATAGTGGGTTTGTTACTCTTGTTATGTATGTCTCAAGTAGGAATGAGTTTGACCGTCAATATTTCTAAGCAGGGGAGGCGCTTTGTGGCGTATTCTCCGGCTCTTGATATATCCACGAGCGGAAAAGATGAAGTAGAAGCAAAAAAGCGTTTCGAAGAGCTCGTAGCCATCTTTTTTGAAGAACTGAAAGAAACAGGTACAACCGACGATGTTTTGACCGAGCTTGGCTGGCACAAGGGGCAACCCACAACACCGAAAAGTACTGTGTCAGAGTGGATGCCTCCCCATACCACTCAAGTAGAAGTGAGAGTTCCGGCTTTTGCTTAAGCCGATGGGGCTATGTCTAGGAAACTAGGCTCTATTCACTGGAAAAAGTTTGAAGAGTTTTTACTTTCGGAAGGATGCGTATTTAAGCGTGAGAAAGGAGATCATCGTGTCTACTCAAAGCTAGGGCTGAAGCGACCGGTCATTGTGCCTCGCGACTCCGAATTGCCTCCTGGAATAGTATTGAATAATTTACGAACACTCGGCATTTCAAAGGAGACGTATTTAGATTTTCTCGATCGTACTTGAAAGATGTAATACAAGCAGAGAGAGGCATGGTAGAATTTTGGGATGGATGGAATTTCGGCGGTGCTCAATATGCTGCTTTCATTTCTGTTGCAGTTCGTCACACTCATCGTTCATTTCATTATCTCCGCTCTCACGCTTTTCTTGGACTTCTTCCGCAGCCTCGTCGGGCTCGCAACATAGCAAACAGCGCGGGCAGAGCCCGCGCTGTTTAATTTTCTAGAGGGAAAAGGGAAACCTTAGTTTCCTGCCGCACTTCCATCCATCGCGTCGCTATTTCCGCCGATATTGATCTCAAGCCCATTGTTCTCATCCTCAACCGGTGCCATAGCACCAGGGCCATAGGTCTTGTACCACCACACACCACCGCCGACCAAAACCAAAAGTACGATCACGATAAGGATCGTATTCGTATTGCTGCTATTATTCATATATATAAGACTAGATTATTAATACTGCAAAGCACCTCTCAATGATATCACGTGTATGCCCCCAGGGACTGAAGAGTGGCGGTATACTAGGTGTAATGGTGACGGAAGACCAACACGAGAAAATTATCGAGCAGTTGGTCCTGCTTAACCGCCAAGTTGCGAAGACGAATTCGTTCTCCCGCATGCTCGTTATAGGCATTATGTACGGGATCGGCTTTGTTATCGGCTCGGCGATTATCGCGACCTTGGCGCTCGGCTTTTTTGCCCCGTGGTTTGCGGAGATCCCGTGGGTCCGCTCAAGCTTCGAAACAGGTAATTCGATTGTGCAATAAACCGGAGACGGGACACCCATGGCAATAAGATATACCGTGAAGGTGAATGCGCGCTCTCGATCCATGCGGCTCACCGTGCATCCCGATGCGCGGGTGGTTGTCACCGCTCCGCAGTTTTTTGGACAAGGTGCGATAGAGAGGTTTATCGCCAAGCACTCAGGATGGATCGAGAAGCATGTCGAGAAAGCGAAAGGTCGCACGGTCATACGAATACGGAAGGGCGAAATAGCGGACCTTAAGAAGCGTGCGCTCGCACAAGCTCGCGCGCGCACTCTGCACTTTGCCAAAATGTACGGTCTCACATACGGGAAGATTTCCATTCGAGCGCAAAAATCGCGCTGGGGGAGCTGCTCACGGCGCGGCAACCTCAGCTTCAATTACAAAATCGCCGCGCTGCCAGCACACATTACCGACTACATCATCGTCCACGAGCTCTGCCACCTACGGGAAATGAATCACGCCAAGGATTTCTGGACGCTCGTCGCGAAAGCAATTCCCAATCACAAAGCAACCCGCAAGGAATTGCGCAACATTGTAATTATGTTCGATTAGAAGCTAAAGAACGAGTGGAAGAGGGAGTCGATTGCCGCGAGGAAAGCATTGGGCTGCGCGCGGGTTTGCGGGGCAGGTTCGGAGGGAGGAGGGAGTGGCGGAGCATAGGAGCCCGAACTTTCATAGGTGCCACTTGGTGGTGGAGTGTACGAGCTCGTGCCTTCGTATGAGCCGCTCGGTGGAGGCGGGTACGAAGAAGAGGACGGCTCGTTCATAGGAGGCGTGACGCCCGTTTGTTGATATTGCTGGTACATCTGCCCTTGCTCCACAGTCATATTTAGCGGAGGCATGTTCATGTGCGTTTGCTCTCCGTACTGTTGCTGATATTGCTCTTGATACTGTTGGTCGTATTGTTGTTGATACTCCTGCCTGTACTGATCTTGATATTGACCCTCGAATTGCTGCTGATGCTGCTGCTGAAATTCGGGCGGTATGTGTTGTCCTTCGGGCGGACGGCGGAGAGCTTCCGGCGGCATGACTCCTTCCGGCCGATATGGTTTCGATGCATTTTGATCCGGCGGCAATCTTCTATTTCTCTGATCTTCCATGTAGCGCATCCGGTCCTCCTCACTCATGTTCATTACTTTGTCGCTCTCCCGTCCGTCCATATCTTTTTGGAAATACTGTTTGCATGCCTCCGGATTCTGTTTGCATTCTTCCATGAGTCCAGGCGGAATCTCAAAGCCGCGTTCCTGCATTGCACGATCTTGGCCAAAGTCACGCCCATCTTCATGGGGTGGCCCAAATCCTTGTTGCTCTGCAAATTGTTGGCATTCCTCTCTGTGCGCCGGATCTTCGCAGTAGGTGCGACATTCGCTGCCCTTACATCCCCCTGGCCCCGTTATGTTCTGGAACTGTGTATGTCGTTCGGCCTCTTCTTTCGTAATAAATCCATTTTCAACAGCAAACGCGGTGCATGCTTCTTGGTGTGCGGGATCTTCACAATACGTGCGACACTCTTCGCCCTTACATCCGCCAGGCCCCGCTACGTTTCGAAATTTGCTGGATCGTTCGGCCTCTTCTTTTGTCATAAAACCATTCTCAACCGCAAATGCGATGCACGCTTCTTGGTGCGCCGGATCTTCACAGTACGTGCGGCATTGCTCGCCGATGCAGCCACCGGGGCCAGGTTTCCCGGCAAATTTCTTTGCTCGCTCCAATTCCTCGGGGCTCATGAGGCCATTTTCTTCCGCAAATCGAAGGCATTCCTCCATGTGCGCGGGGTCTTCGCAATAGGTGCGGCACGCCTCGCCCCTGCATCCGCCGGGACCCGCTTTATTCCCCAGTTTTTTTGCTATTGCCAACTCTTCTTTCGGTATCAAATTGTGTTTCTCGGCAAACGCAATGCATTCATCAAAGTGTCCGTCGGCGTCGCAATACGCGCGGCACTCTTTCTCGCTTTTGCATCCTCCTGGACCGCCTTTTGTGCGCACCTCTTTGGCGACTGCCACCTCCTCGGGAGGAATGAGTCCATTCTTCTCGGCAAACGCAAGACACTCATCGATATGCGCGTCTAGATCACAATACGACCTGCAGGCCACTCCGACGCAGCCTCCGGGACCTTTTGCATTTCCAATCTTACGTGCAATCGCAGCCTCGTCCTTGCTCATGAGGCCATTTTCTTCCGCAAAGTCGATGCATTGCGTGTGATTCGCAGGATCTTCACAGTATGTGTGGCATGCCTCTTTTGATTCACACCCTCCCAAGTCTGGAATAGGAAACGTGATATTTTCTTCTTGTGCAAAGACCACGCCGCCGACGAAGAGGACCAATGCCGCGGCGGATGCAACAAGTATCTTTGTTTTCATGTATTTTTCTAGTCCCAAACCAAAGTCCCTAGACCTACTCGAATGGGTTCGTTTTTACATCCTGATAAGGATTTGTTTTCACACCTTCCAAGGGATTTGTTTCTACGTCGGCATACGGATTCACCGCCCCTTGCGCAGCCTGGTCCGCCTCCGCCTGCGCGACAGCGCTTTCCCATCCCTTATCGTAGCCGAGGTAGTATCCGGCCGCTGCACCGATAATGATGCCGACGACTGCCACGACGGCGACACCTGCGTAATTTGTTTTTGCTGGTTCCATATTATTTTTTTAAGTGATTAAAATGTAAAATTCTTTGCGAGCGAACCGATGAACGGAAGCTCTTTTTCTTTGCCCTGAATTACGTAGACGATACCAATGATGGAGAAGATTATCGCTGCGAGATTGATGAGCTGCAGGAGTTGCCACAGCTGCCAGCCGAGCATTGTCATCCCAAGTACCCACACGCCTACTTCCACAATAACAAGCAAAAGCCCCTGCTTGAGATGGAATGTTACGAACGGGTCATCCTTTGCCATAAGAAACGGAATAATGATGAGTATGCCGAGATAGGCGAGCACGGCCATCAGGGTCTTACGCTGCGGCTTGGCCTGCGGTGCGGGAGGAGGCGAAGATTGATCAGGCATCTTTTCAGTATAGCGCTTCCTACATCGCGGAGTTGCTCTATGGCAGGTGGATGGTGGATAAATCACTTGTCTTTATATGAAGCGTGTACAATTGACCCATGGCGAAGAATGCAAAAAAAGGACATGGCCGCAAAGGAGAAGTAAGCAAGCGCTCACAGGTCTTGAGCGGCCGCAATAAGCGTTGGACGAAAGTGGATGCAAAGACCGGGAAATTTATGGACCAGATGGCGAAAAAGGGGCGGGCGTTCAAGGGCGTGCGAATGAAATAGTTTCTGCGAATATGATATTGTAGGGACATGCTGCGTCCGCCTTTTTACGATCCCACGAAATCGTACGACGAGAATTACGCACTCGGACCTTTCAATGGGTTTGTCGACGGCGTAGTCTTTCCTCCAGAAAATCCTCGCTTCGATTTTGTGGGACAAAGAATCTCATATCCTTTGGGTATTCCCGCAGGGCCGCTTCTCAACAGCGCGTTTTGCAAAGCGGCGTTTGAAAAAGGTTTCGATGTGTGCGTCTACAAAACTATCCGAAGCGATGTTTTTCCCTGTCACCCGTTTCCCAACGTCCTCGCAATTCATCCCAGAGGGGATCTCACATTTGAAGAGCTGAAGAAGCCCCTTGTTGCAGACGCTATGTATACAGAGCCGCTTTCGATAACCAATTCTTTCGGCGTTCCTTCGAGAGCAGTGCCTGTATGGCAGGAAGATGTTCGAAAGGCAATTGCAACGGCTCGCACGGGTCAGGTGCTCGTCTTAAGTTTTATGGGTACTGTTCGACCGAATCAGAGTCAGCAAGAATTTATCGACGATTACGTACGTGCCGCACGACTTTCTGCGGAAACCGGAGCACATGTCTTGGAAACGAATCTATCGTGTCCCAATATCGGGAATGAAGGACTGGTGTGCTACAACCTCGATGTTACAGAAAAGGTAGCGAAAGGCATACGTTCGGTGATTGGAAACACCCCGCTCATCTTGAAAGTCGGATACTACCAAAATGACGCTGATATGGAGCGTTTGGCGGAGATCGCGAACGAATACGCAGACAGCATTTCCGGCATCAACACGCTTCAGGGAGAAGTACGTGATGCAGCAGGGAATCAGGCATTGCCCGGTCCAGCGCGGCTTCGCTCCGGCGTCTGTGGAGCGGGAATTAAGTGGGCGGGACTCGACTTTGTAAGGCGGCTAAGAGCTATAAAAGAAAAACGCGGATTCACATTCTCCATAGAGGGTGTGGGAGGTGTCATTACACCGAAAGATTTCAAAGAATATCGCGACGCAGGGGCGGATGTGGTGATGAGCGCAACCGGCGCTATGTGGAATCCGTACCTTGCCAAAGAAATCAAAGAGGCGTATCCAAATGCATAAGGAAATCGAAGGGCGCGCTTTACGAGCGATAGAAGAGAAAGCGTTTCCAGGCTGTGTTGTTGGTACTGTGAAGGCAAACGGGGAGCGAGATGTGTGGTCCTTCGGTACTCTTATATATGAAAGTGGAGAAAAGGTGCGCGAAGATACGATCTATGATCTTGCTTCTATCACCAAATCTATTCCTACAGCCTCGCTCGCACTTTCGTTTATCGAAGGGGGGCGATTAAAGCTTGAAGACCCGGTTCTGAAATACATTCCGGAATTGCACAATGATTTTGGCGCGACGATTGAAGACCTTTTGTGCTATCGGGTACGAGGGACACGACTCTCGACGCTTCGGTACAAAACATTCGAAGAAATACGCACGCATGTGTTTGAACACGGATTTGATGGGCCACCGGGAGAGCGCCACTATACAAATCTTCCCGCGTATATTCTTGGAGTCATTGTGGAGCGGATTGGTAACGCTTCACTCGCGAAACAGGCACATGACCGTTTCTTCGAACCGCTCCACATGTCTCGTACCACATTCTTTCCCTCGACATCTGATTGTGCGCCGACGGAAATTGACGAGCGTGGAGTCGTCCAAGGATTGCCGCACGACGAAAGTGCGTACGTTTTTGCAAAGGAGAGGCGCGCCGTCGGCCACGCCGGGCTATTCTCAACGGTTCCCGATTTGTTGAATTTCCTCGAATCACTCTTGAAAGGCGAATATTCATACGTGGCCGACGGCGCGCAAAAAGGACTTGGTTGGCAATTGAGAGATCAGATGGAGATGGGGAAGCGCGCGAGTCCGCAGGCGTTCGGAAAAACCGGCTTTACCGGTACCAGCATTGTCGTCGATATGGGGGCGGGACTCGGCTTCGTCATCCTCTCCAATCGCACGTACCCAACGCGCCCGAAAGATATGAGTGCAATCAACGAATTCCGGGCAGATATCGCTGATATCATTATTTCGTAACAAACGTGCTATATTGGCCGTCTAGTAACGGTATGTGCGGTATTTTTGCCTACACGGGGAAAAAGGGAAAAGATGCGGCGAATGTCCTTCTCGACGGGCTGCTTTCTCTGGAATATCGCGGCTATGATTCTGCCGGTATCTCTACACCGGAGAGCGGCATCGTACGTACACCGGGAGCCGTTGCCGAATTGCGAAAACGGGTACCAAAGGATTACAAAGGCAAGAGCGGCATCGCACACCTTCGTTGGGCCACTCATGGCGAGCCCACAGAAGAAAATGCGCATCCCCACACGGATTCGACTGGAGAAATTGTGATCGTGCACAACGGCATCATCGAGAATTTCAAGGAACTCAAACGAAGGTTAGTTGGGAAAGGACATGAATTTAAATCGGCAACGGATACTGAAGTCCTTGCACACCTTGTGGAGGAGCACCTGAAGACAGAGAAAAATTTTGAAAAAGCGACGCTCGCGGCGTTGAATGAAGTGCGAGGGACCTATGGCATTGCGCTTCAGTACAAAAAAGAGCCAGAGCGCATCATTGCTGCGCGCATGGGCTCGCCCATAGTACTTGGATTGGGGAACGGCGAGCATTTCATTGCTTCCGACGCATCTCCGATTCTTCCGCATACCAAAAAAGTCGTGTTTCTTGAAGACGGCGACGTAGCCGTCATTTCACCCGAAGAGCACCGGATTTTTAAGCTTGATGCGAGTCGCGTAAAGCGTGACGCAATGGAAATCGAGTGGAACGCCGAAGAAGCTCAAAAAGGCGGCTACGAGCATTTCATGCTGAAAGAAATAATGGAAGGGCCGGAAGTCATCGAAAACACATTACGTGGGCGACTCATCGCTGAAAAAGGAAATGTAAAATTAGGTGGACTCGAGAGTGTAGCCAAACAATTGGAAAAAATCGATCGCATCATCATCGTCGCGTGCGGTACTGCCTATTACGCGGGATTAGTAGGGGAGTACATGCTCGAAGAGCATGCGGGAATTCCCGTCGAGGTGGAATTGGGAAGCGAATTCCGATACCGAAAGCCCGTCATCAACGAGCGCACCGCGGTTCTTGCAATCTCGCAATCTGGTGAGACGCTGGACACACTGGAAGCAATACGAGAAGGAAAGCGACGGGGCGCGCTTACACTTGGTATAGTAAACACGGTAGGATCGACGATTGCCCGCGAGACAGACGCCGGCGTCTATAATCACGCGGGACCGGAGATCGGTGTGGCGTCTACGAAGGCATTTGTATCGCAGCTCTCTGCGCTCGTACTTTTCACGATCTTTCTCGGACGGCAGCGCGGCATGAGCGAAACAGAAGGCAAACAGATCGCACAAGCGCTGAAATCACTTCCTCAGAACATTGCGAAAATTCTGGCGGATAAGGAAGATATAAAAAGATTGGCGAAAAAGTATTCGAAAATGGAGGATTTTCTTTACATCGGACGTACCTACAATTATCCGGTTGCATTCGAAGGCGCACTCAAGCTCAAAGAACTTTCCTATATTCATGCTGAAGGGTGTGGAGCAGGGGAGATGAAACATGGGCCCATTGCGATGATAGATGGAAATTTCCCTACGATGGCACTCGTTACAAAAGGGCCTCTATACGAAAAGATGGTATCCAATATTCACGAGATCAAAGCACGCAAAGGCCCGGTGATCGCGCTTGCAACAGAAGGTGACCCCGACATCTCTAAACTTGCTGATGATGTGATGTATGTACCTGAGACACTCGAGATGCTTAGTCCGATTCTTAATGTCGTGCCGCTGCAGCTTTTTGCGTACTATTTCGCAAAAGAGAAAGGATTGAATGTCGACCGCCCGCGCAACCTCGCGAAGTCGGTGACTGTTGAATAGTCGCAGAAGTAAACGCCGCCCAAGGGGCGGCGTTTACTTGAGATGAGTAATCACGAATTACCTATCATCATTGTCGTCATCCATCATTCTTCCGCGGTGATCAAACTTAAGCATCATCCGCTTGACGAGGCTCGGCACTGCGCCCACCTGTACGTGTATCGCTGAGATACTTCCGTCCTGGTTGACCGTACCTGTCGCAACGACTCGCTTGCCGACGGTTAGATCAGCGATCGTGCCCATTGAGGGCGTTGATGTCGCCGTTGCGAAGACTTGAACGGTCGTTGAAGCCGTGATCAGGACGACGTGTGATCTGCCGTCCGCTATAACGGTGATCGAAGAGGCAGAAGCGGCTGTGATTTCGCCGGCCACCTTGCCCCGCTTCACATCGTATTCATCTTTATCAAGTCCTTCACCGCACCTTCGCTCGAAGAAACCGCGAGTAAGGGGCCCAACGAAGCCATCGGTTGAAGAGGCGATACCCATGCGCATCTGGAATTTGGCAACCGCGCGCGCCGTGAGCGGACCAAAGAAACCAGTCGCCGATGCACGGAAATCATTTTCCGGATCCTCGGCAAGCATTTCCTGCAACTTACGCACATCATCCCCCTGTACACCGTGGCGAAGATTACGGCCGAGAATGATACATGCTGCTTTTCCCACCTGTCCCGGTGGCATGCCCACCCACGATGCACTTGATGATGCATTCCTCAACGTGCCAGCATTCGACGTCACAAGCGCCCTCAATTGCTCTTGCAGCGCATTGATCTGGCTCAAGAGCGACTGGATTTGCGATTGCACATCCGTCTGTGCGAAAGCTAAGGCAGGAAGCATGACCCCAGCCATTACTGCGCCTGCGATTATTTTTTTATGCATAATTAAAGCATTAGTACGTGATAATAATACTGACAGTATAGCAGACGAGCGCTACACCGCTTTCTTACATCGCCAGCGTATAGCATCAGTAGATTAGATTTTAATGATTTTTTCCCACGGGCGGCCGGGGACACCGAAGTGGCCGTAGGCAGCAGTCTCGCGGAAAATCGGACGGCGCAAACCTAAACGCTGTATGATATTGAGCGGTCGGAAGTCGAAATGGTCCGTAACAATTTTCGTGAGATTTTTTTCTTTGCCATCAAACGCCTCGATCATCACGGGATCAATGCGCCCAATCGCGTAGGCCACAGAGACCAGGGCCTTCTTCGCATATCCGTTGGCGACCAAATTCTTTGCAACAAAGCGGCACATGTAGGCGGCAGAACGATCCACCTTGGTTGAATCCTTGCCGGAGAATGCGCCACCCCCGTGGGGCATGACGCCGCCGTAGGTATCCACCATAATTTTGCGGCCCGTGAGGCCGGCGTCAGCGGTAAAGCCGCCGAGGATAAATTGCCCTGTCGGATTGACGAGGATCTCTATATTTTTTACCGAGCCCAAAACCGGCGTGAAAAGATGCTTAATAAGCTTCTCCCGGATTTCTTCTTGCGATACTTTTTTATCATGCTGTGTGGAACACAAGGCAGTAATGACCTTGCCGTTTGCAATCGTTACTTGCGTCTTGCCGTCCGGCCTCAACCATTTGAGCGTCTTGTCGCGTCGCAGTTTCTCCAATCGCCGTGCGAGTGCGTGAGCGAGAACGACGCCTTTGGGAAGCATTTCCTTCGTTTCATTCGTCGCGTAGCCGTACATAATGCCCTGATCTCCCGCGCCGCCGGTGTCTACTCCCATAGCAATATCGGGCGATTGCTTGGCGATCGTGTTCAGCACTTTCAAATTGTCAGTATAGCCGATATCACGGTATACTTGACGTGCGATCTTTTCAAAATTCACTTTTGCGTTCGTTTTCACCTCACCGCCGAGCATGAGTGTGCCGTGACTGCCAAATGATTCGACCGCGACGCGGCTCGTAGGATCTTGCGCAAGGCATGCGTCGAGAATTGCATCTGATATTTGATCGCACACTTTGTCGGGATGTCCCGAGGTTACCGATTCTGTCGTATACCGCTCAAGTGAATGGAACATAATAGATTAGGTTCTACCCAGTAGGTGATTTTGTTAAATCAGGAGCTAGGGACCAGGTTCTAGTAAATACAAAAACTAAACATCTCCCTGTCGGGAGATTCTTTGAGAGAAAAGCATCTTCCCGTGAGGGCCGGATGGAGCACGTTGCTCTAAGAGTACGTTGCTGGTGGTTCATTGAGCCGGAACTCTTCCCACCTCTTGATACATATTGGGTGTGTGCGTGCATACTAGCAGCATTATTTTGCACATGCAATACTACCGCATGCGCAAAGTGATTCTCGCCTCAGCGTCACCATGGAGGAAAAAGATGCTCGCCTCGACCGGGATTCCGTTTCAAGTTGAGGAAAGTGGGTACAGGGAAAATATGAAACTGAAGCTTGCGCCGCGCGTCCTCGCGCGGCGCCTCGCCTTGGGCAAAGCAAAAAAAGTGGCAGCGCGACACAGAGATGTGGTGGTGATTGGCGCGGATACATTTGTTGTATTTCGCGGTAAACCGATCGGCAAACCAATCACGCCAAAACGCGCGGTTGAGGTGCTCTTGATGTTGAGCGGAAAAAGACACACGCTTCTTACCGGCTTTGCTATCGTGGATTCAAAAACCGGCCGAAGCTTTTCAAAAACCGTAGCAACTCACGTCACGCTTCGAAAATTGTCGAAAGAAGAAATCGAGCGGTATGTGAAAACCGGTGAGCCGCTCAACGCTGCAGGAGCGTACGTGATCCAGGGCGGCGGTGCGCAGTTGATGGAGAAAACAGAAGGAGATGTCAATAATGTCGCAGGATTACCGCTTGCCGATGTCGTCGCGGGCCTCAAAAAATTCGGTCTGCAGGGGAAATGAAGAGAGGGTGAAATTGAGAAACGTGTGTTTGCATCAAACGTGTCGACAAAGTCCACGGGGGGGTATAGAGTTTCCTAATTATGAAAAAGATTGTTCGCCTCGGCGGTGGAAGCGGCGGATACACGCTTTTGCGGGGCCTTAAAGCGTTTCCGCTCGAAATTACCGCTGTCTTCACCTCCTTTGATTCCGGCGGATCCACGGGGGTGTTGCGCGATGAGTTCGGCATTTTGCCGCCTGGAGATGTACGTCGCGGCCTCCTTGCTCTTGCCGATGAGGGACGGGCGGAAATTTTGCGCGAGCTGTTCAATTACCGCTTTGAAAACGGCGGCAGCTCATTGCATGGACACAGTTTCGGCAATCTCTTTCTTGCAGCGCTCTCTTCGATTTACGGGGGCGAAATCGAAGGAATCAGAAAAGCTTCCCAACTCCTCAACATCAAAGGCACCGTCTTACCGGTCTCCTTGGATAAATCACACGTGCATGCACGGCTCGAAGATGGCACTGAGATCGTGGGAGAGACAAATATCGATATACCGAAACACGATGGCAACCTTCGGATCAAAGAAGTATTTCTCGATCCGCCGGCAAAGATCTATGAGGAAACAGACAAAGCAATCCGCGCCGCAGACCTGATCGTAATTGGCCCGGGAGATTTATATTCCTCCATTATCCCGACACTCGCAGTCGGCGGGATGAAAGAGGCATGTGCTGCATCCAAAGCGAAAAAAGTTGTCGTATGCAATTTGATGACGAAGTGGGGGGAGACCAATGGATATAAGGCGTCGGACATGGCCGCCGAACTTTTGCGCTATGCGGGTCTTAAAAAATTCGATTATGTCATCTGCAACACCAAGCCGCTCCCACCAGAGGTTCTCAAAGCCTATGAAAAAGAGAAGAAATTCCCAATGGAATGCGACGCGGCACTTTCGCAGTATGCAGATAGGGTAATCACGGGAGATTTCTTTTCGACAGCGGATATAGCCCGACACGACTCTGAAAAAATCGCCCGCATTATATCGGAACTGTAAGGTGCTGGCAGAAAAATCCACGGGGTTTATACTACCTGCATGAATACACGTACGTGGTGGGGAGTCATCATAATCTTGACGCTCATTGTTATTGCGCTCGGATGGATTCTCTTTGCAACGCCGGCACCTGTTGCCGCGCCTACCGTCACTCCAACGGTAAATGAAGAGCCTTCCGAAGAAGTGTTTGATCCCTCGCGCCCTTTGCATGAACGGGTCTCGGTGACGTCCCCAAAGTCTGGTTCGTCCGTAGAAAAGACATTTACCGTTGAAGGCATGGCACCGGGCAACTGGTTCTTCGAAGCATCGTTCCCGATTCAGGTGCGCGATCCAGAGAACAGCAAGATTGGGCAGGCGATTGCGCAGGCGGGAGCGGATTGGATGACGACCGAACTCGTGCCATTTACCGCGACCATAACCGTTAGCAATTACTCCGGCCCAGCGACCTTGGTACTACTCCGCGACAATCCTTCGGGTCTTCCGGAGAATGATGATGCACTTGAGATTCCAATCGTAGTTCAGTAAACTTATGCCGCGCAGAGAAGGTCCTGAGGGCCCCAAATCACGGATCGAGCGTTTTCCTGGAGAAATGGTTCTATTGCAAAATTTGCAGCAAGCGGCATCAACTGCAAACGATTTTATAGTTAGACATGTAGGAAAGGACGAGGTGCAGCGCGCGGCTTTCCTAGCACTTTCTGGAAGAGCGGATGAGGCGGTAGATGCATGTAAGAGGATTCTCGATATGTTGGACAGAGGCTCAGCGCCGTCAGATCTCGATTCTGCAACTAAAATAGCGCAAGCTATCTATAAAGATCTAATCGCAGCGTTAGACGTCGCGAGGAAGTTAGTCGGAGAGGCATAAATATGAAGCGCGAGCGTCGAGCGCGAGCGAGAAAGCTTGTTGCATATCTCAAACGCGAATATCCTAAACCAAAGAGTGAATTAAAGTATAAGACCCCGTTTCAATTTCTTGTCGCTGTCGTGCTGTCAGCACAATGCACAGATAAGGTAGTGAATAGGGTCACCGAGCCGCTCTTTAAAAAGTACAAAACGGCACAAGATTTTGCGAATGCGAATCCGAAGGTTTTTGAGAAGGAGATCTCTTCAGTCACATTTTTCCGCAATAAGGCAAAAGCCGTGAGAGCGGCCGCCAAAATCGTCGCGGACGATTTTGGCGGCATGGTACCGAAAACGATTAACGAACTTGTTGCCCTTCCCGGTGTCGGCTATAAGACCGCGAATGTAATCTTGGGTGAGCTCTACGAAATCTGGGAGGGGATTCCCACGGACACACACGTGAAGCGTTTTGCGCATCGTTTTAGCCTTACCTCACACACGGATCTCAAAAAGATCTCTCACGATCTGGAAAGACTTGTCCCGAAGAAGGACTGGAGATACGTTAATAATGGCCTAGTTCTCTATGGCCGCTACGTATGCCCCGCGCGCGCCCACGATTGCATAGCGCATCCGCTTACCAAGCTCTGGCCGGAGGCCGCACAGAGGTGGCCGAAAGCGAAGTAGGGTATGATAGGCAGGTGAAAGTTATTGTTCAAAATATTGCGACCGAATATACCGACGAAGGCCTGTCTGCTAGTAGGCAGGGGGAGGGAATGACCCTCCTCATGCTTCCCGGATGGATGAACACAATCAGGGATTTTGATGCGCTTGCATCGAGATTGGTATCAACATATCGCATCGTTCGCCTCGATTTTCCGGGATTTAAGGGAGGAACGGAGGCGCCGCCATCTGATTGGGGAGTAAAGGAATATGCCGCATTCGTGCGAGCGTTCATCGAGAAAATCGGCCTCACTTCCTACGTATTGATCGGTCACTCCTTCGGCGGGAGAGTGGCGATACGAGGAGTGGGGGAAGGCACTCTGCACCCCTCTCGTCTCATTCTTATCGCCTCCGCAGGTATTGCAAAGCATAGAACGTTTCGTAATCGCGCGTTCACCGTGCTCGCGAAGGTGGCAAAAATACTCATGCTTGTCCCGCCTCTTTCTCTGTGGCGTGCACAATTGCGCAAGAAACTCTACAAAAAACTGGGAAGTGATTATTTGGCTGCGGGCGCTCTTTCGAACATGTATCTCAAGGTCATACGAGAAGATTTACAAGAGTACGCGCGCAAAATCTCTATACCGACGCTTCTCATCTGGGGCAGCGATGATGATATGGTCCCGCTTTCTGACGGTATGCTTTTTAATTCTCTGATCAAAGGATCGCAGCTCGAAGTATTTCCGGGCGTTGGTCATTCTCCCCATGTCGATTGTGCGGAGGAAGTTGCCAAATTGATAGAGCAATTTGTATGACCCGCTGGCTTTCGCGTCGTCATCCGCGCTATATCAGAAGCATCGTCTATATGCTTCAGGCGAGTGAGTACAGCATTAGAGATTTTTTTAGATGGCACGAGCGAGTAGAAGATTTCAGGCATGTTGAGAAACGAAAACGATTGGATTTCACACTCAAAGCAACTCTTTTGTATGTGTCTGGTTGGTTGGCCACGTTTTTTGCTCTTGCTGCCGCAGTGCTGGTTTTTCTCAATGTCGGGACTCCGTGGAATTACGTATTATCCGCACTCATTGTGCTTGAGATACCGCTCATAGTCCTCCTCGGAGTGCTCGTTGTTCTCACCGCGCTTCGCTTTATTCAAGTTCCCATTGAATGGTTCGCGATGGAGCAAGCCCGGCGACGACTTACCGTGCACAAGGGAATAAAGATCGCAATTGCGGGGAGTTTCGGGAAGACGAGCACACGAGAAATTTTGAGAGCCGTCCTTTCCGAAGGCAAAAAGGTCGCAGCTCCTTCGGGAAGTCATAATACGCCGCTCGCCATCGCGGCATTTGTCCGAAGCCTGAAAGGTGATGAAGACGTGCTTATCTTCGAACTTGGCGAATACTATCCTGGAGATGTGCGGAAGCTTGCGCGCACGATTCGGCCCGACTGGGGAATCATTACGGGTGTTAACGAAGCACACCTTGAGAAGTTTAAATCTCTTCAAGTAACCACGGATACCATTTTCGAACTTGCCGAATTCGTTGATCCGACTCAACTCTATATAAACGGTGAAAATGAATTGGCGCGAAACCGACGCAAACATGGCAATGTGCTTTATTCTCGCGAGGGGGCAAGCACCTGGCAAGTTTCTGGTCTCACATCAGATCTCACGGGTACGAGATTCACGCTCTCAAATGACGTTAGTACGTTCAATGTGAAATCCCGATTACTCGGGCTCCATATGGCAGGACCGCTCGTTGCAGCCGCTGATATAGGGCTCAGACTGGGACTGACCGTTGCAGAATTCGAACGCGGTATAGGGAAAACCAAACCGTTCGCGCATCGTCTTGAGCCGCGACAATGGGAAGATGGCGTAACATTTCTTGACGACAGTTATAATGGAAATCCAGATGGAGTCCGTGCAGTGATTGAATTTCTCGCGTCTCTTTCTGGGCGGCGGTTTTATACAACTCCCGGTCTTGTTGAAACGGGAGCCCGTATAAAAGAAGTCCACGAAGCGATCGGCACGGAACTCGCAAAGGCTGGTATTGAGAAAGTAGTGCTTATTAAAAATTCTGTTACACCTCACATCGAAGCAGGTCTTAAAAACACTGCATGTAAAGGCGAAATCTTATGGTACGACGATATGCCGTCTGCGCTTTCCGCGCTTCGCGCCTCATCCCTTCCCGGCGACATCATCCTCGTACAGAACGATTGGCCTGACCAGTACGCATGAATAGCTTATAGCTGCTAGCTTTCAGCTTTCAGGCAGGAATTCAAGAGAGATAATAACCCGTGTATACTGAACGCGATGGCTAAGACGATAGCGGTTATCTTCGGTGGAAAGAGTGCTGAGCATGATGTTTCGATAATCACTGCGCATATCCCCATCATTGACTCGCTCCTCGCGAGTGGGCAGTTTGACGTGTGGCCAGTCTATATCGCAAAAGGCGGCTCATGGTACGCGGATAAGGTGATGAACGATCTCGCGTTCTTCAAGCAGCCGGATTGGGAAGAGAAAGTGGCACGAATGAAAAAAGTTGGGCTTCTGTTCGATAGTGGATTAAAGTTGAGTTGGGGCGGCATGTTCGGCAAGACCGTTAGCATAGATATTGTGTTTCCTTCGATGCATGGCACCTATGGAGAGGATGGTTCTCTCATGGGACTTTTGCGCATGGCAGGTGTTCCATTTGTCGGCTGCGACATCTTCGCTTCCGCAGTTGCCATGGACAAAGTGCTTACGAAACAAGTTGTTGCGGCGGAAGGGATGCCTGTTGCGCCGTACGTATGGTTCACAAAATCAGAGTGGGAGAAAAATAGAGCTGCAATCCTTGCACGTGCAAAGATGCTTTCGATGCCGCTCTTTGTAAAGCCAGTGCATCTCGGCTCCTCGATCGGTATGGCGAAAGTGAAGAGTGAGAAAGAACTTGAGAACGCGATAGAAGTAGCACTTCATTACGACGACAAGGTGTTGGTAGAAAATGCGATCGAGCCGCTGCTTGAGATCACGCTCCCTATTATGGGAAACGACAAGCCGCGGACTGCACAGTGTGAGCGTCCGCTTAACAAAACAGAATTCTTTGATTTTAAAGACAAGTATCTTTCCGAAGGTAAAAAGGGGGGAGGAGGCGGAGCGAATGTTGGATATAGCGAAGTGCCTGCAAAGATCGGCGATGAATTAACGACGAAGATAAAAGAAATGGGGAAGCGCGTGTACAAGACACTCGGATGCGCGGGGCTTGCACGCGTGGATTTTCTCGTCAAAGATGATACGAAGGAAATATTTGTGAACGAGGTAAATACGTTGCCGGGGAGTTTGTATCACCACAATTGGAAAAAAGCTGGTGTATCTAACATGGAATTGGTGCTGGGGCTGGTGCGACTTGCCGAGGAGAGGTTTGGAAATGAAAAAGGTACGTCATACACATTTCAGTCGGACATATTGCGCAAGGTCGGAGGACCGAAAGCTCAGGAGTAGCATGGAAAAGAAAAAGTTCGCGGTCTTTGATGTCGATGGGACCATCTTCCGCTCGAGTCTTTTGATACAGGTCGTGAATAGACTGATCGAGAACGATGTCTTTCCCGCTTCCGCGCGGAAGGTCTACGAGCGCGATTACGAACGGTGGCTCAATCGCGAGGGGGATTACGATGCGTACATTGGGGCTGTCGTGCAGGCGTTTGTAAAGCATCTCAAAGGCGTCCATTACAGTGCGCTCGCGGACGCCGCAGAAGAGATCGTTGAGGAACAATGGAAGCACGTCTACCGATATACGCGCGATCTCATCAAGGATTTGGAGAAACGTGGGTATTTCATTCTTGCCGTTTCGCATTCTCCTAAGACGGTTTTGGATAAATTCACTCCGCGCTTGGGATTCAACAAGACCTACGGCATGCTCTACGAGATAGGTCCCCAGGATTGTTTTACGGGGAAAGTCATCGAGGAGCATCTCATCTTGAACAAAGCGAGCATTCTGCGTCGCGCAATAGAAAAAGAAAATCTCACACTCGCGCATTCGATTGGAGTAGGGGACACCGAATCAGATATCTCTTTCCTCGAGCTTGTCGCAAAGCCGATCTGCTTCAACCCGAATTTAAAATTGTATACGTACGCAAAACGAATGAAGTGGGATGTGGTCGTGGAGCGGAAGGATGTGGTGTACAAGTTATGAGGCGCACGGCGGCAGGCCGTGCGGAACACAAACTTCGCGGTTCACGTACGATACGAGCTGCGGCAGACAAAGTGCCGCATGTTCAGACGGTGGGCGAGGTTCCGCTACGACCTGCCGCCATGCGCTCTTTTCGCTCCACGGTGTGGGAGTATTGGAAAAAGCACGGGCGGCATGATTTAGCGTGGAGGAAGACGAACAATCCCTACCGAATTATGATTTCTGAAGTGATGCTTCAGCAAACTCAAGTGCCGCGGGTGAAAGAGAAGTACAAAGAATTTCTAAAAGCGTTTCCAAATGTTCGCGCGCTTGCGAAAGCGCCTCTTTCTAAGGTGCTTCAGGTGTGGAGTGGGCTTGGATATAATCGGCGGGCAAAATTTTTGCACGACGCAGCAAAAGAAATTGTTCGAAAACATCGCGGCAGAGTGCCTCTTCTTTACAGTGAGCTTGTCGAACTGCCGGGGATTGGCGACTACACAGCCTCTGCTATTCGCGTCTTCGCATTCAACGAGCCCGATGTTTTGATCGAGACCAATGTCCGTGCCGCTTTCATTCACCACTTTTATACACAGAATCGTCACAAGGTTTCTGACAGGGAACTACTGCGATATATCGCAGTAGCGGCAGAGGATCAGGACCCACGGAAGTGGCACTCCGCCCTTATGGACTACGGCGTCCATCTTAAAAAACTACACAAGAATCCTGCTCGCAAAAGCGCGCACTACGTGCGGCAGTCGAAGTTTGAAGGTTCGCTTCGCCAAGTCCGCGGCGCAATTCTCAGAGCACACGCAAAACAAACTTCAATGAACGCTGTGCGAAATGAATTTCCAGATCGGTTTGATGAAGCGTTTCGTTCACTCGTACGCGACGGCCTCATAACGAAGAGCGCTCTTCTTCATGATGCACAGGAACTGTCGCGAGATCGAGGGTCGCAAATGCTTTTCGTATCCAGAAATAGCCGACGACCGCTGCCACAACGTTCCCGACGGTTATCGAAAGCCACATGAATATGATGGGAAGATTAAGGAATTGCGTGAAGAGGAGCGCCAGTGGGGTCGTTACGATCGCGGAGCGCAGCATGAATATCCAAAAGCCGGGCCACGAACGGCCGATGGCCTGGAATGCGCTCGCCTCTACCATTATTGCGGCGAGGAATCCGTAGCTTATCAGCGCAACGGTCCAGAGATATGAGAATGTGTAGTTGGTCACGGTCGGGTCATCTGTAAATGCACCGATGAGGAAATTACCGAAGAGTGCGGCAAGGACACCGATTCCTGTGGCTCCGAGGAAGCCGTATTTGAGCGCTTTATTGAAGCATTCGCGTGCACGCGGAAGATTCCCAGCCCCTATGTTCTGGCCTATCATCGCCATCGCCGCAAAGCCGAATCCTGCTGCGGGAAGGAATGCAAAGAATTCGATGCGAAAGCCGAGGCTGAACGCTATGGCTCCCGGCTCAAAATAGGTGAGAGACGCGATGAGCGTGAGCGCGGCAAGCCCGAGCGGGAAGACGAGATCGGTGAGAGAGGCGGGAAAGCCGATGTTCATGACCTTTTTCACCGATTCCCACTTGAGCGATAGATTTCTGAAATGGAACTTAACCATTCGGCGCGGTCGCGAGAGGGAATAGAGCGAGATTACGATGAAAAGTGCCTGAGAGATGAGTGTTGCATATGCGGCACCTGCAACTCCGAGCGCTGGGAATCCGAGCCATCCAAAAATCATAATCGGATCAAGAATGCAGTTCACTAAGGTCGAAAGAGCGAAAAGCTTGGTGAGGGTGAAAGTGTCGCCCTGCGCATTAAAGACGAACATCACGGCCATGAGGATGAAAAAAAGAGTTGAGCCAGCGGCGGTAATAATGAAGTACTCGAGGGCGGGGTCGAAAATGGCTCCCGTCGCGCCGGAGGCGGTCAGAATAAAGTCACGGAAGACGAGCGAAATAATAGAAAAGAAGATGCCCGCCATAGCGGCGAGCACGAATGATTGACCTAAGGTTCGTTCCGCTTCATGCATGTTCTTGGCGCCTATGTGCATCGACATGATGACGCTTGAGCCGATCATTAAGCCGAAGCCGAACGCTATCATGATGAAAAGTGCGATTTGGGAAATGGAAACCGCAGCGATGGCTTCGGGAGAAATTTTTGACACCCAGTACGTGTCCACGAGGTTGTAGAGGGTATAGAAAAAGACCGAGAGCATCATCGGCCACGCTAACGACCAGAGTTGGCGACGAATGTCGCCTTTGGTTAAATCTTGTCCGTCCATAGGGATAGAAAGGGAATGCGATATTCTACCAGATGCGCATTTTCGTGCTATGCATTCACCTCGACCTTAAAGCCGCCGTAGGCCATCCGCTTCATGTCAAAGGGCATGGGTACGTCTTTATATTTTGCTGCTTGTTTGTTCATCTCCGCCATTACCTTTTTATTAACTTGATCGCGATGCGCGCGCGATTTGTACACGATATACGAGAACCATACCGTTTCTCCCTTTTTCAATTTTGCCATTTTAGGGAATGTCAGCGCCTGCATTCCTCCCATATTCGGACGCAGATCATCTCCGATGCATTCCTTATAATCGAGCGCACCGTACTTCTTCCACATCCGTGCACCCTCTTTCGCCATTTTTCGATATGCCGCGACATTTTTCTTCGGTACTATGAGAACAAATCCATCTACATATCCTCCTTTCATATAGTTGTGTGATGTTTTTAATAATCAAGTATATGGACTGCAGTATCTCACGACTTCTTCTGTTTTTCCAAGCGCCCCGGCCAGCAGATAGAGCAGGGGCCTTTGCCTACCTCGCCGGTCAGGCGGAATTTGTGCCCGCGACTGCAGGTTTTCCAAGCAGAGTTGAAGGGCTTACCCTGAGCTTGTCGAATAGGCATCCGCGCAGTATACCAAACCGCGATATGTGCACATCATGAAGATATAGCTTTTCCTCATTTTCGGCGTAAAGTTCAAGAGTTTGCATCCAAGTCCTATAGCAGCTTGAGATGGGTTCAGTATCCGAGGAGTCTAAGAATATGAAGAAACAAGACAAATATACTCAAATTCTACTTTGGGCTTATCGCAAACAGGAGAAAGGCTTCACGTGGGACGAACTCACACAAGAGTTTGGTTTAAGTGGTTTGGAAGAGAATTGGGTAAAGAAAATTTTTAAAACCGTAGATGACAGCGACCGCAAGTTTTTCGAACACTACAGGAACGATGAAAATGTAACTTCCAATGTCCACTATTACTCTCTGAATGAAAAAGGAATATTAGCCGCTCTCAGTTACTTAGAATGGCAACAAACAAAGAAGAGTTCGTTTCGGGCTAACATTTTTAGTGGCGTGGCTGTATTGATTGGCGTTGTTGCTTTAGGGGTTGCGGCATATACGGGTTGGTTAACTTATCGAAGTATACAAATAGCCACTGATCCACAAATAGAAATGTTCCTAAAACATGATGGAGCAAATGACGAAGGTTCAGATATATTTTCACTTGGTGTTGCCAATATCGGAGCAGTTAATATTGCCAGCTTAACAGTAAAGTATTTTTCAGCGAACGTTGGACAGGACTGTAAAGATAGGGGCGAAGGTAGTTTTGGCGGAGGGCGTGGGGGTCGAAAATGGGAGGGATTTAACGTAGGGGAGAAAATCTATATTCCACTTGACCACAATACTTGGCGACTAGGAGAAGAAACCCCTGATTTGAGTATGCACGTATTTTACGTCGAGTTCCAAAGGGAAATCGATAATCGGATATACGGGCAAAAAGTAGAGGTGGCCATAGATGGACATGATGTGTATTGGGACGATGTAATACCTACATCCAACTCTATCACCAACGCGCGTAAATGTGCCGAGAGGATTTTGTCTAGTCACGATACCCCCTCAGATGGAGCAATCATTAAAAGGCCTAACGTAGATTAAGAGAACCAAATAACTTGTGTCCGAAGGTGGATACTGATTCCGTTTATCTTTTTTGCGCTCCAGATTGCCGCCGTGCTTTTGCCGATATCCCTCGTCTTCTCTCTCGGGTTATAATCGTGTCCATGGAAAGTGGCGATAAACTTACACCGAGATCACGCTTGTGGGGAGACGGATTCCAGGCCGTCGATTCACTTGCGAACGAATTTCCAAAGATCGATGTAGAGAAAGTTCGAAATGAAATCGAAACAGCCCTTAAGCAGATCGAATTAAAAGGATACACGGGCGTTGAAGAGGAGATAGAGTTTGACGAGCATGGTTTGTTGGTTGGGAAATATCATCACCAGAGTTTCGTCACTGGGGTGAGGCTACGTACAAAGGACGATTTAATGAAACTGTTTGACAAAATTGGCGAAGGACGAAATTTTGATGCACATTTTTGGTTTGATTCGGCAACGCGTAAAGCAAAAATCTCTTGCACCCTTAAAAAACACACGCTCGTGCCTAAAATATATACGTACCAAGGTCGTATTCGAGAATAAGATTCTCTACATCCCCTTGGGTTGGAGCATGCCGACGCGGTTGCCTTCGGTGTCGTGGAACATGACATACGTGCCGATACCCGGAATATCGATAGGCTCACCCTCGATCGTCCCTCCGGCTCCCTTCACTTTTTCTATATGGGCCCTGATATCCGGTACTGAAATGACGACGTGACTCGATGTACCGAATTCGCCTTTCGGGTAAAATCCTCCGTTGATGGCGCCAGAAGTTTTCGGTCGCTGTGTTTTCTCATCGGTCTCCGTTGTGCCAGCGAGAAGGTAATTGCCCATCTCCGCCCCCAACTGATTCATCTGCCAGCCAAAAACCTCCTCGTAAAATTTCTTTGTGCGGGCCATGTCTTCCGAAGGCATCTCAAAGTGAACGACGGGGTTCATGGTGAATATAATTACTTGTTAATGATGAAGATTGTATTATACATTCAATTCTCTTCTGCAATGCAGAGCTAACATTCCAACATTCTCAAGAATGTTGGAATGTCGCGGTTGATAGATTGTTTGCTTCTCACTAGATGCTAACAATTACTGGAATGACTATAGGTCGCTTCATTGTTCGCTGCAGCAAGAAGCGCGCGACGGATTCGGCCAAATCATCGCGGGCGGCATCCAGGTCCGCTGCGCGCGGATTACGAAGCGAGCCCTCCACACTTTTCCTGATGATCAGTCGCGTTTGATCCATAAGGTCTTTGTTGTCTCGCAGGTACACGAAACCGCGAGAGATGATGTCGGGAGATTTGTGGAGTTTGCCAGTTCGGCGGTCAACGGTCGCGACGACAACGCAGAATCCTTCCTGCCCGAGCGCTTTTCTATCACGCATCAGGACATCGGAAAGTTCAGAGACGGTCTGACCTTCGACGACACGCAATTCCGACGGTGCTTTCACTGCGTGTTTAGTAACCGTCTCGCCGCCTTTAATGTCGATGATCGTCCCATTGTCGGGGATGACGGCATTGCCGGACTTCACGCCGAGTTCAACGGCAAGATCTGCATGTACTCGCAACATGTAGTGGTAGCCGTGGACGGGGACGAAGAACTTCGGCTTTATTTGCCGGTGAATCCATGCGGCTTCCTCGCGATAGGCGTGGCCCGAGGCGTGCACGTCGGACGCGTGGTATGTAATTATGTGTGGTCCCTGGCGCGAGAGATTGTCTTTCAATCTCTGGACCGCGCGCTCGTTCCCTGGAATAACCGAGGAAGAAAGGACGACCGTGTCGGTCGGCTTGAGGCGAATGTGCTTGTGCGACTTGTTGCCGATGCGTGCGAGGGAGGCGAATTCATCGCCCTGCGCGCCTGTCGCGAGAATGATGATGTTCTCTTGCGGATAGCGGTCGATATCCTCAACATCGATAACGGTCTCGTCTTTGTATTTGATGATGCCGATCTCGCGCGCGATCTCGATATTGGTGCGCATGGAGCGTCCATCGATGACTATTTTCTTCCCGTACTCTTCCGCGAAATGAACGACGCGGACAAGGCGCTCAAGATGAGACGCGAACATCCCTATGACGAGACGCCCTGTTGCGTTCTTAATGATATTCTCAAGCGTCTTGTGCACGGTAGGCTCTGGAATAGAGAATCCTGGCTGCCAGACGTTGGTCGAATCCATGATGAGCGCCAACACAGTGCGATTTTTAAAAAAGCCAAATACCTTTTTTTCTTCGTCCGTCGGCTCTCCATTCATTTGATCGAGCTTTATGTCGCCGGTGAAAACCACATCGCCATACGGAGTCTCGATGATAATGCCCATGGAGTCGGGAACGGTGTGCGTCACACCGAAGAAGCGAATGGTCGTATTCCCAAGCTTGACCGCCTCATCTTCTTCCACCTCGCGGATCTTTACGGGAGAGGTCTGGGTAAATTCCTCTTGGCGCTTTTCGATCATTTTGCCGGTGAGCCTTCGGGTGTAGATCGTGGGATTGCCGAGGCGATCGATAACGTAGGGAATGGCGCCGATGTGGTCGAGGTGTCCGTGCGAGATAAGAATTCCCCGAATCTTGTCACGGCGTTCTTCGAGATAGCCGGTGTTCGGCAAAATGTAATCGATGCCAGGCGTGTCCACTTCGCTAAATGCAAAGCCGCAATCGAGAACAAAAATATCATTTCCGAATTCAACGGCGGTCATGTTACGGCCGATTTCCTCCACGCCTCCAAGAGGAATGATGCGTACAACATCAGCTGCCGGTGGGGGGATAGGAGCAGTAGCTACTTTGCGCTGCGTTGGTTGTTGGTGTTCGACGCGCGCTTTGCCGCGACGCGGTGGATGACTGGAGCGAGCAAATCGGCCTCCCGGGCGAGCTGTTCGGTGCGGTCCGCGGCTTGGCGGCTTCGCATGATGGGGCGCAGGTCGAGGGGTGGCCGGATGCGCGCCAGCACTTGTTACAGTGTGCGGATCATGTGGTCGGGATTGTGGTTCCATACAGTGTGGTTAATTAATAGGGTCGGCAAACATGTTCCAGACACGTTCGGTGTCCGTGTACCATTGATAGACATTTAAGTATCGTTCGGAGGGATTCGTGAGTGCCCCAAGTTCTACTCCGTGGAGGGAAGAGGGCACAATGTAAATAAATTCCGGTGAGTAGAGAAAAATAGCAGGCGTGTCTTTCCGTATTTCTTCGTTGAATTTCTCATACAATAATTCCCGCTGATTTTTGTTTGTTTCAGCCCGAGCTTCTGCGAGATACGAATCCACGCGCGTGTTTGCATACATGGCAAGATTGAGGCCTGGGTCGTTGCGCTGCGAGGAGTGCCAGAAGGCAAACAAATCTGCTGTCCGCCCCACGACTTCGCCGAAAAGCACGGCATCATACGCGCGCGGCCGGAGTACGTTGGTATTTAATTCTGAAAGCGAATACACCTGCACCGCGACCTTGACTCCGGCCGCGCGCCAGTATGTTGCAATTGCGTTTGCAGATGTGACAAGTTCAGGCTCATCAGCAGTTGCAAGCGAGAGTGACAATTCGACTTTCTTCTTTGTCCACACGCCTGCGGCCTCATCAAAGGTCCATCCGCCTCGCGAGAGAATTGAGCGCGCCCTTTCTGTCGCAGTGCTGTTGGAAGTTGTCGTAGCCTCCGCAGGTGTGGTTTCTGTAAACGGCATTGGAGTTGCAGGAGTGATTACACCAACGACGCCGGGCGGTATCGCCCCCTCAAGCACCACGCCATATCCCTTGAGCGCTGATTGGAGCACCTCTTCCTTATCAATTGCTACGAGCAAAGCTTCTCGTGCCGCACTATCTGCGAGCGCCGGAGCGCGGTTTTGATTGAAAAAGACGCCGAAGATCCGCGGCAGTGTTACCCGCGCGATGTTGAAATCACTTCGCTCAAGCATGTCGAGCTCGCTCGGCGTAATGCCGGCCATTGCGTCAATCTTGCGTGCCTTAAATGCTTGAATCATTTCTTCTCGATTTGGATAAAAATTAAACGTGATGCGCTGGAGATGAGGTTTGCCAAGCACATATTTTTCAAACGCTTCGAGAGAGTAGCGTGTCGCCGTACCGGTCGTATCAGTATCTGTCCGGACAACACGGTAGGGCCCGCTTCCTACGGGATATGTATTTACGGGGCTAAAAGGAAATTCCTCTGCGGATACATTTTGCCAGATGTGTTTGGGGAGAATTCCGAGCGTCGTGTTTTCGATAAAGGGCGCATACGCATGAGGGAGTTTAAAAATCACCGTGTGAGGATCGGGCGAGGAGGCTTGTACTCCTTCCCAATCTGCACGGCGCGGGCTTTTTACAGTCGGATTTTGCGCAGCACGCACCGTAAAGAGCACATCTTCTGCCGAAACAGGAGTGCCATCATGAAATGTCGCATCCGTCCGGAGTGTAAACGTGTAGATGGTGCCGTCTTCCGATATCGTGTAATTGCTCGCAAGATCAGGAATAAGAGAACCATCTGGGCGCACGCGGGTGAGGCCGGAGTAGACAAGCTGCGCCACATCTTCATCAGGATGCGAGAGCGTGAGAACCGGATTAATAAATCGGGCAGAGCCGACTTCGCCCTCAATAAAGCTTCCTCCCGAGGCAGGCACATCGACGGATACTAAGGCATTCAGGCCGGCGAGTAAGGCGAACGCAGAAGCGCCGAGAAAAATCGAAAGAGTATAGAGGAGCAGATGCTCGCCCGGGGAGAATGTCCGCAGTGCGTCTTTGAGAAACGAAAGACGCGTAAGTGCGCGAGGTTTTGTTAGTGTGTCGAACGAGTCGAAATCCATAACGCATTACGCGTCTTTCTGCCTCGCAGCCGAGGAGAAGTGTTTTAGTTGATAACAAGATTAAGCAATGCCGAAAGTGCAAACAGTATACCAAGGACAATCGTCGCGCGAAAGAGGGTGCGCTCTAAGCCGCGGCGAGTGTGAAAACCGGAGCCGAAATTGTCTGCTCCAAAGGCTCCACCGAGCGATGCCCCTGTGCGCTGCAAGAGAATGGCACCGATAAGGAGAATAGAAAGGCCAATCTGCACGTAGGGCAGCATGCTCTGGAGGAAAACCATTCGAGTAACCTTAGCATATGAGAAATGGTTGCGCAAGCTCCATGATTCGTCTATATTGTGGACTCCTTAGGCAGGTCCTCACACATTATTGGATAACAAGTACATTATGAACAAACAATCGAAAAGTTCAAAAGTCACCATTCAACCTCTTGGAGATCGAGTCTTGGTAAAACGAGAAGAAATGCCTGATAAAAAATCTCCTTCAGGAATTATAATCCCCGACACTGCGCAAAAAGAGAAATCAAAAGTGGGCGTTGTAATCGCGGTTGGTCCCGGCAAATATGGCGATGAAGGAGACCTTATTCCGACGACCGTCAAGCCTGGATCAAAAGTATATTTTAATGCAGGATGGGACAACGAAGTCTCTGTGGGTGAAAAAGACGAAGAATATTTCCTTGTTCACGAAAGCGACATTCTTGCCGTCATCAAGTAATTACTCATTCATCTCTATACCGTATGGCAAAACAAGTTATCTTTGACGAACAAGTCCGTAGCGCCCTGAAGAGGGGGGTGGACATTGTCGCAGCAGCAGTGAAAGTCACGTTAGGACCAAAGGGTCGCAATGTCGCTCTCGATAAATCGTGGGGAGGCCCGACTATTACCAACGACGGCGTATCCATTGCAAAAGAGATCACACTTCCCAATACATTTGAGAATATGGGCGCTTCGATAGTGAAGGAGGTCGCCACAAAAACCAATGACAAGGCAGGGGACGGCACGACGACCGCAGTTGTTCTTACGCAGGCGATTATTCATGAGGGACTCAAGCGTACAGCGCTTGGAGCGAATGCAATGATGGTGCGCCGCGGCATCGAAGCGGCAGCTAAAGACGCCGTCGATGAATTGAAAAAAATGGCACGAGAAGTAAAGGGAAAGACTGATATCCGTCAGGTGGCGACGATCTCCGCTGAATCCGAGGAGCTGGGAAAGACCATTGCAGATATTGTCGAGAAAGTAGGCAAAGATGGTGTCGTTACGGTAGAGGAATCGCAGTCTTTTGGAATCGAAGCAGATTATGTAGAAGGAATGGAATTCGACAAGGGGTATGTTTCGCCCTACATGATTACGAATGCCGAGCGCATGGAAGCTGAAGCAAAAGACGCACCAATCCTGATTACCGACAAAAAGATTTCGACGATCAAAGATATTTTACCTCTGCTCGAGAAAATCGCGCAGACAGGCAAGAAGGAGTTGGTAATCATCGCCGAAGATGTGGATGGAGAAGCACTCGCGACGTTCGTAGTCAACAAACTGCGCGGAGCCTTTAACGTTCTTGCAGTCAAGGCGCCGGGCTATGGTGATCGGAAGAAAGAGATGCTCGCGGATATTGCGACAACGGTTGGCGGGCAGATGATATCAGAAGATCTCGGTATCAAATTGGAAAATGCAGAACTTGAAATGCTCGGCCGCGCAAATCGCGTGGTCGCGAGCAAAGACTCGACAATTATTGTGGGAGGCAAAGGCAAAAAATCTGAAATCGCAGAACGTGTCGCCCAGCTTCGCACGCAGACGGAGAATACTGATTCAAAGTTCGATAAGGAGAAATTGGAAGAGCGCATTGCAAAACTTTCGGGCGGTGTCGCGGTAATTCGCGTAGGCGCTGCGACGGAAACGGAGATGAAATATCTCAAAGACAAGATCGAAGACGCCGTGAATGCGACGAAAGCAGCAATTGCTGAAGGAATCGTCCCGGGCGGCGGTGCTGCGCTCGCAAAGGTGGGCGAGAAGCTCTCAAAGAAAATCGAATCAAAGGCACATGATGAGTACACCGTCGGGTACAGAATTCTAGTTTCCGCGCTTTCTGCGCCGTTGTTGCAGATTGCTAAAAATGCTGGCAGAGAAGATGCCGCCGTGGTTCTCCAGGAAGTTGTAAAGAAAGGCGCGGCATTTGGTTTCAATGCTTCGGCAGAGTCAGCAGATGGCTCGATTGTGGATATGTACGAAGCGGGTATTCTCGATCCTCTGAAAGTGACGCGAAGTTGTGTTGAAAACGCAGCGTCTGCCGCTGCGGTCTTACTCACCACGGAAGCTGCAGTAGCTGATATTCCGGAAGAAAAGAAAGCCGCGCCTCCTGGTGGCATGGGAGGGGGAATGGGGGAAGACTACTAACGTAAAATCCGGGAAGACATACGTCTTCACACATACTATTGTGTGGTTTGTGATATAATGAACGCATGAACATTACATACATTCTTTTAGGAGTAGTCGCTGTCGTCGTCCTGTGGGCGATCTGGGCCTACAACCGCTTTGTTAGTCTTACCAATCGGTGCGAAGAGGCGTGGTCGGATATCGATGTACAGCTCAAGCGTCGCTACGACCTCATTCCGAACCTCGTCGAGACGGTGAAAGGCTATGCCGCACACGAGGCAGGGACATTGCAGAAAGTAACCGACGCACGCGCGAAGGCGATGGGAGCGCAGACGGTGGGGGAGCACGCACAGGCGGAAAACATGCTAACGGGCGCATTGAAGTCACTCTTCGCAGTTTCCGAGGCGTATCCAGATCTCAAGGCAAACACCAACTTCCTGGAGTTGCAGCGCGAGCTCTCTGACACCGAAAACAAAATTCAGGCCGCGCGCCGATTCTACAATTCAGTCGTGCAGGAATTGCAAAATGCGCTCGAACAATTCCCGTCAAATCTCATTGGCAACATGTTCAAATTCAAGACGCGCGAATTCTTCCAGCTTGATGCAAGCGAGGCGGCAGCAAAGAATCCAGTGAAGGTGAGCTTCTAAAAGTCAGCGTTGAAGTTTTCGGTTTAAAAGTATATTCTTTTTGATATGGCTTCCATATACACACAGCAGGGCAAGAATATCCGCAAGACGTGGTTCTTGATGACCGGATTTCTCGTCATTGTGATCGCAATAGGGTGGGTCGTTGCGCAGATATACGGCAACAGCGCCATTCTCTACGCTGCAGTCGCATTCTCGCTCATCATGAATGTCACCGCCTATTGGTTTTCAGATAAGATCGCGCTTGCTTCCACACATGCAAAAAAAGCTGATCCGGTGCAGTATCTCGAACTGCACCGAATCGTTGAAAATCTTGCTATTACAGCGGGACTTCCGAAGCCGCGTGTATATGTTATCGATGAACCAGCGCCAAACGCTTTTGCCGCTGGCCGAGATCCCAAGCATGCGGTTGTCGCAGTGACCACAGGACTTCTTGCGCGGCTTGAGCGTACCGAGCTCGAAGGTGTGCTCGCACACGAGCTCTCGCATATCGGCAATCGCGACATCCTCGTGATGACCGTTGCGGTCGTTCTCGCAGGATTCATTGCGATCATTTCTGATATTTTCCTCCGCATGAGTTTTTTCGGGGGAGGTAATCGTGATAACAAAAATCCACTCCTCCTCATAGGGGGAATTGTCGCTATCGTCCTCGCGCCACTCGCCGCACAATTGATACAAATGGCCATTTCGCGCAGACGTGAATTTCTTGCCGACGCTTCTGGTGCACTTCTTACACGTTATCCCGACGGTCTCGCCTCTGCGCTTCAAAAAATCTCTTCGTACGGAGCGCCGATGCGCCACGCGAATCATGCAACAGCGCACCTCTTTATCTCAAACCCGTTCGGTGCGCAGGGTGCAGGGAAATTTATTGCAAAAATCTTCAGTACCCATCCGCCGGTAGAGGAGCGCGTGGCCGCTCTCGTCGGAATGCAAGTTTAATTTAGAAAGGACTCCGCACGTTTGGGCACGAATAGGGCGATATATCGCCCTATTGAATTGATACAGCTTATCGAGGTTTGCGCCCAGTGCGAAGCGCATCTAATCTTTTTTGGTGGCGCGGTCCCGCAATCGAGGGCATACCCGCTGCGAGAAAGAGCTCCAGATAGTCAAGGAAAGAAAGATTACGGTTGAAAATACGACAGAGAGGATCAAAGTCGCCGCGCAAAAGGCGTGCATGAAGACGGCGCACTGTCGAGCCGCTCACGTTCAATGTTTTTTCTATATCGTAGTATGAATGATCGCGATCGAGCATAGAAATTATTGCGAGTCGTTTTGCCAGCATAATCCGTTCTGTTGGCGTTAGTAGCGCGTGTACACGCACTTTTCCGCGTGTAATGTTTGCTGCAAACAGAGCATGCATAAACGATTCAACGATTCTCTTCTCGGTAAACGTATCGATTTTGAATTTTGATACGTGCGTCATAGGGCGATATATCGCCCTATACCATACCACGGTTTTGAGGCTGTCTGAAAATCAGTTATATTAAATAGTACGGAGGCGTCGCATAGTGGTCTAGTGCACCGCCTTGGAAAGGCGGCATGCCGCAAGGCATCGAGAGTTCGAATCTCTCCGCCTCCGCAGCGGTATACTAGAGTGATGCGGCATCTTCTTTTGCGTAAGCGAGTAACAAAAACTCTTGAGCCGTATCCTGCCCGGACCATATGGAAAAGGGTGTTGGACAAACTTGTGTACACTGTCGGTATTATCGGTCCTTTGATGACCTTACCGCAGATTATTCTTATATATGCTGGACAGGACGCTTCAGGCGTCTCTCCTCTGACGTGGTTTGGATGGGCTCTCCTTGATATTCCGTGGATAGTGTACGGATTGGTGCATCGTGAGTGGCCTATTGTGACAACGTATTCGCTGTGGCTCTCGATGAACCTGATAGTGGCAATAGGCGCTGTTATGTACGCCTAGAGGTTCGTGCATGCGGGCTTGCTCACTGCGAGGAATCCGATTACATTGACTACATGCGGAAGATCATTTTTATCGCACTTCTAGTATTTGTGTTTGCCGCAGCGGGAATCTTTTGGTTTACGGATAAAAATCCAAAGGTTACAACTTGTGCGCAGGACACCTTTGTATGCCCTGACGGCTCTGTGGTCGAGCGAATCGGTTTTCAATGTGAGTTTGCTGCATGTCCCGGGAATGCCGAGGAAGAAACTTCAGAGAATTCCGCTAATCTTCCCGTACGAAAAACTATCGCCGGTCTCCAGCATGTATTTCAGACTTTCAACAACTGCTCTTCTGTGGCCCTCGTTGTTGCTTTCTCGAAATACGGCGTTTCTGATACGCAGGAGGCAATAGCCGCGGGGACTCGCCCCTGGAACAATCGGAATGGTGATAACGACGATAAATCAGTTACGCTCTATGAGATGGCCGATTATGCTTCCGCGACGCACGGACTCGCCGCGTACGTGCGTCCGAACGGCGATATAGAGCTTTTGAAAAGATTTATTGCAAATGATATTCCGGTCATAGCCCGTGCGCGCATGTACCCCAATCAAGAGTACGTTCACTATAGAGTCGTGAAAGGTTATGATGAAGCACGAGACATCATTATTGAGAGCGATGGGATCGAAGGCCCCAATCGGGAGTACTCATACGATGAATGGCTCCACCTCTGGGAAGAATTCAATTACTCGTATCTCATTGCTGTCCCCAATAATGTAAGGCCGCTCGTTGAAGAAATCCTCGGAGAAGAAAGAGACGAGCGTACCGCATGGGGGGGAGCACGGGCGCGGGCAGAGCGTGACATTGCCGCGGATCCGAATGATAAGAGCGCTACGTACAATCTCGTGACCGCACTCTATTACCTCGGCGATTACAAGGGAGTGGTGCGGGAATTTGAAAAAATTGAAGCTCAACTGCCGCCGCACAAATTATGGTATCAAGATGAGCCGATATATGCATACTATGAACTCGGAAATTATGATCGAGTTCTCTCTCTCGTCGAGAAGGTAATTGGTGATAGGAATAAATCGGTTTCCGAACTCTATGTCCTTCGGGGGAAGATCTATCTTTCGCGCGCCGATGAGAATGCGGCACGCGCTGAATTTGAAAAAGCTATCCACTACAACAACACGCTTGTAAGTGCAAAAGACGCCCTTGCTTCTCTGGATGGGCGATGAGTTATTGAGAGTCGATGAATTTAGCCATCAAGAGAACATCATCAAATTCGCCACCATCTTCGACGGCCTTCTTGCGCCTTCCTTCGATCTCATAGCCTCGACGTTCATAGAGTCGTACGGCATTTTCGTTTTTCGCGAACACTTCAAGCTCGAGCCGGCGGATCCCGCGCTCCCTTCCGAATGCTTCCGCTGCCTCAAGGAGCCGTGTACCGATACCGCGGCCTCTGTGGGACGCACGTACGGAGAGTGTGATATACGCATTGCCGCTGAATTTTTTGAATTTTGCCAAGATGATCGACATATAGCCGACCAGCGCGTTGCCATCGAGTGCCACAAAAGTGAACATGCGCCTGCGGTGCGCAACCATCCTAAGGAGGGTGTAGAGATCCGTCTCTTTTGATTTACGCTCACCCTTGTCCGGTCCTAAGTGTCGTGCCTCTTCTTCTATTTCATGGCGGAGCGCTATAAAGCGCTTCACGTCGCTCCACATAAGAGGGCGGATGACGGGGTCCTCCGCCTTCTGACCCTTTGAGAGCCCGGTTTCTCGTGATGAGACTGGATACACCATGTTCCTTATTTTGAGTATAACAGGAAAAAGAGAGCGGGCACGACCGCGCCAAAATCAAAAGCGCCCCATTCGGGGCGCTTTTGATACTTAGTGACCGTTTTTCATTCAATAAGCATATCACGCTCGCGTGCAGACAATTGCTATACTGTGGAAAAGATATGGTAAGTACATGTTCGTATTGCGGCAACAATCCGGTCCCACACCGACTTACAAAGATCGGGACAAGTATAAGCGCATACCTGCGGCCGCCCCGCCATGACTCCCTCTTACAATGTTTTTCGGCGAAGGCGGCTCAACGATGCTTACAGGCGGTAATCGGCCTCTTTGTCCTCTTCGGCATCGCTCGCGTGACCCATGATTCCAAAGATGCGCTTTCTGCGCGCGGAGAGGTCTTGTGGGAAGAAGCGAAGAGACGCGGCATTGCGATGCATGGATATCGAGTATTTGGTCGCAAGACCGATGCCTATCGGGCGAAGGTGAAGGGAAGAAGCATTCTTTTTAATGGTATGCCGAGGCCGCTTATATCAAAGAGTGGTTCGGAGTGGTGGCTGGACGATAAGGCAACACTTAAAAAGAAACTTATCGCTGCAAATATTCCAGTTTCGCGAGGCGGCAGGGTCGATGATCTTTCAGCGGCGCGTTCACTATTCAATTCTCTAGAGAAGCCGCTTGTCATTAAACCAGCCGTAGGATCTCGGGGACGTCATACCACCACTCATATCTATACAGAGAGAGAACTTGAAAACGCTTATCGCATTACAAAACAATTATCTCGCTCGTGCGTCTTGGAAGAGCATCTGGTTGGAAGTGTGTATCGCGCAACGATAATAGACGGACAGCTTGTAGGAGTGTTGGGAGGAGACCCACCGCGCATTGTGAGCGATGGTGTTTCAACAATTGCAGCGTTGATTGAGCGCAAAAATGCTTCTCGCGATCCGCGCATTTCCCCGGTAGTGCTAGGCGAGTCTCAGCTCCGCTTCCTCTTGCGCCTCGGCTATACATCGGAGAGTATTCTTCCGCCAGGTATGCGAATCGACGTTTCAGAGAAAATAGGAATAGGCTATGGCGGACACAGTGCCGAGGTAACGCCCACCACCCATCCTGAGACAAAACGAATTCTTACAAAGGCTGCAGAAGTTGTCGCGGACCCTATCATCGGATTTGATTTTATTATTCCCGACATTACAAAATCTCCCCACGAGCAGCGGTGGGGGATCATCGAGTGCAATGCTGTGCCATTTATCAATTTGCATCACGATCCGATCGAAGGCACTCCGGTAAATGTCGCGAAGCATGTATGGGATTATGTGGAAGCGCACATTGAACGTTTCTAAAATAGTAATGCACAATCGTCTTTCGATTCCCGCGGAATACGCTACGATAGAGATATGACCGAAATGACACTTTGGCCTATTTTGGCTTCTGCCGTTGTCTCGACCTTAATCGGATGGATATGGTATCACCCAAAAGTTTTTGGTGCGACGTGGATGCGCTTGAGTGGTATTACACCCGAGATGGCAGAGCGAGGAAAAAGGCGAATGCCGATCTATGCGCTTATCGCTTTTTGCATGAGCATCCTTGTCGCGTACGTTATGAGTCACTTTGTTATCGCGTGGAATGTCTCTGATTGGAAAAGCGCGTTTGAACTCGGACTTTGGGTATGGATCGGCTTTACCGCACCTCCGATGCTTGGAATGGTTTTATGGGAACACAAACCAGTGCGAGCGTATGTGATTGTCTCAGTCTATTGGCTTGTTGCGTTCATTGCGATGGCTACTATTCTTGCGATGGGTTCACAATGATGACTACCTCAGGAAAATTAATGGTGCAATTGATCGTGTTTGCTGCCGTGGCGGGTTTGTTGTTTTTCGTAAGCAGCTTCTACAATCAGCCACAGGCGGAGAACCCCAATTCACAAAATCTTCCAGCGAAATCCGTAGAATTACGAGGGCAGGCGATACATGTCTCTGTTGCAGACACACCTCTGGCGCGTGAAGTGGGCCTCGGAGGCCGGTCAGGTCTTGCTGCTGGTGAAGGTATGCTCTTTGTTTTCCCTCATGAAGATACATACGGCTTTTGGATGAAAAACATGGGTTTTCCGATCGATATTCTATGGCTGAATAGTCAGGGAGAGGTCGTGTATATGGCCGAAAACGTTGCTCCAGAGACATACCCCACGACATTTACTCCTTCCGTTCCCGCATTGTATGTTTTGGAGCTTCCTGCAGGCTTTGTAGAGGAGCATGAGGTCGTGGTCGGAGATATTGTGCGACTCCAGACAGTCTCTCCCATTCGCTCTCGGCGGAATGGGTAGTTATCAACAGTCCTCTCCTAGTTACCAAGCGGCTTGCTAGGAGTACAATGAACGTCCGTTAAAATTTAGTCGAATACGCGCATGACAAGAGCCACAGCACGTTTGGCAAGAGGAAAGGTCGGAGCAACACCGGTAAGTGAAGGTGCTGCAATTCGAGTGTACAAAAAATATTTGTCGCAAATACAGAAACGTGATGGCCGGATCGTGCCGTTTGAATTTGATAAAGTAGTACGCGCGATTCACAAGGCAATGATCGCCTCGAGCGAAGGCTCGGAAGACGAAGCAGCGGTCGTTGCTCACAAAGTGGCGAGCGAAATGATGCGCATTGCGAAGACCTATAAGAATTTTCTTCCGACGGTCGAAGGTTGCCAAGACGAAGTCGAGCGCCAACTCATGCTCTCAGATTATATTGGCGCCTCCAAGGCCTACATTCTCTATCGTGCGGAACACTCGAAGATTCGGAAGGAGCAAGGGGAAGTGCCAGAGCACGTAAAGAAACTCGCGGAGGAATCTAAAAAATATTTCAAGAACAATCCACTTGGCGAATTTGTATATTTGCGCACCTATGCGCGGTGGGTGGAGAGCGAACAGCGTCGCGAGACGTGGATTGAGACCGTTGATCGATATGTTGGATTCATGAAAGAAAATCTTAGAGAGAAACTCACAAAGCGGGAGTACGCAGAAGTGCGCGAGGCAATCCTAAAACAAGAGGTCATGCCATCGATGCGCGCGATGCAATTTGCCGGAGCGCCCGCACGCAAGTGCAACACCTGTTTTTACAACTGCTCATTCACGGCACCCGTTCGCCTGGAAGATTTTGCCGAGATCATGTATCTCTCGATGCAAGGGTGTGGTGTGGGCTACGCAGTGGAGAGTCAAAACATTCAGCAGCTGCCGCAAATCGAAAAACAAATCGGCGAGAAGCTTGCGACGCATGTGGTTGCTGATACCAAAGAGGGGTGGTGCGACGCACTCACGCTCGGGCTCCGCACGTGGTACGCGGGCAAAGATGTTGATTTTGATTTTTCGATGATTCGTCCTGCAGGGACGCGCCTGCAAACGATGGGCGGCAAAGCATCCGGTCCGGAGCCGCTTCGCTCCTTGCTTGCGTTTGCGCGTGATCGGATTTTGAAGAGACAGGGAAGGCGTCTGCGCAACATCGATGCGCACGATATCATTTGTAAAATTGGCGAGTGTGTGGTCGCGGGAGGAGTGCGTCGCACGGCGATGATCAGTCTTTCGGACCTTGATGACGTAGAAATTCGCGATGCCAAAAAAGGCCAGTTTTTCCTTACTGATCCGTATAGATCCGTTGCCAACAACTCCGCCGTCTATGAGGTCAAGCCGTCGAACGCGGAATTGATGGATGAGTGGGTTGCGCTTATGAAAAGCGGCACCGGAGAGCGCGGCATTTTCAACCGCGGCTCACTGGAGAAGACAATGCCAGAGCGTCGTTTGAAGCTTTTGCAGAAAAAGCACGGGAACAAAAAAAATGGATTTATCGGACAGGTCGGCACGAATCCATGCGGCGAAATCATTTTGCAATCCAAGCAGTTCTGCAATCTCTCCGAAGTAATCGCTCGTGCTGATGACACAGAAAAGACCTTGCTCCGCAAAGCCAAACTCGCCACATTACTTGGTACGTACCAATCCACCCTCACGAAATTTAATTATATTTCGAAAGACTGGACGGACAATTGTGAAGCAGAAAGGCTTCTCGGAGTCTCAATTACCGGTCAGTGGGATTCTCCGGCAGTTCGCAACCCGCAGGTGATGCGCAAGATGCGCACGATCGCGATCAAGACAAATATCACATACGCAAAACGCTTTGGTGTCCCTGTCTCCTCTTCGATCACATGCGTGAAGCCATCAGGTACTGTCTCGCAGACGTTTGACTGCTCTTCCGGCATTCACCCGCGTCACTCGCAGTACTACATTCGCCGCGTGCGAATCTCTGCCACTGACTCGCTCTTCAAGATGATGCGCGATCAGGGAGTGGTGGCGCACCCAGAGGTGGGGCAGAACGCAAACGAGGCGACGACCTTCGTCTTGGAATTTCCGGTGAAAGCTCCCGCAGGATCAGTCTTCAAAAACGATCTCTCCGCAATTCAGCAGCTCGAATATTGGAAGATGGTGAAATTGAATTGGACCGAACACAATCCATCGGCCACGATTTCAGTAGGGGACGAAGAGTGGGTGGCGGTGGTCGCATGGATCTCGGATAATTGGGACATCATCGGTGGACTCTCATTCCTCCCGCGCGAAAATCACGTGTATCGCTTGGCACCGTACGAAGCGATCGACAAGAAATCCTACGAGCAACTTGCTGCACGCTTCCCGGTCATTGATTACTCAAAGCTCGTGATTTACGAGCGCACGGATGAGACGGATCAGAAAAAAGAATTGGCGTGTGTGGGCGGGACGTGCGAGATTATTTGATTCGCGGAGCGAGCAGGCGCGCCACGAACACGACCCGCGAGGTTGATAGTTTGTGTACCACCACTACTGTATGACGTAAACGCGTGAACGTTTGCTGCGCGAGGTTCGCTGGCACCTGCCCTCTCCGCTCTTTAGGGTGGGCTAGGAATGGAAAAAATAAGTAAAATATGATATTCTGTCGATCTGCGTTAGGCAGCCGCCGCCAATTTTGTTCGACAGAATCGGTGGAGGAAAGTCCGGACACAGGCTCGAGCAATCGGGCAGAATGGTAGCGGGTAACGCCCGTCCGCCGAAAGGCGAGAGATGCGAACAGTGACGGTTTTTCGCGAAAGTGAAAAACCGCCCTGCGAAGCCCAGAAATATTTTGGGCGGAGCAGGGCGAGCTTGAGCAGGAAATCGGAAGGTCCTTCTTCGCGTAAAGCTTCGAAGGACACCTTTCGCCAAAGGCTCAAGGTGCAACGGCAAAATTCTTACCTCTGTGCAAGGCCGTGCTTGTTAACGCCACGCGTGGTGACAAGAGAGCCGCTTGAGGTGAATGGTGACATTCATCCCAGATACATGGTTGCCGCCGATTTTGCCTAAACAGAATCGGAACAAAATCCGGCTTATAGGCGCAACGAACGAGCGAAGCGAAAAAGCTTCGCTTTTTCGCTTCCGAGTGAGGCGCGCATAAACGAGCGTAGCGAGTATCGCGCAGTGAACCCGAGCGGAGTGGGAGTGCTTGCACTCCCACTTCCGAGGGGAACAAGACAAACGAACAAAGTGAGTATCGATGCACGTATAAACCCGCTTCACGGCGGGTTTGTGTGTAATATGCTACTATCGTCGCATGGTTGAAGCTCGGAATTCAGATATGCAGATATGATGAATCCCGTTAGAAGTCGCGGAAGTTTAGGGGTCATTTTATTCCTGGAATATATTACATTGGTCGAACGTTTACAGGAATTGGATAACGAGTCGGAAGCACAAGCTTCCTACTTCTAACGGGATGAATCGAGCACTACAGTTTTTATCCTTCGAAGTTCGCGGGCTTCAGATCGCCGTGTATATACTGGCCTTTTCCGCTCTTCTCTCTTCTCTTCTCGCGCTTTTCCGTGATCGTATATTCGCACACACATTTGGCGCTTCGGCGACACTCGATTTGTATTATGCGGCGTTTCGCATTCCGGATTTAATCTTCGTAGCGACTGCGGCCTTGGTCTCCGTCTACATCTTAATTCCGGAATTATCGCGGCGCGCTCCGGAAGCACAAAGAAAATACATCGATACTATTCTTGTCGGTTTTTCGATTCTGTCTGTCAGCGTTTCAATTATTGCCGCCCTCACCGCCCCTTTTTTTCTCGACCTTCTTTTTCCGCAGTTGAATAGTGCGAGTGGGGAGTTAGTCCTTATGACACGCATTATGCTTTTGCAGCCGATCTTTCTCGGGCTTTCGAATATTCTCGCCGCTCTCACACAAGTGCGAATGCGCTACGTTCTCTACGCGCTTTCGCCGCTTCTCTATAATCTCGGCATAATCCTCGGCGTACTGCTCTTCTATCCTCTCTGGGGTATCGTAGGTCTTGCCGTTGGCGTCGTTCTCGGTGCGTTTCTGCATTTCGCAATACAAATTCCCACTACATATGTTGATGGATTTTTCCACAAAATACCGCGTCTCACAGAACCAAAAGTACTTCTGGAGACCGTGTTTATTTCAGTACCGCGCTCTCTTGCGCTCTCAATGAACCAAGTATCCTTTTTGGGGCTCACCGCTCTCGCCGCGCTCCTTACCCCCGGCTCTATCGCTGTTTTTATGTTTGCATACAACTTGCAAGCGGTGCCTCTTGCGATCGTCGGCGCTTCGTATTCTGTTGCTGCATTTCCCACACTCGCAGCTAGCATGGTACGAGGGGAGAGAGATGCGTTTGTATCCCACATCGCGACGGCTGCGCGCCATATATTTTTCTGGTCCCTTCCTGCAACGGCACTCATCATCGTGTTGCGAGCGCACGTCGTGCGCGTGGTCCTTGGCTCCGGCGCGTTTGATTGGACGGACACGCGCCTCACGGCCGCCGCGCTCGCACTTCTCTCCGTATCTCTGGTCTGCCAGGGTCTTACGCTGCTGCTTGTGCGCGGCTACTATGCCGCAGGACGCACGTTCGTACCGTTTTTTGTCGCACTTGCCTCAGCGATGGGGACGGTCGCCCTCGGAGCCTTTTTCATCGGTTTTTTCCACAACGAGTGGTTCATAGAGTTTGGCCAAGACATGTTGCGTGTCGCGGGAGTTCCCGGAAGCACCGTTCTCACCCTCGCGTTTGCCTATTCGTTCGTCGCGATCATAAGCTCTGCTATTCTCCTCCTTCATTTTGAACACCGCTTCAAAGGATTTCTCCATCGCGTCTGGCGCTCCTGGGCAGAAAGCATCCTCGCAGCCTGTGGAGGGGGCGCGGCGGCATATATCGCACTTGTCGCGGTGGGTCCTATCACCTTCACATCAACAACGCTTTCAGTGCTTACGCGGGGTTTCATCGGTGGCGTATGTGGAGTCCTCGCTGCGGGTTTTATATATTGGCTTCTTGGAAACAGGGAATTCGCGGAGAATGCGACTGCGATCCGGGATCGCTTGTGGCGTAATCGGATAGCTGCGTCGCCGAAAATCGCCGTTGTAGCATCCGCTGAAGAGAGTAATCCCGCGAGTCCGCAATAATATGTCAGCTCATATACGGAATTTTTCTATAATAGCGCATACATGCCCCGTTAGAGCGCTTTGCGTCTCTAACGGGGTTGACCACCCCGGTTGGAAAGCTTCGCTTCCAACGGGACAGGTGGCAAATCTATGAACATACGCAACTTTTCCATCATTGCTCATATAGATCATGGGAAGAGTACTCTCGCTGATCGAATGCTGGAACTCACGGGTACGATCGAGCCGCGTCGCATGCAGGAACAGGTCTTGGATAGGATGGATTTGGAGCGTGAGCGCGGCATCACGATCAAAATGCAGCCAGTTCGGATGAATTGGGAGTACAAAGGAGATGTATACGTACTTAATTTAATCGACACGCCGGGTCACGTTGATTTTTCCTATGAAGTTTCGCGCGCTCTTTCTGCTGTCGAGGGAGTTTTGCTGCTCGTCGATTCGACCCAGGGCGTCGAAGCGCAGACACTCTCCGTGCTCTCTGTCGCGCGCGAATTACATCTCAAGATCATTCCGATCGTCTCCAAAATAGATGCGCCCAATGCACGTGTCGAGGATATCGTGAGCGAACTCACGCTTCTTTTGAAATGCTCAGAGTCCGATGTCTTACGTGCCTCGGGTAAGACGGGAGAGGGAGTCGCCGACATATTGAATGCTATTGTCGAGCGAATTCCTGCACCAAAATCAGGAGAGAGCGGCGTACAGGCTCTTGTGTTTGATTTCGGATACTCGGATCATCGGGGCGTTATCGTCTACATGCGGATATTCGGCGGTTCAATCGCGAAGGGTGATTCTCTCCGTCTTGTTGCAGCACATGCAGATTTCGTTGCTCTCGAAGTCGGCACGCTTGCTCCCGAAGAGCGTCCGACGGAGCGTCTTCTTGAAGGCGAGATCGGGTATGTAGTCACGGGCATCAAAAAGCCCGGCATTGCGTCAGTCGGCGACACGATGACGACAGTACGCAATCCGAGCCCGGCTCTTTTTGGGTATCGTACTCCCACGCCGGTTATTTGGGCGAGTGTGTATCCGGAAAGCCAAGATGATCTGCCACTTTTGCGCCAATCGCTCGAGCGATTACGTCTTTCGGATTCTTCGCTTTCATACGAGGAGGAATCTTCCGGAATTATGGGAAAAGGATTCCGCTGCGGATTTTTGGGGATGCTTCATCTTGAGATCGTAATAGAGCGCTTGCGCCGAGAGTTTGCGCTTGCGCTTGTGGTCACCATGCCGACGACTGTGTATGAAGTGACGCGTACGAATGGTGAGGTCGAAACAATCTATTCGCCCGCACGATTTCCTGACGATGGTACGGCAAAAGAAATACGAGAACTCTGGGCAAAAGTATCTGTGATCACACCGCCTGAATATCTGGGAAGCGTTACCCAACTTCTCTATGATCACGAAGGGGTGGTGGGGGATACCGAGACTCTGCCCGATGGGAAAACGCGGATCGAGGCGCAGATGCCTTTGCGGGAATTAATGCGCGGGTTTTTCGATCGCTTGAAAAGCATATCGAGCGGCTTCGCTTCACTTTCGTATGAGCTTATCGGCATGCGCACGGCGGACGTCGTGCGGCTCGACATACTGGTTGCCGAAGAGCCCGTTCCGGCATTTGCACGCATCGTCTCCAGGCGCAGAGTGGATCACGAGGCGGAGGCAATGGTGGAAAAATTGGAGAATCTTCTCCCACGACAGCTTTTCGAACTGAAGATTCAGGCAAGGACGATGGGGCGCATTATTGCATCGCGTCGAAAGTCCGCGATGCGCAAAGATGTCACGGGTTATTTATACGGAGGAGATATCACACGGAAGATGAAATTGAGAGAGAAGCAAAAGAAAGGCAAGAAGCGCATGCTCGCGCGGGGAACGGTGGAGATTCCACCCGACGTCTTTTTGAAAGTCGTCCGTGAGGGGTGATTTCCCGACTTAGACACCAAAGATGTTCACAACTCCTGGTGCGAAGAAAATGACCATACCGAGGATGATGATAACTGCGGCGATGCTCCAAATGACACGAAGCGCCTTTTTTGTGCGTTTGTCGAATAGAAAGCTCATATACATTAGGTTTTACCTAGTAGGTGATTTTGTTACATCAGGTGCAAGGGACTAGAAAACACTAAAAAACATTTCCACTTCGCTCCATAAGTATAATGGTACGATGGGTATATGGCAATACGGCGACGGAATAACCCCGTAAGACTCTTGGGAAAGAGGCTCCTTGTCGTTGCGCTCCTCGCTCTTACAATCGCAATCTCGTGGGGGACATGGAATGCATATAAGAAAGAACGTGAGTCCGGCGTGTTACGTACGGAGGCGGAGCTGCAGCTTGAAGATTTTACGCAGCGGCACACCCAACTCACTGAGGATATAGCGAGTCTTCAAACCAGCCGTGGGATGGAAGAGGTGCTGCGAGAGCAATATGCGCTTGCAGCGCGTGGAGAGGGACTTATCGTGATTGTTGATCAACCGGCCGCTGAACCAGAGAGCGCCACGACAACAACAATGTTTGAAAAAGTCAAAAGGTTTTTCTGGCGGTGGTGAGGGGGCGCTCGATACAAAGCGAACTCTTCGAAAGACACGCATATTCGCCTGCTGGCGAATTGCTTCTCTCGCGCCGTCGCGCTGCGAGGGTCTTTCTCAAAGCTCACTTTGTCTCTCGCTTAGAATTGGGAATATTGGTAGATTTACTATGCGATAGCCAAGCGGGCCTGCCCGCCGAAGCTTTAGCGAAGGCGGGATTAGTTTAGTGGTAGAACGACTGCTTCCCAAGCAGTAAATACGAGTTCGATTCTCGTATCCCGCACTGTGGATACATGGTTGTGATATACTGATCCTCCCTATTCGTGTCGTGTAATATTTCAAATATATGGCAACAAAAGAACAGGTTACTATCTATTCAACTCCAACATGTCATTTCTGCCATGCGGCAAAAGAATTCTTCACAGTGAACAATATCGCGTTTACGGATCACAATGTCGGTTCTGATCTCGCAAAGCGTAAAGAAATGATCGAAAAGAGCGGTCAGATGGGAGTGCCAGTCATTACTATCGGCAGCAAGATTGTCGTTGGTTTCGACGAACCTCAATTGAGAGAACTTTTGGGGGTTTAAGAACTTCGGTCCGAGGCTTTAGTGATTGTCCACCAACTATAATAGGCTGGCCGGACTGTCTTTATTATACTCATTACTGAGGACATGCGGTCGCGTCTATAGACGTAACTGTACTATAATGGACGGGTGCGACACTATCGAAGATACCCGATTGAGATAATCAATTGCATAAAGAAAGATCGTGCCAGAGGCATGTCCCTCTCTCAATTAGTGACGAAGTATAAAATGTCAAAAACGAATGTATGGCATCATGTAAGGAAAATATATTTGTCTCCAGAGACACGGAAAGTCATTCGATCATATTTGGGCGGCAGTAGGGCGGAAAAGGTTCGTGAATGGGAACGAGCTCAGAAAGAGGCTTCTTCAATTCTAGAGAAGATTGATATCAAGTCCGCATGGCCGATTTTGTATTCAGCACTGTATTGGAGCGAGGGCACAAAAAGCAGCTTCGTCTTCACCAACACTGATGAAAGAATGATCCGTGTTTTTCTTTTTATATTGAGGACGCATCTTGATGTAAAGAACAATGCGCTGGACTTTATGATTCGCACATGTGTTCCAATGAATGCCTTAATCTGCCGGAAATACTGGGCAAAGGTCGCCGATGTTCCTTTGTCACAGATTCGAATCAATCACAATGATACGCATAACAAGAGCAATACGAAATATGGGATGTGTCGCATCACGTTGAAAAGAGGTGCATACCATTTGAAATTTGTCCATTGTCTATTTCAAGGTGTTGCTGATAAGATGCTTGTTTCAGGCTCCCGTAGTTCAACGGATAGAACTTCGCACTCCTAACGCGAAAATCCAAGTTCGACTCTTGGCGGGGGCATCAAATTCCTGCCGAGGGGATATAATTTGTGAATGTCTGTTTCCTACGCCTACCTCATTGGCACTATAGTTCTTGCGTTAGTCTGGTTCGCTTTTTTCTTTTTGCGCAAGGATCTTCGGCGTCAACAGCTTCTTATCAGCCTCTGCTCGGCGCCGCTCGGGCCAATCTCACAAGTCTTGTGGTTCCACAAGGATTATTGGCAGCCACCCTATGCCTTCCCCATTTCTGTTGCTGGCGTGCAGGTGGGCATTGAGGAGCTACTCTTCGCATTCTTTATCAGCGGTATCGCAAGTGTCATCTACCAAGTAGTCTTTCGTAAAACAGTCGAGCGGAAAGAGAGGCATATCCTCCGTGCAAGTATTATTGTGGCAACTGCGGTCGGAGTTTTCATTGCTCTCAAGCACATAGGGTTCAACACTGTTTGGGCCAGTACCGATGCACTTTTTCTCGGGACGTTGCTCATGATTCTGATCAATCGCAGACTTTTCATGGATTCCGTCATGAGCGCATTTCTCGTTCTTGCCCTCGTGTATCCATTGTATTGGCTTCTCTTTGCGTTTTTCCCTGACGCCCACCAGATTTTTTGGGTCAGCGAGGGACTCTCGGGTGTTAATGTGCTCGGCGCGCCGATTGAAGAAATGACGTGGTTCGTTGCATGGGCAATGTTTGCAGGAATTTTGTATGAGTTTTATCGAGCGTCGAATGCTGCCTTCGCGAATAGCCAGTCTAAATAGATGCTACCATTGAGCGATGGAACCATACCAGGGGCGGCAAGAGGAGATATATCGCCTCGCGAAAGAGAATAACAAGATGCTCCACGCCATGCGGCGCCACGCATTTTGGGGCGGGCTTTTCAAATTCATTTTGTATGCCGCGTTTCTTCTTGCCCCCATTTGGTTCTACTATACGTATCTCCATGGTACGGTGCAGCAGACGCTTAAAACGATGGAGCAGATCCAGGGAGCGGGGAGCAATGCTCAGGTGCAGCTGAGTAATTTTCAGGAACTTATGAAGCAATTGGAATCAAAGATCCCGTCATTTATGCGTCCATCGACCTCTACAAACCAGTAGAAACAGACTAGCCTGTCGTGATATAGTAATCGCGCCGCCTGGATAGCTCAGTTAGCAGAGCATTCCCCTGAAGAGGGAAGGGTCGTCAGTGCAAATCTGACTCCAGGCACAAGCGAAGGTTGTGGCTCAAAGATGCGTACCTGCGTACGCATTGACCGAACTTACAATCCCAATGTGTAGGTCATCGCGCCTCCGGTTTGCGAGAGCCACGTGGAGGTATTGAGTTTCACTTCGCGGGATTTGCCGAGCTCCTTGTATTTAATCGAATTGTTTTTGAGAGCGTAATCGAAGATGTTTTTTGTGATTTCCACGTCCTTTAGGCAGTATGCGCGGACCTTTTCTACTTCCCCAGCTCGCCACCATTGTAGGGATAACGCGCCATTTCCGGTTTTATTTTCTCCAAGCGTTGCCTCGGCAATACTGTCGAGTTTCAGCCGGCGACCGAGCGCATTGTGGACTTCTTTCATAATATCGAGGCTTTTAATGCGCGTGAGATCGCCTGGATAATATTTATTGAGGAGTGGAATATCAAAATGGTCGGAGTTGTAGCCGACCAGAATATCTGTGCGCTCCAGAATGTTCCACAATTTGTGGAGTTCATACTCGAGATAACTTGAGTAGGTGTTTGTCTCGGAATCGTGAATACATACAAGGGCAATCGTGAGGTCCGCTGGATTCGATGAGCCGATGTCGTTCATCCAGTTTGCAGTCTCGATATCAAACACCACGGTTCTCATAGGAATCACATCTTTCTTTCTACCCGAGCGAAGAGAACAAATGTTCTGCAATGCGATCAGGAGGCAGGGTTATTTCATTGCCACTCGTAAGATTTTTGATAGTGTAGCGTCCTGAATCTCTTTCTTTTCCACCCACAGCGATCACAAAAGGGATTTTCATCTTGTCTGCGTGTCTGATTTGATCACCCACGCGTTTGCCAGAGAAATTGACCGCCACGGTCACATCTTCGCGACGCAAGGCCTGCGCGAGCTGTACTGCATGCGAAGTGGCCTCTGGTTCTACGACACAAATCATAAGCTCAGTAGAAGGCGAATAGGTGGGTAAGAGGTTATGAGTTTCCAGAAAATCTCGTGCCGTGACATCGCCCATACCGAAGCCCACCGCTGGTATCGGATTACCCCCGAAAAGAGAGGGTAGATTGTCATAACGACCGCCTCCGAAGAGTGATCGGCGATTGTTCTCATCGGTGTCGTAGACCTCGAATACCATGCCGGTGTAATAATCGAATCCACGGGTAATCTTCGTGTCGACAATCATATTGTGTACGCCCATCTGTTCGAGTGTAGTGCGAAGTTCCTCCAAATACGCAGTTGAGGTGATGTTTTCTAACTCCTCGATTAGTGTAATTGCCTTTTCCTCGTGTCCGATAAGGACGGTGAGCTCTTTTTCGAAATCGTCGATTTTTGCACGTCGGTCGAGAAGTCGCGTGACGTTCTCCGTATATTCTTTGGCGATATCTACCGATTTATAAATTGAGTCGAGAATCCTGCGATCAGAAACGCGAATCTCAAAATTCCGCTCATCTGCTCCCATTGAGCGCATCACTCCATGAGCTACGGCAATGATTTCTGCATCGGCTTCCACACCTTCTGCGCCCACGATGTCGGCATTCAGCTGCCAGTGCTCACGCAAACGTCCGCGTTGTGGTCTCTCGTAGCGAAATACATTCGCGATCGTATACCAGCGCGCGGGCAAGGGAATTTCGCGCTGACGCGCCGCAATCATGCGCGCGAAGGTCGGCGTCATTTCGGGGCGCAGGGTTACTTCGCGATTTCCGCGATCGGTGAATGTGTAGGTCTGATCGCTCACGATCTCTTCGCTCGTTTTTGAGCGGTAGAGCTCCGCTGGCTCGAGTATTGATGCATTGTATTCTTCGTAGCCAAAAAGTTCGCACACACGCTCCATGTGCTCGAAGAGGTAGCGCTGGATAAATTGATCTTCAGGATAGAAATCCCGGACACCCTTATAATTTTCTGTCGACAGTTTTTCGCGTTTGGTCACACGTTGCATTATACTAGGCCGCACATGGAAACGGTAGACCCGCGCTTTTTTGTAAGCATGTCGAAGCCTGGCACAGGTCAGGGGCTTTTTGCCGCACGCACAGTTGCGAAGGGGGATTTTATTCTCGAATATACGGGCGCAAAGATTCCTACACCCTACGCTGATACACTTGACTCACGCTACCTTTTTGAAATTGACGAAAAGTGGACCATTGATGGCTCGCCGGAGTCTAATACTGCGCGGTATATCAATCATTCGTGTGAGCCAAATACAGAAGCAGAGATAGAGAAGGGGCACGTCATGATCTATGCACTAAAGGATATCCAGAAAGGAGAGGAGCTGACGATCGATTACGATACCGAATATTTTGATGAGTTCATTCGGCCTGTGGGATGCAAGTGCGACGCCTCAACACATCTCTAGTCTGAATTTCAGAGCGTTGTCACGAGTGTTTGGATATAGTATCCAATACCGTACGCCATGCTTGCGGCCACGCCGCCCACGATGAGCATCTCAAGCCCTGCGATCACGAAATGTTTTTTTATGACTAAAGAGCGCGCCGCGCCGATCAAAAAGAACGCGATTCCGGTGGCGATAGAAGAGATCCAAAACGTGTGCTGGACAGAGTTTTCGTAAAAGAAGGGAATGAGAGGTAAGGTTCCTGCAACAACAAACGCAATAAAGGTTGCAGTGCCATCGGCAAGTGCGCTTCGATGCGCATTGCGCGCTTCTTCCAGGGATTGTTCGGATCGCGTGGAGAGGTACTTCGATGCACCCATGGAAAATCCGTCTGCGACTAAGTTCGCGATGCCCAAGACGATGACGATAGAGGATGAGAGGCCCGCGCCCGCGGCGCCCGCGATCACGGCAAAGGTGGTGATTATGCCGTCATTTGCCCCATATACGATATCACCGATGTAGTGTTCTAAGATTTTCTTGAACCGGCTTCTCATGAAAGGAGTGTACCACCACTCTTGCCGTTTATGCCAATCGACTCTATACTTTCGGGATGAAGAAAGGAATGATGATTTTTTGGCTGGTAATCCTTGCACTCATCGTCGCGGGATTCGGCTCGTCGATGTTTGTCAAAGCACAACCTGGGAGGCTTGATACATTTACTCAATGCCTCAAAGACAACGGTGCCGTCTTCTATGGTGCGTTTTGGTGCCCTCATTGCCAGGCCACCAAGGCGATGTTCGGTAATTCAGCGAAGCTCTTGCCGTATGTCGAATGCTCAACTCCAGACGGTCAGGGTCAGCTCCAGATTTGTAAAGACAAGGGAGTTACTAATTATCCCTACTGGACGTTTGTCGGTACTACTACCGTACTCACCGGCGAGCGGACATTGCAAGAACTTTCAGAGATGAGCGGATGTCCCTTGCCCGCATAGTTTTCCTTTCGCATGCCCGTTGAGATCTTTAATACCACGCTTGCATTCGGGACGCTTGCGTTACAGATCGGTGCAGCGGCACTCTTCGCGGTGTTTCTTTTTCGTAATCAATTGCCAAGTCTGGAATGGAAGCGGGCACTTCTCGCAAAGTGGGGTCTATGGATCGCTCTTGCACTCACGCTCGCCGCGTCGGCATTAACACTCTTTTATTCCGAAGTCGTCGGATTTCCGCCGTGTCCCTTATGTTGGTGGCAAAGAGTGTTTCTCTATCCGCAGGTGGTTCTTTTTGCGCTTGCACTATGGAAGCATGATCGCAATGTCACTCTTTATAGCATCGCCCTTTCCGTTCTTGGTCTCGGCTTTGCACTCTATCATCACGCGCTGCAAGTTCTCCCCTCTGGCACACTTCCATGTCCCGCAGAGGGGGCTGTGAGTTGCGCGCAGCGCTTCATCTTCGAATTCGGCTACATCACGTTTCCCCTCATGTCTGCCTCGCTCTTTGCATTTCTTATCGTACTCATGCTGTTCGTTCGTCGTCGATAGGAGTGCTCTGTTCAGAATACTGGTTCGTGATTGTGTTTCTTTAAAAAGCGGCCTTCGAGTGAATAGCGGTCGTAGCCGTGGCAGAAGATCGCAAAGCCGAGGCCGAAGAGTATGATATGCGCCCACCAAAGTTCATGGAAGTAAAGTTGAGAGAGCGTGAGCCAAAATATGAGGAAGAGGCCCGTCCATCGCACTGCGATACCGAGGAAGAGCATGAGTCCTGCCAAAAATTCTATAATGAGGGCGCCGAGTACGATAAAGAGGGGATCGAACGGAAAATAGTCGGTAAGATGGTATTGGATCACCGTCTGCAGTGCGAGCTCGCTGTGGATGAATTTTGCGTACACCGCTGCGAACATAATCCCGAAACCAAAGAGTATGCGCAGCATCGGAAATGCATATCGCGTAAGCGAGCGCGCGATTTTTTCAAGAATTCCTGATACTTTGCCGATTTTGAAAACATGATCCAAAGACCACAGGCCGCCGCCGAGAGAGAAGAGGAGGATGTATGCGCCGAGATGGTCCGTATAGGTGAATATATAAGAGCCGAATACGAATCCTGCATACGCGTACGTGCCGAGGAGGAGTAGCGCGATGTAGCGCACGTACACTCCAAAAATGAGCGCCAGGCCTGCTGCCAAGAATGCACCTTGCATGACGCTCGAAAGTACGCCAAACAGTTCTTCAAACGCGAGCTCTGTCCCGAAGAGTTTTCCTGAAAGACCAAATCCGATGAGGCAGAGACCGACCGTGAGGCGAACGATCGGGTGCGCGAAGCGTTTGATATAGGCAAGGAAAGGCCCGGCTTGTCGCTCAAAGAGGCGGAAAACCGTGGCGGCAAGGATCGTGGAAACAACGATACCTGATACGAGGCCCCAGACAAAAAATTCATGCTCATTACCAATGAACGCGGAAAAGGGGTTCGGAGAAGAGGTTGCAAGCGCAGCCTGAATTGCTTCTTCATCAAGCACATACACCTCGTGGGCAGATGCGACAAGTGGAGCGAAGAGGGTAAACACGCCGCCGATGGAGAGAAATTTAACCATGACGAAGCATGAATTTTTCGATGTCCTCTATTGTACCGCCGACTTTCTTGCCAGGATTGAAGATGTTGAGCGGGTCAAAGATCTTTTTTACGTCGGCAAAGAGCTCTATCATGCGAGGCGAAAACATCAGAGGAAGGTACGGAGTGCGGATGATGCCGTCGTTGTGCTCTCCCGTGATTGAGCCGTGATATTTCCCCACGAGTTCATATACTTTTGGTGAGAGCTCCAATATTTCCTTGTGGTCAACTGCGCGTCCCAAATTCATAAGGGGTATGATGTGGAAATTCCCATCGCCAATGTGTCCTGCAATTGTATAGATGAGTTTGTGTCTTGAAAGCAGCGCTTCCAATTCCGGGAGAAAGCGCGGATAATCGCTCGGGTGTACGACGATGTCGTCAATAAAAGGCGCGGCATAGAGGCCGCGCAGGTTTTTACGCAGGAGTGCAAAGCTCTCGCGGCGGATGGTCCAATATTTTGCAGCGGCAGCTTCTGAGCGAGCGATTTTTGTCCGCACAGCCAGGCCTTCGAGCGCATCACGTGCTTCCTCCGCTTTTTGTTGTGCCTCGTAGGCTGTGTCTTCCGCAAATTCCGCCATGAGGACGAGCTTTGGGACTCGTGAGGTTGCTACGAGCAGCATTTCGGGAATGAATGCGAGACCAAGTTTGATCATCTGTAGTATTCCAAAGTGTTTGATGATTTGGGGAATGAATCGCACCGCGAGCTTGAAGGTCTGGTCGTCGTACGATTCAAATGATTCGGGTTTGAATTTCAAAACGCGCTCTACAATGGTCGGAAGTATACCGATGTCGGAGAGGAAAACGACAAGCATCGCTCGGTGTTCTTTTGTCTTTACCAATCCCAGTGTGGCTTGTGTCATAAGGGTGAGGGTGCCCTGAGAGCCGACCACGAGCTGTGAGAGATCGAAGGTAGTATGTTTCTTGTCGAAAACATTCCAGAGCGCATAGCCGGCGGAATTTTTGGTTACATTGGGTCGTGCGGCTTCAATCTCGCTCGCGTTATTTCTAATGAGCGTGTTGATCTCGCGATATATCTTTCCCTCCAGATTCTGCTCCGCTTCTTTTGTAGCGAGTTCGTCCATTGAAAGGGGCTTGAATGTCGTCTGCGTACCATCAGAGAGTACGACCTCAAGCTCGCGGACATAGTGCTCGGTCTTGCCGTAGAGGAGGGTCAATTCGCCCCCGGAATTGTTGGCGACCATGCCCCCGATCGCACAAATCTCGCGCGAGGCAGGGTAGGAAGGCATGATCATGCCACTCTTTTCGAGTGTGACTTTCTCAAAATCGCGGTAATAGACACCCGGCTCGGATATGGCGTAGTCAGTACCGACCTCTTGCACACGATTCATATATTTGTTGAAAACGAGAGAAATAGAATCGGTGAGGGGTCCGCCTGTCATATCGGTCCCCGCCGAGCGTGCCGCGATAGAAATATTCTCGCCGCGGGACTTTGCCTCATGCGCGTACTTCACGACAGCGGAGACATCGTCTGCGTTTTTCGGGAACACGACGACAGAAGGCATTCTCTCAAAAATACTTGTATCACGACTGTATTGTATCCGAGTAGATGTGTCATCAGAGACATCACCCTTGATGATGTGAGCGAGATCATCTCTCAATTTCATTGAGGAATTATATCAGTATAAAAATGGTGAAGGCCGTCGGCATTGCCGAGCGGCCTTCGATCGCGGCCATCGCCGCAGTCTCATGGTGGGCCTCCGCAGCACCGCCTCTGGATCGGCACTGCCGCGATCAGTCCGCGAACACCGTGCACAATGGCGATTGGACTGTATTTCGCCTTCAGTGCATGGCATATCATCCGCCAGGCCCGATCCTTCAGCCCCGCACACGTGTCGGGGTCGAGGTCTGGACGGATCGCGTTGATGCGAGCTTCGACGGCTCGCACTATCGGCCAGAAGTCCCCGGCGTTGACGGCATCGATGATGGCCTCCTCGCCCGGGGGCAAGCAGGTCCACTCTGCCCGCAGGAGCGCGGCCACGCGGCGCGGTAACCAGTCGTCGTCCATCTCATCACCCTCCTTGGTCGCGGGATTGCGACTCCGTTAGTTATACAACAGTATTGTGGGCGCATAGTCAATGACAAGCATGTAAAGTATCATTGACATGCGCTTCATTGCAGATTATCCTTTTTATACTTTCATGCGTGAATATGCTTCAAATAAAGTACAGATGCTTAGGGCAGAATCTGGCATTACCCAGGAACAGCTGGCAGGATACGTCGGCGTCAGTCGGCAGACCATTATCGCGATGGAAAAGGGAAATTACACTCCCTCGGTATTGCTTGCACTGAAGATTGCAAAACACTTCCGCGTCCCTCTTGAAAAAATATTTACCATTTCCTATGAAAGATAAACAGTATCCAGAAATCGTGAGCGCGATCGTTCTTACCGTGGTCGCGGTGTTGCTCGTGAATCCATTTCATTTGTGGATGCCGAATATGGCGCACATGGCAATTCTCGCCGCGGTCGTGGTGGCGTTTGGAGTGTTTGCAGTATTCGTCTTGCGCGAGCGCGTCGGAGATGAGCGTGAAGACGTCCATCGCATGTTTGCCGGTCGGGTAGCGTATTTGTCGGGGGCTCTTGTGTTGATTGTTGCGATCGTCGTAGAGAGCATAGCAGGGTCACTTGATCCGTGGCTCGTGGTCGCACTTCTTGCGATGGTTATTGGGAAAGTCGGGGCACACATTTATAGCGCACGGTATCGATAGGTTATACACGCCTATCCCCGCATAACCTACTTTGTGGGGTCGGGATTTTTCTGCTGAAAAATCCCTCTGTTTCGCGCCGCCGCGCTGCAAAGACCCCAAAAACAGGTTATGCGGGGATACGTCTCAGGTTATACACAATAGAGATGTCAAGCTTACTTGACATTATGCTGTGAACTTTTAGACTTCTCACATTACGCAGGGATAAACATTTTCTATGAATAACATTATTTGGTGGATCGTAGGTGCAATCGTATTGGTAGGTGGCGGATTTTTCCTTTTCCAAGATGCTGCAACTGATTCGGCTGAAGATGTCATGATGAAAGAAGATGCGGCAGAAGGCGAGATGATGAAAGGGGATGAGGCGATGATGGAGAAAACAGACGACACAATGATGGGGGACGAAGAGGCGATGACGGAGCACGGTTCATATGAAGCGTACGCGCCGGAGAAACTTGCGAAAGCCAGCAGCGGCAACGTCGTGCTCTATTTTCATGCGGATTGGTGCCCGATTTGTAGAGGACTCGAAGCCGACATCAATGCGAATATCTCTTCGCTCCCGTCCGACCTCACCATACTAAAGATAGATTACGATACGGCCTCTGCGCTTAAGCAGAAGTATGGCGTTACGTATCAGCACACATTCGTGCAGGTGGATGCCGAAGGGAATCAAATCGCGAAGTGGGGCGACGCGACGACGCTCGCTCACATAATTCAAAAAATCCGCTAACATGACGCTGCTCCTCATATCGTTCATTGCGGGCGTCTTGACAGTGCTCGCGCCCTGCGTCCTCCCGCTGCTCCCTGTTATCGTAGGCGGCTCGATGGAAGGGGGAAGCGCGAGCAGGAGACGAGCGTTCGTCATCGTCGCGTCCCTCGGCGTTTCGCTCATTCTTTTCACCTTGCTCCTCAAGGCGTCAACCGTGCTCATCGGCGTCCCCGAAGCCTTTTGGAAATGGGTTTCCGGTCTCATCATTATCGTGTTCGGCCTAACGCTCCTCGTTCCTTCGCTGTGGGAGCGTTTGCCTTTTGTGGGGAAGGTCAATCGAGGTTCGAATCGCTTGCTTGCAAAAGGATATCAGCGTGGCGGATTTTGGGGTGATGTGATCATGGGGGCTGCGCTCGGTCCCGTCTTTTCTGCATGCTCACCGACGTATTTCGTACTCCTTGCGAGCGTGCTGCCGGTTTCTTTCGCGCTCGGAGTAGCGTACCTTGGCGTGTTCGTTCTAGGCCTCTGCCTTTCGCTGCTTTTGATTGCGCTTCTCGGTCAGCGACTCGCGGACCGTCTCGGATGGGTCGCGGATCCCCGCGGAATATTCAAGCGCGTGCTTGGCGCGCTCTTCGTTCTCGTCGGTATTGCGGTCATCACCGGCATCGACAAGCAATTCCAAATATGGGTTCTCGACACGGGCTTTTTGGACGTCACGCGCATTGAGCAGAAGCTCCTCGAAATGCGATGAAGACCGAATATATAATCGGGGGGATACTTGTCGTTGTGCTTGGTGCAGGCGGTTTTCTTCTCCTCAATGCTTCGGGTGTACCGGAAAAAATTTCTGTGGATGCTGCTGGAGATTTTCTGGCGCCTGCGCAGAAAGAGACGCGCTACGTGAAAGCACCGGAATTAGTTGCTCCCGATGGCTACATCAACACAGGCGGCAAGCCGATAACCATAGGAGAGTTCAGGGGTAAGAAAGTCGTTTTGATAGATATGTGGACGTATAGCTGTATTAATTGCCAGCGCACATTCCCGTATCTGCGAGAGTGGTACGCAAAATATAAGGATCAAGGATTGGAGATAGTGGCAGTCCATACCCCGGAGTTCGCGTTTGAAAAAGTGCAGACGAACGTAGAGAAGGCGGCCAAAGAATTCGGTCTGAAGTACCCGATCGTTCTTGATAACGAGTATATGACGTGGAATGCATTTGGGAATCAGTATTGGCCGCGCAAGTATCTTATCGATATCGACGGTTACATTGTCTACGACCATATCGGGGAGGGTGCGTATGCAGAGACGGAAGAGGCAATTCGCCGCGCGCTCGAAGAGCGCGCGGCCCGACTCGACCTTGCTATGTCGGAAGTAACTGCCGCTGGCACTCCGGAGGGAGTGATCACGGTTGAGGGCGGGAAAGTCCATAGTCCAGAGACGTATTTCGGAGCATGGCGCAATTCGAATTTTGGTAATGGTGTCCGGAGTAAAGAAGGTACGCAAACACTCTCTATCCCCGCGAATCTAAAGCCGAACATGTTCTATCTCGGCGGGATGTGGGATTTTGAATATGAGTACGTAAAGAATGATAGTGCCGGCGCAAAGATACTTTTTGTATATGACGCAAAGGATGTGTACTTCGTGGCGTCGGCAGACACACCCGTTCAGATACAAGTAACCCGCGATGGGGGGCAGCCACTCGGAGGAGACAAGGGAGCTGATGTCAACGCAGAGGGCATCGTCACCATCCACGAAGATCGTCTATACAAAATCGTGGAAGGTGTCGAGTACGGAGCCCACACACTCGAGATCGAGATCTTGAGCCCCGGTCTCGAAGCCTATACGTTCACGTTTGGCTAGAGCATGTTTGAAAACTTTCGCTCCCAGTAAACAGTTTTCAAACACACTTCAGCGGTTATCCACACCTTTATCCACCCGATTTCTCGCTCACTTTCGCAAGATATTTTTCTTGATGATTAAAGTTCGGCTCGATAAAAAATTGTCATCCGACAAAGGGAATGTACCGATCACAGGCTTTGGATTCTTTAGGTCATCCTGAAAGCCCTTCAAGGACATCTAGGAGATCACGCGTTGTCCGATAAGAATCCTTTTTTAATCAAGGCGCGGCGGAACATGAGTTGTCCTTTATCTGTGTCCGATAAAAGCTTCTTATAAAAGACATTCTAAATGCTTGGGTAGGGAGTGAAAGGTATCGCAATCGGATGTACTTTTTGATGATCAACATTCATCCGAACAATCATCAAAATTAATGTGAAAAAAGCGTCCATTGCACACATGTCCCGAACCTTGACCGCTTGCAGAGCATGGTACCGTGATGGCTGGATTCGCTCCCTATCAATTTATCCATTACTTTAGGATTCACATAAAGAACGTATGACGTTGACATTAAAGAACGTGTCTGCTGTGGTAGCAATTATCACATTCCTGCTACTTACGGCCGGCATAGTTTTCTTGGGAAACCAGCGTCAAGTTCAGGCATTAGATCTCGATTTAAGTGGGCTTGCTCACGAAATTGTTTGTCAGGTATTTAGCGATCTTAATGAAGCGAGCGAGGGAATAGAGGTTCCATTTCCTATCTTCACGGCAGCGTGTGCGGATAGGGGAGGACTCACAGTAGTAAAAGTAGTGAATGGAGGAAGTGCTTCTGCCGTTGACTTTCAGATACACGTAAAAAGCGGCGGTAATGATATTTCAGAGAGCCCGAAACCTGGCGCGAGTGGTGGCAGAAGCTACGGTAATTTAGTCCCCGGAACCTACACAGTGAATGAGTCCGGTGGTCCTTCGGGCTACATGACATCCTTCAGCGGGGACTGTGATGCAGGCGGAGAGGTATCTGTAACGGCAGCCCAGCTTTCGACGTGCACGATAACCAACACATTCAGCGATGCAGTGGTGCCCGAGTGTTCTAACAATATAGATGATGATGGTGATAGCCTCGTTGACGAAGCGGATCCTGCGTGCCACACCGATGGCAATGCGGGGAATCCGAGCTCGTACGATCCGGATCTCGATGACGAATCCCTGTTTGTTCCTCAGTGTAGCGACGGAATTGATAATGACAATGATGGGAAAATCGACGATGAAGATCCCGGATGCTCCGATGATTCTGATAATGATGAAACGGACCCGAGTAACGGTGGTGGCGGGGGAGGTGGCGGAGGGGGCTCTGAAAATACCCTCGCACTCTGTTCAGACGCCATAGATAACGATGGTGACAGTCTCGTTGATCTCGCCGACCCGGATTGTGCAGCTTTTAAGCCAACTCTAACAATCGTAAAACATACGAGTGGTGGCGACGGCATCTTTACCTTCACAACCACAAACGCTAGCGGGACAGCAACCACGACAACGACGCTCGCAACCTCCGGCGGTTTTGCCACGTCGAGCACGATTGCTCTCGATACCGGAACATCAACCGTAACGGAAGAAAGTACTGTGGGGTGGGATTTTACGGGCACGAGCTGTATCATGAGTGGCCCGAATACGGCACTTTTAGTTGCGAGTAATACAGTTCTCGTGCATGCAGCCGCGGGCGGAGTAGTAACCTGCACCTTCAGCAATATGAAACAAACTGATGGGGGAGGTGGAGGAGGAAGTACCGGCATTTTAGTTGTCAAAAAAGTTTTCGCGAATGCCACCACAACGCCAAGTGAATTTTCTTTTAGCATTAACGGTACCGCAACCACCACGTTCGAAGCCGATGGTCAAAATGATCTCACCGTAGCTCCCGGCACCTACACCGTGCTCGAGGTAGCAACGACAAGCTGGGTCGCACAGCACGACAACTGCTCGAATGTGATTGTGGAGACAGGAACCTCAACCACGTGCACGATAACCAACACACCGGCGACCACCACGCCACCTAACGGAGGCGGCGGCGGGGGCCTTCCCGCGTGCTCGGATGGAATTGACAACGACGGCGACAATCGTATAGACAACGCCGATCCGGGCTGCCATCTTGGCGGCGACGTGACGGACGAGCGCTCATATAAGCCTGAAGACAACGACGAGCTGGACTCCGTGCCGGCACCGTCGGGCGGAGGTAGCGGCGGGGGCGGTGGAGGGGGAGGTAGCGGCGGGGGAATTACAAATCCTGTCTATGGCGTGGGCGGGGCCTTAGTGGGGACAGGTGGCGTCGGCGGGGGAGGAGGAGTCATTCCGCCCGGACAAGTCTTGGGCACCACTACACCTACTATTCCTTCTGTACCTTCTTCGTGTTCTGCGTACATAAGCGGTTTCCTGCGTATGGGCAGGGATAATGACGTAGAACAAGTGCGTCGGCTGCAGCTATTCCTCAATAGCGAGATGAATTCTGGTCTTCCGATCACTGGCTTTTTCGGTCCACTCACGGATGCGGCGGTACGTGCCTTCCAGAGAAAATACACTTCGGAAATTCTTACGCCGTGGGGTATTAGCGAGCCGACCGGCTACGTCTTTCTTACAACGAGAAAGAAGATCAACGAACTATATTGCCGTGGCGCAAGCGCGTTCCCCCTTACTCCACAGGAACAACAAGTAATAGATCTGACGAAGACAGTGTCGGCGCTTGTTGGTAGTTCGGTGGGTCAAGGGCCTCCGACACCTGGGGCACAAGCAGTTCCTGGGACTCTCGTGCCTACAACATCAGTAGCTACAACAGCGGGAACTACGACTACGGCGACCTCCACCGCTGGGGCACAATTTACGCAACTTCTCAAAGATTGGTGGTGGCTTATCCTCCTCATTCTCTTAGGAATTGGAGCGGGATGGTACTTCTGGCAGGAGAACAACACGGTAAATGTACACCAAGTAAAGCCACCCCAACCTCCTACAACAACACCGAAGCTCTAGCTTGTTTGAAAACCTCGCTTCAGGGGCGTACCTCTTCGGGGTCGCTATCTGCGCGTGCTCGCGCAGCGCTCGGTCTCGGCGCCGACGCGCCTGCGAAGCCCCCGAAGAGGCACGCCCCCTTGCTCTGGTTTAAGGGTTTTCAAACATGCTCTAGGGGTGGAGTTGACCCCGTAGTAGATTTTGGCGACAGGCTTTAAACGCGCCTCCGGCGCATCGCCAAAATTCACTACGGGGTTGACCTTTAGCATCTCTGTCTTCCGGTGTGGGATAATGAGTTGACAGGGGGTAGGACAAGTATATCTTGTGTGTCGGCTCCGTTCTCTCATATTTATTCTAAAAATTCCCCAAAGCCTATGACGTCTGATTTACGAAGGGCGTCGGCGTGGATCGCGTTTTTCTTTGCGCTCCTTGCAGCCGGCACGCTTCTTGTGGGAAACCAGCGTCTAGCATATGCAGATGTACCTCCCAATCTGGGGAGTCAGATCGTTTGTGACGTACAAACCGATTTAAATGCACTCGGATCTCCCATACCCCGCTTCCCGCGCAACTGCCCAGGCACCCCGCCTCCACCACCACAATGTTCAGATGGCATAGACAACGACGGCGATGGCCTTATAGACTTCCCGGCAGATCCTGGTTGTACGAGTGGAGATGACGACACTGAAGCACCTAACCCCTCAATACCTCCTTCGCCACCTCCTTCGCCCGCCTGTTCCAACGGCATAGACGATGACGGCGATGGTTTTATTGATGCCAATGATCCCAATTGCCACACCGATGGAAATCCCACGAATTCGAGCTCGTATGACCCCAATCGCTCTGAAGCCGGCCCTCTTCCTGCATGCACCAATGGACTCGATGATGATGGTGACGGAAAAATAGACTTTCCGGCCGATCCGGGGTGCACTTCAGCAATCGACACGAACGAAACCGATCCCACAACGGCTCCACAGTGTTCGGATGGAATTGACAACGATAGCGATGCGTTGATTGATACGGCGGACCCGGGTTGCCACACTGATTTTAACGCCAGCAATAGTTCTTCGTACGATGCAAGCCGGAATGATGAGGCGGCTTCGGCCTCTATAGGACCGGCACCTTCGGCATGTTCGGATGGACTAGACAATGACGGCGACGGTCTCATTGATATGAATGATCCCGGCTGCAATGATTCATCCGATACTGACGAGACGAATACTGCGCCCAGCAGTGGAGGTGGAGGCGGAGGTGGCGGCGGCGTAAGCAATTTGATAGTACAGGGACCAGCTGGGTTTGTCCCATCGGGAGCAGTCTTGGGCGCCTCGACGCCGCCTCCTGTTGCGGATGGAGAATCGTGCGACCAATATCTCACTGCCTTCATTAAAAGCGGAGCTAAGAACGATGAGAATCAGGTGCGTCGCTTGCAATACGTATTGCGCGATTTCGAAGGTTTTTCCAACATTCAGGTGAATGGTATATATGACGCCGCGACACTTGTCGCAGTGCATGCCTTCCAGACTAAATATGCATCCGAAATTCTCGCTCCATGGGGGATTAGTGAATCAACAGGCTTCACGTATCTCACGACACGCAAAAAGGTCAACGAGATCTACTGCCGTGATACAAAGCAATTCCCGCTCACAGCGAGTGAACAGCAGACTATAGAGCGGGTACGCACTGGACAATCAGTTCCCGTTTCAAACACAGTTCAAACACCTTCAGCTGCAAAACACACCACGACTTCTTCAGGCGGGGGAGAGGCAAGGAATTCAACATCCGAAGCCCCGAAGAATTTGTGGGATCGTGTCCTTGAGATTTTGAGATGAGGAACTCGTAAAGGTCAACATACCTAAAAGACAACCCCGCAGATAATCGCATTGACAAGGACACTGCGTTGTATAAGATTCCGCCGGAGTCTGTTTCGTAAAAAATATCTTTCAAACACAAGTGGCTTCAGAGCGGACCCGAGACCGACAGCTTTCGCTGGTTTCCCTAGGCCTTGGGTCCACTCTGGAATCCCTTGATCGTATCGTATTTTCAGGTATGTCTTCGTACGTCTGTGTATATCCACGTGCTATACACAGAGTTTTCCACAAAAAACAGACGAGATGCGGATCTTTCATTGCGAAGAAAGCTATATCTGCAGGTCTATTTTGCATAATGTGTTCATTTCTTCAACAAATCGTCACAATATTTGACGGGCATCTACGCTCTGTGTCGTACTGTCTAAAAGGGGCAAAATGTTGTTGACCTTTAGCGTGATACATACATAATATCGGCAACGTTACGCATTTGCTTGGCTTAAGCAGACCGGTGTAGCGAGGGGAACCAGCGGCATTCTTATGTCCGCTGTAGCAAAAACTTCTAAAGGACACATTCAGGAAACGCGAAACACTCGCATTGTGGGTGCTTCGCTTTTTGTTTTTCCTATCGGACGGACACCGCGATGTGAAGAGCACGGCACGATACGCTTAAGGTAAGCGCGTCGTGCCGTGAACTGCACACTCTCTATTCGCCAAGCAGGCGGATGAGGGTAACAAGGTTCACAGAAAGGTCGATACCCTGTAATCACGCATTGTACATATTTAAAGGGTACAGGTGTGGGGTTGCAGATTATCCATTAAACAACTAAATCAAAACATTATGCAAAAGAAACTTATTGCAGTAGGTACTGCGCTCGCCATGTTCGCTACAGCGACACCGGCTTTCGCAGCAGTTAATTCCTCGAGCGTTACAATTCTCGTCACGAACCGCGGTTCTATCACGAACGTGACACAGGCTGACTCTCACACGGGTCTGAACACCGCACTCGGAAGCCTCGGCGGCACTGGTGGTCTTGGCGGCGACGTCACGTCATCTGGCAGCGAGAACAACGGCGGTGCTTCGGCTGGCAACGGCGGCAACGGCGGCAACGGCGGCGCAGGAGGACTCATCACGACGGGTGATGCTTCGGCGGAGGCTGGTTCTGAAAACGGCCTCAACGGCACGGATCTGGAAGTTGCATTCGACTGTGAATGTGGCGATCTCAACAGCGTCACGATTGACGCAGAGGTCGACAACGATGACCCTTCTAACAACATCGACAACACCACACAGGCTCGTGGTCGCACGGGTGACAACACCGCGCTCGGAAGCGCAGGCGGCAACGCTGGCAACGGCGGCGAAGTGGACGGCGGTCCTGGCAGCGAGAACAACGGCGGTGCTTCGGCAGGGACTGGCGGCGCAGGCGGCTCTGGCGGCTTGGGTGGAGAGATCCACACAGGTGCTGCAAGCAGCACGTCCGGCTCGATCAACTTGCTGAACACGACATTCGTTCGCGTTCGCATGTAATCCTATAGAGTTCACGCTCTAAGGAACAGGTTGTCTTTGCTCGAAAGAGCGGGCGACTCAAGGGAGCCTACGCTCAGTGAGCTACGGCAACCTAAAAGAAGGCAGGGTGTCGACTCCCGCAAGGGCGGTCGCTCACCCTCCTTCTCACGAGATCTTCTGTGCGAGATTGAGGTTTAACCTCAATCTTAAGTCGAAGGAGGTTTCGGAGAGGGATAGTACTAATAGCTTTGAGTTGCCAGCTATCAGCTGTCAGCGAAGAAACCAAAGAAAAAAATAGTATGAATAGCAATAGCATAAATTCGACAGTGACAGGGGGAGTAGCTGCGATAGCGACTCTACTCATTTTCATCCCCGGTATTTCCGCCGCGGCGGTATCGCCAAACGCATTTCTCGGCGGAGGCAATGCACTTGCGCGAGCACTGGCGGGAGAGTCGCAGGGTCTCGTGCATGCGAGCTCCACAAGCGGTCTTCTCGCGCACCTCACCTTTGCAAGCACGCGCGGGGGCAGGCCAGAGGAAACTCCTCCAGCAGATGTAAATGAAAATTCGGACACGGGAGGCAACACATCAACCGACCAATCCGATGGGCCGGCAGGTCAAAATGGCGCTCCGGCGGAAGCGGCAGGCGGCAACCCTTCGACAGGCTCAGGGCAAGCGAATGGCGGCGCTTCTGCGGGGAATGGCGGCAATGGCGGCGACGGCGGGGGTGCCGCTCCTGGGGGATTAGTGAGAGCGGGGAGTGTGATATCGAATGCAAACGCCCTCAACATGATCAATGTCAGCATTATTAGAATTAGCACTCGATAGGTAAAATAAAACATCTCTATGAAAAGACATCTCTCTGCGAAAAGCATTATCACGGCGACAATCGTCGGCGCACTCGTTACACCGATGCTCGCGTTCGCACTCCCATGCACGCGCACGGCCTCATCTCCGTCGGCATTACATGACCTAAATGCTGCCTTTGCCCGCTTTAATCGCTAAAAGGATTACTAGCCGTACGCCATTAAAGAAAACTAGTCTTATGACAAAAATAATTTCGAGGATGATAGGAGGGGTATCAATAGTTGCTATTCTGTGGTTTTTGGCGTTTTTCTTTGCCGTGAGTGCGCACGCGGATGTTCGAGACTCCTCTAATCGCGATCGCGCAGGCGGGCACATTAGCGAGCCTGCACCGCTTCCCCCGAGTATTATTCCAGGATCTCCTGAGCCCTCCGCTCCACCTTCCGGTGGCATCACGAGCGAGACCCTCGGTGAGGTGGATACCGGTAGCAATACCGGGGGACAGGTCACGACAGGCGATGAGCACGTCGATGTGCACGAGGTCAATGTTGGCCCGACCAACTCCAACACGACCGTCAGCAGCGAAACCGAAGAGGAAGAGCCGACGCAGCCGGAAGTGCCGGCGCCTTCGTGCGATGACCGATCGCGAACTGATTGCGCGACACAGACGCGCGCTCGTTAATAATTAATAGATTTGCATAAAAAGCGTATGACGAGAACACTAAAACTATCTATAGCAGCGACGACGCTCATCGTCGTCACTGGACTTGGCTTGTTCGCCTTCTCCGTGTTCGCGGATGCCGCAGCCCTCGACTTCGAGAGCTACACCCTCGGAAATATTCACGGGCAGGACGGATGGTCAAAGACGGGCGGCTACGATGTAGAAGTTACAAGCTCCTTCGGTGTTCTAGGATTCGGCACGCAGTCTTTGCGTTTCTCGAACGCTGTAACAAGCGGTTCGTTTGGTGACCAGACATTCTCGAAATCACTTGTTGATGAGGCGGGCGAGACTACTGCACCGAACGGTGGGTTTTCCGGCGGCACACGACAGAATCACTTCGAAGCAGAATTCGAGATTCGACCGATGCAACTCTCGCAGCAGCCGGGGCTCTTTATGTCGGTCTCTCCTGACCGCGGCGACGGCGCGCGCATGAGTTATCTCGGCTTTTCGGACGAAGCTGATGGCATCAAAGTCAACTTCTTTGATGTAACGAGCGTTACCGACCCGGCAGTATTCTCCGAAACAATAGTGGCAACAGGACTCTCTCGCGCCGTGACGCATACGGCGAAATTCGAAATAGATTTCAAAAACGGTCCCTCGAACGATGTCGTTAAAATCTACATAGACGGTGTTTTGGTTCACACAGGGACGACCTGGGAGAACTACTATCGATTTGATGACGAATCAAACCCGGGATTGGCCGTCAATGAGGGTCGCACGGTTGACTCGCTTCTCTTTATGGCTAGAGGCACAGCCGCTCCGACAACACTCGGCCTCGGATATTTGATAGACAACGTCGAACTCTTGTCGAGCATGGTCGTTATTCCGCCCGCAACGCTCGTCGTTGACGATGACCTCGCATGTCCAGGGGCAACCTACACAACCATTCAAGCCGCCGTGGATGACGCAAATCCGGGCGACACTGTGGAAGTGTGCGATGGGACGTACGACGAAGATGTCAACGTCAACAAATCTATCATTCTCTCGGGTAGCGGAATTGATATGGCCATCGTTCAGGGCCAGGGCGCTGGCGAAGCAGGGGCGCTTGTCATCTCTGCCGACGACGTGGAGGTGTCCGGATTTACCGTTAATGGCACCGGCGTATCGGCAATTCGTATCAATGGCGCTCGAGACAACATCTCGATACACGACAACAAGGCGATAGCCGCAACCGGCAAAAATGCCTTTCTCACCGATGGCGGCCAGAGCAATCACACTATCGAAGAGAATACATTCGAAGGTGACGCATCTCAGCTCGTGTACGTGAATGGCACAGCAAGTGTGGCCAATGCATCCACGAACGTGAATTTCGTCGGCAACACCTTTGCGGGGACAGCGACTGGTCCTGCTCTCGGAATGGAAGCGGATGACAGCATGGTGAACCACAACGTATTCACGACCTCAACGGGGTATACAACCATCGAAAACTTCGGCACGGGGAACGCCACCATCCGAAACAACATCGGTAATCCGGGCGCAGGCGACGGATTCGTGAGCGCTGTTGCGGTTGACGGTACTTGTAACTGGTGGGGTGACGCGAGTGGCCCGAGCGGAGTAGGACCTGGGAGCGGGGAAGCAGTCGGTCTTAACGTCGATGCAAGTACGTGGCTCACAACCTCTGACCTCGACGGGCCGTGTGACGGACCTTTGCCGCCAGCACCAGATGTGACGGTCACTATCGTCAAATACATTGACGGCGTGCACGCGAATGCTACGAGTGCGAGCAGCCTCTCATTTCCGATGGACGCAAGCTGGGATGCAGCAAACATCGGTGCAGGCAGCGGTTCCTTCGCGCTCTCGACCGTCGGATTCAACAATCCGAATCCGTATGAGGCGACGACCGCGGACATGACGAGCGGCGCTGACTATTCGGCAGAAGAAGACTTGACTGGCCCGAACGTCGGCGCAAGCTGCGCTGATAGCAAGCCCTTCGCGCTCGTCGGCTACTCTACCGGCGACTCGGAAGTAGCGGCCGCGGGCAACCCAGTCTCGACGACGACTCCCGCTTTGACAAGCATTGCAACGAGCACATACATCATCGTCTGGAACGAAACATGCACGACGACGCTCACACTCGAAAAAGTCGTCGTCAATGACAACACAGGAACCAGCGTTGATAGCGACTGGACGCTCTTTGCGAGCGGCCCCTCGCCGATTTCCGGCGCAGAAGGCGATGTGGCTGTCACAGACGCAGTCGTTACTCCGGGCACGTACGATCTCTCCGAGGTCGGTCCTGCGGGCTACACCGCATCGGATTGGGTCTGCACCGGCGCAGCATTGCAGGATGATAGCGATACAGTAACTGTCGGCGCGGGCGAGCACGTGATCTGTACAATCACGAACGACGACGATGCGCCACCGCCGGTACCTCCACCACCTGCGAACGCATGCGCAACACCAGGTACGGCACCTCTAGGCTACACGCTCGTCAACGGTACAACCGGTAGCGACAACATCACAATCGCGCCGTTCACGATGTTCGTGGGCAAGGGCGGCAACGACAACGTGAAAGGTCCCGCCGACGGCAACTACATCCTCTGTATGGGCACTGGCAGTGATCTCATCGTGCTCGGCAACGGCGACTTCACCATTCAAGCGGGCAATGGCAACAACTCCGTCACGACCGGCAACGGCGACGGATTCATTTCGGCAGGTCCCGGAGGCGATCGCATCATCACAGGAAATGGCATGCAGACCATCAATGCCGACGGCGGCAACAACGTCGTCCGGACCGGGGATGGTGATAAGACTGTCACGACCGGCACCGGAAGCGACCAGATAGTGACGGGAAGTGGCAACGACGACATCAATGCAGGTGGTGGAACCAACAATGTGGATGCAGGGGCGGGCGACGACACGATCACGACAGGCACAGCCAATGACACCATCAACGGCGGAGCGGACACTGATACCTGCAACGCAGGCGGTGGCATCAACTCGCTCTCGAATTGTGAGCTCTAGCTCCATGACAGTGTATTAGCAAAATTAACGAAGGGGGATTGACCGCCAGAAACCAATCCTCCCTTCTCATGAGGTCTTGTAAATAGAGCAAAAATGTGGTAGAAACGAGGCCTCAAAGAGGGAATCATGAATATTCTGATGTCAATAAAAGGGGCGCGTACGGTGGCTGTATTCCTTGCAGTCGTCCTTGTCTGTAGCCCTCTTTCTCCGGCTTTTACGTATGCCGACACGGCGACAACCACTGATGACAGGAGAACTTCTGTCGATGACAGATCTTTGGACAGAGAGGCAGATACGACACCGCCCGTTATTGAGACCCATAGCAACGTAAATGCGGAGGCCACCTCCGCCGATGGCGCAGTCGTTACCTATACATCGCCGACAACCTCCGATGAAGTGGACGGCGCGGGTGTCGCTTTGTGCACGCCTAATTCGGGCTCGACATTTCCTACGGGCAGGACCGAAGTAACCTGCACCGCATCGGACGCTGCAGGAAACGTTGCGGCACCCATCTTTTTCGACGTCATCGTCGCAGAAATGCCCGCGGCTCCACCTCCGCAAGCCGACGCATGCCCAAATGTGACAGGAGACCAAGCAAGCGGACCATGCGCCGATGAGGCGTGCGCGGAGGATGGCGGTACCTGGAGTAATGATTCGTGTGATATGTCGCCAGATCCTGAGCCAGGCGAAGGGCCCACTCCTCCACCTCCACCAGTCGTGGAGATAGATCCGACTGCGTCATCGACCTCTTCCACGGATTCGGCCGAAGTGGCCCCGGAAGAGTCCGACACGGACAACACCGATTTCGAAGACATCATAAGCGGAGACGGGCCCGGTGAGGATGACTCGCTCCCTATCATTGATGTGAGTGCGACCACGACGGAAATGGCGGCGGAAGCTCCGCAGTTCGCACTTGCGAGCTCGACCGAGGGCACGGGCGCCAAGATAGGCGGCACGATATTTACCGGCAATTCGACAGCCTCCACGACAGTCAGAAATATTCTCAACATTACGAGAGCCAATGTGGACGGGCCGGGAGTCACCAATAGTTCTCACATCACCGCTTCGGCCGACAACGAGGCGATCCTTGAGACGACCGACAACACGCGAGCGTTCACCGGGGAGAACACGGGCCTCGGAGGTGAGGGGACTGCTACCATTGTCACGGGAAAGGCAGTTTCAAGCGCCGAGGTCATCAACGTCGTCAACACCAACCTCTTCAATTCAGAAGGCCTCGTTCTCTTCCTCAATCCGCTCAATGGTGATGGGTTCGATCTTCGCGATTTCGACCTCTCATACTTTTTTGACGAGGGAGCCGGAGCCTCCCCGACGCAGTACGGCTGCACCATATTGACGTGTCTCAACAGCTCCAACTTGAGCGTTCTCAACAAAAACACAGCCGACGTGGACAACAACGTCGAAGTGCATGCGGAGACGGGCGCGAATACCGCGACCTCGACAGAGAGCGGTGGCGCCGACATTACGACTGGCGACGCGTATGCCGCAGCCAACGTCCTCAACATGGTCAACACCAACTTCATCAACTCCAGCTACCTCGTGCTTTCGATGAACAATTTCGGTGATCTCAACGACGACATCGTGCTTCCGGAAGCGAGCTTTTTCGAGCAGCTTCTTGCGAACGGCAATTCGTTGCCGGAGATGAATTCGAGTTCGTATATCGTCAACAACGACAACGACGAGAACTTCTTCGGGACGACAACCGCGCGCGCGATCACGGGAGCGAACACGGCGACCTCGACGGGCGTAGGTCACGGCGAGGTCTTCACCGGTAACGCCTACACTTCTTCCAATAGCCTCACACTCGCCAACCAGACGAGGGTTGGCGGCTCTTCCGTGCTGTTCTCCTTCCGCGTGTGGGGCGAGTGGAGTGGAACGATCAGTGGTCTGCCCGAAGGTATGGAATGGAATGCAACGAGGTCAAACGACAATACGAGCTGGCTCATCGAGATATACTCGCAGGGCGGCGCACCGGGTCAAGGTGCGGGTCTCTACAATTCTTCTGATTTCGTCGCATCCTCGACCAACGTTGCCAACGTCACGACTAATGTGAACGTGTGGGCGAAGACTGGAGAAAACAATGCAGAGGTCGTTGACGGCGTTGCCAAAATTCGCACGGGAGATGCCTACGCTGCCGCCAACGTCATCAACATGGTCAACACCAACATCGTCGCCCGCAACTGGGTCTTTGCGCAGTTCAACATCTTCGGCGACTGGAGTGGGGACATCGCCTTCGGCGGCCACAATCCCGATCTCGCGGTCACGGCGGTTTTCGATGCGCCGGAGCCGATAGTCTCGCGCTCCGAGATCACGTATGACTTCACGGTAGAGAACAACGGCGATGTTGCGGCAGATGGCGTAATCCTCAATATCAATTACGACACGGACTTGCTTTTTTTCACTCAGGGAACCAATGGGAGTACGGCAGTAACGACCGGCGACACCGTTGTACGGAAATGGAACATCGGTTCGCTTGCTCCTGGCGAGAGCACGACGATATCCGCCACGATGCGCGTTCTGGCGCGTGACATTCCGGTGGATTCTGAAGTGCAGATACCAATTACGGCGAATGTCGGAAGTGCGCAACGTGATCAAGACGACAGAGACAACAACACGACCGTTACCGTTACAATGAATGGTACCGGTACATCCGGAGATCCCTCGGGTGACGATGATCAGACTGACACGGGCGAGGAGGAAAATACTGAAGAGGATACGGGAGAGGGGGAAAACACCGAAGAAGATCCTGGAAACACTGATGAAAACACTGACCAGAATTCCGATGATGATTCCGAAGATACGACCCCACCGCCTTCAAGCGGCGGAGGAGGCGGTGGAGGTGGCGGAGGCGGAGGAAGCACTCCGCCAGCTGGCGGAACGACCACAACCACTGCAGCGGGTTCAAGTACAGGAGCGACTCAGCCTCAGACAACCACAACCGCCGGGAGCGGAGTCAACGCCGCTCCCATTGTTTTCGTCTCGGCAAGTTCGACCCCGGGCATCTCTTCTGCCGATGGTTCGGTGGATCCCAGGATACATATCTACAAATATGCAACGCTTTCTGCGAGCTCTACCCCCCTATCCATCATTATCGACTACAGGGTCGTGGTGCAGAACGAGAAATTCACTCGCCCTGCGTATCACACCGTGCTTACCGACACCTTGTACGATCCGTCGAATAAAGTGATGTATACGCGCTCATGGCCACTGGACGCCATGCCTCCGGGAGATGAGGTGACGCTTACCTATTCCGTTGCGTTCGATACGTATAAAACGAAGCCGGGGAAGTATCGCAATGTCGCCCGCATCACGGGACAGCGCAATGATACGACGTATAAGCCCATGATAAGCGTAATACCGGTAACCGAAGGATGGGGCGATGTTATCTTCGCAGCAGGGCAGGTACTCGGCACTTCCACGCAGGCTTCCGCACTTTCCGCAGTCTGTGATCCGCTTCTTGCCGAGCCACTTCGCCGCGGCTCGAGAGACACGGAAGAAGTCAAAAAGCTTCAACGATTCCTGAACACAGAAATGGGAATGAGCCTTCCAGTTTTCGGGATATACGGTCCGATGACAGAAGCGGCGGTGAGCGCCTTCCAGGAGAAGTATGCAAGCGAAGTCCTCGCGCCGCACGGCCTCTCGCGCGGGACGGGCTACGCCGGGCCTTCCACCATTGCGAAGATCAACGAGCTTGCCTGCGCACAGCAAGGAGGTGTGCTCATTTCTTCTCCGGCAGAAACGAATCTTGAAGCGAGCTCTCCGGATTCGACCCCTTCGAGTGACTCAGGGCAAGCAAGCTCAGAGCAGGTCGCTCCGGCACCCGCACCAGCGCCAAAGCCGGCTGCAGCAAAACAGAAAACCACGGTTTTCACAAAGACATTGCCGAAGAATATCACCGAAGCCAGTGATGATGCGCTCCTCGATTCGATTGGTGGACTGTTCTCCAAATTCCGATGGTAAAATAAGACAGTATGAGGAAACTTACGAGTCTATTGGCTTTTTCCATTCTTTCCATGCCGCTGTTTGCAGCAGCGCTTGAAATGGATCTCGAAAACAATTTTCCATTTTCTGGTCTCGATACCTTCATCTCCGGCGTCGTCTCGAATACTATCGCGACGTCCTCGAGTGGCGGCATCGTTGCCCCGGGAGCTGCGGTTTCGGGAGATGCAAGCGCATCCGCGCAGGTGAGGACCATCATGCACTCCGGCAGTGGCGGCACGTTCTACAAAACGGAAATACGGACGGAGTCCGACGATGTCGTACACACGGAGACAATACAGAAAGCTCTTCCAATCGGCCGCAGCGAAATACACTTTGCGACGAGCAGTACAGATGTGAATGTGCGGGTACAGATGGTTACAGAAAGCGACTTTAGGGAGACCACATCAGGACTACCTTCATTGTTCAAAAAATCCGTGCCTAAGAAGAATACCCAAGTACTGTGGGGTAATGAGAATCTGCAATTCGAATCAGACTTTTCGGGAACACAGGCAAACGTCTTCTCTTCTTTCTGGCTTCGCGCCCGCACGTTTTTCGGATTTTTCTGAAGAGATTAGAGCTTGTTTGAAAACCTTCGCTTCGAGAGCATGTCCCCTTGCTCCGGTTCAACGTTTTCAACACGCTCTAGATTCACAATGACATATCCACTCTATCCACTCTAGTCTGTTGCATAATACGGGGGGTGTGCTAGCATACTCGGTGTGAATAGGAGAGCTGGCATAATCATCCCAGCGGCTGTCCTGACCTTCTTCTGTTTCGCCGCACTAGCCTTCGCCGAGGTGAATTCGGAGCGCGCAGATCGCGCGGGAGAGCGGATCCCCAATCAGTACATCGTCGTTTTCAAAGATTCGGTCACTAATGTTGATGCTGCAGAAAATGATCTCGTCAGTAGGGTACGTGGAGAGCGCCTCAATTCATATCGCAGTGCCTTAAACGGTTTTGCGGCGCGATTTTCCGAAGCTGATCTCGAAGCGGTAAAAAATGATCCGCGCGTGGCATTTGTGAGTGCAGATAGGGAAGTTTCTATTGCGGATTCGGTACGCGCTGTGCGCGACGACGTGAGAAGCCTGTCGCGTCGTTCGCGGGGTTCTCCACCTCCGCCGGAAGCTGAAGCGAAGAAATCCTCGCCAGGGACTTTTTCGGTGCAGTCGCTCCCCACGGGCATCGATCGCATTAATGCCGAAGCAAAAGCCAATAAAGGTACGGGAGTACACGTGGCAGTCATTGATACGGGGATACAAACGAATCACTCCGATCTCAAGAATAACATTGCCGGAGGCAAGAACTGCTCTTCCGGCTCGAAGTCTAATTATAACGACGGAAATGGTCATGGGACGCACGTGGCCGGTACCATAGCCGCGCTCGATAATGGTCTCGGAGTCGTGGGCGTTGCTCCGGAGGCGAAGCTGTGGGCAGTGCGTGTCCTCAACAACGCCGGCTCCGGCACGTGGTCTTCGGTTATCTGCGGGATTGATTTCGTAACGAGCAAGGCTCCCGCAAACGGCGGCCCGATCACCGTCGCCAACATGAGTTTGGGTGGCGGCGGGACCTCTGACAACAATTGCGGCAATTCCAACAACGACGCACTCCACAAAGCAGTGTGCCGCGCGCGCGATGCGGGAGTCACGATCGTTGTAGCGGCGGGCAATAGCGGAGCGGATGCCGCCGGCTTTGTCCCGGCGGCGTACGATGATGCCGTCATTACCGTTTCCGCGCTTGCGGATTCTGATGGGGTGGAGGGAGGATTGGGCGCGGGGACTTCCTATGGAGCAGACGATACGTTCGCGTCGTTTAGTAATTACGGCACAGTGGTGGATATCGGCGCGCCGGGTGTCTGGATTTATTCCACATGGATCAAGAACGGCTACAAGACGATCAGCGGCACGAGCATGGCCTCTCCGCACGTCGCGGGCGCCGCAGCTCTCTATATCGCAACGCATCCGGGAGCATCATGGAGTACAGTGCGGGATGCACTCGTCACAAGTGGAGAACCACTCGGCTCTGGCCACTCTGATCCGGGAGGCAAACATCCGGAGCCGGTCCTGAGAGCCGACACGCTCTAATTAACGCTCCATATCGGGTTTTCAAACATGCTCTAGAGAAACGGGTTATCAACACCTGTGGGAAGGTCGTGTTTCTACTCTGCGCTACGATAGAGGAACTGCCACGAGAAGGCTTGTGACAGAGGGGAAGCCAGAGAAGCCACGACTATGGTCTCCTCTCTTGCACCAAACCAAAAAGCATCGAAGATCGGTTTTAAAAGTTTTGTTGTGCCCGCGCGCCATGCGCGAACATCGTTTGCATACGAGCAGGCGCGTGCGTGCGTCATTATCCCGACCTATGCGCCAGGGGAGCTCACACGCCGCTTGGTCGAAGATCTTTTAAGATGGAATCCAAATATTTTTGTGTATGTCGTCGATGATTCGACGCCAAAGGAACGCTTAGAGAGCGTCTCGATCTTGCGGGAATTACTCTCTTTCTCCCGGGTCACACTCTTGCGAACGCCGGAGAACAAATTGAAAGCGGGCGCATTGAATTACGCTCTGCAGCATATTTACACTGCAGGCAGAGAATATACGCCCGATGTGATCCTCACTGTCGACGACGACGTGGTGATCGACTCCCACACCATAAAAAATCTTGTGATCGAACTTATGAGTAACGACACATTCGGCGCAGTGTGCTCGCAGTGCCGCGTCTACAATAAGAATAAAAATCTGTTGACGCGCCTGCAGGGCCTCGAGTACCTCGGCTTCAATGCAATTCGACTTGCCGACGAAGGATTTCTCAACGGGCCTTTGGTCATGCACGGGATGCTCACCGCCTTTCGCGCGAGTGCACTTCAAGAAGTAGAGAGATTTATGGAAGGGCACTTGATCGAGGATTACGAGATAACAGCGCGCCTCAAAGTGCGTGGGTGGAGCGTGAAATCCGCGCAAAACGCTCCTGCGTGGACCATGGTGCCCGAGACTTTCAGACAACTCTGGCGTCAAAGGACACGGTGGTCATATGGCGGCGTTACGGTAGTCGCCGCATCGAGGCATCCCGCTTCCATTTTCCAGGACGTGCTCGGACATTTAGTTTTCCTCTCTGCAATCGGGATGATTCTTCTTCTCTACTTTACGAACGGCAATGGCTTGGTGCCTGGCGCCCTCATGCAATGGATTATCGGGCTTTCACTTTTGCAGCTCGGTATATGGTACGTATTTCAGATCTGGCTCATGCGTTTATACAAGGAGAAAGACGGACTCGATTGGTTTTTGCGCCTCACGCTCATTCCCGAATTCATCTACAGCAATGTGATGACCCTCGCGCTCGTCGGCTCCTACATCTTTTTCTCGTTCAACGTTTTCAGGAATATAATTCTCTCTCGCGCGGGCTTCCTGGGCTCACTGTTCTCGCGCATCGGCGATAGATTCTTCCGCCTGTGCGGATACATGGAGCATCGATGGGGGACACGCACTATTGGAACATGATTAACTTTAACGGCGGCACCGTAAGCCTCGGCACTTCGCTCTCACCATTAGGCCTCTACGCGGGCTACCTCCTCATGCACTCAGGGAATTTTTGGATTGCGATCGGCTTCCTTGCACTTACAACACTGTATTTTGTAATTGTCGTGGCGACACTCTGCCGCTACATAATCAATTATCGTCGTAACCACCATCTCATGCACAGCAATGTATAATGTACCTCTATGATGGTCCGAGGTAGCGGCCGACGGCCGACGCAGTCTTTCTTTCCGAAGCGCAAAGGGGAGCGCCGTCGCGTTGAATTAATGGGCGGGCTTGCTGTGGGACTCTTTTCGGCGCTCGTCATTTCTATATTTTTGGCTTCTTCGGTCACGCGCCTATTCATCAGCTCGGATCAGTATGCCTCGGTTGTCGCGGCAGTCCTTGTGGATTTGGCGAACGGCGATAGAGCGGACAATAGCCTCGGCACACTCACGATGAATCCAATTTTGGTCGCCGCGGCGCAGGCAAAAGCCGATGACATGGCTGGAAAAGGCTACTTCGCGCACACCGCGCCCGATGGCACAGACTCGTGGCATTGGTTTCAAGAAGCTGGGTATACATTCAGCTATGCAGGAGAGAATCTCGCCGTAGATTTTTCGGATTCCGTTGACGTGGAGCGTGCGTGGATGCAATCACCGACGCATCGAGATAATATCCTCGGCCAGCAGTTTACCGAAATAGGTATCGCAACCGCACAAGGCATGTATGAGGGCAGGTTCACGACGTTTGTCGTGCAGATGTTTGCTGCGCCCTCCGGAGCCTTGGCGAAGGAGGGGGAGGCCGCAGAAGTTACAACCATTCGAGAGAATTCTCCGAAGGATGCCACAGAGCCCGCGCTCGCAAGCACACAGCCTATTCCCACCGTCTTAGGTACGAGTGAGCCACCTGCAAATACAGCGGCAGAATCTTCAGCACCTCTTGCAGCTATGCGCGGATCCGACGATTCAGCGCCGATCGGCGCGGTCGTCAATTCCCCGAAATACGCGCCCGCGTGGGGCTTTCTCGCAGCTTCACCCAAAACGACGATGCGCTACGCGTATTACGTAATCGGATTTCTCGTCCTTCTCGCGCTCGTAATTGCAACCGAATTAGAATTCAAACGCCATCACACCCGTAAATTCATCATGGCTGCCTGCCTCCTCGTCTTTATGTCGGGCCTCTTTGTAACCGCCGACACCCTCATCTTCTCCGAACCTGTCTTAGCCGCCACCGACTTGTCGCCCTGAAGGTCTACGACATCCGCGCCATGAATGCGGGCGCAAGTTTCCAAAGCCCCTTGTTTGCCATTTTGCCTAGCCACCATGCAAGAGCTCCTATTACTAGGGGAACGTAGAGATGAAGAGGATCAAGCACAACCTCAAAAAGGATGACTGGTAACAAGGCTATGATATTCCACCACCAAACATGTTTACCATTCAATGTGTGAATTAAGAAAGTTACTAAAAAAACAAGAGTTATAGGAAGGCCCACTGTCCACTCCACCATTGCGGCAGACCCAAAACTCGTACTCACAGCTTCAGGAAAAAGTAAAGCGTAAAGGGCCCCGAGGTACTGAGCGAGAAAATAGGTTAAAACGTAGGCGACTAAGACTATCATCGCCCGTGTGCCAATAGTTTTCATAATGCTGAGATAAGTTCTTACCTGTTAATTACTAATTAGCCACTCAATGTCCGCTTTTAGTAATTGATACCCCTGCTCATTCAATCCTTTGCCGCGGAATTTCTGTAGTTCCCTAAGGATAGCCTGTAACAGGCGTTTTTCAACCACTTTTGGCGTTGCCTTGGGGAGTTTGTTGATCGCCTGGAAAAGTTTGCTTACAACCGTATAGCTCACAAAGTTCATCCAGCCGAGCTCATGCGCTCGCTCGATATCAGAAAGCGTGCTTTCCTGTGTCGCGACCACGCGAAATGACACTTCAGTCGTCGTCGCATTTCCCACGTTGTCCGTCGAAGAGGCGAGCAGGTTATGATCTCCAAGTGATTGGAAGAATAGGTCTATCATATCTGTATTTTGAATGAGCGACCCGTCGAGAAACGTTTCGAGTCCGTATACGCCGGACTCAGTATCCTCTGCGGAGACGTCTACTGATAGTTGCTCGGAGCGAAGATAGTCTTTGAATACGGGGGAGGTTATCATGATTTGTGGTGGATCTGTATCAGCGGGAAGTATCTCGGTAGAAGGATTCTCATTGTCCACTTGGACTTTGAGCTCCGTGACCAGACTCGGGGTGGTATTGCCGGTAAAGGACGCCTCGGTAGTTTCTTCCTCGCTCACGTATGCGACCTCGACTGTATACGGGCCGCTCCCTGTACCTTGAGTGAATATCTTATATTCTCCATCGAGAGGATTGAGGATTGTGATGTATTCGGTATTGGTCGTGAAGCCAGTATAGAACGCGTTTAGGACCTCATTTATTTCTTGGCCACCAAAATCCTTGCCGATTTTCTTTCCGTCGGGTGCAATAACAAGCAAATCGGCAGGAGAAAGTATTTTGATATGCATCAATTTATCCGTCAGCGAGTCAAAATCATGAGAAAGAGTTTCCGCGGTCTTATTTGTCAGGATGTGATATACATCGCCTTCAGCCCCAGTTGGCAATACATTGTGAGAGTGTGCGGTTGTAAGAAGGTTGGAGCTTACAAGTGACGCGCTTGGTAATGGAACCGTATTGTCTCCACTTCCACGTTCCAGTCCATGATCCCCAAAAACAGAATAGAAACCTTCCGGATATCCGTGTTCCCACATGGGGAAATACTGGTCGGAGTTTTCTGTCGTAACTCCCGTAATGGTTTTTTGTTCAATAACATTCCCAATAATATTATGGATTTCGATGCCTGAATTCAATAAATTGCCGAAGTCATCGTTCAGTTCTTCTAGGAACTCATTTATTGGGTAATTTTGGGGATATTGTCGTAAATCGTTGAGATCAAAAATGTAACTATATGTCGGCAATAACTGTTGAACCGAGGTTATTGGTTCGTCGCGAATATATTCAAAAAGGTTTGAGTATCCCTTCTCCTTGGCTTCATGCCCCAAGACCAGTTCAATCACCCTGTCAAAAACACTCGTAATAGGGGCAAGTTCTCCACCCTCCCACATAAGGTACGCTTTTGGTGCGCCGAGATGGGGCGTTCCGAGGAAAATGAGTTTTCGGACATCGTGGTCGTAATTATCAGATTGAATGTATTGTCGTACGATCAGTCCGCCCATTGAGTGCGCCACGAGATCTACTTTGTCGCACAAGCACGTGACTTTCACTTCATCAATCTTTTCCATAAGCAAAAGCGCTGTTTCGACATTAGACTTGCGCCAGTCGTAGGGAAACGGGAAGAGGTCGACATCGGGTGTATAGCCGTTGGCATCAAGAGTCGCGATGAGGTCGTCGTACGTATGCAATATTGGATCAATGACCCACTCCCCGTTATGTTGTTCGGACCCCAAAATTCCCGGAATAATGATGACGGGTGCCGTAACTGTCGCGACGGGAGGTGCAACGCCCCATTTCCAGTTGATAAATCCATAACCGCCATGGGGAGGTGGAGAACCGGTAGTAAAAAACTGGATGAATTTATTTGTGTCTTGTTCAAATGCCGGTCCATTACGGTGTTGCCATATTGCCGTGAAAATGTTTTCACCTTGCTGCGGGTTTGGAATGGGATCATAATTTTCCATCTTCACGTCTGCAATTCCCAATGAGTGACCGGTAAGGCTTGTCGAGCTTCCCACGACTCCACGGAAAACGCCGCCTAAACGGCGGCTTAGTAGTTTCGAAACAGTGCCCGCCAAATAAGTGCACCCCACCGGTACACCCAAATGCGCGGGCGATATGTAATAACCACCTTCGACATAAGATTCAGTATACGGAGAACAAAAATATCCGATCTGCTCTGGGGGCGTAGTGGGCACATCGGCATGCGCGAAAGAGGGTAGGGTGAATAAGAGAACGAGGCCGCCGAGTGTTGCAGCGAGCAAACGGGAGAAGAAAGAGCGAGAAAAGGCCATACCCGCATATATATCACGACGTTTTTCTTAAAGTTTATCCTCTGTGGATTACATGTGGATTATGCACCCAGCAGTCAAATGTATATCGGCCTATTCGCACGAATAGGCCGATAAGGATAATCAGTGAATAGGAAACGGAAAACGAGATCTAAAGAAGTGCCAAAATTCTTCGAGTCAGTTCTGGTAGATCGTCAGCAATCCGATAAAAGATTTGGAGACCGCGCTGCTCTTTTTCTACAATATTTGCAAAGGAAAGCACAGCGAGGTGTTTTGAAGTCGCGCGGAATGATAATCTAATCTCATCGGCGATTTCACCGACCGACGCCTCTTTAGATTTTCTGACGAAACGAACGATCGCTATCCGACGTTTGTTGGCGAAGGCCTTCATCGTCCGTTCGAGCTCTTTGCCCTTCATCCAGCCATAGTACCATTCGTACGAATAGGCCGATAGCGGATTATATTCTTTTTTGTGGATTGTCGGTCTCTCATGGTCTCTAATGACGAGTAGTGCAGGTGCGCAGCAATTCTTCAATGACCGTTAGTGTCTCAGGTGGACCGGATACTTCGTGGGTTTGGATGCCTGTGGAGATCACCACTTCGTCATTGCCGCCCGGATAGAGTGCGTCGCCGACGTAGAGCATCTCCCCAGTCGGAATGCCGAGTTTTGTCGAAAACCAATTGACGCCGTAGGCTTTGTTGATGCCCTTGTGGGTTATGTCGATCGTCGTCATACCTCCCATCAATATTTCAAATTGCGGGATTTTTTTCTCAAGCACCGCTTTTAATTTCTTTCTCTTTGCTTGGTCGGGATCCCACGCCCGCTTCTCTTCATACGATGCCTCAAGACCGAGTGTCGCGAGCGCAATTTGCGCATCACGGTCGATAATTTCCGGCGCATGTATCGGATGTTCTTCAAAGACACCACTCTCCGCGATCGTTTCTCGAATTGCTTTTCGTATTGTCTCGCGGTCGCTTTCGCTTAACCCAAGACTATAAGCAACATTCCATGTACTGTTTTCCCACATATAGCATTCTGTAGTGCTGTTGGGAAAGATATAAAACTGCGAAATATGTGGAGAATGCTCAAGATGTGAAATGAATTGATCTTTGATGCGGGGGAAACCAGCCGCTGTCATAATGGCGACAGGCATAATCTCAAGAAGCTTACCGAGTCGTTCCACCATTTCGGGTGCAGGCGGCTGGAAGCTCTCGGCGAGGGTGTCGTCGAGGTCAAATATGGCGACACGGGGACATCTCATTTATGGAGGGTAGCATATGCATGCTAAAATCTCTATAGTCTTGAGTCCTATTTTGATAGTGAATCCCGTTAGAAGTTGCGGAAGTTAGGGTGGAGTACGGAGTCATATTGATTTAATGACATGTCGAAATTTTACAAACGTAATATACGAGTTGGAAGCGCGAGCTTCCTACTTCTAACGGGATGAAGACCAAAATCCTCATGTTTGGGTGGGAATTTCCGCCGTATAACAGCGGAGGTTTGGGCGTTGCATGTCTCGGCCTTACGAAAGCGCTTTCCGAACTCGGCATTGAAGTGCTTTTCGTTATGCCCAAGAAATTGGATGTCCACACTCCCTGGGTGCGAATGATATTTGCTGAAAGCGCGGCCGAAGGCCGCGCCATTAATTCAATTTTAAAACCCTACCTCACGAGTGGAAGCTATTCGAAGGACAAGAAAGGAATGTATGGGGAAGATCTCATCGCCGAAGTCCGCCGCTATGCGAGCTTTGCGGGGGCTATCGCACAGGAAGAGCAATTTGACGTGATATACGCGCACGACTGGCTTTCTTTCGCTGCAGGAATCGAGGCAAAGCGCGCGACGGAGAAGCCCCTCATCGTGCATGTGCACGCAACCGAATTTGATCGCTGCGGTGGGCCGTGGGGCATCAATCCGGAAGTGTTTGCAATCGAAAAAGAGGGGATGGAAAAGGCCGATTGCGTGATTGCCGTTTCCGAATTCACCAAGAATATTATTGTAAAAGAGTATGGTATTCCCGAAGGCAAGGTACGGGTTGTGTACAACGGAATCGATGACACGACCGCACCCAAAGGGAGCGATTCTCTCCCGCGTCTGCGATCTCTCAAGCAATCAGGATACAAGCTCGTCCTTTTTATCGGACGCATCACGTTACAAAAAGGACCTGATTATTTTCTACGTGCCGCAAAGCGTGTGCTTGAGCGCAATCCTCAGGTTCTTTTCATTATTTCAGGAGCGGGGGACATGGAAAATCAAGTGATGCATCTCGCGGCGGAGTTGGGCATTGCCGGCCACGTGTTTTTCACCGGATTTCTCGGTGGCTCGGAGCGACACGAAGTCTACTCCTCGGCTGATCTTTTCGTTATGCCTTCGGTTTCGGAGCCATTTGGCATTACTGCGCTCGAGGCAATGAAGCTGGGCACGCCTGTCTTGATGTCAAAGCAATCGGGTGTTTCCGAAGTCGTGCGCCATGCTCTGAAGGTCGATTTTTGGGACGTGGACGAGATGGCCAACAAGATCCTTTCGGTCGTTGGCTATCCAGGATTGCGCGAAGCTCTGGCAGAAAACGCCGCAAGAGAAGCGGAGCGGCTCACCTGGTCCGATGCTGCACGAAAAGTGGGGGGAATTGTGCACGAGCTCGTGGGATAGGTGCTAGAATAAGGTCGTGAGATCCGGAATTCGGCGGACATTTTGGGAGTACGAAATTTTTCTGTTGAAAAATTTCTCGGTTCTCGCACCGTCGTGCTCGAAAGCCTCCCAAAACGCCCTCCGCATTCCGCACAACATATGAAGTCAGTGTGTTTTTATTTTCAAGTACACCAGCCGTATCGCGTAAAGCGATATCGCATCTTTGATGTCGGTAATGATCCCGAATATTTCAATGATAGAGGGGAGTCTGACCTCAACAACAAAAAGATCATTGAAAAAGTAGCCCGCAAGTCCTATATTCCGACGACGATGCTCCTTTTGGAGCTTTTGAAACGGCATCCCGAGTTTCGTGTCAGTTTTTCATTTTCGGGTACTGCCTTGGAACAACTGGAGCGCTATGCGCCCGAGGCTATACAACTTTTCAAACAAGTCATTGATACCGGCCGTGCGGAAGTTTTGGGGGAGACCTATTATCACACGCTCGCTTTTTTCTATTCGCCAGCGGAATTCGAGCAGCAGGTCACCAAACACCGAGACATCATACGCCGCTTATTCGGCGTGCGACCTCGCGTATTTCGCAATACCGAACTTTCATATCGGAATGATGTAGGAGAGTGGGCGGATAGAGCAGGCTACGCCGGAGTGGTCGCGGAAGGGTGGGATCCGATCTTGGGGTGGCGGAGTCCAAATTATGTATATAAAGCAAAAGGAGCTAGCAGCGCACGCCTGCTTCTCAAAAATTATCGACTCTCCGATGATGTCGCATTTCGCTTCTCTTCGCGCGATTGGTCCGAGTGGCCGCTCACGGTCGAGAAGTTTGGCTCGTGGCTTGGGGGCGCAGAGGGCGACACCGTCAATCTCTTTATGGATTATGAGACTTTTGGAGAGCATCAATGGGAGGAAACCGGCATTTTCAATTTCCTGGAGGCGCTACCAGCAGAACTTTCGAAGAATGCTGGCATAGATTTCAAAACTCCATCAGAAGTTATCGCGAGCTATGAAGCGCGCGATGAAGTCGATGTGCCGCACATACTCACGTGGGCAGATACCGATCGGGATTTAACGGCGTGGGTGGGGAACCCCATGCAGAAAGCAGCTATCGAGCACGTGTATGCCCTTGAGAATGATGTACATATGGCCAACGATCATAAATTGCTGGAAGATTGGCGCAAGCTCCAGACGTCGGACCATTTCTACTATATGTGTACGAAGTGGTTTGCCGATGGCGATGTCCACGCCTATTTCTCGCCCTACGAATCGCCGTATGACGCCTATATTGCCTACATGAACGCGCTCTCTGACTTGCGCCTACGCACACAAAAGCACGGACGCTAAAGATATGTCGCGCTCAATTGTCCTCTCAAACAGTGAATTGTGCGTAGCGCTCGACAAATTTGCAGAAGTCCGAGACATTTATTACCCGCACGTGGGACTCGAAGATCATGTCCGTGGGCACTATGTACATCGCGTGGGCATTTGGGTGGAAGGAGAGATAAGCTGGCTTTCGCAGGACCCCGCATGGGAGATCAGTATTTCTTGCGAGGAAGAAGCGCTCGCAAGCTCGATACATGCGCGTAACTTCCGTCTTGGCATTGAGCTCGAGTTTAAGGACATCGTGTATAACGAACGACCGATTTTTATCCGTCGTGTTTCCGTTACAAACACATCCGAAAAAAAGCGAGGAATCAAGATCTATTTCGGGCACGAGTTTGAAATATATAAATCACACGGAAGCGATACGGCGTATTTCGATCCCGAATCGCATACGATGATTCATTACAAAGGTCAGCGCGCGTTTCTCATAGGCGCAATGCTTGACGGTGCTTCGTTTGACGATTACACGACGGGGAGGGTGAACTTTCACGGACTTGAGGGCTCTTTCAGAGATGCCGACGATGGAGTACTTTCGAAAAATCCGATAGAACACGGACCGGCGGATTCCGTAATAGGTTTATCAGCTTCATACGGAGGAGGGCAATCGCGCACGTGTTACTACTGGCTTGCAGCAGCTCAATCAATTGCCGAAGCGCACAATTTGAATCAATTTGTAATCCGAAAGACTCCAGAATATTTGATACAGTCTGCCTCAAATTTTTGGCACGCGTGGGTGCATTCGTATGATTGGAATTTCTACGGACTTTCAAACGACCATATCGCGCTTTTCAAACGTTCTCTTATGTACATGCGAGCCCATGTAGATCATGATGGCGGGGTCATTGCGTCTACCGATTCCGACATGCTGCAGTACGGACTCGATACCTATTCATATGTGTGGCCGCGCGATGGAGCATATGTCGCTACATCCTTGGACGCGGCGGGACAGAGCAACGTTTCCCGGCGGTTTTTTGAATTTTGCAAAGGAGTGATAATGAAAGAGGGGTACTTCATGCACAAATACCTGCCGGACAAGTCACTCGGCTCCTCATGGCACCCATGGATTCGGGATGGGCAGCCGCAACTTCCGATCCAGGAAGATGAGACAGCGCTCGTGATCTGGGCTTTGTATGAGCACTACAAACGCAGCCACGATCTGGAATTCATTGAGTCAGTCTTCAATACACTGGTAGAAAAACCGGCGAATTTTCTCGTCGAATATCGGGACGCAGCGACCAAACTCCCGAAGCCTTCATATGATCTATGGGAGCGTGTGCGCGGGTGCTCCACCTTTACTGCTGCGAGCGTCTACGGGGCGCTTGTCGCTGCTGCGGAACTTTCAAAAATATTAGGCAAGGATTCCCGCGAGACGCGATATCGCGCAGCGGCTTCCGAAGTGCGCGAAGCAATTCTCAAATATTTGTGGGATGAAAAAAGAGGTTCATTTGTAAAGCTGGTCAATTGGAAGGACTCCGGATTGGAATATGACCGGACAATCGATATTTCGAGCGCATACGGGATCTTTTCCTTCGGTATTGTGCCGGTGGGGGACATACGGCTCACGAGGAGCTTTGAGAACAGCATTCGAGTCTTGACGCACGGCGTCTCAATCGGGGGAGTTGCTCGTTTTGAGAATGATGACTACTATCGAATCGAGGGTCCTTCTCCGGGAAATCCATGGGTTATTACGACTCTGTGGTACGCGGAGTATTTGATAGCGAACGCGCAAAACGAATCCGACATGAATCGCGTACGCGAGATTTTCTCATGGGTCGTGCGCTACGCACAGCCGAGCGGAGTGCTCTCGGAGCAGCTCAATCCGCAAACAGGCGAGCAGGTCTGCACTGCTCCCCTTACCTGGGCCCATGCGTCGTATGTCATTGCCGTACTCAAGTATCTGGATCGAATAGAAGAATTGAATATATGCACGGGCTGCAATCCTGCGCCATGATGGTAGAATCAGACACATGACATTTGAACCATTTGCGGCGCGATCTCATGAGAAGATGAAAGATGTTCTTATGCATCCGGACGCATCCGGACCTGCAGTGCATTACTACATGATTCGTGGGGGCAGTCTGAAGCGCAACATTACGATATGGGAGACGGGAGTCGTCGACGGAGAGTACATAAAAACATACGGTCATTACCATGTCGGCAATCTGGACGAGACGTATTGGATCATCCAAGGAGAGGGAATAGCTCTGTTGCAAAAAATGGTTGTTGAAAATGGAATACCACAGGAAGGAAAGATTGCCGAATTCAAGGCGATTCGAGTGAAAGCGGGAGACTCAGTCTATATGCCCTCAGGCTACGGACACCTCGTTGTGAACACCGGTAAAGAGTGGCTCGTGACAAAAGACGATAGTCCGGTGGAAGGGACGGGGGACTCCGCCTCCATGCCTGGGCATGCTGACTATGAAGCCGTAAAAAAGATGCGCGGTTTTGCGTATTATGTAATTGAAAAAAACGACGCACCTGCGCTTGTGAAAAACCCACTGTACACAGAAGTTCAAAAAACTGATTTTGGCGGAATCTCTGTTGTTTAAGGTTGAGCATACGCTTGTATGTATATCGTTGCGGATATCGGAGGGACCAACATGCGGGTCGCCTCAGTCGCGATCGATTCATTAGGAGAAATAAAAAAAATCCCGACGCCAAAGGATCCCTTGGAAGGCATCAGGAAACTTGTTGCTTTGGTACGCGAATGTGCACAGGGCGAAAAGATTACGGCTTTTGCGGGAGGCGTCGCAGCAGATAGCATAAGTGATACGGGTGTACTGGCAGATGCACGTAATTTACGTGCGTGGGAAGGGACAAATATTGTGAGAGAACTTAGAGAAGACCTCAAGGCTCCCGTGCAGGTCGTGAATGACGCCGCGCTTGCAGGTCTGGGTGAATACTTTGCGGGTGCAGGGAGAGGAGCGTCAGTCTTGGCGTACGTCACTGTATCCACTGGTGTCGGAGGAGGACTGATTATTAATGGAAATATTGCCGCTGCGGGTGGTGTTGCTGACATCAAAGTCGGTGGCATTGACCTTGAGAATCTTGTTTCGGGGACGGCAGTTACAAAAAGGTTCGGTGTTCATCCCAAAGATCTCAATTCTCTGGAAGAGCGCAATCAGCTCGCCGACACGCTCGCAGAAGGACTTCGTGTGATTGTCGAACGGTGGTCCCCAGGCACGATTGTGCTCGGCGGATCGATGATTGTTGGTATTAACCCCATTCCTATTCCACGTGTGCAAGAATCATTGAACAAACTTATCGCGCAGGATCGGAGACCGCCAGTCATAAAAATGGCAGAGCTTGGGGATAATGGCGGGCTCTGGGGCGGTATCGCCCTCCTTCGCCACCTCCGTCGCTAAAGCTATGGAGGTCAAGAAGGCTTCGAAGGGTAAGCACTTCTCAAGCAGAAGAGGTAGACCTCGCCTTCCTTTTTTGTTTTACGTATTCGATCACGAGCGGTATGCACGTGACAACAATGATGAGCACGATAATGGGGGTGAAGAATTTGTCGATGTCGGGTATCTTTTCTCCTAAGTAGTACGCAATAAAGGTAATGCCCGAGGCCCACAACACCGCTCCTATGACGTTGTACATAAGGAATGTGCGGTATCGCATGCCGACGACTCCCGCGATGATTGGTGCAAAGGTGCGCACCACAGGCACAAACCGCGCAAGTACCACGGCGAGTACGCCATGACGTTCATAAAATACTCGTGCCTGCTCCAAATGTTTTTTCTTGAAAAATCTTGAGTCCTGCCATTCAAAAAGCTTTATCCCGAATTTAGCTCCGAACCAATAACCGACGTTATCTCCTAAAATAGCGGCAAGGGTAAGGAGGGGAATAAGGATCCATACATTGAAATATCCTTGCGAGGCGAGTAACCCCGCAGCAAAGAGCATCGATGCGCCGGGAAGGAAAAAGCCGAAGAAAACGCCGGATTCCAGAAATACTACCGCAAATAAGCCCGGATAGCCGATGTATTGAATAATGGCGGTGAGCGAAAATTCCGGCATCCCGAGTAGTATATCCTGCCCGGTCTGTGTTTACACGTGGGACTCTGGGATAGGAAACTTTTTGCACATATCGCGAATTTCTTCGCGGATTTCAGATTGTCGCTTTGCATCGTCTTTGTTTTTCATCACATCTACCATCAATTCTGCGACGCGAGTACTTTCTTTTTCGGTAAATTTGCGAGTCGTGATGGCGGGCGTGCCGAATCGGATGCCGGAAGGATCCATCGGCTTCCTTGTATCATCGGCAATTGAGTTTTTGTTGAGTGTAATGCCAGCTTTATCGAGAAGTGTCTCTGCCTCTTGCCCGGACATGCCGAGTGAGCCGAAAACATCGGCGAGAATCAAGTGGTTACTCGTGCCGCCAGTCAACATCCGAATGTTGTTGGCCCTGAATACCATTTCCATCGCTTTTGCGTTTTTGAGAATTTGCGCTGCATAGGTTTTAAAAGCCGGCTGTAATGCTTCTCCAAAACACACCGCTTTCGCAGCGATCGTATTCATAAGGGGTCCGCCTTGTAGGCCAGGGAAGATCGATTTATCAATCTTCTTTGCGATCTCTTCGCTTTCACGTGTGAGAATGAGACCGCCGCGCGGGCCGCGGAGGGTTTTGTGCGTAGTCGAGGTCATCACATCAAAACCGAAATCAAATGGGCTCTTCACCGCTTTCCCCGCGATGAGGCCTGCGATATGCGCGATATCCATCACGGCATAGGCACCGACTTCACGGGCGATGTCGACGAATTTTGCGTAATCAAGTTCACGCGGGTATGCAGAATAGCCTGCGAGTACGATCTTTGGTTTGTTTTCTTTTGCGACGGCGCGCATTTCGTCGTAATCAATCTCGCCGGTGTTCGGATCTTTCATCTTGTAGCGAACGAAATTGAAGATCTTGGTGAGGTAAGTGACCGGGTGTCCGTGAGTAAGATGTCCCCCGTGCGAAAGATCCATTCCCAAAACCGTGTCGCCCGGTTCGAGAAGGGCGAAATACATACCGATATTTGCAGGTGCTCCCGCGTGCGTCTGGACGTTGGCGTATGCGCAGTTAAACAGCTTCTTTGCACGCTCGATCGCAAGAGTCTCTACTTCATCGGTGTACGTTTGTCCTCCATAATAGCGTTTACCGGGGTATCCTTCTGAGTATTTGTTGGTTAAGCATGAGCCATTGGCTTCCCGCACCGCCTTCGATACATAGTTTTCAGAAGGAATGAGTTCCAATCCCTCTGCTTCGCGTTTCTCCTCGCCTTCGAGTGCTGCGAAGACTTCTGGATCTTGCTTTTGCACGTGTGAATAGTCCATAGGGAGAATTAAAAGAATAATAGGCCATGTACTTCTTAAATCATACGCGTTTACTTTACTACCGATTGTACGGCATTCTTGACCTCCGTCCAGACCTCCTCGAGCGGCTTATCTGCGTCAATAAGTATCGGTGTCCCGAATTCAGCAAGGTGCTTTTTGTATCCTTCGCGAACGCGGGCATGAAAATCGAGCGCTTCGTTGTCGAATCGGGTAGGTTCTTCCTGTCGGGAATGGACACGTTGAATACCAATTTCCGGCGTGACATCGAGAAGAATAGTTGCATCCGGCGTAAACCCTTCGTGAAGTATGTCTCCGACTGCGCGGTAGAGCGGCATAAGCTCGGCTCGCTCTCGTCCGTAGATCTGGTATGCGATAGAGGAAAGTGCAAAGCGATTGGAGATGACGGTTTTGCCGGAGTCGAGCGCCGGCCTAATAATTTCCGTAATCATCTGTGCACGACTTGCGAGAAACAACAAAAGTTCTGTGCGGGGGTCGATATCTTTTGTTTTGTCGGACATGAGGAGGTTGCGAATCTCATGGCCGAGTTTTGTGCCCCCGGGATCTTGCGTGTATACGAAGTCGGGGAATTCCTTTTTCATTCGCTCCACAATGGTGGTCTTCCCGCTCCCTTCACCGCCTTCAAATATGATGAATTTTCCGACGCGCGAAGGCGCGGAGGTACTGAGGTCAGCAGATCCGAATGTGCCACGAGCTCCGTTAGAGGTGCCGCTCAAGGGGGTGATTTTCTTATCGTGGATACCTCTAACGGGGCGAGCCATAGCAGTAGTATACGTCACTCAAATTGTCGGCCTACGATGTTATCGGGATTGGTTTTGTTGAAAAGCTTCTCGCTGCCTTTGAGGAGGTACACATTTTCTATTCCAGCTTCAATGATGGCATTCCAGCATGGCTCGCATGCCCACCAGTGGCCCCAGAGATAGAGATCGGCACCCACAGTGTCGTGGCCATTTTTTATTGCATCGGCGATCGCTCGCGGCTCGCTATGATTTCTAGGATGGCATCCCTCGCAGAGTTCATAACCCTCTCCGGTCTGAATACCGCGCTTTACACGCTCGCAGCCGTGCTTGGCGTGGTAATCGCTCCCGTTTGCCCCGCGTCCGATTATTGTGCCGCCTTTGACGACAATCGAGCCCGTTTTTATCGTATCGTCAAGCGAATAGAGGCGCGCGTACTCGCGCGCCTCCTGCATGAATGGATTATCTTCACCGACGTAGATGAATGTTCGACCTACTGGAAGGTAAGGGTACGCAATGTCGGCCATATTGCGAGAATATAGCATGGCGTGTGTATAATAGGTGTCCCTATGAACCGCTTCGACGAAATATATCAAGGACTCTTGAAGCAGATCGTCGAGAGGGGGATTGTCGACAAAAATCAGCGCACGGGCCATGAGGTCACGGCAATTCCCGGATTACACTTCTCGCTTGATATAGAAAAAGAAGGATTTCCCTTGCTAACGCTTCGTAAAATTCCAGTGAAGATGTTTGTTGCCGAGCAAATCTGGTTTGTGGCAGGCGTGCGCAAACCTGCCGATTTTCTTCGCGAATTTACGAAAATTTGGGACAGCTTTACCAATCCGGCGGATGTCGTCACCGTGGCATATGGCTATCGATGGCGCAAACATTTCGGCCGTGATCAATTGAAATTACTTGTCGATCTATTGAAGAAAGACCCAAGCTCTCGGCATGGCGTGATCGTGACCTGGGATCCCTCGAGCGATGGGCTCGGTGGCACGCAGCGCAAAAACGTGCCGTGTCCGTATTCTTTTACGATCAATATTATTGGCGGGCGGCTTCATCTGCACAATATCGTGCGTTCCAATGATATGGTCCTCGGTTTTCCATCCGATGTTGCGGGCTTTGCGCTTTTGCAGCTTATCCTTGCGCAGAAACTCGGCGTAAAGCCAGGCGTGTATTCGCACTCCATCTCGAATGCGCATATCTATGACAATCAGTATGAGGCCGTGCAGGAGATTTTGAAGCGGGAAAATTTGCATGCACCGATCCATATCACGCTCCCGAAAAATGCGTACGATAGAGCCGAGAAGAAGGAGCGCAAACTTGTCGATGAGATTGTTTCGCAATTTACGGTACAATACCAACCTCAAGCCGCCATCACCGGTTTGCAGATCGTCCTCTAATATGTCCATTCTTACCAAGCAAGAAATCCTTGATCGCGTAAAAAGCGGCAACATCGCTTTCTATCCCGGCCTCGACAAATTTCAGCTGCAAATGCACGCCGTCGATTTGCGACTCGGATTTACATTTCTTATTCCAAAAGCGTGGAAGATGACCCCGAAAGGCAGGCAGGCGCTTTCTATCGATCCATTGAAAGATCACGGACCAGAATATTTCGACGTAATAGAGCTTGAGCAGGGCCAATGTTTTGAGCTTTTGCCGCAGGAATACGTCCTCGTCTCAACGTTCGAGACGATCAAGGTGCCGGATGATCTAATGGCAGTTTTGTACCCCCGCTCGTCGGTGAATCGAAAAGGACTTTCCGTCGATCTCACGGGCATTATCGACTCGGGATACGAAGGCCCCTTGACCCTCCCTATACGCAACAACACGCAGTCGCAAGTGATTCAGCTGCATCCGGGCGAGCGATTTTGTCAGCTTGTCTTTGAGGAATTGGCGCACAAGATAGAGCCGAAGAAATCCCGCTGGCACCAAAAAGATGTTGTCGAGAAAGGGAAGAAAGAAAAAGGAGTGGAAATGAAACTCGTATTCAGTGGCGATCTCAAAAAATTGAAATCAAACTTTTCAGCCCTCTAGTACCGAGCCCCACCTTACAATGAGGTGACACCTCACTGTATCCTGCTATGATTGGGGGCATGGCATATCGTGAACCCTTTGGTGTGGGCGAATGGTACCATTGTTTTAGCCGAGGTATTGATAAGCGCAACGTATTTGAAAATGAGCTTGACGCAAATCGTTTCCTTATGGCCTTGTATCTTGCCAATGGAACAGAGAAGGTCAAACTTTTCAATGATCCCAAACCGAAGCTTGAGATAGTCTTTAAAAAGGACCGTGGGGAACCTATAGTTGCAATCGGCGCATACTGTCTCATGCCGAATCATTTCCATCTTCTGCTCGAAGAAATCGTCGAAGGAGGAATCACTTCATTTATGCGTAAAGTGGGGACTGCGTATACAATGTATTTTAATGCAAGATATGAACGTGTTGGAAATCTTTTTACCAAACCATTCCGGTCGCGCCATATAGGAAGCGATCGATATCTACAAAGAGTAGTCGAGTACATTCACTGCAATCCCGCAGAGTTGTATGAGTCTAGATGGAAATCGGGCAAGGTTCGAAACGTGGGTGTACTGGAACAAAAACTTCTTGCATATCCCTACTCCAGTTTTGCGAGCCATACATATAAACACAAGGTAGATCCGATCTTATCGCCAGATGTATTGCAAATGGTTCATCAAAGGTCCGTTTTGCGAATGCTTGAAGAGTCGCGCGACTACTATGCGGATATTACAGCCGATACCTTCGAGAAATAGATGTGCAATGAGGTGACACCTCATTGCATGTTCTAGGATTGGTATAGTCTGGAGATGGTGAAAAAGAGAATAGTCGCGGTTGTTGCAATAGGGAAGAATCGGGAGCTTGGGAAAGAGGGAAAGCTTGTGTGGCGGATTCCTGACGATATACAGCGATTCCGTGATCTTACGCGAGGTCATCCTCTTATTATGGGCAGGAAGACTTTTGAATCAATTTTGAGTTATCGGGGTACACCCTTGCCCGATCGAACCAATATCGTCATCACAAGAGATCCGAATTGGGCGTATGAGGGAGTAATCGTTACTCATTCATTAGAAGAAGCGCTTGCGAAAGCGCGAGCAATACCTTCCGATGAGATACATATCGGCGGAGGAGCAGAGATATACAAAGAAGCACTTCCTCTTATCGACAAGCTCTATCTGACACTTATTGACGCAGAAGGGGAGGCAGATACCTTTTTCCCGCCGTACGAAAAAGAATTCACAAAAAAAGTGTTTGAAGAAGATCACGAGTGGAATGGAATAAAGTATAAATACCTAGACTTGGAAAGGTCATAAAAAGTGGACCCCTGCCGCGCTCGATGGCGGCAGGGTTCCATGTGGACAGCCCGCGGTCAACCCGCGGCCCGAGCCTTCTTGATCTTGAAATTCTCGTAGGCTGCGGTGAGAATCGGAAGTGCTTCTTCCACCGTTTGGACCAGGTGGACGTGCCCCATATCCTCCAGATCCGCATACCCCTTAGGCGGCATGTTGCGGGTGGCCCACTCGACCAGCTCACGCCACATCTCGCCGATGACGATGAGCGGGGTGCCCTTGAGGTGACCAACCTGTAGAAGTTGCCAGATCATGGAGAACTCCAGCAAAGTCCCGATACCGCCCGGCATGACCACGAATGCTCCTGCCGCACCGAGTCGCGCGAACTGGTGGAGCCGGGTGCAGAAGTGCCGATGATTGTAGGCACGCCGAAGGAAACGATTGGGCAGCTCGTTTCGATTGAGTTGCTCGATGCAGACCCCGAACGAGTACACCCGCCGATCCTGACATTCCAACGCACCGCGGTTTGCGGCCTCCATGGTTCCCGGGCCGCCGCCCGTTACGATATTGTTGACGCCACGCTGCGTGAGTTCGAAAGCGAGTCGTCGCGCATCCTCATACTCCGGCGAACCCTCCTCCACTCGCGCACTTCCGAAAACGACGACACGGAAGTAGTGCGGAAGTTCGAGCGCTTGTTCTAGTCTCCCGATACCTTCGAGAAGCGTGAACAGCGCGTGTTCGGTCGGCGTCAGGCTGTTGAGCAGCGTAGTCGCGTCGACCTTCCTTCGTCTTCCCGTGCTCCGGCGTCGGGACGGGATCACTTTCCCGCCGTTCTTATTTCGTGGCATCTTTCCACTCCTTTTAGGGTGCTACAGAAACAAGGCCGCTGTAGCTTCGGCACCGAGAAAAATAATACGACTAAGAGTCTGTTCAGTCAACTTTTACCGAGCCATACTTTTCAACACCCTTAGGTAGAGGTCTTCGACGATTTTTTGTTGAGCTTTGCCGCTTTTTACATAGTGATCAAGGCCGGGGGCGGCGTTGGTTTCGAGGATCCAATATCTTTTCAATTTGTTCGCGATATCACCATCTACCATGAGATCCACTCCGCACATGCGAAGTCCCATATCTTTTGTCAGCTTGATAGCAATCTTTTTTAATTCTGGATGGATTTTCTTCGTTACGTCTATCGAATCACCGCCTGATGAGAGGTTGGCATTGTCGAGAAGAAAAACTCGTTCGCCGCGACGGGGGATAGAGCGCATCGTGAGCCCCTGATGTTTTAGTTTGTTAGCAATTCGGGAGTCCTTCATTTTTATCTGCGTATCGCGATTCGCTTTATGGAATGCCCGTGCTTTTTTTGTGAGTAATTGCCGGATAGTGGATCGCCCGTCGCCGATGACGTTCAAGGGGATTCGTTCATACGCTGAAATTATTTCGTTGTCCAGGACAACGATACGATAATCTTTACCACATACCTGTCGTTGGACCAAAGCGATCTTGTCTCCTTTGAAAATCTCTTTCATCGCGCGGAAGAACTCTTGTTTGGAATGTACGAGCGCGACACCGACGCCCTGACTACCACTATTTGGTTTTACAATAACCGGGAAGTCGGACTTTTTTGCATATCGGTACGCTGCATGAATGTTCCGATCCGAACCGATCGTTTCGCACCATTCGTCGGAGTAGAAAGCTTTGCCGGGAATCGTATGATATCCCATCCGGCGCATGAAAAAGGTTGCGTAATCTTTGTCCTTTGAAATATCTGCAGCGCCCACGGGGTTGAGGTCGAGGGTATTGTATCGGAAGTAGCGATTCTTGCCATTTTTATAGCGTATTTGCCCCGCTATATTCCATTCGGGCTCAAGCACTACTTTCGCTCCTATGCGTGGCGCGAGCCGCTGAAGCATTTTTGCGAGGACAAGACTCTCGGGTTTTCTCTTCATCTGCGGTATCATGGCACAATCCTTTCACGCGCACTCTTGACAAAATCTGTGAAAGTAGTACCCTAAACCATGGCAACTCGAATTCTCATCTTCTCAAAAATTCCTGATGCCAGAGCGCACAGTTACCTCCACACTTTGCGAGCACGATTCCCAGAAAGCGGCTTAAAGGCCGCTTCTCTCATACAGGTGTATACCATTGATGCAAAACTTTCTGATACTGAGGTTGTGGCTGCAGCCGATCGGCTCACGAATCCCGTGACAGAAACGTATTCGATAGGCGACGTGAGGTCATTGCATCCCTTCGCAATAGAAATTGGATTTCTTCCCGGAGTTACCGACAACGTGGGGAAAACAGCACGGGAAACCATTGAAGATGCGATCGGCAGGGAGTTTGCTGGCGAAGAAAATGTTTACTCCTCGAGAATTCTTTTTCTCGATGGCCGGCCAACACTTGTCGATTTGCAGGATATTGCGAATGAACTTCACAATCCGCTTATTGAGCGGGTCACGATATGTGTGGAGCCACAAAAAATTCCACTCGTCGTTCCTAGAGTTTCTCTCCACGAAACTGTAAGGTCGGATGAAGTCGATCTCGCTGTAAACGATGAAGAACTTATCAAAATCGGCAAAGAGGGGATTCAAAATCCGGATGATACACGGCGCGGCCCGCTGTCGCTCTCACTCCGGGCACTCAAGACTGTTCGCGATCATTTTCAGAAGCTCGGCCGTAATCCCACGGATGTAGAACTCGAATCTCTGGCACAAACGTGGTCGGAGCACTGCAAACATACAATCTTTGCCGATCCGATGGATGAAATAAAAGACGGAATCTATCGACATTATATAAAGGGGGCAACAGAGAAAATACGAAAACAGAAGGGCAAAAAGGATTTCTGTGTCTCGGTATTTAAAGATAATTCCGGCGCGATTACGTTTGATACAGAGTATCTCGTGACGCATAAGGTAGAGACGCACAACGCCCCCTCCGCGCTCGATCCTTTCGGCGGTTCTGTAACGGCAATTGTCGGCGTGAATCGTGATTGCCTCGGCTTTGGCCTCGGTGCAAAACCAATCGCAAATACGTATGGATTTTTTGTGGCGAATCCGGAAGATAAGACAAAGCTATTCCGCGACCCTTCGACTGCGCTCAGGGCAGGCAAGGAAAGGCAGCCGCTTCTACCTGCACGTCGGATTCTGGAAGGTGTTATTCATGGCATTAACGCTGGGGGAAATCAAAGTGGCATTCCGACACCTCTGGGTTGCGTCGCCGTAGATCCGAGTTTTCGCGGGAAACCCTTGGTCTTTGGAGGAACCGTTGGCCTCATTCCGCGAAAAAACGGGAAGGTGAAATTATACGAAAAGAAAGCGAAAGCGGGAGATTACATCGTAATGATTGGGGGTCGTGTCGGGCTCGACGGTATTCACGGCGCAACGTTTTCTTCAGAATCACTTTCTGCAGGAAGCCCCGCGACCGCCGTGCAGATAGGAGATCCGATAACGCAGAAGAAATTCTCCGATGCACTCATTCGCGAAGCGCGCGATTCAGGTCTCTATTCGAGTATTACCGACGACGGTGCTGGCGGACTCTCCGGCTCTGTCGGGGAAATGGCAAAAGAGAGCGGTGGTTGCGACGTCGATCTTGATTCAGTGCCTCTCAAATATCCAGGGCTTGCAGCGTGGCAGATTTGGGTCTCTGAATCACAAGAGCGCATGACGCTCGCAGTGCCCCAAAAGAATTGGGCCGCACTCAAAAAGATTTTTGATCGTCATGATGTCGAGGCGACGAAGATTGGCACCTTTACGAATTCAGGAAGATGCATCGTGCGTGCGAAGGGGAAGGTGGTGATGGATATGAAGCTCGCGTTTCTCCACGACGGTCGCCCGATTGAGAAGCAAAAGACCAAGAACCCCAAAAGAACGTTCTCTGAAGTACCCAAGTCTGTTCAAGATAAGGATCTTGGAAAAACAATCCTTGAGATTTTGGGCCGACCGAATATCGGCTCCCTCTCATTTATTTCGCAGCAATACGACCACGAAGTGCAAGGGACATCGGTCACGAAGCCGTTACAGGGGAGAGGACGTGTAAACGCTGATGCCGCAGTATTAAAACCGGTTCCGGATTCTCCGCGCGGCACTGTCCTCTCGCACGGATATTGCCCGTGGTACTCGCAGATTGATACGTACGCCATGGCCGCTGCCTCCATCGATACCGCTATTCGCAACGCGATTTGCGCCGGAGCTTCACGCGATTACCTCGCGATTCTCGACAACTTTTGCTGGTCATCTTCGGAGAAACCAGAGCGATTGTGGGAATTGAAGCAGGCGGCCAAGGCATGCTACGACACTGCTGTCGCTTACGGCACGCCCTTTATTTCCGGCAAGGACAGCATGTTCAACGATTTCCGCGGATTCGATGCGCGTGGAAAAAGTGTCCACATTGCTGCACTTCCCACGCTTCTCATATCAGCGCTCGGCATTATTCCGGATGTCGAAAAAGCAATGACGCTCGATTTCAAACGCGTAGGCGACCTTGTGTATCTTCTCGGTGAGACACATGACGAGCTTGGTGGTTCGGAATACTACGCGCTTTTGAATCAGGTGGGGAAAAATGTTCCGAAAGTGGACGCAAAGAAAAATGCAAAAGCGTATGACGCACTGTCCAAAGCAATACAAAACAACTTGGTTGCTTCAGCGATAAGCGTCGGTCGCGGAGGGTTGGCAGCAGCGCTCGCAAAATCTGCTATTGGAGGGAAGCTTGGCGCCGAAATTAATCTCAGAAAAATTCCCGGAAAAGCAAAAGAAGCAGATGCAATCCTGTTTTCAGAAAGTCAGGGACGGATGCTCGTCACCGTTCGCAGAGGTGCGCAAAAGGAATTTGAGAAGAATTTTAAAGGAATCGCTTTCACTCATATTGGTGAAGTCGTTCAAGAGCCTTCTCTTGCCGTCACGTTACCGAGAACGAAGGTCGATGTTTCGCTCTCAGCCCTGACGGAAAGCTATCGATCGTTTTTCAAACATTGGTAATATGAACCCCGTTAGAAATCAGCAAAAACAGATAATTGGAACTCATCCCGAAATTTCTAACGGGGTGAAAAAACCTCACGTCATAATTTTTTCCGGCTACGGCCTCAATACCGAGGATGAGACCAAATCGGCATTTGAATCAGTAGGTGCAACCGCCGAAATCATTCACCTCAATGACATTATCGCGCGGCCATCGATACTGGAGTCAGCACAGATCATTGTGTTTGGGGGCGGATTCGCCTATGGAGATGACACTGGCGCAGGGAAAGCCTATGGCAATCGCGTGAAAGCTCATCTTGGAAAATATATAGAGAAATTTCTCGCGCGTGACACGCTGCTTATCGGCATTTGCAACGGTTTCCAGATTATTACCAATGCGGGAATTTTGCCCGGTGCTCTCATCGCGAACGATGTACCGCGATATTCGGCACGGTGGGTAGATCTCGAAGTTGCAAGTGATTCGCCATGGCTTAAGGGAATCAAAACGATATCGGTACCGATCGCACATGGAGAAGGAAAGTTTTACGCACCCCCTGAAGTACTAGCAGTACTCAACAATGTTCGACTTACGAAGTCGAACATTGGGGCACGGGTTGCGCTGCGATACGCGGAGGGCGAAACATCAAAATATTTCGATATGCCCGTAAACCCGAATGGCTCCGTGGAAAATATCGCAGGTATTACGGGATACAACGGTCGCGTCTTGGGGCTCATGCCGCATCCGGAGCGTGCCGTTCGCTTCACGCAGCTCCCGCACTGGACTTCTCTTAAAGAAGAATATCTCCGCAACAATAAGCCACTGCCGACCGAAGGACCGGGCCTCCAGCTTTTTAGAAATGCCGTGGAATATTTTGATCATGATTAAACTCGTTGTCTTTGATTGGAATGGAGTATTGATAGCAGATGCGGCAGCGACGGTGGCGGTCGACAAGGAGATATTTGCGACATTTGGTCACAAGCCTATTACTATGAAAACGTACAGAGAGATCTTTACCATGCCGGTAAAGGATTTCTTTCTTGCGGCAGGCTTTACGAAGGAAGAGATGGCGAGAAATGCAGTAAAGATTCAGGAACTCTTTCACTCCTTGTATGAACCACGGATCGCAAAGATACGGACACGAACCGGAGCGCGTGAACTTCTCGAATACATCCGCGCGAAAGGGATAGAGGCTATCATCTTGAGCAATCATACGACTGAAGGAATACACAGCCAGCTTGAACGACTGGGGATCAAAAAGTATTTTTCCCGCGTCATTGCAAATGACAAACATGTAACCATGGAGCGAAAAAATAAAGGAGATAAATTGGTTGAGCTCGTGAAGGCCTCTCCCTATAAGAAAGGCGAGATGATTATTATTGGTGATTCGCCGGAAGAAACGGAAGCGGGGAAGCGGACGGGCATTGCAACTGTTGCGATTACCGGCGGATATTATTCGACGCGGCGTCTGCGGGATGCAAAGCCTGATCATTTAATTAACAAGCTCACAGACATAATCAGCATTATTAAAAGGTATAATAAAGGCATATGAAGCCGCTTGTAGGAATATTGATGGGGTCAGATTCTGATTTACCAATAATGCAAGAGGCAGCAAAGGTGCTCGAAGAATTCGGCATTGGTTGCGAAATCCACACACTTTCAGCTCATCGCACGCCTGAGGCTGTCGTCGAATATGTGGAGAAGAGCGAGGAAAGCGGATATAAGGTGTTTATTTGCGGTGCCGGAGGCGCCGCGCATCTTGCAGGCGTTGTCGCAGCACATACCGCACTTCCCGTCATTGGTGTCCCGCTTATGAGCAGCAAAATGGGAGCTGCCGGTGTCGACTCATTATTTTCCACTGCGCAAATGCCACCAGGTATTCCTGTTGCAACGGTCGCTATCAATGGCGCAAAAAACGCGGGAATACTTGCGGCACAGATCATTGGAGCAGGGGATGTGGATGTTCGAGAGAAAGTAAGGGTATATAAGCAGAAAATGGCAAAGGACATTGTTGCGAAAGATACCGAATTGCAGGAGAAAGGATTCAAAAAATACCTTGAAGACAAAGGCCTGATATGAGTCCCGTTAGAGGCCGCGGTCGCTCAATAATCATTATGAAAAACATTGTATGAACCAACGACCGCGACCTGCCTCTAACGGGATGAGTGAAAAGAGTGCATATGCAAAAGCCGGCGTTGATTACTCACTCATGGAGCCATTTAAGATGGCAATGATTGAGACAGGTAAAAAAACAATCTCATTTCCCAATCGACGCGACGTATATATCAATAAAGATGTAATGCACGCCCACGGCGCTGTTTTTGAATACCGTGGCAACAAACCCCATATGTGGGCAAAAACACAGGAGGGACTGGGGAATAAAAACTGGATTGCCGAATGGATGTATAAGAACGCGAATGACGGTAATACACGATATGAAAATATAGCGATCGACGTTGCCTTAATGTCTGTAAACGATCTCATTGCCCAGGGAGCAATGCCCGTGGTTTTTACCGATCAAGTCGATGTGGGCAACAGTGACTGGTTTGCTGATACAAAAAGGAGTCAAGACTTCGCGAATGGCATGTATAAAGTCTGTGAGGAAGTAGGAATGGCACTCGCAGCCGGTGAGACAGAGACATTGAAATATCTTCTAAAACCTGTTGAACCGGTGGAGATCGCCCCTTCGTTTTCTACTTCTGTGACAGGAATTATCGCGCCGACAAGCAGATTAGTTACAGGCAAGGAATTGCAAGCCGGAGACGTAATCATCGGAGTAGCTTCGAGCGGGATACATTCAAATGGTGTGTCGCTTGTCATTAAACATGCAATGGAATTGCCCGATACATTCCTCACAAAACTCTCTAATGGGAACACATTGGGTGATGAGGCGTTAATCCCTACAAAATCGTACGTTGCTCTTGTAGAAGCGTTGTTGGAGAACGAAATCAATATTCACGGCCTTCTTCCCGGCACAGGCGATGGCGTGGGGAAAATCGCGTTTGATAAACGGCCGTTTACATATCGTATCCGGGATTGGCCGCAAGTACCAGAGCTTTTCAAATTTTACCACGAGCAAATCGGCATTCCACTCCAAGATTGTCTCAAAACATTTAACTGGGGGGTGGGTTACTATATTTTTGTCCCTCCAAGCGAAATGGATAAAGTACTCTCCATTGGCAAGCAGACGGGCTACGATCTAAAGGTAGTGGGCGTTGTCGAGGAGGGAGAGCGACAAGTCATATTCGAACCCGGAAATATTATTCTTAATCCTCCTGGAGAATAATATGGAAGTGCTGCGCGAAACAAATTTTGTTTTTTTAGGGCCCAAGAAGACGGGCAAGGTGCGCGACATGTATACCCAACCCGACCAGCTGATTTTGATAACGACGGATCGCCACTCCTCTTTCGATCGCATTATTGCGCATATTCCATGGAAAGGGCAGATATTGAATCAGGTGAGCGCATGGTGGTTCGAGCAAACGAAGGACATCGTCCCGAATCACGTGCTCGCGGTCCCTGATCCGAACGTGACAGTCGGGAGAAAAATGAACATGGTGCCTGTGGAGGCAGTAATGCGCGGGTATCTTACGGGAGTCACGGATACTGCTATCTGGACGCGATATTCAGCCGGAATGCGTACCTTCGGCGACATCACGCTCTCCGATGACATGAAGAAGAACCAGAAACTCCCAAGCCCCGTCTTTGATCCGACCACCAAGGAAGATACGCACGATCGCACTATATCGCCGGAGCAGATGATGGAAGAGGGGCTCATTACGCGAGAATTGTTTGAGGAAGTGAAAGCCACTGCCATCAAACTCTTTTTGCGTGGACAGGAGATCGCCGCTCGACGAGGACTTATCCTCGTCGATACGAAATATGAATTTGGCACCGACGAGAAAGGTCAGCTTGTGCTCATTGATGAAATCCACACTCCCGATTCTTCCCGATATTGGCAGGTTGAGGGATATGAGGATCGCATGGAGAAGGGGGAAGAGCCAAAAAGCTTCGATAAGGAATTTCTTCGCCTGTGGTTTAAAGAAAACTGTGATCCTTATAAGGATGCTAAGCTTCCTGAGGCGCCTCCGGAGCTTGTGGAAGAGCTCTCACGTCGCTATATTCAGATGTATGAGCAGATCACTGGCAAGAAATTCGAACCTGGCGAGACTCCCATCGAACCTCGCATTGAACGTAATTTAAAATCATATGCCGCTTGAACCTCTTACCGCAGTTAGTTCAATAGACGGTCGCTACCGAAATGTTGTGGCAGAGCTGGCTGAATTTTTTAGCGAGTTCGGATTGATCCGTAAGCGACTACTCGTCGAATGTGAATACCTGATCGCGCTTTCTGGAGTCGGTGTCGGTATGCGAGCGCTTACGAATAAAGAAAAACAGCTGCTCCAACAACTTCCCAATATTTCAACCGAAGAAGCTGAGATCATTAAAAAAATCGAGAAAGAGGGATACGAGGGAATACCAGCTACTAATCACGACGTAAAGGCGATCGAGTACTACATAAAAAAGAAACTTACCGGAAGATCTCTCAAAGACGTTGCAGAATGGACGCATTTCGGACTTACATCGGAAGACATAAATAGCGTTGCCTACAGTATCGCACTTCGCTCCGCTCTGCAGGTCGTTATAGTGCCTGCGCTTGAAGAGATCAGAAATTCCTTGCTCGCAACTGCCAAGGAACATGCTGAAACAGCGATGCTTGCGCGCACTCATGGTCAACCAGCGACACCCACGACGTATGGCAAAGAGATGCGTGTCTTTGAATCCCGTCTTGCGCGCCAGATAGAGCAGCTTCGCTCGCGTAGTATCCTCGTAAAGTTTAGCGGAGCGACAGGTAACTACAACGCACATGTGGTCGCCGCGCCGAATATTGACTGGCAGGCATTTTCAAAGAAATTTATAGATGGTTTGAATGTTGAATCCGAAATCCCGATTGAATTGAATCCAATAACGACGCAAATAGAGCCGCACGATACGTATGCAGAACTTTTTGACAATCTTCGTCGAATCAATGTGATCCTCACGGATTTCTCGCAAGATATGTGGCACTACATGAGTGACGGATGGGTGACGCAAAAAGCAAAGACAGGGGAGGTAGGATCTTCTGCGATGCCGCACAAAGTAAATCCAATTGATTTTGAGAATGCAGAAGGGAATTTTGGAATCGCGAACGCACTCTTTACGCATTTCTCGCAGAAACTCCCGATTTCGCGCTTGCAGCGCGATCTTTCGGACTCGACTGTCGAGCGCACATTTGGCACAGCTTTTGCACACTCACTCATCGGCTACCGCTCGCTTCTTCGGGGTCTCGGGAAAATAACGGTCAATAAAGAAGCACTACAAGCAGCCCTCGATGCACATCCGGAAGTGCTTGCCGAGGCCATACAGACCGTCCTTCGCCGTGAAGGAGTGGAAGTGCCCTACGAAAAATTGAAAGAATTAACACGTGGTAAGCAAGTGACACTAGAGGATTTTGCGGACTTTATTGAAGGATTAAGTGTGAACAATGACGTAAAGAAGCGGTTGAAATCATTGCGGCCGGAGAATTATATCGGTCGTGCGGAAGATATTGCAAAATCCAAGAAATGACGCCTCTTGGATTTACTGTTTTAATCCCAATCCGGTGCGGATGAGATACCAATTGATGGCGATGAGAATGGCGATCATTCCGAAGAGTATGGCAAGCGAGAGACTGAGGGCTACGTCGGTGATGCCAAGAAAGCCATAGCGGAAGCCATTGATAAGGTAAAAAAGTGGATCGGCGTAGGTGATCGCTTTCCACCAATCGGGAAGCGATTGGATCGAGTAGAAGATACCGCCGAGGTAGACCAGGGGAGTAAGAACGAAGGTGGGAACGATGTTGATGCCGTCGATTGATTTCGCGTAGATTCCATTCACCAATCCGGCGAGCGCGAATACAAGCGACGTGAGTACGGCAAATCCGGATATTATAAGAATGTTATGGATAGAAAGCGAAAGTCCTGTAAAGAAGAGAGAAATGAGGAGAACGAGCGCACCCACGAGGACACCGCGCACAACGCCCCCAGCGACAAACCCTGCGATAAGAAGCCAGGGAGGGGTGGGGGAGACGAGAATTTCATCGATCGATCGGGCGAAGAATTTCGAGGTGAAGAATACGAATGATGTGTTGGCATACGAGGTCGTCACGATCGCGAGCATGACGAGGCCGGGGACGACAAATTGCATATAATCGACGCCCTGCATATCGCCGATTTGTGAGCCCAGCACAGTGCCGAAAATCAAGAAATAGAGCGAAGAAGTGATAACACTCGGCAAAAAGGTTTGCACCCAAATACGGAACATACGCACCACGTCCTTGCGGAGCATGGTGTAGAAAGAAATCCATTTTGCGTAGGGTGACATACTATTTTTCACTCGTGAGTTTTAGGAATACTTCTTCGAGGCGTCCTCCGCGGTAACCGTCTTTTGGAGCCGAGCCGTCGTGATGTTTTGCGATCACATCTTCCATCGTGCCGTAGGCGACAATCTCTCCCTTGCTGATGATGGCGACGTGCTTCGCAAGTTGTTCCGCTTCTTCGAGGTAATGCGTCGTAAGGAGGATGGTGACGCCTTGGCTCGTGAGTTTGCGCAGGTAGTCCCACATACTGCGACGAAGTTCCACGTCCACTCCCGCAGTCGGTTCATCGAGTATCAGGAATCGCGGCTTGTGCACAAGGGCACGCGCGATCATAAGGCGCCGCTTCATTCCGCCCGAGAGTGTGAGGCCGTTCTGGTACATTTTGTCTTTGAGACCCAAGTCTTCGAGCAATTGTTTGGCGCGTGGAATTGCGTCCTTGCGAGGGATGCCGTAATAACCAGCCTGATTCACCACGATGTCGAAAGGTTTTTCGAACGGATTGAAATTGACCTCCTGTCCAACGAGGCCGATCTGGGCTTTCGCAAGCGCGGTCTCTTTGTCGATGTCGTGTCCGAAAACCGATACCGTGCCCTCGGTTTTATTCACCAGTCCCGTCACAATGCCGATAATCGTTGTCTTGCCCGCGCCGTTGGGACCCAAAAGCGCAAAGAAATCTCCCTGCGGCACTTCGAGTGAAACTCCCTTTAAGGCGACAGTCCCGCTCGCGTAAGTTTTCTTGAGACCTTTGATCGATAGTGCGGAGCCTGACATGAGAGAGGATTATAGCAAATTATTCTTCACAAAGTCGAATGTTTCGTTCGGATCTCGTACTGCATGTGTTGGGATGACACCAATTACTGTCTCGTCATTTCCCCCGGGGAAGAGTGCGTCGCCCACATACACGCAATCTTCTTTTTTCCAGTCCTTTTTCTCGATCAGGCGTCGAATGTTGAAACCCTTATGTTTTCCGGCAATCGTGAAGTCAAAGGTAGTTGTACCGCCCGGGCGGACATCGGCTCCGGTTTTACGCAACTCTTCTACGCCTTCGGCGTGCTTTGCAAGGATTGCAAGCCTTTTTTGTGCACCTGGATCGAAGGCTTCCTTCTTACTTACATCTTCGTGGTGACCAATCAGGCTGTATGAGATCTGGCTGCCGCGGTCCTCAACGAGATCGTTCTCATCTTTCACCGGTAGACGCACGTCATCGTGGATTTTCCTTATCAGCGCCAAAATCCCGTCTTTTTGCTCTTGCGTGAATCGCTCGCTCCACAAAATTTCTCCGTTTTTTTCGATTGCATGGTTGCCAGATTGGGACAAGACAATATACATCCCGTCGAAACGCGAAGGTATTTGTTTTCTGATCTGTGAAAGTTGTCCGCCTGTTATTACTACGACGTTCTTTTCACGGCATAATTTGTCGAATAATTCTTGATGTGCCGCCGCCATCAAAGTGCGGCTACGCGTCAGGGTACCGTCGAGATCGAAAAAGAAATGTTTGGGCATGATTGACTACATTTTACTTTCCCAATAGGTTGCTGATGCATCAACGTAATCGGCAACACGACGCTCGGCGGCTGCGACGAGACGAGTAACCATAGCTTCACGCTCGTTGTCCTCTGCGCCGTTTTTGATCCATGTTTCCACAAGCTCAACCTGTGACGGATCTGATAGAACGATTCGACGACCCTTCGCTCCCGCGCGCAGAAGCGTCGGGCCGCCGATATCTGTTTTCTCTATCACATCGGCGGGAGTTGAGAGTGGATCAGCGATTGTCTTTTCAAGCGGATAGAGAGTCACATACACGAGGTCGATGGGAGAAATGTTGAGCTTCTGCAATTCTTCAACATCGGCGGGGGTAGCTGCGAGGAGGCCCGCATGTAATTCGCGTGAGAGCGTGACGACGCGGTGGCCGAGTATAGGGGCTCCTACTGTCTCGGCGACATCACGACAGGGGATAGTGTTTTCATTTAAATACTTCGCAGTGCCGGCGGATCCGAGGAGATTCCATCCATTTTCCGAGAGGAGTCGCCCGAGCCGCAGGAGCGCGTCATCTTTTTCGTAGGAAGCTAGAAGCGCTGTTTTCATGCCGAGCATTCTACCACAATCGCTAATTTTCTGTGGTATTGTGGTTGCTATTATGCGCGATGGGAAGAAGGTTGGATTTACTGCAGGAGCATTTGACCTTTGCCATGCAGGTCACATGCTTATGTTTAAGGAAGCGAAGACAGTGTGCGATTACTTGATCGTCGGGCTCCACTCTGATCCGACGATTGACCGGCCGGAAACGAAAAACAAGCCGATCATGTCTGTCGAGGAGCGGGAAATCATTCTTGAAGGCATTACGTACATAGATGAAATCATCACCTACGACACGGAAGCCGATCTCTTGAGAATTTTAAGCGAAAACACACCCGGTATTGATGTCCGTATTTTAGGGGAGGAATATAAAGATAAACAATACACGGGGCGCGATCTTCCTTTGCCGGTCTATTTCAACTCACGCGGTCACGGATACTCTACGACCGAATTGAGGAAGCGTGTATATGACGCTGAAAAGCAGAAAAATGGCGCGTAGGCAGTTGATGTGCGTTTACATCCAGAGTGCAAGCAAGATTCCAATAAGGATAAGTCCTACCAAATAATATCCGGCGTTGATAAACCAGAGTTTCCACGGTTTACCTTCCCATATCACGCTTCCCATTGATACCGGGACTATAAACCCGAGCCAATTCCAGAAGCCCGCCTGGATACCCGCGGCAATACCACTTGTTCCTAGATAGGTAGTGGCAAATACCAGTGAATGCGAGAGTACAAAGCTCATGATGAGAGCGCCCACGGCCATAAGGCCATAACTTTTGGCCATGCCCTTTGCTTTTGCGGTCTTCATGCTCTCCTCCGTAAAGCCCATGAGTTTTTGCCACTGTTTTCCGAAGAAGGGGCCATACCAGAGGGCACCCAAACCCATCATCACTATCGTGGAAACGATAACGGCTAGATAATTAATGGGAACCATAGAGATTTAATACATATCTAAGCGAATAATAGCGAAATTCTATCACATGTGGAGAAGTGGATAACCAGACTGGCGTACTTTGCGTCGGGGTACATACTATAGCGGTATCAACAAGGCCTGGTCAGCAGGTAAGCCTGCCTGCCGGTAGGCAAGGGTCGAGTTTACTAGCCAATTTTCTCTCTTCTCTTTCAAGTATGAAAAATTTGCACATGGTAAGCTGGATCCTGATCATCGTTGGAGGCGTAAACTGGGGCCTCATTGGCCTTGGCGGCTTCATGGGAAGCAACTGGAACGTCGTAGGCATGCTCCTTGGGTCATGGCCGACGGTCGAGTGGCTTGTGTACGTGCTGGTAGGTGCTGCCGCGGTCTATGAGGTGATAAAGCACAAAAAGACCTGCAGACTGTGCGGTTCAGGGGCTGCGGGAATGTAGACGAGCCCGAGTTTTAGTGTCACAGGCCGCGAAAGCGGCCTGTGTACGCGTTATCCACGCCTATCCCCGCATAACCTACTTTGTGGGGTCGGGATTTTTCTGCTGAAAAATCCCTCTGTTTCGCGCCGCCGCGCTGCAAAGACCCCAAAAACAGGTTATGCGGGGATACGTCTCGTGTTATCCCAAGGGCGGGGTAGCGTGTACGTAGGGAGGGGGTATACTACTCTCTATACTAGTAATCAATAATCTATGGTCAGAAAAGCGAATCCTGCATTATTAAAGCCGATGAATCTCTCTGCCGAGCTTGAGGCTGTGGTGGGTAAGGGGCCTATGGCGCGAGGCCAAGTGGTGAAGCAGATCTGGGTGTATATCAAGAAGCATAATCTCCAGAACCCCCAGAACAAGCGGAATATCTTGGCAGATGAGAAACTGAAGGTGATTTTCGGGGGAAAGGGCGAGGTAACGATGTTTGAAATGACGAAGCTCGTCTCGGCGCACTTGAGCTAACAGACGATAGATCGAAATGTGAAGACGGCGGCGCCTCTGGCGCCGCCGTGTCGTATGTGCGGAAAGGGCGAGCGAACCTAGTACGGACGAGACGTGTGGTACACCCCCTCCGTGCCGCCCTTCACGTAGACCGCCTGTCCGACAGAGATCTTACGCGCTTTGAAGCGGGCAGCGGTGCCGAGCAGATAGAACTCCACCCAGACCCGCCAGAATCGATCGAACGAGCCGAAGATCTTCGCGAGGATCTCTCCGCACTCGCTCTCGATCTTCGCTCGATGTTTGACGCAGTTGCGGTACCACTGCAGGAGCGTCAGGTGATAGTCCCAGCCGAAGTTCTCCCAGTCTTCGGCTGCGCGGAAGTAGGGGTACGCGGCGCACTCGACCATCCACATGGGCGGCACGACGCCGTCGGGGAAGACGTACTTCCGGAGGAACGCATTCAGACGGCCGCTCCCACAGATGTAGTGGCATACGAAGATGCCTCTCGGGAGGAGCAGTTCACAAACGATCCGCATGAACCTGCGGAGGTTCTTTGTGCCGACGTGCTCGAGCATACCAACCGACACGGCGCGGTCGAACAGCTGCATCGGCGGGAGATGGCGGTAATCCGCGAGCAGTACCGTCACGCGCAGTCCCTTGCAACGCTCCCGCGCGCGTTCTGCATGTCGCCTCGAATTCGTGACGGCAACCACTTCGACGTCGAAGGTTTCGGCAAGCCAGGCCGCGAATCCTCCTTCGCCGCAGCCGATCTCGATGACGCGCATGCCCGGTTCGAGGTGCATCTTCGCGGCGAGCCCGCGCCATTTGATCTCGCGAGCTTCGGCGAGGGACTCCTTGCCGGTGATATACCGGTGGCAGCTGTAGTCGCCGCCTTCCAGCATGTACTCGTAGAGCGGGTCCGGGAGGTCGTAGGCCTTCGCCGCGGCCCGGCGCGACCGCCAAATCGCGTTGGGATTGGCGACCAGACTCCGGAACAGCAGCTTCAGGGTCGCCCACTTGTTACGGCGGAGGTGCCCCTCGATCTCCGAGGTGAACACTTTGTACAGGATCTCGAAGAGGTCGTCGGTCGTCCACTTCCTGTACATGTAGGCTTCGGCGATCGCGAGATCGCCACCGGCGATGAGCCGCGGGATGACACCTTCGTCGCGGACTTGGATGTCGCACAACGGGTGGGTGCCGATGGTCACGCCCGCGGTCGCGAGCAGTTCCTCGACATACTTGCCTTGTTTCGTTTGCACGTTTCAACCCTTTCGAATGTGCTATTGACCAACGAAACTATGGTCTCCGAAGAGGCATGTGTCAACGATATATTTTTATTTTCCCATCCGTCTCTCGCGCGTGGCGTATTTATCAAGTACGTTTTTCAGATCTTCGGGGGTAAATGCCGGCCAATACGTTTTGAGGAAAAACAGCTCGCTATAGACACTCTGCCAGGGAAGGAAATTGGAGAGTCGCTCATCTCCGCCCGTTCGAATGATGAGATCAGGGTCGGGCATGCCATGAGTCCACAGGTTCTCCGAGATTGTCTCTTCGGTGATTTCGCCTTGTTTCGCGGCACTTTGCGCCGCCTCCACAATCTCGGCTCTGCCCCCGTATGAAATACAGACCCACACGGTGAGCAAGGGATCAGCAGGATTTTTTTCTTCCGTTTTGCTCATTGCGTCTTGAAGGGTAGGGGAAAAGCGTTCTCTCTGCCCGATGAAGTGAACTGCAATCCCCTCATCTTTGAATTTCGCCAAACGTTCACGCGCAGTTGATTCAAAGATCTTCATAAGATACGAGACTTCATCTTTCGATCGATTCCAATTTTCGGTTGAAAATGCGTATACAACCACGTGTCGAATACCTATGTCGCGCGCGGCGCGGACTATCGGCTCCATATTGTCCATGCCTCTGCGATGCCCTTCAAAGGATGGAAGCCCTCGCTCCCGAGCCCACCTGCGATTGCCGTCGAGTATAATCCCTACGCATTTTGGAATTTTGTGCGCATCGTTCATCGTGAGATAGTAGCATGATGCGAAATATCAGAATAATAAAGCTCGGGGGAAGTATCATCACCGATAAAAAGGCAGGCCGACCCATACTTCGGACTCGTCGGATACAGGAGATTGCGCGCGAGATCGCAATCGCTCTCGCAAAAAAGCCTAGTAGGCGGATCATCCTTCTCTATGGCGCCGGCTCTTTCGGCCATCCACTCGCACATCGGTACGGGCTTCTGAGCAAGTCCCTTTCCAAACATACATTTGTGGGGGTAGGGTACACGGTTGCTGCAATGCGCGAACTTGGCACACATCTCGCCAAACTTTTTCTCGACGCAGGAATTCCAGTAGTTCCACTCCAGACAAGCTCCTTTGCATATGTGCAACGAGGTCGCTTATATTTTACAGATCTCGCGATAGTTGAGGACATTCTCAAAAACGGGGGAGTCCCTCTCCTCGGCGGGGATGTTGTTTTCTCAGATCACAAAAGGACGACCATTGCATCTGCAGATACGCTCGCGGTAGAGCTCGCGGATAGGCTCAAAAACGTGCGACTTTTATTTGCGAGCGATACTGATGGTGTATATGCGACTTTTCCGCCACGAAAGCATGAAAAACCATTACAAAAGCTTGACCGTGTGTCGCTTAATAGGCTGCTCAAAACCATGCGTTCAAAAACTACTCGTACTGATGTAACAGGCGCTATGGGAGGCAAACTTCGCGCGCTCCTCGCTGCGCACAATACAACCGCAGTGGTTTTTAATGGCAACACGCGAGGCAATCTTTCCGCTGTATTGTCTGGAAAAAAGCGGGGGACAGAGGTCAGATTATAAAAAGGTGGTGGTCGGGCGTACTCGCGGAGTACGCCCGACATGCCGCGCGGGTTCTCATGCCCGCATCAGCTCTGAGTGGGGTACGTCGATGCATGCTCGGCGCACGACGTTGCGATGCCCCGCAGCATAGTCTTGGATCATCTCAGGGGCGCCGCGTCGCAGCCAGAGCCCAAGAGCGTCTTGGACGGGTACCCACTGATGGTTCCCGACCTCAAACGTTTGCCCGATGATCGGGGCGACGCGCTCAACGCTCATCGTATAGAGCTTTGCCCATGCTTGGGGCGCTACTCTATACGCACCAATGCGCGTTGGTTTTCCCATGAAAGGAAGCCCGGTGAGCTCCTCATCATGCAGTCTTTTCAAGGCTAGCAAGTCGGGTTCTCCGTGATGGCATGTTTCCATAGGAACAGAGAACATGCCGGCGAATTTGCCGAGAGTCGGTTTGCTGACGAATTCCTGAAGCACCAGGATCTCGCCAGCGGGATTCACGACGACAAGCGCGACGGCCCGAAGGCGCTGTGGCCTCATGTCCGATACTCCACAGTCTGGTGATGAAATGTACCAGGTTGCATTTTAGTGGCGCAGTCCTTCATACGCAACTCTCGGCAGTGGCGCGTATCCTGGAAGCGCTTCCACGGTTCCGAGAGATGCTGTCGCAGCGAGTGGGGGAGAAGTGACGCCCCTTCAATTTCTTATTGCGAATAAAGCTTTTTTGGCTATACTCATACCTACATTCCGCGGTGGCGCAATGGTAGCGCAGCTCCCTGTTAAGGAGTTGGTTGTAGGTTCGAGTCCTACCCGCGGAGCTGAACGAAGTGAAGCTCGACGGGTGGGATTCGGAAAAGGGTCGGAAAACGGGAGTTTTCCGTGTCGGAGAGCAGGGCGAAACCGTTGAGAACCGAGGGTTTTCAAAGAGCATCATAAAGCGATGCGAGTCTGATCCGCGGAGCTAAACAGGCATGCACGAGAATCGCTTGACAATGTTACCTGATCCACGTATCGGCTTGTGAATCGGGGAACGCTGAGGGGCATGCACCGCTTCCTTTCGCGAGGGAGAGCTGCATTTCCGAATCGAGTCGGATGTAACCCCACATGCCGTTTCCTTCGTAACAAACCGATTCCCCGGGTGTGATGTCTTCGGGGAATTGCTGGGGCGAGAAATCGGTGATATTGAGATACGGATTTCCCTGCTGCACATCCTGCACACTGGGGAAGGCCATACCATCTTTCCGGTAGGAGATACGCGCATCGTTGTATTCATGCGCGATCGCGAGATACTCCCCGCGCGAGTCGGTGCTATCGCCCTTAAACCATCCGCCGGAGGCTGTGCCTGCGACGTCATGTGAAGGGTTGCCGCAGCTATCTGCTTTTATAAATCCTGTGTCGCTCGGCTTTCCCAGCTTTGCATAATACTGCGCTTTCAAATCTGGAGTGAAGTAATCATACGGGCACGTACCATAGAGCGCCTGATCCCACTCCCACCGCTTCGGATTAATGTAGGCATTTTTCTTCGCATAGTTAATAACGAGAAAATCAAACGTGCGCGCGAGTTCTGTTCCATTCGAATACCCCAGGAGTTCACCGGCTTTGATCTGCAGATTTAGCTCCTTTCCATCTTGCGTTTTTGATGACGCTGCAGGTGTCGCGGGTGCATATGGCTTCAGTTTGTCGGACAGTCTGTCGATATGGTCAAACAAAATCGTTACTTCACAGCTCACCCGGAACAAAAGCCCATATTCGCCGTATCCTGCACCGCGGTCGACGTAGATTATCGTTTGGAGTATTGCATCGAGTGGCGCATACACCGGTGCCTCCATTCCTTCTTTCACGCCAATGTAGCTCCTCCCGGGAGAGCCGCCGCCAATGCCGCCAATTGGGTTCAGTGCATCTATCGTCGAGAGGTCGCTGAACGAGTGGGTAAATCGAGGATTGACGTTTGATGTGCAGCCACTCTGTGGCGCGTACTGCGGTACCTCCTTCTTTGATGGCGGTTCACTCACAGCGGATACTGGCTCGGCGTGTGTAATTGGCCTCGTTTCTTCCGTCGTCTCTATGCGAGCGACAACAGTAGTACGTTCATTATCGAGCGCTACATCTCTCTCCGCATTCTCTTGCGAAAGACGAAATGGTGGATTCCCAGGCTCGTGCGTCGCGATCAAGACACCTCCGAAGAGAATGATCGCGAAGACGCCAAGGATTGAAAGCTTCGTAAATCCCTTCCTGCTTCCCATCGGCACAGTATATCAAGCGCGGGTCCTGATGCCCCGCTCTTGTTCAAGGTTTTTAAACATGTTCTAGGTGCGGAGAGTTGCAGCGCCTTCCGGTTGCATCCTCGACGTCTTACGTATAAGAAGCATCGGCAGAATCAGAAGTGCGAGGAGGCCACTCAAAAGGGAAAGCGTAGCGTAGCTCGTTGCAACCAAAATGAATCCACTGCTCATACCGCCGGCGGCACCGGCGAGTGCGGTCGCTGAATCGACTTTTCCCTGCATGCTTGCGCGCATTTCGAGTGGTGCCGCATGTGTCACCATTGCGCTTCCCGCGACAAGCGTAAAGTTCCAGCCGAGGCCAAGAAATGCAAGTGCGAGAGCGAGCAGTATAAGCGAATCTGCGGGCGCGAAAGCGGCAAGAAATCCTGCGGTAAGCATAGTCAAGCTCCCGAGAACAAGAACCCACTTCTCCCCGATGCGATCTACGAGCATTCCCGAGAGGGGAGAGGGAAGAAACATCCCAGCGATGTGTATAGAAATCACCAGACCTGCCGCACCGAGACTAGCCCCATGACCGAGCATGTGAATTGGTGTCATGGTCATGATCGCGATCATCACCATTTGTGAAATGACCAATGCTCCCGCTCCGATGTAGAGGAGCCGACTATTGTGCGTTTTTGGACTTCTGTCCGAAGTCTCTTCACTTTTTTTTGAGGCGATCGTGCGCGCGACAATCAAAGGATCAGGGCGCAGCAAGAGAAGCACCGCGAGACCGGCGAGCGCGTAGGTAATGGTCGAGAGTATAAATGGTCCTGCAAGAGAGCGAAGATCGAGCGCATGCGCGAGCCCCCCACTCCACTCCACAAGATTGGGGCCGAGCACCGCTCCAAGTGTCGTTGCGATGAGTACTATGCTGATCGCTCTTCCACGGTAGGCAGGATCAGCCAAATCAGCGCCAGCATACCGCGCTTGGAAATTTGCTGCCGTACCGGAGCCGTATATGAAAAGAGAAACAAAGAGGAGCGGAATATTATTCGTCGCAACAGCGAGAAGCACTCCCGCGCCTCCGAGTGAGCCCACGCAATATCCTGCGGCCAAGCCGTGCCGCCTTCCTGATTTTTGCGATACCCGCCCAATGAGTACGGCAGCAAGCGCGGAGCCGAGCGTAAAGAGCGCTGCCGGGATACCGGCGGAGCTCGTTGAGCCGACCATATCTTGGACCAAGAGCGCGCCGACGGTAATTCCGGCCGCAAGCCCAACACCCGCGAGGAGTTGCGAGAATATCAAAATGCGGATCGTTTTTCGCTGGATTGCGCTGCGCTCCCCTGCATCCACGCTTTCGATATCATCGTCAGATTTAAACCAGGGTAATTTCCGAATCATGTTCTGGAAACTTTAGCACACATAAAAAACATCACTTCTGGTGCCCCTACGATACAGGCCGGAAAATACAGCGCATAATCGGCGTCGTGATCGCGACGTTACTTCAATGTAATTGCCCACGCCCCTTTCGCACGTTCTTCTTCGATTTTATTGAGGTACAAGAGGGGGGCGGCAAACATCATGTATACGACCTTGATTGCAAGGCCCATGAATATCGCGTCTATCGTGACCGAGGTAGAAGCCACTCCCACAAACGCAATCGTGAAGAAGATAAGGCCGTCAACAATCTGAGCGGTTGCATTGCAGATATTGGCCCGCAACCACAAATATTTCCCCTGCAACCGCTTCTTGAACAGCAGATAGAGGTACACATTGAGGGACTGGCTTATTGCGTATGCCACGAGACTCGCAAACGCGACTCGCGGCACGGGGCCAAACGCTATTGAAAGTGCCTCATTAAGGGGCGCTGTTGCGGGAGAGCCGATGAGTGCAATGGTGATCCAGGCGAGCGCGGAGAAGAATAATACGCCGATAATTCCGACCCAGATTGAACGAATGCCCTCGCGCTTCCCGTAGCGTTCTATGAGGAAGTACGTCGCGAGAAAGACCGACGCATAAAAAATGTTGCCGGTATTTGTCGAATGACCGAAAAATTCTACGATCTTGCCGCCAACGCCGGCAATGAGAATCAGAAAAAGTATGATGACGGCATACAAGCGCCCTAGTCTCCACCCGACTACCACAAAAAGAGCGCTGATAAGTGCAGTAACCAGGAGCAATAGTTCATTCATGAAGGCGAGGAGTCCACCTCGCACGGTCTCATTCACAGCATACTAGGATGGAGAAACAGTGCAATCAACGTTGTCCCCACGCGCGGTTCGGAACAATACAGAAGAGCGATCGCATTTGAAAGGCTGCTATACTAAGCCTATGAAGCACTACATTTGCACAGGCGGGTGTGAGGGTGTATCAGATACGCCGGGGACGTGTCAGGCCATCGCATGCCCAAAGTACGGGCAACCGTTGACGACATGTGATTGTGCTGACGGGAAGCATAAGCTCGCAACCAAGATGCCGTCGCCGCCCGAGGAAAAGGACGTGGGATAGATAATTCCGAATATTTTTATAAAAACATCGAACCGAAACGCATCGAGCTATTTTTAGTGATATATGTATACTGAAGTTGGTTGAAGAGGGGATAGCCTTCTTCCCAAGATAAGGATTAGGATCATGACGGAACAAGCGTCAAAGACCCCGGAAAACCGGTACGAGACCGATAGGCAGCTCCGCGCGGCCAACGACAAGGTCGCGAACGTCCGGAGCAGCCGCGTCAAATGGAGCGGAGCCAGCCTCATCGTCGGCATCGTGGGCACCGTCATCGTCGGCTTTTCGTTCATGGGCTGGTCTGGCCCTGGCTCCACCGAGGAGCAGGCGGTCGCCCGGGCCGATGCCGAGGTGGGGGCGCTCCTTGCGCCGTTCTGCGTCGAGAAGGCGCAGGCTGACGAGAGCGCTGCGAAGCTCGCGGAGGTCGCGGCGATCAGCCAGCCGAACAGGCAGCTGACCGCAATCATGAACAGCTCGTGGGTGGTGGTCGAGGGCTTCGAGCTCTCGAACGCTCGCAAGCGGGCACTGGCGGAGGCCTGTCAGCAGAGCCTGTTTCCGCCGCCGGTCTCCGCCAGCTGACGAGGGCGGCCGCAAGGCGGCCGCGACCTGAACCGATCAGGGCAGGGGAGCGCGAGTCGCTTCTCGGCCCTGTCGGCTCTTTTTATTAGTTGGACCACGCTGTAAGCCAGCTTCGCATCATTTCGATCTCGCGCGATTGTGAGGCGATGATGTTGTCGGCTAGTTGTTTCATCTCCGCACGCTCGGTCGACGCCTGTAGCATTCCGGCCATCATGATTGCCATCTCGTGGTGCGGAATCATTTGCTCGATAAACTCGCGATCAAAGTCGGCACTAGAGACCGCAGCGAGTTCACTTGTGTCGCCGGTCATGCCTTCCATCATCATCCCGCCCATCATCCCGAACTCGCCCGAAGGTGGCGCAGAGCCGTACCACGATTGATACCATGCGCGCATTTCATCGATTTCTTTCTGCTGTGCCTCGATAATTCCGTTTGCAAGCGATAGTATCTCGGGACGCTTGGAGCGCTCAAGTGCAATCGATAAGAAGTAGTACGCCGACAGTAATTGTGTTTTTTTGCATAGTTTTGCGTTAATTGTTAGACATTATTTTCTAATCGTACCTCAATTCTATTTTGTCTCCATCGCGCATCATGTAATTCTCGAATTCAGTATTCTCGACGCCATTCACCGTCATGCGCATATTCGCACCGAACGAGCGCATATCCTTGCCCCAATTCCTGAAGAAATTCTCCAGCATGAGGTCCTTTTCACGGACAACACCCCCGAACTCAAGGTGAATGATTGGAAGATCATCGTGCGTATGCATAGGCTTATGTACTGCGCCGAGGCCAATATTTTGAGGTATCTCAATCTTTTCTCCCTTTACGAATATCTCAAGCTGTGGGTGCCAGTGAATGCCACCTTGCGCCACCACGGCAGGATCACTGCTCTGGAGCACCTTCGACCATCCAATGAGCGCAACGATGAGAACAACAACACCGATAATCCACCACTTTGTTTTTATATTTTTCATATGTTAGTGATTAACATGATCACCTGAGCCGCCGCAACCATCCGACAGATTCCAGACTTCTGTAACTTGCTCGCCGGTGAATCCATATTTTTGAATGAGTAATTTACCTAAGCCTCCATACACGTACCATCTCCAGCACTTACAGCAGCACGGGCCTTTCTCGTGCGAGTTTACCATGGCGTAATCATATGCTCGCTGCTGCTCATCAGTCAGCTCGACGTCATAGTAGTCTTTGAGTTGCTTCGCGAGCGTCGCGTCGACGTCGTACGGATCCGGTGGAATTTCCGGAAAGTCTTTGAACTTCTGCAATCCCGTGACTTGCTCCTCATACCGATGCGGATCCATGGGAGAGCAGCACGAGCCGATAAGCCGCGTTGAATCTGGCATATCGTCGATTGAGTTTGCAAACGCGGCAGAACACGACGAATTGCCGCTTTTGCTCAAGACGTCAAACTTGGCTGCTAGTGCTTCATCAGCGATAAGTGCCAATGGTGTTTTAGGCCTTGCACTGAAGTAGTACGCGCTTCCTATAATTATAAGTGCGACTGCTAGAGCGATTGATAATCGGCTGTTCATAGTTTGAGATCCGTGTTACACACAAGAGGATTAGTAATGTGTTTCGCTACAAGGAATATAGAGAGGCCAAGCAGAACAACTCCGAGTATGCCGAATTCTCCGCCTCTAAGCGGCAGAATAAAGAGCGCTCCCGCGGCTCCGAAGCTGGAAAGAATGCTCGTAAGCAGGAACGATCCGCACGCGGCACATCCGATACCGAAGATACCGCTTGCCATTCCCGAGAATCCCGCGGTCATCATGGCGCCCTTCGCCGCTCCGATTCTTCGCTTCCAGTAGTAGATCATCATCGCCACGTTCACGCCGAAGAGAATTGGTATCGCAATCGTGTAGGGGGCCGAAAGCACGCTGAAGTTGGTGCTGATTGAGAGAAGAAGAGTCACCGGCAATGCGACCTTTTGGATAAGGGTCGCGCTCGGATCTGTAATGACTTGGGCGATCAGTCCAAGATTTGGCATCCAGACGGCCATGGCGAAGGCGACGGCAGCAACAAGAAGCGCCGCGAGCGCGTAGGGAGGTTTTCGGAACACAATCCAGAGAGCCTGCGCGATCATGGTTCGACTGCGCTCACCATGACCCTGAGCTTGTCGAAGGGTCATAATCATTTCTCTTGCAATGCGAGCTCAATCAATTGTTTGACGACCTCATAGGGTTGTGCGCCCGAGAGGGGATATTTCTTGCCATTTGCCGCAACGACAATGCTCCACGGCGTGCCATTGCCGCCCGTCGCCACGGCGTTTTGAGTTTCGTTCTCAACATGCTGTGCATACTTGCCGCTTGCGAGACAGGTGTTGAATTCCTGCACATCAAGCCCAACGTATTGTGCGATTTTCGGTAGTTCAGCCGGGTCAAGGTTGTTGTTAGACGGCGTTACTTCGAAGAGCCGGTCAAGATATTTCCAGAATGCGGCATTACCGCCAAGCTCTGCCGCGCACTCCGTCGCTTCAGCCTCTGTATCCGCTTTCGAGTGGATCTGATCCAGGGGAAAGTGCCGATAGACCCACGCCACCTTATCGCCGTATTCTTCCATAACTCTCTGCATCGTCGGGTGAAAGCTCTTGCAGAAGGGGCACTCGGTGTCAGAGTATTCAACGATTATGACTGGGGCATTCGGATTACCGCGGATATGATCTTCGCTGGTAATTGGCATCATCTGCTCAAGATCGCCTGTGAATTCCTCACCTTGCGGTGAGAAGACGTTTGCGCCATTCGAGCTACGTATGCCGAAGTAGACAGCTCCGCCGATAAGTGCTCCGGCGAGCACGATAGCGGCTGGAACGAATAGATTATTTTGTTTTGTCTCGCTTTCCATGCGTAATTTCATATTATTACTGGTACAAAAGACCTCGCGACGCGTGGTGCGAAGTCGTGAGGGGAAACCGTCTTTAAAAAATCTTGGGATTTAGGATTCCTCGTGCAAAAAGCTCTTGCAGAAGCGTCGGTCTATCGGGCGCGCGACTTCGTGTGCGTATTCTTTCAAATCTTTTTTCCGGCAGCAATAGATACCATTGCCGCATTGCAAGGAGGGTAAGCGCGGCGATCAAAAGCAGCTCTGCAAGAATGGTCGCAAACGCCGTTTGCCAGTGACGTAGATGTTCGAGAACGGGGGAGACACATATCGCAGTCTGTCCCGACATGAATGGACATCCCATTTCGTAATGCATCGAACTTGAGAGTATGAGCGGCATTCCAAGTACCGCCGCAATGACAACAATTGTGAACAAGAGAGGCAGGTACGTATGCGCATTCATGGAGCAACTCTATACCTATGCGCTCCGAATGTAAAAGGGATGCGTTAGGTCAGATGCTCACAGGCGTATTGATTGACGCGTCTGAAGATATCTCAAACCAGCCACTGATCGGGCCGCCTAAGCGGCTCGGAACGGGGCTGTCCTCCGCGACCGTGAATGTAGTATTACCGCCTTTTTCGAAGTGAAGCATGGCGTGAAGCTTTTCGCCATCGCGCGTTGCACGCGAGAGCGTGACTGGCACATTCGAACTCTCTCCTGCCGGGAGAAATGCGCTCGAACCGAGTATCGCACCCGATTCGCCATTAGTATCTTCGTGAATGACAAGGTAGCCGGGTGCCGCGAGATAGATGAGGGATCCCGTGATAGTTGTTCCCGGACGCTGCTCCAAGACCACCGCCATGTTCTCCTCGGTCCGCATACCGGAAGCAGATGTATCCTCATTGCTTGTTTCTGCTGGCGACGACCACGTATTTGAAACGAGATAGTAACCACCCGCGGCGACAAGCACAATAGCCCCGATGACCAATACTTTATTCATGGTACAGATGACGCTTATACAACAGTAATCTTTCAACTAACACGTGCACTTTACCTCGGCTTGGGCACATGCTTTGCACTTTGGCATGCAGTGTTGGCCACCGCACGTGTGATTTGCGTCGTGTTCTTTCGACTCTGTTCCGCACATATCACACTTGTAACCATCCGTCGCACCTCCACATGTTTTACAAGACATATGAAAAATTGTAATTAAAAGCTCTCATAATGCTTCATTCTAGCATGGGATCGTCTCCCCCTTAAAGACTCTTAAAATATAATCCGCACGTTTCTCTGGTGGAAGTACCGGCAACGTGGACGACGGGAAACGGCAAAGACTCATATACTCGGGTAAGCAGTCCGAGAACTACAAAGCACTTCTCTTCAACAAGACGGCATTGATCGCCACGATGACGGTAGATGCTGACATAAAGATAGCAGCAATTGCAGGTTCGAGAATAATGCCCTGTGCATAGAGAGCGCCGGCGGCCAAGGGAAGTGCTATGACGTTGTAGCCTGTCGCCCAAAAGAGGTTTTGAATCATTTTCGAATAGGTGAGTTTCGAAAGCCGGATGATTTTCGGAATGTCGCGCGGATCGTTTTTGACGAGAATGACGCCGGCGGATTCGATTGCCACGTTCGTCCCCGCGCCGATTGCGATGCCGAGATCAGCCTGCGTCAAGGCCGGTGCATCATTGACGCCGTCCCCCACCATCGCTACTTTAGCTCCGTCTTGCTGCAAGACTTTCACCTTGTCTACTTTTTCGCTCGGCAATACGCGCGCGAAATATTGATCAATTCCGAGATCGCTTGAAACCCACTTCGCGACATCCTCCGAATCTCCCGTCACCATCGCGATTTTTACTCCGAGTTCTTTGAGACTTTTGATCGCTTCGCGCGATTCGGGCCGGATGATATCCGCAAGCGCAATAGAACCGAGAAGTTCACTCCCGCGCACCACATGAATAACCGTTTTTCCATCGCGCTCGTGCGAGCGAACCCGCTTTTCATGCTCCGAGGACATTGCGACATTGCGCTCCCGCAAAATCTTTTCGGAGCCGACAAAAATTTCCTGTGCTTCGACCTCGACGCGCACTCCCATACCGCGCAGATTTGAAAACGAAGAAACTTTCGGTAGCGCAATCCCTTTTTCTCGCGCGTGAGCCACAATTGCCCGTCCGAGGGGGTGCTCCGAGCGCTCATCCGCAGCAGCCGCAAGTGCGAGCGTCTCATCTCCGCCAAATATATCAACGACGCCAAACTCTCCCTTCGTGAGCGTCCCTGTTTTGTCGAAGAGTACGACGTCAACATTTCGCGCCGCCTCGAGTGCGAGGCGGCGCTTCACGAGGAAGCCATTACGCGCAGCCATCGTTGTGGAAATTGAGGCAACGAGCGGGACCGCAAGTCCGAGCGCGTGTGGACATGCAATCACGAGGACAGCGACGAGTCGCTCCGTCGCAAAGACAATCCCTGCTTGTACAAAAAGCCAGAGCACAAAGGTCAATGCTCCGGCGGCGACGGCAATAACCGTAAGGTAAAACGCGGCTCGATCCGAAAGCATTTGCAGACGAGACTTGCTCGCCTCGGCTTCTGCCACAAGCCGCATGACACCCGCAAGGAATGTGTGCTCCCCGATTTTTGTGACGCTGATTTTGAGAGCGCCATCGCCATTTATAGAGCCCGCGATGACTTCGCTGCCCTCAGCTTTTTCGACCGGTTTCGATTCGCCCGTAATGATAGCCTCGTTCACGTCTGACGCTCCCTCAATGACCTTCCCATCCGCGGGCACTTTCGTCCCCGGCTTCACAAGAACGACGTCTCCCTCGACAAGCTCCGAGAGGGGAACGATCTGTGTCGCATTATCGCGAATAACTTCGGCGGTATCCGGGAGGAGCTTCGCAAGCTCTTTGAGCGCCCCCGTCGCTCCTTGCACAGCACGCATTTCTATCCAATGTCCAAGAAGCATCACGGCAATCAGTGTGGAGAGCTCCCAAAAGAGCGTTTCCTCGGAGCCGCGCACGACCTGAAAGACGCTGAAGAAGTATGCCGCGCTGATCGCGAGCGCGATTAGAGTCATCATGCCCGGCATCTTTGCTTTCAATTCTCGATATGCGCTTGCGATGAATATCCATCCGCAGTAGAAAAACACGAGCGATCCTAAGCCCAGGATTACAAATTCAACACCCGCAAATCGCGGCAGGGCAAATCCGAACGCAATTTCAAAAATATCCGAGTACCCGAGAATGGGAATCGTGAGAATAAGCGCAATCCAAAATTTTGTGAGAAACGTCGAGGTTGTATGGCCCGGATGTTTTCCCTCTGTGGCTGGGGGATGTGAGGAAGAATTTTCAGCAGTATGCCTCATGGCAGAGTGTTGCATCATGTGAAGAATGCGATGACGAGCAGAATGACAATGGGCGCGGCACAGCAGAGCGCCATCAACCATATGTGCTTCGAATTGTGATTACCTCCGTGCATACCTACTATCAACCCTTACGCTGGGCTAACCGGTAAACCTTTAGAATCTCCGCTGTCGCTTTTTCAGGTTTTCCATTTCGCATTTGATGCATGACGTGCGTCTCAAGGTGGTTTTTCAAAACCAGATCTTCGACGCCCGAGAGCGCCTGCTTGATAGCGCTTGATTGGGTGATGATATCTATGCAGTATTTCTCTTCCTCTACCATGTGCATGAGTCCCTGCAGCTGACCCCGAATAATCTTGAGGCGTCGAAGTGTCTTTTTCTTGATAGCTGCTTTCATAGAGCAAGTATACCCCCAGGGGGTATTGCGTCAAGGCATACTATATCACAAAGCAGCTGCTTTAAGTAAGCGGATAACCTCCTCGTCTTCTACTTGATCAAACCGCGCATAATGAGCGCCGACAGCACCGAGAAAATCCTCAGGGGGTTCAAGGACGATAACTTCGTCGGCACCCTCACGATAGAGAGCGTCGATTGATTCAGGAGGCGCCACAGGCACTGCGACGATTAGTTTTTCCGGTTTTTGTTTTTTTACCACGCGCACAGCAAGCCGCATCGTGAGGCCCGTTGCTATACCATCGTCGACGATGATCGCAACCTTCCCCTCGATCTTCAAAGGCCTCCTGCCTTGTCGGTACATCGCTTTGCGCCGCTGCGCCTCTTTTTTTTGCCGCGCAGTCTCAGCTTTTATCCACGCAGGATCTATCATAGCCGCTCCCTCGTCGAGCATAGTCATTCCTTTATCGTCGACAGCACCGAGCGCAAACTCTGAGGAGCCGGGGTGACCGATTTTACGGACGGCAATACTGTCGAGGGGGAGTGAAAGAATGTTTGCTATTTCGTAGCCGAGGACGACTCCACCACGCGGTAAAGCTAAGACGATCGCATCTTTCGATCGAACGCGTCGAAGTTTTTCCGCAAGCTCACGACCTGCGTCCTTCCTATCTACAAACATAGCGTGCGCGTATTATCGCACGGCGAGCGTAGGATTCATCAAACGTGCGAGTTCGGATTGCGTGGCGGGGATTTCTTTGAGTGCAAGCTTACCAACGACACGGATACTGACGTTGCAGACGCCAAGCGCGACGGCAGGATTGGTCGCTTTGCGTGGCTTTTGGTTGACACCGATGAGGACGGTATCTCTCATGTCGAACATGATATCTACTTGATTGCGTTTGCGTTCATGCATGGAATCCGCAATGACGCGGTAGCCGATAAGATGATCCACTGCCTCAAATCCGCAAGAATTACTCTTCTCTGCTGTTTCGAGGGCGATTACGGTCCCAAAGGGCAGGGTTTCGGCGAGGTCGCGGGAGCGGGCAGCGATGACATCGGGATTAGATCGCGCACCGGAAGCGGTGACGTCTGGATTACTATCGGTCTGTTCGGGTACGGCGTTATAGCCGGTAAGCCGGACTGAAATAGTGCTTTCTTCTACGGTGCTTTCCGCGGTAGTCGCGAGAGAGGCTGTGGGAGCAGTCCAGTCGGTCATCCCGGTGCTTGTAGCCCCTGACCAAACGAAAAGCCCTGTAAGGGCTATTGAAGTTATACCTGACATGGAATTTTGTAAGGCAATAAGCCCTACAATTGACATCATAACATTTGTGAAAGGTCTTGTCAAGAGGTGTAATGATCATCCCAACCTCCCGTCATACAACCAGAGACTTCATGAAAACCTTATACAATAGAGGACATAGTGCTTGCTAGGCGCGTAGGATTTACTAATTCATAAGATATTTCAGCGTATGAAAGTACTTCTTATAGAAGACGAAGAAAAGCTGGCAGAAGCGCTCAAACGCGGTCTTGAACTGGAGGGCTATACCACTGATATCATCTCTGACGGGAAAAAAGGGCTCACACGCATCTCACTCCATCGGAATGATTATGACATCGTCATTCTTGATCTTATGCTCCCGTCGATGGATGGGTATGAGATATGTAAGGAAATGCGCGCGCGGGACGTCACGGTGCCTATCCTCGTTCTCACGGCGCGAGCCGAAACTGACACGAAAGTACAATTGCTGCTCTCGGGAGCGGATGATTATCTCGTCAAACCTTTTTCGTTTGCAGAGCTCTCGGCGCGGCTTCAGGCGCTTCTGCGACGACCCTCGGAATCCTTGCCGGAAGTCTTGCGTCTCGGGGATATCGAACTCAATCCTGCAACGCGCCGGGTGATGCACGAAGGGCGCGAACTTCCGCTCACTCTGAAAGAATTCGGATTGCTGGAGTACTTTATGCGCCACCCGAATACGGTCGTAAATCGGGAAGATCTTCTTAGTCATTTATGGGATTTCAATTATGTCGGATTCAGCAACGTCGTCGACGTCCACATTAAAAACCTCCGAAGAAAACTTGATGCGAAAAACGGTGATCGGATATTGGAAACGGTTCGCGGGATTGGTTACCGACTTCGCGCGTAAGTATCGATATGATCCGTTCTTCCGGACGGAGATCAATGTAATACTCCTGCAGATACTCTTCGCAGGCTTTGTGCTCACAGTGATAGCCGTCGTTGCAGCACAATTGTATCGCGATGCGTCTGCGGCGGTTTCTGCGGGCCTTATCGAAGCCTTAACGCCGGATTCCAGTCCCGTTTCGGTAGGAAATTCGGTTCTCTCCGAGATTAACTCTCTGCGTTTGCGCACCATCACTATTGCCGCGGGGGCTATTATTCTCGTGACCTTGGCCTTCACCTTCGTCATTGCGCGTCTTGCTCTCGCTCCGATTCGCAACGCTTTGGAATCGCAGAAACGCTTCATCGGGAACATTGCTCATGAATTGCGCACACCCCTCTCGATTATAAAAACGAACACAGAGGTCAAACTCATGGATCCCACGATAGCTGATGAGGTTCGCGGATTGCACAAAAGTACAGTAGAGGAATTGGACCGCATCTCGGAAATTATTAACAATCTTCTTTCTCTTTCCGCCTCTATCAGGCCAGAGCGATTGGAATTTCGGGACGTGGATCTCGGGATGATCCTCCAGAGTGCGATACAGAAGCTTCGCAGTCTGTCTGATCGAAAGCGTCTTGAGGTTGAAATCCGGACGAGCGAGCGCCGAATTGTATGGGCAAACCCGACAGCAATGGAGCAGATCGTTATGAACATCATTAAAAATTCTATTCTCTATACGCCGCGGGACGGTCGCATTCTCGTCACGGTCGAGCCGGTGTATCCGGATTTTATAGAGTTTTGTGTACAGGATTCAGGGAGCGGTATCGCGCGCAAGGATCTCTTTCACATTTTTGAACCCTATTATCGCGCAGATCCTTCCCGTAACAAACGAAAGGGAGGTGGAGGCGGCTTAGGGCTTACCATCGTGTCTGAGCTGGTGAAGCTTCATAACGGTAAGATCACAGTCCGAAGTGCTGAAGGCCGTGGTACGACCGTGAGTGTTCTTCTCCCGGCAGGTCACGCTCAGATCGGTGCTGCTGAATCAAAAGAAAAATTGCACGATACGGTGAGCGAGATAACTGCGGATTTTTCACATGGCAACGCTCGTCGAGATACGTAACAACGAGAATGGATGTTACCGAAAAGCCGCCCTGAGCTTGTCGATGGGCGGCTTTTCCCGACGCCTTGGTGAAGACGTTTGTTATCAGCTACTGTCCGGTTCGGAAGAAGGTCGGCCACGTGTACTGTACGTTGCCAGAGGTATCTTCAGATTTCACTGCATAGAAGTACATCGTACTTGTTGCAAGTGCGGAGATCGAGAGTGAGTGAGTCAAACTGAACGTAGACTCACTGATCGGCAGACCGCCGACTACTGCAGCCGTTCCGCCGGACCCCTCAAGAAGCGGGAGGAGAGCCATACTGTAGTAGAGAGTTCCTCGAGCCAGCTCGTTGGTTGACCACGAGAACGTGGCACTCGTCGTTGTCGTCGAGACGATGACCGGAGTCATGATCGGAGCGGATACATCTCCTGTTGTCGGCGTACCTGCACCTCCGGCCATCGCGGCGTTCACGGCGGCGAGTGTACGAGGTCCGACGCGGCCGTAGCCCGTCGAGGCCGCGTCTCCCTCACAGACAATGTTTTGTCTACACTGGAAACGTTGCACTGCAGCCGCCGTGAGCGATCCGTAGTAGCCCGTAACCAATCCTTCAGGGTAGAGCGTAGCGTCCGCCGCAAGGAATTGCTGAAGCGACGTTACGTCGCTACCGCGGGAACCGAAGTCCAAAGTGGACGTGATAGTCGCGGCCGCGGCACTCCACGCCCACGTAAGCGCAAAGAGAAGTGCTGCTGAAGAGAGCACGATCCCTGTGCGTGATAGTACATGCTTGTTCATACTCTAGTTGTGTTAATGATTAATTGCTAATCGATTGAGGAAAGCAGTGTGTACCTCCTCACTCTCCTGAAGACGATGTGGCCGCGCACCTCTTACGCTTCTTAAGTTCGACATTACGCGGGCGCAATGAAAAGTAGATGAAGCTAATATAGTTTTTTGATTGAAGCTGTTCATATTCTTTTCAGAGTCACTTTGATACGGTGCTTGCAGGAACGAGTACGAGCGTACTCGTATGTACACAGGACGTCAGCGTTTTTTTACTGTGCGTGCGTTGACGGTCTCTTGATTATTGGCGGTTAGTAGGGTGTCTTATCGCTGTATGGAGTTAATTATGTAAGCCGAGGGGGGTTCTGTCTCATTGCGAGGCCGGCCCCCCTCGGCGCGCATAAGGAAGATTGACAAGCGCGGAGGCCCGTGATAGGCTTCTCGAATCAACCAGCGCTGATCCAGGGAAGCAAGGATCGAACTCCACTCTCAGCATAACTGTCTTGATTTAATCACTCCTATTTACAGCTATGCAAACAGGAACAATCGCCCGTCTCACCGACAAGGGTTTCGGGTTCATCAAGCGCGAGGGGCAGGAAAAAGATCTCTTTTTCCACTCCAACGAGCTCGTCGGCGTAAGCTTTGACGAACTTCGCGAAGGTGACACATTGACTTTCGAAGTCGCCGACAGCCCGAAGGGGCCCAACGCGGTCAAGGTTAGCCGTGCCTAAAACCGAACGGTTTTAACAAAAGCGCCCCACAAGGGGCGCTTTTGTTTTGTGTCTCGCCAAATATACTGAAGGGAAATGATAAAATAAGTAACATGACTCTTATACTCACAAGTTCTGCATTTCGAGACGGCGGCGTTATCCCCGCACGTTTTACTTGTGATGGAGAAGAAGTAAATCCGCCGCTTTCCATATCAGGCGTTCCGGAAGGAACGAAGACGCTTGCGCTCATCATGGACGATCCTGATGTGCCAAAGGCGCTCTTGCCCGACGGTGTATTCGATCACTGGATTCTTTTCAACATCCCTCCGGAGACGCATGAGATTGCAGCAGGGGTGACGGTCGGCATTACAGGCATAAGTGGAGCAGGAAAAAATGAGTACATCGGCCCGTGTCCGCCTGTACAATACGAACCCTCCGAACATCGATACTTCTTTACCCTGTATGCACTTGATACCACATTGCCACTCTTGGTAGGCTCCTCCAAAAGAGAGGTATTTGCAGCGATGCAAGGGCACATGCTTGCGCGCGCCGAATTGATGGGGAAATACAAACGGCCCTAATATGGCTACGCTGCTTGTCAGGGTAAAAGTGTGGGCGGATGCGGGGGAGGAACATTTTGGAAAAGGGGAGAAAGGCGGATATGAGGCGTTTGTAAGGGAGCCTCCGGTGGATAATCGGGCGAACAAGCGCGTGTGCGCTCTCGTCGCGCGGCATTTCAAGGTTTCTGTTTCTGCGGTACAAATCGTTTCGGGACATCATGCTCGCGGAAAGATTTTGAGTGTGCGACAATAGAAAGATGGATATACGAATAAAAACTACTGATTACGAAATTACTCCCGAAGTATCTTCGTATCTGCATGAGCGTATTGCCACGCTTGAGAAGTTTCTCGCAGGGGAAATACATGTTGTGCGCTGTGAGGTGGAGGTAGGCCGCGACGCCGGCCGTCCGCGACACGGTGCGAATATATGGTTTGCAGAAATTCGAGTCATGCAGCCCGGCATGAAGGCGGTATATGCGCGTAACAACGCAGCGTCGGTGAACGCTGCCATCGACGATGTGAAGGAAGAGGTGGAACGTCAACTTCTTCGGGATAAGAAATTGCACACGCGCGTATTGCGCAAAACTGGTGCGTCCGTGAAGCGCTGGATGCGATTCGGCGAGCGCTTCGGCGACGATTGACAGAAGCGCACCTTGTACGTATGGTGCTGTCACGGGCTTGAAGCCTGCATGTACTAAAACAACTGAAAGGGTATTCCGATGCGTATGCTGCTCGTTGAAGCCGATTCGAAGATGGCCCTGAGCCTCCAGCTTCTGTGGACGAGTGAGGATGTCGTCGTCGATATGACCGACCTCGGCCAAGATGCCCTGGAAATCGGCAAGCTCTACGACTACGACATCATCGTGCTCGACCTGCTGCTCCCGGACATCGACGGCTACGAGGTCCTCCGTCGGCTGCGCGCGGCAAAGGTGTCAACGCCAGTCCTCGTCCTGTCGGCGCATCACGAGGTCAACGAAGCGGTCAAGTGCTTCGCCTTTGGCGCCGACGACTACGTGGTCAAACCGTTCGACAAGGCCGAGCTGATCGCCCGCATCCACGCCATCATCCGCCGCTCCAACGGCCATTCGGAATCGGTGATCCGCACCGGCGCCCTGGCGGTGAACCTCGACGCGCACACCGTCGAGGTGGCCGGCAAGCCGCTCCATCTCACCGGCAAGGAATACGGCATTCTAGAGCTCCTCAGCCTGCGCAAGGGCACGACGCTGACCAAGGAGATGTTCCTCAACCATCTCTACGGCGGCATCGACGAGCCGGAGGCGAAGATCGTCGACGTGTTCGTCTGCAAGCTGCGCAAGAAGCTGGCGGCGGCGAACGGCGGCGAGACATTCGTCGAGACTGTCTGGGGCCGCGGTTACGTGCTGCGCGATCCGCAGGCAACGGAGGCCGAGCATCACCCGTACGTCCTCGGTGTGCCGGTCGGTCGCGATGACGACCTGCCGCTCCTTCGGATCGCTCTCGTTGACGAGGCCGATTGACCATGGCGGGGAAGAACGGGGAACTAACCCTGGAAGACCTCCCTCCAGCGGGCGCAACCACCCGCTGGATTCCGGGCCGAAAGGCCCTCGTCGTGGAGGGCGTGCGGGCCGGGCTACTCACCGTCAAGGAGGCCTGCGCGCGCTGGGCCCTCTCGGAGGAAGAGTTCCGCTCTTAGGAGCGGCTCTACGACGAGTATGGTTTGAAAGGTTTGCGGGTGACGAAAATAAACGTCTACCGCGACCGCAAAAAGAAGGGCGATCCTCAAGAGGGGTGATGTCCTACAAGTGTCCGACTGCCACGGGGCCGCCCCTCAAAGACGAGGAGCGGCCCGACTTTTATGATGCACGTGCGTTGAATGGTTGAGCGCCGGAACGCAGAAATTCTTCGTATCCCATTTCACGTTTGCCCTCTGGTTTTACGGTGTCAATGACGAGTTTGCTTGCCCTGAGCGATTTATCCTGAGCTCTGTCGAAGGGAGTCGAAGGGTTTCCTTCAATGTGCGCGTCGAGAATTCCAACGCGGATTTTTTTGCCGGCACGTTCAAAAAAGGTATATGTGCCTGGCCAGCCCTCGAGCGCGCGGATTTTTAAGAGGTTCTGATACGCATCAGCGCGCAGGTCCAAGAGGCCGTCTTCTTTTTTGAATGCATGGCAATAGGTCGCGAGATCGTCGTTTTGCGGCCGCGCCTCGATTTCGCCTGCGAGCCACGCGGGAAGAATCGTTGCGAGTAATGTGCCGCCTTCTCGGGCGAGCAGCTCATCGAGGGCGCGGCCGCGCGGAGGCCACTCCGGTATCGCGACTTTTTTTTGCGCGATGATGGGGCCGTGGTCCAGTTCGTTGTCGAGCAGCATAATAGAAACGCCCGTTTCTTTTTGGTCATTCAGTATTGCCGAGCGAATGGGAGAGGGACCGCGTAAACTCGGTAAAAGCGAAGGGTGAACATTCACAACGCCGCGGCGGGGCATAGCGAGAAGTTCTTCAGGAATTTTCCTTCCATATGAGGCGACAAGAAAGAAATCCCACTTCGATTTTCGAAGCTCCTCGGTAAGGTCCGGAGTGATTGGTGCGGACTCTACGATCTTCGCGGGAACATACCCCTCTCGTTCAAGTTCCCTCAACACCGAATCTTTCAAAGGCGCGGTACCAAAAAAAATGAAACGGGTATCAGCTGCGTTTTTCTTCTGATTCGTCATATATTTTTGTCGCTTTGTCGGTATAGAGAATGCCATTCAAGTGATCCATTTCATGCTGGAATACGTGTGCGAGAAATCCCGAAGCTCCGCGCGTAAAGAGTTTGCCTGTTTCATCATGCGCGCGGATGCTTGCCTTCTCCGCGCGTACGACGATGCCCCACTTTCCGCGAATAGAAAGGCAACCCTCGTGTTTGCCCTTTTTCGCCCGTGACGTTTTCAGTATCACAGGGTTGATATAGACCTGATCCCTCGACTCCGCTCCCGTTCGAGGGCCTGAGCCAGGCCCCTCAGGGCCAGTCGAATGGCGGGATACATCGATAGATGAGTCGTTATGTTCGTAGTCACTCCTTGGATGCCGCGGCGACTTGTCCTGAGCTTGTCGAAGGAGCGCGCGGCCGGAAACGATGAAAAGGCGGATAGGCTCTCCGACTTGCGGCGCGGCAAGTGCAACGCCGTACTCCTCCTTTGCGAGGAGCGCTTTCATATCCGTGATCAATTTCTTAATGCGTGGACTCTTGATATCCCGCAAAAGTATGTCTTTGGAAATATCCCGCAGCACGGGATTCTTGTTTTCGGGCAACATGGTATGCATCAGGAAAACTATAGCTTGAGATCATCAACATATAAAGTGAAAGGGGAGGAGACTTTCACTGAGAAGCGGCAGCTCAGTGTGCTGTCGGACAGCACGTCTCCCCCCCCGCACTCAGCGACGACCTTTCTACATGTAGGGCCGTCGGGTGCTACCGGGTGGCGTGTGATCACCCGGGTTCAATCCGGTGTCAAATGTATCAGAAACGAGACACGATGTACAATACGGAGATGAATCCCGTTAGAGATGAAAAAAGTTGGTATACCTACATCCTCAAGAGTTTGAAGGATGGAGAGACATACACTGGTTCCACAAACGATCTACGGAAGCGTTTCAAGCAACACAATGACGGCGTGGCTAGCTCGACAAAAGGACGAAGACCGTTCGAGTTGATATATTACGAAATGTGCAGAGATGAAGGTGATGCACGGTCGAGAGAATTATTTCTTAAATCGGGTATGGGTAAGCGCTACCTCAAGAATCGCTTGAAACGCTTCCTATCTCTAACGGGATGAAGCACATTGGAGCACACCTGAAGCGATCGGCGAGTCGGGCTCGGGTAACTGAGAGGGGCGAGTTTATGGAATATTTTTGCGCAGAGCTCAATCGGGCTCGCAGGCGTGACGGATTGCCGCCGATTACGATGGGTCGGATGGGAAAGATCCTGGAGAGGATACCGACCAAGGATCTCTACTACCTCAAGCGCGTCTGCGACGATGCGAGCAATTTTTCAAAGAAATTTTGGTATATGTTAAACCCAGAGAAGTATGAAAAAGGCAAAAAGCGTTAGAATTTCATACGCTATACGAGATACCAAATACGATATACAATCTCTATCCTATGGCCTTTTCTTTTTCACCAAAACTCGGCATTGATCTTGGCACGACGACGGTGCTTGTCTTCGTCCCCGGGAAGGGCGTGGTATTGAATGAGCCTTCTGTCGTAGCCGTCTCTCAGAGAAACAACAAAATTCTTGCAATAGGCAATGAGGCCAAGGAAATGATCGGGCGCACGCCCGGCGAAATCATCGCGTACCGACCCATGAAAGATGGTGTGATCGCAGACTATCGGGTGACGGAAGCCATGCTCCGTTATTACATCAGGAAAGCGCTTGGGCGATGGAATCTCTTTAAGCCCTCGGTGATGGTATCGGTCCCGGCAGGGGTAACCTCCACAGAGCGACGCGCTGTCATTGAAGCAGCGACAAAAGCCGGCGCGCGGGAAGCATATGTCATTAAAGAGCCGATTCTTGCGGCAATCGGCGCGGGCATTCCCATTCACGAAGCGCGCGGACACATGATCGTCGACATTGGCGGAGGGACGACGGACGTCGCGGTGATTTCTCTTGGCGGGATCGTCGCTTCTACCTCTGTAAAATGCGCAGGCAATGCGATTGATAATGCGATTACTGATCACATCAAAAAAACAGCGAACCTCGGCATCGGAGAGAAAATGGCGGAGGAGGTGAAAATTCAAATTGGCTCTGCGGTGCCAGTGGATCAGGAACTTACGATGGTCGTAAAAGGGCGCGACCATCTCACGGGCTTACCGCGCTCAATCGAGCTCGGCACTAACGAAGTTGTACGCGCGGTCGGTAAAGAATTGCGCATAATGATAAATGCAATTAAGGAAGTACTGCAGGATACGCCGCCTGAATTGGCAGCGGATATCATCGATAACGGCATCATCATGACTGGCGGCTCCTCACTCTTGCGCAATCTCCCTGAGCTTGTCTTTCGCCGCACGGGCGTCAAAGCTCAGGTCGCGAAGGATGCGCCGTTTTGTGTCGCCAAAGGCACGGGTGAGGCCCTCAAGCATCTCGACACCTACAAAAAAGCGATTATTACCAAGCGCTAAACCGCGATTTCGCCATTTTTCCACCTGTTATCCACTATTCCGACGAGCTTTCTGAAACGATTGCTTCATGACGCATAGTATCGTACGGGTGAGGTAATTATAAGCATTATTTTTATAGTCTTTTATGATTCCTTCCTCTACTCGGCGGTTGTTTGCATCACCTGTTCGGATGGGTGTTTTAATTGTGGTAACCACGGTATTTCTCTTTACGGTGGGTGGTTTTCTTTCTCCGATGTCAACGGTACAGGCAGCCAATTCTAATTCAGTAGATTTTGAGCGCGATAGTTCTCACTATATGACTGCCTCCGATTCCACCTCACTATCTGTAACCGGTGATATGACTCTTGAGGCCTGGGTGAAGTTTGAGAGCATTCCGCCGTATGACAGCGCTGAAATGGTCATTGCATCGAAGTTTGATTCAGGTTCCGATAAGCGATCGTTCATCTTTAGCCAGCGAAATAACGGCGGCTCGCAATATCTGTCGTTTATCGCGAGTTCCGCCGGTACCGGTGGTACTGTGAAGGATGTTGCATGGACTCCCTCGACCGGGACATGGTACCACGTTGCGGCTGTTTACACGGCCTCGTCCGGTTCCGTCTCATTTTACGTAAATGGCGTCCAGCAGGGCAGTACCCAAACAGGATTACCGACATCTATTCATGACAACGATGCAGCCTTTACGGTCGGCGGTTCCGGCACTGATGGAGGGTATTTCGACGGAAAAATCGACGACCTACGGATATGGAATATCGTGCGCACTGCCCAGGAAATTCTCGACGACAAATCGAGAGAGTTGTATGGAAATGAAGTGGGGCTTGTGGGGTATTGGAAACTTAACGCGGACTCCGGTCTCGATTCGACAGCGAACGGCAATACTCTGAGCGGAGTTAATTCTCCTGTCGATTCGTTAGACACGGCCTTTCCGGGAGTAACTGAAACACTGAAAGTACGTAAAAGCGCAAATGAATCCGTATCGGATGCGACGAGCGGCATTACACTTCAGAATGATGACGCGCTTAAGCTTAGTCTCCTCGCGAATAAGACCTATATCATTGACGGTGTTCTTTTCGCTTCTTCCACGAGCGCAACGCCGGATATTAAAATAGCATTCTTTGGCCCGACCGATTCAATTATCACGATTGGGTATACCAATGATGTGAATGAAGCCGTACTGTTCTCTGGTGCGACAAGTACGAGAATTCAACTGCCGGCAAACACGCCAACATCGATTCACATCAAGGGCACGATCACGACAGGAGGATATTCCGGAGACCTCCAATTGAAGTGGGCACAGGTCAGCGGGGATAATGACGCAACTACCGTGATGCGGGGGAGCTACTTAAGAGCGGACGGCATCTGATTCCGCATCGGCGAAACACCTCGATACCTATAAGAAAGCGATCATTATGAAGCGTTAGAATTTGTTTGAAAACCTCTACTCGCGGGGCATTCTTCCGACAGTCACTGTCTGGCACTGGTGTGCCAGCGCTGCCTCTCGTCGTCCGAGGCCGGCAGACGACGCGCTGCAAGACACTGTCGAAAGAATACCCCGCTTCGCAACAGGCAAACAGTTTTCAAACAAGCTCTAATTACACTTTCGGCGGCTGGTTCTTCTGCAAGCGTTCGATGTCTTCCATCAATTTTCCTAAATCTGCTTGGATCGTTGCGAGCGTCTTTTGCTGATCGAGCTTGCGCTTTTCCTCCGCCGCCTCTTCGCCCTTTTCTTCCTCCGTCATCTCTTCAACTTCTTCACTGATTTCTTCCACATCCTCTTGCAGCTCTCCGATGTCTTCCTGCATTTCCTCGATGTCTTCACCTACTTCCTCAATTGACTCGGTAGTGAAATTGATTGTCATCTGAATGAATATCGCGAGGTATATTGCCTCGAGGGAAACAATGGTGGTGAGAACAAGAAGCATTCGGTCTAAATGCAACCAGCCGGTGAGAACAGCGATGAAGCTACCCGCAAAGAGAAGGGTATGGATGACGATCGACGCGGGCGAGCCGATGAGATTGGTAAGTTTGGTAGCTATTTTTCGGACGGGCTCTTTACCTGGCATGCGCGACAGTATAGCTCATGAGAGAGATTGGTATACTGTAAGAATGGCATTGGTGGGGAATACTCATATTGTACGAGGAAGCGCAGAGGACATTGCTGGTCTCGTCTCGCTTTTGAAGAAAGAGGGAATCGAAACGCGAGGGAATCCCGATGTGTATATGCGCGAGTATCAGCGTTTTGGGATAGAGGAGGCGCGCTCTCTTCGAGAGCGCGCCTCACTGCGTCCGGTCGGAGATCGCCGGATGTTTATTATTGCCACTTCGGGAATGACAAACGAGGCCCAGAACGCTCTTTTAAAAACTCTTGAAGAACCAGCAGCGAATGCGATGTTCTTTTTTATTGTTCCCTCGCCCCATATACTCCTCCCAACGCTTCGCTCACGCGCACAGATGCTCACACTTACCGATGTACATGCTACAGACGACATAGTGGATGGAAAAGCATTTCTCGCGGCCACGTCGCAAAAGCGGCTGGATATGCTAAAGCCGCTTCTTGAGAAGGATGATGACGACCCCGAAGCAGACGCTCCGCGTCGCAACGGGGCAGGTAAGCGCGACATAGGGAACATCATTGCCTTTTTGTCATCGTTGGAGAAAACTCTCGATAAGAACCCTGATGGGTTACGGGTCGTGTATCGCGCGCGGAAATATATAGGCGATAAGGGAGCTTTGGTGAAGCCTTTACTTGAGCAGGTGGCACTCTTGGTGCCCCGTGTATAATACGGGAATGGCAAATTACGATTTCAAAACATTTGACAATAAAGTTTCGGGAGCAGCTGAATGGCTCTCTCGTGAGTATCGTGGTCTTCGCACGGGGCGTGCGGCTCCGGCTATCCTCGATAGCGTACAAGTTTCCGCCTATGGCTCGAACGTGCCTTTGAAGCAAGTGGGCAATGTATCTATCGAAGATGCACGCACGCTTCGGGTAAGCGCATACGATGCGGGACTCCTCAAAGACATTGAACGCGCAATTTCCGCAGCGAATCTCGGCGTTGGCACCTCGTCAGACGGAGCGAGTGTCCGTGTCACCTTTCCCGAGCTTACTTCTGAGCGCCGAGAACAGCTCGTGAAGCTGGCCAAGGGAAAGTTAGAAGAAGCACGCACCACGATCCGCCTTGCACGCGATGAGGCATGGAAAGAAATTCAAGCAAAAGAGAAAGAGGGAACGCTGACCGAAGATGATAAATTCTCACTCAAAGAAGAATTGCAGAAGCGCGTGGACAACGGTAACGAAGAATTGGAAAAGATGTTTGATTCAAAGGAAAAGGAGATGAATTCATAATCTTCATGCTAACGGTTCTATTGGTCGTCGGTATACTCGTGCTTCTTATTGTGGCGCATGAGTTGGGGCATTTTTTTGTTGCAAAGATTTTCCGCGTCCGTGTGGAAGAATTCGGGATCGGATATCCGCCGCGGGCCCTGAGGTTCGGCAAGATTGGGGACACGGAATACACATTCAACTGGATTCCTTTCGGAGGGTTCGTGCGGCTTTTTGGCGATGTGGGAGAGAAAAAGCATGGACGGGGGAGTTATGTCGATGCACCGCGCGGCGTGCAGGCGGCGATTCTCGTTGCGGGAGTTTTAATGAACGTCGTCGTAGCGTGGGGCTTGTTTGCTACAGCACTTCACATCGGCGTTCCGCGCGTTGTCGAAGCGCCCATTCCGAATCAACCGACTCGTCTCATTGTCGCGCATATCGTGCCCTCATCACCCGCGGATCACGCTGGGTTGCATTCGGGCGACGAAATTATCGACGTCGTGGGAGACGAGGATGAGAGGCCAAAACTTCTCCCCAGCGCCGTTGTCGATTTTGTGAAGGGGCGCGGGGGAGAGCCGATACGCATCACCTATATCCAGGATGACGAAACGAAAACCACTTCTATTATTCCGGCAAATGCAGTCCTGCCGAACGCCGCAGGCCAACCTGCGCTTGGAATCGCGCTTGCGCTCGTCGCGAACGTCTCACTGCCGTGGAATGAAGCAGCGATTGCTGCGTTCCATCAAACGGGAAGCTCGTTTACTATGGTTCTCGATGATTTGAAAAGTCTCGTAGGAGGAGCGGTCCGCGGCGATGCGGATGTTTCCGAACTCGTGGGGCCGGTGGGTATCGTGAGTTATGTGGGGCAGGCTTCGCAGAATGGCTGGGGAACGGTGCTTTTGCTCGCAGCCGTTATTTCCATCAATCTCGCGATAATCAACCTCATTCCGATCCCCGCCTTGGATGGCGGCCGCCTCGCGGTTTTAGCAATTGAAGGCACTATGCGTCGAAACGCGCCGCGCGTCCTCTTGCAGCTTCTCAACACAATCGGCATCGGACTGATTATTCTTCTCATGATTGTAGTGACCTATAACGACATCGGTCGGCTTCTTTTTTAGGACAGTTTTGCAAACTACTGTTTCAGAGTACAATGCGCACTACAAACGTATGCGCCAATCATTACTCTTTACCAAAACACGTCGCGAGGCGCCGAAAGATGAGGTGGCAAAGAATGCGCAGCTGCTTATCCGTGCTGGCTTCATACATAAAGAGATGGCGGGTGTGTATGCGTATTTACCGCTTGGCCTCCGTGTCTTCAACAATATCGTGCAAGTCATCCGCGAAGAGATGAATGCGATCGGTGGGCAAGAGGTGACTTTAACCGCTCTTCAAACCCCAGAGCTTTGGTCAAAAACAGGTCGCTGGGACGATGATGCGATTGATGTGTGGTTCAAAACAAAAAACAAACAAGGAACCGATTGGGGTCTTGCACCGACGCACGAAGAGCCGCTGACGGCACTCATGACAGAATACGTTTCTTCGTACAAAGATTTGCCCCGCTCCGTCTACCAATTTCAGACAAAGTTCCGAAATGAGCTGCGGGCAAAGAGCGGCATCATGCGCACACGCGAATTTGTGATGAAGGATTTGTATTCGTTTAGCCGCACCGAAGAAGAGTTCCGGGAGTTTTACGAAGAAGCAGCAGCGGCATACATAAAAATTTTCGCCCGTATGGGTATTGGGGAGAAAACCTTTCGCACGTTTGCCTCTGGCGGATCATTCTCCACATTCAGCGACGAATTCCAAACGGTCTGTGACACGGGGGAAGACACGATTTATGTGCATCGAGCGAAGAAAATCGGCATCAATAAGGAAGTCTATACTAAAGAAGTTTTGGCAGAACTGGGGATTTCTAAAGATGAGCTCGAAGAAGTAAAAGCAATAGAAGTCGGCAACATCTTCCCCCTAGGCACGCGATTTTCTGACGCACTCGGCTTGAAATTCAAAGACGAAGAGGGTACGCAGCGACCGGTTATTATGGGCAGCTACGGCATTGGACCGGGCCGATTGATGGGCACGATTGTCGAGCTTTTGAGCGACGAGAAGGGAATTGTGTGGCCCAAAGAGGTTGCGCCATTTCCAGCTCACCTCATCGCAATTTCAGCGAATAATGCTGACGTCACGGGAGAAGCGGATCGTCTCTATGAATTGCTCCGAGACAGTGGAATCGAAGTCTTGTATGACGATCGCGATGTGCGAGCGGGAGAGAAATTCGCCGATTCGGATTTAATCGGAATTCCAACGCGAATCGTTGTCTCTGAAAAAACAATGTCGGCGGGCGGGATTGAAATGATCACGCGAAATGACGGAAAGACCACCTTTGTGCCCGATAACGAAATCGTTGAGCGTCTCAAAAGGTAACTATGGGTGGGCTACTGAAAACATTCCGCAGATACAAAGACTCTATCCTTGGTCTTTTCTCGAATGACATTGGAATTGATTTGGGCACGGCGAACACGCTCGTGTACGTGAAGGGGCGGGGGATTGTGATCAATGAACCTTCGATTGTGGCGGTGAATCAAAAGACGGGGAAAGTAGTGGCTGTCGGTTCGCAAGCCCGGGAGATGATCGGGCGCACGCCTGCGCACATCAGTGCTGTGCAGCCGGTCATCGACGGCGTTATCTCTGATTTCGAAATCACCTCCGAGATGCTCGCATACCTTATCGGGAAAGCGCAGGCGAAACACTCGAAATTTTTGGGTCCACGGGTTGTGGTCGGAGTCCCTTCGGGCATCACCTCGGTTGAAATCCGTGCGGTGCGCGATGCGGCGCGCGCGGCGGGCGCGCGCGAAGTCCATATTATCGAAGAGCCGATGGCGGCCGCAATTGGAATAGAGCTGCCGATTCACGAGCCGCGCGGCACCATGGTTATTGATATTGGCGGGGGAACGACTGACATCGGAATCATTTCACTCGGGAGTCTGGTAAACGCACGGAATGTCCGTATTGCAGGAGATAAATTCAACATGGATATCGTGGGTCACGTGCGCAACGAATTCAAAATGTTGATTGGTGAGAAAAGTGCAGAGGAAACGAAAATCGCAGTAGCTTCGGTGGCGCCAGGAAGAATGCCCTTGGAGATTCTCGTGCGGGGTAGGGATTTGGTCACGGGGCTTCCACGAGAAATGCGCATCACTGATCAGGACGTGCAAAATGCAATTGGCCATTCGATAGAGGAATTGGTGGAATCGGTAAAGGCGGTATTGGAAACGACACAGCCGGAAATTGTCTCTGATATCATGCAGCGCGGCATTTATCTTGCCGGAGGCGGTGCCCTCATCCGGGGAATTCCCGACTTTTTAAGTAACGCGCTCGGGGTCACCGTTATTCTTACACCGGACCCACTAACCGCCGTCGTGCGTGGTACCGCAATTGTTTTGAATGATATGGATCGCTATCGCGATGCACTTTTGAAGAGCGATGACGAGCTTGTGCCAACCGAATAAGGTTCGGAGTGCGGATGTGCTATGAAAGACTCGTTCTCCTATCAATCGCGCTCTCCCTCCCGTGGCCGAAATTCACTGCTCCTCTGCACGCTTGTAGTCATTTCCATTCTCGGTATCGATATACTCTTCCACGGGGCGATTCGAAATCAGGTACGCGAAGGCGTTGCCGTATTTAATGGATGGGCAGGGCAGGCGGCACATGTTCTCCAGAATAGTTTCTTTTCGTCGCGCGTCTCAGAAACCCAGGCGAATGCAGAGAAATTAAAACAAACAGAGCGAGCCGCTGCGTACGAGGCCGTGAAGCTGGAAAATGAAGAACTTCGCGCACTACTGAATGTCGTCCGAACGAATGATCCCGATACCGGAGGGGTAACGGCACCGATTGTTTCTTCCGTGCATGCATCTCCCTACGGGACCTTCTTGATAGGAGCGGGATCTGCAGATGGAATTGCCGCGGGCAGCGTAGTTCTCTCGAGCACCGGATTTGCAATAGGCGTCGTGGGGAATCCCGGCCTTCATACATCCATTGTCATAGAAATATTTGCTCCAGGAGCGTCGACTGAAGTTATTGTGCACGGTGCCGCGGGAATCGCCCATGGCTTTGGCGGAGGGAATGCACGCATGCAAATCCCGCGAGGCGTCATGATCGAAGTCGGGGATTCGGTACGAGCGCCTGCTTTGAGCCAAAGGCCAGTCGGGATTGTGGGAGAAATTGCCTCAAGCTCTGCAAGCGCAACGCAGGATTTGTATGTGCACCTGCCAGTCTCGCCCGCATCCCTCTCATTTGTCTATGTCGTACCCAATAAGTAACTTTCGTTTCTTTTTGGTCTTGATTGCTCTCTCGAGCGCGCTCTTCGCGTGGTGGTGGATACCGCTCGTGTGCATGATCATACTTTCGCTTCGCTATTCTTCATGGGAAGTTCCGATACTCGGTCTCCTTATTGATGTCCTCTGGCTTCCCACGGAAGGAATATCATTGCCACTTTTTACGATTCTCGGAATAGTACTCGTATGGATCTTTATGCCACTGCGACGTCAATTCCTGAGGTGATTTGACCTGCCCATGCACTAAAAATGGCATTCTGATTTTTTGCGCCGCCGCGGATAAACCTTTTGTGTCGAGCGGCGTGATGCCATTTTTCTAGTTGCGGGGTATAGTGAGAGAATGACTCGCTGGTTCCGTACTAAAAGGGCCCATGAAATAGCGCCGGACGAGATTTTTCTCGACTCTTCGAATTTACCGCTTCATGAGACGAGCCAATTTGAAGGTCGCGTCGTCTCTCGGCTCTCGCGGAGCGCCCCCCGCTGGGTCGGGCTCGCGTTTTTCTTGATTGTGCTTGTCTTTGGTGTTCGTGTATTCAGCCTTGAAATATTGAAAGGAGAGACATATGCCCACATCTCGCGTGAAAATACACTCGAGCGATCGATTCTCTTCACTACACGCGGTCTCATTATGGATAGGACGGGCACAAAGCTCGCGTGGAATGAAATAAGCGCAGATGCAGCATCCTCGACCTTTTTTGCGTTACGAAAATATACGAGCGCACCCGGGCTCGCGCATCTCTTGGGATTCATTCAATACCCAAAAGCAGACAAAAGTGGCGTATGGTGGCGCGAGGAATATGCAGGCATGTCCGGCAGCGAATTGGCTTTTAATGATCTCGTGAGAGGAGCAAATGGGAATCGCATGGTGGAAAGGGACGCGCTGGGGGTATTACAGCGAGAAAACATCGTCACTCCTGTGATACATGGTAAAGACCTTGTACTCTCTGTTGATGCAAAGGTGCAGAGCACATTGTATACAATGCTTTCTGCGCACGCGAAGGCGCAGCGGTTTGAAGGAGGAGCGGCTGTCATCATGGATGTGCACACAGGCGAGATTCTTGCACTCACCAGTTTTCCGGAATACGACAATCAGGCGCAGACTGATGGTATAGGATCAGCCATACGCGCAGCATCAGAAAATCCGCAGAAGCCCCTTTTAAACAGAGCGATCAGCGGACTCTACGTGCCTGGATCTATTGTGAAGCCTATCTTCGCCGCTGCAGCCTTGAATGAAGGTATTATTACTCCCGAAAAAGAAATTCTCTCGACAGGAGCGATTTCTGTCCCAAATCCGTACGATCCAGACAAGCCAACGATCTTCCGTGATTGGACAGTGCACGGCCTCGTCGATATGCGCACAGCGCTTGCTGTCTCATCAGACGAATATTTTTATACGATCGGCGGAGGGTATGAATCGCAGAAGGGTTTGGGAATTGAAAAACTCGATGAATATGCCCGGCGCTTTGGTCTCTCACAGCCGACGGGAATCGCGCTTCGGGGGGAGGCAGAAGGCGTCATTCCAACTCCGGAGTGGAAGGTGGAAGTTTTCGGTCCCGACGACCCATGGCGAATCGGAAATACGTACCACACAGCAATTGGTCAGTATGGTTTTCAAATTACACCTCTTCAGGCGGTTGTCTTTACGGCGGCGATTGCAAACGGCGGCAAAGTTTTGGTTCCGAAGCTTGTCGCAAGTTCCACGACGGAATTCAAAAGTGTACATATTCCCGATTCCCACCTTCAAGTCGTTCGGGAAGGCATGCGCCTCGCAGTTACGTCGAAGCGGAGTGACGCAACCGTAAAAGTTCTCAATATGTCTGGAATGCAGATTGCAGCGAAGACAGGTACGGCGCAATTAGGTTTGAAAAATGAGCGGATGAATTCGTGGTCGGTCGGTTTCTGGCCGAGCGATCATCCGCGCTATGCGTATGCGGTTGTCCTAGAACATGCGCCCGCGGGCACGCTCTCCGGCGCAGCACCAGGGCTTCGGCCATTTTTCGAATGGCTTGCGGCAAATCATCCCGAATACATCGAATAAGCCAGCTAATTGATGACCTTATTTCTCCATGCTATGGTGCGAAAGTCCTGAATGTTCTTAGGATGTTCTTTCCGATTGTCCTTTGATAACTGAGTGCCTGCCCATCTAAATTTGGAAAACTGCGAGGAGTGCAACATGGAGGTAATCCACAAGTCGAACGGCGTCGTGGCCCGGGTACTGATCGAATCCTACAACCTGATCACGGACCAGTCGATCGTGGCCGATGAGATCAGGTTGGTGTCCCTCAGTGGGGGAGCGGGGTTCATCATCTTCTATCGTGGTGACGAGCCGATCACGTTTTCCCCCCGTGGACCTTGCAAGCAGATGCTCGATCTCATCGAGCACGTGAGGCGCCAATGCAAGGAGTAACGATTCCCCGATGACCGCCGCGGCTGAGCCGCGGCGGTCAGCCTGTTCCAATATTTCGAGCGAATAATGTGTGAATGAAAAATAGCTCATGGAACAGTGAGTCAGCATCGGCGGTACTGGGGATAGCGGGCAGAGCTTGAGTTGTTGCGAGATTAATATCCTGTATAATGCGCGGCGCCTGGCCAATATATGAGTCAAGAACCGAACTATTTGAGTAAAGAGAAATTTGACGAGCTCACGACAGAGCTCGAACACATGAAGACCGTTCGTCGGCGCGAAATCGCAGAGCAATTGGAATACGCTCGTTCGCTTGGCGACCTTTCTGAAAATGCGGAGTATGAAGAAGCGCGGAATTTGCAGGCGGCGACCGAAGATCGCATCCGTGTGATCGAGGAGCAGCTTTCGCATGCGCGAATCATCGAGCATCCGAAGGGCAATGTCGTCTCGCTGGGGAGCGTCGTCACTATCCAAAAACAAGGCGAGAAAGAAGAGCACTCTTATGAGATTGTAGGTTCTGCCGAAGCGAATATGCAGGAACACAAGATTTCCCACCTCTCGCCCTTAGGCTCTGCCCTTATGGACAAGAAGCGTGGAGAGATGTTCACATTCGATACCCCCAAGGGCGCCCAGAAATATAAAATTGTGAATATCAAATAATCAGAAAGTGTTAGTATTCACTCAAATGAATACTCCTTCCTACATCGAAACAGCACATGATCTCGCCAAGAAAGCGGGGGAGATCATGCGCAAGAATTTTATAGCGGGAATGAAAAAGGAGTGGAAGGATGAGCGCTCACCTGTGACCGAAACTGACCTTGCGATCAATGATCTTATTTTGAAAGAAGTAAAAGAGCGGTACCCCGACCATAGCATTCTTGCTGAAGAGGGAAGTGATCACGATGAATCGCACGAATACGTATGGATCTGCGACCCGGTAGACGGCACGCACAACTTTTCACATGGGCTTCCTACTGCCACTTTCGCCCTCGCTTTAATGCGCGATCATCAGCCTATACTCGGCGTTATCCTTGACCCGTTTGAAGACCGCCTGTATTCCGCTGAAAAGGGAAAGGGAGCCTTCCTCAATGGCACACCGATGTACGTATCTTCTGCGTCTTCTGTAAAGAAGACGCTCATCGGCATAGGCAAGTCGCGGGATATTAAAAATCTTTTTCCCGTCATGGATGCGCTTTACCAAAAGGGTGTCTCAATGATCACCGGTCTTTCGATCCACTATTTTTCCTCCCTTGTTGCTTCGGGCGAATTCTCTGCTAGCATTTTCGGAGGCTCTTCCGCGCACGATATGACGCCCGCGAAGATAATCATCGAAGAAGCGGGAGGACGCGTCACGGATATATACGGCAATACACCAACGCGTTTCGATCGCGCGATGTCGGGCCAAGTATGCAGCAACGGCCTCGTGCATGACGAGATTCTGAAGGTACTCACTGTAGGCCCTGATCTTAAAAAGATTGAGGCGGAATAATTAATATAATTTTTTACATATGAACGCAGAAACTTTGAAGAAGACAGCACAACAGATGGTTGCTTCGGGGAAGGGGATTCTTGCGGCCGATGAGAGCAGCGGCACGATCGAGAAGCGATTCACAAAAATCAATCTCCCTTCCACGGAGGATAATCGGAGGGCGTATCGCGAGATGATTATTACAACACCGGGACTGGGCGAGCATATCTCGGGCATAATTCTGTACGACGAAACAATCCGGCAAAGTGCAGCGAACGGAACCCCATTCGTCAAGATTCTTCAAAGTTCCGGAGTATTGCCCGGTATCAAAGTTGACCAAGGAACGAAGGACATGGATGGGTCTCCGAATGAGAAAGTGACGAAAGGACTCGACGGGCTTCCGGAGCGTCTCAAAGAATACGCTGCAATGGGTGCCAAATTCGCAAAGTGGCGTGCGGTCATCACGATTGAAGGCGAGGCGTTGCCGACTGACGCAAACATCCGCCAAAACGCGAAAGATTTGGCCGCATACGCAAAAATGTGCCAGGAAGCCGATATCGTACCGATGGTAGAGCCAGAGGTGTTGATGGACGGTTCTCACACCATGGAGCGCTGCCGAGAGGTGAGCGAGCGCACACTTACCGCCTTGTTTGAGGAGCTGAAGAATGCAGGTGTATTGATCGAGGGCACGATATTGAAAACAAACATGGTTGTTCCTGGAAAAGAAAGTGGCGAAAAGAAAACCGCGGATGAAGTCGCTGAAGCAACCCTCGGCGTATTCAGAAAAGTGCTTCCGGATACTTTGCCCGGCCAAACCTTTCTTTCGGGCGGACAGAGTGAATTAGAGGCAACGGAGCATCTGAACGCCATGAATAAACGCGGACCCTTCCCGTGGAAGCTCTCATTCTCCTACGGCCGCGCGCTCCAGGATTCCGCACTAAAGAAGTGGGCGGGCAATCCTGCGAACGTCTCTGCCGCACAGCAAATCCTATCTCACAGAGCAAAAATGAACGGTCTCGCGACAGAAGGGAAATATTCGAGCGAGATGGAGAACGAATAACACTGTTGAATCTGTAGAGACCTGACTGTAATATTGTCCGCGAAGGGCTTATATCTTCGATATAAACCCGTCGCTCGGGAAAAATGAAAACGAGTTTTCATTTTCTCCCTCGCTAGGGCTTATAGTAAAGTGGCATTACGCGGCATTCGCATTGCCGAGTCCCGGGTTCGATTCCCGGTAAGTCCAAAATTGAACGAAGTGAAATCTTGGACTTAAGCACGCACACTGCTGTGCGTGCGACGGGATCGAAAGGAGGAGCCATATCGCTTTAGCGACAGGCGAGCCAGGGCAGGAGCCACTTAGCGCATAGCGCTTAGTGAGCTGCGCCGATTCCCGGTAAGTCCAACACCTTAGTTTAAAAGCCAAATACTGAGGTTGAGATATCCGGCGAAGAGGACCCAGAGAAGAGAGGGGGCCAAGAGGTACGATGCGCGGCGGTCTATTTCTGCGGCGGCGATGATGAGGCACAGCAGCATAAAGCCGAGGAATAGTATGTCAACGAATGCGACGAGAATAGAATGGAATCCGAAAAAGAAAATCGTCCATGCGGCGTTGAAAAGTAATTGTATGAAGTAGAAGCGCACCCATCCGGCAGCGAGCGAAGTTAGCGGCTTCTTTACCCACACGATTGAAAGCGCGAGTGCCATAAGGAAATAGAGGACGGTCCATGCGACCCCGAAGGTTACCGGCGGCGGATTGAGAGCTGGTTTGATGAGCGTTGTATACCAACTCGTTGTGCTTGAATCTACGAAGAGCGTCCCGAGAAGCCCTGCACAAAACGTCGCTATGAAGGCGATACTTACTTTAGTGAGCGTTCCCATACAACCCCCAGCATATTCCTGCCTTCGCGAAGTGCCATTTTCTTATCCACACGTATTCGGGCCGCCGGGAATCGAACCCGGTCTAAATCCACCCCATGGACTCGTACTACCAGTATACTACGGCCCGCAATCTTCACCGTAACTGTATAATTTGTACATGGCTAAAGCAAGAAATGGAGTTCGTCATGACGCGATGGTAAAATCACGCGCTATTGCTTTGAGAAACAGCGGATGGACACATCGCGAGATAACCAAAGAACTCGGAGTAAGTTTGAGTACAGCATGGTTGTGGGTAAGGGGCGTCCAAGTCTCGCCTGAACTAAAGAGTGAAATCGAGAAGAGGAGGAACGTTCGCCGCTGGGATGAGACCGAGCGGCGAATTTTGGGCCAACGGCTGAGGCCATTTCAATTCAAAATTAAATACGGGGACGAAGATCTGCTTAACAAAATTAGACTTTTTTACGAAGAGAATGGCCGTATCCCGCTTAAAAAGGAGTTCAATGCGCTGAGGATATATAGGGAGCGATTTGGCAGTTGGAACAGCGCAATCCAAAAGGCCGGTTTCGAGACGAATCCCGTGCTATTTGCGAGGAGATACGTGGCGCGTGATGGTCACGTATGCGACTCATTTACTGAGAGGATAATTGATGACTGGCTTACCGAAAATAACATTGCGCATCGAAGAAACGTGCGTTACGGACTCGATAAATCGAATGTAGATTTTCTTATTAACGATACCATCGCCGTCGAATTTTTCGGTCTAGCTGGAGTTCAAATAAAATACGATCGAATTATTGTCAAGAAGCGAAGGCTTGCGAAGAAATTGGGCTGGCAGCTCATCGAGATTTACGCGGAACACATGTACCCAAAGAATAAACTGCCGCTATTGCTGCGATCTATTACAAAAAACTAATGTATCGGGCCGCCGGGAATTGAACCCGGTCTTTACGAACCCGAATCGTACGTACTACCGGTATACTACGGCCCGGAAAAAGACTTTATCGTGTGGTCACGACTCTCGCTCGCTTCCGCTCGCTCGGTCGCGACCCCGCCTCGCGGTCGCTCGCGCCCTCTGCGCTCGCGACATCGCTGCGGCTTGCACAGCCGCACTCGATTTACCGAAGGGCAAATCTCGTGTCGGCTGTGCACCCTTCAGGATTCGAACCTGAGACCTTTCGAATGTGAATCGAACGCTCTAACCAGCTGAGCTAAGGGTGCATGTGGGGATTATAGCCTAGCAGAGTGAGGGAAACGAGAGCTTGCTCTCCCGCCGAGCGAGCGACGGCTAAACGAGATATGCGAGTATAGCGGTTCACCGATGTAATGGAAAATGCTATAATCACGCCACATGGAATACAAGATTTTTAGCTTGGGGGCAAATGATGGTCTTGCACAGAAAATTGCAGATAAGCTCGGCATGCCTCTCGGGGAGGTAAAATGGCGCTCCTTCAGCGACGGCGAACAGCAGGTACAGTTTTTGGAAAACCTCCGCGGCAAAAATGTCTTTCTCATTCAGCCGACCAATCCTCCCGCAGAAAATTGGATACGTCTTCTTCTTGCAATCGACGCGGCACACGGTGCCTCGGCACATGAAATCACGGCGGTCGTCCCGTATTTCGGCTACTCACGACAGGATCGCAAATCAAAGTCACGAGAGCCGATTTCAGCGCGCGTCATGGCCACCACCATCGAAAAGGTGGGGGCGACGCGTCTTCTCACCATGGATTTACACAATGATGCGATCGGCGGATTTTTCCGCAAGACTCTCGTCGACAATCTCTACGCGCGCCGCGTTTTTGTGCCATACTTAAAAGACTTTTTTAGTGAAGCGCTTAAAAAGGACGAGCTCGTCGTTGTTTCGCCGGATGCCGGAGGAGTGGTACGCGCGCAATCATATGGTAAACGGCTCATGAAAGATGGTGATCTTGCGATCATTCACAAAGAGAGGGAGATTCCGAACAAAGTTGCGAGAATGAAATTGATCGGTGACGTCAAGGGGAAGATCACGCTTATCGTTGATGATATCGCGGACACATGCGGCACACTGGCTCGCGCCGCCGATCTCTTGGTGGAAAATGGTGCCCGCGAAGTCTATGCAATTGCGACTCACGGCTTGTTCTCCGGTGATGCCCTCGCGACACTAGAGAAATCGCCCATCAAAAAGATCTTTATCACCAATACCCTTGCATACACAAGTCCGCTTTCTTCAAAAGTCGAAGTCGTTTCAGTCGACTCAATATTCGCCGACGCGATAGAGCGAATCGACAGCGGGGAATCACTCAGCGAACTCTTTGAGACGGATTGATCCTTGTCCTCTCGGCCCTCCTTCGCTAAAGCTACGAAGGGCAAAGCCGGAATCGTCTATTACCCTGTTCATTCCTCTCGGCCGGAATCGAACCGACATCAATCCCTTCGGAGGGGACTATCCTATCCATTGAACGACAAGAGGTTTTCGACACAGTATCACTATTCGCTCCGGTAATAAACCCGTGATCCCGTCGTCTGCTACAATGAACAGTATGGAAAGGACACACTCATCTACACGTAGACTTATTTTGATTGCGCTCGGGCTTGCAGCCGTAGTCGCAGTTCTTTTGTTCATTTCATCGTGGGGTGCGCAGATGCGAGCGGGATCAATCAGCAATTTCGAAGAATGCGCTGCTGCAGGAAATCCGATTATGGAGTCATATCCCGAGCAGTGCCGCACTCCTGATGGTCGCACATTCGTGCGTGATATTTCGAACGATACGTCGAACGGGGGAGATGGAATAGTTTTCAATGGTTGTGCCGTTGCGGGCTGCAGCGGGCAGCTTTGCGTTTCTGCTGATGAAGCAGGAGACATCGTAACGACCTGCGAATACCGCGCCGAATACGCGTGCTACAAAGAGGCATATTGCGGTCCGCAAGCGGATGGAACATGCGGCTGGTCGCAGACTCCCGAATTGCAGCGCTGCCTCGCCAATCCTCCTACACTCGACTCGAGCACGGGAGTTGTCTACTAGATTGAGTTGTGGCGCCGTTTCTGTGCACGACATTGCATCGAGCGCGCGAAGCGAATACAAGGCTCCTTCAATCCACAAATGAGAAGGCGCAGCGTTTCTTACCGCTGCGCCTTGCCGCGCGAGAGCTCTTGTTGCTCGCCCCATCTATAGCCCCCCTATAGATCGACGACGACCAACTTGTACCCAGGGGTTCGTGCACCTCTGAGCATCATGCGCGCTTGCCTGAACTCGCCGGAGATCACCACTCCCTCACCGATGGTGAAGTCGTGCTGGAGGGCAAGCTTCGCGAGCAGCACATTCAGCCGCTCGCTTGCCTCCGCCTCGCTCACCCGGCCTTTCAGTTCCCTGGCTTCTTGGCGAAGCCACTCCTCCGGCCTGTTGAACATGGCACTCCTCCATTGTGGCGTGGGAAGACTGTGTCACGAACCGAAGTATCTCGCAAGCCCACCTTGATTGACGTCCATTTGTATAAAAGTTAATGCAGAACAAGAAGCTTTTTGTTAGGATGCAATGTGGCAATAGGGCCCGTAGCTCAATTGGTAGAGCGCGTGCATGGCATGCACGAGGCAAGGGGATCGTAACCCCTCGGGTCCACCATGAAAGCAAAAAAGATTACCGCGGAAGATCGAAAGGAAATGAAAGCTATTGTCTCGAAGCTCGGGGAGCGGGAGAAGGATGAGGTGTTGGCAGATCTGGTACTCTTTGCGCAACGCGCAATCGTTATTCTCGATGATTTAACGAAACACTCGACGCTTACTCCGAAGGAGAAACGTGAAATAGAAGACAGCATCTCAGTGGGGCCTCAGTGGCTTCGCTATTCTCGGCGCATCAAACGACAAAAGTAAATATATCAGTCACGCATAATTTCCTGCTGGAAATTTGCGCGACCCCGCCTCGGACCGTCGTCCTCCGGCCGTTGAAACCTCGTGAGTCTCGGTTTCAACCCCACTCAATCGTCGCAGGAGGTTTGTCGGAAATGCGATAGACGACCGCGCCGACTTCACGGACCTCGTTGGTGATGCGACGCGAGACCTTTTCAAGAAAGTCGTAGGGGAGTTGCGCAAAGCGTGCGGTAAAGCCATTGACGCTCCACACTGCCCAGAGCGCGACCACGTGTCCCATACCGGCGTCGTCGCCTTTGGAGACGGTATGCTCGGAGCGCGCAAGTGTCGCTCCTGCTTGCCAGACAGTTTTGTATAAATCAGCGGCACGCAATTCTTCGATATACATGCCATCAATAGTTCGAGCAATTTTCAGATTCTCAGCAGTCACTTCACCTTCAATCCGGACGACCAATCCGGGGCCGGGGAATGGGTGACGGACGAGCAAATCTTCCGGCACGCCGATATCGCGGCCTATCCCGCGTGCCGAATCTTTGACCTGATCTTCAAGTGGAGAGATCTCGGGCACAGAAAAGCCGAGCTTCACGTTGTGGTGCACTTTGATCTCCGCGACGCGCGCGCCTGTGGCATGGCCATGACCGCTCTCGCGTACATCGGTGTAGAGAGTGCCTTGCGCGATATAGTCTGCGCCGAATGATTGTATCTTTTCTTCCAGTACATCTTTGTACACACCGCGCATCGCAAGGCGCTTCTCGCGCATAGTGATCTTGCCTTTTAGAGCTTCCAGGAATTCATTCGTAGCATCTACGATCTGCAGCTCTATCCACTTCTCGTTTCCGAAATACTTTTTCACATACGCTTCATCGTCGGGGCGATCAATGCCGCGAATGTACACGCCTTTCAATCTGGGTTTCCCAGATTGACCCTGAGCGGAGTCGAAGGGTGAGTTGTCCCTCGACGGTGCTCGGGACGTATCTTCTAAAGCAAGCTTTAGAAGATACGCAACAACAGAAGAATCGGAACCACCAGAAAGAGCCATCAGTACTTTCTTCCCGTCAACCGACTTTTTAAGTTCCTCTATTTTTGCTTGCGCGACATTATGGGCGGGGAAGCGGTCGGTAATGCCGCAGATTTTGACGACGAAGTTTTCATACATCTTTGCGCCTTCCGCAGTATCGGTAACTTCAGGATGGAATTGCACACCCCAGAGATGTTTGTGTCGCCCAGCAGCCACCGGTGCATTGTCTGTCGAGCCCAGATTTTCGAGCGCAGGGCTTTCTTCGACGGAGTCTCCATGTGTTTCAAGAACTTTCGTTTCCTTCGCGATTCCTTCAAAGAGAGGATCACTACCTTTCGCCATGAACGTGTGGACACCGAACTCGCGTTTTTCGTGTGGAGTGACCGGCGCGCCGACGTGTTTTGCCCACATCTGGAAGCCGAGACATACGCCGAGCGTTGGAATGCCGAGATCAAATATTTTTGCATCGAACGGCGGGGGTTCATCGTGCACTGATGCCGGGCCGCCTGAAAGAATGATTCCCGAAGGTTTGAGTTTTCGTACGTCTTCTGCGCGGACCGAAGCGGGGTCTGCGACGACGCAGTAGACTCCAAGCTTTCCCATCTGCTGGACGATCAGGTGATCGAATTGGCTCCCCATCGAAAAGAGGAGAACGCAATGCTTTGTCTGTCGCACCCGCATCTCCTCCGCGATCCCTTCAAGAGCCTCTCCCGTAGCCGTTTTGAAGATGGTTAACATGGGGAAATCCTATCACACATCCAACAATATGTGGCTTGTGTTAGCCCTTCGACTGCGCTCAGGGCACTTCGACTCGTTTGTGCCTGCACTCCGCGAGCGGAGCGAGTCGAAGTGTGGATAAGTAGGTTGTGGTCGTGTATAGTGGTATATACTCTATTGTAGTGGGATAGAGTGGGAAATATGACCAGCAAAAATATTAGGTTGTTGATCGGCGAATACGAGCACACACTTGACGAAAAAAAGCGGGTCTCTCTTCCAAAAGTGTTTCGAGGAGCATTGGGGAAACGGCTCGTCATTACACGCGGACTTGATCATTGTCTTTATGCATATTCACGAGAGAGCTGGGAGGTGCTCGCGGGGAAGTTGCAAGGACTTTCGATCGTAAACGCTGATACGCGCGGATTCAACAGATTTATGCTCTCTGGCGCGGCTGAAGTCGATGTAGATGGTGTGGGGCGCATCCTCATACCCGATCATCAAAAAGCGTTCGCCGGTTTGCAGAAACGCATTATTTTTGCAGGTGTCTCGGATCACGTCGAGATCTGGGATTCCAAGAGGTGGAGCACCTATAAGACGCTGATCGAGAAAAATGCGGAAGGGATGGCCGCCAAGCTCGATCAAGTAGGAGCGCTCTAATATTTTTCGCGATATCAGACTGCTGGAGAAATTCAATACGTCATGCGCACGCGACGATTTCAATTCTCCAGCAATCCGGTGTCACGACCCGGCCCTTCGGCAGAGCTCAGGGTAGAACACCAGAGTGTTCTTTTACATGAAGCTATCGCAGGGCTTGCGATAGAAAAAGACGACACGGTTGTTGACGCAACGCTCGGAGGAGCAGGGCACGCCCGTGCAATCGTCGAAGTTCTCGGCAAAAAGGGAACGCTCGTCGGATTTGATGTTGACCATGATGCGATCGAAAGAGCTGAAAAATCGCTCGCAGGCGTCACGCCAAATGTCCATTTGATCGAAGAGAATTTTCGCAATCTTGGCAATGAGCTGCCACAGCGTAGGATCAAGCGAATAGATAAAGCGCTGTTTGATCTCGGTTGGAGCAGCTATCAGATGGCGGCGGAACGAGGTTTTTCATTTAGGAGCGAGGAGCCGCTTCTCATGACATTCGCAAAAGAAGCAAAACCCGATGCGCTGACTGCAGCAAAAATTGTGAACGAGTGGGGCGAGGAATCGCTTGCCGACGTAATCTACGGCTGGGGGGAAGAGCGCTATTCTCGGCGCATTGCAAAAGCGATTGTAGAGCGTCGGAAGGAGCAGCCATACACCTCGGCACATGACCTCGCGGAAACGATCTATGCGGCAGTGCCTGCGAGATACCGTTTCGGCAGGATCCATCCGGCGACCCGCACGTTTCAAGCCCTTCGCATCGCGGTCAACGACGAACTTGGTGCCCTGGAGGAAGGTCTAAAAGCGGCGTGGGAGATGCTTAAACCGGAGGGCCGCATCGCGGTCATTACATTCCATTCTATTGAAGACAGAATCGTGAAGCAGATCTTTAAACAATGGGAAGAAGAGGAGACGGGTGTGCGAATGACTAAGAAGCCACAAGTCGCAAGCGATGAAGAAACAGCAAAAAATCCCCGATCACGCAGTGCCAAACTAAGAATCATTTCTAAAAACTAAGTATATGAGAGCTCGTATTCAAAAAATAAGCAGATATACCCCTTCGATATTTCAGGGGAAGTTTGATTTTAGAGGCCCCCGTGGCATCTCTCTTTCACAAGAACACCCTCTTGAGCGGCGCATGATACAGATGCTTGCTCTCGTGCTTATTGTGTCGGTTGCCGGATATCTCTATTTTATTTCCGCATCCGTTCTCAATGTGATAGCTCGTAAAGAGGCACTCGCGCACATCACTGCAATGCAAAGCGCTATCGGTGGATTGGAACAAGAATACTTTGCACTGAGCCAGGAAGTTTCTCCTGAAGCGGGCTCAACACTCGGCCTTACGCCGATTCGAAAGACACACTACGTGTATCGTCCGGGCAATATCACGAGTGCTACTATTGCTCAGAATGCGATCTAAATTCATTTGGAGAACCAGGGTGTTAAGCGGACTCTTTATATTTGTCGCTCTTCTTTTGGTCGCGCGGCTGTATTTTGTACAAATCGTCCACGGAGAAGGGTATCAAAGAGACGCTGAGGCTCAGTATGTGCAGGCGAGTCCCGACTCCGGAAGTCGCTCCAACATCTTCTTTTCTACCAAAGATGGCGACCTCGTCTCGGCTGCGGTTATGCAAGCCGGTTGGCGCATTGCGATAAAGCCCAAGGAAATAGGGAATCAGGGAGAGATCTATGCGCAACTGAATGAACTTACGCCGATTGATTCCGAACGTTTCTTTGCAAGCGCCGAGAAATCCGAAGATCCGTATGAAGAAGTTGCGTTTCGTGTATCGGATTCTGCTGCTTCAAAAATCCGCGCACTCAAACTTCCCGGAGTACTCCTTGTAGGAGATCAGTGGCGTTTTTATCCCGCCAAAGATCTTGCGGCGCACGTCGTGGGGTTCGTGGGCTTTAAGGGCCAGACGAAAACGGGTGTGTATGGACTCGAGAAGAGTTGGCAAGATTCGCTTGCGCAAACAAGTAATGGCCGGTACATGAATCCCTTTGCCGAAATCTTTTTGAATCTCGAAGCGGCGGTATCACAGGATCCCGCGTCACATACAGGTTCTATCGTAACTTCTATTGAGCCGCATGTGCAGGCGGAACTCGAGGCAACCATAGAGGCAGTGATGAAGACCTACACGCCCTACATAGCGGGCGGCATCATCATGGATCCGCGCACGGGGGAAATCATCGCCATGGCGGTGCGGCCGGGCTTTGATCCCAATACCTACAACACCGTCTCCGATGTCGCGATCTTTAGTAATCCACTCGTAGAAAGCATTTACGAAATGGGCTCTATCATGAAGCCACTTACAATGGCGGCGGGAATTGATATGAGCGTGGTCACACCAGCGACGAAATACACCGACAAGGGATGCATAGAAAAAAGCGGTAAGAAAATTTGTAACTACGATGGAAAAGCGCGCGGTGTCGTCCCGATGCAGGAGGTCTTGAATCAATCGCTGAATACCGGCGTTTCCTTTGTCGTCGACAAAATGGGGCATGAGGCCTTCGGGCGCTACGTGCAGGCATTCCAGCTTGGCGCGCGGACGGGGATTGATCTTCCGAATGAAGCCAAGGGGCAGATCGATTCCGTCATCAATGGATACGACGTGGATTATGCGAGCGCATCATTCGGACAGGGAATTGCAGTTTCTCCAATAGGGATGACGCGCGCGCTCGCATCGCTCGCGAATGGGGGGATTTTGCCCAGTCCACATATTGTAAAAGCGATCAAGTACGAAAGTGGCATCACGCGTGCGATTGATATTAAAGAAGGAGTTCGAGTCTTTAGCGCCACAACGACCGACACGGTGACTCGGATGCTTGTCACCGTTTTCGATGACGCGCTTTTGGGAGGTGTATTACAACAAGAGCATCATTCGATTGCAGCAAAGACCGGTACGGCTCAAATCGCGATGCCGGGCGGTCAGGGGTATTACAAGGATCGTTTTCTCCACTCATTCTTCGGATATTTTCCTGCGTATGAGCCGAAGTTCATCGTCTTTCTTTTCGCGGTCGAACCGCACGGTGCCCAATTTGCCTCGGCTTCTCTTGCACGCCCGTTCGGCGACATCGCGAAATTGTTGATTGACTACTACGACATTCCACCGGATAGATAGAATTAGCTGTTAGCTTCTAGCTGCTAGGATGAATTGAGAAGAGTCACATTTTGGTGTACCTTTGAGTTCTTGCTAGAAGCTAGTCCCTAAAAGCTTTAAGCTAATTAATACGGCCTCATCGTCTAGCGGCTAGGACACCGCCTTCTCAAGGCGGGAACCGGGGTTCGATTCCCCGTGAGGTCACAAAACGAAATCGCCAACCGGGGCCAGCGACTCCGTTTGACGATTTGAGCAAGACCTCTAGCGGTCAAGAATTCCCATGTCTCCCTCGACGATGGGGCCTGTTGCGGCATCAACCATCCTCGGATTAAAGAACGAGGATAAGAGATAGGCGCGGGTCTTTTCCCGCCGATCCGGATGGATGTGATGCTCCAGTCGGGATGAGATGCCAAAGACGCATCCCACGCAGTAGAGCCGGTCGTCTTCTGTGACCATCTCCTTGCGGAGGATTGCGAGAATTTCAAGCACAACGTTTCGGCACGCCCATTCCTTCGTACCGTAGCCCTGAGGCGAAGGTCGAAGCGTGAGCGGGGCCTGCCCCAGCATCACTAAGAGCGTTTGGGCATGAAGCCTCCCCATGAGTGCGCGGTGGAGGTGCTCGTACGCCCGGTTCAGCTTCAGGTCGTCGTCCGATTCCAGTATTTCGGAAGCCTCACGGACAACCCGCGCCGCGTCGTCCAACTCTCCAAGGCCCTGGCTGCGTGTGTCGCGAACCATGAGCGGCACCACCTTTTCAGACATGAACGTCCCCTTCTGCTGTTTTCTGACAGTAAGTATAAAAAATTTTCTCTACCGTCGCAATCGTGACAAAATCGGGAGAGGCGGTATAGTGCCCTTGCCCATCTTAGGAGAAGGGAGATGGACAATGGACAATCGAAGAAGTATCCGGAGAAGGAGCGCGTTCTTGATAGCGCTTCATATTATGGGAGCGGGTGCCGCCGGCGTGGTTGCGTACCTCTATAATGATATGTACACGCTGTCTTTTGTCATTCTGTCGGTTATCTGCGGCGGAGTGCTCTGTGCAGCGAAGATCATGGGCCACGGCTGGTATGGACTCAGCATCGCCCGATTCTTTATTCGCGGGGGACAGCTGTGGACCATTCTTGCCTGCATCTCGGCAATCCGATTTGCGCTCTTTTAGTAGGCCAGGTAGGCCTAGGAGAGTATACGTTGAAGTGGGAGTAGAGGAGGCCGCGCGAATGCGCGGCCTGTTGTTTCTTCTTTTTGAACATAGCGTTCACGCAATGGTGCGTGAACGAAAAGAGCGGGCAGTTCGGAGGTCAACCGATGGGGTCTAATCCTTTGTTTTGGTATAGTGCCTTTATGCAAGGTTCAGATATTGAATCGGGAGCAAGCGCATACCAAGTGCTGCTTTTTTATAAATACATTGATATAGAAGCGCCGGAGAAACTGGCTGCCAATGTGCGCGCTCTTGCGGACGAGCTCTCTCTCACAGGACGGGTGATCGTCGCACGGGAGGGGATTAATGCGACGTTTGAGGGCACGACGGAAAATACAGAACTTTTCGTTTCCAATTTTTTTACAGACGCGCGATTTGAGGGTGTGCAGGTCAAAAGAAGCATTGGAACCGGCAAAAGTTTTCCGGGACTGTCGGTGAAAGTGCGGAAGGAGATCGTAGGCACTGGATTCAGCGATGAAGAAGCGAATCCGCGTGTCAAAACCGCTCCGCGCATTTCTCCCGAAGAGTTACGATCCTGGTATGAGAAGGGTCGGGATTTTGTCATCATCGATATGCGAAATAATTATGAATTCGCTTCTGGACATTTCAAGAATGCAGTTCAGTCCGGTATATCGGCCTCGCGCCATTTGTCGCTTGTCGTTGAGAAGCTTGCGCCTCTTAAAGAAAAAGAGGTGATCACGGTATGCACAGGAGGCGTGCGATGCGAAAAGATGGCCGCATATTTGCAGCATAAGGGATTCAAGAATGTACGGCAGCTCGATGGCGGTATTCACTCATATATGGAGAAATATCCGGGCAAAGATTTTTTGGGAACCCTCTATACGTTCGACCAGCGAGTCACCATGGATTTTGGCGGAAAAAGGGCAGTGATAGGGAAGTGTCATCTCTGCGGTGCCTCGTCGGAGCGATATGCTGATTGTGCGGAAAAAAGCTGCCACCTACACTTCATTGCGTGTGATGGATGTCGGGACATTAAGGGAAATGCCTACTGTAGCCCTCTGTGCCGCGCGGCTGTGGCTCTGCGATGAGGTCTGGCCTCATCGCACTCAATTAATCTCCGTCGGCGCTTGTTTAATTTGTCCGGTCGGATGAGGTAAACAAGAGGTATTTGAGTGTGACAGTGAGTGAATTATCTGTGACCATACCAATTGCAAGCTGTTATACTTCGTGAATGAAAATCGTATTTGACGCAGTCGAGCCAGAAGCGCGGGAGTTGTTTGAACGCGAGCTCACGGGTCACGAGCTTGTTTTTCTTACGGAAAAAATTACGCCCCAGACATTGCAAGCAGTTTCCGATGCAGAGATACTTTCGATTTTTATATCTTCTCCGATCCAAAAAGATTACCTTGAGGCATTACCAAACTTGAAATGCATCGCCACGCGCTCAACGGGGACTGATCATATTGATCTCGCGGGAGCGAAGGCGAAGAACATCGTCGTTTCAAACGTACCGGTATATGGCGCACGCACCGTTGCCGAATTCGCGTTTGCTCTCATACTCGCACTTTCGCGAAAAGCATATGCCGCGTACGATCGCCTGCGCCGCGAGGGGACCACTGATGTCAAAGATTACGAGGGATTCGATCTCGCAGGGAAAACGATCGGTATCGTGGGTACTGGCCACATCGGAAAAAATGTAGCACGTATCGCAAAAGGATTCGCAATGAACATCATTGCTTTCGACGTCCAGCCTGATGAATCTTTCGCGAAAGAAACGGGTATCGTCTATCGTCCTCTTGAAGATCTTGTGGCGGAAAGTCACATCGTCACGCTCCATGTGCCATACCTTCCGGCAACGCATCATCTAATCAATGCTGAATTACTTGCAAAGTTTAGAGCGGGAGGTTACCTCATCAATACTGCGCGCGGGGCAGTTGTTGACACGCTCGCGCTTGCACGCGTCCTCAAGAATGGGCCGCTTGCAGGGGCGGGGCTCGACGTCCTTGAAGGCGAGCGGGAATTGCTCGACGAAACGTCGCTTCTGTCAGAAGAACATCACGACATTAAAGAATTTCAAGCGCTTACCGCGGCACACGTGCTTGTCGATATGCCCAATGTTATTGTTACTCCGCACATCGCATTCAATACAAGGGAAGCGAAACACGAAATCAATTTGACCACGTGTGAGAATATCAAAGCGTTTGTGTCAGGAAAGCCCGAGAATGTGATTGGATAGCCCCAATGCAAAAAGTATTAGAAAGAGAATTTTTTGATCGATCTCCACTGGTGGTCGCCCGAGATTTGATAGGGAAGTATCTCGTCAGGAGAGTCGGCGCAAAACAAGTGGCCTTTATGATCACCGAGACGGAAGGCTATGGCGGATGGCATGATCTTGCGAGCCATTCGCGAAGCGGGAAGACGACGCGCAATGCGCCAATGTTTGCCGAGGCGGGCACCATCTATGTCTATTTCACCTACGGCATGCATTGGATGCTTAATCTCGTGTGTGGCAAGGAAGGATATCCTGCAGCGGTCTTGATTCGCGGCGTGGCATCCGCCAGCTGGCGGATTTCAGGACCGGCTCGGCTCACGAAGGCAATGGGAATAAATAAAGATCTGAACGGAAAAACTCTGGGCAAACAATCGGGACTGTGGGTGGAGGACAGAGGAGTAAAGATTTCTTCCCGAAAGATCAAAAGAACGCCGCGCATCGGCATTGCCTACGCGGGCGAGTGGGCCCACAAACCTTGGCGGTTTGTGTTGGAGCCAAACTAATTTTGTAGTTGCTTGTATCTCAGCAGAAGTGCCAGGAGGAAATATTTTCTTTCTTCTCTATCGCCCATATTGAAACTAACTCCTCTTCTGTCGAGCGCATTCGACAGATTCTCGATACGTTCATCTTGCTCGAACCCCTCCCGTGCTCTCGTGATTTTGTTAAACCATTCCGCTAATATATTCCGAACTATCGTGGCATCTTTTCCTTTGAGCACTTCATCCGCTTTGGGAACATAACCACGTACTCGTTCATCGTGAGATAAAGAAGCGCGGCTGATCCTTTCATTACGCTCCGCATCCGCCGCCGGAGTATGTCTCATCTGCTCTTCGAGAGTCATGTTTGCATTATGACAGTTACTGCCTTGTTTGCAACGGGAGTGGTGGTAGAGAAGAAACGCCGCTATAATCCTACGCATGTCAAAGATACTCATTTCTGGCTCGATTGCATACGATCGGATCATGGATTTTTCCGGTCTTTTTGCAGACCACTTCATGCCGGATAAATTGCATGCCATTAATCTGAGTTTTATGGTGGACAAACTTTCGGTTCAGTTTGGCGGTACTGCAGGCAACATCGCGTACAATCTTGCTCTGCTTGAAGAGGAGCCTGAGATCATTTCGACCGCAGGAAATGATTTCGGCTCATACAAAACTCACTTACTTCGCTCCGGCGTCAATGTAAACTCTATTCGTATTCTAGAGGATCGGCCGACCGCGGCGGCGTTTATTCTCACTGACAAAGCCGACAATCAAATCGCCGCTTTTCACTACGGCGCAGGAGAGATTGCATATGATACTTCTCCCGAGACTGAAGGTGTGGCGCTCGCCATCGTGGCGCCCGGATGCATACCCGATATGCGCGATTTGCCGGCATATTATCGGCAGCGTCGGCTGAAGTACGCATATGATCCCGCGCAACAAATACCGGTACTTGATCCGGAAGTTTTGAAGGACGGAATATTGGGTGCGCACATCCTTTTTGGAAGCGATTACGAATATGCACTCATAAAACAGAAAACCGGTCTTTCGGACGCAGAGATACTCGCGCACGTCCCGACGGTGGTCGTTACGTATGGAGCACAAGGTTCCGATATTATGACTGCTGCCGGTACGACACGAGTGAAAGCATGCCCTGCGAAAGAAGTAGTCGATCCGACTGGCGCGGGCGATGCGTATCGCGCTGGATTTGTGAAAGGGATGTTCAAAGGAGTTCCTCTTACCTCATGTGCGCAGCTCGCGAGCACGGTGGCGGCGTTTGTCGTTGAGTCATATGGCACACAAAACCATCGCTTTACGCTCGATGAGCTGGGGAAGCGATACACAGAGGCTTACAAAGAGAGATTTCCGCTCACATGAGCATCACAGCTCTCATTCTCGCTGCCGGCGTTGTCGCGCACGTCAGCGGTACGGCATGCTATTTGTGGAGGACGCTGAAGGGGCGCACCAAACCAAATAGAGTCTCTTTTTTTATCTGGTCGCTTGCGCCCTTAATCGGCGTTTCGGCCTCGCTATCCGACGGTGTGGGATGGGCAGCACTTCCTGTTTTTATGGCCGGCTTTGGGCCTCTCCTCATTTTCGGTGCATCGTTTGTGAATCCGAATGCATATTGGCAATTGAGAAAACTTGATTATGCATGTGGCGCCTTCTCGCTGCTTGCGCTCGTCTTGTGGGCAATAACACAGGATCCTTTTTGGGCCGTCTTCTTTGCGATCGTGAGCGATGTTCTCGCGTCATGGCCGACTATACTCAAATCATGGCGATATCCTGAGACGGAATATTTTAGTGCATACGCAGGAGCGGCGTTTAGCTCTCTTACTGCGCTTATCGTCGCAGAATCTTTGAAATTCACTGAAATCGCATTTCCGTTAATGATCCTAGTCGCATGCGCCATTATCCTTACTGGTATATTTCGTAAACGACTTTTCCCACAGAGATAGTCTGATATATCTCGTAGTAGAGCTTCGCTTCACTACAGGGTATACTCACGTCATGGAATCTGATGTCAAAGATATAGCACTCGCTGCCGAAGGGAAGCAGCGCATTGAATGGGCAGAACGAGACATGCCCGTTTTACGTGTGGTGCGGGAGCGCTTCGAGAAAGAAAAACCTCTCGCGGGGAAAACCCTCACGGCAGTCCTGCATGTCACCGCAGAAACCGCGAACTTAGTGCGGACACTGAAAGCTGGCGGGGCGAATGTATTTCTTGCCGCGTCAAACCCGCTCTCGACGCAGGACGATGTGGCAGCGGCGCTTGTTGCAGAGTACGGGATTCCCACCTACGCAATAAAAGGCGAGAGTAAGGAAACATTTTTCAAACACATCGAAACGCTCATTGCACAGAAACCGCACCTTACGATGGATGATGGCGCTGATCTCGTTTCGACGATACACAAGGACCACCCGGACCTCCTCACGAATATTATCGGCGGTACGGAGGAGACGACCACGGGCGTCATACGCTTGCGTGCGATGCACAAGGACGGCGCGCTCAAGATGCCGATCGTCGCCGTAAATGACGCGAAGACTAAAAATCTTTTTGACAACAGATACGGCACCGGCCAGTCAACGCTCGACGGCATTATCCGCGCGACCGATATGCTCATCGCGGGGAAGACGGTTGTTGTCGCGGGATACGGCTGGTGCGGCAAAGGGCTTGCGATGCGGGCAAAGGGCATGGGGGCGAATGTCATCGTGACAGAAATTGATCCCGTGAAGGCGCTTGAAGCGGGTATGGACGGATTTTATGTGATGTCCATGGAGCGTGCTGCGATGATCGGCGATCTCTTCTGCACGGTGACGGGGAATATCGATGTCATCCGCAAAGAGCACTTTGAGGCCATGAAAGATGGCGCGATCGTCTGCAATTCCGGCCACTTCGACGTCGAGATCAGCTTGAACGACTTGAAAACACTCGCGGGGGAACCAAAGACGGTACGTGAGAATGTGCAGGAATATAAAGTTGGCAATAAGCGCATCTATGTCTTGGCCGAAGGTCGGCTCGTAAATCTCGCTGCTGCGGAAGGACACCCTGCGAGCGTCATGGATATGAGCTTCTCAACACAGGCGCTTGCAGCGGAATGGATGGCAAAGCAGAAAGCATTGACACCAGGCGTCTACGAAGTTTCGGAGGAGATAGAGGCGATGGTGGCGAAGACGAAACTCAATTCAATGGATATGTACATTGATGAGCTGACTCCCGAGCAGAGAAAATACTTGGCGAGCTGGGAGCACGGAACATGAAGAAAATATGGACACGCCGTGTCCATATTTAAACCTATGACCCCTTGCTTCGCGTTTAAGATCATTACGCCGAAGAAGTATATTCTTAACGGTCTTTGGTTGGGATCAAAAAGGCCGAAGAGAGTGATTATCTGGGTTCACGGACTCGGGAGCTCAATGTTCAGCAAACTTAAGATTGCGAATGAATTAGTTGATACCAACACGGCGGTAGTAGCTTTCAACAATAGGGGACACGATACAATTGCGCATCACGTAGGCAAGTTCTTCAAGAAGGCGCTTCGGGGAGGTGCCGCGCACGAAGTGTTTACGGATTGTGCGGACGATATTCAGGGCGCAATTAATTTTGCACGTCGGCAGGGTGTGAAGGCCATATATCTTGCGGGTCATTCCACCGGTTGTCAGAAGTCTGTCTATTGGGCACATAAAAAGGGGAAGGGCGTTAAGGGTATTATTCTCATGGCACCGATGAGTGATTATGCAGCAGAAGTCAAAATCTCCGGAAAAGCTAAAATAGCTCGCGCCCTAATCCATGCTCGCAAACTCGTGAGATCCGGATACCCACACGAATTGATACCGGAAAAAATCTGGCCTGGATCATTGCTTGTCGATGCACAACGCTTCATCAGCCTCTATTCGGGCGAGGGTGCGGAAGAAATATTTACGTATTGGAACTCCAACAAAAATCCACGGACACTCAAATCAGTCACAATACCTCTTTTGGTTCTCCTCGCCGAGAAAGATGAATACGCTGATAGGCCAGCAAAACAAATTGCTACGTGGTTCGAAAAATATTTATCGAAACCTCGTCAAAGAGTCATCATCGTTCCCAAAGTCAGACATAGTTTCAAGCGAGGCGAGGTGATAGTTGCTCGTGCAATCAAGCGCTTTATCGAGGGCTAAATTGTGCTAGAATCGCGGCAATGGAAGAGGGTATTCATGTTGCGATCGCCGCGGAAAAATTGGGCGAATTTTTCGGTATTCCAATTACCAATACACTCGTCACCAGCTGGGTCGTTATAGCGCTTTTGGTTATTACCGCATTTCTCGTCCGCGGGAAGCTCGCGATGATCCCGGGGAAATTCCAGACCCTTATGGAGACGATGGTTGGATTTGTGTACGACTACGTCACAGAGACGCTTGAGAGCAGGACAATGGCCCGCCGATTCTTCCCGCTTTTGATGACGATCTTCCTTTTCATTTTCATCGGCAACATGCTCCACTTTTTGCCGGGCATCGGCTCCATCACGTACCACGATCATCCGCTCCTTCGCGCGCCGAATACCGATCTCACCGTGCCGCTCGTCCTTGCGCTTGTTTCCTTTTTTGTTATCGAGATCACTGGCATTCTCGCAATAGGATTTTGGAAATACAGCAGTAAATTCATTCAGAATCCCTTCAAAAATCCAATCGGATTCGCCGTCGGTATCATCGAACTTATCGGGGAGTTGGTGCGCGTCGTATCGCTCTCATTCCGGCTCTTTGGCAACATCCTCGCCGGAGAAATTATCATAGCTGTTGCGATATTCTTTGCTCCCTATTTGCTGCCAGTGCCACTCATGCTTTTTGAGGTGTTTATCGGCTTCCTTCAGGCCGCTATCTTTGCCCTTCTCACACTCTTCTTTATCAAGCTTGCCATCATGCAGCCGGAGCATCATTAAGTCTTGTGCAATATGTTGAACAACCCAAAAGACATGCTAGAATGCCGTCATATTTGGTATTAATTATTCGTTAAACTAAAAGCTATCAGCTAAAAGCTAGAGGCTATCTAACTATGGATATTGAAGTAGCAAAGACACTGGGTATGGCGATTGCAGTGGGCCTAGGCGTTATCGGCCCTGGTATTGGTTTGGGTATTCTCGTGGGTCGCGCTCTTGAAGCAATCGGGCGGAACCCAGAAGCGGCAGGGAAGATTCAAACGACGATGTTCATCGGTATCGCGGTTACTGATGCGCTCGCCATCTTCGCACTCGTCATCGGCTTTATCATCAAGTTCACCTAAGGGTGGACTTTTGCTTTCACCATGAGCGAACTCTTCGCGGCATTCGGCATTGACTGGAAACTGCTCATCGTGCAGGCCTTTAACTTTGGGCTTTTGCTCCTCGTTCTCTGGTATTTTCTGTACCGTCCGGTCTTGAAACTGATCGACGATCGGCAGAAAAAAATCGCGGAGGGAGTGAGAACCGCCGAAGCAGCCGACAGCAAATTAGCTGACGCGAAATCGGAGAGCGAAGGGATTGTAGGCAGCGCGGCGCGCGAAGCGGAGACGATCCTTGCCACTGCGCGAACGCGCGCAGATGAGAAAGGTACTGAAATCCTGCGAACTGCGGAAGCGCGCGCCGCAGGCGTCCTCAAAGATGCAGCTGATCGTGCAGAAGAAGCAAGGCGACAGGCACTCAAAGAAAGCGAGAGGGAAGTGGCGCGCGCGGCGATGCTCGCAGCGGAAAAGATCCTTCTTGCCCACCATAGCTTTAGCGACGGCGGGCGCGAAAAATCAGCATAGTTCGACTACACTCACTATACATAATCATTATGGAAAATGCGTACGCACAAGCACTTTGGAAAATGATCCAAAATGGTATGAAACCGAAAGAGGCGGTGCACGCGCTCCAAGAACTTCTTACGAAATTAGGTCGTCAGAGTCTGTTGCCAAAGATCGGTCGTGCGTTTGCAAAGATCGCGGATCGCGAAGAGTCACGTACCGGCGTCACACTTTCTATCGCGCGCGAAAAGGATTCACGCACAGCACACAAAGAGGTAAAAGAGCTTCTTTCCAATATGGGTGCTGAATCCGAGAATGTGACAGTACGCATTGACGATTCGCTGATCGGAGGATGGAGACTCGAGGGAGGGGAAGTCCTCGTTGATTCAAGCTTTAAGAAACACCTGCTTTCAATATATAATCTCGTAACAAAATAATGAGCGAAGCGAATATATTTTGTACGACCCAGCACCAATTTTGAAACTCAGCGAAAATATGCAAAACTATCTCGTGAAGTTAAAAGAAGCTCGTAGTGGCAAAGACTTCTGGTACTCAAAATTGGTGCTGGGTGTAAGTTATTTCTAACTCACTCCGTTCATAAGAAAAACTAACATGAATAACCCCATTGTCGAAAAGATCATAAAGGAGATAGAGCATTTTGCGCCGACGGAAGCGAGCGAGCATGTGGGACGCGTGACGGCGGTGGGAGATGGCGTCGTCGCAATCGACGGGCTCTCGAAAGCGGTGATGAGCGAGATCATTGTATTCGAAGAGGGGAAAGGAAAGAAACTGAAAGAGGAGTTGCACACGAGTGGTGAATTGTACGGACTTGTTCTCAACCTCGAAGAAGACGGCGTGCGCGCCACCATTTTGGGCGATACTTCTCGCGTATCAGAGGGAATGACGGTCAAATCGACCGGTAAAATTCTCTCCGTTCCTTCTGGCGATGAACTCCTCGGCCGCGTGGTAAATGCTCTTGGAGAACCGCAGGACGGCAAGGGACCATTCAAAAACACGACGATGATGCCCGTAGAGCGGCAGGCCAGCGGCGTTATCGATCGTAAATCAGTTTCCGTGCCGCTTCAGACCGGCATCAAGGCAATTGACTCCATGATCCCGATAGGCCGCGGCCAGCGCGAACTCATCATCGGCGATCGATCGATCGGCAAGACGACTGTCGCAATCGATACCATCATCAACCAGCGCAACGAACCGAAAGAAAAGCGGCCAATTTGTATTTACGTTGCGATCGGTCAGAAGGAATCAAAAACCGCGCGAATCGTCGAGCAGCTTCGTCGTGAGCGTGCACTTGAATACACGATTATTGTGGATGCTCCGGCCTCTGCTCCTGCAGCGCTCCAATTCCTCGCGCCATTTTCAGGTGTCGCGATCGGCGAATTTTTTATGGATGCCGGTCGCGATGTTCTCATCATTTACGACGACCTCTCGAAGCAGGCGGTCGCGTATCGTGAACTCTCGCTTCTCCTCCGTCGTCCACCGGGCCGCGAAGCGTATCCGGGCGACATCTTTTATCTCCACTCGCGACTCTTGGAGCGAGCAGCGCGGCTCTCAGAAGAAAAAGGTGGCGGCTCAATTACGGCGCTTCCCATTATCGAGACACAGGACGGCGACGTCTCGGCCTACATTCCGACCAACGTGATCTCCATCACTGACGGCCAGATCTTTCTCATTGCCGAGCTTTTCAACAAAGGCGTACGCCCTGCAATCGACGTCGGTATTTCCGTCTCGCGCGTCGGCTCAAGCGCTCAGACAAAAGCGATGAAATCCGTCGCAGGCGGCCTCAAGCTTGAGCTCGCTCAATTTCGTGAGCTCGAAGCCTTCATGCAATTTGCACAGGATCTCGACAAGGCGACTGCCGATCGCATCGCCTCCGGTCAGCGCATGGTGGAAGTCTTGAAACAGAAAAACGGCGCGCCGCTTCCTGTCGAGATGCAGGTTGCAGTCTTGTTTGCAGCGGGCAACAAATTTTTCGCTGACGTGCCTGTAGCGAAAGTGACTGCGGTAGAGGCCCAGCTCGTTGAATATCTCGAAGGCCAGCATGCAAAAACACTCGCGGAGATAAAGAAATCCGGCGCGCTCTCCGATGATCTGAAGAAAGCATTACATCAGGCGTTCGAACAATTCCGTCTCGCACATCCAGATTTGTTTGCGGGCGCGAAGTAACATGGCCAGTCTTAAAAACATCAAGCTTAAAATCCTTTCCTATAAAAAGACGGGAACGGTGACCCATGCGATGGAGGCTGTCTCGGCAGTCAAAATGCGCAAAGGGCAGGAGCGAGCCCTCTCAGGCCGCGCCTATGCCGCCGCCGCACTTTCAATGCTTGAGCGATTGGCAGGAGCGGCAGATTTGGCCCGGCATCCATTGATGCGCAAGAGAGCCGGTAAAACGGCTCTTGTAGTTGTCACCAGCGACAAGGGGCTCGCAGGAGCACTCAATAGCGGAGTCATTCGCAAAGCAGAAGCATCAATCCGCGATTTTGATAAGGAAGATGTCATCGTCTTCGCTTTTGGCAGAAGGGGAGGGGATTATTTTGCATCTCGCGGTTTTACCATGGGACTCAATACAACCAACGTAAGCGACGGTATTTCCGAATCTGAAGTGCGTGAGATTACAAGAAGTATCATAGAGCGGGAAGACATTTCATCAGCGTTTGTTGCCTATCAGAATTTTATTTCGACATTCGAACAAATTCCCACGGTCCATGAAATACTTCCGATCAGATCGGAAACAATGCGCAAGATTGTGGAAGGAATCCGACCCGCGCGTGGAAAATATGCACCGCAGCCTGGATCGGACAAAACACAATCACCCGCGGCATACACAGTAGAACCCGATCCAGATACCGTTCTTTCTGAGCTCTTGCCCAAGCTTCTCAATATTGCGGTCTTTCATGCGCTTTTGGAGAGCAAAGCATCGGAGCACAGCGCGCGCATGGTCGCAATGAAAAGCGCGACCGATAAAGCAAAGGAAATGGCAGGCGATCTCACGCGCACCTTCAACAAAGTCCGTCAGGCAGCTATCACACGCGAAGTCTCGGAAATTACAAGCGGCATAGAGGCGATGCGATAACTCATATTTGCGTATCATTGATTAATCAAGCTATAATCCGACTCACTCTATGTCTACCGGCAGTATCACACAGATTATCGGACCCATCGTTGACGTGCGCTTTGATGAGGGGCTGCCAGCCATCAAAAATGCGTTGCATGTAAAGCACAAAGGGGAGACCTTGACCTTGGAAGTGGCGCAGCACCTCGGCCTCAATCGCGCCCGCTGCATTGCGATGCAAGATACGGCCGGTCTCGCTCGCGAGGCGGAGGTCACCGACACCGGAGAGCCGATCAGTGTCCCTGTAGGAGATGCAGCACTCGGAAGAATGTTTAACGTCGTTGGAAATCCGATTGATGGCATGGGCGCGCCGAAAGGCGCAAAGCGACTTCCGATTCACCAGGATCCTCCGCACTTCACTCGTCAATCCACAAAGGCAGAAGTATTTGAAACCGGAATTAAAGCGATCGATCTTCTCGCTCCTTTCATAAAGGGCGGCAAGGTAGGGCTTTTTGGCGGCGCTGGAGTGGGAAAGACTGTTCTCATTCAGGAATTGATTCACAATGTCGCGTCCGAGCATGGCGGCTACTCGGTGTTTGCCGGGGTGGGCGAGCGCGTGCGCGAGGGCAATGACCTCTATCATGAAATGAAAGAATCGGGCGTGCTTGAGAAAACCGCGCTTGTCTTCGGGCAAATGAATGAAGTCCCCGGCGCACGCGCTCGCGTCGCACTCTCCGGGCTCACGATGGCCGAAGCCTTCCGCGACGAAGGAGGCAAAGACGTACTCTTTTTCATGGACAATGTGTTTCGTTTCGTGCAAGCGGGTTCCGAAGTCTCTTCGCTTCTCGGTCGTGTGCCTTCCGCCGTGGGATATCAGCCGACGCTCGCTGGCGAAATGGGTCTTCTGCAGGAGCGCATTACTTCGACGACCGAAGGCTCTATCACTTCGGTGCAAGCGATTTACGTACCAGCAGACGACCTCACCGACCCCGCTCCGGCGACGACCTTCTCTCACCTCGACTCCACCATCGTGCTCTCGCGTCAGCTTGCCTCTCTCGGTATTTATCCAGCCATTGATCCGCTAGAATCCGGCTCGACTGCGCTTACGCCGGAAATCGTCGGCGAAGAACACTACCGCGTCGCCAATGAGACGCGTCGTGTACTTCAGCGTTACAAGGATCTGCAGGACATTATCGCAATTCTCGGTATTGAAGAGCTCTCAGAAGATGACAAGCGGCTCGTGTATCGCGCGCGCAAGATCCAGCGTTTTCTCTCGCAGCCCTTTGCTGTTGCCGAGGCATTCACAGGCGCAAAAGGAAAATACGTTACGCTCGCAGAAACAGTACGCGGATTTGCAGAAATCCTTGACGGCAAACACGATGCGCAAAACGAACAGGCATTTTACATGAAAGGCGGCGTTGATGAAGTATCCGCCGGAGGCGGATCCGCCTAGACCATGGCAGCGCAAAACACGTTCCATCTTACGATTGCGAGCGTTGGCGAGACGCGCTTTGACGGCGAAGCAACTTCAGCGACGCTCCCCGGCGCTGCAGGCGAATTCACAATTCTCGCGCATCATCAACCTCTCGTCACCACTTTGAAGCAGGGGACTATCACTGTGCATATACAGGATGGCGGCACCAGAGAATTTCCCGTGAGTAACGGGGTACTTGAATGCTCGGGTAATCGCGTCGTCGTATTGCTTTAGACATGACCGCCGCCGGTAAACTTTTTCAACGAAGAATAGAGGATTTTGTTTGTGAGCATTGTGGTGAAAAAGTCATCGGCGACGGATATACCAATCATTGTCCGAAATGTCTCTGGAGCAAACACGTCGATATAAATCCCGGCGATCGCGGAGCGGAGTGTGGGGGATTGATGCGCCCAGAGCACATAGAAGGAGCGTCTCCCGCGTATCGAATCGCGCATCGGTGCGAGAAATGTGGTTTTGTACGAGTCAACACAGTCCAGAAGAATGACAATATTCAGGCAGTTATCGCTCTTGCAGGAAGAAACTAGCATGGCATCATACGCATATGTCTGAAGGCGGCGATGGGGGGCGAGTCGATTCTTTGTGGAATGTAGCAAATCTTCGGCAGTTACGATCGATTTCGCACTATTATGGAGATTCGACACGGCAGTTTCTTATTGCTGCTGCCGTTCTTATGCTCGTTGCTTCGCCATTCTACGGAGATAATTTTCGTGTTGAGTTTCCGCTCGAGGTTATGAGTGTCCTTATCATCATTGCATGTGCTGCCCTCATTAATCCTAAAGCCGCGTTTGCTTTCGTAGGAAGTACCCTCATTTCAGGTGTGGGGGCGGGAGTGTATGCGATGTGGGGGGTACTTGCGTATGATACGATTAATCCGATAGCGTTTGCTCTGCGTATTGCAATTTCGATTTTATTTCTCAGCGCGTTTTATTTTAGTCTGAAGACATTACGCGCCTTCATGCTGCGCCAAATCGGTAAACGTGAGACTGTGGATGAATTTGAAAGCGACGAAGAAAAAGCACGTACCAATGAGCTTGAAGAAGAAAGAATGCAGACACGTCCGGAAGATGTGCGATAAATACTCATGAAGTCAAAAAAAATTCTAGTGCTTTTGGGGCACCCTGATAAGAGTGGTTTTTGCGGGGAAATGACTGATGCGTACTGTGAAGCTGCTCGCGCGGTTGGGCACGCAGTGGATCGGATGAATATTGGGGAGATGCAGTTTGATCCGACCTTGTGGAAAGGATATCGGGAAAGACAAACGTGCGAGCCCGATCTCTGCAAATTCCAAGATCTTCTCACAGCCGCAGATCATTTCGTGATCATCTATCCCGTGTGGTGGGTAGGAATGCCCGCTCTTCTCAAAGGACTTTTCGATCGCGCATGGCTCCCTGGTTCTGCATTTCGATATATAAAAACAAAAACAGGGAAACGCACGATCTTTTGGCATCGGCTTTTCCGCGGAAAGACGGCTCGTATCTTGATGGCGAGCGGTACTGCGCCGTGGCTCGTCCGATTCCTTCCAGGCAACGTGAATGCGCAGCTCAAGTGGGGAATTTTGTGGTTTGCCGGATTTTCTGTTCGTACCCGCTGGTTTGGGCCGTCAGAAAATATCCCTGAAGCACGCAAGGCTCGCTGGCTTGCTGAAGTTCGCGAGCTCGGTCGATTGGGAAAATAGAAGACTCTTCGTCAACCTCTCACATCGCCGCGAATCTAAATGACTCGAAGGAAACATCCATAAAGTCAGTGCGTATGCCAGCATGGCCGGTTCCAGAAATAACCGGCGTGTTCCCATGCGTCCTCCCATCGTCTTTGGCTTCGAGTATTTTCTTCCACGATTCGTTGGCGCGCTTCATAAAGAGCCGCACGGTAAGCGTGCCATCGGCGTTACGGACATTCTCTGCACGTAGTCCGATCCATTGACGATGGGGGATAAGATTCTTATTCTCGGCATACGTACCGGGAAATACTTTTTCTTGGGCCATCGTATAGTACGTACCGCGATATTTCTTTTTTATTACAGCAGTACCATCTACCCGCACGCCTGCATAATAAAGGTTGTCGCTGTCTACATGCCGACTCATGAGGAGAATGCCATTGGAGGCATTCCGGTTGGGACTTGCAGTTAGGTTATCTTTTTCGATTTTGAAAAGCATTTCAACGCGCTGATTTGCTGCCGTGGGTTTGGTGACAAGGCGGAATATGTTTTGCGGATAATATCCGTTGCCGGTGTCGACGGGATTCGAAAGCGCATAGCGAATTCTCCATACATCGAGGAATGGTAGAGGCCCGTGAATAGTTTTGCCGACTTTGTCCGCGATGATTAGTTTACCACCCGAATTAAGCCACCAATACGGCGAAGAACTCTCTTCCATAGTAGCCGACTCGTGCAGCACGCCGTCGGTATTGAATGTAAAAACAAATGGTTGTGAGATGGAAATGACAGCTCCGACGTTGGACGAAGGCTTTGGCGGATCGGGCAGGGGATTAAACGTGGAAAAAATAATACCAGCGATAGCACCCGCGAGTAACATTCGAGGAAAAGAAAAAAAAGACACGGGAAAGTGACGCCCCATAGGAGCATTATATAAAATCGCAGATGCCGCACGCATTATTCATCAATAATAATCTGAGACGCGCGCGGGTCAATATGTTTTTTTGATGAAGATCATTGCATATTGTTACATTCATGAAGGATTTGTCGATGACGCGGCATAGGGACGCACGAGAATGTTCGACACTTGGAGTGCCGCTGTGCCGATTTCCGGATTCCATATCTGCACTCCGATGCCGCCGATGCGCTCCGTGTCGTACGCTTCCAGTATCGATTCGTAGTTCCATGTGCACTCGATCACGGCGTCATGCACGCGTATTCCGATGCGTACATCATTGCCGCGCGCTACGCGCGAGTCACGTTTCTCAGCCAGAGTCTTTGTATTGCCCGCTACCATTGACTGTATGCGGACAGATCCTTCAGAAAAGGCGCACGAATCATAGGTTTTTGAATCAACAAGATTCGCAAGAAGGAATACAGAGCCATTGGTCCAACGTGCTGATGCATCGAAAGAGTAATCTTTCCATAGTGCAGATCCATCGAGAAATGCCGAAGCGCTTGAAGCATTGCGATCGGCCTGAAGAGACAGATTGTTCCTGCCGAGATCAAGCGTACCCCACGCAGCGAGCCAGCCGCGATCTCGCGAGAAATCATCCTCATAGGGAAGGTTTTTGGGAAGGCCGTTTTCCATCTCCTCGAGCAAGCGCTCGCCACTCCAATCGTAATCAACGTGAATGCGTCGCGCGATGAAAGAGCGGGAGATAGGATGGTTGAAGGTGTAGGTTTGATTGTTGTTCTGCAGAAATCCGACCGTGTAGATCTTCGCTGCTTCGCGCTCTGTAATGCTCGCGCCTGCAGGGAAGTTGGCCGCCCCTTCCACACCAGTTTCGTTGCCAAGAGGAAAAGCAAACGTGTCGATTTTCACGCCATACGTCGATTCAAGCTCGCTTCGCGCGCGTATGAGATCTTCTTGTACCCGCTTTGTAAACTCCGCTTCGCTCTCAAGACGTCCCGCGCTCTCGATCCATAATTTGTCAGCGAAAAAGATAGCGCTCGATCCCTGAGCATTAGAAGAGTAGGGGCGGTGTCCGTCGTACGAGTGCGAGCCAATCTCCCAACGCCCTGTTGCGAGCATCCGCTTGATCTCCGGCTCAGACAGATAGTATGTGCTCTCAGCAATGTGAGGGGCCTGCGCGATCACGTACATCACCCCCTCATACCCGAGCATTTTGAAAAGCGGGTCGACAGGATAGAAGCTTTCTTTCGCGCCGTCGTCGAATGTGATAAGAAATGATCGCTCCGGCAATTCCCGTCTTCGATTCATAAAATCAAGGTATTCTCTAAGTGTGATGGTCTCCCATCCTGCGCGCTTCAAGGTGAGCATCTGGTCCCGAAAACGCGCTGCTGTCACGTTGTTAAGGTCGCCACTCTCATCTACGATGCGGTGGTACGTGAGGACGGGAATCGCTTTTGCGTTACTGTTCGCGGCCGTTCTCTCTGCATTCACGAAACCAAAAGCTGCTCCCGCGAGCTGCGATCCCCTCAATACGCTGCCTTCGACCGCGTATCGCACGTGTAGCCAGATTTCCTGCAATGCAAGCCCGACTGAAGCAAATGCAGGAGTCGAGCCGTACCGATCCGCTCTAATCTGTGCAGTCCCAGCGAGACTCGTATACAACACGAAGCATACGAAGACCATCATTGCGAACTTCTGCCACGTAAGATGAAAATACATAGTGCTTTTAGCGGGTTCCCCAGCGGGAGTCGCGAATCGTGATCACTGCCCATGGCAACTGCCACATGAGGATCACGGTGTTGAACCAGAAATTACAGATCGCAAGAAGCCACGCGCGCGGCCCGACGTGAATACGATAATACAAGCCGTGCAAGAGAAGCATCAACAAGAGGCCGAAGAGATATACGATCGGCAATGCCCCGAACATGAGGGGGTACCACACAAGCGCCCGGAAAAATACAATCGGCGAGGAGAAAGCAAGAAAGACATATGAATAAAATGATACGGCAGCTATGGGATTCATCTTCCACATGAAGGTGGAAGCAATGAAGGTCTCACGTACCCAGGACTTTTTCCATCGCTGTTGCTGGCGGAGATATTTCCCGAAATTCTCCGGTACAACCGTGTGTGCCTTGGCATCCTTGGAATACACTGCGCGATATTTTCTGATCATAAAATTAGTAAGCGAACGGTCATCACCGAAAGTACAGCGTTCTCCCAGAAAACTTTGATTGAGCCATTCATTGATGAACGGTAGCAAGTACGCCCTTCGGTATGCACTGCAGCAGCCGGGGCAGCACGTCACCGTACCAAAAACAGATTCCGCCGCTTTATATACTCTGAACGCGATATAGTAACGAATCGCTTGCATCTGCGTGAGCACATTGGTATCGCGGTTATATACGTCCGTATGGCCGGATACCGCGCCGACCGAATTGTCCGAGAAATACTTCGTGAGATGCTTCACGCAATCAGGCTCAATGAAGCTGTCGGAGTCGACGAAGATGACAATGTCGTGCCTCGCGCGCAATACGCCCTCTGCCATCCCGTGGCGTTTCCCGCGGTTTTCCTTCCAATCGACGACCTCAAACCGCTGTATATTATTTTTGATTTCTTCCCCGGTCCTGACTATGTGCTCCAGCGTCCGGTCTGTTGATCCGTCATTTATCGCGATAACCTCTATCTTTTCTTTTGGATACTCCACTTCCGCGAAGCGTCGTATCGTCTCCGCTATATTATCTTCCTCGTTTTTCGCGGGGACGACAAACGTTACCGATGGCTGGTAGTTTGGGTCGTACGAGATCGGTTTGTGGAGGTAGGAGAGGATAAAACGCGAAAGAATATATGTGGTGATCAATATACTGTAGAAGCCGAAAAAGAAATGATCGTAGATTGTGTGATACGTCACCACCTTGAGAAGGAGAATGACGTAGATGACAAGAAAAAAGAGAAACCACGGTCCGAAGTCTTGCACTATGGAGTTCCATCTGGTACGCGCAGATTGTCCGAGAGATTTTATTGAAAAGTTCGAAGACATATATGATCAACGGCCTATACCGCGATAAATGAGTGTGCTTTTCAGGAACGCTTTCTTAGGAAGGCAATTTCTCCCGTCTATAACGATGTTCACTCCATGTCTTTCGAAATCCGAAGGGGTGAGTGACCGGAAGGAAGTATGATCCGTGGCGATAATCACTGCATCGGCTCCTTCGAGCGCTTCTTCAAGAGTGGTTACATTCGAAGCGCTCGGGACGAATGGGTCGAACGTGCGAACATGCGCTTTCTTTTTGTGTAATTCCTCTTCAATCTCAAGAGCTGGGCTTTCGCGTACATCGGGTATATCTCTCTTATATGAAAGTCCGAGTAACGCAACCGTAGAGCCTCGAATACGTCGATTTTTTTCTTTGAGGGCCTGCACAAGCCTTCGGACCGTATACTTCGGCATTTTATTATTTATCCGCCGTGCGGTCGCGAGGAACTGATGGTCAAAACCGTTTTCCTCCCCGTATCGAATAAGGTAATACGGATCGACCGGTATGCAGTGACCACCGACTCCGCAGCCGGGGAAGTGAGCCATGAAAGAAAATGGTTTGGTTGATGCTCCTTCGATGACACTAACAAGGTCGATTCCCGCGCGATCAAAGGACATAGCGAGTTCATTCACGAAGGCAATATTGATATCGCGGAATGAATTTTCCACCATCTTAACGGCCTCGGCCTCTCTGATTGAAGGCATCGTTCTGATATCCGCATCAATGATGTCGCGATAAAGTGCGAGCGCTCGCTCAAGACTTTTTGGTCCGGCAGCGCCCAAAACGCGCGGGATCGTGGCGATATTCCATTCAGAATCACCAGGATTGATGCGTTCCGGACAATGCGCAAAAAAGAAATCCCTTTCAACCACGAGCCCTGATTCGTCCTCCAAAATTGGAAGTGCAACCCTTTCGCACGCTCCCGGATTTACCGTGGATTCTATAATCACGAGAGCGCCGGGGGAGAGGTGCCTTCCGACGATCCGCGCCGCGCTTTCTAAGGGTTTGAGATCGGGAGCATGGTTTCCAAAGACAGGAGTGGGGACACACATGATATATGTTTGTGCATGCCAGATATCGGACTCGTTTGCAGTGAATGAGATGTTCGGAAGCTCTCGTAGGAGATTTTGTTCTTCGTGCGTTATATATGAAGCTTCTCGACGGGAAAGGCGTTCAATTTTTCCGGCATCGATATCGAATCCAATGACAGGAAACTGTCGGAATGCCGCGCGGATGGCGAGCGGTAAACCGACATATCCGACACCGACGATAACGATCGTGCCTGTACGTGATGCGGTCTCTTTTTCAAGGTATGTGAATACCGTTTTCTGCGGTTGAGTCGAATAGTTCATAATACGTGTGAATTTTCTTTACCATAACGCACGCTCTATAGAGTGAGACGGTTCGATATCTTTCGCTCTTACATCTTGGGCTTCTCTGAAGATGAACGCGTAATGCTAATAATCATTGTTTGTAGTCAGATGAAGAAGCGGTGAATACGTGCGTCCGCCACTGTAATAGGCCGGGTTCTCACTGTTTGAACCTCTCGACTAATTGGAGTATCATTGATTGGATGCGACAGGTTCTCCTCATCACAGCAGGCGTTGTGCTCGCGGTAAGCCTTATTGTGGGGCTTTTTGCTCTGAATCAGGTGAACCAGGAACAACTCGAGCTTACTTCGCGCATGCAATCCCGCAGTCAAGTTTTGGCGGAAAGTTTATCGGAAAGCATCGAACCCTCATATAATGCGCGCGCGACGAATACCGTGCAGCGGATCATTGATAGGTTTGTTTCAAGCGAGCGACTGGCTGGTCTTGCGGTATTTGATAATGCGGGGAACGCTTTTGCGATATCAAAAGATCTGCCGCTTCCAGAGAACGGCATATTGGTCTCAACTGTCATGGACAGCGACGAGGCTCACGGTGAATTCGTGCGTCAGGATGGCGAGACATACTACGTACACGTGACTCCGCTCCACAAAGAGCAACGTGTTATCGGTGCACTTGCCGTTGCTCAAAACGCCACGTATATCGACGAGAGCATAGCAGATATTTGGCGCGACAATCTCGTGCGATTGCTTTTTCAAGTCATCATATTTGCCGGCGCTATCTTCATCCTCGTGCGATGGGTATTCCACCGATCGATTTCTAAAATGGTCGAGTCCCTGCAATCGGTTCGCAAAGGAGAAGCAAAAGTCGATGCAGTGCCGAATTCAAGTTTCTTTAAGCCGCTCGCGGGAGAACTCTCTAAAGTGACAAGTAGCCTGCATCAGGCTCGACGAGCGGCAAGCGAAGAGGCGCGCATGCGTCTTGAAAAGATTGACTCTCCGTGGACAGCGGAGCGCCTCAAAGAATTCATAAAAGCGTATCTGAAGGATAGACCTATATTTGTGCTCTCACACGGCGAACCATATGTCGCTACTAAAGTGAAAAATGAGATTGAATGGCGTGTGCCGGCGGGCGGTGTAATTACGGCGATCGAGCCTGTCATGGAGGCGTGCGGCGGCACGTGGATTGCATATGGCGGGGGAAATGCAGATAAAGAAACGGCTGATGCGCAAGGGAAGCTCAAGGTGCCTCCCGATGAGCCACGATACACACTAAAGCGCGTGTGGCTTACGCCCAAAGAATTCAACGGTTATTACAACGGGTTTTCCAATGACGCGCTCTGGCCCCTCTGTCACATGGCGCATGTGCGCCCTCAATTTCGAAAAGAGAACTGGGGGGAATACCGAAAGGTAAATGGACTGTTTGCCAAAACTCTTCTGGAGGAAATTAGAAATATAGAACGGCCAATCGTTCTCGTGCAGGACTATCATCTCGCGCTCGTCCCGGCACTCATAAAAAAGAGCCGCCCCGACGCGCAGGTCGCATTGTTCTGGCATATTCCGTGGCCATCTGCAGCGCAATTCAACATCTGTCCGTGGCGTAAAGAAATACTCGAGGGCATGCTCGGCGCTGATCTTATCGGATTTCAAACGCAGCAGTACTGCAACAATTTCATCGACACGGTTGCAAACGAAATAGAATCACGCATAGACCTTGAACAGTTCGCAGTCTTTCACGAAGATCATCGTACGTTTGTAAAGCCATTTCCCGTCTCGATCGCATATCCGGGGAGCGCGGAGGCGAATGAAGAACCGAACCGTACAGTCCTCGAAGCGCTTGGAATACAAAGCAAGCACGTATTGCTCGGCGTCGATCGTCTCGACTACATCAAAGGGATTCCGGAACGATTCAAAGGTCTAGAATTTCTTCTTGAAGCACATCCCGAATATCGCGGGAATATAACATTTTTGCAAATCGCTTCGCCGACGCGCGAGTCGGTTGAAAAATACAGAGAATACGCCGAACATGTTGTCTCTGAAGCAGAGCGGATCAATGAAAAATTCGGTACGCGGGAATGGAAGCCGATTGTATTAGAGCGCCGGAGCTACAGCCACGCCGAACTTCGTCAGCTGTATCAGCTCGCTGACGTCTGTCTCGTAACCTCTCTTCACGACGGCATGAATCTGGTCGCCAAGGAATTTGCCGCTGCCAGGAGCGATGAATCCGGTGTGCTCGTATTAAGCCACTTTACCGGAGCCTCGCGCGATCTTAAGGGTGCACTCCTCATCAACCCCTACAGCGCGGAGGAGACCTCGGCAGCGCTCCACACCGCGCTCACTATGCCAAAGACAGAACAGCACAAACGGATGAAAATGATGCGCATGTCTGTCCGCGATTACAACATCTATCGCTGGTCGGCAGAGCTTATCAAGACGCTTTCGCAGCTTGGATAGCATGAAGGATGCCGAAAAGCATACGGAGACGATCCTCAAACGCGTCAAACAACATGGGTGCGTCCTCATGCTTGATTTCGACGGAGTCCTTGCACCGATTGTCCCGAAGCCCGCGACGGCGCGCATGTCGAAGCGCACACGCCGTCTTCTTTCTCTGTGCGCTCGGCGTGGCTGTGTTGCAGTCATCTCAGGTCGCGCACTTTCCGATGTACGCTCCCGCGTCGGGCTCGCCGGCATATGGTATGCCGGGAATCACGGTGCCGAGTGGAGCATGGGAAGGATGCGCGGACGAGAAAAGCCGACGCGTGCTGCCTACGCGAAGCTCCGCGAAGCGCGGGATGCGTTCATTGAACTATCGCATCGCTATTCAGGAGTGCTCGTTGAAGACAAACAACTTACATTCAGCGTTCACTTTCGCAGTCTCGCACGCTCACGCACAGCGTCGTTCAAAAGCGGCGTTCGACGTCTTCACAAGAAATTCGGACGTTTTCTCAATATTGCCGAAGGGAGCGAGTTCGTATTCAACGTACGCTCGCGCGCCGGCCGCACGAAAGGCGATGCCGTGCGCCTCGCGCGCAGACGCGCAGACGCGAAAGCCGTGCCGATCTATATCGGCGACGACACGACCGATGAGGATGCGTTTCGAGTGCTCCCGCACGGCATCACGATACGGGTAGGCAAACGCCGCGGCAGTGCCGCCCGCTTTTTCGTCAATGGGCGGGATGACGTCGATACTATCCTTGAGGCGCTTGCGCTCTCTTGAAAAGGCTCACTCGTCGTTCATATCCAAGACCAATGCGCCCCAGGTGAATCCTTTCGCTGCCTGTCCTTCGCCCGTTTCCGGATTGAAACACTCGCGAAAGCCCGATTTCTCAAGAAGCGCAATGCTTTTTTTTCGAATATCCGCTGCCTCTGTTTTGTATCCGTAGCGCAAAAGGCCACGGTAGATGAACCAATGCGACATCATCCATACCGGGCCCCGCCAGGAGAATCCGTCCTTATAGCCTTCAGCACGATATGATATTTCTTGCTTTGAAACAGTCCGTATGCCAAATGGTGCATAAAAGGTCTCGGGATTAAGGAGGTGATTGCGCACGACATTCTCGGCCTCTTCTTTAGAGTAGAGTCCAGCGAACAGCGGGGCGAAATGTGCCCACGTCGCGACCTTGAGCGGCGTATAGTCCGCGCCCGTGGCCGACCAATACACTCCGTCCGCAAACAAGCGCTCGCGCATGGCGCTCGCGATAAGATCGGCATGAAGATTGGCGAAATGCTCGCCATCTCCGTGCTTCAGGAAGGAGGCGATGTGCCCGAGCGTCCGCAGGTTCTCAACGAGTATCGCGTTGAACGGCACGTCCTTCACCCAAAAATGATTGCGCATACACAGCTCTGCATCGAAATTGCATGCGGTGTTAGCATCCACAAGCTTCGTGCGGAGCGCAAGATGCTCTTTGTACGAAATGTCATGGGCGGCGGAAAGCGGCGCATCGAATCGCGGAGAGTTGTCTTCGCCGCTCTCGTCGGGATTAATAATGCCGATGAGATGATGGTCGCGCGGGTCTCTCTTTTCTATGAGAAACCGGTAGTAAGCGAGGAGGTCGGGATAGATGGATTCGAGGAATGCCTGATCGGGATTGCGACGATGAATTTCCCACGTCGCGTAGGCTATCATCGGTGGCTGGGTAAGAGAGCTCGTCCCTTCCACGCCCCAGCGGAATATGTGCAAAATGCCGGGCAGCCAATAGATGATGTGCGGCACCATACCGTTCTCAAACTGCTTGGAGAGAAGCGAGCGCAACTCCGCCCGCGCCGCTTCAGGATCGTATTGCGCAAGAATGATGGCGTGGAAACACGAGTCCCAGAGCCATTGGTACGGATAATGTTCTTCCGATGGGACAGTGTACTGGTACTCGCCGGTTATCTTCCGGTTTTTCTCCAAAAGTTTTTTCGCCTCTTTCGGGATGTTCATGAGTTGAGTATAGCAAAGAGTATTGAGGCAATCGAAATCCTGTGATAGCGCAAAGAAACGATTTCAGTTAGGATAAGCGCACCGTGGCACTTTCTATCGGTATTGTGGGATTGCCGAACGTCGGGAAGTCGACGCTTTTTAATGCACTGACACGTAAGGGTGTTCTGATCGCGAACTATCCCTTTGCCACCATCGACCCCTCGGTCGGCGTTGTCGCCGTGCCGGATTTTCGGCTCGATAAGCTCGCGGAGATGTCGAAATCAGAGAAAAAAGTTCCTGCTGCAGTGGAGTTCGTCGATATCGCAGGGTTGGTCAAAGGTGCTTCGGAAGGGGAGGGACTTGGTAATCAATTCCTCACACACATACGTGAAGTGGATGCAATAGCGGAAGTCGTGCGTGTCTTTGACGATGATGACATCCATCATGTCGCTGGCACTGTGGATCCGCGATACGACATTGAGATCATTGATTTGGAATTAGTACAGGCGGATTTGCAAAGCGCAGAAAAGCGGCTTGAGCGCGTGGAGCGAGACGCGAAAGGCGGCGACAAGGCATTTGTGGCAGAGCGGGACGTTCTGCAAAGAATAGTTCCCGTTCTTAAGGCGGGGAAGCCTGCGCGAATGATTGCGCTCGATGAAAAAGAAAAAGAAGTTGTAAAAACGCTCCACCTGCTTACGATGAAGCCCGTTTTGTATGTACTGAATAAAAAGAGCGGAAATATAAATGTGGATATTGAGGGAGGGGAGCGGTGGCGCGAACTTAAAAGCTATCTCGATTCATCCGGAGCCGAGTACGTCTTTGCTGACGCGGGCGTCGAGAATGAGCTCGGCGATGTGCATGGCGATGAGAAGGCGGATTTTCGTCGCGAGCTCGGTGTCGCGGATGACGGACTCGACGCGCTTATCAAGGCCGGCTACAAACTTCTCGATCTCATATCATTTCTTACCACGGGCGAAAAGGAATCCCGGGCATGGACGATTAAGCGCGGCTCTACGGCCCCGGAGGCTGGAGCCGCCATCCACACGGATTTTAAAGACAAATTCATCCGAGCCGATGTCATCCGCTGGGACACGCTTTTGGAGTGCGGCTCATGGGCAAAAGCGAGGGAAAAGGGGCTCGTGCGGACGGAAGGTAAGGAATACATAGTCCAAGACGGAGACGTTATGGAGTTTAAAGTTTAGTGTATACTAGGCGCATATGGAAAAAGCTAAAATTACACCTAAGGATTTCGTACTTTGGGTGGCTGCCATGGCAGCCTTATATAGCGGTGTTTTTGCTTTTATACGCCTCGTATTCGACTACATTAATCAAGTCTTTCCGAATCCTATTACAAACGCGTATTACTACTATGATCCGTACGGGGGCGGTGTCAGCTACGAGATGGCGGCTCTCATCGTTCTTACGCCCGTGTTTCTTATTCTCATGCGAACCATCAGAAAGGATATCAAACGCGACCATTCGCGCCGTGAAGTCTGGATCCGCCGTTGGGCACTATTCCTCACGATCGCACTTGCGGCTGCCACAATGGTTATTGATCTCATCGTCCTCATACATACATTTTTGCAAGGAGAGGATTTAACCGTCGGATTCCTCCTCAAAGTAGCGGTGGTGCTCCTCGTTGCAGGAGCCGGCTTCTTCCACTTCCTTGCCGACCTGCGCGGATACTGGGAGAAGGAACCAGGGCGCGCCAAAATGATCAACTGGGCAGTTGGCGTTCTCGTTTTGGTCACCATTGTTGCCGGATTCTTTATCATCGGCACACCGCAGGAGATACGGGCGAAAAAGCAGGATGCAGTGCGTATCAACGATCTGCAGGGTATTCAGTGGCAGGTGGTGAACTATTGGCAACAGAAGGAAACCATTCCTACGGCACTCGCAGACCTAAGCGATCCCCTCATGGGTTACATGTTGCCTGTTGATCCGAAAACCGCGGAATCATACGAATACAAAAAGACTGGCAATGCATCGTTTGAACTGTGCGCGACATTTGCTACGGAAGGGGGAAACACCACAAATGGTCGACCGATGCCTGTCGACCCTTCGATGGGCAAGGGAATAACACCTGATAGCTGGCAACATGCCGCAGGCCGCGTTTGCTTCACCCGAACTATTGATCCAGAGCGATATCCTCCGTACACAAAGACACTCTAGTCCAATCAATAGGGCATCAAGCCCCGACTGACTTTTTCCTTGGCTGTGTTAGTCTATTTCAATGTCTGGCTATGATCATAAGAAGATAGAGAAAAAATGGCAGAAGAAGTGGGAAAAAGACGGTATCTATAAGACCGCGGACACTGTCAAAGGCCCCTCCTCCGCCAAGGCTACGAAGGGCAAGAAAGAAAACTTCTATCTCCTTGTCGAATTTCCATATCCCTCGGGCAATCTCCATGTAGGGCATTGGTATGCATTTTCCGTGCCCGATATCCTTGCCCGCACGCTGCGGATGCAGGGCAAGAATGTCCTCTTTCCAATAGGTTTCGATGCATTCGGACTCCCGGCAGAAAATGCTGCGATCAAGAACAAATTGAATCCGCGGAAGTGGACACTCGGCAACATCGAGTACATGAAAAAGCAGATCCACTCGATGGGCGCCTCCTTTGATTGGTCACGAGAAGTCGTTACCTGTGACCCAGCGTATTACAAATGGACGCAATGGCTCTTCTTGCAATTTTTCAAAAACGGTTTGGTATATCGCAAGGAAACGGCAGTCAATTGGTGTCCGAAAGACAAGACGGTCCTTGCCAACGAGCAGGTGGTGGACGGGAAGTGCGAGCGGTGCGGCACCGAAGTCGTGCAGAAGCAGATGTTGCAATGGAACATTAAAATCACCGACTACGCGGATAGGCTTATCGACGATCTCGAACCTTTGAATTGGCCCGAGCAGATAAAGGAATCCCAGCGCAACTGGATCGGCCGCTCCGAAGGCGCGGAGATCGATTTTCCGTTGGCCCTGGCTGCTGATACAAAAAAGTACACATACGTTTTATTGCATGGCTACCATGGCACAGCTGATATGCCCCAGTTTCTCCATTGGAAAACTGAACTCGAAAAGCAAGGCCATCGCGTTGTTATTCCCACGCTCCCCAACACCGAGAGTCCATCGGAGGCCGAGCAGGTAGCGGCGGCGCTCAGCGCCACTCATTACGATCACAACACGGTTCTGTTTGGCCATAGCCTCGGGGCGGTTGTGGCATTGAAAGTGCTTGAGAAGCTGTCGAAACCCATAGCGCGACTCGTTCTCGCAGGCGGATTTGTGGATCCGAAATTCAGAGATAATCCCCGCCAGTTCGAGAAAACATTCAGCTGGAAATTCGATGCTCCAAAGATCCGCGCGAACGCAAGGGCGATTCAGATACTTCATGATCCGCGCGATTACGCGGTGTCCGAGGATCAAGCAAAACGACTGGAAACGCTTCTTGGAGTAGAGGCAGAGCGTCTTACTTCCGAAGAGCCTCACTTTACGGGCCGAAAGGAGCTTTCTGTTTTACGCTGGCTCCGTCCGACGATTACGGTTTTTACAACCCGCGCAGATACGCTTTATGGCGCTACATATCTCGTATTAGCTCCTGAACATCCATGGGTGACTCGTGCACTTCAGCATACAGGGCTTTTGAAAAATGAGGAGGAGATAGGGCGATATATCGCCCTATCGGCAAAGAAAACGGAGAGGGAGCGCTTGGCGGAGCAAAAGGAAAAGACGGGGGTCGAGTTAAAGGGAGTGAAAGCCATTAATCCTGGAACGGGGAAGGAGATTCCTGTATATGTAGCGGATTACGCGCTTGGGCACTATGGGACGGGAGCTCTCATGGGTGTGCCCGCGCACGATGGGCGCGACAATGCGTTTGCGAAGAAGTTCGGAATCGAGATCAAAGAAGTCATTGAGCCGCTCAACATTCGCACAAGTGGTCCGGATGCAATTCGCTCCGATTGGCCATCAACAGAGCGAAAAGCCGTGGAGGTCATAATTAAACACTGGTCAAAGGATAAGTACCTGTGTTTACAATGGAAACAGAGAGACGTGCGGGGATTTGTAACAGGAGGTATCGAAACGGGGGAAGATCTAGTTACCGCAGCGAAACGGGAAATCAAGGAAGAAACGGGGTACGTGAATGCAAAATTCATTAGAGAACTGGGAAGCACTATTCATGTACAGTTTTCTCACCTATGGAAACAAGAAAATGTCTACGCTCATTTCAAACCACTCTTGTTCGAGCTTGAAGATGAGGAGCACGTGGAAGTTGCCCAAAGAGAAAAAGATATGCATGAGCCGGTTTGGATAGATAAGGCTACGGTTGCAGAGTATATAAACAGGCCTGATATAACTATTGCGTGGAACCGCTTGGAACGAGACATACCCTATACGGGGGAGGGCATTCTTGCTGATTCGGGAGAATTCTCCGGACTTACGAGTGAACAGGCGATTCCTAAAATGGTTGAGAAATTCGGAAGGCGCAAGACCACATACAAACTACGTGATTGGATTGTGTCGCGACAGCGCTATTGGGGAGTACCAATACCGATTATTCATTGTCCTTCGTGCGGACCAGTCGCGGTGAAAGACAAAGACCTGCCGGTCAAACTTCCGGAAGTAAAAGATTATGTGCCGGAAGGCAGCGGCAAATCACCGCTCGCGAAAGTAAAATCGTTCGTGAATGTGAAATGTCCGCAGTGTGATGGAAAGGCGGAACGGGAGACCGACACCCTCGATACCTTCGTTGATTCATCCTGGTATTTCCAGCGCTACACTGATCCGAAAAACAAAACAAAATTTGCAGATGCCAAAAAGCTTGCCGCCTGGATGCCCGTCGATTTGTATTCGGGGGGAGCGGAACATACCACCATGCACGTTTTGTATAGCCGTTTCTGGCAGAAGGCGATGTACGATGTGGGGCTTGTGAAAGATCAGGAGCCGTACAGCCGTCGCATGAATCGCAGTATCATCCTAGGACCTGATGGTCAGAAGATGAGCAAGTCGCATGGCAATGTTATCGATCCCGATGAGGTTGTCGCTCGCCTCGGCTCTGACACCGTGCGCATGTATCTCGCCTTTGTCGGCCCGTACAACGAAGTATCGAATTACCCGTGGAATCCGGATGGAGTCGTCGGCGTACGAAGATTTTTGGAACGAGTGTGGCGAATAGGGCTTGCAGCTTCCAGCTTCGAGCTTTCAGCAAATACAAAATTAGAACCTCTTCTGCACAAGACTATTAAGAAAGTCGGGGAAGACATCGTCGCCATGAAGTTCAATACTGCGATCAGTCAGCTTATGATTCTTTTAAATGCGATTGAAAGAGAAAAGAAGATCGGAAAAAGGCAGTGGGAGACGCTCTTGAAGATTCTTGCTCCGTTTGCTCCGCACATGGCGGAAGAATTGTGGGCAGGGAGCGGTAAAAAGAAATCGATTCACAAAGAACCATGGCCTGCATATAATGAAACATTGCTCACAGACGAAACTGTTACCATTGCAATACAGGTCAATGGTAAGACAAGAGGGGAGGTGGGTGTGGAATCCGCTGCAACCAAAGAAGTAGCCGAACGTGCGGCGCGAGAAGCCGTTGCGGCGCGTTTAGAAGGGAAGAAGGTTCTACGAACTATCGTAGTGCCCGGCCGACTCGTCAATTTTGTCGTGGAAGAATAGTTACAATTTGAAAATACGCGAAGAATCACCGGCGTCTTCGATAGAGTAGCCTTCGCTGGCGATACGTGTGCGGAGTTCGTCTGCTCGTTCCCAATTTTTTGATTTTCGCGCCTCGATGCGCTCTTCAATCAATTTCTGTACATGCTCAGGTACATCCTCAATCTTGAGCTCTACTTTCGTTTCGTTTGCGGCAAGCACCTGAGCTTTCTCGTCTGGTTCTGCGAGATTCAGACCCAACACCTTGTCAGCATCGAGAAGCATTGAAAGTCGTTCTTCCGGTGAGAGGGACTCATCCCGTGTCATTTCCCAGATAACAGCGAGAGCGCCTGGCGTATCGAGGTCGTCGTTAATTTTTTCTACGAATTTTGATTTCCATGCAGCGGGAGTTTTTCCCGGCGTCACATTCCCGAGAGAAAGACGCAGAGCCACGAGTTTTGCAAATGCAGTTTGTGCTGCGCCGAGCGCCTCCCATGTAAAATTCGAGGGCGTGCGGTAGTGAGCGCCAAGGAAGAGGTAGCGCAGCGAGAGGGGATGAAATCCGCGTTCAATGATATCCGAAAGGTATACGACGTTGCCATCGGACTTAGCTATTTTAGCTCCTTCAAGTTGGATATGTGCGCGATGGAGCCAAAATCGTGACATCGGCTTTTTGCCGGTTGCTGATTCCGATTGAGCGATCTCATTGTTGTGATGGACGGGGATGTGCTCGATGCCGCCTGTGTGGATGTCGATCTGTGTGCCGAGCGTGGCGCGTATCATCGCGGAGCACTCGATGTGCCACCCTGGAAAGCCTTTGCCCCACGGGCTGTCCCAGCCGATTTTTTTGCTGCTTTTCCAGAGCAAAAAATCCGTTGGGTTGCGTTTATCGGCATTCGCCTTGACGCGCGCTCCCTCTTTCAGTCCCTCCAGATTGATGTTTCCCAGCTTTCCATAATCGGCGAATCGCGACGTGTCGAAATATACACCGGATTTAGTCGCATATGTGTAACCCTTTTCTGCCAGGGTTTGTATCATTGCAATCTGCTCCGGAATAAAATCGCTTGCACGTGGAAAGGTGATCCTGTCGACTGGTACATTAAGCGAGCGGATGTTCTCGAGAAAGATATTTGCATACTTCTCTCCGAGTGCGCGCATATTTTCAAGAGAAGGAGCAAGGCCCTCTCGCTTCAGACCCTTCGCCATCTTGTCTTCCCCCTCGTCCCCATCGGAAGCGAGGTGACCGAAGTCTGTGAAATTGATAACTTGCTTCACCGTGAGGTGATTATATTCAAGGGCGCGACGCAGGACGTCGGTACATACGAACATCGAGAGGTTCCCGATGTGCTGTAGACCGTAGACTGTGGGACCGCAGTTGTACATACGCACCTCTTTCCAAAGTTCTGGCGGCTCAAACTCTTGCTTCTCCTGGCCACGTGTATTGTAGAAAAGAAGTGGCGTTTTCTTTCTGTCGGACTTTTTAGATCGTTTAAACCACATGCGCACAAGTATGACCGCAATTCGGAATCACTACAAGGGGAGGGGAGGGGAACACGCGTGATAGTATTGAATGTACACAACGCCGCATGGAACTTTTTGCCGAATTAAGCGTACTCATCGTAATCGCGACTGTCGTCGCGGTCATCATGCGCCTGCTGCGGCAGCCGCTCATCATCGGGCACATTCTGACGGGGCTTATTGTAGGACCGATTGTTCTCGATCTTGTGCATTCCGTGGAAACCCTTGCGCTCCTCGGCGAGATTGGGATCGCCATTCTCTTATTTACAGTTGGGCTTCATCTCAATCCGCAGATAATCCAACGTTTCGGGCGCGTCTCTCTTATCACGGGGCTCGGACAGGTGACCTTCACCTCAGTTGTGGGATATCTCGTCTGTCTCGCACTCGGTTTTGATTCGCTTACATCGTTTTATATCGCTGTCGCGCTCTCATTCTCGAGCACGATTATTATAATGAAACTTATCGCCGACAAGGGCGATCTCGACGTGCTCTATGCGAAGATAGCCATCGGCTTTCTCTTAGTGCAGGATCTTATCGCTGTCATGCTGCTTCTCGGTGTGCCTCTTTTTTCCTCCAGCAATCTCTCATTCTCTACGGTGATCGTCTTCCTCCTTTCCGGTGTGGTGCTCATCGCTTTTGTGATTTTGGCTTCTCGTTTTTTTATTTCCCGCGCGAATACATTCATATCCGAGTCGCACGAGTTTTTGCTCCTCTTTGCCATCGCATGGGGAATCGGAATCGCTGCATTGTTTCAATTCTTCGGATTCTCGCTTGAGAGCGGAGCTCTGATTGCCGGCATTGCGCTCGCCTCGCTTCCGGCGCGGCATGAGATCAGTGCGCGACTCATGCCGCTCAGAGATTTCTTTATCGTGATGTTCTTTATTTTCCTCGGCTCTCAAATGCAGTTAGGAGATATTTCGAATCTTATACCCACTGCGATAGGACTCTCCCTTCTCGTCCTTATCGGCAATCCGATCATTCTCATGATTATCATGGGCTTACTCGGGTATCGGAAGAAAACGAGCCTGCAGACCGGTTTTACCGTCGCCCAGATCAGTGAGTTTTCGCTCATTCTCGTTGCACTCGCACTTTCGCTCGGGCATGTCGAACAATCAGTACTCTCGCTCGTCACGCTGGTCGGCCTCATCACTATTTTTGGTTCGACCTACCTCGTCATGTATTCGGATCAGATATATACAATGCTCGCTCCCGCGCTCGGTATGTTCGAGCGCAAAGGAGCGCATGAACCGCGCCTAAAACGCGAAAACTACACGGTCGTCTTGTTTGGCTGTAACCGCATCGGATATGATTTTCTTGAATCGTTCGTACGCATGGGCGAGCGCTTCCTCGTCGTGGATCACGATCCCGAAACTATCCGGGCACTCACCGAAGGAGGGGTAGCGGCAGAATTCGGCGATGCAGGGGATCCTGATTTTCTGGAATCCATCGACCTTTCAAAAGCCGAACTGGTGATATCAACGATACCGGACAACGAAACGAATCATCTTATTTACAAGGCCGCTAAGGCAGCGAATCCACGCTCTATCGTCATGGTGGTTGCTCATCGGGTCGCGGATGCGCTTGCGCACTACGAAGAGGGAATCGACTATGTGATATTGCCGCACTTTCTCGGTGGACAGCATGCGGCGGAACTGGTTGTCAAATTCAAGACAGACAGAACAAAATACGAGGCGCTGCGGGGAAAGCATATCCAACACTTGCAACTGCGCATCGCGATCGGTCATGAGCATCCGCGATTGCCTCGCCGAAGTCTGTAGCCGCTACTCTCGCTCTCTCATTGCGTTAGGTTATACTCGCTGCGTTCGTTTAGCCGTCGCTCTCGGAGAGCGAGAATGAGTACATTCTCGCTTCTCTCTCTTCGCTAGGCTATAATATCTCGCATGCATAAACTCGATTGGAAAAAATCGTTGCCGATCGGTTCGGTTGCGATCGCCGGTGTGATGCTCATGGGAACGGCCTTTGCGGGCGGCTTCTTCATCGGGAACTCTCGCGTTGCTGCTAGCCTTGTTCCTTCCGCGGCAGTGCCACCCCCCAATGCGGATTTTTCTGACGTCTGGAAAGCGTGGAGCGTGATTGATGAGAAATTTGTCGGAGCGGCTGTCGCCTCGTCTACGCCTATTGCGAGCTCCACCGAAGAGATAAACCAGAAACGAATATGGGGAATGATTGGAGGCCTCGCGGCTTCGCTCGATGATCCGTACACTTTTTTTCTCCCCCCCGCCGAGAATGAGGAATTTGTGTCTGAAATGAGCGGCAGTTTCGAGGGGATCGGTATGGAAATAGCGGTGCGCGATCAAGTGCTTACCGTCGTTTCGCCGCTTAAAGGCACGCCTGCGGAACGGGCTGGCCTCAAAGCAGGGGATTTGATTTTGAACATTGACGGGGTCTCGACCACGGGGCTCGATGTGACTTCAGCAGTCAAAAAAATTCGCGGCCCAAAGGGTACCCAAGTTACACTGACGATAAGCCGAGAGGGTTGGAGCACTCCGCGAGAGATCAAGGTCACGCGCGACGTCATCAATGTGCCGGCAGTGGTCACGACTCTGCGCTCTGATGGAATCTTTGTGATCGAAGTCGCAACCTTTACCGCCAATGCTCCTGATCTTTTTCGTGCGGCGCTTCGTGAATTCGTCGAATCAAAGAGTTCGCGTCTCATTCTCGACATGCGCGGCAATCCCGGAGGATATCTGGAAGCGGCCGTTGACATGGCGAGCTGGTTTTTACCGAGCGGGAAGGTGATCGTAACGGAAGATTATGCGGGCCACAGCGCGAATGTTGTGCATCGCTCGCTCGGCTACGACATCTTCAACGAGAATCTCAAAATGGTTATTCTTGTCGATCGCGGCTCGGCTTCGGCTTCTGAAATACTTGCAGATGCACTTCGCTATCACGGCAAGGGCATGCTCGTTGGCGCCAACACATTTGGCAAAGGCTCGGTGCAGGAATTGGTAGAAATCAACGGGGGATCGGCGCTCAAAATCACCGTCGCACGTTGGCTCGGTCCCGATGGTATACAAATCCCGCAAGAGGGAATAGAACCGGATGTAAAAATCGAGCCGACCGAAGAGGATATCGAAGCAGGCAAGGATGTGCAGCTTGAAAAGGCAGTGGAGATTGTGAAGGAGATGTAGGCTATGAAAGTCATCTTACTCAAAGACGTGGCAAAGGTGGGGCAGCATGGGACGGTGAAAGATGTCGCGGATGGGTACGCGCTCAACTTTTTAATTGCGCGCGGACTCGCGATTCAGGCGACACCGGAGAAAGTCGCTGCCTATGAGGCGACAGCCAAGAGGGAAGGGGAGGCGCGGGAGAAGGCGCATGCAGCGCTTGTAAAAACTATTCAGAGCTTGGAAGGTGCGCACATTGAAGCGAAAGTTCGTGCAACAGAAAAGGGAGGGCTATTTAAATCAATTGTTGTACACGATATCGTTAAAATGATTTCTGCACAAAAAGGCATTACTCTTCCGGAGGAGGTGATTAATTTTGAAAAACCAATCAAACAAACAGGGGAGACGAAAATTGCTCTTACGCTCGAAAAAGTAAAAGCAGAACTTACACTCGCAGTCGTCGCGAGTGATTAAATCACGTCGACAATTCGGCGGGTGACAGAGCGTCCGTCGAAATTGGTTTTTCTCTTTGCGCGGAAATGCACGGTGCCGCTTACCTCTGCGAAAAGGGTGTGATCGACGCCAACGCCGATGTTTTTGCCGGCCATGATGCGCGTGCCGCGTTGACGCACGATTATTTCGCCCACGGCGACTTTCTGGCCGTCTGCGCGCTTAACCCCGAGGTATTTCGGGTTCGAATCATTTAGGTTGCGAGCTGTTCCGCCTGCTTTAGTATGGGCCATAGGGTAGTTGTTAGCTTCTAGCTGGTAGCTTGTAGGTAAATACTAAAATACAATACGAACATGAGGAGCATACAGGAAATGGGCCAGGAAATCAAGAACCGGGTAGGTGATGGTGTAGGCGAGTGGGGCACGATTATTGTTGTGCTACTTCTTGCCGTAGCATCCTTTGGATTGGGCCGATTGTCAGCGCTTGAGGAGGCGCGGCCGCTCGTTTCCGTACGCATGGCGGCAAGCGCTGCCGGAGCGCGACCTATTGCTGCCGGCGGTCTCGTCGTCGCATCGAAGTCTGGCACCGCCTACCACTTTCCATGGTGTGCGGGAGCTTCGAGCATCAAAGAGAGCAACAAGATTTGGTTTAAAGATGAAGCAGCAGCGAGAAAGGCTGGGTACGCTCCGGCAAAAAATTGCAAAGGACTGCAGTAGCGCGTATGGCGCCGCTGCGATGCTTTTACCTCCATACTTCATACGCTATACTCTATACACTATGCTAGTCGTTGACGTCGAAGCTTCGGGAACCGAGGCGGGGAAACACTCCATCGTGAGTGTGGGGGCCTTGGATTTAACCAACCCCTCGAATCGTTTCTACGAAGAGTGCCGCGTGTGGGACGGAGCCCATATCATGGATGAAGCGCTCGCCGTTAACGGATTCACGAAGGCGCAGATCACCGACTCTAAAAAGCAAAGCGAGTCGGATCTCATCCACGCATTCCTCACATGGAGCGATGGCTTGGAGGAACGCACACTCGCAGGGCAAAACGTCTCCTTTGACCGCGATTTCCTCAAAGCCGCAGCGGAGCGGGCGGGACACACCGAGTGGCCCTTTGCCTACCGCACCATAGATACGCACACGCTTGCCTACATGCACATGATAGGGAGAGGTCTGCAGCCACCGGTGCGGCATAAGCGAAGTGCACTCGACCTCGATGCCGTCCTCAATTACTGCGGCATTCCCGAAGAGCCGCAGCCGCACAACGCCCTTACCGGAGCTCTCTCGCACGCGGAAGTGGTCTCCCGATTGCTCTACGGGAGAAAACTCTTGCCGGAATTCACGGAGTTTGAAATTCCGTGGTGAATGGCCTAGAGTAGGCAACTTTTCTTTATGCAGGCATTGTCTTTGAGCTTGGTTTCGAAATTAGGCGCGTGGCTCTCACTTTCTGCGATCGAGCTCATGCACACCATTCGTTACTGGTCCAATTTCTCTTCGCAAAAAATTCAAGGTGTTCGCGTGATTCTGATCGACGATCGTCGCGTTCTTCTCGTAAGCCATTGGTACGCTCCGTGGGCATGGACCTTGCCGGGCGGCGGCGTAAAGAAAGATGAAACCTCAGAAGAAACTGCGATCCGCGAGGCACGAGAAGAAACGGGACTCAACGTGAAATCGATCGCGGGAGAGATCGGGCAATACACGGGCACATGGGGAAGAGGTGACGTCGTCGCGGTCTACTATACGGGGGATTTCGACGGCTCGCTTTCCCTTAAACCCACTATCGAGATTATGGCGCGTAGCTGGTTTGATATTGATACGCTTCCCGAAGAAATTTCTCCCGCGAATCGTCGGCGCATACAAGCGTATCGAGATGGAATTCGCACTGAGCGCGGTCGCTGGTAAAAGGAGTACCCCCTACACAGGGGAGGGGATGCCCCCTCTGTTAATTAATTTGGGCGCTTTTTATTTTGCACAAAAATATTTTGAAAAATAATTGGTAAGAAATATTTTCCGCGTGAAAAAATTCCAGCGTCGCACATTTTAGAAGGAATAGACACTTGACGGGTTCGTGGTGTAATTATGAAGAGACCTCTGGAAGACGAGATGTGGCACGTCGCACAATATGTCTTTTGCGACGTATAGCTAGGTAAACAAGGCCGGTCGGCCTGACCTGCAGCATCCACCGCAGGAGCCTCAAAACTGCCTCAGGAGGCCTCTCTCACCACTCTCTGGTACCTCTTTTATTCCCCATTCGCGTCGATCGCTCCCACGTCCGTCCCCCAATTCATGTATCGCCCTTTTTTCCATCTCGGCGCTCTACCCCTAATTCTCTCGGCCCTGCCTCCCCTCCGCCTCCCCTTCAATTTTCGGCATATTTGGGGGAGTCGGTGGTAGACTTTTGTATATGCTCAAAACGGCTCTAGGGTCATGGTGGATAGCACGACGGCTACACTGCTATCTTTTTAGGAGTTCAAAAATAAGAGAAGAAATGGGAGTTGCTCGACATACTCCTGGTACTTTACTACTAGACGGAACCCCCGAAGATGATTTTTATAATTATCTTTACTATCTTTTGTATTGGCCGACTCTTTCAATACAAACCAAGCGACGTAGGTTATGGAATCGCGTGCTCTACTGGCTCATAAAAATCTCACGCGAGGAATCAGCCCTTCATCACGATATGGAATTGTATATTCGTGAAGCGATCAAACGAGAATATATAGAAAGATTGCCCCATCGTCATTTGCAGATGGGTAAAAGAGGTATGTCAGTGTATGTCTGGTATTACCCACTCTTGCAATTCTTCTCTGCCACTTTTGCGAATACCAACCTCAAATCAATCGCGGTGGCGGCCCTACTCTTTTTTATCTTTGATTTGCTTTACAAATACATCCTGTAGACTCGTATAAAAAAATCTCCTCATTAGGAGATTCAGACTCCCCTATTTTCGGCGCATTTTTCGCAGCACTCGTGCGACATAAAATAGCGAAACAAGAAGTATCGCGGTCATGGTATATCCCATAAGTCGCGGTATCGAATCATCAGTGCTGAAAAGTGATAGAAAGAACTGGCCAAGCGTTGCGATCAAGGCGAGAGTTGCGAACATTCCTGCTGCAATCGCCATTTCGTGAGAATCGTTGCCCCGCTCCTCTTGTCGTTTGTTTGAGCTATTCAACTCTTTAAGCTCCTTCAGAATGTCCTGAAGCGCCTTATTATCTTGGGATTGTTCTGGCACGGAAAACTCTAGACCTCTTTCTTGAGCGCAAATTCGTTCTCTTGTCTATCTATATCATCGGGGTTCATTTTGAAATCGTTCAAACAAATCCCTCTGAAATAAATTGCGCCAATCCTTCTTAACGTAGACATAGGGATACCGTTCACATAAGCATATTGTTCTAATTTTGTTCCCACCTCAACTCCGAAATCCCACTTATCAAACATATCGAATATATGAGCTTGCACTTCATACGCGGTCGCGCTTCTTTTAGGATCACATTGGCTTAACAGTTCTCGTGTATGCTGATCGATATATTCCTTCATTCCACTCTGTTGCAGCGCGTCCTTACCTTTCTGTAAAAGTTCTACAGGGGAACTTGCCTGAAATAGCGCACCAGCCCTTCCTTCCAGTGTAAAAAATCGCTCACGAACGTCTTTCAGGTCAGGTTTAATATCGTCATCAATAGCTTTTTGTAAAGTGTCTATGATTTGAAATTTTCTCCCGATCAAGATGCAGGCAGCGATTAAGGTGGGTAATCCAAGTGTGACCACAACAGCATTAATGATTTGGAGGAGATTCATATCATGTAGTATATCAAAAGGATCAAATTTTGGTTGCCAAATGATTCCTGCAAGAAGGACGACTGTTATCGCCATTAAAAACCAGACAAGTTTCATATATTAAGAATACTAACATTGGCTTGATATTGACTCGCATCATCATACATTGTCCAATGAAGTCGGGTTAATTCTCATGAACCCTTTGGAGGATTTCCTCTATTCAAATCCCCTGTCAATCTGGAAAAATAGGGGTATACTCTCAGTAGGCTCCTTCTCTGGAGCAACCCCGTTCCCCCCCCTGACGACTTGCCCTGCCACCACCTACTCCCCCCTTCAGGTGCGTTGGCAGGGCATCTTTTTTGCTATAATTTTAATATCAAAAACATTCTGAAAGGGCCTGGGATTTGCCTCGGCGTTGCGATCGATGCTGCCCTTGAAGTAGCCAATCAGAAGAAGAAATAAAGACCCCTTTTCATATCGCTAAAGGTGCGTATACTACAGGCTGACTTTGAAATTCGTCTCGAAGGGCAGTACCGTCGGATCCCTCCCCCGTCGGCACCGCTCTTCGCCCTCCGCTGGCCACAGCCGGTTCCCCAACCTCCCCCGTGGCCAGCGGGGGTTCTTCTTTTATTTCTGCATGTAGTATGGAATATATTCGATGCGATACAATGACACCCATGTATGCGAACTCCATTAAGAAGGTTCTGACATCAGCTGAGCGCAAACTTTTTTCAAAACTCTCCACACCGCAAAAGATACAGGGTTATCTCGACCGTCTGCCGGTGAATTTTGAGCACAAGGGCGAGACATATATGTCGCCGAGGCGTGTCATTAAGGCAAAGACCGCGCATTGTTTTGAAGGCGCTCTATTTGCCGCAGCGGCGCTCGCGTATCACGGAGCGCCGCCGCTTCTCATGGATTTCCAGACGGTGCCGGAAGACGAAGATCATGTGGTTACCCTTTTCAAACAATTCGGTCGCTGGGGTGCGATAAGCAAGACCAATCACGCGATACTCCGCTACCGTGATTCCGTGTATGAGTCGCCGCGCGAGCTTGCGATGTCGTACTTTCACGAATACCTTGAATGGAATGGCAAAAAGTCGCTGCGCTTTTATTCAAAGCCCTATGATCTCTCGCGCTTTGCCCCCGAAAAATGGGTTACCGAGAGGGAAGAGCTCTCATGGCTTGTCGATGCACTCGATTCCTCTCCCCACTTCCCTATCGCGCCGAAGAAAAATATGAAGCTCCTTCGCCGCGCGGTAAAAGTGGAATTACGCGCAATGAAAACCATCGAATGGAATAAGCGCGGCAAGCGCCACAAGTGACTCATTTATAGTAACGAATTGAAAACTATCGGCCTATTCGCGCGAATAGGCCGATAGGTGCCTATGCACTACCGGGCATTTCGATGTGTATCGCGCTCACGGTCGCCTCTCGGGCTCTCACTCCTCAAGTCCCCCCGGCATATTGTTGCTGGAGTTGATGTGCTAACCTCGAGCACTGGAAGGATTATTACAAAGGAACGTTCAGACGCCTCTGGTCCATATCCAACAGAAGTTATCAATCCTGCTTCGCATGTGGTCGCGGGAATAGTCCATTGCACACTGTATCCCGAACCTGCCGGACCCGCATACACATCAATCCGAGTGTTTGGTGGAACGGCTCGTGGGTCTACATAATCTGACAAAACGCCGGGTTGGTGGCTCGGCAGTTGCTGATTAGGTAAGACTTGGAAGTAACTACCGTGGTTGTTGTAATAACTATTTTCTGCGGTCGCAATGACTCCAAGGTTTGGCACCTCTCTCGCAGAATACGCAAAAGCTGTGGATACAGTCAATAAACCGAGTGCGATTACTGCGAAAGTGATTGTTGCAATGCCTCTAGATTTCATACATTTTTGATTGATATTTAGTAAAGTCCCTCCGGTCGCTCACTACTCCTTATAATACTCGTATAATATCAAAAAACATCTGAACGGGTTTATCTACAAATAATTCATCGGGTTTAGGTAGCCTGACAATGGGGCGACTGGCATGACAGCGCTTGAGCACGGAGTTCTGGAATTGGTGGCGGAGCCGAGGGTTACGATCTGTGTGGCGGAGGTTACGTACACGCCGAAGTGGAGGTGCGGGCCAGTCGCGTACCCTGTCTCCCCGCTGTAGCCGATGATCTCTCCGGTCGCCACAGATTGTCCTTGCGAGACGTTGATTTGCGAGAGGTGCGCGTACATGGTGTTGACGCCGTTCCCGTGTTTGATCATGACCCATTTTCCAAAGGAGTAGCAGCCGCGCACGCTATCGGTGTTGCCTGTGCCGATCACTGTCCCCGTGAGCGCAGCTTTGAGTGGCGTGCCGATCGAGGCTGCGAGGTCGATGCCGTTGTGTCCTTTGCCGTTGTACGCGCCGGCGGCGGCAAAGGCGGTATTTCCGAAGTTTTGAGTCACACGGACATTATCGACTGGCCAGCGCAAGATCCCTTTTCCAGCGGTAAGAATTTCCGAAGGATTCACTGTTTTCTGAAATTGTGCTTTGAGGTCTCCGAGGGCCGCTTCGAAGCTGGCCTTCGCTGCTTGCTTTTGCGCGAGGATTTGCTGATACGTAGATTCTTGGGATTTCGTTTGCGCGAGTAATTCACTCTGTGCTTTTTTCTGCGCGTTCAATGAGCCCTGTTGGGCGATGAGTGTGTTTTGTTGCTTCACGAGCTGCGCCCTCTTTTCTTCGGTTTTCGTTTTGGTATCAGTGAGCGATTGTTTCTCGGCTGCCAACATCTCGATTTGTTCTCCAATCGCTCTTTGAAGAGTCTGAACGGTGTCGATATCCACCCACGCATCCGAAATATCGCCTACCCCCAAGAGGCGTACAATGAGAGGTTGGGTTTCAGTCTCGTTCAGCGTACGCAGTGATTCGCCAAGACCTGCTTCTCCGGTATCAATGGAGCTTTGTTTGCTCTCGATACCGCGGGAGAGCTGCTGGATCTCAAGCTGCGTCGCGCTGATTTTGTTTTTCGTGGAATTGATCGAAGCCGTGGTTTTCTTGATAGTTACGTCTAATTGCGAAAGCGTGTTTTGAAGCGTTTTCTTCTTTGTCCCAATCGTCTCGAGTTGCGTCTCAAATTGTGCGATCTCTTTGTCGAGTGCTGCAATGTGCGCATTGTGCTCGTCTATCTGCTTTTGCAGCTCGGCTGCACTTTGCGCAAAAGATGAAGTAGGAAGCAATACACCACACAAAGCGATGATAGTCAAAATGCGTCTCATACCACAATTAGAGGAAGGCAACAGCCTTCAGGACGCGCCGGAGCGTCGTTTCCTTACCCACGACAGATGCGACAACAAAGGGATCAGGAGAGCGCTCCAAACCTGTTAAAGCATATCTAAAAGGCCACAAAACGGCTCCCCTGCCCTTTTCTGTGGCATAGGGCCAAATAAGGCCTTTGAGCCGTTCTGGGTCCCCATAATCTCCTTCCGTTGCCTCCGAAAGCAGCTTTGCCAGTGCCTCTAGGTGGCTCTTGGTCTCCTCGGTGCTCACTCCCTTTTGAGGCACGCGCGCGACATCAAGCGTGGGATCGGCAAAGAAAAAGTCCACCTCCCCTTTCGCAACTGACTCGGATATATCTGCGGCTACAGAAATACGCTCTTTGAGAAGAGAGACGATCTTCTCTGCTATACCAGCATCCCACGAGATGCCTCTTTCTTTCAAAGCTTTTTCGAGTACGGGCAGTACGTAGGACGCGAGTTCAGCGTCATTCCGTTTCAATAGATACTCTCGGTTGTACCAACGAAGCTTTTCATAATCGAAGATGGCGCCGCTTGAGTGCAACTTTTCCAGTTCGAATTCTTGGATCATCTCGTCGACACTTAGGATCTCCTTGCCTGACGGTGGTGTCCAGCCCATAAGAGCCACGTAATTGATCAGGGCTTGCGGCACGATACCTGATTCACGAAAATGTTTGACCGAAGTCTCGTGCTTCCGTTTCGACATCTTGCTTTTGTCCGGCATAAGGATAAGGGGAAGGTGCGCGTACGCAGGGATCTTGAATCCGAGCGCGCGCAGGATCAGCATGTGTCGGGGTGTATTCGATATGTGGTCTTCGCCGCGTATCACGTGCGTAACACCTTCGTCGTGATCGTCGACGACAACGGCAAAATGGAACAGGGGCTCGTTCACGGAACGTGCGATTACAAAGTCCTTGAGCTCGCTCGTATCAAAAACGATATCGCCTCGTATAAGGTCTTTAAAGGTCACCTGTTCACCTGGGTTGCGAAGACGGACCACTTCGACGACTTGAGTCGGATCATCTTTTGCGGGTTCTTTTGAGATATATGCCGTATCGCGCTTTATAAGATCAGCGAGGCATTCTTTGTGTCGCTCTACATTATCAGACTGACGATATGAGCGGTCCGGAGTAAGTCCGAGCCATTGAAATTGATCCACAATATCCGCTTCAAATTCAGGTTTGTTGCGTGCAGTATCAGTATCTTCAATGCGCATGATATATTCCCCGCCATTTTTTTTAGCGTATAGATAACTAAACAGCGCCGTACGAGCCAGGCCGAAGTGGAGATAGCCCGTGGGGCTCGGAGCAATACGTGTGACGACACTCATACAGGTTCGTGCGCTATCCCGATTTCGAGAAGTGCCGCGGCGATCTTGCGCGCAGCGTCGGGACGTGCAAAAGCGTGAGCAGCCGTTGCCATTTTTGCACGGATCTCTTGATCGCCCATGAGGCGTCTAATTTCAGAAACAAGCACGTGTGGTGTGAGATTGTGCTGCTCTATCACGATACCTCCTCCTGCACGTGCGTATGAGAATGCGTTTTCGGTTTGATCGTGTGAGATGTCTTTGGGGATAGGAACGAAAATAGCGGGAATCCCCCAGCTCGCAATTTCAAAAATAGTGCCCGACCCTGCTCGCGCGATGACGAGAGAAGAAGCGCCTGCGGCCATACGAAGCGCGAGTGTGTTGAGGAGACTGAATATCTTGTAGCGCTCTACAAATCGTGAATTTTTCAGAACGACCGACGCGATGCCGCTCGTTTCTTTTACATTGAGAGATCCCACCTGATGGATAACGTTGAATTCGGACACAAGATCTGTGAGTGCGTCGAGGACAACCTCGTTGATGGCTCGTGCGCCCTGAGAGCCTCCCATAATGAAAATCGTGGGCACTGCCGGGTCGAGCTTCAAAAATTCGATACCCCCCTCTTTCGAGGGATCAATAATTTCTCTGCGTATCGGGTGTCCTACGCGGGCTATCCGATCGCGTACTTTTTCGGGAAACTTACCGGCAGCATCAGGGTGAGCGAGAGCGATCCATCTCGCGAATTTGGAAGACCAGAGAGAGACGCGGCCGGGCTCGGCGTCTGCGTCGTAGATTACAACGGGTATGCGCAAGATACGAGCGGCAAAGAGCGTGGGGAATGCGGCGAATCCGCCCGTGGAGAAAATAACATCGGGATAGATTCCAAACAGTTGAAATGTCGAGCGGATAATACCGATTCCATTGGCAAACATACTGAAGATGTTGAGGACGCTCGGATACCGCCGAATCTTGCCTGCGGTGCTGGGAACATATTCAATGTTGTGCTCAACAAGCGCTTCGGAATCAAAAGCGGGGGGCCCTACATAGAGGAATTGTGGCTCCAAAAGAGTCCTCTCCTTGCATATGTCTTCAATCGCCTCAACAACGGCGATGAGGGGGTAAAAGTGCCCCCCACTTCCCCCTCCAACGAGCGCAATACGCATCCGCGCATTTTATCACACCGTCATCTACTGCGGCGGTGGCGGGAAATGTTGAGGAGGATGCCGGCGCTTGCAAGGGAGACCAACATGGCGCTTCCTCCTTGACTCATAAAGGTCAGCGGCACGCCTGTAAGTGGTGCGACACCCAACATCGCAGCAATATTTATAAATGCTTCGCCCACCAGATAGGTAGAAATTCCCACTGCAAGGAGGCCGCCGAAAAAATCGGGAGCCCGCGCGGCAATGGTAAAACCTCGAAGTGCCAGTGCAAGAAACATCGCGATGATAATGACAGACCCGACAAACCCAAGCTCTTCTCCTGCAACGGCAAATATGGAATCCCCCATCGGCTCCGGCAAGTAGGTGAATTTTTGAATCCCCTGTCCGAATCCTCGCCCCAGAAATTCACCCGATCCGATCGCGATAAGCGATTGTCGTATTTGATAACCGGAAGCCTGGCTGTTGGCCGAAGGGTTGAGGAAGGTCGTCACGCGCGCCTGGGCGTGCGGTTTGAAATAGAGAATGCCTCCGAGACAGATGAGCGCAATTACAATTGCGATTCCGATATCGCGCCATTGTGCGCCTGCGGTTACGTACACGACAAAAATCGAAATGCAGATAATACTCAGTGTTCCGATATCAGGCTGCAAAAAAAGTAAGATCGCGGGGATCGCAATAATGGAAAGATACCCGCCGAGCCCTTGAAGAAACGATTCGGCGCGTCCGCGCACTGCTGCAAAATAGGTGGCGGCAACCATCACGCCAGTAATTTTCAGTGCCTCGGCGGGTTGGAGTGAGAAACCAAAAATATTGAGCCACCGGGTGCCGCCGCCGTGGGAGAAACCTATCTGGGGCACGAAGACAAGCGCCGTCCCCACCAGTGCAAGGACAAAGAGATACGGAGCAAGCGTGCGCCAGCGTTTGTAATCAATCGTCGCGAGAATAGTAAGGCACGCAAGGCCCAACCCTATCCCCAAGACTAAGTGATTAAAAACCACGGATGACATGCCTTCTTGTCCGCGTGCAAGCAATCCAAATGCAGCGGAAGAAAAAATCAAAAACCCTCCGAAAACCAGTATGACGAGGAGAAACAATAGAGATGTATCGATCTTGCTCTTGCGCATTTGGAGAATTGTACCATCGCTAGAGCTGCGGGAAGGCTGCAGATGTTGCGGAAAGCGCGATGATGACTCCCATAAATGCAAACATGATCGAAAGCACCCAATAGCGCATGACAATTTTGTATCCGGGCCAGCCGATAGCCTCGAAATGATGATGCAGGGGCGCGATTCGGAAAAGTTTACGTTTAAAAATACGCTTCCACAGCACCTGTGCGATATCGGAGAGGACGGTGATGACCAAAAGTCCGCCGATAATCGGGAGGACGCTAATCCCTACTCCCTCACCCAAGCTGTCGGTCATAAACGCAACAGTGCCAAGGGCCAATGTAAGACCCATCGTGCCCGTGTCAGACATATAGAAGCGCGCCGGCGGAATATTGAACCACAGGAACGCGAGAAGGCCACCGACGACGCATGCGGTAAACGCCGCCAAATCAATTTGATTTTGCGCAAACGCGATAATGGTGTACGAGGCAAAAATGGAGGCGAATACTCCGCCTGAGAGACCGTCTATTCCGTCGATGACTCCCGAGGCATAGAGCGCGAGCGATACGAAGACAAAGAGTGGAATGATGAGCCACCCGATTTCAAGGGGAAAGAGAAATGGAATATTGACGGTCGTCACATCCAATTTGTCCCAAAACCACCATCCGATAAATGAAGCAAGCACAATAACAATACCAAGACGATATCGTAGCTTTAGACCTGCGCCATCGGGACGCACCGTCATCCAGTCGTCAATCAATCCAACGAATGCTCCCACCAAAAGTGTCGCAAGCGGAAGCCAGGTTTGATTGCGGCTGAGGAAATTGAGCGTATCGAATATTGTGTGCGGAAAAATACTTGCCGCGGACGCTATACCGAGAATCGTCAAGACGACGCTTCCCCAAATAACCACGCCGCCCATACGCGGCGCGCGCGTTTCATTCTCGCTGTGAAGGCGATTGAATTCATGTGCAGTAGCTCCGTCGAGTGTCACTTTTCCGGCGCGTTTTTTCCACGCTTTGTATGTGTACAGGTAGTACGTGAGGAGGGGCGTACACGCAATGCCGATTACAAAAGCAATTCCTGCAGGAACGAGAATTCTTACGATTTCGGGTAACATACGCTCTTAGTACTGTCTTTCGGCAATAGCCGCCTGTACTGCGGCGACCAGCTCCTTCATATCTTTGAAACGCCCGTCTGCCGTTGAATGAAGAACTACAGCGACAATCGGGTGTGCCGGCCCGACTTCGAATACCACAGCTAGGTTCCCGCCGGCGAGATCAGTAAAGCCAGTTTTACCGAGGATAAGACCGGGAATGGCAGAAAGAGCATCGTCCGTATTTTTTGCTGTAATTACAGTCCCGTCCAACGCGGTGATCGAAAGAGTGTCGCGAGAAGTATGCTCAAAAACCCACGGCGACGTCGACGCAGCATACGCAAAGAGCCGCGCCATATCCCGCGCAGAGCCATATGCTCCCGCCTGCGTCGTACTCACATCCAGTCCGTGAATATTGAGAAAATATGTCTGCGTCAGACCCAGGTGCTTTGCAAGATCGTTCATACGCCACAAGGTTGTTGCGTTCCGATCAGCTTCCGGATATTTTCGGGACAATTCGGGATGTGCGGCATTGGAGAGAATATCCGACCCCTCATTGGACGAGGCAACTAAGCTGAAATCAAGAAGGTCGTCGACCCGCAATTGCAATCCTGTGGGTAATCGAACGGGAGCGCCATCCGGCGTATTGTGTTCGGGGACAGTAATGATGGACTCGGGCGTAAGCACTTCCGATACAACGAGGGCCATCGGCACTTTGGTAAGAGATGCAAGTGGTAATTGCGCGTCGGGATTCCGTGCATATAAGATCCCGTTGGTTGTGAGGTCTACGACAAAAGCGCTTTCAGCGGTGAGAGAAATGGCAGAAAAAGAATCGGAAATCGTCGCTGCCGTAGCCGTCTGCGAATCCGGCGATACCGACACATGTGAGAGATAGGCAACGGTAACGGTTGCGCTCGCGAAAAATATAAGCACCAGAGTCAGTGTGCTCCACAGTTTCTGTTGCTGGGACCACTCGGCGTGAGCTGTTGTAGGTAATTGAGTCTCCATATTAATGTTCCGGTGTTTCTGAGGGCGTCGCGTCTTCAGCTTTTTGTGCGGATTCAAATGCTGCAAGCTCCGAAGAGATCGTCTCGCGGTCCGGTAGTTCCTCCACGTTGCGTATCCCCACATGACTCAGTAGCTCGACCGTGGGTCGGTAAAGATATTCTCGGCCATCGTCGGGATTTCCTGTGCGTTCGATAAGTCCTCTGCTCAAAAGTGTGCGGAGGGTGGAAGAGGTATTCACTCCGCGAATGTAATCTATCTGTGCACGGGTCGAAGGGCCGTGGTAGAGAACGATTGCAAGAACCTCAAGTCCTGCATCCCCGATCGCACTTCCTAATTCATGTGCGTATGCCGACTGCACAGCGTCTGAAACCCCCGGAGCGACTGCGAGCGAGACCTCGGTATCCGTTTGAATAAGCGCAAGACCGCTCCCCTCAAGTCGAAGAGAAAGTTCTCCGAGCGCAGTGCGCAGCTCGGACTCTTTTGTCTCTAGGAGCTGTGCGAGTTTGCGTAGCGTCATAGAGCCTCCCTCGCTAAAGAGGAATGCGTGGGCGCGTGATGCAAGGTCGTTTTCCATACTATGTTCCATAGCGCGGAGCAGTCACATTTTCAATTTCAATAGTTATATCTTCAAAAAGTTTGTCTTGCGACACACTTGCTGATCCGGAGCGGACGAGCTCAAGCATGGCCAGAAAATACACGATCACCTCCTGTCTCCCCCGCGACTTCGTGAGTTCGCTGAAGCGCGCCTTAAACGCACTGGCGAGTCGCGTCTTTAATTGAGAGATCACATCTTCAAGGGCTAGGACGGGGGCGACAGCGGCTCTGGCCAAGGCTTCGGGCTTGGGCAAAATACTCACCAGTCGCTGCGCTGCCGAAACTATGAGAGATACACTCGCATCGGCAGGACTGAATACCGGAGTGCGTGCGGGGGCGCGCCGCGCAAGAAAAAGAGGCGCTCTGCCCCACTCCTTTCGCAAGAGCTTGGCGGCCTTTCGATAGAGTGCGTAGCGGGCAAGCCTGCGCTCGAGCTCCTCGACACTTTCGCGCTCGTCTTCGGAGAGTTCAAGTGTAGGGAGGAGTGCGCGAGATTTGATGAGAAGGAGTGTGGAGGCAACCAAAATAAATTGCGCGGTTTCTCCCAAGGGGAGTTCTGGCAATTTCTCCACATAGGCGAGGTATGCATCAGTCACTTCCGCGAGAGAAATATCGGAGACCGACATTTTGCGATCCTCGATCATAGTAAGCAGCGCTTCGAGAGGTCCCGCGAATGCCGGTGTTGCTACTTCAAATTTCTCATTCATGTATGTTCAGGTTCCACCATGTCAGAAAGGCGGTTATCGATGCGCGTCATGTCGCGCGGGAAGGAAGTCGCTTCTTTGACATTCGGTAATTCGAGCATACGTGCAGTGAAGCGCTCAAGGCCCGTAGAAGATCCTCCATGTGGTGGCATACCGTACTTGAAAGCCTGGAGATAGAATGAGAATTTTTCCGGGTCCAGTCCCCTTTCTTTTATTCGGGCAACAAGCATATCGTACTCATGAATACGCTGGGCACCGCTATTGATCTCGAGTCCGCGAAAGAGAAGATCGAAACCGCGTGAGAGCGGTGCTTCCGTAGGATCTTCGTATGTATAAAACGCGCGCTTAGTGGTTGGGAATCGGGTGATGAACACGAAATCTGATCCCTTCTCTTCCTTTGCCCATTCGCAAATGTTGCGCTCATGCTCGGGAGCCATATCTGGCTCGGGGGTCACGTTCAATATTTCATGCGCTTCTTTAAGTGTGAGTACCGGGATTTCTGCGGGCAGAAGCGGAGGCGTCGTATTGAAGCGTTTGAATATATCCGGATGCTTTTTGGTGACGCTCGCGACTGTATCGCGTATCGCCTGCTCGAGTACTTTCATCGGCTCTCGTTCGCTTTCGATAAAGCCCATTTCAAAATCAAGACACGTTGCTTCGCTCAAATGCCGAGTGGTCGCGCTTTTCTCGGCTCGGAATATCTTCGCCACAGTAAACGCCCGCTCGAAAGTACCGACCATGATCTGTTTGTAAAATTGCGGACTTGTTGCGAGGTATGCTACGGTATCCTTGAAGTATTCCACTTTGAATGCCGCCGCTCCCCCTTCAGCGTCCCCCCCGACAAGTGCCGGCGCTTCGAATTCCGTAAAACCTTGCGATTTCAAAGAGTTGCGATATGCATCCAAAATACTTGCCTGCATTGTGAAAATGTCTCGACTGCGCTCGGTGCGAAGCGTGAGCGGCAGATTATCGAGATGGGTTTCCAAGTGCAACTCCGCGTCTAGATCAAAGGGCAACGCCTCCGCCCGACTCAGTATTTCGAGTCCGTCAATGTGCAATTCGATATCGCCGTTTTGTTTATCTGCGACAACGTTTTTGTCCGGTCGCTTGTTGATGATTCCGGTAGCTGAAATCGCGCTTTCTCGCGTAGCTTCTTTTGCGATCTCTATTGCTGCGCTCTTTGGCAAGACGACGCCCTGCACGGTGCCACTTCTATCGCGGAAATCGAAAAAGATCATTTTCCCCTGATCTCGCCGCACGGCTACCCATCCTTTGATAAGGACGGACTCTCCTACATGCTCGCGAAGATCTTCAATGAGAGTTCTTTTCATATTAATGGTTTCGTAAATCACTATATGGTTACTCCAACTTTCTCCCGGACATCTTTTATTTTCTCCTCTGCTTGCGCGCGAGCCTTTTCCGCTCCCTCTTTCAATACGCGTTTGACTGTCTCATCAGAAATATTCTCACGCTTTTCGCGCATAGGACCAACCACGGCCTCTATGTCTTCCACAAGCGCGTCTTTGAGTGCTTTGTATTTACCTTTGTTTTCCTTGTAAAGATTGGCGAGAGAATCGCCCGAGCGAAAGAATTTGTGGATGTTGTATACATTCTCCGGGCTTTCCCCCTTTGAATCGGTAACGATACTCATAACCGCCTTTTGTATTTCATCTTTCGTTCCAAAAAGTGGGATTGTGTTGCCATAGCTCTTGCTCATCTTTTTGCCATCGGTCCCGGGAACGACCGCGACAGCATCAAGTATTCTTTCTTTCGGCAGTTTGAAGGTTTCTCCAAACGCCGTGTTAAATTTTGCTGCAGCTTCGCGCGCATACTCCACATGCTGTCTCTGGTCGGCTCCCACGGGCACGACGTCGGTATCGTAGAGTAAAATGTCCGCGGCCATAAGCATCGGGTACGTAAAAAGGCCCGCATTGGCTTCCAATCCTTTTGCCACTTTGTCTTTGTAGGCGTGCGCGAGCTCTAGAAATGGGACGGAAACGAGACAATCGAATATCCACGCGAGCTCGGTGTGCTCGGGCACATCTGATTGTTTGAAAATGATAGTTTTATTTGGCTCGAGGCCAACTGCCATATAATCGCGTGCGACTCCGATAATATTCTTTCGAAGCTCCTCTGGCTCGCGCAAGGTAGTGAGTGCGTGATAATCGGCGATCATCACTAATCCATCACTTTCAGCACACAGAGAAACCGTCTGTTTGAGAGTACCGAGAAAGTTGCCTATGTGGAGGCTACCAGAGGGCTGCAGACCCGTAAAAAGCCTTTGCATTGGCCTATAATAGCACCCCGTTAGAAGTTACGGAAACGTTAAAAAGGCTTAAAACGTTGATCGGTTTACAGATATAACACGTCTCCACGTATGCGTCGCTTCAAATTGCTCCGTGTCCACCATATCCTTGTCACGTTACACCGCCATTCCGAAGTACGTAATTCAATATTCGTACAGGCGCTCTATTTCTCCACTGCTTCACATTTTGCGACCCGCGCTTCAAGAGAGCGAACCTGCGCGCGTAGGTCGTCGATTTCTTTCGAGTACCCTCGCATGTTGTGTACCGATTCTTCAAGCGCATCCAGACGTTTTTCGATTACCGAGATAGACAAACGTATGCTTTTCAGCTCGCCTTCTATGCTCAATAAGCGTTCATCTATTGAATCGAAACGAGCATCCATCTTGTCGAGACGGCCGTCCATCTTGTCGAAACGACCGTCCATCTTGTCGAGACGGCCGTCCACTCGCCCAAATTCTCCCACCATCAATTCGGCAAGGCCTTCGATAGTCGTCACCTTCTTGCGCTTTTTCTTCGTTCCCTTCATATCGTACAGTGTAGCGCTTGTGTAGAAGCGCGCAACACTGTGTCAGGTCAACGGCAGCTCGACGACAAACCGTGCACCCTTCCCTTCCCCTTCCGATTCTGCCCAGATTTTCCCTCCGTGGGCATCCACAATTTCCTTGGCGATGAAGAGGCCGTAGCCGTTGATTTGTGTAGTCGCACACTCTACCTACCGTGTTGCGACTTGGGAAAACAGCCGCTTATCTGCGCGCGCTCTTGCCTTCCTGAATTCGCCGATGCCGATGTCCATGATCTCAATGTTGACGATGCTACCATTTTTATCGCGATCTATGACGACCGTGTCCTCCACCTCGGAATCAACGCTCTTTTTCGGGCTTAGACGAAACGCAAGAACACGAGCTTCTTTGTCGTAGGTTATTTTCACCATACATCCTAACTATATTTCTCGATCTTCGATGTGTCAATGACCGTGACAACGACCATCACACCTCTTTCATGCTCGCAGATAACGATGAGAAGACGAGGTTTTTTAAACGTGTCGCTGAAGTATCTCCTCTTTACCAAAAATCGTTTAGGGTTTTTGTTCGATACTTCGATACTATCTGCACTTCGCACAAACTCCCGAACCCGCTTCTCCTTCAGTCCCCGCTCTCGTAGTCTTCGTTTGGCGTGATCGGTGAATACGATCTTCATAGGCGTATGATATCACTCGCCTTCATCGAACGAGCGGAAATTCGACGACGAACCGGGCGCCCTTCCCCTGACCTTCCGATTCTGCCCAGATTTTACCCCCATGAGCATCCACGATTTCCTTGGCGATAAAGAGGCCGTAGCCGGTGGAATGGATGGCTGACCTTATCCACTTGACAAGGTATCGGGGGGGGGTACGGTGAGAGTGCAGCCTCGGGAACACGGCGTTCTCGGGTAACTGCTGACTCGCGCTCTATGCGCGGGAAGACTAACACCATTGCGAAAGGGTACAAGATGGGATGGTTTACGTCGGGTCGGGTGAGCCATGAGGGCTTCTCCCGCCGCGTCGCCTACGACAGCGACACCGGCAAGGTCGAGCGGTCGTTCGGTCGCGACAAGGACATGTCGGACAACCTGACCAGTCGCCACGTGGGCTACGCCTCTTCTCGCGAGGAGGCCAACCAAATGGCTCACGATGACCTGAAGGACACTTTCAAGTAAGGCGATCGATCGCCTGAAGCGGAGGTGAACTTTCGCTGGAGTTGCTATGGTCGCCTGATCTCCGGATCGGGCGACCTCTCTTACTTTATTATGAACAATGATGAAGAATCCAATTTGAATCACACATTAATTCCCCCTCGCATGATACGATGTGAGGATGTTACGCGCGTCGTCGTTTACCTTCGGTACCTACGAAGTTGACACCGCTCGCTCATCCATCACCTTTACCTACCATGTTGAGTTTCAAGGGGGAAAGGTCAAGACGTACACCGATAGACTTTTTTTCCCCGACGTAGCGCCGGAGTTGTGGGGGCAAGTACCCAAGGCAGTGCTTGAACCCACGCTTCAGGCACTTCTCATCATGATCGGCATCAACTATTGGTGTGTTTTCCCGACGAACAATATTCGTATCGACGGATTTACGCTTACGCGCGCGCAAGCAGACTTCTGGAATGTGCTCTATTTGAATGGACTGGGAGAATTTTTCTATGACATGCAGATCGATTTTCGCAATCTTATCGCATTTCCGTATGATGATTCTGCCTCGGTACCTGCGCCCGCACGATTCGAACGCCCAGCGCGCGCTCTTCTCTTGAACGGCGCAGGTAAAGACTCCATCCTCTCCGCTGAGCTTTTGAAAGCCACGAACATTCCATTCGACTTTTTTGCATTTGCACCGACACCTGCGCATGCACGAATCGCCGTGCTCGTGGGCGCGAAAACCATTAGAGTGAATCGCCGTCGCGATTGGCGTGTCGGAGCTTTCATGGAGCTGTATCGGGTCTCGAGCGCGTATCCATCCGTCTCTACCTTCACCTTTATTGCGGTGTTACTTGCAGAACTTATCGGCTACAACTCAATCATTTTCTCCAACGAGCGTAGCGCCGATTTCGGCAACCTCACGTACCTCGGCTTACCGGTGAACCATCAATGGTGCAAATCATCTGAGGCCGAGGGGATGATCAACGAGTACATACAGCGCTTCATCACGTCCGATATCTCGATGAAGTCACTTTTGCGAGAGTATAGTGAGATTGAGATCGTGCGGCGCTTTGTGCATTATCCGCAGTATCTCCACCACGTAACGAGCTGCAACGGTTATTTTTGGCTCCCCCGTCCCGTTCAGTTTTTATTTCGTACGTCGTATTGGTGCAAACGATGCCCCAAATGCGTGTTCCTTTTTGCATGCTTCACAGCTTTTCTACCGAAAACCGAGGTGATCAATATTTTTGGTGCTGACCTCTACACTCACAGGCGACTTCTCCCCCTCTTCAAACGCATTCTCGGTATCGAGGGATTTAAGCCGCTTGATTGTGTCGGCGAGCCCGAAGAAATGATTCTTGCGATGCATCATGCGGTACGTAGCAAAGAATATGCCGGTGAGTCGGCGATACAACTTTTCGAAGAACATTTCCCGTCAAGTTATGATTTTGATAAACTCACACAGGGAGTATTCGTTGACCAACAGGTGCACACAGAAGAAAAGTACGTCGCGCAGTGAATCAAGGTGAGAAAATTTTGATTTACATAATCGGAAGCTCAAGGATGAACCGCGCACCTTTGCCTTCCCCCTCAGATTCCGCCCAGATTTTACCCCCATGTGCATCCACAATTTCCTTGGCGATGAAGAGGCCGTGAAGATTGATAGAGGCGGATCATTCTTTTCCCGCACTGTTCCAATGCAGGAGTTCATGAAGCAAAGATTGTGGAATCTCCGGCGTAGGCAAACGCTCGCGTATGTCCACAGCGGCAGCGGTACCGTTTATTGCTCGAGCAAAATTGATAACTTGCAAAAGATGTAGGCGTCGGCGTCTATCGATGACTCTACCTTCCGGTTGCTTGACGTATTCTCGAAAATCACCGAGGATGGGCCTAACGGCAAGGGGGAGCGAATCAACCAATAGATAGTTCCATACTCTGTCGCGGGTAGTAAAGATAACATTATCTTTACCGATCAGATCAAGAATTCGTCCTTCATTGTCGGCATAGGTAATCGCTTTCTTTACGAAATCGATAAGTTGACTTTTCAATCCCGGATCGGATTGGGCTCGTTCGATGAGGTGCGTCAATCCTTTGCTCGGAGACTTGTCTTGAAACAAGAGGAACTCTCTCGTTGATATCGTATGATTGCTACCGTACAGAAGCGCGTGAGTGATAGCAGTGTAATAATCCTCATCCGGCGAGGTGTCTTCGAGGAAACGTCCGAAGCAAAATGACAGACGTGCGGGATCAAGGAGCTCATTGCATTTCTTCTGAACAGATACGCTTGTCCACAGATTTTGAACGCCTTCTATGTTTTTGACAAGAACGGGAGGGGGTTCTTTTCCTTGGTAATAATCGCGTAGCAATTGTTCCAATATGCTTTGCGATATGGGTACCTGCATCAAATACCTTCGCTCCGGTAGCGTATGTTCTTCACCAAAGTATCGTCGGAGATTTCGTACGTCTGTGTTCTTTTGTCGAACATCCGTCGAGAATCTTTCCTCCGCATACGAGCGTGCTGCATCATCACCCAAGGCGCGAGATTGCGCCTCTCTGAATATGTCCACGGCTTTCTTCCAAGATGCCTTGACCACTACATTGGGATGATCGGGAATCCTATATACGAGATGATCACCTCCCCGGCTTATATATTCTGGCTTATATCGAACAAATACATCCGACTCGATACCACGTAATTCATACGTACCTGCTTTCTCAGCCGCTCTCTCTGTCATGAATGGTTTTAGTGTTAGGGGTACGGTGTTTGCCCCGTTCTCCTTAGTGTATCTTTTGTGCAATAAGACCGACGGCCGTGTTGATAAAAGGCGTGCCATCGCTGTGCGTTTTCCGCATCTTTCTTTCTTTTTCGACAAGAATGTGTATATTCCAACCCGCGTACAGGTCCCTGAATTGCTCCAGTCCATCTGCAAGAAACCGCTCGGTAGTCGGATCATTCTTTAACAGATCACCTTCTTTCGTGAAGGTGGCGATCACGTTGAATCCTCCGGGATTTGTGTGCGCTTGCATCGCGCGTATCGTATTGAGAGCATCGCGCGCGTAGAGATAGTGTAGTGCCATAGTGCATACGATGACATCGTATGATCTATCCCATTCCAATCTGGCTATATCTCCCACCGATGCCTGTACGACAACGCTGGCTTCTGCCGCCGTGCGTCTGATATCTTCAATAGCTTCGGAAGATATATCAACGGCTGTCACGTCGAACCCGTGGCGGGCAAGAAATATGCTGTTACCTCCTGCTCCCGCGCCAAGGTCAAGCACGCTTCCCCTTTGCGTATACGACAAAAGTTTTTCAACGAGTTTATTTAGCCCACTAAACTGCATAGATTACATTACTATTAGTGTCATTATTATATAGTACGCGTGGACAAAAGGGTCGGCTGTCGCGCCTTAGCGCGACAGCCGGATGAAGACGGTCTGTCTTCAGGTGGAAGGGGCGTTCAGGATCTCGACGTCTTTATCAGGAGGCATCCACGTGCAGGCCGAATCACCGCAAGCCGTGCACGGCGACTCGGAATCTCCGTGTGGCACGTGCCAGTTCGTGCTCAGCTCGCCGAACATTGCCTCTGCCATGCTCCTCGTCGTCCGGACGAGGTCTCTCTGGTCCTCGACAGGGTGCAGGTACGAGTTCGGAGCGTGGTCGATGACCTGGCCGAGGGCGCGCAGGCAGAACTCGCGATAGTCGCGCGAGTAGAGCATGAACTCGTGCCAGCCGACGTCGATCTTCCGCGTCGGCGCCTTGGCACCTGGTTCCACGGCGCAGAGGTAGAGGAAGCGCTTCACGTCCGCGAAGAGCACCACCGCCTCGGCGTGGATCAGGCCCAGCTCGTCCTCGTAGCGCGCGATGATCTCCGGATTCCGGTACATCGCGACGTACTCGAACGTGATGCCCTGCTGCACAGTGGCATCGGACGTCCGTACTCCATTCATGGTAGTCATCTCGAGATTCCTTCTCTATTGCTCTCGATATCACGACGATACCGAGCCATTTCAAAGACTACCCCCCCCCTGCTACCTAATGTCAAGAGCACGGGGCAAAAACGAAAACAAGAAATTGGATAAACCCACTTAAAGTGGAAGCTCAACGATGAATCGTGCGCCTTTGCCTCCGCCTTCTGATTCTGCCCAGATCTTGCCTCCGTGAGCTTTGCCCACTTTCGCGCTGGTGTCGAAGTCTATAGCTTTAGGAGATGCCGCAACTTAGAATTCACACTTTTCAAGGTCGCTCGTGGGGCTGTGCCGATCTCACCTTGCACAATGCGCAAATCGAAGGAGGCGAACTTGTCACAGCGGATGATCGACGGCAGAACAAGGCCGGTTTTCTCCGAGGATCCGATGGGGACATGCCACGAACGATCGCCTTGCGTCCGAGAGGTCATAAAGAGAGCGATGCAATGATCTGACGAAACGGCGACAATTAGCGCCGGTCGCCGTTTCTCTCCCGAAAGATCAGTGAAGGGGAAGGATATGAGAATTATCGACCCTTTCTTAAGAGAACTTTTTTGCATAACGCCACTTGAGATTTTTATCGGTGTAAAGATCCGGTTCATCCCAAAGGAAATCAAAAGCTCCCCCGAGCATATTGAGATTGGTCACGTCCGAAAGTTCCGGATTGTAATCGGCGACGCGGATGATCATTACTTCGGGTTTGTTGCGCCTGCCGATGGCGACAGGTTTTCCCGTACTCCTGACGGCTTCCACGATGGCACTCAATCGTTTGCGTGCATCCGTTGTTGAAATCGTTCTCATGTCAGAAGTGTACAAAATGTACATCTTGCGTCAAGCCAGACTTGCGGGGAACTCAACGATGAACCGGGCACCCTTCCCTTCCCCCTCTGATTCAGCCCAGATTTTACCCCCATGAGCATCCACGATTTCCTTGGCGATAAAGAGGCCGTAGCCGGTGGAATGGACGTTGACCTTTATCGAATCCTTTCCATGCCCGCCTTCTGTAAAGAGCAGCTGCATATCTTCCGGTGTAATTCCGACGCCATGGTCCTCTACGGAGAAGCGCAGTACCGGTCCCTTTCGTACAAGGTCGATTTTGATGGTGTCCGCCGGAGTGTATTTGATCGCGTTGTCTATGAGATTGCGGATGAGATGCTGGCGGATCTTTTCTTCATCGCCATTCAGGGCGTAGACATCGTTTTCTGCGATGGCCATCTGGATTGCAAGACCCTTCTCTCTCGCTGCGAGCTCAAGGTGGCGCGCGACTTCAATGACGGCTTTTCTGAAATCAAATGCTTGCTTCTTATAGCTGATCGTTCCCTTCTTCAGGTTGGAAGCATCAAGAATTTCTATCACCGTTCGCACGCCCTTACGCACATCCGCGAGTGCCGCGGTCGCCATCCCCTTCAATCTCTCTGGTATCGCGCCGTAGTCTCCCTCAATGATAGACGCAAATCCCGCCTCGCTTTTGGCAAGATAGCCTTTCACCTCGTGACTCATGAAATGCAAAAGGTTTTCCTGTTGCTTATTCACCACCTCAAGCTCCTTTTCCTGTTCTTGAATGAGTTCCCGCTGCGAAATTTCCTTCTTCACGCTCTTGATTAACAAATAGCCCAGGGCGCATACGAGAAGGAACGTGAGTGCAGCTACAATACGGACATTCCCGATGCTTTGCAGAGCAATGAGAGATACGACGGCAATTGCGAGCGAGACAATGAGGGCCTGTGCGGCCAAAATCTTCGCGTTGAACGCTCTGAACTGAACAATGCTATACGCCATGAGTCCCGCAAAGATCGGCATCCCGAAAAGGCCATACTGGCTCGGTATCCAGTCGTCGGTCAAACTACCGATAATAGTACCGGAAGAGAATGCCATGAGAAACGTAACGAGACCGACTCCGAAAAAGATCGCAATGAACCGCTCCCGCCTGGTTTCAATTCGTGGAATTTGGCGTGCAGCCATGAAAGCAATTGATACTATGAGAACAGCGTGAGTGATATGCGTATAATATTTGGCAATAAAACCTTCTGCTGCCTCGCATGTGGACACATATATCGATTCAAGGTTAAAAGTGGAGTAGAGAAGAGAAATGATCGGCAGGAATAGAAGAAAGATAAGGAGATTTGTTCTATAGCTTGGCCACTTCCTGTGGAGGAAAAAATAAAAAAGATAAAACGCGACTCCGTACGTCAGGGGCTCGAAAAGAATTTGAAGAGACCACGAAAACATGACAACATCGAGACGATTTGTCGCCCACAGAACGAGGTCGAGCAAAGCCCAGATACTAAAAAACGATACGAGCAGCAAAAAGAGCCGAGCGACCGGTGATTTAGGAGCATTAAAAAAAATGTACAGCCCGATGACGAGAGCTGCTAGTATCGCGATTACGTGCGAATAATGGACTAAATTCGGAACATTCGAAGAAAATATCAAGTACGACGGAGCTTCCCAGGGACACAGTGGTAATTCCATAGCGTTTATTCTTCTTGAGTAACCTCGGAATTTTCTACGTCATTGATCACAACGAAGTCCTTCTTGATCATGAATTTCCAATACGCAAGACAGAGCGAAACCACGATGAAAAGTATCGCTATGTAGCACAAAACCTTCGACGGTGATATCATATCCTGAATCCTTGCTTTTATACCCTAAAACATTCTAAGTATACATCAATAATGCGAAGAAAAGGCGCAGTAGTGGATATATCCCGACCTGCTAATTGAAGCATTTTGAAGCTGGTAAAAATGTATCGCTATGCAAATCACTTCCAAACAACATGACGCGCAGAAATCAGTGCCGCAGAATAAAGGTGACAGGAACCTGCCCGTCGTACAGTCGTATAACGAATGGGATCCGCTTGAAGAGGTTGTTGTAGGTGTGGTTGAGGGTGCGACGGTGCCACCTTGGGACGCAATAACAATGGCTACGGTACCTTCCCACGCGCATTGGTTTTTCAAAAAGTACGGGGGTAAACCGTTTCCTTCGAAAATGATACAAAAAGCGAGTGAAGAACTGGAGGGACTCGCCACATTATTTAAGGAGCTCGGAATCATGGTGCGCCGACCAGAGCAGACTGATTTTTCAAAGCAGTATCAGACACCGTGGTGGAAGAGCCGTGGACTCTACGCTGCAATGCCGCGCGACGTACTCATCACTATCGGGGATACCCTCATTGAAGCACCCATGGCATGGCGAACTCGATATTTCGAAATTCACGCATATCGCCCTCTCATTCGTGATTATTTTGAACGGGGTGCAAAGTGGCTCTCCGCACCCAAGCCTTCAATGGATGACAATTTTTACGATAACAAGTATCAATCAGAGCTTCCCTACGTAGACGGCAAGAAGCAATTCATCATCACCAATGAAGAGGTTGCGTTTGACGCGGCTGATTTTGTTCGTTTCGGCAGGGACATTCTTGTTCAGAAGAGTCAGGTGACGAATGATTTGGGAATTGAGTGGGTGCGACGTCATATCGGTCCGGAATATACGATCCATGAGGTCGAGTTTGATGATCCGCATCCTATGCATATCGACACGACTATTGTACCGCTGGCTCCCGGTAAAATTATGGTGAACCCTACGTGGGTCAAAAAACTGCCAAAGATGTTCAAATCGTGGGATGTCCTCGAAGCGCCCCAGCCGGCTAAGCCCTTTGACTCGGGAATGTATTTCTCGAGTGACTGGCTTTCAATAAACATCCTGAGTATCGACGAGAAACGCGTAATGGTCGAAGCTCAGGAGGAGCCGCTGATTCGCGCCCTCCACCAATGGGGTTTTGAGCCGATCCCCGTACCATTCAGAAATTTTTATCCGTTCGGGGGCTCAGTCCACTGCGCGACGCTTGATGTACGTCGTCGTGGGACATTGCAGTCCTATTTCTGACCCCTGGTATGCCCTGGCTTGTTGTTGCGCTCTTCGCGCCTGCGCTATCCGCTTTCGGAAGCTATCTCGACAAATATCTTCTGGTCCATCAGAAGCGAACTGGGGGAATTGGTAGCGTTATTCTTTTCTCCTGTTTTTTTGGAGTTCTTATTTTGCCCGTAGCGTTTCTCTTGGGTGGAAATATTTTTTCTGTAACTCTATTAGAAGCGATCATTCTCATAGCGAACGGATGCCTTACTGTTGCGACGCTCGCTGCCTACCTCTACGCAATACGCGATTCCAACATTGTTTCAGTCGTCCCAATCCTACAAACAATACCAGTCTTTGGGTTTGTGCTCGGTTATTTCGTATTGGGTGAGACACTCGGGCTATATCAGATTGTCGGGTCGGTTATTATCATTCTCTGCGCCATCCTCCTTTCGTTCGAGATAGAAGAAAACATCAAGGTGCGCTTCAGAAAAAGAGATTTTTTTCTCGCGCTGTTATCATCCTTTTTGTTTGCGGTTTCGGGCGTCGTCTTCAAGGCTATTGCGATTGACAGAGGATACTGGGTGACCCAGTTTTGGGAGTATCTCGGTATCGGCCTCATTGGCGTCATCCTCTTTCTGCTACTCGCGTCTTATCGACACAGTTTCCTTAGCGTTTTGAGGAATCGCCGGATTGGAGTAGTCGGGTTAAATTTCTCCACCGAAGCTGTGATGGTTTCCTCCGATCTTCTGCTCAACTTTGCGACGCTCCTTGCGCCGATCGCTTTGGTATATTCCGTAAATGCCTTCCAACCAGCCTTCCTTGTGGGCTATGGACTCATCGGGCTCTTGCTCGCACCTCGTTTTATGAATCAGCTTGCGTTTGTGCGCAGACACATCGTTATCAAAATACTTACCATTGCAATCATGATCATCGGTGCGCTCATTATCTATTCATAAACTTATCGATTGGTACCCAGAAGTGCTTGGCCGCCGGCCCCCTGGAAACCGTTGCCTGATTAATTCGGCAGGATCTGTACCTTGTGTCACACCGTTTCCTCCGCTACACAATGTCTGCTAAAGCCTGACGCTACCGCTCATTAAAGATAGGAACAACGTTCACGATGAGTGAGTCACTGATAGACGGCGGCGTCGCACCGGGGAGCGAAATACAATTAAGCGTGTAGATTGTCTGGGCTACTATTGGGCCTGTCGTAATCCCCGCAGCACCCGATAAACCTATTGTTGCTTTAACCCGACTCTGCTACTCGATTCAGCTATTTGATTCAGACTAGACTCACACAGTTGACAGGCCGTAAAAGTGCGCCCAAAATTACAGTGTTTGCAGCACCCCGTTGCAAACCTGCTCTTTAGGAGACTCTGATGTGCGTCCAAACTGCTAACAAGCCGTGGGAACGTCCCGCCGCAGTGCAGGATTTTCCCATTCTGGCGAAGCACTTCCCCGGAGTTGATTTCCAGGGGATGCACTCCGCCATGAGCGTCGACGGCTGTGTCCCGCTCACCACCGACCTGGTGCTGAGCGCGGCAATCCTCGCCAGCGAGGAGGACAGCCTCGGCATGCGGTTCCTGCCCTTCGTCGGGCTGGATTCCCTGTCGGGCAGTGCCACGGTGGTCACCATTCCCGAGATGGACAACATCGTCGAGTGGATGGAGAACACCGCGCTCGGCGGTCACATGTGGCGCAAGGGCTCGGAATGGGCCGAGCGCAACCATGGCCGTCGCATCGAGTTCTCGATGAACTGCGGAGCCGGCTCCGTCGGCCTCGAGTGCTACGGGAACGGCAACTGGCAACAGTGGGTCACCGACTTCAACGCCAGCCGCCGCAACGTCTACGGCAGGACGAACACGGAGCGACGCCTCACCATCGAGGGCACGGACATCACGTCCGCCCAGCTCATGATGTGGCGGCGAATCCGCACCGCCCTCGCTGATCTTCCGGCGATCGCGACCAAGACGGACGCTATTGAGGTGGTCTCCGTCGCGGCGTGAAGCACCACGCCTAGAGCGTGGAGCCTGGGCCCCGGCTGTGCTGGGGCCCGCCTTCTTTTAACAATTCTTTCATATTACACCGCAGTCACTTTTATGGTATTGAATGGATGGTATGAAGCCAGTTGAGATAAAGCCCTTAACCGCAGAGGACGATCGAGATGCAGTAGGGTTTTGCAGGGAGATATATTCTGAAATGGGTTGGCCAGAAGATGGCCTGGGTTCAAGCATCGCAGAAATATTCAGTGAGTTTGGTGATGCTTTCGTGACGGTGAAGCAGAACGGAAGAATTATTGGTACCGCCGGCCTCCTGCGACTTTCAAAAGAGCAGGCATTGTTAAAAAGGTTTTATCTTGCGAAGCGAGTGCGTGGCAGTGGTCTTGCAACCCGATTATTCGCCGATCTCGTAGAGAGAGCCAGAGCAATGGGTTACTCAGCGCTTCTTTTGGATGTGTCATCGACAAATGGACGAGCGATACGCTTTTATAAGAAAGAAGGAATGGAGGAGTTTTTTTCAATCTCACCGCACCCACGTTGGGCTGGATCCTCACCCGAGAGGCAGAAGACCGACCGGTATTTTCGATTAAAGCTCTAATTCACCATGGGGTGATCCAAAGGCGCTGGCACACCCATGCCCCCTTCGCAATGAGCTCATGTATTGAGCTCATTGACGCTCAAACGACTCAAGCATAAGGTGTGTGACAGCAGACCGTGGTGGTTTGTTCTTTTAATACGTGGAGGATCGGAATGAGTAGAGGTATCTGGCGTGAACCCCCACTCCTTACGAAAGAAGGGCAGGTCGCCTTCTGGAATGGGCAGAAGGACTATGCAAACACGGGCATGAGCAACGACAGTCAAGGTGAGCTCGATATCGTTCTCGAGAAAAGCCGTCGGGTTCATTGTCGAGACATCGTGACGCTTGGCGGAGCAGTTGGCTGTCGTGATCCGAAGATGATTTTGGAGGACATGCGTGCCCGCGGGCACAGCGAACTCCCGAAGATCATCTTCAACGATCTGGCAGAGGAGCTAGTCCAGCGGGCAAGGCAGGAATTTCTCAAGCCGTTTGTAGAAGACGGTGCGGACGTGACGTTTATTCCGGGAGCGATCTCGGATATCGCGGCCCAAATTCCTGCTGCGCCACGAAGATTGTTGCTCGGTATCTACCGAAGCGACGCCTTCTTCACCGCTGACCCTGACCGCGAATATCCGATGTCGGGCTATAACGAGTACTTAGAGAACCATGCCCGACTTGGTGAGGAATTCTTCATGCATTGGGTGTCTCTCACAGAGGAGAATCTCCTCGGTCGAATCGGGAACGACCATCGGTCGATACGCTCGGATGATACAGAGCTTGTAAAACTTGCTCATAAGAGGAAACTGGAGGAAACGTATCGGACCATGACACGAGCTGGCGTTCAGATTGCTGCCCTGCAGATCATTGGGACGACTGAAGGGCGCGATGGACACTTCTCTTCGCACTGGTACACCGAAGGAGGGATATTGAAGATGGTTCGGCAGGTATTTACACCGGATCGCTTCACGATAGACCTGTCCTCCTGTGCGAAGAGTATGGTGCTCACCGTCGATTCTATCCGCTACAAACCAACTGGGATCGTAACTGTCATCAATAACGTCTTGGGCAACGTGATACCGGACAGTCAATACGAAACCCTTGTGGCCATTCGGAGGATGCTCTCTTGATCCGATCTCGATGTCCGACCTTCCCCGAGGCCGGACATCTTCTATAGCGAGGTACAGCCGTATTCTGGAAACTCTGTCAACCCAAAGTAATTCTGTCCTAGCGGGCGCAAAATGAAAATATCCGAAAAGCTTTCATGCTCCTATCACTTACGAACTCCCCGCGGCGCGCTTGCGCGGTGCCCTCTCGAATTGCCGCGCGCGTTTTAGGGTCGAGCTTGACGATCGGCGTTTTCTCTCCTGCCAACGAAAGGAGTGCGATGGCGAATACATCCTGATCTTCAGCAGGAAACTTTTGCACCTTCGCGATTGCCTTTTCGAGCAGTTTTGTCATACGGGCCAGTATAGCACAGCATCATTCCCCGCGCGCTTTATGCGCCCCACTCCCCTTGCCACGATTTGGATCAAAGGATTTTCCATGGCCGGATTATACTGCGAATCCTCAGCATCACTTTTCTTCTCGGATAGCCTTTGCGAGTGCCTTGTCGAACGTCAGGACGGTATGCTCGCGTGCCAAAGTCGCGAGTGCACAATCGACAAAGGATAAGCGCTTTTTTGTGAGAAGAAAATATCGCGTGACAGCAATAAAGAAAGCCGGCGATGAAGGGATTAGACGCAAATCGCGATTGTGGAAAAGCGCATGAATGAAATCATCGGCGGAGTCCTTCATCGCCAGTCGTACTGCAAGCACCGTCACTGTCTCGATAACGACGTATTCGGGCACATAGATTGGTTTACCCGCATCACGCAGCGCACCCACGCCACGCGAGTGCAGCGCATCGTCATCGCTAAGCGCTGCGACGAGAACGCTTGTGTCAGCGATTGTCGCCATAGACAACTTCGTCTATATGTTGAGACAAGAGTGGATCGTTACTGTGAAAGCTCGCTCTTTCGAGAAAATCGTCCAGTGTCCCAGTCCGCTTGCTTTTAGTGCCACTAACTCCGATCGGTTCGATTTTAAATACAGGTTTGGAATCGCGAACAACAGTAAAGGATTTTCCCTTAACGGCGGCATCAGCCACCCGCTTGAGGTTCCGGTGCAATTCCTTAATTCCAATGATTGAGTCGGCCATAGCAGCACAGTGATTAACTTATAGTATGTACTGTAGTATAACCATCTTAGAAATTGACGCAAGGGCTTGAGCCACCGGAAGCCACACCGTTTCCTCCGCTACACATTTTCTTCTAAAGCCTGACGCTACCGCTCATTAAAGATAGGAACAACATTCACGATGAGTGAATCGTGTATAGACGACGGCGTTGCGCCGGGGAGCGAAGCGCAGGTAAGCGTGTAGATTGTCTGGGCTACGATAGGACCTGTCGTAATCCCCGCAGCACCTGAGGATGATAGGGTCCAGTGATCCTTATTCGTACCGTCTATGGAGCAGCTTGAGACATTGGAAACACTCCAATACAGTTGCGTTGTATCACCTTTTTTCAATAACGAAGGTCTTGCTTGGAGACGACCGGAAGCTCCGAAGTCGCCATTCGGGTGAGTCGCAACGAATGGCGCGAAACTCGGTGGTGGTGGAGGTACACACGCGCCAGCTATGCACGCATACGAGCAGTTCTCGATGAGTGATTGACTGCAATTTGAAGCTTGGTGAATGAGCGCGGAGCCTGAACAGAAATTGAGCGCGGAGCAGGATGGTGGAACCCACACGTCTTGACACACCTCCTCCTGATCTCCAGTGCCGTTGCCTCTGCTCCAGCAATTTTTCGTCCAGTAGCCTCCGCTACCACTTCCTCCTCCAATGCTCCCGCTGCTTCCGCCGCCGCTTCCCCCACTTCCACCAAAACCTCCACCTCCTTCATTGTTGTTGCCTTCTCCTCCACCGCCACAGCGCACGCATACGTGTTCAACGTCTAAATAAAGACCGCCGGGTATACCAAAAAGTGCTTCACTTTCCGCAACCGAGCTTCCGACAAGAATTCGCTCTCGGGTAATGATGTCATCTTCCCGAAAGCCATAATCGACAGTACGAATTGTTGAATCAGTATTCCCCGCAGCACCTGTGTAGCTTGCACCACTACCACCTCCACCGGAACTATAACCAGAATCATACGATGAACCGTAACCGCCACTATAGTAATTCCCCCAGAAACTTCCGTCTCCAGCCGAGCTGGCCCTGTCTTCCGCTCCTCCACATCCCCACGCAGAACACGCAGAAGCTAATCCCGCACCTGCGAACAAAACAAAAACAAATACTAGTATTGAAAAAATATACTTCATAGTGCATCTGGTACCCACGCAAAGAGCGGATTGTTAAGCCACGTATTCTCGGGACGCGGAGCAACCACTCGTCCCAAGAGACTATCAGTACTATACACAATGATGCCATCAATAGGATGGAGGACCATAAGAAAATCGCCATCGGGACTAAAGGTTGGGTCAAAGCCCGTCACATTGAGCAAGCGAACTTTTTGTGAGGGTGTGTTTCCTCTCGGGATACCACCGACCAGATCAACGAGATAGATCGTTTCTTCAAGCGGGTTCGAGAATGCAAGCTGTGTGCGGTCAGAGGAAACACTAAGACTCGGTAGATTGAAATTAGCGGCTTGGGCAAGCTGAGGCGGCACGCCGTCAAAGGTCGTGACAAGATCAGGAGTACCGCCAACCATGATGGTATAGATACCGTTACCAAGGAGGTAGACAATGTTGTTGTTTGAGAGGAACTCTGCATCTTTGCCCGCTGTAAAAAATGTCGGAGCATCATCTCTTAGGCTAAGTGTAAAAATATTCCAACCAGCCTTGATCCCTCGCGCTTGGTCATCAGATGATGAAAATACCGAGATGGCGAGCGTCGTGCCGTCAGGACTCCATGCAAGATCGGCGAGTACATCCGTGTTGGTGAAAGAGATTGGGCTCGCCCCGCCTACGATGGAGAGTGTATAGACGCCAGATGCCTCGCTAATGTACGCAGTATGCGTACCCTGAGGAGACGCCACCATGTCCAAGAGCGTCCCCGGTATCCCCTCGGGAACGGGTGTTGGTGTAGTTATTCCACTTAGAAGCGCAAGGCTCTTATACCCCTCGCTGTTTTGCATACGGAGCTGCCCGCGAAGGAGTGACAGATCAAAGGGAGGTTCGCTGAGTGCGTTGTTCCGTTCAAAGGGAAACTCGGGATTCACCGTGGATTCCCGCGCTTGGTCCCGAGTCAGAAAATAATAGACCCCAATGGCACTTGCTAAAAGCACGAGGATTATACACAAAGAGAGGAGGGATCGCTGCACCATATAACATACAAATAGTATCACGTGTTGGGACACGGTCGTCAGGTGTTGTGTATATATAAAAAAGCTCCGGCCCCCTGTCTGCACGGTGTGCAAGACAGGGGAACGGGGTGGGTGTGGGGCCGTCAGACCCCGGAAGGCGGCGCGAAGATTGCCTCGACCTCGCGCCGGACGTTCTCGACGGCCGCCGGCGCGATTGCCGGATCGTCCGTCGCATCGTAGATGTCCACCATCTGGTGGACAACTGCGAGGCAGTTGCCCGCCAGAGGGAACGCGAACGCCACGATCTTGAGCGCGTTTCCCCCTGCGCCCAAGTAGGTGGTCGCCCGCACGAAGGCGACGCGGGAACCGAGCGAAGTGGTGCTCAGCCCCGTATCGTACGCGGGGTTCGCGAGGACTTGATTCGCCCTCGATTGCCCCACGTCCCCGGCCAGCACGTTCCAGTGGAGACCACGGACGATGTCGGCGGCGAGCTGCCCGGACGTCCACGAGGGGTTGAGGTCGCAGAAAATCCTCGTAGCTGCGTCCCCCGCCATGGTGCTGGTCCACCAGCACACGGCGTTACTGTTGGGGTCTGAGACCCCGCACCCGCCCCGGGTGTAGTACCCGGGCCGGTTGATCGTGGTCAGACCCGTCCGGCTCGCGATCGCCGGAGGCAGAGCCTCCAGCGTCGACCCGGGAATGCCGCCGGGGACGACCTCGCCCCGGTAGATGCCGGCGGTGGAGTTGTCGGTGTCCTCGGCCGGAGCCGAGGGCTGGACTGCCGCGACGGCTGCAGCGACATCGCTGGGAACAGAGGCGCAGAGGACGTAGCCGGAATTCAGGAATCCCTGAGCAACCTCGGGAGTCATCTCCCCCAAGAACGTTCCGTCAGGGGTGCAGATTTCCTCAGCCCGCACGTGGACCGTGAAGGCGAACAGGAAGCAGAGTGCCGCGAGAGCGACGAGAACAGATTTACGCATGGTTGCCTCCTATGGGCGATGCGTTGTTGCGGAAAAAGCAGAACATCAAGTCTTAGTGACTTTTTGTCAACGTTCCAACCTACACCAAAGCACAGAGTTGATGAAAAATCAAGGAAGACAAGGGCAAAAAGTGGAAAACTTCGCCAAAACGAAAATCGCTGACCAGCAGGCTATCCTCGCAAGCGTTTTTGGATGTTTCTTTGCACAGCCGCCAACGTTGCTTTATCAAGAGTTCCGATCGTGCGCGTAATGTTGCGCGTGTCAATACACGCAAGTTTCAAAGTACGAATGATTGAGGGGACTGGTAATCCGGCTGTTGTAGGATCGGGCACTTTCAGATCACCAGGCCATCCTTTTAGTATCGTTGTCGTTATCATAACGACCCAACATACTTCGATTGTCGAAGTAACACGCCACGGTCCAGCACATATCAGGGCCGGGCGCTTCTTTGCTGACACTCCGTCTGCGAACGGGAACAAGGTTGCGACGACATCCCCACGTCGATCTGTCATACTTAAAGATTGTCGTAGATGTCGTTTGAAGGATCGTTCCACTCCGTAAATGTCGCAAAAGGGTTTTCAAAGGGATCATTCCAATTAACCTTCCTCTTTTCCGCAGGATTAATCTTTGCAATAATGGGTCCAACACTCACAAGCGCCTTTCCCGCGCGCTTGATGATGTATCGGTCGCCACGAAGTGCTACGCGGTTCATGATTTCGCCGAAGCGTCTTCGCGCCTCCATGGCGGATATGACTTTTATTTCAGACATACATAGAGTGTAGCAATTGATATAATCATGTCAATAAGCCTTGCGTGTAAGATGAGTGCTCTAACTGCGGACAAATGCTAGCGCGGCGTAGGAAGCGACGAGCCACCAGAAGCGGTAGGCGGTGCCAAATACGGTCTGCACTTGATCGCCGAAATACCAGAGTGACTCGAGTGCGGGGACTTGGAGCCAAATAACAACGAGAACAATTACTGCCGCAGTGCCGGTAATAAGCGACTGAACGACTCCCCCGCCGTCTGAAAATGCGAAGATCGCGCGATGTGCGACGAGATACAGAAGGATCGTGATAATGATAAAGATTGCGGCTTGGGCAAACGGCACTGCAAGTTGACCGACGAGAGGTCCAAGAAAAAAAGCATCGGGCAGTGCTCTTGATACAAAGAATGCTGCGGGAAGCGAAAGCATAAGCGCTGCGGCGCGTGCCGTGCCGGAGCGAAGTGAATCAAATGCAATTAATACAGCGATAGTGCAGATGATGATCCAATCAGTTGGCCACGCTGCGATCAGTGCTCCCCACGCCTGGAAATCCATCCAGCAATTATAGCTGACAGCTTACAGCTTTTAGCTTATAGAAAATACTTGATGTGCATTTCTTTTTCTGCCACCTGCAAGCTACCAGCTACAAGCTGTTCACAATCCTTCCTTCCGCAATTTCTCGATAGATTCACGCGCACTTCTCGAAAGCTTTTTGGGGAATTGGATATCGATGCGAACCAAGAGGTCTCCGCGCGTTCCGCGGCCGTAGGGTACACCCTTGCCACGGACGCGGAGAATTTCACCATGGGCTACTCCCCCATCAATTGTGATAGTCTCCTCGCCGTCGAGCGTTGGCACACGATATTCACCCCCCAAAAGTGCATCGCTCAATTTGATGGGAAGACTTGTAATGAGATTGTTGCCTTCTCGAGTGAACTTGCTATCCGCTTTTATGTGAAGTTTTACATAGAGGTCTCCTGCGGCGCCTCCGGGAATCGCCTCGCCGCGGCCAGGCATGCGAATCATCTCGCCATCTTCCACTCCCGCTGGCACAACAACGTGGATTTCTTCTTCTCGCTTGCGCACACCTTCTCCCCTACATACTTCGCACGCTGTCTCGGGTATTTCGCCGCGACCATGGCATTTAGGGCAGGAGCGCGAGGTCGACACTGTGCCGAAGAATGAATTGCGTGATTCGCGGATTTCGCCTTTTCCATTACAGGTCGTGCAGGTGATGGTCTTCGTGCCGGGCTTCGCGCCTGTTCCACTACACACTTCACACGTACTCAATTTTGAAAGCAAGACGCGTCGTTCGGCGCCAAAAATAGATTCACGAAATGTTAGCTCGATATCGATCGAAATATCCCGTCCGCGGCGCGCACGAGCTTGGCCTCCGCCAAAAACATCGCCGAATATGTCTCCGAGATCGAATTCCACGTTTCCACCCTGGCCGCCGAATCCTTGGAAGCCCTGAAAGTTTGAGAAATCGAATCCACCGAAGCCGCCGGCCTGCTGTCCTGCACCGGTGCCCCCGGCAAATGTCTTCCCATACGTATCGTATTCCGCCCGTTTCTTTTTATCAGAAAGCACCGAGTATGCTTCACTCACCTCTTTGAATTTTTTTTCATCCCCGCCTTTCTTATCCGGATGGTACTTATGCGCGAGCTTTCTAAACGCTTTTTTGATATCCTCCTCGGTCGCCGATTTCGCTACACCCAAAATATCATAATAGTTTTTCATTCGGTTGATTATAGTGCGCGGACTAACGGACGCAAGTGCGTGCATGTAACCAACCTATTCCCGCATAATTACTTGGCAGGCTCTTCTGGCGGTTTCTCGTCTTTTGGCGGTCCCTGCGGAGGAGGAGTTTGGTTTTTGGACATTGCGTCTCCGATCGAGCTCATTGCGCTCGAGAGGGCTTCTGCTGCCGATTTGATAGCGCCGGCATCAGAGCCTCCGCGAGCGGATTTGAGGGCGTCGATTTTTTCCTGGACATTCTTCTTGATATCCTCATCCACCTTGTCCCCGTGTTCTTTGAGCGCTTTCTCGCCTGCATAGACGACTTGGTCAGCGGCATTTTGCGTCTCTACAAGCTCCTGCTTCTTTTTGTCCGCTTCGGCATTTACTTCCGCATCTTTACGCATCTTTTCGATGTCGGCTTCCGAGAGACCGGAAGAGCCCTCGATGCGAATGGATTGCTCTTTGCCGCTCGTTTTGTCCCTTGCTTTCACGGTGAGAATACCGTTTGCATCGATGTCGAATGAGACTTCGATCTGGGGCACGCCGCGCGGCGCGGGTGGAATGCCATCGAGATTGAATCGTCCGAGTGATTTGTTGTCCCCCGCGAGAGGGCGCTCTCCCTGTACGACATGGATCTCGACCGAAGGTTGATCATCGGAAGCCGTCGAAAATACTTGGGAGCGCGATGTCGGAATGGTGGTATTGCGCTCAATCAGCTTTGTGGCAACGCCTCCCATTGTCTCAATACCGAGTGAGAGCGGGATGACATCGAGGAGTAGGACGTCTTTCACATCTCCCTGCAGAATTCCACCCTGGATCGCGGCTCCGATCGCGACAACTTCATCGGGGTTCACGCTCAAATTCGGTTTCTTCTTGAAGAATTCCTCCACCGCCTTTTGCATCGCGGGCATACGTGTCTGTCCGCCGACGAGGACGACTTCGTGAATATCCCCTACCTTGAATGGCGAAGCTTCCATCGCGCGCTTCGTAATCGTCATTGCGCGATCGAGGAATTCTCGCGAAAGCTCTTCGAGCTTAGCGCGCGTCATCTTGATGAGAAGGTGCTGGGGGCCGGCGTCAGTTGACGTGATGAACGGAATATTGATTTCAGATTCGAGCGCGGTCGAAAGCTCAATCTTCGCTTTTTCCGCGGCTTCGTCGAGGCGTTGCCGCGCCAATGGATCGTTCCGCACATCGATTCCCGATTCCTTCTTGAACTCATCGGCGATCCACGTCATGATTTTCTGATCGATGTCCTTGCCTCCCAAGTGGGCATCGCCGTCGGTTGCGCGTACCTCGATCACATCATCGCCCACTTCGAGCACCGATATATCAAATGTGCCTCCACCGAAGTCGAAGACAACGATCTTCTCGTTTTTCTTCTTATTGAATCCATATGCAAGCGCGGCGGCGGTCGGCTCATTGATGATGCGCTTCACGTCCAAGCCCGCGATCTTACCCGCGTCTTTCGTGGCTTGTCGCTGTACGTCATTGAAATACGCGGGCACGGTAATCACTGCTTCGGTAATCGTTTCTCCGAGGCGAGCCTCTGCATCCTGCTTCAGCTTCTGGAGAATCATCGCGGAGAGCTCTTCGGGCCGATACCATTTCGCTTGCCCTGAGCTTGTCGAAGGGTCGCCCATTTTTACTTCGATACCGCCATTCCCGGATTTCTGGGTCTCAAACGGCACCGCAGCGCTATCTTTCTGCACCGCCGGCTCATCGAAGGTGTGCCCGATGAAGCGTTTCATCTGATAGACAGTATTTTTGGGATTCGTAACAGCCTGGCGTTTTGCCAAAAGGCCGACGAGGCGCTCTCCCGTCTTCGAGACGGCGACGACCGAAGGGGTTGTTCGCGCACCCTCGGCATTCTCAATAATCTCTGGTTCACCACCGCGCACAATCGCCATCGCTGAGTTTGTGGTGCCGAGGTCTATTCCGAGTATTTTTGACATAATGAATGAGAATTGATAATAAGTGCTGTATTTATACAGCTACGCTCTCAATTTTGCAAAACTTTAGGATTTGACGATAACCTGTGCGGGGCGCAGTACTCGGTCCTTCGCCTTGTAGCCGTAGCGCAAGATACGTGCCACGGTCCCCGCTTCCCCCGCGATGTCGCTCCGCTCCTCGACCACTTCGTGCAGCGCATGATCTATCTTTTCGCCTACCTTTCCAATGCGCTCGATCCCGTGCCGTTTAAGTGCCTCAAGCAGCTGATTGCGCACGTGCTCCATACCGGTACGGAATCCGTCGGAAACTTGTGCCCATGCTTCACTTCCGGCTGCCATATCGAAGCTATCAAGCGCAGGAATGATATCGTGCACAAGTTCCTCTCGAAGCATTTCTGCTACACGGGAAGCTCGAGATTCTGAATCTTTTTTTGCATTGATTGCATCCGCTTTACATCGCTGCCAGCCATCCAAATATTCCTGCCGCTCGGCTTTTATCTTCGCAAGCTCGTCTTTCAATTTCTTAATCTTCGCCTGCGCTGCGGCAAGATCTCCTAACTCTTCATCAGGCTCAAAATCAATGTCGCGCTCATCGTTCATGAACGCGAGTATATCAAATAAGAGGTCTCTTCTCTAGCGTTTGCTCCACTGAGGAGCCCTGCGAGCGGCTTTGAGGCCGAACTTTTTGCGCTCTTTGGCGCGAGGATCGCGCTTCAAGAATCCACGGACCTTGAGGTCTTTGCGGCTCCCTGGTACGAGCTCGGTGATTGCGCGTGAGAGGCCGTGGCGCACTGCTTCTGCCTGTGCTTTGTGTCCCCCGCCGTTCACTTTTGCCGATACTGCATAGGTAGCTCCGAGAAGCTGGAGCGGAGCGTACGCGGTCTTTACCATCTGCGCGAGCGGGAAATATTCTTCTGCCGTCTTACCGTTCACCACCATCGAAGCGCTTTTTGATTCCGTGATACGAACGCGAGCGGTCGCGGTTTTCCTGCGGCCTATCCCCTCTGTGTATCCTTTTGTTGATTTGGCACTCATAGTATTTTCTAGTGGCTATTCACCAATGGTTAAGTTCTTTAATCGTGCCGTATGCATCGTGTTGCGCGGGAGCATGCGCGCGACGGCGCGGCGTATAGCTTCGCCGTGACCTCTCCGTGCTGATACTGAAGCAAGGCTTTCGCGCTTCAGGCCTCCGGGAAATCCTGAATACGAAGTATAGACTTTTTGCGTTCGCTTGCGTTCGCGAATATACATTTTGCTGGCATTCGTGATCGTGACCTTGACTCCCGAATTTTTGTTGGGCGTGTAGTCTGCGCGGGTCTTGCCCATAAGTGCCTTTGCGGCTTCGGAAGCAACGCGTCCGAGGGTGCGCCCCGCAGCGTCTATTGTATGTGTCTTGTCGGTAGCAGTAGTCATACTATTTTATGAGCTCGATACGAGCGCTCTCGCCCACGCGCTTCCCCACGCGGCCGAGGCGCGTGATGCGTGTGTATCCGCCGGCTCGCTTCGCGTATCTCTCAACAGCAATCTCATGGAGCTTCTTGGATACCTCGGTCGATCCTCCCATTCGCGTAGTTACAAGGCGGCGAGATGCGAGCGAGTTCTGTTTGCTGGTCGTGATGAGACGTTCGATAAAGGGTCGCAGCTCTTTTGCTTTCGCAACAGTCGTTGTTATGCCGTCTTTCAAGACGAGCGAACGTGCGAGAGAGCGGAGAAGCGCAACGCGTTGCCCCTTTTCTCTCCCAAGTTTTCTCCCGCGTTTATGATGCTGCATGGTTATTTTTCGGTGCGGAGGGTGAGTCCCATGTTTGAAAGAGCGCGCTTAATATCCTGCAGGCCCTTCTGACCCAAGCCTTCGATTGCCAAAAGGTCGTCCTCGCGCTTGCGCACGAGACCCCCCACGGTGCGGATCGAGGCGTTGTCGAGCGCCATCTCGACGCGCTGCGGAAGCGAGAGCTCGGTGATACGCGTCTTCAGAATCTCTGCATCAAGAACCGCGCCCTTTTCTTCTCGGCCTGCGCGAGCTTCCGGTGCCGCTTCGGATTCGGGCATCTCATCTTCTTTGAAGCCGACGACAGAGCGAAGTTGGTGAATCATCGTCTCAATCGATCGCTCAAGCGCCTCGCGGGGTTCGAGCGTGCCATCGGTCTCAATCACAATGCGCAGACGGTTGAAATCGGTGCGGTCACCGACACGCATATTTTCAACTTCATAATTCACACGTCGAATAGGAGAGAATATCGCGTCGAGTGCAATCGTGCCTACTTCTACGCGTTCCTTCTGATGAGCTTCTTTCGGAATGTAGCCAAGACCGCGTTCCGCGCGCAATTCAATTTCAAGATTCTTTTTGCCGGTTACATCTGCGATGTGTTGCTCCGGATTCAAGACTTCCACCTGACCGCTCAGCTTGAGATCAGCGGCGGTTGCAACTTTTGGGCCTTTTATTGAAAGTGTAATGGTCTGCGGCTCGTCAGTGATAAGCTTAAGTCTGATTTTACGAATATTGAGAAGTATCGTGACCACATCTTCCTTCACTCCTTCTATAGTAGAAAATTCATGCGATACGCCGGGGATCTTTACGTGCGTCACCGCAGCTCCCGGAAGAGAGGAAAGGATAATACGACGAAGAGAATTGCCCAGTGTAAATCCATAGCCGGGATAGAGTCCGTCTATTTCATAGACCCCGTTTCTTTCTGATTCGGAGACAACGCGAGGTTTACTGGGAAGTGCGATATGGTAGTCGGACATGTTAGTTTTTTGTTATGAATAAATAATCGAGCGAAGCGAAGATTGTGAATTACAAAAACTTACACCCAGCACCTTTTGTGCGGGTAAAAATACAAGACCTGTGATTTTAGCCCATAATTAAGTAGTGTGCAAGCTCTCATGAGTGGATGAAAAGGTGCTGGGTAAGGCGGCTTCTAATTCGCTACACTCATAAGAAGCGCCTTATCTGCTGTAGAACTCAAACAACGTAGAATACGCAAGTCCGGACTCGAGTGAATTGTATGATGGCTCATTCGTGACGGTGATGTGAAGCGCATTTCGATCTACCTTCAGCCACTGCGGAACTGAGCGAAGCGTCTCCTCGTTTTTCTCGCTCAGAATAGTAAAGAGCGGACTCTGGCGAGAACCCTCTCGCACACCAATGACATCTCCCACCCTCACTCGATATGAAGGCACGGTCGTTCGCTTGCCGTTGATTGTGATGTGGCCGTGAGAGACGATCTGGCGGGCGGCACGACGAGTAGAAGCAAACCCCGCGCGATAGATTACGCTGTCGGCACGCATTTCAAGTGCGCGGTGAAGAGCGGTCGATGGATCTGCTTCCGTGAACGCGACCGCAGCGTATTTGGAAAGCTGCTTTTCCGAAAGACCGTAGGTAAAGCGCACGCGCTGCTTTTCCAGTAATTGCCGACCATAATCACTTCCTCCGCCGCGGCCACCACGGGTCTTTTTAGGCGGCGTGCGTGCTTCGGAGAGCGCAAACTTTTGCGTTTGCGTTTTCTCGAAAACAGCGGCGCCGAGGCGCTTTGCGATTTTGTATTTGGATTTTATCAACAACATATTTATATTCTCCGAGGCTTCGGAGGTCGCGGGCCATTATGCGGTATCGGCGTCTCATCGGCAATGCGGGAGACCTCGATTCCTTTACCGGCAAAACCGCGAAGAGCAGACTCGCGGCCAGCTCCAACTCCCCTGATTACAACATCGACTTCCTTTACTCCAATGATCGCCGCTTTATCTCCCACAAGTTCCCCTACTTTTGCCGCTGCAAAGGGCGTCCCTTTCTTCGCACCGGAAAAACCAAGCGCTCCCGAAGAGGACCACGCCACGGCGTTGCCATTTTTATCGGTCAAAAGCACTTTTGTATTGTTGTAGGTAGCGTGAATATGCAAGGTTCCAGCGACGATATTCTTCTTGGCGACACGCGCCAAAGAGCGAGACTTGAGGCCCTGATCTACCGTTCCACCGGATTTTCTTATGATGCGTTTCTTTCCCATACTATGTCTTCTCGAGCTTCCTGCGACCGCTCGTCATGGTTTTTCTTACATTGCCGCGGACTGTACGGGAATTTGTCTTAGTCTTCTGACCACGGGCGGGAAGGTGTTTGGCATGACGACTTCCTCGATAGGATTTGATGTCTTTGAGGCGACGGATATTAGCACTTATCTCCCGGCGCAATTCGCCTTCGAGGGGGAATTTTTCGATCGCCTCGCGAAGCTCGGTCTCTTCTTTCGAGGAGAGATCTTTCGGATGTTTCCCCGAATCAATTTTGAGTGTTCGCAATATTGTCTCCGCGCGAGGGCGGCCTACTCCATAAATCGAAGTGAGACCGATTGCAAGTCGCTTTTCCTCCGGAATAGTTATGCCTGCGATTCTCATGAATTTTGTATTTGATTGTATCTAAAAGCTATACGCGAGTGGCTATCCCTGTCGTTGCTTGTGTCGTGGATTTTTGCAGATGACCCACAATCGCCCACGGCGTTTAACCATGTGGCAATGCGTACAGATCTTCTTAACAGAGGACTTTACTTTCATGAGAAAGATTTTATGAGCGCCGCGTGATGCGCGCTCGGCCACCATAGAGATCCAAGCGAACTTCGACGCGATCACCCACCAGCACTTTAATTCTATGCAGACGCATCTTGCCGGCAAGATACGCAAGCGTAATCTCGCCGTTTTCGAGCTTTACACGAAATAGAGTGTTGGGAAGCGCCTCCTCGACGACTCCCTGGACAACCTCTGGTTCGGACATATCTGCGCGAAGAAATATAGCAGCTGGAATCTGATTCGTCAAATCTTTAGGGCCTATTTTGTCTCTGGCCCCTCGATCATGACTTCGATGTCTGAGGCATTTGCTGGAAAGGTCTTTTTCCAGAAAGGCTCGATCCGGGCATGGGCTTCCTGAATCCCGGAGAATGTATTCACAATGGTTTGAAAGGCCGTGCTGTCGCGCCCGGCGAGCGCGCTCGCGAGGGCCGCGCCATCCACCTTCCATACCAGATTTCCGCTGCCTGTGAAGGAAAACGTGAGGGAGTCCACGCCCACAGTGGGCGCACTAGAGCTCGCCTCATGCGCCACGAGTGTCTCTCGGGGAACAAACGTAAGGGGGACTGTATCTTCCTCCGCGAGCGAGCGCGCGACTGCAATTCCAAGAGCGTCCTTCGAAACCATGGGAATTTCAATGATCGCTTTTTCATGAATGCGAACTCCTGTGCCTGCCTCTTCCGTATGGGGCAATGATTGAAATGTGATAGATGCAAGGTCGGCAAGTGCAATCATGCCCGCTTCTTCTCTCGCTACACTCTCTCGTGCTTTTGTTTCTAATCGGGCGCGCACCGTGGCGATCGCTGCATTCAGTGCTCCCGGCGCGGTTGCGGGCTGCTCTCCCACAAATCCTCCAGCCATAGCAGTCGTCGATTTTGCATACACTCCGGCATACATCGGACCTGATGTGAGGCCCGGGAGATTGAAGCGTGCGACCGGTCCGACATTGTATTTTTCGCCCGGCTGATCAGCGAATACCGTGACCTTGATTTGGCCCGGGGCGCTACTACTTTTTCCTGGTATCACGATTTCCGCCGGAGTACGAAATATCAGTCCTTCGGGAGTTTCAAACCGCGTGTTTTTGATGAGACGTACGGGAGCAGAAGAGTAGTTGTTGTAGACCGTGATACTCCCTGAGGCTTTTGTCTCTACATGCGTCGTTCCTACCGAAGGCACGACTTCAGAATCTTCAAGTTCTAATGTGTGTACGGTGTATGAGAGTGTCGAGGGAGTGCTTGAAGGATCTGGAGAAGGAATCGCAACGAAGACCATTGCGTCCGTAAACGTAACGGCTTGCGACTTCGGAGTCACCGTGACCGTGGTGGGGCGAAACGCGATAAGGGCCAATCCAGCTAGAACTACGAGGGATAGAGCAGCAAGTATCCACATCCAGAGACGCGAGTGTCGTCGCGGCGGTCGGGGAGGCATCGCTTCGTGCGGAACTCCGCGCATATCATCCCCTACGCGCGGCGGAGCGCCGTATGAAGGTCGAGTTCGCTCGGGAACGGAAATATTGCGAATACCTCGTGACGGCGGAGGCGCCGCAGGATTTTCGTTCACGCGAATGGGGATCTGCTGTTCTTTATCATCGAAGCCCGGATCCTCGGGCGACACGATATCCTGCAAATAATCTTGTGTCATCTATTCAGTATACCCCATGAGATAAGAATACTAGACTTTGATATAAGAGTTGCTGTGAATTGCAACAGACGGATGTATGCAGAAACGCTAAGAGTCTATCTCACGGGGTATATCAAAGAATCCAGACTAGTCCCCCCTATTAACAAATTCAATAGCGAGCGCGAGATTTGGATCTTCGGTCCCAGACGCTGTGTTACTCATTTTTTTTACGACAAACGGTTGCGCGGTCAGAGTAAATTGCGAGAAATCAATGCGTGAGAAGAGTCTTGAGAGCCATGGAAACATATCGGGATGCGCAATCAGTATCATGGTATCCGGTAATCGATTTGTTGCCCCCGCCTTTCCCATTGCTTCCCCGAAGATGCGCACCAAATCCGGTTCTACTTTCGTAAGTGACGTAAGAAGCGCCTCGCACGCGGGTAGGGAGCACTGATCTCTTGCAATCATACGCAAGAGGCTCAGGGTCTCCTCCGGCATTCCGGCCCCCGCTATTTTTTTGAGAATCGTTTGTGTGCCCTCCGCCACGTGCTCGTGTTCAGCCGTGACGCCACCACGCACTGCCGTGAGGCTCGTTCCTTCGCTTTCCATGTCGACCAAGAGGTAATTGCTTTCCGAGTCCACCCCATCGCGGAGGCTCGTTATCGCAGCACGCGTGGCAGAGTGAAATACTGGTGGAGGCGCATGAGGAAATACTTTTGAGATCGCTCCTTCGATTCCACTCCGTATGCCCGCGGCACATTCACTCAAGAGCGCGTGCACGACGATTTCTTTTGCATGCTTCCCTATAGGTTTCCCTGTCGGGTAACCATTCAGCTCGACACGTATCACATTCGCCTCAAGAAGATTCTTCGCGTCCACGCCGGCCTCTCCGAGCGCTTTTTTGGCGAGATCGGAAATAATGATATCCGTAATCGTCGTATCTTTCTCGAATGATGCGGCCGTTCGAATTGTCTTGGAGGAAGTCCATGGCGCGTGAACTATACAATAGATCGCCTGTATCGGAGCGCCTCCTCCCTTACTTACGGCGTACTTTTTCTGCGCATTCTCACCTGCCGTTTTGAGCATCTCTCCGATGCCCGCAATCGTTGCTTCTTGCGTGCGCTCTTCTAGCGGAAGTTGCGCGCGTTCGCTCGCGAACACGGTCGCCGACTCGTGTGGATTCGTATGCACAATAGCAACAGCCGCGCTGGTGCTTCCAATATCAACGACTGCGACAACTCTCCCGCGCTTAGACCCAAGATGGATGTCAATCATTCCTTCAGTATATCGCGTCGTACAAAAACATTTCGGTCGTGAACTTGTTTTCTGTGAGTAATCAAACAATGACTGCTTTGATGCGGCGTATGCCGGAGGCGACCGCCTCTTCTTTCAAAATCTTAAATGTTCCTGACAATTCGCCAGTGTTTGAAACGTGTGGGCCGCCGCAAAATTCGAGAGAGAATGCTTTCTCAAATTGCGGGTTCTCTTGTGTCGCATCTTTCGGACCCATGGAATAGACAGAAACGGTGTCGGCATATTTGGCACCGAATTCCTTCTGTGCGCCCAGCTGCTCGGCTTCAGTTTTCAGCATCGTTGAGCGGATCACGGGCAATGCTTCTCGTATCTTTTCGTTGACAAGACGCTCGGCTTCTGCAAGCTGTTCCTTCGTCATCTTCTCGCCGTGAGAGAAATCAATACGCAATCTTTCCTGCGTGATGTTGCTTCCGCGCTGTTTGACATGATCGCCAAGCACGACCTGCAGCGCTTTCAATAAGAGGTGATGGGCCGTGTGGAGGCGCGTCGTTTTCTCCGACGTATCGGCAAGGCCGCCCTTGAATTTCTGCCCACTTCCGGCACGTGAGAGCTCCTGATGTTTTTTCATTTCTGCTTTAAATCCGTCCTCGTCCACATCAATCCCCCACTCTTTCGCAAGCTCGAGCGTCATTTCAAAAGGAAAGCCGTGAGTGGTGAACAAAGTGTACGCTTGTGGACCAGAAACGTGTCCTCCCTTGGCCAGCTTTTCAAACTCTTTCATGCCGGCCTCGAGTGTGTGCGCAAACTGTTTCTCTTCTTTCCAAATCTCACTCTTGATCATTTGATACACATCATCACTTTGAAATTCCGGATACGCTTGTTTGTACTTCTCGATAAAGATCACAGCGCAGCGTACGAGCATGCTGTCCCCCTCATCGCCGTCTTGTACGCCAAGCTTCTCGGCATGCTGCGCCGCGCGACGAAGTAATCTGCGCAGTACATATCCTCGCTCGGTATTGGCCGGTCGGACTCCTGCTTCAAGCATGAAAATCGCTGCGCGCATATGGTCCGCTACGATTCGGAATGAGCGTTTGTAACGATTGTCGTTGTACTCCTTGCCAGAGAAGTGAATGAGAAGTGCGATCGCCTCTTCAAACACGTCGATCGCAAATACATCGGGATTGTTTTGAGCTGCCGCTGCGATGCGCTCAAGGCCCCCGCCGAAATCTACGTTTTGTTTGGGAAGGAGAGTGAATGTACCGTCATCTTTTTTTATGTATTGCATGAAAACCGAGTTGCCGATCTCGAGGAATCTTCCGCAGTCACAATTCGGATGGCATTCTTTGCCGAATACCGGATCGTGGAGGACCGCCTGTGGTGAGCCTGTCGAACCAAAGTCATAAAACATCTCGGAGTCGGGTCCGCCCGGCTCACCCACCGGCATGTTCTCCGGTACCCCCGCTCTGCTCCACCAATTTTTCTTTGCGTTGTAATAAAAGATGCGCCCGCCTTGCATACCGCGTCGATAGCCATCCTCTTCCGAACCGATCTCTACCACTTTTGCCTCTATTCCTTTTTCTGCAAAAAGTTTTTGCCAAATCTCGGCAGATTCGGTGTCTTTTGGCACGCCATTTTTCTCATCACCAATAAAAGCGGTGACATAGAGCTTCTTTGGGTCGAGTCCAATTTCTTTTGTGAGGAATTCGAAGAACCACGGAAGTTGCTCTTTCTTGAAGTAATCGCCAAGCGACCAATTCCCGAGCATCTCAAAAAAGGTCGTGTGGCGATTGTCTCCTACCTCTTCAATGTCTTCAGCGCGAAAACTCTTCTGGCTGTTCACCAAGCGATTGCCTTTCGGATGCGGCTGGCCGAGGAGATATGGCACAAGCGGCTGCATACCACTGCCGGTAAAGAGCGTGGTCGGATCATTCTGGGGGACGATGGATGCGGAAGGGATGATCGTATGCCCCCGTGCCTTTCCGCCGGAGGCGGATCCTCCTTTGGAGGAAAAAAATTTCAAATACTTTGCGCGAATTTCGTTGATATTCATAAAAAATGATTATTTAGATTCTCCTTCAAGCAAGGACTCAAGCATTTCCACACGTTCACGTTCTTTTGTAAGCGGGTCTTGCCCCCACCCAATGGGACCTCGATATCGAAGATGAGTCCATGCAGCTTTCAGGGTTTGCTGCACGTTCTGTTTCGACATTCCTAAAGTTGCAGCCACTTCTACGATACTTTTTCTATCACCGTATCCATCAGGCCCATACACGGCTTTAAAAGCGCTTACCTGTGCCAACGTAGCATACTTTTCTAACCTCCTCATAATGTCTTGAATGTGTAGTCTCGCCTTCTGCATCTCATCTCGCGCCATAAGTAGCTGTTCGGCCGTGAGGGAATTATCCGCGATAGTATCGCCGAGTGATTCCGACTCCTCCTCCCGCCCCGGCATCGGTTGATCGAAGTGAGCAATTTTGGTACGAAGTACCTGTAAGGCGGTTTCGATACGTCCTTCCGAGTAACCAGTTGCTGCCGCCAATTCTTGCGCGGTCGGCAATCTATTATGCCTATTCACAAACCCATGCGAAGCTCGATTGATATGAATGATCACATCGCGGATATTCGCTGGAGCCTGTATCAATCTTGTTTTTTCCAAGGCATGTGTCATGGAGGATCTCATCCACCATTTTGCATACGTAGCAAATCGAGCTTTTCTGTAATCGAAACGCTCGGCAGCTTCCATGAGTCCCACATTTGCTAACTGAGTAAAATCATCGTCAGAAATCCCATGCCGCCGAGAGGGGGCCAAACGATTAAATTCTCTTTTGGCATAAGCCTTGGCGAAGCGCAGGTGTCGTCGTACCAATTCCTTTCTCGCTTCGTTGTCGTCGTGCTCCACAATCCGCCTTCCCAGCTCTCGCTCTTCTTCCGCGGTGAGCAATTCTATCTTCCTAATCTCTCCCGTATATGCATCCGTTGAGCGCTCCGGGTGTTTGGGCATTTTTTCAACCATAGCTGTAGTAACAAATTGTACTTGATTATCGGCATACTTCCAGCTGGAGGGTACTAAATGCGGAGCATCATGAGATATTTCAACGCGTTTTCATAAAAAAGAAAGCCGCCGCCCGGGGTGGGACGGCGACTGTGTCGGCGAAAGAGCAGAGGTTGGCCTACTTGGCCTTGTGGGGTCAGCTCCCCGAGTTGTCGTCGGTCGTCGGGGTCGGGACGGTCGTCGGCAGGGTGATCGTCTCGCCGCCGCACTCGTCGGTGAACGAGGCGGCGAGGCTCAGCGCCGCCACCGCGTTTTCCTCGGCGATGGCGAGCTGCCGCGCCGCGGCGGTCTCCGCCCGCGTCGCCGCGAGGGTCGCGGCGTACGTGGCCTGGGCGCGGTCCTGGATGGCCCTCTGGATATCCAGGACCGCGTGGTAGTTCGCCGCGAGCGCCGACGGGATAACCAGCGCCTGGAGCGCGGCGGTCACCCGGTCGTGCGCGGCGGTCGCGGTCGCGGCGGTCTCGGCGGTCGCGGTCGCGGTCTCGGCGGCGGTCTCGGCGGCGGCCACCGCCTGCTCGTAGAACAGGCAGGCGGTGGCGACGTCGTCGACGTCGCTCGGCGCGATGAGGGTCGGGACGACTGGGGTCTCCGTGGCCTCCTCGGCGGCGGCGTCGGCGGTGAGCGCGGCGAAGCCGAAGATGGCGATCAGGGCGATGGCCATGATGGTGAAGCGGCGGACGGCGACGGCGTTCATGGAACGGAACATTTCGGTTCTCCATCGGATGCTCCGCTGACCACATGATCGTGGCAGGGGCTATCCGCGTAAAACGCGATGATGCATCACGTTCTCTGCGGAAAGCCCCAGACATCTGACCTTCTCTGTATCTCAATTTTGAAAGAACACGGGCCTTGTAAGCCCAGCTGCAAAGTCTCGTGCAAGACTGCGCAGCCGGACTGGCAAGACGCTAGAATAAGGGGGTTAAGGACAACTTAGGTGGACATTATAGCACCTATAACTTGCTTGTCAAGCCCCGCTCCAGTAAGATACGCATTGCTGCGGCAGATAGGAGGCGTTACTATGCGCAACGTTATGCGATACGATATTCATACTTTATCGAACGGGCTCCGGGTAGTGCTTGCGCCGATGGCGGACACCAAGACCGCGACGGTGATCGTGATGACGGGCACGGGCTCGCGGTATGAAAATGAGCATGAAAACGGCCTCGCGCACTTCTTGGAGCACATGTTTTTCAAGGGCACCAAGAAGCGGCCGAGTGCGAAGAGGATCAGTGAGGAATTGGATTCTATCGGCAGCGTCTACAACGCTTTCACCTCAAAGGAGCGGACGGCCTACTATGCAAAGGTCAGCAGCCGCTACTTGGATACCGCACTTGATGTGATTACCGACGTCTTCCTCAATTCTACCCTGCCGACTAAGGAAATTACAAAAGAGCGCGGGGCGGTCATTCAGGAAATTGATATGTATGAGGACATGCCGATGCGCACGGTGGACAATGTCTTCGACGCACTTTTCTTTGGCGGAGAGCATCCACTCGGGCGAACCATCCTCGGGCCCAAAGAAAACATCCGCTCGTTCACACGCAAAGATTTTGCTGCGTACCTAAAGCGAAACTATACTCCCCTCAACACCGTGGTTTGTATTGCTGGCTCCTACAATGAAAAGAACGTACTGACGAAAATCAAAAAAGAGTTTGGCGGCCTTACGCACGGCAATCCACCCAACTACATTTCTTTTAGCTCCGAGCAAGATGCCCCGCGAGTGGCGATAAAGGAAAAGAAGACCGATCAGACGCAGCTGATGATCGGCGTGCCGGCATATCCATACCTCCACAAAGATGAATACGCGCTCGAGGTCCTGGCGACGATCCTCGGCAGTGGCATGTCGAGTCGGCTTTTTACCGAAGTGCGCGAGAAGCGCGGACTTGCCTACTCCGTACATGCGTGGGCGGAGAAATATCCTGATACCGGCTACTTCGTCGCTCAAGCGGGCGTGGAGCATGCGAAATTGGAAAAGGCGGTGCAGACTATCCTCGCGGAGTTCAAAAAGATAAAAAAGCAAAAGGTCTCCCCCGCAGAGATGAACAAGGCAAAGTCCTACATGAAAGGCACAATGACGCTTGCCCTTGAGACGAGCGATCGCGTAGCTGAAAACGCTGCAACCTCAATCATCAACCTCGGCCGCGTCCGCTCGCTCGAAGAAATTATCAAAGGTATCGACAAAGTAACCGCCGAAGACGTAGAGCGCGTTGCCCGCGATATCTTCCGCACGAGCGGCCTCAACCTCGCCATCATCGGCCCGCATGTGCACAAAGAAAAATTCTTCCCTCTCCTGCGCGTTTAGAACGCTGCAGAGAGATCCAAAGTTAACCCCTTGCGAGGAAGTTTTGGGGTGTTAGTCTGCAATGACCGGAAAAGGGGCGCTAACACCGCTCCTCGGTGATGTTCTGGCTTGAGCCCGAATAATCTCCCCTGGGGTCCTCGCGCTCTTGCGCAGGACATCTCACTTTCTAACCACGAGGGCCTCAGGGGGCTTTTTTTATTCAAGTTTTTATTCAAGATCGGCCCTCACGGGAAGATGATATTACATTAAGGGCAATAAAGAGGCCCGGCGCTTGCGCGCCGGGAGTCTGCAAGCCTCCTCTACATGAGGAGTTCTCGTAACAGCTTCTTGCGGAAGGCGCGGGCGAAATCTTCGAAGCCCAGCGCAACCTCCACGAAGCACCGGGGCCCGGCCATTACGCGCTGGGTGTAATACCTGCCGAGCTCCAAGTTTCGGAGGCCTTCGACTGCGCCAGCATTGCTTCCTGGGGGGTAGTGCGGAGGGGCCCTGCCGTTTACGATCGCGAGACCGTTGATGGTTACCCCTCGATACGCGGCCCTTTCTCGCTGCGCGTTGAGGTTCAGCTCCTCCGTGTTGCCCATGTCGAAGCCGTCGCCGGAGATGTCGATGATTTGGCGCCCGGCTCTAAACGGAGCTGACTCGAGGAGGTCGAGGCTGAAGTTGATCGCCCCGCTAATCGAAGTCCCCGCGAGCCATTCGAAAGGCACAGCTCGCAACGCCTCGGCGAAGAGGTGGGCGGATGCCGCGCTATCGATGCGTGTCAAGGCGATCTCCTGTCTCTGAATCCCCGGGCCTGCCCAACGCACCATCGCGACCGCGATCGCGCCACAGGGGCCGCTCACGATACTCCGAAGGACTTCCGGGTCGAGGAACGCATCGGCAGAGCCCTCGACCTGCAGAATCCATTCCTCCTCGTCGATACTACCCGAAGCGTCGAAGGCAAGCACGAGGTTCGTATCGACGCATTCCTGCGCCGCAGACTCTCTTGCGCAGAAGAAGGCGACCAACGTAGCTGCGCATAGCCAGCCGCGTCTAGAGAGAGCTTGCTTGTTCATGACTTACCCTTTCTCAAAGAGCGCCATCAGGATTAACCTGACGCGCTGGTTCCCATGAATTGCACTATGTACGCTGCACGATGTGGGGTCAAGAAGTTGAAATAGTAGTCAGTAGAAGGTTAATTCGAGCAGAGGGGTGTGGAAGTTACAACCAATCGATGGGTTTTTTGTTGTGGGCAGCAAGGTAGATATTGACGCGGCTGTGTTTTATTTGGAAATCGATGTGGTACACTGCTGTGTATGAAAAAAAAGAGGGCGGGACAAAAGGAAGGATATTCGTCCGCAGAAATGCGGTCTATCATGCATGCATACATTGAGGCATCTGCCGAACGGCTGAGGAAACGACTACGAGAGGCGTGGCGGAAGCAAACAGCAGCCGAACGAAAATCGCGCCATGGAGTTGCAGTATAGAAACGCGGCGCGAATCGATCTCCAGTCGTTCGTTGACCGCTACGAAGAGGCGTTCCGAGAGCTGTATCGAGACTCGGGATTGTGGAACGAAACGAACATTATCGAAGGTTACCGAAAGAACGCACTAATATTATATGACGCTATCGCAGACGCTGTTGACACTCGTCTCGCGACAGTCAAAGTTTTAGGTCGTAAATATCTTACTCACAACTGGTACGAGGTGGATTTTTATGTCGGCACTCGCTTGGTGATAGTGCATTATTCGGAGGACCGAAAACAAGACACGCGATGGGTCGAATCTGTCTCGATAGACCGAAAACCGATCATTTTCTAGAACTCTATTCCACATACAGGGGACATGTGTGCCCATGAAGGTGCCCCTTGTTTAAGTCGTCCGGTCGGATGATGTAAACAAGAACGAATGAAAGCCCGTAGCGCCGGAGCACGATGCGTTTCTGCAGGAAAAGGTGCGCGGTTCGTAGATTAACGTCAGTGAGCCGCTAGCTGACGTGAGGGAAACATCCCTCCGTATTTTCAGATTGCGGTGCGAGCAGCACGTGCCTCCGCCTCCCGAATGAGGCTGATGACGCGATCGATCCACTCAGGATAGTACTCGGCCACCTGGCAGTTCCGATAGAGGAACAGCATGATGCCCATCCTCCCCGCCTGGACGACAATCGTTTCATCCGCCACGAAATTGGTACGTGGCAGCTCGGCGTTGAAGTCGTTCATCAGGATTACCGTGGCCGGCCCGGCGTCTTCCCAGAAGATGTGGTGCCCGTTGGTAGCGGCCCGCGCCTCGATGTCGGCACGAGTCACGCACTCTTGTGCGCGAACAGGGGCAGCTGAGCTAGCCGCCAGTAGTAGCAGCACGAGCAGCCCGATGAGGCTGATGAGTTTCAAGTAGCGCATGGCTACCCCCTTGCATGAAGTTGATGATCTTGGTGCACAACGAGACGTATCCCGTTATGCAGTAGAGAGCATCGGTCTTCCTCTATTCCTCCTTTCTCAAAGAGCGCTCAGTCTTCCTGAGCGCTGGTTTCCATGCAGTGCACTATGCGCGTTGTACACGTGGAGTCAAGTGGTTGGGTAGTAGCTACCGGAGATTGAGGTTAAACCTCAATCTCAAAGCCAATCGATGGGTTTTTTGTTGTGTTCAATTAGATACGTGTTGGTTTTGCTGAATGGTTTTGAGCCGAAGAAGCGGGTGGCGGAAAAAGGTGAAGGATGCGCGCTCTCGATCACGAGGTGCTTTGTGCGATCAATATGCGCGCCTTTGGCTTTGGCGTAGTTGCCCCAGAGGATAAAGACGAGATTCTCCCGCTCTTCCGATAGCTTGCGAATCACCGCATCGGTAAATTGCTCCCATCCTTTCCCCTGATGCGATCCCGCGGTCCGAGCGCGCACGGTGAGCGTCGCGTTCAGAAGCAGCACGCCTTGCTTTGACCAATGTTCGAGGCTACCCTTCTTCGCTAAAGCTTCGAAGGGCAAAGAGCAATCTGTTGAAAGCTCTTTGAATATATTTTGAAGCGACGGTGGCAGCGGTACTCCTTCGCTCACCGCGAAGCAGAGGCCATTCGCCTGCTTCGGACCATGGTATGGATCTTGCCCGAGGATCACCACTTCGACCTTGTCGAACGGCGTGAGCTCAAACGCGCGAAAAATGTTCTTCGGCGGTGGATAGACAATCGCATGCTGGTATTCGCTCTTTACGAACTCCCGAAGCGTCTTGAAGTAGTCTTTGCCGAATTCTTCCTGCAGCACCGCCTTCCATGAGGGCTCTATCTTTACGTCAGATTCCTCAGCCATGTTACCAGCGGGCGGTGACTTTGATGCTGTTGGATTTGGCGGCGGATTTCGGCATACCATCCTTGGTCGGCGTGCCGCCTTTCAACGTGATCTCTTTTATTTTCGTCGGAAGACCGATCCGATTGAGGAGTTTGAGGAACGGGTCCGGATCAAGCTCTTCCACATTGACCATTGTCCGTGGACTCCAAATCCCCTTCGCGACGAGTATCGCGGCAGCGATAGGCGGCACGCCCGCAGTGTATGAGATTGCCTGTGACTCGACTTCGCGATAGCACTTGGCATGATCGCAGTTGTTGTAGATCAGGATTTCGCGCCATGTGCCCTTATACCAACCCTTCACCAAATCGGCGATACACGTCCAGCCGGTGTAGGTTTTTGCGAGAGACGCTGGATCTGGAAGCACTGCTTTCAATACCTTGAGGGGGACGACTTTCACACCCTCGGCAGTTGTGACCGGCTTTTCGGAAAGCATGCCAAGATTGCGCAAAACCCCGAATACATTCAAGTAGTGATCGCCGAAGCCCATCCAGAAACGAATGCTCTTGGCCTTAATGTTTTTTGAGAGCGAGTGCAATTCATCGTGACCACTTAAGTAGATCGGGCGTCTGCCCACGACCGGAAAGGTATAATCCCACCGCTCGGTATGTACGGGGCGCTCCACCCATGTGCGATTGATCCACGTCCAGACTTTTTTGAATTCCCGGAAGTTGATCTCGGGATCGAAGTTGGTTGCGAAGTATTTGCCGTGCGCACCGGCGTTCACATCAAGGATGTCTATCGTGTCTATTGTGTCGAAGTAGTGCTTCTGCGCGAGCGCGGCCCATGCATTCACGACGCCCGGATCGAACCCGACGCTAAGGATTGCATTAATGCCCGCCTTTTTGGCCGCCGCTCTTTTCTTCCATTCGTAATTTGCGTACCATGGCGGGTTTTCTACGACCTTGGTTGGATCCTCGTGGATAGCGGTATCCATGTACGTGACGGGGCGACCGTTCACCGACTTTGCGCGGATACACGCCTCGAGGACCGACATATTGATGTAGGCGGTACCGAGGTTGATAACGATCGAGGAATTGGTCGCCTTGATCAATTTCACCATTCCCTGAATGTCCATCGCGTCAACGTGCCGCGAATATATCCTTCCTTTCTTGTCCTTCAAACTCTTTTTGCGCCGGACGCTCTCGATTATTGTATCGGCCTTCCCACGCTTGCGCGTCGCGATGCAAATATCGCCAAGCACGTCATTGTTCTGTGCGGCCTTGTGCGCAGCAACATGCGCCACCGCTCCGGCACCCACAATCAACACATTCGGCCTGCTGGCCTCAGTGCTTCCTCGTTCGACACTCGGTCGAATATTCGGCTGTGTCATTTCTCATGAATGATTAGGATAAACTCTTCTGGAAGTCATCGTAGGTAAATTCTCGTACGACGTCAATAGTGCCGTCCAGTCGTTTGACGACTATCGATGGCATCTGCACGCCGTTGAACCAATTCATCTTGACCATCGTGTAGCGAAGCGCGTTGTCGAAAATCACATAGTCGCCCACATTGAGAGGTTTCGGAAAGCCGTACGTTCCCCAAATATCTCCAGCGAGGCAGGTATTTCCTCCAATAATATATATGTGCTCGCCTTTTGCGGGTAAGACGATCGTCGCATCATCTTTATAGATGAGATTGTCGAGCATGTGCGCTTCGACGGCGGCGTTGATGATCGCAGTCTGTCCATCGTTCTCGACGATATCCTGTACTTGCGTCACGAGGTATCCCGCCATCGTGACAGCAGCGTCCCCCGGCTCCAGATAGACCTGAACATCAAAATCTTCGGAGAATTTCTTGAGGCGCGCCGCGAAATCATCAATTGGGTAGTTCAGGCTTGTGAACGCAACTCCACCACCGAGGCTCACCCACTCCATTTTTTTTAGCAAAGCTCCGTATTCATTTCCGATCATGTCCACAATCTTGGAAAAGGCCCCAAAATCCTCGTTCTCGCAATTGACGTGGAACATAAGACCTTTGATTTTGTCGGCAACTTTTTCTATCGCAGCGATGTCTTTCACGCCAAGCCGCGAGCCTTTACGTGCAGGATCTGCGAGATCGTAGTGCGAGTAGCTCATACCAGGATTTATTCGCAATCCGATATTCTTATCGCTTACATCATCATGGAAACGCTCAAGTTGGGCGATAGAATTGAAAATAATCTTATCAGCAAAGGTTTTAAGTTGATCGATGTCTTCTTTAGACCACGCGACACTGTAGCCTTGCGTCTCGCCGCCAAATTTCTCGTGACCGAGCTGTGCTTCATAGAGCGAGCTCGAAGTCGTCCCATCCATGTATTGGCTCATCAAAGGAAAAACCGACCACATCGAGAAGCATTTAAGAGCGAGGAGTGATTTTGCCCCGCTCTTTTCGCGCACGTATTTGATCTTCTCCAGATTTTCTACGAGCAACGACTCGTCCGCAATATAGTACGGCGTTTTGATCTCCGGATGCATCTCCGTAAATTCCTGAATTGATTGCTCTTTTTCCATCGGTCGCACTATAGCAGGTATGCGCGAAGAATAAATACCTAGAGAGCTCCTTCGCGCATCAAAATCTCTCGTTTGCGTTTGGCGCCGCCGCGGTTGTACGAGCCGAGCGAACCATCCGAGCGAATAACGCGATGACACGGGATGTCTTTTGCAAAATTCGTGCGCATGACGGCGCCCACGGCTCGTGCGGCTTTCGCATTCCCCGCTTTCGCAGCCACTTCTTTGTAGGTCATCACTTTTCCTTTTGGGATCTTCCGCACAACGCTCCGTACCCTCTCCGCAAATGTTGGTTTTTTCATAATCCTTATACGTCTATTCGCGCGAATTAACCTATAGTTTATATACCGAGTGTAGCAGAGCCAGACGATTTTGAAACTGCCTTTTTTCCGCCCGAGGCGGATCGGCCTTGGGCCGATTTCGCAAACGCGATCATCTTTTTTCCCACCGCTTCGCGGTACATGCAGTAATCACACGCGGGGGCGGCGGGAGGAAGATTCTCGCTATCGAGCGTTTTCTTGATATCGAGCAAGGTGTTCTCCATCCACGAGTCGTCTCCTTTGTGGGGGACGAGCGTCACTTCAAATTCAAGGAGGCCGTCGAATGCTTTTTTGTCTTTACTTGCATTCGCATACACGAAATAGCCGGTGTCGGCAACCTTGAATCCGTTTTGACGGAAGAGCCATTGGTACACTTCCATTTGGCGTTTATACCCTTCGTGCCAATCTTTATCAAGGACTTCAATTTTCTCGTCCTTACTCGTTGCTTTGTAATCAACAATGATGAGCTCGCCGTGGGGCGTCACCCACACATCATCGATTGCGCCGGAAATGGTAAAGCCGGTCGCAGGATGCTGATAATCGATTCCCTTGAAGGTCTCGCGCCAGATGTCCATCTTCGGATGTTGGAATGGTACGGCGTCTACTCCGTACTGCTCCATCAAAGGATGCGCGGTTTTTCCTACGCGATGAATGTCGAATTCTTTTTTGAGAAGTGTATCAACCGCGCTGTTGAGGCTGAATGGGTATCCCGGAGGACGAGCGGTCCCCAGCTTGTTGTCGATATAGAAACAGCGCGGGCACTCCTGAAAAAGGCCGATCTTTGATCGTGAAAGACGCCATTTGTTACCGCCGTAATTCCAATCAGGCTTTCTATCAGGCTTATAATACTCGCTCATCCCGTTAGAAGTAGGAAGCTTGCGCTTCCGACTCGATTATCGCGATTTGTAATGATTCGACCATATGGAAATAAACCAATGAATAGTATAGTTCCGAACTTCCGCAACTTCTAACGGGACTCATCTCCCGAGTATATCACTCGCCTCGTTGATGCTCGTCGTGATGCTCTACAAACCAGTGCTTAAAACGGTTTTCTACGTACCACATACCGGTGAACATAACGAGCGTCAAAATGGTCGCGAATATCGAAAGGGCGTACATTCCGTAGCCCACCGCCATACCGAGCGCTGCCGCGATCCAGAGGCCTGCCGCGGTCGTGATCCCATGCACGGTGTTCTCTCGGAAAATTATGACGCCTGCACCGAGGAACCCGATGCCCGTCACAATGCCGGCTGCGAGACGCATCGGATCGAAATTAAGTATTCCGAGATATGCGTTGCCTACGTAATTCGAGGTCAGTATCAAAAAACACGCGCCCATGGCGACCAAACCGAATGTACGCATGCCCGCCGGTTGTTTCGCAAGAACTGCACGCTCGGTCCCGATGACAGCCCCCAAGATGAGAGCAAGCAAAAGTTTGCCGAACATTACGAATGTGGGGTCCATGAATTGCGCATCCATGCACTCAGTATAGCGTATGAAGTATGGGGTATGAAAGGAAATACACAGACCTCTCACTCGCCATACGCCATACTCTATACTCCATACATTTAAATTCCGCAGAGCTGCCTGGCCTCTTCGAGTACATGGGGAATACGGTCTGGCTTCACTCCATACTCCTGAAGGAGATGTGGGGCCTGCACATGTTTGCACAAGACAATTTTCTGATCCAAGAGCCGACGTTTCTCGCTTTCGGTGAGTGTCGTAAGGCACGTAAGCGGATGCACACGAGCCTCTTCTATAAGGTTGAAGAGCCCATGTCCGTGAGGATAATCCCACCCGAGAAGCGTGAGACCGGAACACTGCGCATAACGAATCGCGTTTCTCGTAAAGCGCGTATTGGTGACAAGCCATCCCTCATCCACGTGCGAGGATTGTAGGGGCGTATTACGAAGATCATCGTAGCGTGCTTTTACATAGAGCGCATCCTTGATATCGGTCTTCCCGCCCGCATCATTATGAAATTTCGCTTCGATGCCTATTCGCTTCCCATTTTTCTCGGCATACACATCCACCTCGTGCGGCGCACAGCGGCCCGTAAGCGCGACACCCGTGTGTACACTCCATCCATGTGCACGCAGGACCTCTGCCAAGAATTGTTCAAAAGGAAATCCCGAGGGACCGAGGGCAAAAACCGCGCGTTTGATAGAGTAGCGTGCCGCAACAGGGGGAGCCTCTTCTCGTCTCAATATTTCAAATGCGTGTCGATAGATCTCTTCGGTCATCATGTTCGGTTTGAGTTCCTTCATCACGTGCGCAAGGACTCGGGCGCGCATGGTGGTCGAAGCACCGGCGAGTGCAAGCGAGTGCTCGAGTTTGGCCGGATTAAACGGCTCCTGCTCCCCATCCGCCTTGGTAATGAGGGTGTGCGAGGTGAGTGCAGAGTGACTGGTGATTCTCTCTGCGTATTGATGTGGTGTGGGATGATGCATAGTTATTCGGTTGAAGTGGAGTGTACTTGGATAAGCGGAAGAACGACGATAGACAGCCCAGCGCCATTGAGCGTCGCACCGAGCTTTACGTTTGTGGGAGTAGCAAAGAGAATGGTACGGAAAGCCCGCGGCGTTATTTCATCGGCGCAATCCATAGAGGGTTCGCGCCATGTTCTGAAGTTCAACATGTACGTGGTGCTAGAAAGCGTCTGCGTGCGTACGGTAAGTTGATCACATGGTGAGGGGACCATGATCATCCCTGACAAGTGATGTGCATCACGATTGATCACATCACGCACGATGGTAGGTTCATACGATCCGGTAGCCCGCGCCTGTATCACACTTCCAGCGACAAGATAGCTGCCGTACGAAAGCGCGATTGCCGCACATGCAAACCACACCAGGCGCCACACCATTCGCTCATTTTACCGCGTTTCCGAGCACCGTGGCCTGCTATTCACATCAGAAACTGCGAATACCTCCGCCGCCGAGACACACATCATCCTTGTATATAACGAGAGATTGGCCGGGAGATGCGATATGAGGATTTCCGAAAGTAACCCGTACTTCTTTCCCTTCGCGCGATAGTGTGGCTGGAACAGGCTGTTCGTGATATCGAGCTTGTACCAAAAGAGTAGCCGAAAAGTCCGGCTCGCCTGTGATCCAATGTACATCTTCGAGAAGCACCGATCCGCGAGCTGCGTCCTCGCGGCGAAGGGATACCTGAATCGCATTTTTCTTTACATCGGTTGCGACGACATAGTAAGGGCCTGGCGCAGAAGCCTTCGTACTGGTAAATCCATGGCGTTGACCAAGCGTGTAGAGCGCCGCGCCCTGATGTTCTCCTATTATTTCATTGCCAAGATAGACCGACCCAGGGGCGACCGGAATAAAACGTGCCAGAAAATCTGCCATTCCGACTTCCCCCACAAAACACAACCCCTGACTATCCGGCTTTTCTGCAACCGGAAGTTTGTATCGGAAAGCTTTTTCTCGGACTTCTGATTTACGTAATCCTCCGATAGGGAAAAGTGTCCGTCTCAGATCTTCTTGATTCAATCGATACAGAAAATACGACTGATCTTTCGCTGAATCTTTTCCTCGCTGTAAAATATAACGATTTCGTAAATCGTTATTATTCCATGTTTCGATACGGGCGTAGTGGCCTGTCGCGATCGTGTCTGCTCCTTCAGCTATCGCCCATTTCAAAAAAGAGCCGAACTTGATGTACCGATTACAGAGAACATCAGGATTGGGCGTAACGCCTCGTGCATAATCCCTCACCATCGACTCGACGACGTCCTTTTTGTATTCTTCCGAGAGATCCACTTCTCGAAATGGAATCCCGAGCGCCGCGCACACGCGCATCGCGTCGAGCCGATCTTCTTTCCATGTGCACTCGATAAATTCTGGCTGCCAGATTTTTATAAACACACCGACAGCATCGTATCCTTGCTCTTTGAGGAGTGCAGCGGAAACAGCGCTATCAACGCCACCAGATAAACCTACGAATACCTTTTTCGACATCCCCAGAGAATACACTCACGTGCCCAAATACCGAAGTTTTTTTCGGAGGTGCTCTTGGTAGGTTTTGCTGAAATGAGTTACACCAGTATTGTCTGCGAGATAATATAAATAGGAGTTCTCCGTGGGATGAAGTGCGGCTTCGAGCGAATCAAGCGAGGGGCTGCCGATCGGCGTGGGCGGCAACCCTTTTTGTACGTACGTGTTGTAAGGTGAATCGCTTAGTAGATCTGCAGTTGTGAGGTCAAAAGTTCCTTTGCCAATGGTGTAGAGAAACGTCACATCCACCTGCAATGGCATGTTTCGCTCAAGCCTATTCCACAGTACGCCAGCAATCATACGACGATCTTTTGAATTGCGCGCTTCCCGCTCGACAATCGAGGCCATTATCACCAGTTCGTCGAGAGAATGCGTCGAACTCGCGATCTCGGGCGCGATTATGGCGATCTGCTGATCAAAATTGTGTCGAAGCGCCTCAAGCACCGTACTTTCCGTCGCGTTGGGCATAAAGAAATACGTATCGGGAAAAAGGTATCCTTCGTGTGGCAGGGCTTCTGTTAAAAAGCGATCTTCATCGAATCGTTCGAGCTGCGCATCGAATATGAGCGCCATCTCTTTTGTCATCGCTCCTTCATGAATGCGAATTCGGGTAGGCTCAAGACCGAATTCGCCGAAGGCAAGCACCCGTGCAACAGAGAAGATGTCCCGCGGCTGTTTGAAAATGTAGTCCCCTGCGCGCACGGACCGCTCTTCGCCCATTATTCCGATGAGAAATCGGAGTACAAAAGCAGACCGCACTACGCCATGTTCTTCCATATCCTTCGCGACAGCCTGGAGAGAAGACCCCTCGGGGACAGACACTAATGTATCAATCGGGAAATTGTGTGGAGGCTGAATGATACCTACGTAGAGAATTACGCTGAGATATCCAACAAGGCAGGACGCGATGATGGTCCGGCGATTCGCATGGAGACGCCATCTCTCTTCGAGACTGCCAACAGCGGTATGCACTCTATCAAGGAACCTTTGGACATGCCTAAGGAAGGGTGACATACAGAATCGTAATCACGAAAGACCTATTTAGGCAAATTTGGTGGCGGCTCAGCTTTTTTCGCGGGAATGCGCTCAAGGCCCGGAGCGGCAATTGAGGCGCCTGGCGGATGCCATATGCTTGCGATGACTTCCGTCGACATCATGTTATGCGGAAATATCCAGGGCGGATAAAAATGTGACCGCCGACGATACGCATCGAGTGCACGCCGGACCATGAGGTTCCAGCGTATATCTTTGTAATCCTGCCATGGCCAATCGAAAGGATTTCCCCACCGACGCGGGCGGAGTTGATTCATGTACTGTGGATTGCCAAAGGGCCTCCACAACCAGCGAAGACCGGTGTAGCCTGGAGCAGCAAAGTCCTTGCGATCCGCAATGTAGATCCCGCGCATGCCGACATTGAAGGGGTGCTTTCCCAAGTTGCGATCCATAGCTTTGATCAATTCCGTATATCGATACATGGGGACACGAGCGACCGCTTTCCAGGCATCCGGACCGGTGCGATCACCGCTGCCCGTTGTCTCTTTACGCAAAACGTCAATCTCGTCCCTTATGGTCCCTTCAAAACGTGACTCGGTCTGCCACCATGCACCTCCTTTTTTGCGACGCTGATCTCTGCACATGGTGATAATGATCTGCACCCACATTTGCTCACTGGGCTTCAGTGAGCTCATCCTCTCCAAAACGACAGCGAGAGGGTCCACCCGATATTCATCTTTTGGATCTTTGTCGAGTTCAAACTCGACATACGTACGAATAGGGTACGCGTCGTTCCGTGGCTCATATCGCCAATCACTGGGAAAAGAATCTTGTTTCTCAAAATCCATTTTAAATTTGGCTGCATAGTCCTCTACCTCCACGAGCTCTACTTCGGGATAGTAAGAATACATAGCGGATTCCACCGTCTGCCGCCAACCTTTCCACGTCCAGATATAAAAATGAATCTCACCGCCGAAGGATGCTATTTCGAATGAAAAATACGGACGACACTGACCCTGCCATGATCTATTGAAAAATGTCGTTTCGCCGGAATCCGTCCACAAGATGGAAAGCGCGTTTTCCATGGCACGCGGGGATCGAGTGATCTCACGCGGCATTTTCACCTCCAAAAGAATTGTTTCTTTATTGAAAATAAACTTGCTTCGAACATACCATATCCACGTGTTCCATGCAGTTGTGATGCCTACGATAGGGAGCCAGATAGGCGCTAGGCCGATAATCCACCCAAAGGCGAAGAGAGCGAGGTTCGGAATTTGGGTTGATAAAACAGTTAAAAGACCCACGAACATGACACTTAACACCATGCATCTCGAAAGTCCCCAGTAACTTCCCAAATAGCCGTCTACCCAGGCATGGAGGTTGAGGGTGAGGAGAGAGCTTATGGAGCCTCGAAGATCGGTGGCTGTAGCGATTCCTGTTTGCTCATGCTCATGGATAGCCATTCCCATACGCGACAATTATAGCATTCCAGCGGAGACTGGAGAGCGGAACTGAACGAATCAGTGAGCTATTTCGCAAGTGAGTACTTCCCTTCCGGAGTCCTGACAAACATGTTGTTCTGTAAATTGACCGCGATTGTGGCGTCCTTCACATATCGCTCGCGCTTCACGCGCTCGATAATCTCATCGCGGGTAAGCGGCCCCTCTCTCTCAAGAATCCCCGAAATGACGTCGCGGACGACGCCCGGTTGATACCCCCACTCTTTAAGCGCGTAGAGTCCGCGGCCGACCAAGACAAATCGATTGTCTTTGATGAGTTCGTTGTGCGTCGTCGCGGAATGGGTCTTGCGGTTGAAAAGCTTTTCGATATTTTTTGCAACTTCAATAAAGTGCATCGGGGAGCCGTGGCGCTTCAGAGTCAAATACGCAAAATCGCGCGTGTTTTTGATTCGCACATGTGGTGAATCTTGCCTCCCCCACTCACCCAAGGGGTTGCGACCGATCCGCTTGGAAATCAAAAGCCAGCGTGGGAGCACTTCCGGTGTCTTATTTTTCACTCCCGCTTGTTTCAAGTGTTTTGCAAAGAGTTCCAAAAACTCCTCCTCCGGAATGAGCCTATTGTCTTCGATCGCCTCATACAGACTCGCGAGCGCAGCCTCTACTTGCTCGGTGAGCTGCTCATCGACGTGCCAGCGCGGTGAAAAATCATTGTCCTCCCGTCGGTCAGTAAAATGATGTCCTACGGTAAGGAGAAACAAAATGTGATTCCGATCAGCTTCGTTTTTTGCAAGTTCCTCCAAGATAGTTCTTTCAGCCAAGACCCCGCCGAGCTCAGCTATTGTCGCCTTCAGATGCTCTAAATTAGCTGCAAGCGCTGCATATACCTCCGAATCGCGCACGAGCGAAATACTGTGGTTTTCGATCTGGCGCACGCGCTCGCGCGTAATCCCGTATTCCTGCCCGATAGCGTCAAGTGTGCGGCGCTCCCCCTTTCCCGAAAGCCCGAATCGATCCGTAAGCACTTTGCGCGAACGCTCAGGAAGCCCTGCCAGGAGGTCTTTGGTGACTGATTTCGGTGAAAATGAAAGCATACGAATCTCTGTTTTGGCCTAAAATATGGATTTTCTGGGGAATTTGACTATTTTTATTCCTGTGGTTTACGTTGTATCAAATGTGAGAGCCGGAGTCAAGCACGCGGAGTGTAGTCCAATCTTCAAAAAGAACCAGTTCATTGTCCCCATCGTGTGAACAGCTTGTCAGGCAGTTTATGCGGAAAATGGAAAACTTTTTTATAAACAGTGCTTTTTAAAAATGGTACTATGTACGTATGGCATCGGGGAACGAGCGCAATAGAGACAAACCTCAAGGAAAAGGTAGTACAAACTCGCAGGGCATACCTTCGAGCTCTGCCATATCCGGAATGCGAATTCCTCCCCAGAGTCTTGATGCTGAGAGGGCGCTTCTTGGCGCACTTATGATAAATGCTGAAGCGATGTACGAGGTGGCAGATATCGTGCGACCCGATTCATTTTATGCAGGCCAGAATCGAATTGTCTTTGAGGCAATGTTGAGTCTCTACGAGAAAGGTCAACCGATCGATTTGATTACTGTTTCTGGGAGACTCAAAGACACCGAGCAACTCTCGACAATCGGTGGCTCCGCATATCTCTCGGAAGTGGTGGGGAGCTCCCCCTCGCCGGGGAGCGCCAAGCACTATGCCGATATCGTCCAGAGTAAATTCATCCTTCGCTCTCTTATTCATACAGGGTGGCGCGTTTCAGAGTTGGGTTATGACGAAGATGCATCGGTTGCCGATTTACTGAATGAAGCGGAGAAGCAGATCTTTAGTGTGTCGAGTGCGCCGTCGCTGCGCAAGTTTAGTTTGATTAAAGAGCAGCTCACCGAAGCGTGGGAACGATTGGAACATTTGCAAAAGCATGAGCTCGCGATGCGCGGAGTGCCCACAGGATTTTCCGAATTGGATAGTCGGCTTTCCGGTTTTCAAAAAGCAGATCTCATTATTCTCGCTGCACGTCCTTCGATGGGTAAAACAGCGCTCGCCTTGGATATCGCACGCAAATCCGCGATCTCGCACGGGACGGCCGTCGGTATTTTCTCGCTCGAGATGAGCTCACAACAACTGACCGACAGAATGCTCGCCGCGCAATCCAACGTGGATTCGTGGAAACTGCGCACCGGAAAAATCAAAAAAGAAGATGAATTTGAGCGCTTGCAGCAAGGTATGGCCGCGCTCTCTGAGGCCCCCATATTTATCGACGATCAACCGAGCGCCACCATGCTCTCCATGCGATCCATTGCACGCCGCCTGAAGCTTGAGAAAAGCCTTGATCTTATTATTGTCGACTACCTACAGCTTATTACCCCCGCCTATTCACGCGGAAGCGATAATTTGGTTCAGCAAGTGACTGAAATCTCTCGATCATTAAAAGCAATGGCGCGCGAATTGAATGTCCCGGTCCTCGCGCTCTCACAGCTCTCCCGCGCAGTAGAGCAGCGCCGCGGCCGCCCCCGACTTTCTGACCTACGGGATTCTGGCTCTATAGAGCAGGATGCCGATGTCGTTATGTTTATCCATCGAGAAGACAAGATGAATGCTGATAGCGGGCCAGATAAAACCAACATCGCTGAAATACTTATCGAAAAACATCGCAACGGCCCAACGGGCAAAATTGAACTGCGATTCGACGAAGAAAAGACCACCTTCCGCTCAATCGAGAAAAGCGATTTCGGTGATTTCACTCCGGAAGCAGAAGTTGAGGGTGACGGCACGCCTTTCTGATTCATGTCTGACGCGATTGAGCGCCTCACTTCCCTTTTCGTGCGCTTTCCCGGCATTGGTCCGCGGCAGGCGCAGCGATTCGTGCAATTCCTCCTCCGCTCTTCTCCTACTACACGAAAGGAGCTTATAGAAGCAGTCCGATCACTCGCGGGATCGGTGCAGCAATGCTCTCTCTGCATGCGCTATCATAGCGGGGAGAAAAAAATATGCAGCATTTGCAACAATCCCGAACGAGATGCAGAGTGTCTTGCAATTATTGCGTCCGATGTTGATCTTACCGCGCTCGAGCGCACCCATACCTTCCGCGGATTGTATTTTGTCCTTGGAGGCACGATTTCCCTTGCTCAAGAGAAAACCAACGGCTTGCGTATTAAACAGTTCGTCGATTCACTTCCCGCACGAATCAAGGCTAGCCTCAAAGAGATTATTCTCGCATTCCCCGCCAATCCGGAGGGTGACGTGACATCCGCTCGTATTCGCGAAGAACTTGAAAAGCATCGAGACGGGGCCTCGTTTGTTATTACGACGCTCGGCCGCGGTCTTTCCACCGGTAGCGAGCTCGAATACGCCGATCCCGACACCATCAAAAGTGCGCTTGAGAACAGACGTTGACCCATGATGGACCTACGAGGTCCATCATATACTTACGGTAATGCGGTGATGCGCACGGTGGCGTAGGGTTGGCGATGACCTGCCTTTTTGAAATGACGACTCTTGGGCCGGTAATGAATCACGGTGACTTTCTTGTCTCGCCCCTCTTCTACAAGTTCTGCTGATACCTTTGCTCCTGCAATATATGGCGCACCTACTTTGGTCGATGTGCCGTCGTCGGTAAGGAGGACTTTGTCAAAAGTGATCTTAGTGCCAGCGCCGGTAACTCCGCTGATCTTCTCAACATCCAAAACGCTGTCCTGCGTAACAACATACTGCTTCCCGCCCGTCTCAATAATCGCGATTTTAGCCATGAAGGCGCTACTATACCCTGCTTATTCGTTGTCTGCAAGAGAGGGTTTTTCCAGTAGTTCGGGCTCTATACCGATTTTTGATTCTGTAATGCGAAATACGTCCTTATCTATTTTGCCGAGCTCCTTATACCCACTGTTGTAGTGGGAAACAGTAGTGCCTAATGCAACACCTAATTTATGATAATACTCTTCGTAAGAACCAACGTGTTTGCCTAGTTCGCCTACCCGTTTTTGGATTTCTCCAGCACGCTTTTCAATTTCCAGGGCACGTAAACCCTGTAAGACAGTCTGTAGGTAGGCAAGGAAAGATGTGGGAGAGACGATGATGACTTTATACTTTGAGGCTGCGCGCTGAATCAGATTTTCTTCCTCTCCTGCTCCTACTTGATTAGTGAGAAGATCGTAATAGATTCCTTCGCTCGGTATAAACATGAAAGCAAAATCCATCGTGTCTTCTTCCGGTCGTATGTATTTCGCTGTCTCTTGGATCCGTAGTTTCAGATCGTTTACGAACACCTTTTCCAGTGCCGTACGTTCTGGGCTCCCCACGGCGGCGCTTACAAACCGATTATAATTATCGAGAGAGAATTTCGAATCCACGGGAACTAACTTTTTATCAATCACCACAACGGCATCAACGATTTCGCCATTCTTAAACGCGTACTGAATGCGATAATCTTTTGGGCTCATGACATTCTTAAGAACCGTCTCGAGATAATACTCGCCTAAAATGCCGCGCTGCTTTGGATTTTTTAAAAGATCCTGTAGAGATTGCAGTTGTTCTGCAAAGGACTGGGTTTGACGACCTATTTCCTTCACCGAGGTTATTTCTTGCGTTATCTCCTTTATTAGGCGTGCGGATTCTCCCAGTTGACCACGAACAGTCTCATGCATCTGTTTACTCGATTCATGCATGCGAGAATCGAGCGAACGTTCAAGGGTCTCCATTTGTTTCTGGAGTAAAACCATCCCCTGCGTGTCCTGCTGCGGGGCTTTTCGAATCCACAAAAGGTAGGCCAGGAGGAGGAGAATTGCGGCCAAAAGTCCTATCATCAACCAATCCATAGAGGGAATTGTATCATGCAGGGCATTTGCTATAATTTTTGGCATGGAGGATCCGAGGGATAAAAACAAAGGGCCAACTAGACGTAACGTCTTACTAGGCGCTGCTGCCCTTGTGGGCGTCGGCGCGGCGGCGGGAATAAGCAATTGGATGAGAAGCGATGAAAGTTTAGGGGATGAGGATCATGCAACGAATGTTTACATGGGGTACCAAAACGGTACTCTCAGAAAAAATTTTGAAGAGTTACAGGCGATTGGCAAGCTGATTAACGCAACACCTTTTAGAGAGCGGGAAGAAAAGAGGGGGATATACGATGAGCAGATCAAAGAAATTACAGACCGAAAAAATGAGCTTCTTAAAGAGTTTGACGTAGAGCTCATACCTTTTCTCCTCGTCGCCTATATAAAAGCAGGTCATCTAGAAAAGACCCTGGTGAAAGTATACGATCAGCTCGGGGGTAACGTGCAAAAAGTAGAAAACGGAGAAGAGGGTAATTCTGGCGTTGATCTAAACTTAATAACACAAATTCGTTCTGTCATGAGGTATAGTCTTAGTACTGATGATAAGAGTTACGGATTAGCGAGCCACGATCTTCTCGAATTTAGAACCATCGATTAACCCACCGCTTAATCCGCTCATATGCTTGCCCAACAAATCCGAACAGACATGATGGCTGCGATGAAGGCCAAAGACGATATTCGGCGCGATACACTTCGGGGTGCGTTATCTGCTTTTACCAACGAACTTGTCGCCAAAGGTAAGAAGCCGACCGATGAAATGGATGATGCAACGGCAGTTTCTGTACTCAAGCGTCTCGCCAAACAGCGCAAAGATTCGGCGGAGCAATTTGCTGCGGGAGGAAGAGCGGAACTGGCTGAAAAGGAATTGAAGGAATTGAAGATTATTGAAGGCTATCTGCCGCAGACGGCCGGCCGCGAAGAGATAGAGAAGGTTGCGCGTGCAAAAATGACTGAGCTTGGAGTCGCAGACGCTTCTGGGATAGGAAAATTGACGGGCGCTGTTATGAAGGAATTTGCCGGCCGCGCCGATGGAAATGATGTGAAAGACGTTATCTCCTCTCTATTAAATCATTAATTCTCTGCTCTTGTTTAAAGTGTCCGACCGGATGAATTAAACAAGAGATATTTGTATTTTTATTGAGTCCGCAGCCACAATACTCCGACGGCAGCGGTTAGACCGGCGATAAGAAAAATCGAGGCGAGAGCGGCGGGAATAGACATCAAAAGCAGCGCTGCTACTCCGGCAAAGCTGATAACGATGCGGCCGAGTGCAAGCGCGATTTCCTTGAGCGCAGTGTATTCGTCGACATACGATCCCGCATCTGCCGCTTGTTCGAAGGCGAAGGGATCGACTCCGAGGCGGCGGGGAGTCGTTGTGTAGAAATAGGAATCGACGAGTATTATCGCAAGCGGGCCTCCTACAGCGATGCGAAAAAGCCACGGGGTGACGGCAAAAACAACGTTGAGCGCCCGAGATTTTACAAGGCCGAGCCGACGCATGAATCTGCGCACCGTACCGCGCATGAGGATTGCTATCAGAAACGTAAGAGAAAGAATGACGCCAAGCATTCCGTACGAGGAGTCCACGATCAGAAATACAACGAGGGGCCAGAAGAAAAGCAGCGCCGCGCCGGAGAGGCCTTCGAGAAATGATCCAAGGACCAGGGTGCGATTCTCGATGCGGAAAAGATGGACGAAGGTCTCGCGGTATTTCCACATAAACTTTTCATGCATATCACGCATGTAAAAAATCGGGACTATGGAGAGCAGTACAATCCCCGCTCCTATGTACAGAATCCATGCTGGTCCCCTCTCCGCGCCGACAATGAATAATCCGCCGAGAAGCGGCGCGAGCGCTATCATGATCTCCCCGAAAATTGAGCTCTTTTTTCGCCCCTCGGCAGAAACTTCCACTTCATAGGGGATCCAATAGAGCGCACGGTAGAGACCCATGCTAAGGGCAAACGCAGCAATTGGTGTGCCAATGTAGACAATGTTCCAGAATCCTTCAAATGCCGTCCCGAGGGCAACAAAAGCGGCACCTACAAAGAGCGTGCCCCAGAGCAGCACTCTTCGCGCGCCGCCGCGCAGCAAACGGGCGGTAAGCGGAGTTGCGAGGCACGTGATCATCTGCGAGAGCGCGTAGAGAAGCGTGGTGCGCACAAATGCATAGGTGAGATCCGGCTCCAGAAAATAAAAAAACTGAAATACAAAAATCCACGCAAATATATTCACTCCTGCGAGCGCAAAGCGCAAAAGGAATCGGTGCATAGTAAGCGCCTGTGCTGATGCAAAAAGGCCCCCGGTCTCGGGCCCCTGAGCGAATCTGGTTCCCATGGATGTACCATTATGAACTAAAACTGTGCGCGTTCCTATTCCCGTGTGGATATGTAGTTCGCGGCCCCGGCACTGCGCAAGCAGTCCGGGGCCATGGCTCGTGAGCATCAGATGCCCTGGTCGTCCGCGTCGAAGGAGGGCTCCGTGGGCGTCTCCGCGGGCAGAACATCGAAGCTGCTCGTGCTGTAGTAGAGATGTCCGTCCACGAACATCTCGACGACGTACAGCGTCCCCTTGTTGCCGTCGTCGTCGTAGTCGACGCCGTGCACCGAGTCGATCATCTCACCGACCACGGCGGTCTGGTTGTAGGCGATGTAGCGGCACGTCGGATTGCCGCTATCGTTCAACGTGCGGTGGTGCCGCTGATAGATGCGGAAACCTGCATTGAACCCCCCTTCGGCGTTGGCGTTGAGGAATTCGAGCAGCTGTTCCGCGGTGTCGCACAGCATGCTGTTACGGATGTTGCCGGTATCCCCGACATGAAGCACTTCCTGAGCGCTCGCCGTGGCAATGGGGCTCACGAGCGCGCTGATGCCCGCAATCAACCCGATGGTCTTGAGATTCACGTTCTTCACTCCTCGATGTGCTCCACGCCACCATGGCGTGGATGGTTGCGGTAGTTACCTCCTCTGTTGTGAACTCAAAGAGCTGGTAGGAAAGAACGTCCGGAGAAGAGTCGTTTTCCCTACCAGCTCTATTCCGATATTTGAAATGTGCTCTTTTCATTTGATATGTCAAGGTGTGAATTCATCCGCAGGTGCAAAACCAAACGACCCCTTTCGGGGCCGTTTGCATACGAGTTTGGTTGAGGGAGAAGTTACCAGCTTCTTCCACCACCTCCGCCATTACCCCCTCGTCCACCTCCGTAGCCGCCGCGGTCATTGCCGCCGCCACGAAAGTCGCGTCGCGGGCGATCCTCCATCGGACGCGCTTCGTTGACCGTGAGTGAGCGTCCGCCGAAATCCTTCCCGTTCCACATCTCAATCGCCTTCTGTGCTTCCTCATCGGAAGACATCTCCACGAAACCGAAACCCTTCGAGCGGCCGCTCATCTTGTCCATGATGATGACGGCAGACTCGACGGCTCCCGCTTGCGCGAAAGCGTCTTTGAGCTCTGTGTCGGACGTACTGTAGGGCAGCCCGCCGACGTATAGCTTCTTAGCCATGATACTTTGTGTATTTGTTTCCTCTAAAAATGTAAACCAACCTTTCCACTTGTTTTATATGGAAAACTTACATTACGCCGCCATCCTAGCGTTATTCTGCAAATTACGCAAATGCTTCTGCTGCTGTCTAGGGCTCTAAATGGGGAAAAAATGTGCACAACGCCAGAATATGGCTATGAGACTGCCCCAAATCGCTTTCCTACAGAAGCAAACTTCTCCACAGCTTTTTCAATATCCTCCTTTGTATGGGCTGCCGAGATCTGCACACGGATGCGCGCCTTACCTTTGGGTACTACAGGGAAAGCAAAGCCGATGACGTAGATCCCCTCTTCAAAAAGCGCTTTCGCCATATCCAATGCTTTCTTTTCGTCGCCGAGCATAATCGGTGTAATCGGATGCTGCGCGTCAGAAACTTGGAAACCACTTGTGCGCATAAGCTCACGGAAATATTTTGTATTCTCCCACAGCTTTGTGCGAATTTCCGGATGCGATTTTAAATAATCTATTACAAAAAGTGAAGTGCCCGTAACCGCAGTGTCGAGGGAATTTGAGAAAAGATACGTGCGCGAACGATTGCGCAAATATTCCGCTGCTTCTTTGCGCGTCGCAGTAAAGGCACCGCCAGCTCCTCCCAGCGCTTTGCCGAATGTGCCGGTGATAAAATCCACGCGGCCGACGACCCCGCAGGCCTCCGGTGTACCGCCGCCTTTATCCCCCATCACACCCGTCGCATGCGCATCGTCTACCATTACAAGCGCATCGTACTTTTCAGCGAGATCACAAATTTCTTTCAAGGGCGCGATATCGCCGTCCATGCTATAGACGCCGTCGGTTGCGATAACGCGAAGTCGCTTCCCCGCAGTCGCTTTGAGTTTCTCTTCCAAATCCGCCATATCCATGTGTTTGTAAACATGCCGCTCTGCTTTCGAGAGCCGCACAGCATCAATAATGGAGGCGTGATTGAGCTCATCGCTGATGATTGCATCCTGATCGCCAAAGAATGTCTGAAAAAGACCGACGTTTGCCATAAAGCACGAGGAGTAGAGAACTGCATCTTCCGTCCCGACGAGTTCGGCGACTGCACGCTCAAGATCTTTGTGTACTGTCTGCGTGCCGCAGATAAATCGGACTGACGCGAGTCCGTAGCCCCACTTGGCAACTGCTTCTTCCGATGCGTTTTTTAAAAGCTCGGTACCGGAGAGTCCTAGATAATTATTCGCACAGAAGTTCAAATACTTCTTTCCCCCGACCGTGATTTCCCTCCCCTGCGCCGACTCCAAAATGCGCTCGTGCTTATATGTCCCATTCTCCCTCGCCGCTGCCAACTCCCCTTCCAGTATCGGCTTAAGGTTCGTGTACATAATTAACCCTTGATTTTGAACACAATCTTTGGATTCTCGTTCATCGCCTTTTCAAAACTCTCGGGTGTAAAGGATTTGAGGTCATAGATCGTCCCCTTTCCTTTTTTCATAATGATATTCCAAATCGCGTCCTGAATTCCATTTGTCTTGTCCGAGAGTACACGCTGGGCGATTTGCCATGTACCGAAAATTCTGCGGCCGATGATGCCGTGGAGCGTAAGGCCTCGCACAATGACGGTGCGAGAGAAATTGGGAATCGTTACGTCACCGTCTTTGATCCCGAAGGCAATCACGTGACCGCCGCGACGGGTGCTTTGAATACAATTATTGAGAGAAGAAGAAGGACCCGCCATTTCCATCGAGATATCCACTCCCTTGCCGTAGGTAAGTTCCATAATCCGATCAATGACTTCCGGGTCGGCTTCCCATTCATTTCGCTTTTGTTTTTTTGTGATGAGAATAGTCTCATGCGCTCCCAGCTCTTTCGCCATTTTGAGGTTCGCGGGATTGACATCCGCGGCGATGATCTTCACTGCACCAAAATTTCGTGCAAGCAATATCGCAAACATGCCGATAGGCCCGCAGCCGAGGATCGCGACGCGCTGACCGCGAAAATCAGTGACCGTGCTCGCATGCACGGCATTGCCAAAGGGATCGTAGATAGCAGCGACTTCCGGTCGCACGCGGCTTTCATCTATCGCCCAGAGGTTTTTGGCGGGGATTTTCACATACTCAGCAAAAATACCGTCAATAGAAATTCCCAATATTGCTTCGTACAGACACACGTGACCTTCGCCTATTCGGCATTGGTAACATCGCCCGCAGGTAACGTGAGAGTCTCCAGACACCAGATTCCCCACCTCGATCTTTGCTCGATTTTTTTCGTCCGGATCGTTGTAAAGGCGATTGACCATCGAGCCAACCTCGACAATTTCGCCCAGAAATTCATGGCCGGTAATGCGCATCGTCTTTCCCTCTTTCTTGAGCGATGTATGTACCATTTCCTTAAACGCATTTCGATACCACAATCCTCTGTCAGAGCCACACACGCCGGCATAGCGCACCTTGAGTATGACCGCGAGTGCGTCTTCCGGATTTTTCTTCTCGTCCAAAACAGGCATCGGCACCTCGCGCATCACAAAGCCCCGGCTCTTTTCCCACCCATCCTTTTCAGTATCAAATGTCAGTGCCTTAACAGTTTTCGCGGCCATATACGATCAGAATATCAGGTTATCGCGAAACTGGCCAGACTGATTGCGGGCTTGATCCGAGATAGTGCGATGAGGTCAGACCTCATCGTTTCGAACACCGGCAAAATACTCCTCAGGAATTTCACCCTTCTCATCAAGTATCGTCGTCAGCTCTTCGCGAACTGTAGAATCTACTCCGAAAAAAGTGAGAGTGCTCCATCTCTTGAGCGTAGCATCGTTCGCCCAACCTCTTTTCTCAAGAGTTGCGCGGTTTTTGGCAACAAGTTGAAGTCGTATGCCGCGCAAAAGCGATAACCTTCGATCTTCTGAGAGTTTGTCCCATCGCGCTCCCGCTTTACCACGCGCTGCCTCGTAGACCTCTCTCCATGTTTTCCCTTCGCCCCCTGGTGGCGGACCGCCTTTTCTTTCTATGCTCATGGATAGCAAGATTATACTATAAATTCCATAAAAGGGTGGACCAGCGGGGGATCGGTCACGGATAATTCTTTTGCCGACGCAAAAGAATTTCCGCTACCCCGACTCGGCGACCCGCCTACTGGCGGGTACCCCGCCTCCGTCTTTCGATCCCCCGCTCGCCCTACAAAAATATAGTCGCCCGTCGCTCCGCGACGTGCTCGTTATTTTTGTGGACCAGCGGGGGATCGAACCCCGGACCTCCTCATTGCAAATGAGGCATTCTACCACTGAACTACTGGCCCTCTTCACCAAGCAATCTATCAATTTTTGGCCAAACAGCAAATATATTTTTCTATCCACATTGACTTCCTATTCCTCTCCGGCACACTGCAGCCAGCCAGCTCTTTTCGTCGAGAGCTAGCGAGACGAAACTCAACAGGAGGATATCACGTTGGACACTCGCACTTCACTCTCTGGGAGCGCCTTATTTATCGGCCACGGGTACATCGACAACGTGATGGCTGTCGATCGTATTCCCACCGGTGACGAGAAGGTGCTGGCTCGGGACTACGCGGTCAGCTTCGGCGGCAACGCTGTTACCGCCGCGTTCTGTTGCGCTCACCTCGGGTTCGTCCCCGACCTGCTGTGCAACAGCACTACCGATTGGTCGGGACGGATGTTCGCCGACATGGTCCGGCAATACGGACTGTATTGGCATGAGCGGAGAGTCGCGAGATTTTCTGTCTCCTTCATCCATCCGATTAACGGGCAACGCACTATCGAACGGTGGAGAGACGAGGACTATCTCCACGGCTTCCCGCATCTGAACCTGGATGGCTGCAAGGCTGTTCACGTCGACGGCCTCCAGATCGATGCCGCGCTGCACTACCTTCGCGAGGCGCGGAATCGGAAGATTCTGACGTCCCTTGACGGCGGTAGCCTCCGGGAAAACATGGAGGAGCTGCTGTCGCTCACCGACATCGCCATTGTCTCCGAGCGGCTTTGCGAACAGATGGGCCTGACGCCCGAAAAGATGCTGAAGCATCTGCACCGGAAAGGGTGCGTCGTTCGCGGAGTTACGCTCGGCGAGAGGGGCATGCTGTGGGCGGAACTCAACGGAGAATCGCGCATCCTTCCCGCCCTCTCCGTGCCCGCCAGCAAAGTCGTCGACACCAGCGGCGCCGGCGATGTTTTCCACGGCGCGTACATCTATTCGTACTTGACGTGGTCCGACCGCCCCTGGGAAGATCACTTCAGGTTCGCGCGGGCTGCTGCCGCTCACGCGGTGCAACATCTCGGCAACGAAGCGAGCTTGCCCAGTGTCGCCGACGTCGAAACCGCGATGAGAGACTTCTCTGAAAGCCGCGCTCGCGCAGCCTGACGGGAAGAACAACGTTCTCGAAGCCCACCTCGAGAGGCCCCACACAACAGTCGCGGCAACTGTTGTGTGGGGCCCTCACCATTTTTATACTTATCGATGCGCGAGGTGGATCGCGTGATGGAGAAAATCTTTTATAGACGAACCAACGGACTCCAGCATGTGGGGGAAAGCAGAACCCTGATAGAGACCAGGAGTGGAATTCATTTCAAGAAGGTACGGCCTACCGCGCGTGAGAATGATATCAGCTTGCGAGAAATGCCCGAGCTGGAGAGCCCTGTGCGCAGCGCGCGCGAGATCTGCGAGCGCTTGCTTTTCACTGTGGCTAAAGTTGCTCGGCACCACGTGTCGCAAACTTCCCTCTTCATGATGCAAGGGATGCATGAATGCTGATCCTTCGGGAAGCAGGACGTGCGCGGGCGGGAGTGCATACAATTCTTGATCGCGAAAATTTTCTATCACACCTACTGTCGCTTCTTCTCCTCGGAGATATTCTTCAACGAGCGCTGCGCCGTATGCATCGAGCACATCGCCGAGCGCATCGGGCAATTCGATAAGGGTCGCGACGACGCGGATTCCGGTCGATGATCCTTCGCTTGGCGGCTTCACGACATACGGCGGAGCGAACTCGGCAAAGACTGCGTATGCCATCTCTGCAGTATTTGCACCATTCGGAAGTGAAAAGGAAAGACCGCGCGGCATGAGTATCCCCGCGTCTTCCAAAATCTTTCGTGCGCGAATTTTATTCAGCGATGACGCTGAGGGTAAAGGTCCCGAGCCTGCATACGGTACGCCCGCGCGCGCGAGAATGCGCTGTACCGTCCCGTCTTCGCCCACACCGCCGTGGAGTGCATTCAGAACCACATCCACCTGCGAAAGCGCGCGGGCGGCATCTACTGGAATCCCGCGTAGATGCCAGTACCCGCGCTTGTCAACAAAAATATCTCGCGTATCAAACTGATCTTCAGGAAATGCCGCGAGCATCGCAGCACCAGTCTTCAGAGAAAGATTATACTCACTCGATGTTCCGCCACGCAAAACGCCAACACTCGTTCGTGCCATTCATTTATTGTACCATCGCTCTACGGCGTCGAGTCCTGTGCCAACCGATAGCAAAGCGATGTGCTTCGCTGTTCGCGAGGAGAATATCTTTTTCGTACGCTTCAATCGCTTTTGTGTCACCTATCAGGCGTTCAGGCTTATGAAATTCGTTTTTAACGACACCGACGAGCGGTACTTCCACACCAGCCCCTTTCAGGACCAAAGTCGCAGCACGCACCTGCCCCTTTCCCCCATCGACGACGAACACACGCGGCAAAGGCCATTCGGGGTGATTGAGTCGCCGCGTCAAGACCTCTTTGAGCGCTGCGACGTCGTCGTTGGTTGCAGTGTGAATTTTGAATTTTCTATACGCGGCTTTCACTGCCTCGCCGCTATGTACGACCGTCATCACCGCGACCGTTTCCATGCCCGATGTGTGCGCGACGTCATATGCTTCGATGCGCACGCCCCCTCCCGCAGAGATTCGATCGCTCTTAATGAGTGAGACGTCTCGAATGTGTTCGAGCGCATGTATCTGACGACGTATTTTTCCAGCCTCTTCGAATCGCTCTTCTTTCACTGCTACCTTCATATCGTGGGCAAGCTGACTCTTCAGGCCTTTGAAATTCCCACTAAAGAGTTCGCGGATATTACGGATCGTGCGCGCATATTCGTCTTTTGAGATTTCCCCCGAGCACACGCCCGGGCACAATCCGATCTGGCGATTGAAACACGGCGCACATTCCCTCCCACCTTTCTTATCGGCCAATTCGCGCGAATAGGCCGATAATGAACCTGTGCGAGGACACGGAGTGCATGTGTCGCGGAAGGGGAAGATTTTGCGAATAATTTTCAATGCTTCTTTCAACGCTCCTCCTTCCGGAAACGGCCCGAAAACAGCTTTTAGCTTATAGCTTTTAGCTACTAGAAAATTAGAAAATAGTTCGCGGCCACGCACCAAAAGTACGCGTGGGAAATCTTCTTTCGTGATAATGACGTAGCTGAAGCTCTTGTTGTCTTTCTCGTCGACGTTATACCGCGGCTGATGAGTTTTGATGAGATTTGCTTCAAGGATCAGGGCTTCGAGGACGGAACTCGTAGTTTTATATGACACTGAATGTGCGTCCTGCACCATCTTCCTAATAGCACTACTGCGCGCGTCCGCGAGATTCGCGCCGAAGTAGCTTCGCACCCGATCTCGCAGTGACGTTGCCTTGCCGATATAGAGAATCTTCTTTTTCGCATCGTGAAAGAAATACACCCCCGGCTCATCCGGAAGTTTACTTTCCTGAATATCTTCCCGATTCATGGGAAGAGTATACAGACATTGACAAGGAACGAAAATCGGCTATACTGCCCTTTTAATGACCTCCAAGAAGTTTCCAACAAAGAACACCCGCCCGGGTGTATTTTTCTACTCGTCTCAATTGCCCCCTATTCGGGGGCTTTTTTCAATATGAAGCTTTACCTAGAAGACGGCACAGTATTCAAAGGCAAAAGCTTCGGCGCACCCACGTCTATTACCGGAGAAGTCGTCTTCAATACCGGAATGACAGGCTATGTGGAGAGCCTTACCGATCCATCCTACGCCGGGCAAATACTCGTCTGCACCTATCCCCTTATCGGCAACTACGGCGTACCTCATTCATCTACTTTCGAATCGTCGAAAATCCAGATCGCGGGACTCGTGGTCTCCGAATACTCTGAAGAATTCTCGCATCACGCAGCAAAAGGTTCTCTAGCCGATTGGCTCAAGAAATCCGGCGTGCCAGCAATCACCGGCATTGATACCCGTGCACTGACAAAGCGCTTGCGTGAACGCGGGGTAATGTTAGGCGCTCTGCGCACTAATCCCGACAAAGGAGGGACTCGGTTCATCGACCCTAACAAAGAGAATTTGGTGGCAAAGGTAAGCATCAAAAAGAAACGCGTGTATGGTAATGGTCCGATCAAAATTATCGGTATCGACTGCGGCATGAAGGAAAATCAAGTGCGGCTTTTCTCACGCCCCGAAGTTACCTTCTCGCGCGTTCCGTGGGATTACGATTTTACAAAAGAGAAGTACGATGCACTCTTTATCTCCAACGGCCCTGGAGATCCTACGCGCTGCATTGCGACAATCGAACACATCAGAAAAGCGATGGCGGATAACAAACCAATTCTCGGCATCTGCCTTGGAAGCCAGCTACTCGCGCTCGCCGCAGGCGCACGCACATACAAGCTCAAGTACGGACATCGCTCACAGAATCAGCCTTGTATCGAATCGAAGACAGGCCGCTGCTACATCACATCGCAAAATCATGGATACGCTGTTGATTCCAAATCCCTTCCTCCCGGCTGGGTCGAATGGTTTACCAACGCAAACGACGGAAGCAACGAAGGCATCCGACACACTACGAAGCCGTGGATATCCGTCCAATTCCACCCCGAAGCATCTCCCGGACCAACCGACACTGCATGGATTTTCGACGACTTTATTCGAGACGTTAAAAATATTAGTGGTTTACGAAACCATTAATATGGTATGAAAAAAACGACTAAAGTACTGCTTCTGGGTTCCGGCGGCTTGAAGATCGGTCAGGCAGGTGAATTTGATTACTCCGGCTCACAAGCGATCAAAGCGCTCAAAGAAGATGGCGTGCGCGTTGTCTTGATGAATCCAAACATCGCGACCGTGCAGACAGACGACAAATTGGCCGACACGGTGTACTTCCTTCCCTTGACCTTGCAGTTCGCTACACAAATCATTCGTAAAGAGAAGCCGGATGCGATGCTTCTCTCCTTCGGTGGACAAACGGCACTCAATCTCGGCCTCGCACTTGAGAAAACGGGGATTTTGAAAAAATATGGTGTCCGAGTACTTGGCACTCCGGTTGAGACAATCCGCGACACCGAAGATCGCGAACTTTTTGTGAAGCGACTCAAAGAAATTGATGTGAAGACCGCGCGAAGTTCTGCGGCGAACACTCCGGAAGAAGCTCTCAAAGCTGCGGCAGAGATCGGCTACCCTGTCATGATCCGTTCCGGCTTCGCACTCGGCGGCGAAGGCTCGGGCATCATCAAATCAGCAGAAGATCTTGCGATCAAACTGCCAGAAGTCTTCCGCTCGACGCCTCAAGTATTGATCGAAGAAAATTTGACGGGATGGAAAGAAGTGGAATATGAAGTGGTGCGCGACAAAGCAGACAACTGCATCACCGTCTGCAACATGGAGAACATCGATCCGATGGGCGTGCACACTGGTGAGAGTACGGTAGTCGCGCCTTCACAGACACTTTCCAACGAGGAATATCACCGACTTCGTGAGATCGCGATACGCACGATCCGCCACCTCGGGATCGTGGGCGAATGTAACATCCAATATGCACTTCATCCGAAAACGGGAGACTACCGCGTGATCGAAGTGAATGCCCGTCTTTCACGCTCTTCTGCCCTTGCTTCGAAAGCAACGGGCTATCCCCTCGCCTTTGTCGCAGCGAAGTTGGCACTTGGTTATACCCTTCCCGAACTCAAAAATTCTGTGACAGGTACCACGGCTTGTTTCGAGCCCGCGCTTGATTATCTGGTACTAAAACTCCCGCGCTGGGACCTCACGAAATTCGAGGGAGCTGCTACACGCATCGGGACAGAAATGAAAAGCGTAGGCGAAGTCATGGCGATCGGCCGCAGCTTTGAAGAAGTCCTGCAAAAGGCTATTCGCATGTTGAATATAGGAGCAAGCGGATTCCTGGCACCCACAGATATGTTCGACCTCGTAGGTCGAACATATCTAAAAGAAATACGAGAGCCCACGACACGCCGTCTTTTTGCGATCGCAGAAGCTCTCCGCGCTGGAGAAAGCGTTGAGAGGATCCACGGACTTTCAAAGATTGATCCATGGTTCTTGGAGAAAATGAAAAATATTATCGAATTCGAGAAACAACTACCAAGGTCTCACCTTGGTAGAGAAACACTTTCGAGTGCCAAAAAGCTTGGTTTTTCCGATGCACAAATCGCTGTAATCTCGGCCCAAGGCCGATCCGCCTCGGGCGGAAAAAAGATGACTGAAGCACAGGTTCGTTCGCTTCGCAAGAAATTCAAAGTCTTCCCTGTTATCAAGCAAATCGACACCCTAGCCGGTGAATTCCCCGCTCACACCAATTATCTCTACCTCACCTACCACGGGAGCGAGCACGATATACAGCAAGGGAAAAATCAGATCGCGGTTTTGGGAAGCGGCCCGTATGCTATCGGCACATCGGTGGAATTCGACTGGTCATGCGTGCAGGCGCTGAAGACGCTGAAAGCGAGTGGCCACCAGACCATCATGATCAACTCGAATCCTGAGACCGTCTCGACGGACTACGATATGTCGGATCGTCTCTACTTTGAAGAGCTTTCGCTCGAGCGAATTCTCGACATAGTTGAGTTTGAAAAACCGAAAGGTGTCGTGATATCGACCGGTGGCCAAATACCGAACAATCTTGCTCTCCCCCTTCAGCGCAATCATGTGAAAATCCTGGGAACAAATCCCGCGAACATTAATCGCGCTGAGAATCGCCACGTGTTCTCGAAGTTACTCGATGAGCTCGACATCGATCAACCGGCATGGGCGGAGCTCACGACCATTGCTGCTGCTCTTAAAACAGCCGACAAAATAGGCTATCCCGTGCTTGTGCGACCTTCGTATGTACTCTCCGGCTCTGCAATGAGTGTCGCGTATGATGCAAAATCTCTCTCAGCGTTCCTCGCAAAAGCGGTCGCCATCTCTTCGGACTATCCTGTCGTTATATCGAAATACATCGAAAATGCGCGCGAGATAGAAATCGACGGCGTTGCAGCAAAAGGAAAGCTTGCAATCTACGCGATTACCGAGCACGTGGAAAACGCCGGCACGCACTCGGGAGATGCGACAGTGGTCTTGCCTCCGCAACGCACCTACCTTGAGACGATCCGTCGGGCAAAGCAGATCACACAAAAAATAGTAAAGAAACTTGAGATCACAGGACCCTTCAACATTCAATTCATTGCGAAGGACAATCACCTGCTCGTGATCGAGTGCAATGCGCGCGCGTCGCGAAGCTTCCCCTTCGTCTCAAAAGTCACGGGCTACAACTTCATCGACCTCGCGACGCGCGCGCTTCTGGGCAAAAATATTGCGGGTGACTATCGAACGGTCGAGCTTGATTGCGTCGCCGTGAAATCCCCGCAATTCTCATATAGCCGTATCAAAGGGGCCGACCCCCGCTCACACGTGGAAATGGCATCGACGGGCGAAGTGGCGTGCTTTGGCGACTCGTACTCCGAAGCGCTGCTCAAATCGATGATGGCCGCTGGTTTCCGCTTGCCGAAGAAGAACATCTTGGTTTCTCTTGGGCAGCAGGAGAACAAAATAAAGATGCTACCGGCAATGCAAACGCTCGCTGATATGAAGTTCAAACTCTACGCGACGGAGCACACGGCGGATTTCCTGCAATCACACGGAATTGAATGCGAGAAGGTCTATAAGATAAGTCACAAGAAAAGTCCCAACGTCTCAGAACTGCTTGAAGATAAGGCGCTTGATCTCATCATCAACATCCCAACCCACGCCTTCGGCGGCGAATCCACCGACGGATTCACCATCCGCCGCAAAGCAGTCGACATGAATATCCCCCTCATCACCAATCGCCAACTCGCGGAAAGCTTCGTCGTCGCTCTCGCCGAGCAGCGGGGCAATGGTCTCAAAACAAAATCGTGGAGCGAGTATCGCAATGAATAGCTTTTAGTTGTTAGCTTTCAGGAAAGGACGTAGAAATCAAATATGGGCCCGCGAAACAAGCACCTATTTCCCTCGCGGCGCGGGAATATCAAGCTGCTTGCATATTGCACGCGCCAGTCCCGGCCATATTTCAGTATGTCGCGGGATGGTCGCGTCGTTTCCATTCTGCACGTTCGTAAACACCGAGTGTTTTGCGCCCTCACGCAACAATACGCAACTGTGTAAGCGCAGATGCCGCTCAAGGTCGCGGCGCTTCATATTAACCCGACACCACGAACCGCTCGCGCGTCACAGCTCGGCGCTTCGTTTCTTGGCGGGTCTTCATTCGCCGGGCCAGCATAAACTCTTTGAAAGCGTCTCTTAGGTTTTCCTGCGCTTCGCGCTTCGTCTTGCCCTGCGTCAATACGCCCGGTATCTCTTCGAGCCAGGCGACATATCCTTGCGGCACTTTTTCGTAGATAGCTGTGTACATAGAGCCATAGTATAGCACAAGCCTCTTTCCAACCGACAACTCGCCGAAGCCCGTCATGCTCCTCTTCCGCGTCGCGGAGAAGATGGGGAACAAGCCGCATAGCGTTTGGTGCGCGTACCCGATCGTTGGGTTCCGCCGCTATCCCGGCCCCGAGGGTGCGTGGGCACTCAAGTGTGCCATGCCGAGCGAAGCGGGTAATGCGCCGGAGGATGACGCAACGATACGGTACTACCCGAACGCTCACAAGGGCCACCTCGAGATCCATGTCGAGAACGAGGACGAGTCCTGAGCACTCCGAGCCGCGCACGCACTGCCAGCCGCCCGACCCGACTGGGCGGGCGGCTAACTCTTTTTCTTTTTCAGCACTCGCTTCAGATAGTACCCAGTGTGTGAACCATCGGTCTTTGATACTTCCTCAGGTGTACCACGCGCGACGATTTTGCCACCGCCTTCGCCTCCTTCCGGCCCCATATCGATAATGTAATCGGCGCATTTGAGAACATCGAGATTGTGTTCGATCGTGATTACGCTATTTCCCTTCTCTACGAGCTTTTGTAAAATATCGATGAGTTTCGCGACGTCGTCGTAGTGGAGCCCCACCGTCGGCTCATCCAATAGATAGATGCTTTTTGTAATGTGCGGGCGGTAGAGCTCTGACGCGATTTTTACGCGCTGTGCTTCTCCGCCGGAGAGTGTCGTCGCACTCTGCCCTAATTCCAAATACCCGAGCCCGACATCGATGAGGCTCTGCATGCGATCGGCTACTGCTGGAATGTCTTCAAAAAATGTATACGCTTCTTCGACGGTCATGGAGAGCACGTCGTGAATGCTTTTCTTTTTGTATTTCACTTCGAGCGTCTCTTTCATAAATCGCTTTCCATTGCACACATCACACGTCACATACACGGTCGGCAAGAAGTGCATCTCCACCGCCACGAGCCCGTTACCCTGACACGCTTCGCAGCGCCCGCCTTTTACGTTGAATGAGAATCGGCTGGGTCCCCATCCGCGGGCACGTGACTCTTCACTCATGGCGAACATATCTCGTACATGCGTCCATGCTCCTGTGTAGGTCGCGGGATTCGATCGCGGCGTGCGACCTATTGGAGACTGATCTATTAATATCGCGCGGCCGAGATATTCCGTGCCGCTGAACTCTTTGCAGTTATAAATTTTTGCTGTCCGATATCGTTTGTCGAAGCGTGCCTGCAGATTACGATGCAAAATCTCGTAGAGAAACGTGGACTTGCCGGAGCCGGAAACACCCGAAACAGCGACGAACTTCGAGAGCGGTATGTCGACATTGAGATTTTGAATATTGAATTTGTTCGCGCCGCGGATTTTGATCTTGCCGCGATCGGCAGTCCGAGGCTTCTCGGGTATCGGAATCATTATCTCCTCGCGAAGATACGCGAGGGTTCGGGAACCCGATGCATTCTTTTTTGCCGTCAAGAGGCCATCCAGCCACCCGTCAACAACAATCTCGCCGCCATGCACGCCTGCACCCGGCCCCATATCAACAATGTAATCCGATGCGAAAATCGTGTCTTCGTCGTGCTCGACGACAAGCACCGTGTTGCCGAGATCACGGAGATGCTTGAGTGTCGTGATGAGCTTATCGTTATCGCGCTGATGAAGACCAATGGTCGGTTCGTCGAGTACATAGAGCGCGCCCACAAGTCCGCTGCCGAGCTGCGAAGCAAGGCGAATGCGCTGCGCTTCTCCGCCGGAAAGCGTATTTGCCTTTCGATCGAGCGTCAGGTATTCGATGCCGACATTGAGCATGAACTGCAGGCGGTTGGTAATCTCCTTTATCACAACGCGGGAGATGTCCTGTTCCTTCTTCGTGAGCTTCAACTTATTGAAGAAGTTCATTGCATCTTCGATAGAGAGCGAGGATAGCGTGACGATGTTGGTTCCTACCGCGGCACCCTCATGATTCACAGGCTCCTTTACCGCACCGAGAAAGACATTAAGGGCTTCCGGGCGCAATCGTGCGCCGTTGCACACATCGCACGGCTCATCGCCGAAGAAATATTTCGAGCCAAGCCCTTTGCATTCCGGGCACGCACCGTAGGGAGAATTGAAGGAGAAAAGACGAGGTTCGATCTCGGGGAACGAAAAACCATCGTAGGGGCACATAAATTTTGCCGAAACGATGCGGCTCTCGCCGTTGGCATCCGTAATTCTGACCAACCCTTCGGACTCTGTGAGTGCACGCTCAATTGCCTCGCTCGCGCGCTCGCGCGCGGCTTTCGCCTCATCGGTAAATTCCGTGACGAAGATCTCGTCAACGACGATATCTATGTCGTGCTTGAAATGCTTTTTGAGATCTACCCGCTCGCGCAGAGATTTCTCTTCGCCATCGACAATCGCTTTCTCAAAGCCTTTGTTGAGCATGTCGTAGAGCAATTGGTAGTATTCGCCTTTTCTGCCGACGACCATCGGAGCAGAGATCCGCACCTTTGCCGACGACACTCCCTTCGTCAATATGTTCGACTTCGTAAGTCGAACATTTGATTTCCGGGCCTGCTCGACGATAGCGAGTACCGATTCAAGAATTTCTTCATTCGATTGCTTGCGCACCTCGCGGCCGCAGGTCGGGCAATGCGGCTTCCCTATTCGTGCGTACAAGACGCGCAGGTAATCGTAAATTTCGGTTATCGTTGCGACGGTCGAGCGTGGGTTGTTGGAACGAGATTTTTGATCTATTGAAATAGCGGGCGAGAGACCGGTGATCTCGTCGACATCAGGCTTCTGCATCTGCCGCAAAAATTGCCGCGCATAGGCGGAGAGTGATTCCACATATTTGCGCTGACCTTCTGCAAAGATGGTATCGAATGCGAGCGAGGATTTCCCGCTGCCCGAAAGCCCTGTAAAAACCACCATTTTGTTGCGTGGTATTTCAACTGAAACATTTTTCAGGTTATGTGTCCGTGCACCTTTGATAACAATCTTATCTTGCATATATGAGTCCGACCCCCGCTGTACGCTAGGGGTTGGCTGCGCCCCGTTAGATGCGTTAGCTATCTAACCGAGGTATGGAACACTATAGCATATCTATAAAATCGCGGCTTCTTCGTGCAAGTCGACGCCGAATTGGGACATAACGGCGATTTTGATTTTTTGGGCAAGCTCTTCGACATCTTTTGCCGTAGCGTTTCCTTGATTCACAATGTAATTCGGATGCTGAATGCTGGCGATCGCGCCGCCAACCGTCGCGCCTTTCATTCCCGCCTTTTCAATAAGCCAGCCGGCAGGCACACGACGTTCGCGCGATTTCACATTTTTTTCTTTTTCAAACATCGCAACAATCTCCGCTGGAGCGGTAGGATTCATAAAATACGAGCCGGCAGCACGTACGTTTTGCAGATGTCGCTTCTCGCGCTCGACTATCGTTTCTTCCGCCCGCTTCACACTTTCAGCGGGAGTTACTTTTTGCAAATGCAGCCACACACGGGTGACGAGCCATTTCGGATGCTCTTTGAAAAAGCTATGTCTATACCTGAACCCACACTCGGCTTGTACAAACTCTTGGGTCTTTCCGGTATTCATATTGATAGCCCGCACTGTGTGTACAAAATTCTTGATCTCCGGACCAAATGCGCCCGCGTTGCCACGCACAGCGCCACCAATAGTTCCCGGAATCCCGGCGAGCTTTTCCCATCCGCCAAGCCCACGCTTCCCCGCTTCACGAATGAGCGAAAGCAAATTGCATCCCGCGTCGGCCTCCAACTCGTTGCCTGCAAACGAGAATTGTTTGCTCACGACATGAATAATGAGCCCTTCTATTCCAGAATCCGGAATCAAGACGTTGCTTCCTCCAGCTAACACAATAAATTTAACGTTTTTCTCCTGCGCCCACAGTAATGCCTCGTGCACTTCCTCTTCCGTCGCCACATCTACAAAATGTTGCGCAGGTCCTCCAATTTCAAATGTCGTAAGCGGGGCAAGTGGCACCTGTTCTTTTACATCCATGGACACAACTATACCTTAGCCTTACTCTTTTCTTCCAGTTTTCGGATCTCATCGCGAAGTAATGCGGCGGTTTCGAAGTCGAGGCGGTCGGCGGCTTCGTGCATCTGCTGTCGTTTATCTTTGACCAGCTTTTTGGTATCGCCCTTGTACGCCGCCTTGTCTAATTCCACCAGCTCGCCGACCGCCCGCGTACGCGCTTTCTGAATATCACCCACAATATCGTGAATACGCCGCTCAATCGTCTGTGGCGTAATGCCATGTTTTTCGTTATAGGCCTTTTGCACCGCGCGGCGACGGTTGGTCTCGCCGATCGCGCGATCGAGTGAGCCCGTCATAGTGTCGGCATAGAGAATGACGCGGCCAAGCACATTGCGCGCCGCGCGCCCGATCGTCTGGATGAGAGAGGTCTCACTGCGCAAGAATCCTTCTTTGTCGGCGTCGAGTATTGCCACGAGCTCGACTTCCGGCAAGTCCAATCCTTCACGCAAGAGGTTGACGCCGACGAGAATGTCAAAAGCACCCTTGCGAAAATCGGTAAGAATCTCAATGCGATCGATCGTCTTCACGTCGCTGTGAATGTAGCGCACCTTGATTTTCTTTTCCAAAAGAAAACTCGTGAGGTCTTCTGCCATTTTTTTCGTAAGCACCGTTACCATGGTGCGAGCACCACGCGCCGTCACCTTCTCCGCCTCCATGATGAAATCTTTCACTTGTCCTGCATATCCATCGCGCGCGATAATCGGACGCACTTCTATCTGCGGATCGACAAGCCCTGTCGGGCGAATGACTTGGGATACCGGCGCGCCGCTTCGCTCCAGTTCAAATGTGCCGGGAGTCGCCGATGTATAGATGGTCTGCCCCACACGAGCGCGGAATTCATCGAAAGTAAGCGGACGGTTGTCGACGGCGCTCGGAAGCCGGAATCCGTGCTCAACGAGCGTATCTTTGCGCGCACGATCTCCCGCATACATGGCTCCGATCTGCGGAACGGTCACGTGTGATTCGTCGATCACGGTCAGAAAGTTGGGACTTCCATCGGCGTTTTTGGGAAAGTACGCGAGCAGTGAGTACGGCGGCTCGCCCGGCTCTCTGCGATCAAAGTGGCGGGAGTAATTTTCGATGCCGTTGCAGAATCCAAATTCACGAATCATGGAGATATCCTGCCGCGTACGACGCTTCAGGCGTTCTGCCTCGAGGATCTTGCCCGCGGCGTTGAATTTTTTGAGCTGTTCTTTGAGTTCGAATTCGATATCCGCGAGCGCCGCTTCTTTCACATCTTCGGGCGTTACGTAATGTTTGTGCGGGAAAAGAAATGCAGAGTCCACTGTCTTATTGATGACGCGCGTGATCGGATCTATCTCTTCGATAGAAGCTATCTTTCCGCCCGTAAGATCAACACGGTAGATAAGGCGTTCATTGGCGGGCATAACTTCGACTTTTGAACCAAGAGCACGAAAGGTGCCCGGTGAGAGATCGGCAGTCGTGCGATCGAAATACATCGAGACTAGTTTTCGCGTGAGCGCCGCACGCGTCATCTCCTGCCCTTTCTCCATGCGCAGGATCGCTTTGTTGTATTCGACGGGACTCCCGAGGCCATAGATACACGAGACCGACGCGACGACGATAACATCGCTGCGTGTAAGCAGCGCCTGCGTGGTTGCGTGGCGCAATCGCTCGATGTCTTCGTTGATCATCGCCTCTTTCTCAATATAAGTATCGCTGAGTGCGACATATGCTTCCGGCTGATAGTAATCGTAGTACGAAACAAAGTAATGCACGGCGGCATCGGGAAAAAATTCTCGGTACTCGGCAGCAAGCTGCGCGGCGAGCGTTTTATTGTGCGCGATTACAAGCGTGGGCTTTTGCCATTTCTCTATTACATTCGCTACTGTGAAGGTCTTGCCGGAGCCGGTGACACCCAAGAGGGTCTGATCGCGCGTACCCCTTTTCAGGCCTTCTACGAGAGCCGAGATTGCAGCCGGCTGATCGCCTGCAGGTCGATGTGTACTCTTTATGATGAAACCGTTATGTAGTTTCATATGTGGAACTGTGGCACATCTCGCCCCGTAGGAAGCTCTGCTTTCCTACCGGGGTCGCCCGCCAGCTTGTGCGTGGATTTGATTTTGAATTTACTCACCGGTCTACTGTATCAGGATTGGGAAAAATAAAACAGTATTTACTTTAGCGCGAGCATGCACACATTTTTCTTTCCTCGTCTCAAAAGCGCGATGCCATTATGAAAGTCCTTAGCGACGAGTGTGCGCTCTGCATCTTTCACTACCTTGTCATTCAGAAATACTGCCTTATCTTTGAAAAAACGGCGCGCCTCTGTCTTCGAGCTTGCGAGCTTCGCGCCTACCAAGGCGTCTATCAAAAAAGTGTCCGCCTCCACTTCATACAGAGGTGCAGCCTCCCGTAGAGTAGCGACCGCAGATTCATCCAGGGAAGAAATGCTTTCTTCTCCGAAGAGTACGCTTGTCACTAATTCCGCTTTCATCGCCTCATCCGCTCCGTGCACAAGCGTCGTCATTTCACGGGCAAGAATTTTCTGGGCATGACGCTCTTTTGCATCACGACGATGCAATTCCATCGCGGCGCTGATTTCCATATCGGCAAGCAAAGTAAATATCTTAAGGTAATCGACGACGCTTTCATCACTTGTGCCCAGCCAGAATTGAAAGAACGCATAGGGAGACGTCATCGCCGGATCGAGCCATATGGCATTGCCTTCGCTTTTGCCAAATTTTTTACCCGTCGCCTTGTCGGCAATGATCGGGATCGTGAGTGCGTAGGCGTCTCTTTTTTCCTTGCGCCGGATGAGCTCCACGCCCGAGATGATATTGCCCCACTGATCAGAGCCACCGATCTGCACATCGCACCCATGCTCGGTAAAGAGATGCCAGAAGTCGTAGGCCTGCAAGAGCGGGTATGAAAATTCCGTAAATGATATTCCCTCTTCGCTTTTCATGCGCGCACTAATTGCGTCTTTCTTCACCAAATTGTTGACCGTGAAGTATTTGCCGATATCGCGTAGGAATTCAATAAGTGTGAGTTTCTCCAGCCAATCGGCATTGTTGACCACTTCTATTTCCTTTCCTTCAAAAAGTTTCTGAACCTGAGTTTTGAGTTTCTCGACTCGAGCAGCGATTATTTCTTTATCCAAAAGAGGTCGTTCTACATCAGGCTTAGGATCGCCGATCATACCTGTGCCGCCACCCACGACCAATATCACTTTGTGCCCATCCTCGGCAAAACGGCGCAAAAGCATGTACGCGGCGAGATTGCCGACGTGGATAGAATCGGCCGTCGGGTCGACACCGATGTATATCGTCCGCTTTTTGCCGTCAGTAATTTCTTCGAGTTTTTCGGATGAGAATTGATGTACGAGCCCTCTACCTTGCAGAACCTCCGAAAGCTTTGCCATACCCACCTTTATACCATGTAAAAAATCAACTAGCCTTCCCGATTCTGTTCGCGCATGCGCACCTCCCCCTCATCCATCCCGAAATGATGCGCAAACTCATGCCAAATCGTTTCGGCGATTACGGTGCGCACGTCTTTCTTATCCTCTTCTGCCGCTTCTTCGATTGGCATTTGGTAGAGAGTAATAGTATCCGGCATCGTTATACCGACACCGTAGAGATCGCCCCGTTCGGAAAGCGGGATGCCTTTGTAAAGCCCGAGAAGTGTCTCGTCGTCGCTCAATCCTTCCATCTTCCGATCTTTCGCGGACGGCTCGTCCTCGACAAGAATCACAACATTCTTTATCTTCGCCCGCACCCACTCGGGCAGTCGCTCAAACCCTTCGCCGACCAACTTTTCAAATTCATCCTTTTGCATTGTCGTTTAAGAGTTCGGCAAATCGTTTACGGACTTTTTCTATCTTCGGCTCAATCACAAGCTGGCAGTAGGGGGCGCTAGTGTTGGTTTTGTAATAATTCTGATGGTAACTCTCGGCGGGGAAGAATTTACCAAGCGGAATGATCTGCGTGACGACGCGAGTACCATCTTTGAGAGATTCCTGAATTTCATTCGATACGCGCTCTGCTACCTGCTTCTCCTCGTCCGTCTCATACAAAATCACCGACCGATACCGCTCGCCCACGTCTGCCCCCTGCCGATTCGGGGTCGTCGGGTCGTGCGAACCGAAAAAAACTGTGAGTAGATCCTCGTATGAAATAATCGCTGGGTCATAGGTAACGCGTATGACTTCCGCATGCCCCGTGGTTCCCGCAGAAACCGTCTCATACGACGGATTGTCTATCGCACCGCCCGCGTAGCCCGACTCCACCTTTAAGACACCTTTCAGCATCTGAAATACCGCCTCCGTGCACCAAAAGCACCCCCCTCCGAAGACGGCGGTTCGATGCTGCTCACCGTAAACAGTTTTCATATCTCCTTCGGTCGAAGAAGTGGGAACAGCTGCGCTTCATGGGCCGGACGGTTTTCGAGGAAAGAAAAGAGGCGCTCGGAGACGCCGAAGCCAAAAGCTGGCGGCATACCGAATTCCATTGCGCGGATGTATTCCTCGTCGAGGCGCTGCGCTTCATCATCCCCAGCATCGCGCAACTTTTGCTGCTCTTCAAATCGTGCGCGCTGATCTAATGGGTCGTTGAGTTCGCTAAAACCCTTGCCCATTTCGCTTCCAGCAATAATGACCTGAATGCGCTCCACTTGATTGGGATTCTCGGAGGATCGCTTTGCCAAGGGCTCAAGATATACCGGCACACCGGTGAGAAACGCCGGACCTGAAATCGTTTTGCGAATTGACTTCCAGAGATGGTCGACAGCGCGCGGTTTGTTCAATGTCTCCCCCACTTCAATTCGTGCGTCACGCACTGTTTGTATTGCTTCCTCTTCACTACACGTAAGTGGATCGACGCCAAATTTCTTCTTGATGAGATCACCAAATTCGATAACGGGCCATTCCTCGGCGAGATCCACGCTATGGTTGTTGATTTCAAACGTGTATTTCCCATATACCTCTTTGGCAATATGTCTGTACAACTCTTTCAAAAATTCCATGCCTTTGTACATATCGCTATACGCTTCGTATGATTCGAGCATCGTGTAGTCCTGCAGATGTTCGCGCGACTGGCCTTCATTGCGAAAGACCCGGCCAATCTCAAAGACTTTTGGAAATCCGGCGACCAGGAGCCGCTTGTGCCACAATTCGAGAGCGATCCGCAGATACACATCGATATCGAGTGCGTTGTGATGTGTCTTGAAGGGTCGCGCATCAGCTCCTCCGGGAGATGTTTCCAAAACCGGCGATTCAACTTCGAGAAAACCGTGCGAGAGATAGAATTCCCTTGCTGATTGCCAGAATTTCGCACGGCGGACAAACATCTTTCGCACCTCTTCATTCAGAAGAATATCCAAGTACCGTTCGCGTAACACGAGTTCAGTATCTTTGAGGCCATACCATTCACTGGGAATTTGGAGGATAGATTTCGAAAGCATTTTCCAACCCGATACCTTGAGCGAGCGCTCACCGCGTTTTGTCTTAAACGCCGTCCCGCTCGCCTCAATAAAATCTCCCGTGTCTACGACATCGGCAAAAAGCGTGAAGAGCGTTTCGTCCATGTCTGTTTTCTGGAAAACTGCCTGCGTACGCTCTGTCCCATCGAAAATATCGGCAAACATAATGCCGCCCTGGCCACGGATCGACATAATGCGGCCGACGATTGTTTGGTTCTTTCCCGATTGCTCATGTGCATCAAATTCGGCCAGAAATGTGGCAATACTCGTATCTCGCCCCGTTCGTGCGGGATAGCCTTCCATCCCCGCAGCCGCAAGTTTCTGAAGTTTTTTCAGCCGCTCTTCGCGTATATCCTGCTCACTCATGATTCCCCATGATACCAAATCCCCGGTAAGATGTGAGGTTGCGCGAGTTAATTACTTTGTACATCTTGCGGGACAGCCGCGTGTATAGCAGCGAATGCGATCCCCCCAAGTGGGAGAGCAGCAAGAATGACGAGAACAACGATTAAAATATTTGAGCTCGATTTTGATTCCAGTATTCGATCAAAAAACATCGCCACGGAATGAAGGACTCCGCTTTTCTCTTTCTCTACCTCCTCGGACATCGCGGAAGTGTATCACGTATTCAATCCATTCTCCTCTTGTCGGGCAAACTCTTTTGAGAGACGGCGATACGAAAGCAGCGGAATGAGCACGAGTGTGAGCAGCGTGCCGTAGATAAGTCCGAAGGCGATGGTGAAAGCAAGCGGTGCCCACATGGCAGAGACGAACGTGAGCGGGATCATACCGACGACAGTGGTAATGGTAGTGAGAATGATGGGGCGGATACGCAGGGCCGCGGCTTCAAGGACTAATCGCTTTGGGTCGCTCTCTACCTGTTCTCTGCGCAACGTATACAGAACGTCGAGGAGAAGAATGCCGTGGTTGATAATAACTCCGCCTAAGGCAATGATTCCCAAGAATGCAGTGAAGGAGAGGGGCTGACCCATTATGAAGAGTCCGATCAAAACGCCCGTAAGAGAGAGCGGGATCGCAAGGAGCAAGCGAAGCGTTGTGCGAAACGCATTGAATTCAAGTACGAGGATTGCGAACATGAATACCAGGCCGGCCACAAGTGCGACGAGCATTTCTGTGAACGTTCTCTGGATCTCTTCATCTTCCCCTCCAAACGTAATACGCGTGCCTTCTCCTAGTTCGAGCTTTTCAACTTCCGCACGGATAGTGTTTGTAATTTCTACTGCATTCATTCCCTCTTCCACGTATGCGCTGACTGATCCGATACGCATGCCATTTTCATGCGCTATGGCGGCACTGGTACGGTTTGCAGTGATCGTAATCAAAGATCCGAGGAGCACGGTGCCTCGCTCTGTTGCGATTGGTACACGAGCTATCGCATCGGCATTCGCGATTGTCGTTTCTTCCGGTTGTACGTATTCAGGGTTGAGATCAAACGTGACGCGAACCACAAGGTCGTTACCCTCGACACGTATTTTTGTCGCTTCTATGCCCGCGATTGCGGTACGCAGTGTAAGCGCGACATCCGCAGCAGAAAGCCCGTATTCTTGCGCCTTTGCGCGATCAATCGCGATCTGAAGTTCCGTTCCATCATTACTTAAAGACGAACTGATACTACGGGTCCCCCCGGTGCTTTCGAAAAGGCTCTCTAGTTCTTCTGTGAGCGATGCAAGGGTGCCTGTATCATCACTCCAGATCTTCGCGACAACCGGTGCGCCCGAGGGAGGCCCGCCACTCGCTTCGGTCACCGTTATCTTGCCGCCGGCAATAGGGGCCAGCTCAGTGCGCAGAGCTTCTGCGATTTCGATAGAGGTGTCTTTGCTACTCCTATCGGGATCGAGGTTAACCGTGATGTTCGCAAGTTTGCCGGAAGAACCGCCTCCACTTTGATTAAACACTGAAGGCGCCCCGATCGTCGTCAGGTACGATGAGACGAACGGATTTTTTGCAATTGCTTCCTCTACTTCCCGCGTCACTCTATCCGTCTGTTGCAGTGTTGATGCCTGCGGGAGCTCCACCTCAACATATATGAAATCTTGGTCTGCGGGCGGGAACATCGACACTTTGAGGAGACCCGTTACAGGAAGAGCAACCGCGATCACAAACGATGCGGCGAGGAATGTGTAAAACCACCATTGTGCACGGCGGTGCAGAAAGAGCCACAGCATTTTTGCGCGGTGCCATTCGGTAATCGTCACCCATAGCTTCTCACGGTATACGGCAAACGGACTCTCTTCGTGTTTAAGCAGTCGAAGAGCGATAAGCGGTACAAATCCGAGACTCACGACGATTGAGGCGAGCAAGACTACGATAATCGTGAATGGGATGCCTTGTATAAACTCTCCGATAATACCCGAGAGGAAAAATAAGGGGACGAAGACGGCGACTGTCGTCATGGTGCCCGCAATAAGCGGCCAGCTGTACTGCCGAATTGCTTTTCTGGCAGCATCCATTTTGTTCAAACCGCTTTCGCGATTTGTATGGATCGCTTCGACGACGACAATGCCGGAGTCAACGAGAATACCGATTGCGATGATGAGCGCAAATAGTGAGATGAAGTTAATGGAGTTGCCTGTAGCCCACATGCCTAAAAACGCGATCGTGAATGAAAAGGGTATGGAAAGGGCGGAAACGAGCGCCTCTCGCAGGCCGATAGTGATAGAAAGCACGAGCATCACAAGGACGACGGTCGTGAGTCCGGCTTCTGTGAGATCGGAAATACTCGTCCGCACTTCTTCGCCTGCGTCATAGACGACGATCGCGTCTGAACCACGCAGAAGCGAATCTTCGAGTTCCAGAAGCCGCTCTCTGACGCCTTCGGTTACGGAGAGAATATTTCCTCCGGAGGATTTATACACATTAATGGTCATTGCAAACGTCGCTTCTTCCCCGTGGAATGCAAGCCGGGAAATGGTGGAAGTCTTTTCGAATCCGTCGATCACGTCTGCTATGTCACGCACGCGAATTTCGCCGGTCTGCGTCTTTATAGGCGTATTGGCTATTGCGTCTACTTCCGTGATGTCTCCTTTAAACTGCACGGGATATTCAATGCCGTCCATTGTGATCGTGCCGGATGGTGCGGAGGCATTCGCCCCGCTCAAGGCGGAGATAATTTGACCAACAGAAAGACCGTGCGTTGCGAGCGCGTCTTTGCGGACGATAACGGAAACTTCACGGGCACGGGTACCGGAAACGCTCACGTTAGATACGCCTGGAAGCGAGATCAGGTCGTCTTTCAGATCCTCTCCGAGTTTTGTGAGAGTCTCTGGCGTAAGATCGCCCCCAATACCGATCATGAGGATCGGTTCATTTTGGAAATCTACTTTTGTGACAGTCGGAGCTTCGGCGTCAGAAGGGAGATCGCGCTTCGCACCCTCGATTGCATTCCGCAAATCCTGTATTGCTGTTTCGATGTCGGCGCTTGCAAGAAATTGCGCAGTAATTACTGAAACTCCTTGTCGAGAGGAAGAGGTCACCTTGTCGATGCCTGACACATTTCGTACCGATGGTTCTAGCTTGTCAGTCACGAGCCGCTCGACATCCGCTGCTGTCGCTCCAGGGAGAGACGTGCTCACGACGCCAATAGGCACCTCAACCTCCGGGAACGATTCCTTCGGCATGGCAATAAGGGCCCACCCGCCGGATACAAGCAGTGCCACCATGATGAGAATGGTGAAAGCCCGTCGTTCCAGGAAGAAATTCCAGAGAGAGTACATAGAAGCCCGCGATTATTGCAATGCAACGCGTTCTCCTGCTTTGAGACCGCGTACATCTTTAACGATGAGTTCAGTGCCGGAAAGACCGGTCGTCATGATTGCATTTGTAGTCACAAGACCAGTTCTTACAGCGACCGATTGGAGAGTATTGCTTTCGTCAACCATGAATACATATGCACCTGCAGGAGTGAATTTGACGGCAGAGAGAGGAAGAGCAAACGATGCTTCAGTTGGAACTCCTTCATCGGGAACAACGAGTGCTACATCCGATCCGACAGAAATAATGTCGCCGACCGCGACGCTCAGGGATGTTATGGTGCCGGAAAACGGTACACGTACCAATGTCTTACCGTACGAAGCCTGGGCCGCCGCGAGACCTCCCTGTGCTTGTTTCAAACTAGCTCGTGCTGCAGCGACATCTTCCGTCTGTCCGCCGACAATCCCCTGTTCAAGATTCTTGCGCGCGACATCGAGCGCTGATTGACTCGAAGCAAGTCCTTGCACCGCAGCGGAAAGAGATGTGAGCGAAGTGGTGAGCGAGGTGCGTGCGGCGGTAGCCTCTGCGAGATACGTTGCGATCGTTGTTTCTGAAACACTTGAAGAGGAAATCGCTTTGTTGAGCGCCGCGATCACCATGTCGGTAAAATTACGAATCGTGCGAATCTCTATTTGCGCGACTTGCAATTCTTCATAAAGGTTCGAGGAGCTGGTGAGAGTACCGGACATGGTTGCTTCGCGAAGAAGATTTTCTTCTATCGCGACGCGCGTATTTTCAAGACTATTTGTAAGCTGCGAATCAGAAGTGAGTATAGTAAACTTTGCGCTTGTCTTCCCGGGATTCTCAAACATCTTGTCTATCGTGCCGTAGATTGCGCTATCAGCTGTCGCATATGCCGAAAGTATAGTATTCACAGCGCCTGACCTTGATGCATCAAGTGCTGCAGTGGCACTCGTGACTTGCGCCTCGAGAATAGCCCGCTGTTCACTCCGTGATCCACCTGAGACTTTTGAAAGATTTGCTTCCGCTGCTTCATAGACTCCCTGTGCTTGGACAAGGGCGGCACGCTGGGCGGAATTTTCGAGTTCGGCGACGACAGCACCTTGCGCTACGCGATTTCCGGAGGATACGACGCGCGTTACCCGCCCGCCCGCTTCCGCGCGCACGACGAATGTTCCACTGTGGGCAGTAGGTACAGCAATCCCGACAGCACCACTCGTCCCATAATCGCCCACCATGATTTGCTCGATTGTGCGCAGGTGCGGTTCTGCTGATGCCTCTTTATGTCCACTATTCAAGATGAGAAAAATAATCAGCGCGAGAGTAGCGACGGCAGCAATTACGAGAATCATCTTTCTTCGTCGCGAGAGCGCGCGAAACCATGCAATGCGTAGAGAAGCCTGGGTGCGGACGTAGAGAATAGCCTTGGTGAGGAATGGCGGAAGTGTCATAAGAGCATAAGAGGAAGAACCTTAACCTGTTTTGAAGACACTGTCAAGATTCGAGCAAAGAAAAGATACTGTGCCTCAAAACTTCCATTAAAAGCAGAAGCCACCCGGCAGATGACTTCCGCGAGGGTGGTTGAAAGAGCGGTGGGGCGGCTCACAGCTCCAGTGAATAGCGCTTCCAGCGGCGCAGGTCGAACCAGTCGGCGACCGTGCGGATCGCAGCGAGGCTCGTCACGCCCACTGACAAGTACACAAAGAACTGGCTAGCGTCATCGGTCAGGAGCATGATCACCATCAGGATCACTGCCACCATCGTGAAGCACACGCCTGTCCTTACATTTCTTCGGGCGATGGCAAGGCGCTCTTGTACCTTCTTCATTCCGTTGCTCATCAGAATCTCTCCGTGCCGAGTTTAAACGATGTGCATCATGTCACAGGCAATCATCTTGCGCAACTTATCCCACCCCCTTCCCCCAAAAACAGAAGCCACCCGGCGGATGGCTTCCGCGAGGGTGGCGAGAAAGAGGTGAAGCCTTTGGCTTCAGAGCTTGGGAGCACCCAGGTGCAACCCCCGCTGCGAAAGCACGGCCTCGATGAGATCGAGGGTCAAGTCCCCCACCCGAGGCACTCGTCTTAGCTCTGCTCTCGTCCGCTTCGCCAAGTCGCCCAAGGTCAGGAGCGTCTTGCCCTCTTCGTCATGGGTCAAGCGGTGAGCGCGGGTATTGACCCCCACGTGGAAGCCCAGCTCTTCGCAGAGCTCCCGCGTGAAAACTTCTGTGATCAGCAGATTCCTTGCGCCCGCCTCCTCCCGCTCGACCCTGTTCAGTTCTCTCACCGCCGCCATGAACAGCGTGATGGCGGGACCAGGATTGATTATGACCCACTGTCGCTCTGCGACGGTCATCGCTTCGAAGAGACGACCGTGAGAGACGATCTGGCCAAGCATACGATCCACTTGGCCGCGACGAGACTGTTTTTCACTCATGGGATACTCCGTATTTATTTGAGTGTTTTTACAGTGCCGTTCAAGCTCACCTATTTTCAGGTTCGCCACAGCAGAGAATTGCTTGAATGAAGCCATTTTCTGCTATGGCGAATAATGTTGAAAGACTAAACTAGATCTTTAATACAATACGTTTGACTTTAAGTCAATTTATTCTCAGTTTTTGATTGGGAACCAAGAGCCATGCTGCTATCAGAGTCGTTATGGGGACGGCGAGGACGAGACCGATGGAGCCCACGATGGAACGGACGATTTCGGTCGCGAATAATTCTCGATTGAGCGTGAGCGCAATAGAGTCCGTGCCAAATCCATAAAAGAGAAGGAGGAGCGGGAGTGATGCTCCTACGTACGCGATTGCGAGCGTATTGACCAATGCTCCGATATGCTCGCGACCGATCCGAAGTGCACGTTTGTATATTTCCTTACGGGTAAGATGCCCGCCGGCACGCGCGAGCTCTTCCACCGCGACCGCCTGCCCGATTGCTGCATCGTAGAGAATGCCGAGCGTGCCGATAAGTATCGCCCCCATGAGGAGTCCGGCAAAATCAATCGCCCCGCGGGTGTTGAGATTGAGATACATGGTTTCCTCTCCGGTATATCCGCTTAAGTGCGTGAAATGTATCGCGAGGTACGCGAGGAGACCGGTGAAAAGAACGGTAACGATCATCCCGAGAACCGCCGTTGATGTCATCCGATTGAATCCGTGTGTCACGTACGAACCAATAAGAACGATGAGGGAGGCGACTCCGAGGGAAACAAGAATCGGTGAATACCCTTGCAGTATCCCGGGCAATAGGAACAACAATATGAAAAGCAGACTTGCGACAAGCGAGAGGAGCCCACGAAGACCCTGTCTGCCGCCGAACGTGAGGACAACTACAATAAAAAGACCGACGAGTATGCCGAGAGCTGGCAACCGATAGGGTTCGATAACCGTGTAGTAATCCGTACCATCAAGTGAATTCGTAGTGTGCATGAGATAGAAGACATCACCGACATCCATGTTGAGATAATCGTTTTCGACAGTGACGACATCTCCCTTCTCCAGACCATCGAGTGCCTCAATCCGAATGGTCTGGTACGTGCTCATAACGTCGGTACCGGGGATTTGCCTGCGCTCTTCTGAGATGATCTCCAGGACCTTTGCTTTCATCGTTACAGCCGTATCAGGCACCAACTCCTGTGCGTGCACTGCGAGGGGAAATATAGAACCTGCAAACACGAATATAATCAACACCGCTATGCACATCCTGTTCATGTCAAACAGTATACCGTGCTGTCCTCAGAATAATACTTGCAAATAATTTGCATTAGTATATAGTTGAAACATGCCTACCAATGATCTTACAGAAACAGTTCGAAGGGCGGGATTTCGCGCTACCACGCCCCGTCTTCGCATACTTTCCCTCCTAAAAAAAACACGTTACCCTCTTTCAATTGCTGACATAATGAAATCGCTCGGCCGGAGTCTTGATCAAGTGACGGTCTACCGCGTCCTTGATGCATTCAAGAAAGTGGACATCGTGCAACAAGTCGATTTCCAACACGGTCATGCGCATTTTGAATTGAAGGACAAGAAACAAGATCATCATCACATTGTGTGCACTTCATGTGACCGGGTGGAAGATTTTACTGATGACTCGCATTCGCGCCTCGCAGAGCGTGTAGTAAACAAATCACGTTCTTTTTCAGGAATTACAAGCCATTCATTCGAATTATACGGACTTTGTAATAACTGCCTCAAACGCACATAACACGATTATGACCATTCTTATTATATTGGGTGCTGCATTCAGCGTGATGGTGGTCTCGCTCTCAGGAGTGCTATTTACCGCGAAACATATGGGCGATTGGGCGCGCGAACGCGTGACGTACCTTGCTACATTTTCCGCAGGAGTTCTTATCGTTCTCGCCTATAACCTCATTGAAGAATCGCTCCACGAAAGTCCTTCCACGGCGATCGTCGTGGCAGCCGTTATTGCGGGAGCATTGTTCCTTGAAATCATCCATCACCTGCTGCCAGAAACGCACCACCATCACGAACCGTCCGCAGGCCACACGCATACTCCTGTAGACGGACGTCGCGTCCTCGCAAGCGACGCGGTACACAACGTGACCGACGGCTTCCTTATCGTCCCTGCATTCCTGATCGATTGGAGGATCGGCGTCGCGGCGACCGCCGGCATCCTCCTTCACGAGCTGGTGCAGGAGATCTCGGAATTTTTTGTGCTCAAACAAGCAGGATATTCTGACAGAAAAGCTCTTACTTTAAATTTCTTCTCCTCTTCCACAATATTGATTGGAGTGGCTCTTGCACTTGTACTTGCCTCGTCTGAACTTCTCCTCTCCATTCTTGCCGGAATAGCTGCCGGCGGATTCTTTTCTGTTGTCCTACGCGATCTTTTACCCCATGCCTTTGAATCTATTAAACATCATGGCCGACCGATAATCCATGTCATTGCGTTTATTGTCGGATCCCTTCTCATGTTCGGCGTCGCCACGCTTGCTCCCCACGAGGAATTCGATGAGGAGACTGGGGAAGCCTCTCAAACTCAACAAGTTGTTCAGATATAGTAAAAACGACGTATAATGAAAATTATGCTTCGTAAAAAGCTTGAGAGCTTCCGTCATGCCCTATCGGGCCTTTTGGTTGCGTGGCGGGAGGAAGCGAATTTCAAGATCGAAATAGTTTTCGGGATTACTGCACTCTTCTTTGGTTTTCTTCTGCGGATTACCCACATTGAATTTATTATTGTTCTCTTTGTGATCGGCTTTGTGCTTGCCACGGAGGCCTTAAATACTGCGCTTGAGGAATTCTGCGACATGGTAAAGAGCGATCCCGATCCACACATCGCAAAGATCAAAGACTTGGCTGCCGCTGCGGTATTAGTTTCTTCAGTTACTGCATTCGTAATAGGAGGCGTGATATTTATCCCCCACATTTTTTCTACATGATGAGTTTCCTCTCCTCGTTCGACTCCAAAGTTCTTGAATTTTTGTACGCGTACCGCGATCCCTTCGCAGTCAACATCTTTATCGGTATAAGTGAACTTGGCACAACGGTGATCATGTATGGACTTTCTGCATCTGTTGCACTTCTATGCTTTCTCTACAAACGCTACGCCTACGCCGCAGGCCTACTTATCAGTACGGTATCAAGCGGCATCTTGATCTTGCTTCTCAAAGGATTGATCGAGCGTGCACGGCCCCCTCTTTCATTTCAGGCATACCCGGAAATCTGGTATTCATTCCCGAGCGCACATGCTGCGCTCTCTGCTGCGCTGTATTTCTTTCTCGCATACATGACATGGAAACTCGTTCCACATAATTCTCTCCGCATCATCGCGACCATCTTTTTCATTTTACTGCCTCTCGCAATCTCGTTTAGTCGTGTATATCTCGGTGTGCATTATATGAGTGATGTTGTAGCGGGATTGCTGCTCGGATCGCTCTGCGCGTGGATCGGATACCGATGGGTTCGTTTCGCACATAAATCATGACGATATTCGAAGCACTCATACTAGGAGTCGTTGAGGGCATTACCGAATTCTTGCCAATCTCCTCGACTGGCCACCTTATCCTCGCGTCTTCCGCGCTCGGAATTGCTGATTCTGAATTTCTAAAGACGTTTGAAATTGCAATCCAGCTCGGAGCGATACTCTCCGTCGTCGCTCTCTACTGGCGCTCCTTCCTCAATATTGAAATTCTAAAACGTATTCTTGTCGCGTTCATTCCGACCGGCATCATCGGCCTTGCGCTTTATGGCACAATTAAGACACATCTCCTGGGAAACGAAGCCGTGGTCCTCTGGGCACTGGCCCTCGGCGGAGTGGCACTCATCGTGTTTGAACTAGTGCACAAAGAAAAAGAGGGGGCATCAGATAATCTTGAGCACGTTACGTACAAGCAGGCAGCCTTCGTCGGGCTTTTCCAAAGCATAGCGATCATCCCCGGTGTATCACGCTCTGCTGCGACAATAGTTGGAGGCCTCCTTCTTGGTATCAAAAGAGTCGCAATCGTAGAATTCTCATTTCTCCTTGCGGTACCAACGATGGGAGCAGCGACCGGGCTCGATCTTTTACAAAATGCCGATTCTTTCACAAGCCAGCAAACTCTTGTCCTTGCGATAGGTTTTGTAACCTCTTTCGTTGTTGCTCTCGGCGCTATCAAATTCCTTCTCGCGTTCGTTAGGAATCACTCATTCATTCCCTTCGGGGTGTATCGAATAGCGCTGGCAGGCATCTTCTTCCTGTGGGTTCTATAAAACTATTTCCCGGAAAACGCCGTCCACTTGCTTCGGACATAGGAGAGTTCAAACTTCTCGTTTTTTATTACCCAGCGGTAAATAACGGGGCTCAAGAGCACCGAAAAGACAACCGTGCCGAGAAGATGCATGAGGGTAAAGGGGATTTGACCTGCAAACGCGATCACCAATGATTGATTGCCAAAAATGGGTCCGATCATCATCGTGATCGCATCGTAGACAATAGTGGCAGGAACTCCAAAAACGAGAAAATTCTTTACCGACGCCGCACGGTTTTTGAAAAAGAGGTGCGCCGCGATGCCCAGACCTCCATAACAAAAGGCCGTTACCCATGTCCAACTCCCCCATCCGCTCGTAACCGCGTCGTAAATCACAATTCCCAAGAAACCAAAAAGAAAGCTGCCGAGGATCCCGTAGCGCTTGGAAAAGGGCATCACGGTCGCGAGCATCGGCTCAAAATTCGGCGGCCGGAAGGGGATGAGACGGAAGAGGAAAACGGCCGTCCAGCCGAGGACAAACTTAAATGAACCGCTGGGAATACTGAATTTCATGGCATGCCTGCCGGTAGGCAGGGGAAGTAGAGTGTACCACATGAGAATCACTATCCCTGTGCACAACCCCACCACTTGTTTATCTTTGCCGACCGGACGTCATAAACAATACCTGTGGATCCCCTTAGCCAAGGTGCGCATGGTCGTTCCACACGCGGATAAGCCACCTTGGCGCCGGCAGTCCTGCCGCGCCTCCATGTATTGGTTCATATTCGACCAATGTTAGGCCCGTATTCGCAGTACGAATAGCCTGAATTACTTTCTTGAACTCTTCTGTCGTTATAGCTTCTCCAAAAATAACTTGAGCTACAAGCATCCGTAGAAAGAAGCCGTGCGTGACAACGAGAATATTTTCCTCCGCTCTCGTAGTCAGAAATGCAAGCGCTTTTCCAGCACGTTCTTTGAGTTCTGCAAAGTTCTCGCCCGTACCTACTTTTGCTGTTTCATCAAAGAAACTTGCTTCCCAGAGATCGTAGAGTGTTTCTGATTGGGGACTATGAACGGGCTTTCCAATTAATTCTTCCGGGAGCTTGCGTTCAGTGAATAAGTTCTCGGTTACAATATTTTTATCGGTTACCTCGGATATATACTGTGCTGTATCCTGCGCTCGAGCTGCTGGACTTGCGATTACTACCTCAATCGGCAACTTTGAACATCGCTTCGCAATAAAGCGCGCCTGCTCATGTCCGCGCTCTGTCAGACGACTTTCTTCGCCCTGGAATACGGGAGTGCCCACATTTGCCTCACTCTCCCCATGCCGAACGAAATACACTGTTTTCATATGGCCTATCTTAGCACTTATAGTACAATGCGGCCGCATGAAGAAAACACGAAAAAAGACCAGGAACGAAGTGCGGCTAACGACTGATGTTGTGCCCACGAAATACGAAATCAGTCTGAAGCCTGATCTGAAAAAGTTTGTTTTCGAGGGTGAAGAGACGATACATATCACTCTGAAAAGACCGACCAGGCAAATAACGCTTCATTCCAAAGAACTTAAGATCAAATCTGCTGTTGTTGTGGAGAAAAAAGGTGAGATTTCAGCCCAGAAAATCACGTACGATGAGAAAGCCGAGACCGCCACGTTTATTTTTAAGGATACTCTTCCAAAAGGATCGATTCGACTGAAGATTCTCTTCCGCGGCATTTTGAACGACAAGATGCATGGATTTTACAGAAGCAGCTACGTATCCAATGGAAAGACACATCACCTTGCAGTTACGCAACTTGAATCGACCGACGCGCGCCGCGCTTTCCCCTGCTTCGACGAGCCGGCAATGAAAGCAGTATTCGATATTGCGCTTGTCATTCCGGAAAAATCCACCGCGATTTCCAACACCGTCGTCGTGCGAACTACCGCGCAATCGAGCGGTTACAAAACCGTCCATTTCGCCCCAACGCCGCGTATGTCGACCTACCTTCTTGCATTTATCGTCGGAGATTTTGAGTATATCGAGAAGAAAAGCACCGACGGCGTCTTGGTGCGCGTCTTTACGACACCGGGCAAAAAACATCAGGCCGCATTTGCCCTCGATTGCGCTGCGAAAACTATTTCCTTTTTCAACACATACTTCGACATTCCCTATCCGATGCCGGTCCTGAACATGATCGCGATACCAGATTTTTCTGCAGGAGCGATGGAAAACTGGGGCGCGATCACCTATCGCGAAAGCGCGCTCTTGGTTGATAAAGAGAATTCGTCAACCATGAACAAACAGTGGGTCGCGCTGGTGATCGCCCACGAAATAGCGCACCAATGGTTTGGGAATCTCGTAACTATGGAGTGGTGGACACACCTTTGGCTCAATGAAGGATTCGCTTCGTACATAGAGTATCTCGCCGTTGATCATGTGTTTCCGAAGTGGGATATCTGGACCCAGTTTCTCCATGTCGATTTCAGTGCGGCCATGCATGCTGACGGCCTGAAGCATACGCATCCGATAGAAGTAGAAGTGCATCATCCGAGAGAGATCACCGCGGTATTCGACGCGGTAAGCTACTCGAAGGGGGCGAGTATTATCCGCATGATCGCAGAATACCTTGGCGAAAAAGATTTCCGCGACGGCTTGCGCTACTATCTCAAAAAACATCGCTACGGCAACACATCCACAACAGACCTCTGGAATGCGCTTCAAAAAATCTCGGGGAAACCAGTCGGAAAGATCATGGCGAATTGGACTGGCAAAGCTGGCTATCCCCTCCTTACCATTTCAGAGAGCGGCAAGTATTTCAATCTCAAACAATCACGCTTCTTTGCAAGCCCGTTATCGGAAAAGCATGCGCACGACCACACTCTGTGGCATGTGCCAGTGAGTTTCCAAACAGGCAGTAGAAAAAGAGATAGATTCATAATGAATGGACGTACCGTCCAATTTCAAAAAGCTGACAAGTCGTGGATAAAATTGAATGTAAATGAATCGGGCTTTTATCGAACGCAGTATTCTGACCGTTTGCGCGGATTACTCGCTGAACCAATTCGAACAAAGCGCCTCAAAACGCGGGATCGTTTGGGACTTGCTCGGGACATCATGGCACTTGCCGAGCCGGGTAAACTCTCGACCGTCGACGGACTTCAATTTGCTACACACTATGCAAAAGAGAATGAATATGTGGTCTGGACTGCTGTCTCCGGTGGTCTCGCAAAAATTCATTCGCTCATAGCCCATGAACAGTTTCTTAAAGAATACGAAACATTTGCACTTGAAATATTCACCGGTATCCGCAAAAAAACAAGCTGGAATACGAAGCCGAAAAAACATTCGGATGCTTTACTGAAAGTACTTGTGTTAGCAAGCCTGGGAAAGTACGGCGATATACGAACGATTGACCACGCGCGCAAGCTTTTCGCCTCGATAAAAGGCAGTGTGAATGCGATACCGGCCGATTTGCGAGGAGTTGTCTACAGCCTCGTAGCAAGATACGGGAACGCAAAAGAGTACGCGAAGCTCCTGCGTCTCTACAGAACTGCGACATTGCATGAGGAAAAGAATCGTATAGGGAGCGCTCTCGGCAATTTCAGGCAAAAAGATCTACTGCAAAAGACCCTCGCATTTGCCATTTCCAAAGGAGTCAGGCGCCAGGATAGTGTGCGCATGATCTCTTCCGTAACTATAAATCCTGAGGGAACGGAACTCGCGTGGAGCTTTATGAAGCGCAATTGGAAAGTATTTTTGGAGAGATACGGCGCAAGTCGCGAGGTATCCTATCTCCTCTCCCCGCTCTCGGTATCAACATCCGTGTCGACGGCGAAAGATATTGAAAGATTTCTCAAAAAGAATCCCGCGCCCGGCACCGAGCGCACGGTGCGTCAAGTATTAGAGCAAATCCGCTACAACGCCGCCTGGCTCGCGCGCGATCGCAAAAAATTGTCTGAATTTCTTTCGAAATAAATCCTGAAACGCATGAGGTCCCCTCCGCCAACTGGCGGAGGGGACCTATGCTGCGCGCTTGAGATTAGAGGAAAGCTTATTGGACGTTGGCGCTGCCGGAAGCATCTGCACGCGCTTCAAGCGCGGCATCAAGTTCGGCTTGCATGACCGTCTTCACCGCCTGAACTACCTGGGCTTGCTCGGAGGCACTCAAGGAGCCTGTGACTTCCGCAGAAGCATTCGCCGAAGCCTCGAGCTGCGCGTTTGCCGAGAGAGCGGCGTCCACACGCTGCTCAAGCTTCGTCTCAAGATCAGCCTTGTTGGTTACTGCAAGGAATGCGTACCACGGATACGAGACCTTTACGCTGCCGTCGGCTTGCACAGTCGCGGTTGCATCAAGCGTTACCGGAATAAAGCCGAAAAGTCTAGCGTACTGTTTGTACGTGACGGCAACATTGTCTGAAGCCGTTTCAACTGACGCGATGTTGGCGTCGCTTTGCATCTGGGCTGCTACATAGCCCGAGAGATCAGCTCGTGTCTCGACTGATGCAGGAGCCGCCGATGTCGCCTTCACAGTTCCTGTATCGATGTCGACACGAGTAATGAGAAGCGCGTTAGCGTCCACGCTTGCATTACCGTTCACATTGCTGGAAGCATTGCCAGAGGTAGACGTAGTACCGTCTTGCGAGCCGCCGCCCGAGGTAGTTGCACCGACGCCTACGTCAACATTGATGTCGACGCCGGCGCCTGTTGCACCGACTGAGCCCAAACCAGACCCCTGCACACTTCCAGACGTATCTACCGTGAGGGCAGAGACCGGAAGCACAAACCCAAGAGAAAGAACAACTGCGGTTATCCCCGCAATAGATTTACGAATGATGTTCATAGTTGATTACGAAGTTATTACTTATAAGATTTCGCTGATGTAGAGCCATTATTTAGCGTATTGCGATAATGGCCCTACCCCTAAGACGCACGTGTACCACCTTTCATTACACGCCCACATTTATTTCTTTTGCACCTCTTTTGCCCGCTCCTTTATATCTATCGGGTACACGCCCGTAAAACACGAGGTGCAGAATTGGTCTTCCGAAATGCCGGTTGCCTTTATCATGCCCTCGTACGAAAGAAAACGGAGGGATGTTGCTCCGAGATATTTTTCTATTTCTTCTACCGATTTCGTCGCAGCGATAAGGCTTTCTTGTTTGGGCGTATCGATGCCGTAAAAATCCGGATACTTAACCGGGGGCGACGCGACAAGGAAGTGCACTTCTTTTGCTCCCGCTTCAAAAATCATTTTGACGATCTGGCGTGACGTCGTGCCGCGTACAATCGAATCATCGAACACGACGACACGCTTCCCCGCGAGGACTTCCGGCATTGCGGTTAATTTGGCTTTTACACCTTGTTCACGCACGTGCTGCTCGGGAGTGATAAATGTGCGGTGAATGTAGCGATTTTTTGTAAGCCCCATTTCAAATGGAATACCAAGTGTCTGAGCGTAGCCGATAGCTGAAGCGACCGCCGTCTCGGGCACAGGAATGACGACATCCGCTTCTACCGGATATTCTTTTGCGAGTTGGACCCCGAAATTGCGCCTCACTTCATACACTGATTTACCGAGAAGCTCGCTGTCTGGTCTTGCGAAATACACAAATTCGAAAATATCGAGTTTCGGATTGGGCTTTGCGATTTGCTCGCTTCGCATGCCCCCTGCATCGATAACGAGCATTTCGCCGGGAGCAATGTCGCGAAGGTACTTCGCTCCGATAGGGCTATACGCACACGTTTCCGATGCAATGATGTACCCTCCATTTAACGTAGCGACCGAGAGTGGCCGGATGCCGCAGTGATCGCGAATCGCGACCAAGGTGTCGCGTGATGTGATGAGAATAGAAAATGCGCCGGTCATGAGCGGATAGACGTCTTTTATTGCTAACGTTAGATCCGCACCCTCGCGCATGCGCGCAGCAATAGCCTCTACGATCATTCGGGAATCGTTAAATTTGGATGGATCTATTTTTTTGGATCTCAAGAATTCTTCGAGCTCTGTCGTCGTCGGCAGATTTCCATTGTGCACAAGTGCGATTGCCCCGTCTTGTGGCGCAGAAGAAAGCGAAACCGAGTCGTTGAGACTCGGATGCGGATCGTCGTATACGGTTGTCGTGAGAGATGCTGCGCCTGCGGCGAGCATGGGTTGCGCATGCTTCACGTGCGAGCCGCCCGTTGTCGAATAGCGATTGTGTCCGATCGCGATATGTCCTGTAAGACTCTTGATTAGGTCGTCGTTGAAAACTTGGGAAACGAGTCCCATGCCTTTGTGGAGGGCGATCGTCTCGCCGTTGGCTGTGGCGATACCCGAGCTTTCCTGACCGCGATGCTGGAGTGCGAAGAGGCCGAAAAAGGTGAGCCGCGCGACTTCGAGTCCTTTTCCATAGACTCCGAAGACTGCGCACTTCTCCCCTAGTGTGGGCATAATCTAAGCTGGGAGTGTAGCCTAAAAATCGATAAAAGTAAAGTGTTTTTTATACACTGTGGAAATAAAAAGGGTGGGCGCCCCGCCGCGGCGGGGCGCCCACCAAGTTCAGCGCACGAAGAGTCGCCTCCCCTCAGGATTATCGATGCCTGGCAGCCGCGCCGAAACACCGACCCTGATAGCCCACGGTTCATTGCTCGGATGGGAAGGATTCCCGACTTCGAAAAACCCGAGCCCGTGGGCTGCCCGCATGATGGCGACATCGGCAGTGAACATGAGCAGACGGATGTCTGCGGGGGCGAGCGCAATAAGCTCCGTCATGATATTGCGACAAAACCCATTGCCCCGTAATTCGGCCGACACCCACACCGTCCCGAGCTCGTACCATGTCGGATCATGCGACCGCCACAGTGCTGCGTACGCCGAGATCGTCCGATCTCCGTGGTTTTCGTTAGACTCTCGGATTATTGCCCGTCCCGCGTACTGCCTCGCCGACAGATTCCGGGGAGTAAGGCGCGGCAGGTAATATGCCTTTTCTGCCTTAAGTTTTTCGGCGAGAACTTCCCACTTGCGCTGCATTCCTCATCCTCCCTTCTGAAAGATCGTATCGTCGATGCGATACATCAAACGAAAAGCGGCCTCGTTTGAGGCCGCTTTGGAAAATTTGTGTAGGACAAATACTCTAAACAGCCTCAAATGAAGCTGTTCGTCGGTTCTGTGTGTTGGAAATCTTTGTCTGCATGTTTATTAAATTACCACACCTTCTTTTTCCTGCAATACCCCTTTGCTAAAAAGAAAACGGACTCCCGAAGGAGCCCGTTGAAAGAGCAGGTTGCCGACCTCACATCACCGTCGAGGGCGGCAAGGTGACGAAGCCCATCGCCCGACAGTTGCTCAACCGGAGGATGAGTCCGTTCACGAGCCACGCCGGTACGACCGCGGCGATCGAGCAGAAGTCCGGGTCCGCGAGCGGCTGGATCGTCGGACTCTTGAGCGCGGGAAGGATTTGCCGGATGGCTTCGACTTCGCTCTTCGGCGCATTCATGACGAGGTAGACAAGCTCCCTCGCCTCAAGGGTGCCGCGGAGGAGCGAACCCAGGAGGTGAGCACGCGACCGGTACGTGTCGAAATCAGGAGCCTCGGCATCGAGCAGATTTTCGTTGCCGATGAGAACAGCGCATGAATCGAAGATCCTGTCGTCCCGCATCTCCTTGAGGCCGTTCACGGTGAGTGTGGTCCCTGTCTCGACGAGACACGCGCCATAACGATACTGCCGCGTGTAGACCATCACCTCTGCTGAAGAACACGGGACGATCGGGATGCGAGCATTCCCCTTAGCGGCGATAAATGCCCGCGTCTCCTCTGGGTACTCGCTCGCAATCCCGAGTCGCCCGAATTCATCCCTGTCCGCCCTGTCGCAGTCCTGAAGCATTCCCGTGACTGTTGAGACCGGATTGGTCTCCTGCGTGAAAAAGACGCACCGGGTCCCCTGCTGCGTAGACCGACTATACGGCAGCTCTTCGAGAATCTCGACCGAACCGTTCGGGCTCTCGAGAACGATGTCCTTGCCGGTGATGCCGAAGAGGACAAGGCCGGAGCCGACGAGCTCCTTCACCTGTTCCGGCCGGCAGAAGATCGCTCGCGTCGTGTACGGGAGACCCTCTACGCTTCCCTCGATAGCGCGCGGATGCTTGCGCCGCACCTTGATCCGCGCGCCCTCAAGAAGCTCCAAGGTCTGCGGCCCGAGGTTCTTACCCTCAGGCAGAGCGATGGTGTTCGCTGCTTTGTTCATGGTCTTCTCCTTCTTGCTTGTTGGAGATTAACAGGCGCGCGGTCGTCACGACCGCGCGCCTGCCACGGGTTATGGGTTTCAGTGGGGGCAGCCGCCGAGATCTGCCAGCATATCTCGGAAGCGGGTCGACGGAGGGCGACGCATCCAGCCGCAGAATTTCCTCCCCTCCTCATGTTCCTTGATAAGGATCTTGAGGGTTGCGACCTTCTCGTCGTCGGTCAAGTCGCCATCATAGAGGACCTCACTGACCGACTGGAATACCCAAAAGGAGACGCCGTCCTTAAGGGCACGAAGCAGTCCGTTGTAGCCCTGCTCGCCGACGATGGGACGCCACAGCTCGGCATCCTCCGGTGTCCGAATCCGGTTCGGCAGCTTCTTTTCCTCACTCATTTCACACCTCAATGAACGGTTTACTTTCCAGCCACTATGACTGAAAAGCCCCCTCGCAAGAGGGGGTTAGTTTGAAAATAGACAAATGAATATCAACTCAATCCCCTCGTGCGACAGGTATTGAGTGATGGTGCGAATTTTTAATTGTTGTTTGGAGTTTCATATATTGTCTCCGATTGCATACTCGACCGAGTACTATCTCACTATGCTAATATAATGACATTATGCGAAGATACTTAGTATCCGAGACGCTTAAGAATGAGCGGATAGCCCCCTCGCCCATGATGGAGCCAGTGCGCAACGCGGGTGACGGTCGCGGTACTCGTCGTTAGCTGCTCTGCAATATCTTCATACGAAGGCGGTGCTGATCCACTGAGTTTCCGCGCTATCTGCAGGCGAGCAGAAATCTCTCTAATTTCCCCGATCGTGCATACGTCGCGAAAAAAGCGCCTGCATTCATCGACATTCTTCAGAGTCAAAATTGCCCTAAAGAGCTCCGTCGCAGCGAAATTTTCTAATATCTTCTTTTCCTCTTTTTCAATACCATTTCCCATACATCATAATGCTATCATACTAGCATGTTAGTATATTAGGCATAGGAAAGAAGTTGTCAAGGGAATGCCCTGGTTTTGGCATTCTCTGTCTCACCCTCACCTGCACTCCTCCTGACTCTATCTCCCCTGCACCAAGTCCTAAAAAGCTAGACATTCCTCGTTAATTTGAGTAACTGTTTATGCAGGCGCGGATTTGCGGCGACCATTTCGAGCATGCCGAATTTCCATGGATTCCCCTTCGTATCAGTCACTTTGCAACCAGATTCTTTGAGTATGAGATAGGCTGGCGCAAAATCCCATATTTGTCCGGCAAGCGACACGATCCAATCTCGCCGACCAGCCGCAGTGTAGCAGGCGTTTGCACACATACATGCAAAAGAGGAAAATTGTATGTTGTGTTTTTTCTGCTGTTGAATAATATTTCCAAGAAAGGCCCCGTTTCTCTCGCCCATGCGAGAGGATCCAAAACCGAAACTCTGATCGAGCGTGGACCGCCTGGAATAGTGGATTCTCTTTCCATTCAGAAACGCTCCCGTACCCACTTTAGCGAAAAATAATTCTTTTGTAGCGGGCATATTGATTGCAGACATGACGACCTTGCCTTTGTGAACAAGACAAATCATGACGCCGAACATTGGAATGCCTTTTGAAAAATTGAGTGTGCCGTCGATAGGATCGATAATCCAGACGTATTCGGCTCCTTCATTTCTGACACCGCTTTCCTCGGAAATAATGCCGTGCGTGGGATATCTTTTTATGATTCTCGACGTAATGAGTTTGTCGGCCGCAAGGTCGGCTTTGGTAACCACATCCCATACGTGCTGCGACTTCATGTAATGCATGCCGTCTTTGCCAAAACGCTTCAAGACCGCCTCGCCCGCTTCACGTGCGATGTCTTGAATAAACTTGTCCATAGGAACGTAGTCTACTTCTTTGTACTATGCCCGCCAAACTGTCCGCGGAGTGCCGAGAGGAGTTTCCCGGTATAACTTGGCTTTTTCGCGGATTGCACACGGAATTTGAATGAGTCTTCAATCACTTTCATGGGAATCCCGTGTTTCTTACCAGTCTTTATCGTCCACTCACCTTCGCCTGTGTGCCCGACAGAGCCCGAAATATCTTTCAAATCTTCGCCATACTCTTCAAATGCATTTTTCATCCACCCTGCGAGGCGCGATTCGATGACGCTTCTATGGTTGTAGATATCGGCGACACGTGTGAGATCGAGCTTATACTTCGACTTTCTAAGGAGCGCAAATCCTTCGGCAAGGGATTGCATCATTCCGTACTCGATGCCGTTGTGAACCATTTTTACGAAATGTCCCGCTCCTGCGCCTTTGAAAAATTGATACCCATCCTTGACCGCGAGATCTTTAAAAAGGGGTTCGAGCATCCTGAATGTCGCTTCATCGCCTCCGATCATCAAGCATCCGCCAGTGCGCGCTCCCGCGGGACCACCGGAGAATCCGACATCCATGTATTTCAAACCGAGCTTCTGAATTTTCTTCGCGCGGCGGATTGAATCTTCGTAATACGAGTTGCCGCCGTCTATGATGATGTCACCTTTGGACAATTCCTTTGCTATACCTCCGCCAGCTGGCGGATTCCCGAACAAAAGATCGTCCACGATCTTTCCTGCCGGAACCATAAGCCACACGATCCGCGGTGTTTCCATCTGCGAGATAAGCGTCGAAGGAGAGACGGCCTCGCGCATGCCTTCATCCTGTAATTGCTTCATCACAGTCTCCGAAGGATCGTAGCCGTGCACCTTCCAACCTTTTTCCATGAGGTGACGAATGATGCCGCCCCCCATCTTCCCTAAGCCTATGACCGCGATTTCTTTTCTCACCAACATCTCCATACGTTCGTTATTGAATCGCCTTAGTTGTAATATCCTTTGTATCGGGCTCGTACATCATAAGCGGAGAGGCGCCCCGCTGCCAAGCCGCGATTATAGGGTCGGTAAAGCGCCACATGGCGCGGATTTCATCAGTTGAGATAAAGAGGGTGCGATCGCTCGCGATGCAGTCCGAGAGCAGCTTTGCGTATTCCTCCACGTACGGTACGTGCTCGCTCGTGTCGCGCAGCATGTAGCGAAATTCGCGGCGTTCCGTCTCGAAAGTAAATCCGGGCTTCTTCGCCCAAAATTCGATGAGTATTTCCTCCCGAGGTTCCATGCGGAAAATAATTTCGTTGGTGTGGTGCGGCCCGTTTGGCGGACACAGGCACGGCTTCGGATGACGCAAGGTAACGACTACCTCTTTCAAGACCTCGCCCATGCGCTTGCCGCTCTCCATAAGAATGGGCACGCCCTTCCATTTTGGATCGCGTAATTCTGTGCGTATCTTGAAATAGGTTTCTGTCTCGGACTGTGGCGCGACTCCTGTGATATCGCGATAGTCCTTGTATTGCGCGCGAATAGTCTGATGTGCGACATCATTCTTCGAAAGCACGCGGAGCGTCTCCAGAATCGCCGCTCGCTTTGTCTGAATCGCGGTCGCGCGATACTCCGCGGGGTGCTCCATCGTGACCAAGGCGAGCATCTGGAGAATATGGTTCTGCCCGACATCACGAAACGCCCCGATTGCGTCATAAAACGGCCCCCGATTTTCGACCCCGATTTTCTCCAAAAGTCTGAGGTTGATACTTTCGATAAGATCTTTCCCCCACGGTATTTCGAAGAGGTTGTTGGAGAAACGGAAGGTCAAAATATTTTGGAGCATTTCTTTGCCGAGATAGTGGTCGATACGATAAATCTGCTGCTCGACGAAATGTCTTCCCACAAGTTCGTCGATTTCCTTCGCCGTTTCCGAATCCATGCCAAATGGCTTCTCGACGATAATGTGCGACCAACTGTCTCCTTCTTGCAGCTCTTTGGGACCACGCAAGCCGCTTCGCGATACATGCTCGATGATTGTCTTGTAATACTCCGGCGCAACAGCGAGGTAGAAGAGCTTGTTGGACGACATTCCCCACTCACGATCGCTTTCATCAAACGCGTCCTTAAGGCGGTCGTAACTCTCTGCGTCTTCGAACTCCCCCTTCTGAAAACGAAAGTATGTAATAAAGGAGGTAATGGCTTCCTTCGAAAGTGCCAGTTCTGTATGATTCTCCAGGATCTCGCGGATGTACGCTTGAAAGTCCTCGTCACTCCAATCGCGGCGCGAGAATCCCATGATACGAAATCTCTCCGGCAATTTACCGTGTGTGTGGAGGTGGTAGAGGGCGGGAATGACTTTCCTCTGCATCAAATCCCCCGTCGCTCCGAATGCTACGAATATCGTTGGCGTCGTATTCTTCGAAGCCGTCATAGGTGCGCGCTCATTATATACCCTCTTTGGAGGACAGACAGGGACAACGCGAGTGCAAATTTCAAAGAATCGGTGACGCGCATAGCAATCATGACAAAAAATTGTCTAATCATCTATTGGAAAAGAAAAGCCTAAAAAGTCGGCCCCCTGCGCGAGCAATACGCGCAGGGGGGGGCACACAGACGTCCGGTTCAGCCGCAGAGATCGTCGACCTCCCTCATCGCTCTTCCGATGCGGCTCACGACCGCGTGAGCCGCAGTGGCAACTTCTTCATACCGCTGAGTGGCCTCCTCCAATGACTCGGCGTTCTCTCCAGAATTGTCGTCCGCCCTCTGTCTGGCTGCGTAAAGGGCCAAAAGAGCTGTATCATACGGCTTCCGCCACTGTTCGAGAGCCGCTTTCGCAGCCACCAACTCAGCCCGTGCCGCAAGGCACTCCTCCGTGGGACGACCCACGTCCTCGTCCATGCTGGAGAAACCGTCCAACTCATCGTCAGAGGTTTCGTCAGAGGTTACCGGACTGAAGGCGACGATCCACGCCGCTTCGTCGGAGTTGACAGAAAGCGGGTCCGCCTGCTGAGTGATGAGCGAAGTCGCCGCCTGGGTGCTCTGGGCCATGATGAACATGACCAGGGCGATTGTCGAAGTAACGATAGTGTGGTTCATGACGTCTTTTCCTTCTCACAGGGTTCTCCATGGAACCCACCACTGATACCAAATCACATAATCATATAAACATCAACGATCAAGCCGTTTCAACCGATGCAGTGCGATGAGATGTCATCTCATCGGATTGGGTGCATCATTTACAAAAAACCCTTCTTTAGTGCCAGTTCGGCATTCAAAATGCCGCCGCCGGCTGCGCCGCGGACGGTGTTGTGCGAAAGCGCGACGAATTTGTAATCAAATACGGGGCACGGGCGCAAACGGCCGACGGAAACGGCCATTCCCTTATCAGCATCGCGATCTTTCTTGGGCTGCGGACGATTCGGTTCATCGCGATAGATGATGGGCTGCTTCGGTGCAAATGGCAAATCAAGCTTCTGCGGCTCTCCGCGGAATTTCGCCCAAATTTCCTTTATCTCTTCGATCGAGGGCTTCTTACCTTTGAAGGAAATATTGACGCAGGCGAGGTGACCATCGGAAACCGGCACACGATTACACTGTGCAGAAATCGTCATTCCCGCAAATGGTACAAACTTTCCTGCCTGTATATCGCCCAGGATTTTAAGAGGCTCTTCCTCTGTCTTCTCTTCCTCACCTCCGATAAACGGAATGACATTGTCGATAACATCAAGCGAAGCGACGCCTGGGTATCCCGCACCTGAAACCGCCTGCATTGTAGTGACTGCTACTTTATCGATCTCATACCCCGCCTGCATAAGCGCATAGAGCGGTGTGAGATAACTCTGCAAGCTGCAATTCGGCTTTACGACGATAAATCCTTTTTTCCATCCACGTGCTTTTTGCTGCTCTGGAATAATATTTAAATGATCAGGATTGATTTCCGCGATAAGCATCGGCACGTCAGAAGTGTGACGATGGGCAGAGGCGTTGGAGAAGACCGGAATACCTGCAGCGGCATATGAATCCTCAGCTGCTTTAATCGCCTCTTTGTCGGGCATTTCAAACGCAGAGAATACGAGCTGGCACTCACCCGCCGCTTTTGCCACGTCTGCGACATCGTGCACAATGAGGTTCGCAACATCTTCAGAAAGCTCTCCCGCGACGAGCCATCCGCTTTTCAGTGCATCTTTATATTTTTTCCCAGCCGATTGAGGCGACGCGGCGACATATACGACACGAAACCACGGATGATCAGCGAGCAAGCGGATGTACTGCTGCCCCACCATGCCAGTCGCTCCCAAAATACCAACCGGAATTTTTGTTTCCATTCGTGTATCTTACATTGTAACAACAACTATGCGCAAAATATCAGCAAACAAACCTGCCGCCGTTACCTCCGCGCCAGCTCCTGGTCCCTGGATCACGAGCGGAGACTTTTGATACCTGTCAGTGAAAAAGGCGACGACGTTATCATTGCCGTAGAGTACATAAAAAGGATGGAGCGCATCTACCGCCTGCAGGCTCACGCTTGCTTTGCCTTTGTTGAGGGTCGCCACGTAGCGAAGCACCTTGCCGCTTTTTTCGGCCGCCCGTTTCTTTGTTTCGTATACGTGATCTTCCTTTTTAAGCTGTTCGAAAAATTTCTCTACGGTCGGTGCCTTGCGAGCACGCTCGGAAAGAAGGTTCTGGACTTTTACGTCCTTGAGCTTGAGCGGCAACCCCATGTCGCGCGCAAGGATAAGGATCTTGCGCGCGACATCCTGCCCGCTGAGATCAGAGCGCGGATCATGCTCCGTGAGCCCCAGTTTTCGCGCTTCCAAAACGACATCGCTAAAAGATCGCGTACCTTTGAAATTGTCGAACACATGACTCAAGGTCCCCGAAAGCACCGCTTCGATCTTTCTCACGCGATCCCCTGAAAGGAGGAGATCTTTCAAAGTACCGAGAACCGGTAACCCCGCGCCGACGTTGGTCTCATACATATATTTCACTCCATATTTGGAAGCTGCGGCTTTAAGCGCGAGATACCGTTCGTACGAGCCGGCATTCGCAGACTTATTCGGGGTGGCGATCGAGACCCCGGCGCGAAACACATCTATATATCGCGCGGCGATCTCCTCACTGGTCGTACAATCTACAAAGACGCTGTTCGGCAAATCCATGGCTTTCATTTGTTCAATGAACGTCCTGATATTCATCTTTGTCTTTGAAGTCTTCAAGTGTTTTTGCCAATCCTCCACTTGCATACCCCCGTTGTCGTCAAAAACCATTCTTTTCTCATCAGCAAGTGCTATGAGACGAACGACGTATCCATGCTCCCGCTCCAATGCCTCGGCTTGTCTTGCGATCTGTTTCAAAAGTGCGGCACCCACGATACCGGTGCCCACCATAAAGACATTGATGATGACCTGCTCGGGGGAGAAAAATGCCGCGTGCACGGCATTGAGCGCCTTTATTGAATCTTCTTTTTTGATCACAATAGAGATATTGAGCTCCGACGCTCCCTGCGCAATCGCGACGATGTTGATGCCGTTTTGACCGATCGTCTGGAAGAACCGCCCTGCGATACCTCGTCTGTTTTTCATCCCCTCGCCGACAATGGAAAGAATTGAGAGATTAGGTGTGATGATCACCGGATTGATGAGGCGCGATTGGAGTTCCAACACAAATTCTTCTTCTATTGCCTCACGCGCTCTCTCCGCTTCACTCGTGGTGACGACGAGCGAGATCGAGTGCTGGGAGGAGGCTTGCGTAATCAAAATGACATTCACTTTCGCACGGGCAAGAGAGCCGAAAAGTCTACCCGAAGCACCACGGACGCTCGAGAGGCCACTTCCCTCTACTTGGATAACGGCAATATTATTGACCGATGTAATTCCTTTGATGTGGGTCTCAAGGACTTCCGTCTTCTTACTCACGATCGTACCCGGCGCGTCGGGAGCAAATGTATTTTTTATATGGATGGGAATATTGTTTTCCATCGCCGGACGCATCGTCGGTGGATGCAACACTTTCGCTCCGAAATACGACATTTCCGCTGCCTCAAGATAACTCATCGTGGCAATAGGAAGTGCGTCTTTGACTTTGCGCGGGTCGGCGGTCATGACGCCGGATACATCCGTCCAGATCTCTATTGAGCGCGCTTTGAGCGCGGCTCCCAAGATCGAAGCGGAGTAGTCGCTTCCGCCGCGCCCCAGCGTCGTCGTCGCCTTGCGCGGCGTTGAAGCGATAAATCCCGTGACGATTTGCAACTTCGGATGCTTTCTGAAATACGCTCGGATCGTTTTGTTCGTCTGCGGGAAATTGACAAGCGCCTCACCAAACGTCTCGTCGGTCGTGATGATGTTGCGTGCATTTAAATATTCCACACGCACACCGCGATCTAAGAGAGCATCAGTGAGAAGATGCGCCGAGAGCCGCTCGCCGTAGCTCATGACGTAATCGAGGGCGCCGAGCGAGAGCTCGCTCACCAAGTACACGCCGCGGGCCAAACCTTCGAGAGAATCAATAAGTGCCTTAATGTTGGAAATTGCCTCCGCACGACCCCTCTCCGATATGAGATCAGTCGCGACCTTGATGTGCCGTTTTTCGATATCGCGAATGAGTTTTTTATACGAATCGTCTTTTGCCGCGGCACGCGTGGCAATATCGATGAGCTGGTCAGTGACACCACTCATCGCGGAAACGACAACCGCGGCGATGCGCGCATCGTGCTGCTGCTTTCGGACAATCGGAATCACGCGACGAATTGCCTCGGTGGATCCCATAGAGGTACCCCCAAATTTGAGGACTTTTATTCCCTTTGGCGAAGAAACAAGAGGCTGAGCGCCCGCTCGATCTTTCATAAAAAAATGCTACCACACATATATGAAAGTGTCAACGATTTCTAGACTGCGGCGGCATCTTTGGCCTCTTCGGCGCTCGTTGCAATCTCAACTTCTGCCTCAATGATCTGCGGCTCTTCCCTCTTCCTCATGGAAAGTGCCGTATATGCTGCAGCGAGTATCGCGGTTGCGCCGCCCACCGCGAGTGCCCACCGCGCATTCGCCACTTCCCCGATAAAGCCTATTACCGGAGCGCCGATGACAGTGGAGCCGAAGATCACCGTGGACCAAAGCGACATAATTCGTCCACGCATTGAAGCGAGAGACTCAAGCTGGATCATGGTACTTCCAAGCGATGTAACGTTGACCGAGAAAAATCCGACAAAAATCATACCGATGATTGCGAGCGAGAGCGTCGGCATGATCGCTGTAAAGCAAATCGCAACGCCGAAAAGCAAGGCCGCGAGCACGAATTCCCGCAGCGTGATTGTCTGACGACTTGCCGAGTAGAGTCCGCCGGCGACCGAGCCTGCCCCCATTGCAGAGAGAAGCGAAGCATAATCCGCTGCCGTGCCATTGAAGGTGTTTTGAGCAAGCAGAGAAAGCGAAACCTGAAATTCATACGTAAGCATACCGATTGCAAGCATTGAGAGGAGAATGTTGCGAATGAGCGGCACCGACGCGGCATAGGAAATGCTTGCAAGTACATTTGTGATCGGGACAGATTCCTTTTCTTCATGATGTAATTCACTGGGTCTTATTCGTGAGAGCATAAAGAGGACTGCGCAAAAAGAAACGGCGTTTGCTGCAAAACAAAAAGCGATTCCCACTGTGGCAATGAGAGAGCCGGCGATCAAAGGACCGATCGCGCGCGCGACGTTTGCATTGGTGGAGTTCAGTGCGACGGCATTGCGTACATTGTTCCTCCCGACCATTTCGTGGACAAGCGTCTGACGAGTGGGATTATCGATTGTAGCGACAATTCCAATTACCAACGCTAAGGTGTAGAGCATCCAAATTTGAATCGTGCCAGTGTACACAAGTATGCTCAAGGCAAGGGCCAGAAGCGCAAGCGATGTTTGTGTCGCATAGAGAATGTGGCGTTTGTTGAATTTGTCGACAACAATGCCGGCAAACGGACCTGCCAAAAGCATGGGCAGAAAACGGAATGCAAGCACGGTTCCGAGTGCGACGCCCGAGCCCGTGAGCTGAAGCACGAGCCAGCTGAGAGCAACAATCTGCATCCAGGTACCGGCATTCGATAATGCCTGTCCTATAAAATAGAGACGGTAATTGCGAATCTTGAGAGACGCAAACATCTGATGCCCCAATTGCCGTATCGCGCTCATATCAAATGTACGGAGTGCGCAGGCGTGCGTACGCTTTACGTACTTCTTCGGCGACGAGTATGGACGAAGCAACGATGATTATCGTTACCCACTCATAGAGTGTAAGCGGCGTGGTGTGGAGGATTGATTGCAGGAATGGCGTGTGGAGCGCCAGGAATTGGAGCACAATTACAATACCGGTTGCACCGATCAGATATTTGTTGGAGAAAAGATCCATCTGGAATATCGACTTCGTATCGGAGCGACAGTTCCATGCATTGAACCATTGGAAGACGGCAAGTGTGGTGAGTGAGATGGTCCATGCCTTTGTCATGTCCGCACCTACATAGTCTTTGAACAAGTAGAGAGTCCCGATCGTCATTACAATCGCGACGAGAATAATCCTTCTGAACATCGCTCCGTCGACAAGATACTTTTTGGGTCGCGAGAATTTTTGCGTAAGAAGTCCCTTCTCTTTGGGCTCCATCGCGAGAGCAACATCCAAAAATCCATCCGTCACAAAGTTGAGCCAGATGATTTGCGCTGCGAGCAAGGGTATTGGAAGCCCCAGAAGCATCGCGCCAATAAGCGTGAGTGTCTCCCCTGCGCCTGTACTAAAAAGATAGAGAACGACTCTTCGAATAGATTGATAAATACCGCGCCCCTCCTCGACGGCAGAAACGATGCTGCCGAAATTGTCATCAAGGAGCACGATGTCCGATGCTTCTTTGGCAACTTCGGTGCCCATGCGTCCCATCGAGACGCCAAGATCAGCCGCGACCAAGGACGGCGCATCGTTTACTCCATCGCCTGTCATCGCGATGATCTCTCCGCGCTTTTTGTATGCATTGATAATGCGCAGTTTGTGCTCGGGTGTGACGCGCGCAAAGACTGATGTCTTCGCCAATTTTTCTGCGAGCTCGAGATCGGAGAGTGAATCGATATCGCTACCGGTCAAAACCAAATCTCCCGCGTGATAAATCCCCGCCTCCTTCCCTATCGCGCGAGCCGTGAGCGTGTGATCACCCGTTATCATCACGACGCGGATTCCCGCCTCTCCTGCACGCTGCATTGCATCTTTCACCTCTTCCCGAAGCGCGTCCTTCATTCCGTAGAGGCCGACGAAGGTGAGTTTGCCGATGTGCCGAGGCTCCATCGTGCTGATATGAGAATCGTTGTCCACGGCAAATGCAATGACGCGCAAACCTTTTGATGACATCTCTGTCACCATTTTCTCTATGGCCTCTTTGTCGTGACGCTCGAGTGGATGGTGTGTGCCTTCCCGCCAGAGTGACGTTGAAAGATTCAAAACCTCCTCGGGCGCGCCTACAATCGTGAGGAAATTTTTGCCCTCATGGCTATGCAGCGTGCCGTGGTATTTCAATTTGTAATCGAAGGGAAGTTCACCGACCAAGGGCGAGGTGTGCTCAAGATTGTCTTTGTGAAAGCCGACTTTTTGTCCGAAGACAAACATCGCCGCCTCGGTAGGATCTCCGCTCACACGCCAGCGGGATTCTTCCTCCGAATAGAGTGCACGCCCGCTGGCGCAAAACGCCGCGCACTTGCCTGCATACAAAAGGCCGGGACTTTCTGCAGGATCAATGACCGTGCCATTGAGTCTCACCTCTCCTTTCGGCTCATATCCCGCTCCGTCAATGCGATATAAGAGGCCGTCGACCCATACTTCTTGAATGACAAGTTCGTTGCGTGTGATAGTGCCTGTCTTGTCGACCGCTATGACGTTGGCTTGGCCCAGTGCTTCGACTGCCTGAAGTTCTTTGACCAGAGCATTTCTCTTCGACATGCGCCATACACCAGTCGCCAATATCAGGGTCATGACGATAGGCAAGCCTTCGGGAATGATAGAGACCGCGAGCGAGACCACGGTCGAGAACATCGTGCGAATTGAATAACCCTGGAAAAGACCGAGAAGGAAAATGGCCGCCCCTACAACGAAGACGACCACGATGATTGCTCGCGAAAGGCGCTCGATATTCGATTTCAGCGGAACTTCCGAATCGATTGATGAAACCGCTTCTGCAATTTTGCCGATTGCTGTTTTCACACCTGTTGCGACGACGACCGCCTTGCCGCTTCCCGCGACAACCGTCGTGCCTTTAAATACCATGTTGTTCTGATCGGCTGTCTGCCGGTCTTTTCCCGAGAGTACCCCGTCGATCTTATCGACCGGTTCTGATTCTCCGGTGAGCGTGGATTCATCCGTCCGGAAATTGCGCGCAAGAATCAGCCGCGCATCCGCCGCGACTTTCGCTCCTTCGGGCAGAATGAGAATATCTCCCACCACGACCTCACTATCGGAAATGATCAATTCTTTTTCATCCCGCAATACTATCGCCTTCGTCTCGACCAATCGCCGAAGCGCGCGCAGCGTATTCTGCGCCTTCCCTTCCTGAAAGGTCCCGACAATCGCATTAAAAAGCAGAACCGCGAGAATGATGGTTGCATCGACGGTCTCGCCCATCAGAAAGACAGTCGCGGCTGCTCCGAGAAGGATATAAATGAGGGGACTCTTGAATTGGCGCACAAAAATCACGGCCAAACTGTCGGGCTTTTTCTCAGGCAACACATTCCCGCCTCCCTCTCGGAGGCGCCGCGCCGCCTCAGCAGCGCTCAATCCAAACTCACTGGAGTGCAGCTCATCAAGCACCAATGGTACCGGTCGTGTATGCCAATTCGTCACGCTCTGTATTCTACCGCGTTTTCGTCACGGTTTTCATTTCTCGCTATCCAATGGACCGACGATTTTGAGTATCCATTTTTCCAGTTTTTCAAACGCTGTGTGAATTCTAGGGAAGCGTCTCGTATGCGATTCAATCCAGGTGCGTGCACGAGTAGATGAAATGGAGAGAAGAATGAGACCGATCATAAGGAATAAAAATCCTTGCAGAAAGGGAAGTGCGAGACCGACAATGCCCAAAAGCAGAAAGAGTATTCCGACCACTATAAACGCAGTCCTTTTGATATGTCTCTTCATACCGAGATTCCAGGCGAATGCACAGCGCTCTGCTTTTTGCGGACTGCACGCACGCCGAGAAAGACGATGCCCCCGACGATGACCCACTGCAAAAGCGCGGTGCTCTCTTTGGGATCCGGCAGGACGAAGCCGAGAATGTAAACTTGTACGGGTATCCAGAATGCTATTGCGAGAAAAGATAGCATCAGCGTTTTTAAAAACCCAGCGCGCGCGATACCCATGCAGATGTTGGTGATTGCGAGGATATTGGGGTGAACGGCGGAGAAGAAGACCGCCCACTTCCCACGCCGCTCGAGCCACCCCTGCATAGAGTGCACGGTGTCTCCGGAGCCGAGCTTTAGAAGCAGACGGTAAAAGCCTTCCCTCCCGAGCCAATAATTGATGGCTGTCGCGGTGAGTACGCTCGCCCATCCGATAAGCACGATGAGAGCGAGCGCTGGAATGCTTCTATCGGAGACAAGTATCGCCAATATGACGACCAAGGAGCCTGGGAAATAGAAGCTCACCATAAAAAGGCTTTCGATGAGAGCGGCAACGAAGAGCGTGACGAGGCCGTAGCGATCAAAAAATCCTTTGGCAATATCAGCGAGGTAATCAACACCGGGGAGTCCCAAAGGTTCGCGGACAAAGATAATGACGATTGCGAAGATCGCAACTGCAAAATACAAAGCGCCCGGGGCGAGATATTCTTTTGCGCGACGTAGCTTTTCCATGTGTCTGTATGGTACTGCCGTAGACGCACTGGCAGACCAAGCATTACTGTAGCAGCAAAAATGGATGTTTCTACGATCGAGCGGACTTATAAATGCACTTGATGCACTTTCTCTGATTTTCGCGTGTTTTGATGTACTTGTTTTTGCAGGCACAGACTGAAACCTTGGTCGTACTGGGCTTTTCGATCCATCTGCCGTTCTTCTGGAAGGTTTTCGTCGGAATATTCATGAGGGCGCAACAATACCACATTTTCTGCATAAATCAAATTTCCTATTTGGAGATTTAACCTCATTCACTGACAGTAGTTTTGCAATGCTAGATAGTATCATCCACTTTCAGATGTATTCAAAACACTCTCTTGTTTAATTTGTCCGACCGGATAGAATAAACAAGATCAAATATGGCCACGATGGAGCAGGCTTCAAAGAAACGAACACGACGAGGGCACGTGGAACGGGCAATTCTTTCCAGTTTGGCCATTGCCGGTGTGGGCTTTGTTGCTATGACAGCTCCAAACGCACTTCAACTTCTGAAATATGTCGACCCTGACTGGATCGTAAAGCGCGATCCCAAGCAGCGCATTCGCGAGGCGGCGCATCGTCTTAGAAAAAAGAAGCTGGTCGAATTCGTGCATAAAGATAAACGGGTATATCTCCGTATAACTGAAAAAGGAAGGGTGCGATTGCGCTCTCTGTCTTTTGGTCCATTGCCCAAGCCGAAGCGATGGGATTATAAATGGCGTCTTGTTATATTTGATATTCCCGAAAAGAAGCATGGACTTCGTGCACGAGCACGCGGTATCGTTGCGGGCTTTGGCTTCGTTCGTTTACAAGACAGTGTCTGGGCGTATCCATACGATTGTGAAGAGGCAATCGCACTCCTTAAGGCCGAATTGCATATCGGCAAAGACTTGCTCTATATCATTGCGGATGCGATCGAATACGATACTCCGCTTCGGAAAGAATTTGGTCTTCCGACTGACTGAATTGCACTTGTTTAACGTGCCCGACCGGATGGATTAAACAAGGACTAAGTATTTCTGAATGGGGTGAGAAGGGTGTAAATGGTCTGGAATGTCTGATTACTCGAAAGCGGAAGAGCGGCCACGACTGCATGTCGGGCCGTTGCGGATGCGGAGCTTATTGCTCCGCTGGTTCGTTTGTAAAGCAACCTTACTTAGCTTGATTTAAAAGTTTTTCATCCTTAATCTTGTTGAGGATCTTTTTCACTTCCATCATGCTCTCCTCGTCGAGAATGGAGAACGGAATGGGATTCAATTTCTTTTTCTTGAGTGCCTGCATTTTCTCTTTTAAGTTTTCAGGTGTGACGGTGTCGGTTTTCGTGAGAAATACAAACTCTGTCTTTTCTACGAGTTGTGGATTATAAGTCTCTAATTCTTTTCGGATGACATCATAATCCTTCGCAGGATCGTCCGATTCAGCGGAAATAAGGTGGAACAATACTTTGGTGCGCTCGATGTGTTTGAGAAATTTCATTCCAAGCCCTTTCCCTTCTGAAGCTCCTTCGATAAGCCCCGGAATATCCGCGAGGATGAGCTCATAGTAGGCGCCAAGGTGCGGCTCGAGCGTGGTGAATGCATATGCGGCGACACGGCTCTTCGCGGCCGTGAGTTCGTTTAAGAGACTCGATTTGCCGGCATTCGGAAGGCCGACAAATCCGACATCGGCGATAAGCCGGAGTTCAAGTCGATACACACCCACATCCCCTTGTAACCCCGGTTCAGACTCTCGCGGAGTCGTGTTGGTAGAGGATCGGAATTTGAAATTTCCTCTCCCGCCGATCCCAGCGCCGGCTGCCAAAATCCGCTGGCCAACGGTTTCCATCTCTTGTACGAAACCGGTGCTTACATTTTGTACACGCGTGCCGATCGGAATTTTGAGCATAAGGTCTTCTCCAGCGCGGCCGTCGAGAAACTGCCCGCGGCCGTCTTTGCCTTTTTCCGCCTCGATCACTTTTTTGTGTGCGAATGCGCCGAGCGCGCTCGGATTTGAGACACCCTCGAAATAGACGCTCCCGCCGTTTCCGCCGTCGCCACCGGTGGGCCCGCGCGCGAGGCGCACGTTTTGAAAGGCGACCGCGCCTCTCCCGCCATCCCCTGCATGGACTTCTATTGTTATTTCATCTACGAGCATTGGACCATGCTAGCACAATCACCAAAAGTCTGGTTACAATTACCTGCATGACTGACCACGAACATAAAGAGTGGCTGGAAAATGCAAAGGCCCGGAAGGGAGAGAAAAAACGCAAAGCGCCCGTGCCTAAAATTGCTGAAGAGGGAAAAAGCCGGAGCCCAATCCGGGATCAGATCACGTATGGATATACTACTAATTGACTCGAATTGCGCCGACTTTCTGTTGGAGGGAAAACGAAATCGAATCAAAAAGGCGCGCCTGCACATCTGCCGGTGTATCTCCATCCTGTGCGACATCCCCGATTACGAGTGAATCTATTTCGGCTCTCAGAGTGGAGATCTTGAATAATTTCCTGAGAATAAAGCGGTACCACGGCAACGTGAGGACGACGCGATCACTCGTGATTGATGCTTGAGGATTTACCGCGATACGAAGGGGAAACGTCTTAGGAATAAAACCGAGCACATATCCACGCGAGCGATACACCATCTCAAATTTCGTCGCGCCGAAGGTGAGCTCATCAATGTTGGCATCTTCCATCACCGCGGAAGCCCCCAAGAGACCGAGCCCGCGACCGGAGAGACGATACGTCCCCGTCCGATAGCCGCTGCTATAGGTATCGAGAAGGTCCCGCAGGCTGCTCTTGCCTCGTATCGCCGCGCGCAGCTTCGCAGCATTGACGGTGGTCTCGGAGCTTCCGGAAGCGTGCTCATTCGTAGAGGGAGCCCCAGATCCGGTACCCGAATTGGAGGCGCCCGATTGCAGAGCCCCCCCACTAACCGCTCCTTCCGCTACAAGAAGCTCGAACAATGCGCTTGCCGGATCGTCTGAGCTAGAAGACGAAGATGTCCCGCCCGAAGAAGTATCCGATCCCGAAGAGCTTCCTCCCTGAATTGTACTTCCCGCCCCATTCGCTCCCTGTGACCCACCGCCTTCCCCTCCGCCACTTGAACTCGGAGAAGAACCGTTCTCTCCACCGCCAGGAGAAGAACCCCCAGAAGACGGCGGAGGATTCGGGGTCTGAGGCGGAGGTGGCACACCATCGCCTATCTCGATAACTACGGAATCATCGTAGGAGTACGCGCTCACCCACGCAACGGGCGTTATCACCGCCACAAAGATACAGACGGCAACGAATTTCATCAACAAAGTATAGCTCGGATTTAGCGCCACTCTTTGGCTGCATCCCATTTTATCTTCATGGCAGCACCTAAGACGAGAAGCAGGAGAGCAAACAACGCGAGACCTCCGATGAACGGAATAAGTCCGATTAGAAAATACAGGACCACACCGAGCAAAATAGTTTTCCACGAGATCTCATATTGTGCGGGCTTGAAAATCCATGTGTGCACGATACTACCGAGGACAATCGGAGACGCGAGGGACACCGCGATCATTGCTGCGGCAAACGCGAGAAGTCCGACCGCTCCAAGAGGAATACCTACGATTGTAAAGAGAAGCGCGACAGAGACAATGGGCGTGACGATAAGGAATATCAATCCCCTGCCCATTATGGGAAGCGGCTTTGCTGCAGCTGTCTGTACTAATTCGACGCTGAAACGGCGGAACATCAGCCACATCGTAAACGCGCCCACCAACATCATGAGGAACTTACTCACGAACAAAAATGAAGCGAGCGCGAGAAGGCCGGCTTTCGCAGCGCTGCGCACATCGGGCTGTTCGGTAAAGTTCGTCTCGCCGCGGACAATCGCGCCTTCTTCCAAGATCACCTCCTTCGTCGCACTGTAGGTAAGATTTCCATGGATGACGGCCTTTGGACCAAGTGTCACTTCCTCCGCATGAATTTCCACGTTGCCATTGACTGTAGAATTGATATTGACCTGTCCTCCGGCAATCCGCACATCACCTGAGACCGGTGCATCGAGCCGAACCATGCCTCCGCCGACTGCGACATCGCCTCCGATACGAGATCCTGAAAGGTTTACTTGCCCGCCGCCAACCACGACATCACCGCCGACCGATCCTTGGATCAAAATATTTCCGCCTGCCACACGCACATCATCCCCGACGTCGCCGAGGATAGTAACGTTGCCGCCACCTACTAAAAGATCCGACGACACTGCGCCGTTCACAATCACGGTGCCACCTCCCGCGATGAGATCGCCGCGCACGGAGCCGGCGCTCGTGACATTTCCGCCCACCATATACAAATCCTCGTTTACGACCTCCCCTGCAGGCAACGATGGCTGGTCACCCGTCCTGAATTCAGCCGCAAACGCTGCGATCGGCACACACAAAAGCCCTGCTAAGGCCAGGAATGCTGGCACGCGCACATGAGAGTAGTTCATATAGAGTGAGTATACACCGCCCGCAATCTACGCAAAGGATGATCTTTTCCTTCGAAAAGCCAACAAAACTGAAGTGCGGGATTATGAATTATGTGTGACAAGTAATTGTGCGAATAACGACTTCGTAACGTAAATCGTTATAACGATTTACGAAGTCGTTATTAAGGCGTTGAACTGGACCCCAGCGTTTGTGCCCGTCGCGACGCGGGCGACCGTACGCACACTAGAGAGCGACGAAATACATGAAGTCGGTTCACAAGTGCTTATTTGTAACACCTATCATCTCCATGTTGCTCCGGGAGAAAAGATCGTAAAGAAAATAGGCGGGCTTCATTCATTTTTTCAACGCGCAGGCCGCTCTCCTTCGCCGCCGTATCAAAAACGACGAGATCTAGGGATCTCTACGAAACAGTGATATGTTCAATTACAATGGGCGCTACAGGCTTATCTCTCCCATCGACTTCCGTTGCTTCGATGGTGTGTACGACATCCATCCCCGCACTCACGCGGCCGAAGACCGTATGTTTTGAATCCAGAAAATTATTGTCCTTTACATTGATGAAAAATTGACTGCCGTTGGTATTTGGTCCGGCGTTCGCCATCGAGATGGTGCCAACGTCATTGCGATTGTCCGGATGAATTTCGTCGTCGAAAACATAGCCCGGGCCTCCTGTGCCCCAGCGTGCCATGTGTGCATCATTTTTCGTAAGGGGGTCGCCGCCCTGGATCATAAAATCCCTGATCACGCGGTGGAATTTCGTGCCATCATAAAACCCTTCTTTCGCGAGCTTCACAAAATTGGCGATTGTCTTCGGCGCGGCACTCTCAAAAAGTTCCAGCTCTATATCTCCCGCGCTTGTATGAAGCACTGCGTTCATGGTGACGCTGTACTACTCCGCCTTTTTATTGAGGTACTTTGCAAAACCGGCAAATGATTTGAGTAATTCAAGCGGCACGGCAAACACGACGGTATTGGATTGATCGGAAGAGAGGTCGTTGATGGATTGGAGCGTGCGCAGATGAAGCGCGCCGTCTGAGGCTGCAAGAATCTTCGCCGCCGCCGCCATATTCTCCGCCGCAGCAAGCTCGCCTTCGGAATTAATGATGACGGCGCGCTTCTCACGCTCCGCTTCTGCCTGCTTCGCAATCGTACGCTCCATGTCCCCTGGTAGCGATACGTCCTTCAATTCGACATTGCTGACCTTGAGTCCCCATGCGTCAGTTTCTTTATCCACGATCTCGCGGATGCGCTCGGCGAGCTTTTCGCGATTCGCGAGAAGTTCGTCGAGCGATACTTCGCCCACGATATTACGCATGGTCGTCTGCGCGTACTGCGAGATCGCGTATTTAAAATCTTCAACCTCCAATATCGCTTTCTCCGATGATTCAACGCGATAGTAGATGACAGCGTTTACGGTGACCGATACGTTGTCGCGCGTAATCGCCTTTTGGTCCGGCACGTCGACTGCTTTCACACGCATATCGACTTTCTGATAGCTCTGAAATATCGGAATGATAATGCGCCATCCGGGCTGCATGATCCCGGTGTAGCGGCCAAGTGTGAATCGTACGCCCCGCTGGTACTGATTGATCTGCTTGATGCTCAGGAGCAGTATGAGAAGCGAAAAGCCCAGAATGCCGAGGATGAATTCCATATTTTTATCCTATCATGGCCTGTTGTCTGTGAATAGGAAAAGGAATTACGAGGCCTTGTGGACGACACGTTGCGGGAAGGGTATTTCTATTCCCTCCTTATCAAACGCGATCTTGATCCGCTTGCGGAATTCCCCCGCTACCGCCCACTGCCGAAGAGGCCTCGTGTCGCCCAAAACCTTCACCATAATGGCAGAATCCGCAAAATCCGTAACCCTCTCAAATACAATGGGCTTGATAATGTCGTGCTTCCAAACGTCATCATTCGCCAACGCTTCTCCTGTAGCATTGATCACACGAACAACAGATTCCAGATCTGAACTGTAAGAGACACCGAGATCCAGATTCACACGGGCAAACTCTTTCGACAAATTGGATACTTTGCTCACGACGCCGTGCGGAACGTGGTGCGCAGTCCCATCGAGATCACGAAGAGTCGCCATCCGCATACTCACATCTTCTACGAGACCGCATGTGTCATCGAGGCACACCACATCGCCGACGCGATATTGATTCTCGAGAATGACGAAAATCCCTGCGACGACATCGCGAATAAGGTACTGCCCGCCGAAACCCACAGCGATTCCCGCCACGCCCGCAGCAGCCAAGAGTGGCCCTATGTTGATTCCCGCCTCAGAGAGAATCATCAGCATTGCGAGGATCCATATGAACACCGTGAATGTACCGCGTGCGACCCGTATGAGTGTGTCTTCGCGTTGCCGCTCCGACTCCTGTGTGTGAAAACGACCTGACGGAATGAGTTTGCGAATAATACGCTCTAAAAATATATGCATGGACCACCGGACGATGAACGCCAGTATGATGATCGCGGCGATTGCCATTCCGTGATTCAACACCCACTCTGATAGGAATGTATATACATGAGAGATGTTGAAGTCCATATATGTACCTTACTGATCATGACCCAAAGCGCAACCTCTCCCCACAGGATCCACGCCTCTTGCACGGAATCTCTAATGTCCCCCGTGTGAATCACTCGAGTCACCGAAAAATATTTCCGGATGCTCTTCACCTTCTATAAGGAGCGTTCCCCATGCCCCTTTGTCCATCCGGGCAAGCGCGTGATCCACGAGCACGTAGGTCCCCGGCACATCTGCGGTAAATTCAACGATTGTCGCACCACCTGCGGGTACGATCGTGCTTTGCACATTCTTGTGCGGCTCGGAGCCAATGGCCGCCTCGGGATACACGGTATCGAATATCTCGCCGATCACATGAAAACTCGATACAAGATTCACTCCGCCATTCCCCACATACATGCGCACCTTTTCACCTTGTTTGATTTTGATCCTGTCCTTCGAAATAGCGCCTACCCGTCCGTTGAAGACGATATACTCAGGAATTCCATCGAGCATTTTTGAAGCATCGATGACCTGCAGGCCCTTTGTCCCGCGCGCGCCGGCAGTGTAGAGCTCGCCTTGCATCACGTACAACTCACGGTCGACTTCGGGCAATCCCTCTTTCGGCTCGACGAGGATAAGACCGTACATCCCGTGCGCCATGTGATTCGCCACATTGGGATGCGCGCAATGGTAGACATACAGTCCTGGATTCAGCGCCTTAAAGCGCAGCGTCTTTTCCTCTCCAGGCTCCACATCAGTCACTGTCGCTCCTCCCCCGGGGCCAGTGACTGCATGAAGATCGATGCTGTGCATATGGAGGCTCGTCGGATCATTGTGAAGCGTGAGTGACACGGTATCTCCTTCACGTATACGCAAAAAGGGGCCGGGCACGGTGCCATCGAAGGTCCAATAATTCACGACGACTCCCGGCGCCACTTCCGAGATTACTTCTTTGGCGGTGAGGTTGATCACGACTTCGGTGCTCGATGGAGCGGGGGACGGAGGAACATCGAGTGGATCTCGCGCGATGTCAGAAACTCTTTCAAACTTGTCTATGTGCGTAAAGAAAGATAGGACATTCTTGAGCGGAAGCGCGGGGCCATCCGCAGGTCCATAGGTAACGACTCCAAAGGGATACTGCAGATTCTGTGGCACGCCAACGGGGAACCAGAAGAAAAGCATCGCACCCGCAAAAAAGACAATGAGAACTATAGTGGTAGGTAGGGAATGCAGTTTACGCAGCACTACGAACAGAAAAATGACAGCAGCAATTCCTGCAAGCACCAGCCCAAAACCCTGAACGATCAGGTAATAAAGCAGAGACCACAGTTCAGTAATTGTGTTCATCGCTTGTACGTCTTACCTCTATAGTATAACAAATCACATCTGCATCTGTTGTATACCAAGCGTAGTTTTCACTTTCGCGACGATATCGTCCATTGATGTTTCCGCTTTGATGATGTAGTACGATGGTCCATCGCGGACGATACCTTCCATGATCTGGTCGTCGGGGGAGACGTTGGTGAGTATAATGACCGGAATTTTTTTGCCCCATGCACTCGCGCGCATATTTTTCAAAAAGCTCATGCCATCGATTCCCGGCAGCATGATGTCGAGGAGGATCAAATCTGGGCGATCTGATTCGGCACTCGCAAAGGCATTTTCGGCGGACCGTGCTTCAGAGACCGTGAATCCTTCGCTCTCAAGCGTCTCCTTGAGCATGTGCGCCATGCGCGCTTCGTCCTCAACGATAAGCAGAAGTTTCGGTGCAGATGCTGACATAGCTTGTTAATACTATCATCGATCCCGTTGTAAGGGATTGCTGAGGTGGATATTTCCCTTGTGCGTTCGCATGCCTACAGGCGGCAGCCTGACATAGAATGTCGTGCCTTTCCCCTCTTCGGATGAAAACCAAATCGTGCCGCCCGCTTTGGTGACAATCGACTTTACGAGAAAGAGCCCGATGCCGGTACCCACGGGATCAGTTCGCGCCGCGTTTTTGCCCCTAAAAAGCTTGTCAAAGACGTACGATTGCTCCTCGGCAGAGATGCCATTACCCGTGTCTGCAACTGTAATGAGCACGCCCCGAGGATCTTTTTCCAGAGACACGCGGATCGTACCACCTCTCTGCGTATACTTAATGGCATTCGAAAGAAGATTCATAAAGATAACCTGGAGCAATGTCGGATCGGCGAGCGTTACGAGTGATTCCGGATACGATTCTTCCACTTTCAAACCTTTCTCATGCGCCGATGGGCGCACTTCCGCGAGAATGGTCTTCGTCGCAGCAACGAGATCGATCTCGTATGGCTGAACAACGAGCGTACCCGCCTCCATGCGTGACGTATCGAGAATATCACTGATGAGTGCCGCCATGCGTTTTGTCTCAAGCTGTATGGTCTCAATATCGTCCCGCGCAGGAGAAGTAAGCGCCGAGAGATCGATTTTGCGCAAACGCTCAATAGACCATTTGATGAGTGTAAGCGGCGTGCGAAGCTGGTGCGAGACCATGGCGACAAATTCGCTCTTTGCTGCATCTACTTGGGTCACGGTTCGCGCAATAAAGAGAGCTATGAATAAAACAAAGATGCCAAACAAGGAACTCAGTGCCACCATCAGGATGAGTAAGATACTGGTTATGCTTCGGGAACCTTCCCCAAGCGTCGCAGAAAATTCATTCTCAAGGATCGTTAGGCGCGTGTCGATCGTCTCATTTTCCTCAATGAGAGGGGCAAGTTGCCTGTCCAAGATTGCTTGTTCAGACGCATCAAGGGGAGCGTCGGAGGCGCCGATGATTGTATGCATAGTGTCTCCAAGCTCTATCAACTGCTCGATGAGAGCGTCCCCCTTCGTCCATACCTGTATTGCAGCGTCCAGATAGCTCACGGTGCGAAACCTCCGAAAAAGAAAGATCAGGTTATCAATGTCATCAGGATGGTTCCCGCCGTCGAGAAAACCCTGCCGTGCAATTGTCAAATCCGGTTCTGGTTTCTCAAGTTCCAAACGAGCTTGTTTGTCGCCTAAAGGAATTTCGAGGAATTCGATGAAATCCTCGTAATCGGCTTGATCGTACGATGTGGCATATTTACCGAGACTGATAGTCGCTTCTTTCTGCGCCTTCGACCAGAGCCCTTCCCCCGCTACGTACGCACGGATAGATGACATCGTTGTCATCGCCATCCAGAAGCTGCCAAGCCCGAATAAGAGCATGAATAGTATGCAGCCGATGATGATATAAAACTTTTTCGAAACCGAGAGGTTTCCCAGCCATCGTATTAGAAACATACGTAAAAAGTGAGGACTACTCTATTCTAACGTACAATCGAGAGTATCCGCCCCTTATCTCCTGCCCACTGAAGAAAAGGGGCAGAGAAAGAAACTACATTGAGAAGCTGAATTCAGAACTCGTAGAGCTTGTCGCGGAAATTTATTATGCGATCGTTTGTGTCTATCTGTATCCTCTCTTTCTTGTAGAGCGCCATGCGCTTTTTGCGATACGCATCGCTTATCCAGATACGTCCGTCGCTGTAGACGATGCGATGAAACGGGATTGTGTGCTCGCCTTTGTCCCACGCCTTGCTCAAAATACTCGTGATACTTTGCGCCGCCATTCCGCCCCCGCCTGCCGCGCGCGCTATCGCTCCGTAGGTGCTTACCCGCCCTGGAGGAATCGACACAGCGAGCGCAACGACCCGTTCGCTAAAAGATTTCTTTGCGGCCTTGTGTGTTTTCGGCCGTTCTTCAAAAAGCGTCATCCGGGAATCGTAGCAGATGAAGAGATTTCACGCCTCAAAGAAAACGCCGGCGTAAGCCGGCGATTTCTCTACTCCGTCGGAGCCGTCGGAGAATCCGGCATCGGCGGAGTTCCTGGCTCCGGCATTGGAGGCATCGGCGGCATAGGAGGATTCGGTTCGTCAGCCATAATCATTTATTTGGGCTGCTAAAAAACAAACAACGACCTTATTCCCACCATACCACGTATGAATGGGGTCAAGGCCGATAATTCTCAAGCTGGGGATACGTATTCACCATGCACTTACTTTTTTCGGTTCCGTGGTTACCAATAGTAGTAGACCATCGGTGTAGCGCTGTTGACGTTCACGTTTACATTGGTGTTCGTATTGGTGTTTGAGACGGTAACCTGCGGATACGAGGTCGGGTAGTAATACGTCGTGGGATAGGTGTACGTAGTCGGATAATAAGACGTAGTTGGGTAATAGTATGTCGTCGGATAGCTGTATGTGTATGTCGGATAGGAGTAGGTGGGGTAGGTGTACGTTGGGTAATAATAATCGTATGTTGGGTACGTATAATAATACGTGTCGTACGGATAATAATACGACGTGTTGTACGGATAGGAGCAACAGCCGGTGTTGTGGGTGTTGTAATAGGAGCCGCATGAATAGCCGCAGTCGTAATAATTAGAGTAGTACAGCTGATCATAGTACCCGTAGCCGCCATATAGATATGCATCGAAATAAAGTTGAGCGAAGCTAACGCTCGGCGTAGAGGCAAAGATAAGGAGAGTAAGGCCAACTACTTTGATCTTTGCCTCTTTCATACCGGCACTCTACCACCCGGCCTTTTGGGTGCAAATTTGGCATTAAGTGGAAAAGATGTTGAGAGTGAAATGTCTAGGAAAACAGGGTTATTTCGTCGAGGCTGGCCTTGCGCTTATTTGGAAACCCCAGTACACAACGCGGCCGCCCGAAGGGCGGCCGCGTCTGACTCATAGATGCATCTTCTATTTCATATTGCGAACCGCGTTCATCGCGGCTTCGTGTCTCGTCTTGAGAATGTTTGAAATCGACGCAATTATTTCTGCCTGGATGCCGAAATCCCAATTATCATTGTCTCCAAGATTTTCGCTGACACTTGCCTGCGCTTCTTCCTCGAGAGCTTCCGCCGACACATCCGTCTTCATCAGGAACGAAAACCACGGCATCTTCACTTTCACCCGCCCCGCGTCATCTCCTTCCGCGTCGAGCTCAACCCTCTGCGTGAACGATATCGGAATGAATCCGAACAGCCGGCCGCTTGAGCGATGCTTCAGAGTTATCTTCTCGAAGTTGAGGGATATTTCTTCCATGTTCTCATTCCCAAGCAGGACGCCCTTTGCGAAATTCTCGAGATCCTGCTCCGAACGCACGTGTGCGTGCGTTTTCACTGTCGCCAAAAATTCCTGCTTCTGCGTTGGATCCCACCCGCGCACTTCAACTGCGCTCACCGACACGGCGTTGCCCTGCAATTCATCCACACCGATATTGATGTCTTCCGTGCCACCCTTTTCGCCGCTTTCATTGCCCCCTGCCGCGCCAGATGCCTTGATGTCTTCATATTTCGGCTTGCCGGGAGTGCCCGTTGCAGATTCGCCTTCTTCCACCTTCCACTCATATTCGACATTGCCCTTCTTCTCCGATTCCCCTTGCGACCCTGTCACTGTATCGCTTGTACTTGTGGTTGCTGCAACACTTGATGATGCTGAAGATTCAACGCGCACCGTGGTTTCCGTCTGAACCGTTGCAGAAGTCTGTGCAGAAGCCGGCAATGCGACCGCACATGCGAGGATGAATAGTGCTAGTGCTTTCATAGAAAATGGGGTTAACGTAATAACTCTATATTGCCACACATCTGCGTTTTGTGGAACTACCCCTTTCACCGATGCATACAACCGGCCCAGCAGCATGGCCTGCGCATGCCGCCTTTCATCTTTGAGAGCGCTTTCTCGATGCGGATATTCCTCGTCTCCGCTTTTTTGCCGCTTATGACCCAGCAGATCCACTCATTGCGCGCGAGCGGCGTAATATCCTCCCAGAGTGCTGCTACCTTCGGAGAAGACGCAATGGCCTTTCGCAGATCAGTCGGCATTTTGTGTACCGTACCGCCGGCAAGCTTGCTCATATGGCTATTCTAACAAATCCGGATGTTTGGCCTGCTCTGAGTAGCCGAAGTGTACGACGTTGAAATCTGTTTTTGGCTTTAGGCGAGGTACGCGAACCATGAGAGATACCCACCGATCAAGAGCATGAGGCCACCGGCAAATGGAATGAGTTTGAGATTCGCCCAGCCATCTCCGGCGCGGTCAACAAAATTTGGCGCGATGATAAACAAGGCACCCTTAATGAGCATGCCCCACCCAAGGAGGCTGACAACAATCTGCGGGAAAGTGCTCCAGAGGTTATGCACGAGTACGTGCGCGATACCCGCCGTCATCGCGACCATGCCGAAGAGAAGCACCGCGAGCGCGTCCTTCTCAAGATCGCGATAGATCTTGATGTAATACGTGCGGCTTACGAAAACGCCGACTGCGACGGCAAAGATGACCGGACCCCAAAGCTGCGCGAGAAACGTCGTAATGTCCATATGTATATTTTTCCTCTATGCGAACAAGGTTATTAATATCCTCTTAAACATTATAGCTCGTTTTACAATGCCTTGACTGGAGGACTTGGACTCTATGCCTGCGCATGCAGGGACGATACCCTACCCAACTGCCGGCCAGGGACTCGAACCCCAATACCTTCCTCCAAAGGGAAGTGTCCTACCATTAGACGAGCCGGCAAACACCGCTAAAGATAACAGGCTCTTGGCCTAATAAAAAGGGGCGTTAGTTCAATACCACCGAATCCATTACTTTCTCAAAATCCTTGCGGATTTGATCTTTCTCTCCAAGATACGTGGCGGAGAATACGACGATGTTGTCTTTGTGTGCGAGTGCATAGCTGTCGGCGCGGTAGAGGCCATCCCACCGATAGAAATACGCGGAGACTCCAGCAACTGATGTCGAGGAGAGCTTCCCATCGATTGAGAGCTTGAAATTGGAGTCATTGATCCCGCGTATCCAATTTTCAAGGGATAGTTGGTCGAGATTGTTCTGATAAATATCCACTGACATTACCGTCGGTCCTTCGCCTGCTTCGGGTAGGTTCGCAAGCGCCTCTTTGTCTATGAGCACTATGGCGTAATGACCGCGCTCACTATTCCCTACTTCATGCTCCTGTACCTTGTATGATGCGGGATACTTAAAGCGAATACCGTACTCTGAATTCTCGTAGTCGGCAAACGGTGTGGAGATCGAGGACTTAAACAAAAAGGCATACGCCCCTAACGCAACCGCCAAAAGGACCAGAAAAGCTGTAATAATTCTGACCATATCTCAACAGTACTATATTTTTTCTCCTCTCAACATAAGAAATAGGGGAAATTCTTTGCGCGCGCGATCTTCCGCTTCTGCACGCGGCCCTTTCTCGCTCGTGCGGTGCGAGATCCACTCTTCGAGACCCGCAAGCACAAAGCCGTGCTTTGCAAGCTCTTTTATATAGAGCTGTAGCGGACGATGGTACGACATCGTCGTTACGAGAGGTGCCGAGCCCGGATGTATTTGAATAGGATGAGAACTTTCGGAAAGGTACGCATCTACGCGCCGGAATTGGATGTTCGCATCGGGATCAAATCCCCACGCGGAATGTCGTGGGATGCGAAAGCTCGGATGATTGATGATCACGACGAACGATCCTCCTTTTTTGAGAAGCAGCGACACTTGCGCCAGAGCACCCGAAAGATCTTTAATATTCTGAAGTGCAAGGACGCATGTCGCACTATCGAATGACGCTTCGGGAAGCGGGATGCGCGAAGCCGGAGCGGCAAGATAGGTGATACTCTGAGGTCCAAGCTTTTTGGCAATAGCTATGAGTTCTGGCGCAATATCAACGCCCGTTACCATGGCCCCCGCAGATTCAAGTGCGCGGGAGAAAAATCCCTGCCCACACGCGACATCAAGCACGTGTTTGCCGCGCACATCGCCGACGACGCGCAGGAGATTGGGCTTGATTACCTTCTCGTGATACGTATCTGGTGATTCCGAGACATGTTCGTGATACCAATCGGCGACGTGTCCCCACGAAGTTTCTCGCTTCGCGATCTTCTTGTGTGGTGCCGGTCGTCCGCGCGATTTCATTTCTTTACGTCGCATATATCAATGATGGACAATTCGAGCGGCAAGTGTGGCACCGCAGCATAGGCCATCTGTGAGTGCGCTTCGAGCAAGGCTTTGAGCGTATCCGAATTCACTCCGGCTTCTTTGGAAAGACTCTGCGCGAGCGCAAGATCGGCTTCCGTTAGTTCGTGTGAGAAAGATTTGGCAAGGTCGGGCGCGTAGCGTATAAGCAAGACGACGCGCATCCGATGAATGAGGAGCTTGGTAAGCGTGCGCGCATCCATGTTTTCCGATACAGCGTGCTGTATTGTCCCGAGCGCAGTCGAAGGATCCTTCTTAGCTATCGCCTCAAGAAGCTGGCGAACCAATTCGCCACGCGGAGCGCCGGAGACAGCCTCGACTTCCGCGACTTCGATTTTCTTGTCAGACGATACTGCAAGAACTTTTTGCAAGATCGAAATTGCATCACGAAATGATCCTTCGGCGAGAAGTGCAACTAATTCAGTAGCCGATCGCTCCAGTGAATACCCTTCTTTCTTTGCGATATCAGCGACGATCTCGGCGAGCATGCTTCGCGTCGGCTGCTTGAAGGTAAATACTTCGCAGCGAGATTGAATCGTCTCGGGCACCCGATCGCGATCGGTCGTCGCAAGGACAAACACGCAGTGCGCAGGCGGCTCTTCAAGCGTCTTCAAAAAAGCGTTCCATGCCTCTTTGGTAAGCATGTGCGCTTCATCGATGATGTAGGCCTTGTAGGGCGATTCAAAAGGCATTGCATACACTCCCTCTCGCAAAAGCCGTATGTCGTCGATGCCGCGATTCGATGCCGCGTCTATCTCATACAAATCCTTGTCCGAAACTCCGAGCTCGTGCGCGAGAATACGCGCCACACTCGTCTTTCCCGTCCCGCGTCCACCGGCAAACAGGTAGGCATGCGCGGGCTTTTTGTTTTTAATTTCTTTTTCAAGTACGCCGACCACATGATCCTGCCCGCGCACTTCTTTGAAGGTGCCGGGTCTGTAAGTTCTATATAAGGTAGCGTGTCGAGTCTCCTTCGTCATTCGGGCAGTATAGCACTAGCCAATATTGCCTGCGCTTCGACGACGTTTTCCGTTTCCATCATTCTCATTCGCAATTCTTTTGCCCCGTCCCAGCCTGAAATATAGGCTTTGAAGTGTTTTTTCATCGTAGCGTAGTTCGTGGTGTCACCAAGTAATTCATCGAAAAACGCGAGATGTTCGCTAAGAGCTTGCAAACGCTCCTCTGATGTTGGCATATAACGATTTACGAAACCGTTATAACGGTTTCGTAAATCGTTAAACAACCATGGATTTCCATAAATCGCGCGGCCGAGCATGACGCCATCGCATTTCGTTTCCGCTGCTTTCGCGCGGGCGTCGGCAATATCTTTCACATCGCCATTGCCAATGATAAGCGTCTTAATCCAAGAGGTGTCGCCTCTTGGATTTTGAATCGCATTACGGATCTGTACGGCACGCGCGACCGTATCCCACCGCGCAGGGACATCAGACATTTCCTTGCGCGTGCGGGCGTGAATAGTAATTGCCACTGGTTCCTCCGCCAAAAGTTCTGGCAGCCACGAATCAAGCTCGTCCGTGTTATATCCGATCCGTGTTTTGAGCGAAACAGGAAGACCGCTGCGCTTTGCCGCGCGGATAAGTTCGCGGGCAAGAACAGGATTCTTGATAAGTGCTGCGCCGCAGCCCTGGCGAACGACTTCATCAACCGGACAGCCCATATTGATATCGAATCCGTCGAAGCCGAGTTCCGCAATCATATACGCGATCTTTTCCATATGCTCCGGATTCGCGGTAAAAAGCTGGGCAACGATCGGCCGCTCGTCTTCTCCATATATTAGTTTCTTCCGCAGCATTCTCTGACCTTCAGGAGGAGCGAGCACGAGACCATCGGCAGAAGTGAATTCCGTAAACATCACCGCCGGCTTTCCATACCGCGCGATAAGCCGCCGAAAGGCGGCGTCTGTCACATCCTCCAGCGGAGCAAGCGCAAAAAACGGCCGCGGCAATTTTTCCCAGAAATTCTCCATGGAAGCACGATATCACAAGATGAAGAAAAGTGTTGATTTTATGGCTAAAATCGTATTTAATAACCTAAGTACTTTCCTCCAGTGTCCTGCGCGTCAATCTCGGCGTGTGGGAGTTCTGGAGGGAAGGCGGCTCTTTCAGAATTAGGATGAACCTCACCGAAAAAGAAGGGAAGCTCGGTGCATGTGTAATGGCACGGTAAAGCATGGGGTCATGGCCACGAATGGCGTGGATGTGATATCGGAGGGGGTCACGTACATCGCGCGAACTCCCAAAGGTGGCAAACTGCCGCCACCCCGGGCCCCGGTAGAATTCGTTCCCAAGCGCTGCAAACACGGGAACCGCGAGCAATGGGAGGCAAAGAGCGTCCGGTCATGGACCCGACGAGAATCCTGACACCGCAGCCCGGCCGTCCGCGATGAGTCGCGGCGGCCGGGCGGCCAGTCTTACTTTTTATTGTCCAACATTTTCCACTTCTGTCTCCCCTCTCAATTTGTAATAGACTCTGTTATCGAACCGTAAGTCTATATATTCAAGCTGACTTTCTTTGCCCTTCAACGGCTCTGATCCGAGCACGAGCTGGAGATTTTTGGTAAGCGTCTGCGCATCTTGGCCGAAAGAAAATTTCATTGCAAATCCCTCATTAAAACGCACCACGAAATCCTGATCGTTCTCGATCGAACCCCCCAGCGGACTAAATCCTCCCTGTCCCAATAGTTTGAGAAGTACCAGAATGCCAGGCAAATGCCCGGCAGCGAACCGCTGCCCTATCACTTGAGAGCTACTCGCCAAGCCTCCGCGGAATACATACTGCGTTGCAAGAATTGAGGAGGTCGCACTCGCCGCAACTGCATCAAAAATAAATCCCTCCTCATCCATTAAGTAACATTCGTTCTCTGCACACCACTGCGCATAGGGGTTGCGCTCCTCCACCGCTACCATAATCGCCGTTGCAAGAAGCGATTCACGCGAGACTTGTGCCGATTTGATACGTGGAAAGAAATTCTCAAGAGAGCGTTCGATATGTTCCCGTGGATACAGCAATACATTACTGCGCGAAAACATGGGTCGGGATCCGTCGTGTAGTATAGACTCCACATAATTTTGGATAAGGGCGGCTGGAGTATGCTCTGCGCCAGCGACTGCAATTGAATTGATCGAGAATTGCGGAAGATATGATACCCATGCCATTCCTCCGACAAGACCCGCGAGAAGAAGCAGGATTACGAACGCGACGATCGCTCTCCCTTTACGACGTTTCGTCCGTAGAGAGGTGCGTCGCTTGGGTCTTTCCGGTTCATGCCACGAACGCGGCGTAAACAAAGGCGTCTGGCTGCGCGGAGAGCCCTTCCGGAGATCAATTACTTTTACCGATCGAGTCATTCCCCATATATGCCCGAAGTACCTCCGGGATCATGATCGATCCATCCGCCCGCTGGTTGTTTTCAACGATCTGACAGAGAATCCGCGGCATCGCGAGCGCGGTGTTGTTGAGCGAGTGCACGTAGCGCACCGTACCCCCCTCATCGCGATAGCGGATATTGAGACGGCGAGCCTGGAAATCATGGAAATACGAAGACGAATGCGTCTCGCGATATTTTTTCTCACTCGGCATCCACGCCTCGATATCGTATTTTTTCACTTGCCCCAATCCCAAGTCCCCGCCACAATTTACAACGACGTGATAGGGGAGTTTCAATTCCTGCAGAAGCGCCTCGGAATTCGCAGTCAATTCTTCATGATGTTTGACCGACTCTTCGTGGCTCGCTTCGCAGAGGACGACTTGTTCGTATTTTACGAATTCATGGATACGGAAAATCCCCTTCGTGTCTTTCCCATGACTTCCCGCTTCGCGGCGAAAGCATGGTGAAAAGGCAAAAAATTTGATCGGCAGATTTTTTTTCTCCAAAATCTCGTCCATGTAATAACCCATGGTGGCGACTTCTGCGGTGCCGGCAAGGTATTCGCCGTCTTGGGTTTTGTAGAGATCATCTTCGCTCTGTGGAAGGTAGCCCGTGCCGACGAACGACTCCTTACGTACGAGCGAAGGCACGATTGCGGGAGTAAATCCTTTCCGATTCATAAATCGATCCTGCACAAAGCGCTCGAGTGCCCACACCAATCGTGCGCCATCGTTTTTCAAAAAGTAGCCGCGGAAGCCCGCGACTTTCGCACCCCGCTCATAATCAGCCATGTCGTGCATGAGAAGAAGCTCGCTGTGGCTTTTGGGCTCAAAGTCGAACTTTGGAATTTCTCCCCAGGTGCGAACCTCTTTGTTGTCCGCATCCGATTCCCCCTCCGGCACCGACATGTCCGGAACGTTCGGCACGAGTACCATGAGTGCCCTCCACTCCTTCATGATTTCCTGCATCGATTCTTCTTCGAGTCGCAGCGTTTCTTTGACGCCCTGCATACGGGCAATAACATCCTTTTTCTCCGCGTCACTCTTCGCTGAAGCGATCGCATCTGATGCGAGATTTTGCTCCGCACGTTTTTGGTCAATTGCAAGCTGGAGTTCGCGACGTTTGTCATCCACTGCAATCAGTCGGTCGATGTCTACTTGAATGTGCTTTTTCTTCGCGCCCGCAATGACGATATCTTTATTTTCCCTTATAAACTTTATGTCCAGCATGGTGCTAAAATCATATCATTATGACCGATGATCTCAAACTGCTCGCTCCCGCAGATTTTCCTCCTCAACTGCGGGAAATTCCTGATCCGCCGAAGCGATTGCATCTGCGGGGTGAACTACCTAGTTTCGATCACACATGGCTCGCGGTCGTCGGAAGTCGGGCGATGACGACCTATGGCAAACAAGCGTGTCATCATCTACTAGAAGGTCTGCGCGGATATCCAATAGTGATCGTAAGCGGCCTCGCCTATGGAGTAGACGCCGAGGCGCACAAAACTGCGCTCGATGCCGGACTCACCACGGTCGCGGTCCCCGGCTCTGGCCTCGATTGGAATGTGCTGTACCCACGGGCCAATGTCGGGCTCGCTCGGGAAATCCTCAAGGCAGGCGGATGTCTTCTTTCAGAAGAAAAACCGGATGCGAAAAGCGTGGACTACATGTTCCCTAAGCGTAATCGCATTATGGCAGGGCTTGCACATGCAACATTAATAATTGAAGCGAAAGAAAAATCGGGCTCACTTATTACCGCAAAATTGGTGACGGAATATAATCGCGAGCTCTTGGTAGTACCCGGCTCGATATTCAGCACCGAGAGCAAGGGCACGCACCAATTCCTCCGTCTCGGCGCAACAGCAGTGACTTCACCCGAAGATATTTTAGTTGCACTCGGAATTGCGAAGCGCGAAGGTCCAACGTCATTCTCCGAACTGCGCGACGATCTCTCGGAAGACGAATTGCGCGTCTTCGAGATTATCCATACGCCTGTTTCCCGAGATGAATTAATCGCGTCGCTCGAACTGCCAATTACCGATGCGAATGTGCTGCTTTCGACGATGGAAATCAAAGGTTTGATCGTGGAAGAATTGGGTGTTGTGCGCGTCCGATAACGGCGTGTTTTCAAAACCTCTTGCTTGACACGTGATAGGCTGTTGAGATATCAATGTTCTTCGACAAGCTCAGGGTAAACAGCATTGTCAAATAAAAATGAAACTTGTAATCGTAGAATCACCGGCGAAGGCTAAAACAATCGAGAAATATCTCGGGGCTGGTTTTACTGTACGCGCATCGGTCGGGCATATTCGCGATTTGCCCAAGAGCAACAAAGACGCGGTTGATGTGGACGCTGGGTTCGTCCCCCGATACATCGTGGTCAAAGAGAAACAGAAGATCATAGACGAACTTCACGAGACTTCTGGAAAAGCCGAGGAGGTCATACTCGCGACCGACCCCGATCGCGAGGGTGAGGCGATCGCATGGCACCTCGCCGAAACGATCGGGCTCAAAAAGCCGAAGCGCATCGTCTTCCATGAAATCACCGAGCATGCGGTGCAAGAAGCACTTGCGAATCCGCGTGAGATTGATGAGGAATTGGTGCGCGCGCAGGAAGCGCGACGAGTCCTCGATCGTCTCTTCGGCTATGACCTTTCCGGGCTTATTTGGAAAAAGGTCCGCTATGGACTCTCAGCAGGCCGGGTACAGTCCCCTGCGCTCCGCATACTAATGGAGCGCGAGCGAGAGATCCGCGCATTCATACCGGAACCATTTTGGGTGATCACTGCGGATGTCAAGACAAAAAGTCCACCAGCTGGCGGAGAACAATTTACCGTTACGTGCGTCGAGGAGCCGAAAACAGAAGAAGAGGCGAATCGAATTCTGGAGGCTGCACAGACAAAAGACTGGACTGTGGTTTCTGTGGACGAATCAGAAGCTGTACGCTCACCGAAGGGACCCTTTACCACATCAACATTGCAGCAGGCCGCTTCGACGCGCCTCGGCTTTTCTCCCTCTCGCACAATGGGCATTGCTCAAAAATTATATGAGTCTGGTCACATCACCTACATGCGCACCGACAGCACCAATCTCGGGAAAGAGGCGCAAGAAAATCTGCTGAAAGCGGCACGCAGTGAATTCGGAGAGAAGTATGTGGCAGCACGCGTGTACAAGACAAAAGCCAAGAGCGCTCAGGAAGCGCATGAGGCGATCCGACCGACCGACCCTTCAAAACACAGTCTCGGAAACACGGAGGAACAGAAGAAACTCTACGCGCTTATTCGTGCCCGCGCGCTCGCGAGCCAAATGACAGACGCCCACATGCTGCGCACGAAGATTCTCGTCAACGTTGATGATGGACCTCGTAGGTCCATCATTCCTGATTTCGCGACGAATGGCTCGCGTGTTGTTTTCGATGGTTGGCTTGCAGCAGACCCGGATGCTCGTGGAGAAGATGTGGAATTGCCGAAGGTCCAAAAAGGAGATGCTCTCACTCTTCTTGAGGCACGATCAGAAGGTAAGGAGACTCAGCCGCCCGCGCGATACTCTGAGGCTGGGCTCGTAAAAGAGCTTGAAAAACGCGGTATTGGTAGGCCTTCCACGTACGCTTCAATCATTCGAACGCTTGAGACGCGCGGATATGTGGATAAACAAGGGCGCACGCTCATCCCGACCGCGACCGGCGATGTGGTATCCTCATTCATCGAACAAAATTTTGGCGATTACATCAGCGATACCTTCACATCAGAAATGGAAAACGAACTCGATGAGATCGCAGAGGGCACGCGCAAATACGAAAAGACACTCAAGGATTTCTATGGCCCCTTTACAAAGGCGGTCAAATCCAAAGCGAAGATCGCGAAACTCACCAACATGGGTGACGCGCCGAAAGAATCGCTCTGTCCGGTCTGTGGCGGACCTATGGTGTACAAACTCTCAAAATCGGGACGCTTTATGAGTTGCGCCAACTTTCCCAAATGCCTCGGCGCGCGCAAAGAGGACGGTAGTGAGATTGCGCCACCCAAAGATATCGGAGAAGCCTGCCCCGACTGCAAAGATGGAAAATTGATCGAACGCGAAGGGCGTTTCGGTAGATTCATCGCATGTTCGAATTATCCGAAATGCAAATTCGTACGCAAAGATGCCCTTGAGGAGGCGCGGACAAAAACCGGCGTCGCCTGCCCCGTCTGCAAGAAAGGCGAAATGATGGAACGGCGCGGGCGATTCGGGATTTTCTTTTCGTGCTCCAATTATCCCGAATGTAAAAACGCCATCAAAGCAAAACCGACCGGAAAAATTTGTGATATGTGCGGCTCACTTATGATGGAAGGGACAAAAACCATCCCCGAGAGGTGTTCTAACAAGCAGTGCCCCAACCATAACCCACACGAACTCGCGGGCAAAAAATAGTTTCGTGTGCAGCTGAAGTTTCCATGCCGTTGCCAACTTTCCAGTTGGCAGTATTATCAATTACATGTCCTCGATTGATCCTCACCCCCTCTCTGAAACACTCGCTGCGATGTCGAGCAAAACTGACGCAGATATCGCGCTTGTTACAAAAGCGTATGAATTCTCCAAAGAGGCGCATAAAGACCAGAAACGATACTCGGGTGACATGTATTTCGTGCATCCGGCTGAAGTCGGATATTTACTTGCGACGGTGGGCATGGATAGCAAAGCGATCGCCGCTGGGCTTCTTCATGACACGATCGAAGATGCGGGAGTTAAGCCCCAGATAATTGAGGAGCAGTTCGGAGCGGAAGTGCTTTCCCTCGTGAATGGAGTAACGAAATTGGGGACCTTGCGATACCGCGGACTCGAGCGACATACCGAATCCCTGCGCAAACTTTTTGCGGCAACGGCCAAGGACATCCGTGTTCTCATCATCAAATTGATGGATCGACTGCACAATGCGCGCACACTCGAGCACGTGCCGCGAATAGAAAAACGCACGCGTATTGCAGAGGAGACGCTGGAAATCTATGCGCCGATTGCCGACCGATTGGGTATGAGCGTCGCCAAACAGGAATTGGAGGATGCGGCATTTCCGTACGCACTCCCCAAAGAATATGAAAAGACTCGGGAACTCCTTAAAGATCGGAAGAAAGAAAGCGAAAAACGACTCGAGAAGGTGGAAAAAGATCTCAAACGCGAATTGGGTGAGGCCGGTATTCGAACATTCCGGACCGAAGCCCGCATCAAAGGAATTTACAGCTTGTATCTAAAATTAGGCCGCAGAGATTGGGATATTGATAAGATATATGATATTCTCGCGCTCCGCGTCATTTTCCCCAGTGTTGCCGACTGCTATTCGGCGCTCGGCATTATTCATGCACAATGGCGGCCAGTGCCGGGAAAAATCAAGGATTACATCGCCTTCCCCAAGCCCAATGGGTACCAAAGTATTCACACGACGGTCTATACGGGGGACGGAAGCGCGCTCGAAATGCAGCTGCGCACGGAAAGCATGCATCGTGAAGCGCTCTACGGTATCGCTTCACACCTCACATACAAAGAAATTCAGAGCGGGGTCACGGGGACTAAGCGCGGTCTCGAATGGATACGACAATTTTTCCCCTATCTTCGGCGCAGCAGCAAAAATGCAAGCGCGGAAACACCGGCAAAAGAGGGTGTCCCGGCATGGCTCGAAGAATTGGCTGATGCTCATCATGACCCGGAAGAATCAGAACAGTATCTTGATACATTGAAATCCGACTTTTTCAGTCATCGGGTCTTTGCGTTCACCCCCAAAGGCGACGTTATCGATCTTCCGATTTCCGCTACTCCTATCGATTTCGCCTACGCGGTGCATTCCGATCTCGGGAATAAAATGTCGGGTGTGCGGGTAAATGGCAAGATGGTCTCACTTGATACCGCACTTCGCAATGGCGATATGGTGGAAATAATCACCAAACCCTCAGCAAAGCCATCGCGCAAATGGCACGACATCGCGAAAACCAACATGGCAAAACGGCACATCCGCGCAGCACTCGCTGCTCTTGAGGCGTCCCCGCACGCTTCCCTCTCGAGCGAGAGAAAAACTAAACACTAAAGTTCCTGAGAGAATACAGGTCGTCGTCTTTCGCAGCTTGCGTGGGCGGAGGTGTGGTTTCTGGCTCGACTGTTTCGGGCATCGCGGGATCAATTTCGATACTTTGTTGTTGAGGTTGCTGTGGTGTTGCCACGGAGTGATCCGCGCGATCGCGTGAAAGGACCTCGCGGATGTGTGCCAAATCATCCACCGAGAAGAAATCGATCATGACCTTGCCACCTTGCTGTTTCTTTTCGATGCGCACCCGCGTGCCGAGTTTCTCCGTAAGTTCGCGTTCAAACAAGAGGAGCTCCGGTGTGAGATCTCCTTTGCGAGATTTCTCGACGGCAATCCGACGAGCGACCTGTTCGGAGTCTCGCACCGTGAGGCGTTTCTCGATGATCTCTTTAAAGAGTGTCTGTTGCTCGGCTGTACGATCCATAAGCATGAGGAGCGGTCGTGTATGGCCTTCACTAATTTCTCCCGCAGAGAGCGCATCGCGCATATCCTGCGGAAGAAGGAGGATGCGCAATGTATTGGAGACGTATTCGCGGCTCTTCCCTACGCGCTTTCCTATTTCGATATGCTTCAGACCGAATTCCTTTACTAAGCGCTCGAACGCAACTGCACGATCAACGACATTCAAATCCTCCCGTTGTAAATTCTCAATGATCGCAAGCTCGAGCTTCATCCGATCGCTATCTTCTCCGGTGCGAATAACGACCGGCACTTGTGCTATGCCTGCGATTTTGGCTGCACGCAATCGGCGCTCACCTGCGATCAATTCATACTCTACATAAATCCCCTCTCCCGGCCGTTCAATTTCCTTGCGTGTCACGGTAAGCGGCTGCAAAACGCCATATTGCCTGATGGATTCGGCGAGAGAAATAAGACTCGCTTCGTCAAAGATTTTGCGCGGCTGAAACGGATTGGGTTTGATCCGCTCTACTTCCACCCAAAAAATCGAATTGCCCTGATACCCTTCCTCCATCGAAAAATTATATCACAACCCTATTGTGTGCCGGAGGAGAGACTCGAACTCTCATGGGTTGCCCCACACGATTTTGAGTCGTGCGCGTATACCATTTCGCCACTCCGGCAATATCCATATTATCTTAAAGTGCAGTGATCTTCGCCGCTATGGCACCGATGTGCCAGCCTACCATTTCGCCACTCCGGCGTCGGCCGCCAACATTCGCGAAGGTGGCCAGAATGTCTATAATACGCCAGCAATGGAGAACAAACAAAAGGTACTTGTTATCGTAGGCCCTACATCATCGGGCAAGAGTGCTCTGGCGGTCGCACTTGCTCGGAAATTCAACGGAGAAGTGATTTCCGCCGATTCGCGGCAGGTGTATCGTGGCCTTGATATCGGGACGGGAAAAATTACCAAGCGCGAGATGAAAGGCATCCCCCACCATCTATTAGATGTCGCTTCTCCTAAGAAAACCTTTAGCGCGGATGATTACATGAAGCTCGCTCGAAAAAAGATAGTGGACATTTCTTCTCGTGGAAAGTTACCCATCGTCGCGGGGGGCACGGGGTTTTACATCGATACGCTAGTAGGACGAGTCGCCTTGCCAAACGTCCCACCAAACCCAAAGCTTCGCGCTCAATTGGATAAGAAGTCTGCTGCCCAACTCTTTGCTATGCTCAAAAAACGAGATCCCCGTCGCGCCAAATTAATGAACACACCCAGCGAACGCAACAACAAAGTACGCCTCATCCGTGCCCTAGAAATCTCCTACGCACTCGGCCGTGTACCCATGTTCGACTTACGAAGTCGAACATATGATGCACTCTGGATGGGCATCGCGCCGCCAATAGACAAACTCGAGAAAAAAATAACTATACGCCTATTCGCGCGAATAGGCCGGAGTATGATCACGGAAGCAAAGCGTCTCCACAAAGCAGGACTTTCATACAAGCGCATGGAAGAACTTGGGCTCGAATATCGAGCTCTTGCTTCCCTTTTACAGGGCAGGATAACTCAAGAACAGATGATTGAGGAACTTAATCACGCTATCCGCCGATACGCCAAGAGACAAATCGTGTATTGGAAGCGCAACAAAGATATCGTGTGGTTCAAGGAGCCGAAAATGTTCCGAATATCAAAAGCTGTCAGAGGTTGGCTAAAGATATAGGCGTTAAGTAGTTGCTTTTCATACCAGGCGGGCCCACTAGGAATCGAACCTAGGTCTGCTCTTTTGGAGAGAGATATTCTACCATTGAACTATGGACCCATTTTCTTTAGGAATGCCCGGGCGACCGCTTGCAGCTGCCGGGCAATCCGAGTGTCATAATACCGTATACTGGCGCATCCTGCATATCCTTCTCGTATACGTATTCCGGTGTGCTGCTTGTGGTACGTTCTTAGAAACTGCGTGGTCGGTATTCCTGTTACATGCGACCAAAATCGTTTCTGGGCTTTTTCTTTGTGATAGTCGTGAAGGTGTAAGCAGACCCTAAACTTCTGCTCATCCAATTCAAAACCTTCGCGCAATAAACGCAGGAAAGTTGCAACGAGACGGGAGTCGGAATTCGTGAACGTCAGCGTCTTGTCGTTTTTCGTCTTCTCACCCTCGCACCAGTAGATAACTGCGCAGATTATCTGCATGAGTTTGAGATTAAGTTTAATGCTAGATACCGTGGCATCGGCAATCTCGGCGGCATCCCGCAGAAGGCTCTCCGTTCGTCTGCGATTAGTTTTTGCGGCCTTTATACGTGCCTCGCGCCTCTTTATCTCGATTCTTTCTCGTGCATGTTGTGACAAGGCTACACCCCGTACCCACACCGAGACAGACGCCTTCGAAACTTTAAGTCGTCCTGCGATTTCGTTGAGAGAATAGCCCTGTATGCGTAGGAATATCGCTTCTTTCTTTTCCGATTTCTTGGGCATCATATGAACCTTCATTAGTAGTTACATCCATTATATCAATGCGTACATAAAAAGAGCCCATTATACACAGGTTCTTCGATAATGCAGTCTCTACTGCTACCCTCTTTGTGCTTCTGGTGCGACTTACTTCTTGGCCTCTTTGTGCTTGGTGTGCACCTTGCACCACTTACATGACTAGCCAGTGCCCGAGAGAAGTTTTTCGACCGGAGAGATAGAAACCTCGCTACCTCCCGTATCAAAGAGCAGTTCGTGCCGGTGAGTATATCCCGACCGGCGAAGCACGGTCAATGCATCATGGTGGTGATTCATTGATAACCGGCTTCACCTTGCGGTGCGCAGAGCCAAGACCCGGCCCTCGCAGATGCGTATACACGAACGAGCTCGTCATGTTTGCGTGTCCCATGAGATCGCTGATGTTCGAATTGTTGAGACCGTTCTCCGCAGAGTCGGCCCCGAACTTGTGCCGAAGCGAGTGCGCATTGACCGTCTCGATGCCTGCCTTCTCCGACAACCTTCGGAGCACGAGGCCGACGGTAAACGGTGTCATGCGACTTCCGACTTTACCGTGCGAGTCCTTTGTACTGATGAACAATGCTTCGGGATGTCGTGGAGGGAACATATGCGTGTACTCCTCCCGCATCTCAAGCCATTTGCTCAACGCCGCATGGGTTTCTTCATACCAAAACACTCTTCGATGAGGATGCCGCGACGAGCGAGCCTTCTCGGTGCGAATCACGTGCGAGTATTGCTTGGCGCCGTTCTCCTCCGTGACTTCGCATTTGTCCATGATGTCCACATCCATCGAGCAGAGCTCACCGTTCCTCATGCCTGTATCGGAAATCATAAGGATGATGGCACGATTCCGCACGTCGTAAATGCTTTCCCCCGCGCACTGTGCAAGGACTTTCTCCAGTGATTCCTGCGTAGCGATGCGTGGCTCAGTGCCTTCCTTCTGAACTACGGGAAGCATTTGATAATCGAGTACCGGGTGGCCTTTGCGCTTCCAGTATTCGAAGAATTTTCGCAACGCCATTGCGGGCACCACCATCGAGTTGCGCTTCCATCCGAGCTCTTTCCGTTGTTTGAAATACAGGACCACCTCGTCCGGCGTGACGAGGTTGATAAGCGGATTCCGCAAGTACAGGCAGAACTGCATGAGAGCCCCACCATAGCCCTTTATCGTGGCGGTCGACTTGTGCTCGGCCGTCATGTGGTCGATGTAGATCTTAATCGCTTCGTTCAGAGGCATCATAGAGAAAATGCCCGCGAAGCGATTCGCAGGTTGAAGTTGTGTCGTGTAAGTGAGATTTCCCGCCCCATAGTTTGGAGGCGGAAAGCGGCCTGTCTCCTCCAGCATACCGCACGGGAGCGGTGCGTACTTGTCCGAGATGTGGATAGCCGCATCTTATTCTTATGTCGCGACATACTAGAAGGGAGTGTTAGTGCCAGCCCGCCCGTCCAGCCTGCGGATAACGATGCGACGCTCCTTGCCTGTATTATCCCGCTCCCACTTGATTCCTTTCTTCTCAAGCACCGGTGCGAGATGCCTCATCAGGCGTGTCAGTGCATTGGCGTTTTCTGGAAGCTTCTTCTCAATCTGTCGGCGTTCGTACAACGTCGCGCCCTCGGAAGTCTGTAGAGGTATTCGATTGAACGCAAGTCGCTTTATTTCTTCGAATAACATCGTAGGAGTCCCAGTCCATTCTACAGTTTCGTCGTCGCACATAAGCTCGATGATGAGAGTCGCCACAATGTTGCTCTCTATCACTTCCTCGATCTGCTCGCCGATGTTGCGGCTGTAGGCATCAAGGAACGACTGCTGTGAATACCCAATCGCCTCCGCTATTGCGCACCCCCATGCGGTGAAATCTGCCATACGGAACAGATTATCTGTCCGCACTGTGGGCTTTATGGCCATCGCCCTTGAGACAGCATTGAGAATGGCTCCGAAGATTCGCGGACGCGCAGTATCCAGCGATGTAAACACGTCCGCCAACTCTTTACGCTCGGAATCGGGAATGCGCTCCAAGCCAAGAAGAAGGCAGCGATCCAAAAGATCCTCGCGACTCGAACCGAGATTGACGCCATTGATTGCGATGTTGGCTTCGATTCGGAAAATCACGGCGTCGGTATCGCTATACAGTTTGCGCTTCGTGAAGCCCGAGCCAGTGACGGCGCGACATAGGAGATCCGCACACTCGCTGTCTATCCCCGTAACATTGTCGAGGCACACGAATGCTGAATGGTGATACAGAGTTTGCTTTAGCTCTTCTGTGTTCTTGGTGAAATGAATCACCCCAAGCGAAGAAGGCGAGACGAACTTGAGGAGCACTTCGCAGAGCGTCGATTTCCTGCTGCCAGCCGGACCGTGGACATAGAGAATGGGATGCGGAAAACCAGGAATGAACGTAGAGACGAGGTACACCAGCAACAGTATCTGGTCGTCGGAATCCTGTACGTTCACGAACTTGAGTATTTCCCGTACATCACCGCCACCAACCGGCTCAACTTGCGGTTTGTGGAACGAGTAACGCGAGAAGAGGATAGGAGGAATATCGACAACATTCCACCCACTCTGATCGATGCGTATTGCTCTCCATTTCTCATCACAGAGGTCATACCAGGTCGCACCGTCGTGCCCTGCAATTCTGCTGTGCAGGTGGTGTTTGATACCTCCTGCTCGTGCACGTCCTTTTATCGTGTTCAGCGCTGCAGAGATGGTATTGGTGCCCGCCGCCTTGCCAGTAAGGCGGTAAAACTCGTCCGAGAGCCAGTACGTGAAGTCGGAACCTCCGCACGTCCATATTTCGAAGTGGTCACCAACCGGCAGTCTGATATGTGCCATCTTGTAATCATCGACGAACAGAACGATATCCGGATTGTTCGTCACGTGTTGGACTAATTGCGTCGCTTGCGTTGTTCGTAGTGAGTCCGCGCTGTCGTCTCCGTCCTCCTCGGGACCGCTGTATGTTTCAGCAACAAGCCCCAAAGCACTCTCAATGGTGCGCTTTCGGTAGTCCTCTCGATCCTGTGTTTTCTCGCGTGCCCCAAGTGGCGAAGCGAGCCATAGTGACTCGATTCGAGAAGCATCGCGGCCTGTCCAAAAAGCGAGATGCGAACACAGCGCGGCATCCGCAGATGATTTGTCGTTACCGTAGTCTGACGTGTCGCCATCATAGAGTGCGCGGATTTTTGCCCCGTTCTTTGATGCAAACATTCTTTGGAGAAGTTGCGCATCTGTAAGCGGTAATGTTTTTACTGGGACGTTTTGTGCTTTCTCGGGTGAAGATGGTTGTTTTTTCCATGGATATCCCAACATGCGCAATAGTTCGAGCGCCTCGTCCGGATTCACTGTGCGAAGCGAATATGATGTCGTCCATGGATTCTCGGTGTATGTGAACCATCGCCCTGTTGTATAGCACTCATAGTCCGCTCCCTTCCCTCGGGGCGCTTTGTTTCGCTCAAGCGTCACTGGCCCCGTGAGGAGAAAGTAGACGTGAAGTCCAGTCCCGCTCGGAGAGATCTCGGTGTAGGTGTGTGCCTTCTCGATGAATTCTGTAATTTCGGGAGACACCGCTCCGTCCACGATGCAATGGTCGAGATCAACGCCCAAGACCTTGTCGGCAAACATTACGCCGACACCACTGAAATGCTTGCGCGCAGCGTCCGCTTCAGGGAACGTGCTCCATGTTGAGGGGTCGTTTGGTTTCGCGTTATGCCCGCTCAACGCCTTAGGAACTTTGTCCGTCCTCCCGTCTGGAAGCGTTATTAGTTGGTAAAGGACCCAGCATTTCTCCCTATAGAGAGCGGCGAGCCCGTGTGTCTGATATTTCCCTTCTGCGTCCATAGTATTGTGTATGGATTAACGTGTAATCTCCTGTTCATCCGGCTCGTCTGAACGCTGACAAGCCGGTGGAACAAGAGGCTCGATGCGTTCATGCTGTGCGAAACGGAGTTGATAAAAATGTGCTTGCCTCTGTAGACAGAGGGCGAAAAATCACCAAAAAACAGAAAAGCGCGGCTTTTTGGCCGCGCTTGGCATTGTGAAAAATCACCGTTCTATTCCTCGTCTCTTGGTGCCGTCATTTCTCCATACACATCGTCGATGTCTGCATACTTTTTGTTCGCAGCATCACCACTCTCTGATTTCGGGTATTCGACACTAAATTTGGCTCGGTACACCCCGCCCTTGTCGGTCTCGAAAGGATCCGTGTCATTCTGAAAAATCATTCTGAGGATATCGGTGACTTTCTGCTTGTGTTTCTTCACGTGCTCGCGAACTTCCTTTTCTGGGATTGGAGAGGTCAATCCTCCACCCATCGCCAAAGCCCTAAGAAATCCCCATGCGGAATCCGGCTTCTCGGTTCTGTTGTCCATACACCCAAGCCCCTCGAAGTCGCATGGCTTTGTTTCCTTGCCGTCTGAAAGTAAGACGGCACGATCATCGACAAATCTGATAGATACTCGCCCCCATTCCGTGCGAGGAAATCTTGGTAAAGTGACTCGCTTCTTGCCTTTGTTGACGACCGGCTCGCGTTCAAGTTCCGCCTGAAGTTCTGACGGAATCGCATTGCCCGTCCTTTTGTTAATTGAAGCAGCCTTGAATACTCCAGGGGCGACCTCCATCCACCTAGGGCGGTTCCAGTCAGAGCCATTTTTATCCTCCTTACCGGGGGAGCGTTTTGCGTTCATTAGGGCATTCTACCTACGCAGACAGTGGCGCTGCAAGCGCCATTCCCGAGCATGTATAATCCCCTGATGAACCGGCCTGTCGTCCAGGATCTCATCCGTATCGTGGCGCTTGGTATTGTGAGCCTTGCAGTATTCTGGGCTGGGCTATGGATGTGGGGTAATTGGAACGACGAGTGGTCGGGCTTCAACGCGCAATTCACGGTGAGCGACGGTTATTGCAACATCGCCGTCGTACCTATTGTGGGAGATATAAGCACGTTGCCTGACCCGAATGCCGCCAGTGAGTCGGATTCGGCGGCTCCGGACGCATACTCGTATCCTGTTGCGAACGTGGACGACATACTGTATAAGCTTCGCCTTGCGGAATACGACCCGTCCGTCGAAGGGATACTCATACGGATCGATTCTCCCGGCGGTACTCCCGTGGCTTCGGAAGTGCTAGCAGATGCGATCAAAGGTTTGTCGCTTCCCACAGCCGCGCTCATACGCGAATACGGAACGTCTGGAGGCTACCTCGCGGCAACTGGCGCAGACACTATCTTCGCCTCTCCGCTCTCCGACGTGGGCTCCATCGGCATCACGATGTCATACATCGAGAACGTGGCTAAAAACACGAAGGAAGGCCTGCGCTATGTGCCCCTTGCGTCTGCTCCATACAAAGATTCGGGCGATCCCAACAAACCACTCACGACGGCAGAACGAGCGTTATTCGAGCGAGACCTCAAGATTTACCACGATGTGTTCGTGAAAAAGGTCGCCGAGAATCGCGGACTCACTACAGAGGATGTCGAAAGGCTTGCAGACGGCTCTTCGATGCCGGGAGAACTCGCGCTTGAGAATAAATTGATAGACGCACTCGGCAATCAGGACTCGACCCGCGCATGGTTCGCTCAGCAACTCGAAATCCCCGCATCGGACGTCGTCTTCTGCGAGTAGCGGGTTCAAGTATCGAACGATGACTACATCTGCGGCTATCCCCATGAGGGGAAGCCGCTCACCGATATCGTGATATTCTCACGTTATCGATGCTTGGTCGCATCAACGAGGATGAATTTCCTCGCTTGTCCCTTGTAAGGAGGGACACGGTCACCCCTTGAGAGTGTGATCTCGACCTTGCCGAAACCAACTACTCGGTATTGACCGGACTTCGGGCATTTTTCGCCCGTGTCTACGTTTACCATGATGGTATTACGCTTGGCTTGTAAACGTTCCGACCTTTATTGCTGCCTGAAGAGGCAGCAAGTGGTCAACTACGTTCAGACAACAAGTGTCGAAGCGTTTCCCTCCGAGGATAGCCGCAGATGTAGCCAAATATCAAAACCCTAGAGAAGCATACCGACGCTACAACATTGCGCAATGCGTTTTGACGTGGGGATAAGTTTCAGTGCCCTCGGGAGGGGTCGAACCTCCAACCTCGACGATAGAAGCGTCTTGCTCTGTCCATTGAGCTACGAGGGCATGTGCCTTCGGATGGAGTCGGACCATCTTCTCGCCCTTTTCAGAGGCACGCTCTGCCGTTGAGCTACGAAGGCAATAGAAAAAGCCACCTCGAACAACCGCATAGTGTGCGGCTGTCGAGGTGGCTATCTAAAGCTCCTTCGTTCCATTACCAGATATTCTACCTCCCAACCGAGACTATGGCTAGCGTAGAGTTTTCACAGATTGGGCACACATTGTCCTCGGTCAGAATGCCGTAGCGCCCCATTTTGCCATGTTGCTCACAAACAACACCTGCCTCCGAGATAGTACTCAAGTCGAAGTTGAGTCCTATTTTGTGTTCTTTGCAGAAGAAGAATGTGCAGTTGGGATGCTTGAATTCCACAAAGAAACCGCAACCCTCTTCGTTTTCACAGTGAACGAACGCCACGCGCATCTTCGTTAGTTCTTCTTCGTCCCAGTAAGGCTCCAGTGTTGAATCGATGTTCGCGAGGGTCTCCGTTCGAGCCAGTTGCACTCGTACCTCGGTCAAGTCCGCCGCCAGCGGGTTCTCCGGCCACCGCGCTACGATCGCAGTTATTGACTCCAAGTAGTGCGTACGTAGTTTTTCTATCGGAGCGTTGAATTGAGCAAAGATTGTCTCACCGCGCTCAAAGTCGGCGACGATCTCGGTTACATTACTGATAAGGTCGGCCGATTTTACAAGGAGCGAATCGTGCGAGAAGGTCTGGATATGCTCACGGGCTTCGCGCTTACGATCTTCCCACGGCAGGTCCTTGTTATTTTCCGATACGCTCTCGACGATGTCGGCAACATTCTCGCCAAATCGCTGTACGAGCATCGCTCGCGTGACCTTTTTCTCGGGGAGGCTGTCTTCTATCGTGTCGTGGAGTATTCCCGCTACGATAGTGTCTTCGTCTGCCCCAGCGCGAGATAGGATGAGCCCTACCGTGAGAGGATGCGTAATGTACGGAATGTCTTTGCCTTTCCGCTTCTGCTTTTGGTAAATTTCGTGTGTTTTCGTTGCGAATCGGATCGCTTTTTGGATTTTGTTCGTGTAGATCATGGTTGCTTTGTTTTTACGTCTGCAATAATTCTCGCGCACAAGTCCTCGGTAACATAGTCCCACGCTGAGAAATAAACAGTCCCCTCATCACTCCGGACGAACGGGTCCTCGCCAAACGTTATATAACGGTCGCGAAGGCCAGCCGGAGTGATACCTTTCAGATATAGTCCCCGTACGCTTTCTTCGGTTATCCGCCTGCAATCGTTTATAGCTTCCTCGGCACTGTCGAATGATCCGGCTTCATACCGTTCGCTTTCATCGGTGAAGTGAAAGTTGTCATCAACCATGACCGTGTACTTTTTCTTCTCGATCTGCATACTATTTCTTCGTTAATCTGCTAATCCTCTTAGGCTTTAGCGTGTTGACCACACAAACAAAAAGCGGCTAAGAGATTTAATCCAGCTCGACTGCTGAATGAAATCTCCCAACCGCCTTAGACGATCAGTCGCGCAATGTCATCTGGCTTCTCGCAGATTTCCCAAGTTGCCTACCCTTGCGGGAGACATGCACGGCCCGAATTCGCTGCGCGGGCTACAGGGTTTCTAATCAAAGAACTATCTACAATGTAGCAGATTTTTCCTCTTTGAGCTACTCGCCATCCTGAGAACATCCCCTTGATTTTTGAGCAGGTTCACTCGTGTCGAGGCACCCCGTGCTTTTGGGCTATCATGTAGTAAACCTCCCAAACTCCTTCGCTAAAGACTCAATTTCTCCTTGTCCTTTCCATTTTTGTGAGAATGCTTCCTTTAATCGCCTTTTGATTGATTCGACTTGTTTACGATCTTTCGAGATAGGGAGTTTCAACTCTTTCCAACGATCTCCAATGTTGGGAAGGGTAGTATCTATCAGTATCTTACTGTAAAGCTGTTTCTGCGTCAGCGCATGAGAGAATAGATACAACAGGTAGAAAGCGTCAATACCGTATTCGTTATCTTCTTTTACTACTCGAAACGTCTGTATCTCTTTTGTAAGAAGAACCCGAGTATCAAACTCGGCTACTAACGCCACGCTTCCAATGCGATAACTTCCGCGACGAACAAAAAGTATATCTTTCGCCGCCAAATCAAAGCCATTTGCTTTTACGCGCTCATATTCGGATTCGGGAATAAGCGAGGTTGGATTTTTATACATTGCCCAGTTCACAATATCAGCGACTCTAACATACGGAACTTCGCCCCTCCCCTTAAACTTCCCTTTCGGCGATCCGTGGCCAGAATACGATTCAATGATACCTTCGCTCATGAGTTTTCTAACAGTAACAAGATTAAATCCTTGTTCATCTGCCTCTTTTTCTATATCCATCAGAAGTTTTTTCCAGTAGTAGCGCGGAACAAAAACGCTTCCCTTCAAGTCTTTGGGACTGATAGTGAAAACATATTTATTTTTCGGATCAGATGGGTTGTCTAATTCTTTCATAACTGGAACGCTGTCATTCCAAATCTCATCCGTTGGATTGTTATCCTCATCGAATCTATAAATCAGTTGTCCGTTGTGGTCGTGTCCGATTTCCTCACAGACAGCCATGGTGATTTTTTCCTGTTGAGGCCTGCCCTTTTCAAGGACCATGAGTAATGTTTTCGCATTGCAGTATGGCCGAAACGTATTATGCGGTAGATCAATCACAGCTAAAACATTGTTGCCTCGCAAAAGGTAATCAAGAACGTATCTGACTTTCGGCGCATGAAAGTACGTCTCCGGCAGAACAATTGCCAGTCTGCCGCCGTCTTTAAGCATTTGCAGACACCTTTCGACGAATAGAACTTGTGGCTCCGTTTCCTTCTCCTTTTTTGTCTCTATGTATCCGTCTCCATCTTTTTTCCAAACATGCCCCAATGAGAAGTTTTTTGCGTCGTCCTTAAGGACTTTTATCTTGCTTCCAAAAGGGGGATTCGTCATTACCACATCAAATTGCTTTAAGTTATTGTTCTCGTCTACGAATAACTCTTTCGCTCGTTGATTGTATTCTTCGGGAGAATGGAGGGTGTTATCTGACACAATCCCACTTTTCCCATCTCCGATAATGGCCATATACGCCTTGGCGATTTTTACAAGATCCGCTTCTTTATCAATCCCAAAAAAGCTTTGCTCGGCAATGCGTCTCCTTTGTTCCTGCAAATCAGATTCCGACATGCCACGATATTTCTTGTCCTCGCTCATCCGTTGCCAAACGCGCTCTAGGCAATAGATCAAAAATCCACCACTGCCGCATGCGGGGTCAACAATGGTCTGTCCGGGCTTCGGATCAACGAGCTTGACTGCCATCTTTACGATTTCACGCGGCGTAAAGAATTCGCCTTTCTCACCGACAAGCTTGCTTTCCGCAAAAACTTCAAACGCGTCTCCTACAACGTCCTTTTCAGTTTTTAGTAGACTGAACTGCTCCAATTGGCCAACGACATATCGGATGGATTTCGGATCAAGCTTAATTTCTTCGTTCTTATCGAAGACTTCATCGCGTCCAAACTCTTTTTTCACTTCTTCAAATAATTCTTTGATTCGTTTAGCAACCTCGCGCGGGTTCTCATCCACACCAACACGGAATCTTGGCAGTGCTGCTTGGTCATATTTTTCATCAATAATCTTACAGAAAATCAGGCGGATCATTTCCGCGCCTAATTTCTCTTTCCTGCTGATATTCGTGTTGGCATATAGGATATTTAATAGACGATGGAATACAACTTTTAGATTTTTGGCGGGTCTTAGACTTTGCTTTGTGATACGATCAATATCTGAAAGGGTCTCGCCATTTTTCGGAATCTTGAAGATAAACTCGCGTTTGATTGCGCCACTTTTAGGTTCGCGGTATAGGTATTCAAAATCCGTTCCGTTCGTCCACACCCCCCACACACATGAGGTTGCAGACATGTAGCTCTGAAGCTGCTTAACTCCTTCCTTGCGTGTTGGCTTTTTTGTTTCAACGATACCAATAATATCTTCCGATTGATCACGTTTGGTTTTATCTTTTGTTGCGTAAATCACGATGTCAGCACGTTCATTCCTATTTTTGAGAGAATGCTGTTCTCCCCGCTGAATTTGAACCTCAATATCAATTTGTTCAAGTTCGTATCCATAGTCCTCATGTAGTTCTTTCTCGTATCCTTGACGCACCGCCTCCTCGGGTTTTCTGTTGTCTACGGGCTTGTCAGTAGCAAAATCTTTTATGTACCCATCTTTCATAATCAAATTAGAACATTTCTAGGCAAAAGAGAAAGCCTCTTTTTTAATACAGCATGAAAATCGACTTTTGAAAAGCTCTAAAAAATGAGGTGCTCTATGGATATTTCTAGGCATCATTTTCTCTATCCACAGGTCATTTTGTAAAAAGACGAAAAATGCTAAAAACTCCCCGGGATGGGGATTAAATTCTCCATCCTCGCGCCACGACCTACCATCAGGATTCGATGAACCGTAGACCATTTTGTTGTAATAGGGGTAGTGCATGGAGGGATTATAGGCCTATTTGGAACGATGGCCATGCCGTGCCTGTCCGTAAAAGCCACCCCTTCAACTTTTCGCGTGTTCACGGGGCCACCGACCGCTTTCTTTCCGACTGTGACGCCCCATCGACTTCCACACCGGATTGAAACGCTCTGCCTGTGCGAGTTGCGGGTTTTCGCTTTTGAGGAATACGTAGTGGTGCTCTCTGCCGGAATCATCGAGGATGACCCGCGCCTTGAACCATTTTTCTTTGATGAGTTTCTTCACGCGCTGCGTCTTGACCTTGAATTTGCTGTTGAGATCGTACATCGAATAGAAGCTATTCTCGTTCACGCATACGTACGCCGGTATCACGCCTTCGTTCAATGCTTTCTGGCACAAAAGACATTTCTGCTCGTACTTGTCGTACCATCCCTTACCCGCTTCGAATCCGCTGTGGCAGACGGTACATGAGGCTCCGTGCTCCATAAGAAAGCCCCGTGGCTCCTTCCGTAGCCGTCCTTTCATCCTGGCGTATCTCATGCCAATCTTCACCGCGAGTTCTGCGAGACCGTTCATCGTGAATGCCGCTTCGTTCGCTTCCTCGTCGCTCATCTCTTTGCCTGTCCTTCGGCTGATTTCCTTAATCTCCGCTGCCATGTCTTCGAGAGTTTTCATACGAGGGTTTAGCGTCCAAACAATCCAAACAACCACGACCAGAATCCACGCTTCTTTGTTGGCGCCGTAGCCGTAGCCGTGGCCGGTGATACGGTACGTGTCGTGTCGTAAACATTAACTGACGACACCGGCTCTTGTGACGGATTCTGAGATAATTTCTCACTAACGGGACGCGCGAGTGGTTCACGCTCTCCATCGACATCTCGTGATTTTGGAACACATATGCGTCCATCGTATTGATAGCCATCGCTACAGTCACAAATTGCACTACCGTCTTTGCCTAGGGTTCCAGTCCATACGCCATGCTCACCACGTGCGGCTTGGCATCTGAGATCGTTATTCCATCGCGGAGGTTGAGCTTGTGGTGGTACGGCCTGAGCTTGTTCAATCCCAACTTTGATATCGCAGTCGCCGCCAGAAATACTCTTTGACCATCCCGCATTGCACGTACAACTGTCCGTCGAAATGGACGGATCATAGTGTGCGTTACTCCGAAGCATACAAAGAGCTGCGCTCAGCGTCTTGCCGGGAATCGAGGAGTAGGAAGATTTGCCCTCCCACGTGAATATTTCTGCACCTGTCAGATCCGTATACCACCAGTGCAATGTCGGAAGAGGGATAAACAATCCTTGTATGCATTTTTCATGCTGATCCGGAACGCACGCGACTGTAACACCAACGAGTTCACCGCTGGAGTTGAACACAGGTCCTCCAGAATTTCCGTACGATATTGCGAAGTCGCTCACCGCAAGAGGTTGACCACGTGCGTATACAAATCCCTTAACAACACCGTCCACCTGTACCGATTTGCCATTTCCGTAATCAGGATATCCAATCGAATACACCGTATCTCCCGTGCGCAGGGCTTCATAGTCAGTAGTGTATGCAGAAATGTTGACTGCGCTGAGTCCGAACTCTGTGATTGGAAGCTCCATATAGGACTTCCATTCGTTGCCTACCCTTACTTTGTCGAGGTGCAGTAGCGCAAGATCCCAAAGTCGGTCGTACTTTGTATCGGTACTTTTTCCGAAAGGCACCGGGAATAAGGAGAGCTGATGCTTACAATCTGGCTCCGTATTCAGCGCATAGGTAAGACATCCAAGCACGATGTATCTTTGTGGATCTGCAAGTGCTGTCTTGATCACATGATAATTTGTCAGCACATCCATCCCGAACGCGATTCCGGTGCCTGAGCTTACAGTTTGTCCAAGATAATTATCATAGATTTGTATCTGCAACGTTGCTCTGAGTACTTCCTGGTCAAACGATACCGCTAGGACATGGAGCGGTGCGAGTAAAAGTGCAAATCCAATGAGAGTCACACGAATTCTTCTCATACTGAAAGATGTTTACGTTTATAAAGAACTCTCGCCGCCAGAACTCCGAACACGAGAGCGACGAAAGCGATGAACAAAGTGGTGAATGTAAAGATTTGCTCACCGAGAGCCATGTACCGCCACGGATCCGCGCTGTGTGTTAATGGCCACTGCTCGGCAAAGCGTGAGAGCAGAATCTTGTCAGCCAGCGTTCCTATGGGCGTTGCTATTAGAGGCGAGAGTACAAAAGAAACTCCACTCGCTATTACGACAATCCAAAGTGTTTTTGTTTTGAATTTACCCATACAGAAAGCCCGCCACGGGACTCTTGGCCGAAGCCAAGCAAAGGGGTTTCCCCCTAAGGCCGAACAGACAGCCCATGACGGGTTTTCTATGTCTGTTCGGACTCTACAACCGTGCCACCTAGACTATCCAAGTGGGTTAGGTCACGCCCTCGCGGGCCAATATCTGGTGTGTGCGTCTACTATACAACAAAAAACGGCGACCCTGGAAGGACCGCCGTTAATGTTGGAAGATTGGCTACTCGACCCGTTCAACACTATGGACTTCGAGGCACCCTTCGCTCATTTCGATTGATGTCTCTTCCCAAAGTGTTCCCTCGTAGATATGAGCCTCGATCTTCCTACGAGCTTCTTCAGCGCTATCAGCTTCGAACTCTACTGGAAGCAACTCGGATTCTGAGAGCCATACGCGATACAGGGTCATACGCTACCTATTCGCGAACTGGCTTATGGCCTCCGAGGCGTCCTCTCTGCTCATCGAGTCCAGTCCGGCCTCCCAGCGTTCGCGCTCGGCCTCGTCCTCCACGTTGAGACTAATGAGCTGTCTCAAATAGGATTTCTGCTTATCGCTGGCGAGATGCGAGCTTTCGTCCTCTCTCGCTCTGTACGCTCCTCCCAGATCTTTTGGGGTTGTTAGGTCGTACGTATCAAGGCGAAGGCTGTCCATGACCTTGCAGGCTGAATTGGCTGCGGAAAGAAAACTCGCGTTGAGACAGATGAACGCTGTTCTCTCTATCCCGCGATTGATGCGAGTGAGGATAGCCGAGCCGTGACCTTTGCCCACCGGCTTACCGTCCTTGTCCTTCAAGAGGCACTGTACCGCTATGAGCCCCGGTACGTGCCGGAACGTTGCAAGCGTATCTGTATCCTCGCTGAACGTGGCTGTGAATTGATACGTCCCGCAGAGCTTTTGGATTTCCTTCCGCATTACGTGTTCCGGATCTTGCGTGTCCATCGCTTTCCGTCGCATCAACTCCACCGGATGAGGTTGGATTGGTGACAGGGTGCGGCGTTTGAATGTTGTCGTGTTCATGTTGATTGATGTTTCTAATGGTGATTAAGCCCCGCTGATAGGACACCTCGATCGGTGTTCCCATCTCGAATCCCATATCCTCTAGCGTTGAGTTCGCTATCTTGATCATGGGTTTGTCCATCGTGCCGGGATTTCGCACAACGGTTTGACGTTTGACGGTCATGGCATTTTCTCGACTTGGCGCTTATGGAAGAGATTCACCGTACGACGTATCTTCTTCACAACCTTGTCGTTCTCGTCTTTCACCTCGACGAAGGTAACGGACTTAAGGGCTTTCTGCCCCTTCTTCACGACGTAGCCCTGGGCGAGCCACGAAGAGAACGGCATGGCGTCCGTGTATGGATCGAACTCCTCAGCGGCATCCTCGCCCCAACGCTTCGCTATCTGCTCTTTCACCATCTCGTAGGTTGTTTCGGAACCCTTGTATGGCGAAACGAGCGTTTGCTTCATGCTTTGCATACATTTAGGCATTGCTACACAACACCGCTTCGACTGTGCGGTAAAAAGACTTGTTGCATTATTAATTAATTCTTTTCATCCTTTCCAGTTGTACTGAATTTAATTTGGGGGTACCGGGGAGTGTTTGCCCTAACGTCTCTACTCGTCTAACTGGATCCGAACCATGCCTACTTGCAGCCAATTTTTCCTCAAAATGGACTTTTGTACGATAGAGGCATGGCATGGACACCACCCACTCGGCATTTGCGGCAGGACAAGAAGTTGCTCGATAGAAAAGTATTCTTCCGCAAGCTATCCGCACACTGGAACTATCTCGGCGCTGAAGTCACGATGCTTTTTTATATGGGATTCGTGAAAATGATCGCGAAGGAGCTACGGGAGCACAAGTTCGTGCGACTGCCGTACCTCGGGGATCTCGCAATCGTGACGCAGAGGAAGAGACCTGGGTGGGCTGGGAGAGCGCATGTCATTCTTGAGCCCACGGAGGTGCTGAAGTTCTATCCAAAAGAATTCTTCCGACGCTACCTCCGCAAGCATTTCAATTCCCGGAGAAAATGACCGATTCCTGTCTATCGGGAAGATTTACCAATCTCTCACGCAGCTGTGACGCTGAATATTTTGGGGGAGAGTTCTGTATATCGAGCGTAATGTGGAGGGGTACGTTTTTTTGCGTCGCTGGCGTCGACACGCATGATCGACGCAATCGACGCAAGTTTTCGAACTTCGCCCTTTGTACGGCGACCGATATGAAAACCGGATGACAGGCCGCTTTCCACCAAAGTCGCCGTACAAAGGAAAAACCTCGCTTTTCCGCGAGGCTCTGTCCATCTCCGGTCTACTTCTTAGCCTCTTTGTGAGGCGTATGACTCCGACACCATTTGCAATACTTCTTGAGCTCGATCTTGCGGGTGACAAGCTTGCGATTTTTGCGTGACCAATAATTGATGCGGTCGCACTTTGAGCAGGCGAGTTTGAAAAGTTGATCTTGGGACATGCGCGGTACTATAGGGTAAAAAATCGCATTTCGCAACACCTGCGCGAAGTCCACCTTCTATACTGGCCCGATCAAACGTCCCGTAGTAGGCTCAACTCGGTAAGGACAAATATCGTTCCACGGGCCGTACTCTGCGCCTGTGAGCGTTCTCATGAGAGTATCCACCACAAGCCAGCCAATGAGGACAATCACGAGCCCAATAGCAACATTGGTGAATATCCCTTTGGCTCGCGATAATTCACCGCTTCCGCCGCTCGTCAGATAGAGCCACCCTGCCCACGCAAAAAGCACTGCCGAGAGAAAAACGGCAATATAAATAGCCGTATTAAGAATGTTGTTGGCAAGCGTTGCCAAATCACACACATTACAATCAGCTCCATTACAGGGCACAATTTGCCCCGGAAGATCACCGTCGGGAGTAGCAGCAAGCGCGAGTGAGGGAGCGATCATTAAGACGATAAGAAAGAGAAGGGCAAACTGAATCACCCGCTTTTGTACCATTAAAATATTGTAACACGCGGAAATATGCGGCATACTGTGCACTGCGCGTCGGTGGCAGAGTGGTCAAATGCACGTGGCTGTAAACCACGCGACTTCGGTCTACGTAGGTTCGAATCCTACCCGGCGCAAAACACATCTTCTCCTCGCTTATGCACCAACCGGATGCTTAGCGCGAGAACGGATAGTGCGATTGCGTAGAGGACCTTTGCGGACGTCAAAGGCAAATTCGCCCTTTCCGTCGATACCGGCATCGGGCTTGAAATCAACGATAACCGAACCACCTTCCATAACCCCGCGCGCGACCATCATCGTGGCAACGGGCGTAAGGATCTTGGTCTGAATAAGACGCTTGAGCGGGCGGGCGCCGTACTGGGGGTTGTATCCTTCTTTTGCCAAGTGCTCGAGTGCGGCATCGGTGAAAGAGAGGGTGATGTGCTTCTCGGTGAGGCGCTCTGATACGATCTTGATCTGCATGCGCACAATGTCTTTGATCGCTTCTGTCCCCAAAATATTGAAGAGGATTATTTCATCAAGACGATTGAGGAATTCAGGGCGAAAGAATTCTTTGAGCGAGCCCATCACTTTTTCCTTCACCTGCTCGTACCGCTCACTTTCCGTCTTTGAAAGTCCGCTGCCGAAGCCCAAGCCTGACATTTTGTCGATGTGTTCCGAGCCGATGTTGGAGGTCATGATAACGACGGAATTTTTGAAGTTCACGACACGACCTTTCGCGTCGGTAAGGCGTCCATTGTCCAAGACCTGCAGAAGGATATTGAAGACTTCGGGATGCGCTTTTTCAATTTCGTCGAAAAGAATGACGGAATACGGGCGATGTCGCACAAGTTCAGTCAATCCTCCACCTTCGTCGTAGCCGACATAGCCGGGAGGCGAGCCGATCATCTTGGAGACAGAGTGTTTCTCCATGTATTCAGACATGTCGACGCGAATCAAGGCCTTGTCGCTGTTGAAAAGGAATTCCGCGAGTGCGCGCGTAAGCTCAGTTTTGCCCACGCCCGTGGGACCCAAGAAAAGAAACGAGCCGACCGGACGATTCGGATCGGCAATTCCCGCGCGGCTGCGCTTGATTGCGTCTGAGACTCTTTGCACTGCTTCGTCTTGCCCCACGATACGTTCTTTGAGTTCCGCCTCAATACGCGAGAGCTTCTCCGCCTCCTCCTCAAGCATGCGAGAAACCGGCACGCCAGTCCAGCGCGAGACGACCGCAGCTATATCTTCTTCGGTAATTTCTTCTTTCAAGACACGTCTCGTCTGCTGCAATTTCTTGAGGCGTTTCTGCGCTGTCTCAATCTCTTTTTCAAGATTCGGGATCTTGCCGTAGCGCAGCTCTGCAGTTTTTGTAAAATCGGCAATGCCCTCTGCGGCATCCGCTTCGATGCGCGCCTGCTCAAGTTCGCTCTTTGCGCGTTTGATCTCTGTGAGTGTTTCTTTTTCGTTTTTCCATTTCATCTCGAGCTCGCGTGTCGCATCACGCAAATCTGCGATTTCCTTTTCAATGGATTTTACACGCGTACGCGCTTTCCCTTCGGCAGCCTCCGACTCTTTCTTCAGAGCCTCACGTTCGATCTCAAGACGCGTCACTTTGCGATGTGCCTCTTCAAGAACCGGCGGCTTATTCTCAAGCGAAAGCCGCAGTGCCGAGGAGGCTTCATCGATAAGATCGATTGCCTTATCCGGCAGGAATCGCTCGGTAATGTAGCGGGCAGAGAGCTGGACTGCCGCCACCATCGCGTCGTCGGTAATATGGACGCCGTGATAGAGCTCGTAGCGCTCCTTGAGGCCACGCAAAATAGCGATTGCGTCTTCAATAGAAGGCTCGTTCACATAGACTGGCTGGAAACGGCGCGTGAGCGCCGCGTCGTGCTCGATATGCTTTTGATACTCCTTGATCGTTGTCGCTCCAATGACGCGGATCTCACCGCGCGCAAGCGCTGGCTTCAACATATTCGAAGCGTCCATCGAGCCTTCAGCCGCGCCGGCGCCCACGAGTGTGTGGATCTCGTCGATAAAAAGAATAATCTTACCTTCGGAGCGTTCCACCTCTTTCATAACGGCCTTCAGGCGCTCTTCAAATTCTCCGCGATATTTTGTGCCTGCGATGAGAAGTCCCAGATCAAGCTGGACTAATTCTTTCCCGCGCAAAGATTCAGGGACGTCGCCATTTGCAATGCGTTGCGCCAATCCTTCAGCAACGGCCGTCTTCCCCACGCCCGCCTCTCCGATAAGGATCGGGTTGTTCTTGGTGCGGCGAGAGAGGATCTGGATGACGCGCGTGATCTCGGTATCGCGACCGATCACCGGATCAAGTTTATTTTCGCGTGCACGATCGGTGAGCGATCGGGCAAATCTAGTGAGTGCGCGAGGTTTTGCAGAAGTTTCTGTGTCGCGGATTTTCCCCTCCTTGATATCGGTAAGGACGCGTGCGAGTGCAGTGCGATCGATACGAAATCGCGAGAGAATGTCGGCGGCAGGTCCCGGATGTTCTGCAACACCGAGGAGGAGATGCTCCGGTGAGACAAACTGATCGTTAAACGACGCTGCGATGCGCGGAGCCGCTTCAAATACACGAACTAATTCTGGTGTGAGGTAGAGTTGGAACGAGGGCGAGACCGCGGTATTGCCGCTTCCCCCTTCTATGAGTTCGAGAATGGAATCACCCAAATGCGCGACATCAATTTCCACCTGCTCAAGCATCGGGACCACCATGGTCTCCTCCTGCATCAAGAGCGCGGCAAGGAGGTGAAGCGTGGAGACCTGATTGTGCCCGCGCTCTACCGCAAGCTGGTGCGAACGGTGGATCGCTTCCTTGGCCTTGGTTGTGTAATTATTGAATGGAGCCATACAATAAATAACCTACGTGCGAGGCATTATAGCACACATCGATATACTGCGCGAATTCTTTCTTGTTACTCTTCCTTTTCTGGCACTGGCACCGCCGACTTCAAGAGGATAGCCGCTGAAATAAAGCCCGAAGGAGAAGTGGCGCGAGAAACGCCGGTGCTGAGCCCCAGGAGACTCCCATCCGAATCGAAAAGAGGAGAGCCGGCAATGATGGCGTCAGCGCTCACATCGGTCTCAATGATTTTTGGCGTATCGGTTGCAGTGCTGCTATCGAGCATCGTGACGATACCCGCTGCCACTCGAGCGGTCGCTTGACCTGCAAGAACAACGACGGTCTCTCCAAGCATCGGTTGCCCGCTCGCAATCGCGATCGGCGTCCACTTCACCGGTTTTCCTTCTGTGGTAGTGGTAGCAGTAGAGAAAAATACAAACCCGGAACCTGCGGCAGCGTCGTTTTTAGTAACCGAAGCGTGTATCTTTGTCTGATCTGGCAACTCGGCTACTGTATCGGCTACGCCCTCACTCCACATACCGCTATCAGCCACAATTGTTCCGCCAGAATTCACAACAACTCCAAGGCCGAGGAAGACCGGCGTCTCGCCACGCGAATACAATCGCACCGTTGAGGCGCTCACGAGTTCCACCGCCTTTGAAATCAGCTGAGATTCCTTCACCACGACCGTCTTTTCTTGCGTCACCACCGTTGCAGCTGTCTGCCCTGCAGGGACGACCTTCTCTACGGTGCGCTCAATAATACGATTCACCGTCTGTGCGACGGCCGGCGGCGCCTGATCCATGAGAGAAACGGTCACAATGCCTGTGGCGATCGACGTTACGAAGGACACGAGGAGCGTGAGAAGGATGATCTGGGACTTTGAAAGCTCTTCTATGTTCATATCACGCATCCTATCACAACCATATAAAAATCAAGCTCGAATAAGGTCGGAGAGGGTCTTCGTCACTCGCGAAAGATCACTCTCTCTGGTCTCGCGGCCAAGGGAGAAGCGGAGGGAGTTTTCGGAGCGCCAGGAGTCCCCTCCTAAAGCCGCGACGACATGCGAGCGAGCCTCACCTTCCCGACACGCACTCTTGGTTGAGATCGCCACTCCTGCGTGATCAAGAGCCAGGACGAGATATTCGCCGGTACGCTCACCTGAGATTGAAATATTGAGCATATGGGGCAGTGAGTCTTCGAGGTCGCCATTAATAACAGCTGTCGGGATTCGTTCGATGATTTCATGGGCAAAAGTATCGCGCAGTTTTCGTAAACGCTCTCTCTCACTTCCTCGTTCTTTTGAGATAATTTCGAGCGCTTTTGCAAATCCCACGGCAGGCACAACCTTCTCGGTCCCCGCTCGCAGTCCTTTTTCTTGCCCGCCGCCGAGCATGAACGGCGCGATGAGCTCCAGATCGCGAATGTAGAGTGCGCCGATCGAACGAGGACCATAGAGTTTACCTGCTCCGAGCGCGAGCATATCTACGCTGAGCGTGTGCACCTGTGGCGAGAGATAGAGTGGTGCTTGACCTGCATCAGAATGAAAGACTATCGGTATTTTTGTTTGCTTCTCGTAATTCCGTATCACTCGCGCAATTCGAGAAAGCGACTGCACCGTCCCGATCTCGTTGTTCCCCCAGCCGACCGAAACAAAAACAGTATTAGGTCGAAGCGCATTGGCTATCTTTTCTTCTGTCACTAATCCCCCCGGCGTAGGCTCAACATGCGAGACGGTACCCCCCATGCGTTCAATCTCCGCAAAACATCCAAGGACTGAATCATGTTCGATAGAAGTCGTAACCCAATGCGTATCTTGGAGAGATGCGCCTATGATTTGACGCTTGCGCGCGAATCCCAAGATCGCGAGATTATTACTCTCTGTAAGACCAGACGTAAAAATAATTTGTCGCGCTTTGCAGCCAAGCTCATGGGCTATGCCCTCCCGCGTGCCTTCGAGAACCTTCTTGGCAGCCACACCCTCTGCATGAATGGACCCGGGATTGCCGAAAGTCTTCTCTGTTTCATTCATTGCGCGAAGAGCTTCCGGAACAATGAGGGTGGCGCTCGCATAGTCGAGATAGATTCTTTTTCTTTCACTCCAAAACATAAAAACACTCTATCATTTCCCTCCAACTATTGCCTGCCTCGTAGTTGTCGCGAAGCGACATACTTCGGGGTGCGGTGAAGCGCTCTCTTTTACAAATCGTCGAATAAATTGTATACTCATCGGTAAGCCTTGGTATCTATGACAACTCCGTATGAAAAAAGAAACTCCACAGCAAATCGAGCGGCCTCCTATTGTGGCAGTTTTGGGGCATGTTGATCACGGCAAATCCACCCTTCTCGATTTCATTCGAAAGTCCAACACCGTCGACAAAGAAGCCGGCGGCATCACGCAGCACGTTGCCGCCTATGAGGTTGAGCGCGAGAAAAACGGCGTCCAGAAGCGCATCACCTTCATAGATACCCCGGGGCACGCGGCCTTTAGTGCTATTCGCGCGCGGGGTGCAACCGCAGCTGATATTGCGATTTTGGTGGTCGCAGCTGACGATGGAGTGAAAGCCCAGACACTTGAAGCGCTCAAGAGCATACGAGACGCCGGAACACCCTTTATAGTCGCAATCAACAAGATAGACAAACCCGGTGCTGATCAGGAGCGCGCGATTCGCATGCTTCTCGACCAAGATGTGTTTCTTGAAAAATACGGAGGGGACGTGCCGTGGGCGGCCGTCTCTGCAAAAACTGGTGCGGGAGTCGAAGAGCTTTTGGATCTGATCCTGCTTGTCGCGGAGATCGAAAACTTCACGGGGGACGTATCCGCTCCGGCGAAAGGCTACGTGATCGAGGCGCATCGCGATCAAAAAAGAGGACTTGCTGCGACGGTGATTATTACCGATGGCACGCTTCGATTCGGTATGGCGGTGCTTGCCGGTCGCGCGATAGCGCCGGTGCGAATTATGGAAAACCATCTCGGGAAAACTGTACGAGAAGCGAGCTTCTCCTCTCCCGTACAACTCATCGGCTTCGATATGCTGCCAGAGGTCGGCGAAGAATTCCATGCACACGAATCTAAAAAGGAAGCGGAAAAAGCACGACCCCCTGCCCCAGTCTTTCAGGCACCGAATGTGACACACCCTGCCGAGGGAGAAGAAGCAACTGGACCTTTTATGTTGCCCGTCATTATCCGCGCGGATGCGACGGGTTCTCTTGAAGCGATAGTGCAAGAAACGGCAAAACTCGGAGATGAGTATGCTCGCGTCAATATCGTGCAATCCGGCATCGGGACCATTTCAGAAAACGATGTGAAAGCATCGGTCGCAAGCGAGGTCCCTGCGGCCGTCATCGGATTCAATGTGGGAGTGGACCCGATAGCTGCGGCGCTCGCGCTTCAGCACGGAACAAAGGTAGAAACATTTACGATCATTTACAAACTCACCGAACGGCTTGAGGAACTACTCCACGAAGGCGCGCCGAAGCGTCGCGTTGAGGAGATCGTCGGTCGCGCAAAAGTACTTAAGCAATTTTCAAGTCGAAAAGACGAGCAGGTGATCGGCGGTAAGGTTTCAGAAGGATTCCTGGAGCGCGGCGGCGATGTGCGGGTGATGCGACGGAATGTCGAAGTCGGAATAGGCAAGATAAAAAACATTCAAGCGAATAAAGAAGACGTGAGTAGAATCGAGATCGATCGTGAATTTGGTGCACAGGTGAAAGCCCCCTTTGAAATTTTACAGGGAGATACGCTGGAGAATTTTACAACTGCGTTCCGATAGAAACTGTAATTGTTAAACATGGGATCAATTCGTCACACGCAAGTCGAAGAGGCGCTCGCACATCTCGCGGGTGAGTTTTTTGCTCGTGAGTCGAATGTGAAAGCGCTTATCACCGTGACGCACGCAGACGTCGCATCGCACTTTAAGAGCGCGACGATCTATTTCTCCGTCCTCCCGCAAACCCACGAGAGTGTGGCTTTGAAATTCGCAAAGCGCAGTCGCAGCGATTTCCGCGAATATATCAAGCATCACACAATGCTGCACCCAATCCCGATCGTTGATTTTGAGATTGATCTCGGGGAAAAAAATCGCCAGCGTATCGATGAGTTAACGCGGAAGTAGTTTTCCCCATTTTACCGATACAATTCCTTGCAGTATCGATGGTTAACTCTATAATTTTATAGATGGGAATAAAATATTCAGTGAACGAGAAGTTTTTTGATGTATGGAGCAACGGAATGGCCTATGTTCTGGGATTTCTATTCGCCGATGGAAGCCTTGAGGATGCATCCTACCTAAGGGGTAAATACGTGCGCGTTACCAATACAGATCACGACCGAATCGATGTTATCAAGAAGCTCTTACACTCTTCCCACACCATTGTAAAAACAAAAGCGGTCGGTAATAGAAAAGCTCGTTACTTACTCCGAATCGGGAGTCACGCCCTTTACAACCAACTCATACGCCTTGGAGTCACGCCGAGAAAATCCTTCACCATGCAGTTCCCTACCATTCCAAAGGGTTTCCTCCCCCATTTCGTTCGCGGCTATTTCGATGGAGACGGATGCGCGCACATTGCACGAACTGCAACGGGAGCCACAAGACTGCTGACAATTTTTACGAGCGGCAGTAAATCTTTCTTGAAAACGCTCCATCGACACCTCCAAGCTGAAGCCGGAATTACTGGCAATACACTTCACGCGCACGGTAGTACGGAAGGAGCATTTCAACTTCGTTACTTTGCACGGGATAGTATACGGCTCTTTGTGTATATGTATCCGAAGCAAACACCACCAGATTTACTCTTACGGCGAAAGTACGATATATTTACTCGGTACTTTGATGATGTCGAGCGCTCCTCAAAGCGTCGAATGTCAAAGTACATACCCAAGGGCCTGATGGTGAAGGGGTAACACGTCGATCTGCAAAATCGATATGCGCGGGTTCGAGTCCCGCTCAGGCCTCACGCTAGAAGCTAGCAGCTTGAAGCTAGAAGCTAGCGCTTGCCGAGGTGGCGGAATTGGTCTACGCGCGTCACTTAAGATGACGTGACCGAAAGGTCATGAGGGTTCAAATCCCTCCCTCGGCACAGTATGAATAAAAAGATTAGATTCTATGCACTCGCGATTCTCATGTTCGTGACTTTCGTGTATCTTGGTTATTCGCTTTTTCCAACACTGCTCGGGGCAATTGTTTCGGCCATCATTGCAACAGTCTTTATACGATGGATGGTTTACCCTCTTTTTGATCACAAGGACAACAGCGACAAATCTACTTGAATTGGTCCGCCCAGTAGGATTCGAACCTACGACCGTTCGCTTAAGAGGCGACTGCTCTACCAACTGAGCTATGGGCGGTAGTGAGGAGCGAAATGGAAGCTTGCTTACATTTCCTCCGACCGACCCGTCCATATGAAATATGGGCGGTTGCGTGTGATTGTACACAAATTTCAGCGTTTTAAAATGTTTTTGGGCTTATCAAGATCTCTTTGATATACTCCCCTCAATGCGAATCGTACTGCCTATCATCGTTTTTTGTAGCGGAGCGATTGTGATGATCCTCGAACTTACCGCCTCACGGATCGTGGCACCCTACCTCGGCACCTCGGTGATTATTTGGACCAGTCTCATCGGTGTCATACTGGCCGCTCTTGCAGTAGGCAATTGGTTGGGAGGACGTATAGCGGATCGGTACCCAATGCCTCATGTGCTTGCCCCACTGCTTCTTGGAGGCGCGGTGCTCATCGCTCTCATTACGCAATTTGAATCATTGCTTTCGGTCGTCTCGACCACCTTTGATCCCTTATCTGCGGCGGTCGTCGGCGTATGCGTGCTCTTTGGACCGGCAACGATCATCCTCGGTACCATTGCTCCATTTGCAGTCAAGCTCTCCCTCGCCACCAGCGAAACATCTGGCCGAATCGTCGGAAATTTGTTCGCGGTTTCTAATGCGGGTTCGATCATTGGCACCTTTCTCGGCGGCTTTATCCTCATTTCACTTATAGGGAGCACACGCATTATCATGCTTATTGCGATTACCCTTGCGTGTCTCGCCTTTCTTGTTCTTATCGTAGCCAGGAAAAAACCCTCGATCGGCATATGGATAGGGGTAGCCGTACTCGCGATCCTCCTTATGGCACCCCAGCGTGGCATGGTTGTCCCCGGCGGCGGAAAACTGGTTGCCGATGTCGATACGCTCTATAGCCGCACGTGGATCGTAGAAGAGAGTTTTGGAGAGTACACGGCACGGACAATGAGAAACTCCTTTCAGCGCTACCAATCCGGCATACTCATCGAGCATCCCGATGTTCCCTTATTCGCCTACATACGCATGTATGATGTTTTCGAAGCATTCGCGCCCGAAGCCACGCATGCCTTGATGATCGGCGGATCGGCATACACCTATCCTCGATATTTTCTTGCGCAAGACTCGTCTCGATACATGACGGTGGTGGAGATCGATCCGGGGGTGACAGAGCTTGCTCGGCAGCATTTTGGCCTCACCGATGATCCGCGCCTTACGATCGTACACGAAGACGGTCGCACCTATCTCAATAGCAGAGACGAGGACTACGAGGTTATTTTTATAGACGCGTTTAATTCAAATCACACGATTCCTTTTCATCTCACGACCCATGAAGCGATTCATGCGATTTCTCGCAATCTCGCGCCACACGGCATCGTCATGATGAATATTATTTCTCCGCTTGAGGGAGGGAGAAGCGCTTTTCTTGCTGCCGAGTATGCGACCTATCGCGAAGTCTTTCCGTACGTAAAGCTCTACCAGGTGGATCTCGAACGAGGGAGCCATGAGGATCAAAACATCATGCTGATTGCGTCACACCAGGAGCTCACACCAGAGGCATCTTCGCGATACGCCGCGGAACTTGCGGAAAAAGAATGGCGCGGAGAGATCGCACAGATCCCACCGCTCACCGACGACTTTGCACCGGTCGAACGCTATACGAGTGTGCTCTAAGAAAGATGCTTTCAACTCTCTCCACTTTCAGCTACGATAGCTATGTCGGGCAGATGGCGAAATTGGTAGACGCGCCAGCCTTAGGAGCTGGTCCCGCGAGGGATGGGAGTTCGAGTCTCCCTCTGCCCACACTAACGTGACCGAGTCTCAGTGGCCGAAAGAATCACTGGTTCGTAATGGCTGAAGATCTGCCGATTGGTACTGCTGACTTTGACTCGTCCCGATATTGATACCAAGATCGAAGGTGTTGATGATGAGACTGAGAATCCCGTAGACCGACACCATGATAAACATCCCTATAACGCCCCACAGCATATGCTTCTTTCCTTCATCGTTTTCCCCTCCTGCATTTAATTTCCACATGAACTCCACCAGACCCCATAGAAAAAGGAAAAACCCTGCCGAGAAAATGAGTAGGATTGCAGGATCAATTATATAGGTGACAAACTTTCCCATTACATCGCTAACCGAATTCATACCTGGCCAGTACTATTTTGAATAACTCTTGCGGCTGCTCATTCGAGCATTATTCAGCATTGTACCACGATATGCACGACTCAATTTCGGCTGACTCCGTTACGCCTGACTCCATTACCCCGAAGTGTATAATTACAGCATATTAAAGAGGGCATGACAAAAAAGCGCACCATGTATATGTCTATACTACTGCTGGGTAGTCTATGTACTATGGTAACTACCCTGTGGCTTAGTAAGAACGTATCTGTAGAAAAAGAATTCCTCGAAGCCTATCACGCGCTTGCCGACAGCAAACGCGATACTCCTGAAGCGCTACAAAAATTATACGAAGAATTCTTCGAAAAAATGTCGACCACAAGTCTTCTTTCATCTATAGAAAAAGATCAATTTTGCCACGAAGAGGGGCATGAACTTGGGAAAGTTATCTACCGTCGAACAGGAAAAAACCTGAGTGATTCATTCTATACGTGCGGCCGAACCTGTGCAGACGGTTGCTACCACGGAGTTTTTATGGAAGCGTTTCGTCCCGGCGAAATTCGCCCCGAGGGATTCGAGCATGTAACCGCGGATGAAATACGTCCAAAGATTCTTGAGATCTGTACGCTTAGCCTCTCTTACCAAGCTCCCGAGGAATGCGCCCACGCGGTAGGCCACGGCCTTATGCTTAATCTCAACGAAATCGCAAAAGCACTTGATCTCTGTACAGTATTCACTGACATGGGGGTACAGTACTACTGTTCGACCGGCGTATTTATGCAACACGACATTGACTTCGGCCTAGAGACGACAAAAAACGACGGGATATATGCTCCCTGTGACACGTTCCCTGACCGATATGGGGTGGCCTGCTACCGATATAAAGTAGGCAGAATCTTCGCCCTATACCCTGATATCAAAGATGTGGTTGCTATCTGCACATCCCTCTCGGGAAAAGCCCGTTTAGGGTGCTTCCATGGTTTGGGAGTCGCACAATACAGTACTGTCCTCAATACTCCCGCTATGCTGAAAACTATATGTTCGTACGGCACAAGCGATAGTGAGATACTCGCCTGCATAGACGGTGCTATGGAAAATGTAACTCTTTCCGACAGGGAACGGGGAAAAGAAGCGTGTGATTCCCTCTCCTCCATGAGCAATGAGCACTACCAAGAATTCTGTCTCTCAATCAACGGTAAGGAAAACTCCCTCGAGCGAGAAACCCTACCTCTCTTTATTCCTGTATAACGAACTCTTGAAGAAAGACGATATTCGCGACTTACTTGTGACTGACCCCTTACCTATTAGAGTTACTAGGACCAATAGTTGGTTGGCTCTGACCGCCTTGACCAGTGCCTGGTACAATAATAGGCACACTCGGCCTCATTCCTGCTTCATCGCCGCGTATACCAAGAGTACTCTGGAGAATTCGGACAAGTCCCCAGATGGAAACCATGACGAAAATCGCGACAATTCCCCAGATCATAGTCTGTAAACCCTTGGATTTCTCCTCGCCCACATTCACGAGGTATTGAATGAGACCCCAGAAGAAGACAACGATTGCGATTGTGATGAGTAGGCCGATCAATATATTGAGAAGTCCACTGAAATCAATAAGAGTTTGTACAATGCCCGCTGCACTCACAAGAGCTGGAAGTACAAGTGTCGCCAAAGAAAGAGCAGAAAGGCCAATGATTTTTTTCATATCGAGTATCTTGTAAATAATAGTATATTTTTATCTACTTGTACCGGGAACAGGCTTCGGAAATAGTGCGGGATCAGTGCTACTTACACCGAGAGTACTCTGGAGAAGTCCGATGAGACCCCAGATGGAAACCATGACGAAAATCGCGACAATTCCCCAGATCATAGTCTGTAAACCCTTGGATTTCTCCTCGCCCACATTCACGAGGTATTGAATGAGACCCCAGAAGAAGACAACGATTGCGATTGTGATAAGAATGCCAATTAATAGATTCAAGATCACACTCGCCTGGCCGAGAATGAAGCCGAAGCCAGTTGCTGCACTCGCAAGAGCTGGAAGAACAAGCATTGCCGCGAAAAAACCAGATATTACAAGTGATCTACGCATGAAGTGAAGATTATGGGATTTATTAAGTCCCTTAATCATATAGGGGGAGACCGTGAAGTCAATCGCCTTGGGCAGGCGTGTGGATAACCCGCCCGAGAGGGCGCCCGCGGAGCGGTTAGTGTTTTTCCTCTTTTTCACCACTTCTAAAGAGAACAACGAAAATGGCGCCGAGGACTACGAGGAGGACGATCGTGGATACCACATAGCCGGCGGCCCGTGGATGATTCTGGAAGAATTGGACAATCGCAAGCAAGACGACGAGGACAAAAAGTACGACGACCGACCACTCCATGATCTTGATTGCTTCGGTCCGATATGAGGGCCATGTGCCCAATCGAGCGATCCATGTAATAAACCCTGCACAGAAAAGAAGAATCGCTACGGTCAGCATAAGACCCACAAATACGTTAAAAAGCCCGATCACTTGGGGGATCGTGAATGCACTCGCAGAGATGGGTACCACTCCGACGAGCACCGCGACTCCCTGTATATAACGAATAACGTATCTCATGCGTGAAAATATGCTATCCCGTTGGCAAATTAAAGGTACTTTGAAGAAGGCGCAAGATACCCCAGATAGAAACCATGAAGAAAAGTATGAGAATGCCCCAAACAAAATACGCCTTGAATTTCTCTCTGTTCTCATCGCCGAACTTCAAAATGTTTGTAGATACCCCATACATATAAATCACAATGCCGAGAGTGATAAGAACGGGAATCGCGATATTAATATACCCGACGATCACGTTGACGAGCCCCGCAAATGTCTGGGGTGCGGCGAGAGCTATCGCGGGCACTGCAAGCGGTACACTGACAAATATGATTCGTGCATATTTCATATCATCCTAAAAGCTGCGCCACGGTGCCGCTCAAGAGTTTTGCTATCACCCATGCCCCCAGGATGAGCCCCGCTCCGATAATAACGTATAGGAAATTTTTCTTTGCTTTTTCGAGCCCGCTTGAGTTGCCGCGCGCGAGGACAAACATAAATCCCGCGATAACAATAAAGAGCCCGATGATCGGGAGCGCTACGACGACCAAGACTTGAAGTGCTCCCTCGATAAAGGTTGGGATTGAGCTGAAGCGCGAGTCCAGTGGGTTACAGAGTCCTTCCCCGTTCGCACATTCTGCTGCGTATGTAAGGAGCGGCACAAAAGCATACATGCATGCGAGAAGTACGCCCAACGTACGGAAGAGTCTGTCTTTGGCTCGAATGATGTTTTTCATCCCGTTAGAAGTTTACTAATAAACTTTCGTGGAGTCCTACCGATGGTATTCTGATTCATATTGTAGGATGGTTGAAATAGTGATGGCAGTAAACTTCTAACGGGATTCATTGTCCCAAAAGTTGTCCTAATTCTCGATCTGCACGTTGCACTGCCTCACTCACCTGCTCCGCCCCGCTCGTCGTATTTTCAATCATAGCGCGAAAGATTTGATCTGTCCTTTCCGGATCAGGGTCCGACCACGAGCGAGCAAAGATGGTTGAGCAGAGTGCGATGTCCTGCCCCGTGCAAATAGTGCCGGCAGAGAGCGATGAGGCGGAACTGTTTTGTGCTGTTAACTCTTGGAGAAGATCTCTCCGTGAAGGGGAGAGCCCGAGCGCACGGGAGAGGGCGTAAGAATTTGCTTTATCAGCAAGCAGAAATGCTACGGTGATGGCTCCATTAGGATTTCTTCCTATTCGAGATACCGCCAAGCCATAGACGCGCGCGTACGTGAGCGAAGCGCGACTCCCTCTCACCTGCGGCAAAGGAGCGATAGCATAGTTAAGATTGGAATTCGTGCGAGCGATAAGCGACGCCTCACTTGCGTAGCCGATGTAGAGCGCCACATCCCCCGCAGCAAATGCCCTTTGTGCATCCGGCAATGAGCGATTCCACGAATAATCATCTTTCGAAGGATCGGCAAATTCGGTAAAGAAACGGAGGGCGGAAACTGCGCCTTGCGCATTGCTTCCCTGCCCTGCCCCAAGAGCTGATATCACATCTCCTTCCGTGTCATGCCGTGTGACTGCACCACCTGCTTGAATAATGAGCGTCGCGAGGATGTCTTTTGCATGGGGGACGTTTTGATATTCACCCAAGGCAACTGCGGATCGCCTGATAGATCCCGAATCATCTTTTATCGTAAGCTTTTTCGACATATTGAAGAGCTCATCCCAATACTTCGGTGGCTCTGCGATGCCGGCAGAGGCAAGCATATCTTTGTTGACATAGAGAACGAGAGGATCGGCAAGCAAGGGGACTGCTACAAAACCATCCGGCGTAAGAAACGGTTTCGATGCTTCTATAAACGTATTCTCAAAATTTACTTGCGAAAATATGGAGAACGGTACCGTCGCGACCTTACTAACATTTTTGAGCGCATAATCCTGTCGCAAAATAAAAAGATCGGGGCCCGTGCCACTGGCTAATGCCTCTGTAAGATTGCTCTCATACGTCGTTCCATCTTTTTGTTCGTAGGTAACTTGTTTGAATTCCGGAATCTCTTCAGATGCGCCCTGAAGAGCGCTTCCGAATGCAGTTTGATCGAGCGTACCCCAGATATTTATGGGACCCACCGTGCTGGCTTGCCCCCCTCCCACGGCAAATGCAAATATGAGTACGCCGACAACGGCGAGGCTGCCGAAAACAGCAAGAAGAATGATTTGAAAGAGAGATGGTTTTTTCATGAGCGTTTATGGAACATGAGTCCATAGTGATGCGCGCCTGCGGGAAATTCTCGCAAAGATATAAATCCAGCATCGAGCGCAAGTTTCTCCGCAGCTTCTTTCGTAACGACATCGCTTGGATGCGGCCCCATGCCCCCGTATGACTCGCGCCAATCAATGATACCAAGACGGCCATTCGGTCGCACGATCCGATGCGCTTCTTTCAAGACCGCCGTCTTATTCTGGATCTGGAAAAGAAGATTTGAGATGAGAACAATATCGAGCCTCTTGTCGGCAACCTTGGATGCGCTCGGATTCTCAAGATCCGTCCAGATAACCTCGACATTTTTGAATCCCCGTCGGTGCGCTTCGTTTTTGAGGCGCTTCAGAAGATCACGCTGAATATCTATCGCATACACATGCCCTGCATTTTGGAGCGCTTCGGCGATATGAAGCACATAGATCCCGCTCCCCGATCCAAAATCAGCGACCGCCATTCCCGGTTCCACCCCCAACGCTGCAACATTGCGCCGCGGGTGCGCAAAATTCGCCGTTTGGAGCGGAACATGCGTTTGCATCGCTTACATTATACAGGTTCCCCTACCTATGTATCCTGGTTTTTACACACAATAACGATTTACGAAATCGTTATTTCATATGATACTAGAAACATCGTATGAATCTTTTTCACGTCTTGAATCGAGGGGTCGAGAAACGAGATATTTTTATGGACGAAAGGGATCGTTTCCGCTTTGTTCATGGATTGCTCCTATTCAATACGGAAAAGCCCGCGAATAATACCACCTACCTTCTCGAGAATCATAACGATTTCGTAAATCGTTATCGTGATAGCGAACGAATCGTAGACCTTCATGGTTGGTCTCTTATGAAGAATCATTATCATCTGCTCATATCAGAACGTATTGATGGAGGTCTCACTACATATATTCGCAAATTGAATGTCGGGTATGCAAATTATTTCAATGAGAAATACAAACGAACCGGATCGCTGTTTCAGGGAAGAACGAAGAAAGTACTTATTCACTCAAGTGCCCACTTCTTACACATTCTTCACTACATTCATCTTAATCCACTCGACTACCTACCGGGAGCACGTACGTGGCGCGTAGGATACGTCAAGGACGCGGTAGGTGCCAAACGCTACCTGAATACATACAGATGGAGTAGTTATGCCGACTACCGGGGAGAGGCAAATTTTCCTTCATTACTTACAACAGAATTCTTCGAAGACAGCATTGGCAACATTGAGAAAGAAACGCTGAGTTATCTGGTGCAACGCAATCCTAAAAACATGGACATGCCACCCCTGCATCTACTTGAATAACGATTTACGAAATCGTTATTTCACCTCATCCAGTAACGGGATCTTCCGATTCGAATACCACAAATGATGCGACTTGATCCCCTTCTCGCATTTTCATGATGCGCACTCCTTGGGTGGCCCGACTAAGCGTGGGGATTTCCTCAAGGCCGGTGCGGATGGTCTGGCTTTTCTTGGACATCGCGACGAGCTCTCCCCCGCGCAAGACGACGGCCGCTCCGACGAGCTGCTTCGTCTTAGGCGTTATGGACATAGTCTTGATGCCTCCGCCACCCCGACCTTGCGTTTTGTATTCAGAAAGTTTTGTCTTTTTGCCGTAACCGGTCGAAGAGAGCACAAGAAGCTCCGCGTCTTTCGCACCCTTGGGCACAATACCGGTGCCGACGATTGTATCCCCTGCTTTCAGTTTCATTCCTCGCACGCCCGCCGCCTGTCGACCCATCTCGCGCACACTCTTCGCTGCAAATCGAATTGCCTGACCTTTAGAAGTCGCGAGGACCGCGTCATCGCCTGCATAGACAAACTGTGCGGAGATAAGCGCATCGCCTTTATCGAGCCCGATCGCGATAAGCCCGCTGCGCCGCACTTCGTGGAACTGCGAGGCTGCGACGCGCTTCACGGTGCCATTTCTGGTCGCCATAAGAAGCGAGAGGCCTTCTACTGCTTTTTTCTCTTTCGGCATCGCGAGGATGGAGGTGATCTGCTCGCCCTGTTCAAGCGAAATAAAATTCATGATGGACTTGCCTTTCGTCGCGCGCTTTCCTTCCGGCAGATCATACATCTTCAATTGATACACCTTGCCGCGATCAGAGAAAAAGAGCAGGTCAGAGTGTGCACTCGCGGTCAAAAATTGTGTCACGAAATCCTCTTCCTTCGTATCGAGGTCGACAACGCCCACTCCCCCGCGCTTCTGCCTCCTGTACTCACTTGGATTCGTGCGCTTGATGTAGCCGCCAGAGGTAAGAACCAGCACAGAGTCTTCGTCGGCGATCAGATCTTCCGCAGAAAGAATGGTCGCGCCGCGCTTCACGATTTTTGTGCGACGATCATCGCCGTATTTCTCGATAACCTCTTTAATCTCTTTTTTAATCAGATCCATTAATTTCTTCTCGCTCTTCAAAAGAGCCGTCAATTCTTCGATGAGTGTTTGCACGGCTTTCAATTCGTCTTCAATCTTCTTGCGTTCGAGTCCAGCAAGCTTCTGCAAGCGCATGTCGAGAATTGCATTTGCCTGGAGCTCGGAGAATTTAAACACTTTCATCAGGCTCATGCGGGCTTCGTCTACGTCTTTTGACTTTTTTATGAGTTTTATGATTTCGTCGATATGATCGAGTGCTTTTTTGAGACCAAGCAATATGTGCTCACGCGCCTGCGCTACCTTAAGGTCGTAGCGAGTGCGTTTGGTGACGACATCTTTTCTATGAGCAATGAAATACTCAAGAAGGGCTTTGAGCGAGAGGGTCTGCGGCACGCCGTCGACGAGGGCAACGACGTTGTAGTGGAAGGTCTCTTCTATCTGTGTGTGTTTGTATAAATAATTGAGTACCGTCTGCGCGTTCGCGTTGTTCTTGAGCTCAATTACGATGCGAATGTCTTTTGTACTTTCATCGCGAATATCGCGAATGCCTTCAAGCTTTTTCTCGTGCACTAAATCGGCGATCTTTGTGAGAAGATCAGATTTGTTTACGCGAAACGGGATCGAGGTGACGATGATCTGGTAATCTCCTTTCTTTCCTTCCACAATTTCGGCGTCTCCGCGCACGACGACGCCTCCACGACCGGTTGAGTACGCATGTGCAATGTCTTTTTGATTGAAGGCGATGCAGCCGGTGGGGAAATCAGGTCCTTGTACGAATTGCAAAAGATCATCAGTCGTCGCTTCGGGGTTTTCTATAAGATGGATCGCGGCTCCACAGACTTCGCGCAAATTGTGCGGCGGGATGTTTGTTGCCATACCGACAGCGATACCGAGCGTGCCGTTCAAAAGCAGATTTGGTGTGGCAGAAGGCAAAACCGATGGCTCTGTTTTTGTGTTGTCGTAATTCGCGACGAATTCAACCGTCTCTTTATCAATATCGCGCATCATCTCTCCCGCGAGGCGCGACATCTTTGCTTCGGTATATCGATATGCAGCTGCGCCATCGCCATCGATCGAGCCGAAGTTGCCTTGGCCGATGATGAGTGGGTAACGCATCGTGAAATCCTGCGCCATCTTTACCATAGCGTCGTAGACGGATGCGTCGCCGTGCGGGTGATATTTTCCGAGCACATCTCCGACGACCGTAGCTGATTTACGCGTCTTCGCAGAGACGGTGAGGCCTGCCTCTTGCATCGCAAAGAGGATGCGGCGGTGCACCGGCTTTAGTCCATCGCGCACATCGGGAAGCGCGCGCGAAGTAATGACCGACATCGCGTAGTCGAGATACGACTCGCGCATTTCGGTCGTGATGGAGCGCGAGACGACGTTGATATGCGGCGCCTTTTCAGCTGGATCCGGTGTTTTTTCGTCCTTTCGTGCAGCCATAAAGTGACATCAATTGTACCAGAAAAATGCTCTCTTCGCTACTCATAAGGGAATGCAAAAGTGCATTACATGCTCTGTATTGTCGGCGTCTCTGTCGGCTTATTTACTGCTCTTGTGCTCCCTCCTTCATGTCACGAAATCCGTTGACGGTATTTGAATATGCGTCTTGCAGTTGCTGTTGTGCTTCTTTGATACCTTCAAGATTAAATTGACTCTGCGCGCTTCCGGCCGTTTGGAATGTTTGATCGCCCTTTTGAATGCCACGGAAGAAAAAGATTGCCCACCCTACGAGGAGCACTGCTACAACTGCGATGGCAACGCCACTTGCGACGGCCACCTTGTCCTCCTTGGTGCCGTTCTTTACATTCTTCAGATTGCTCAAGACTTTTTGTACGACCATATCCAATTACGCGGACAACACGACGACGTCATTTTCTTTGCCCACGAGATCGCGCGGTTTGATGGTGAGCTTGTCGACAGGCTTCACTTCTTCGCCCGATTCTTTCAAAAATTGTTTGAGTGATTTGTCATCATAGAGAGCGGGTATTACGATTTTCGCCTCCAACTTCACTGCGAGTTTCTGGGCTTCCGCTGCATTCAATACTCCATTCCCTCCAATAGGAACAATGAGCACATCCGGCGAATCCATTTCCAAAACGTCATTCGGCACATCCAAGTCACCGAGTGCGCCGAGGTAGAGAATCGACATACCATCGAAGTGAACGGAATAAATAGTATTGATGCGCGGCTCATTGGCGTACTTTGATCCCGATCCAAAAGCTGTGACCGTAATGTCTTTCACTTCGTACTCGCCCGGCCCCGAAATAACGAACGGCTGTTTCTCTCCGCGGCCCGCCTCGATGCTTCCATTCATGTCTGGATGATTGAGCGAGATGAACGCGACATCCGCGCCGAAATTCGTCGGCTTAAAATTCTTTGAGCTTTTGGAAACCGGTCCGAAGACAAGCGTCGTGTCTCCCGCACTCGCGCGTATGCATGCGCCTTCGTGAAAAGTCAGAATCATAATTCATACTATAGCATTTTTCCCTGTCCCCTAAAGGACAAGATCCTGTCCTCGCCACGTAGTTGACTTATATATAGAGAGAGAGTAGCTTGTTTCTAGGCAACAGCCTCGATCAAGCGTTCCCCGGGTTGGCCTTGGGAATTGAGCTTGATTTGACACAGCAAAGGGAGCAAGGCCATGCACGCGCATGACCCGACGATCCTCGCGATCACGCAGAAGTCGATCGCGATCCGCAGCACCGAGATCATCGAGCGCACGACCGCCTGACCCGGCGTCGGCAGCCCCAGGAGCTGGTGGAACTAAGGAGGCCCGGATGAACATCCGACCGCGCGGCGAGGGGTCGCGTAAGGTCTGACCGTCTACCCCCCCCCGAGAGGGCCCGGCGCGCGAGCGAACCGGGCCCTCACTATTTTTCGCCTTTGAATTTTGACTTTCGGCATCGCGTCGTGTACACTCTCCAAATAATTTATTAGTGAACGCACGGTTTATACTTCTCTGCCGACTGTCACGGTAGCGCAAGCAGAGAAGCCCCGCAGCGTCCATAAAAAATGAATTTAATAAACGGGGTATTAAAGGTCGTTAGTAGTGAGGATAATGATGGAGAAGAGCAGGGCGTGCCCTCCGAAGCCCTGGCGAAGGAGGGGCCGATGGCCGAGCTTTTGCAGAAATCCGGTACACCACCGGTTACTGATGATGTCGTAGAAGGACCAGTCGTCGCAATTGGCCGCGCACGTGTCTTTATTGATCTCGCGCCATTTGGCACGGGCATCATCTACGGCCGCGAATACCTCTCGGCACGCGAAGCACTCAAGAACGTAAACATCGGAGACATCGTCACGGCGAAAGTCGCGGGAATGGACAACGCTGAAGGCTACATCGAGCTCTCGCTCCGCGAGGCACGACAAGCAGTCATCTGGAACGAAGCAGAGCAAGCTTCTATCAAGAAGACGGTCTTCGAATTGGCGGTCACGGATGCCAACAAAGGCGGACTCATCATCAATTGGAATGGCCTTCCGGGATTTCTCCCCGCATCGCAGCTCGCACCAGCGCACTATCCGCGCGTTCCCGATGGTGACAAAGAAAAGATCTTCGTTGAATTGAAAAAGATGGTCGGAATGAAACTGGAGGTGATGGTCATCACCGCGAGCCCGAAGGAGCAGAAACTTATTTTCTCCGAGCGCGGCGCGGGGGTTACCGAGCGCGCATCGCTCGTGGAGAAATACCACATTGGTGATGTTCTGGACGGCGTCGTGACCGGCGCAACGGAGTTCGGCGTCTTCGTGAAGATAGAAGAAGGGCTTGAAGGCTTGGTGCACATTTCAGAAATGGATTGGGCGCTCGTTGAGAATCCAAAAACACGCTACAAGGTGGGTGACGCCGTGAAAGTGAAAGTGATAGAGATCAAGGATGAGAAAATCTCACTCTCCATCAAAGCGCTTCTTGAAGATCCGTGGGTTGCTGCAGCAGCAAAATACAAAAAGGATCAGAAGGTGGATGCCGTCGTCATCAAGTACAACAAACACGGCGCACTCGCATCAATCGAAGAAGGCGTCGCGGGATTGGTGCACATCTCTGAATTTGCGAGTGAAGAAGATCTTCGTGCAAAACTCGAACTCGGCAAAGTGTATCCCTTCACCATCACATTCTTCGAATCAAAGGATCGTCGAATGACTCTCAAACCAGTGAATTAGGTTAATTAAATCGGTTCATCGCGCGTTCGGGGCCGTCGGTCACGATCGCCTCGAGCGCTTGTGCCGTTTTCTTAAAGACGGGCTTCAGCGTTTCTAATTCAGCTGAACGGAAAGCCTTGAGTATGTGGTCGACTACTTCCTTTTCACCCGAAGGCTTCTTCAATTTTCCTCCCGCAGTCTCCGGCGAGATACCGATGCGCACACGGGTGAACTTTTTTGTTTTCACCGCCTGCATAATAGACTCAATTCCTTTATGCCCCCCGCTTCCTCTATTGAAAGAGAGTTTCAAAGCGCCGAGCGGAAGGTCGAGCTCATCGTACACAACCACCATCCGCTCTGCAGCTTTCTGACTTTTAACGAATTTCGCGACCGCAGCGCCTGATTTGTTCATAAAGGTGTCGGGCGCGACCAGAACAACGGCTATTTTGCCGATCATACCGCCTACAACATGTGCTTTCGCCTTTTTGTCTTCTTTCCATTCACCAAATTTCATCTGCCGTGCGAAAAAATCAAGTGCCATGCGCCCCGTATTGTGCCGCGTACCCTCATATTCCTCTCCGGGGTTTCCCAAACCGACGATTATCCATGACATGGAAAGACAGTATAGCTTATTTTTGTCTTCCATACCCACAAAAATGCATTTCGCGCCGGCGATGTGTGTTTTTATATTCTTCTCCCACAAGCGGCTCGCGAAATATGCGTTTTGAGAAGCCTTGCGCAGCGCGTCGTCTGCCAAAGCAGACCCCGCGGAGAAAATTTTCACCAGAAAATTATGCGCAAGCGAGCCGAGGGAAATAAAAACGCTTTTATTTCCGAGCGAGCGCTGCGCATATGAGCGAAGCGATTATCGTGCTTCGAAAAATGCGTATTGAGCGAGACGCAACACTCCATCCACTTGGTGTCAATCCCACGCACGCGGTAGAATGTCGCGCATGACTGATCCCGTGATGCAAGGAAACCCATCACGGACCCCGTTAGAGAATCACATATCTTGCGCAGCTCATGATTTTGGAAACGTATGAGTGAAATTTCGACGAACGAAGCACAAACAGCGCCACTCTCTAACGGGGCGGGCATTAAAAAAGAATCGCAGGGCTCCCTCTTGGGCTACACGGTGGTAGCGCTCGGCCTTGCACTCTTCATTCGTTTCTTTATTGCGGAACCATACCTCGTCTCTGGTCAATCCATGGAGCCGAACTTCCATGATCATCAGTACTTGATCGTTGATCGTATATCGTATGACATCGGGGAGCCAAAGAGAGGAGACATCGTCATTTTCGGCCTACCGGGAAATACAAGTCGCCGACTTATTAAGCGAGTAATCGGTCTTCCGGGAGAAACGGTAGTGCTTTCAGGATCGAACGTCAGTATTATCAATGCAGAAAATCCCGAGGGCTTTACCCTCTCTGAACCATATCTCGAACCCGAGAATCTTGGAGGTGCAACTGACATGCGGATCATACTCGAAGAAGATGAGTTCGTGGTTTTGGGTGATAATCGCCGCGTGTCTTCCGATTCGCGCGTGTGGGGAGCGCTCCCACGCGAGGATATCGTGGGACGCGTATTGTTTCGTTTGTATCCTTTCAACCAAATCGCCATACTCCCTGCCCACTCCACATACACCGCTAATTCTCCGGAGAGTGCGGAAGAAAATTAACTCGTATGATCAGATTGAAAGATACGCAGCACGCGAATACCGCAGCGTTTCTCAGCTCTGCAATCCGGATTGCCGAGTATTACGGATTTTCTCCGCTCGAAGAAATTCCACGCGCCGGTCCCATGTCTCTCGGAGTCGCGAGGCGAGCTGTGATGCCACTTTCAAAAGTGGAATCTGAGATTTCATTTGCGCGGCGCGAGGAGCGTGCTCTCCTTTCCTCCGCGCGCAAATGCCTCATATCGGAACAAAAAGATGGAGCGGTACTCGCGTGGCGCGTTATTCCGAATGCCGCAGGATTACCGGCGATAACATTTGAACTCCATATTGTGGGCCCAGGAAGCGCAATCTCCGAAGCGCTTCTCATTGTCGTGACGAACGCAATTGCAGAAGAGAGCGGGATCAAGGAGCGTGTACTCTCGGTCAACAACATTGGTTCTACCGATTCCTCGAATCGATATGTTCGTGATGTCGGGCTCTACCTGCGCAAGCACATTGAATCGATTTCAACGACACTTCGCCCGCGTGCAGCCACCGACCCTTTGGGAACCTTGGTGCAGCTTATTGAGCGCGGTCATCCTGCCGCACCACGCGCCCCGCAAGCAATGGAGTATTTGACCGAGGAAGAGCGTCGCCGGTTTTGGGCATTTCTCGAGTATCTTGAAATGTTTGGACTTCCCTATGAATTGAACGCGCACATTCTGGGTAGCCGCGACTGCTGGTCGCATTCTTTGTTTGAGATTTCTACGCCGGACTCTGAGAGCGGCGCTCATATGCAAATTGCATTCGGCGGACGCTATGATCCTCTTGCGAGTCGTTTTGCGCAATCTCCCACCTCCGCTGCGGTCGTTTCAATTACGTGCGAAATACGCGGAAAGACGCGACCCAAACGAGAAGTGCAAAAAAGAGAAGGGGAGGCGCAGCCCGCAATTTATTTTGCTCATTTAGGAGACGAAGCGAGGAGGCGCGCGCTCGGCGTCTTAGAAAGTCTGCGACGCGCAACGATCCCCGTGCACCAAGGACTGTGGTATGAGCGCATCGCGGAGCAAATGTATGCAGCGCGAAAATTGAGCGTACCCTACATTCTTATCATGGGACACAAAGAAGCGATGGAGGGAACGATCCTCGTGCGTGAAGTCGCAACGAATTCGCAGGATGCCATTCCCCTTCCGGAATTACCCAACTATTTGAGGCGCCGTCGTATCGGCGCCGCAGTACACTTGTGATATCGGCACTTCCGTGGTATCTTCTCCCCTCATGAGCATCAATGCAGAGATTTCGAAAAGCGGCAACGAAAGCACGCTTTCTACCATTCGTAAATTCAGTCGGCGCGTACAAGGCACGGGATTGGTGCGCACGGTCCGTGCTCAGCGCTACTTCATTCGCGGTGCATCGAAAATCGTCAAGAAAAAGCGCGCGCTCAAACTTATCAAGCGCCGCGCCGACTATAAACAGCTTATAAAAGAAGGTAAAATCGCTGAAACGCCTACGCGCGGGGGACAGAGAGGCCGACCATTGTACAGTCGCCCATCCGGCCAGAGTGATCAGCCGCAAACGCAAAAAGCCGCCGAAAGCGAATCTGTTGCCCGATAACTTTTATAACGACTTCGTACATCGTTATAACGATGTACGAAGTCGTTAGGTGTCTCGCGCATGACGACTGAAATCACAAAAACAGTTCGCGGTCGCGTGCCGCCAATTCCCTTTGAAAAAATGGCGCGTGCGATTCTTGGCAAAGACTATGAGCTTTCACTCGTACTTTGTGGCGATACGCTCGCCCGCCGCATGAATGTAAAATACCGGAAGAAGAAATACGCGCCCAACGTCCTCTCGTTTCCCCTTTCAAAACAAGACGGTGAGATTTTTCTCAACGTCCGCGCGGCAAAGCGCGAAGCAAAGCGCTTCAAAGTGACACTCCGAGATCGCATGGCACTTCTCTTTGTCCACGGATGTTTTCATTTGAAGGGCCTTCGACATGGGCGTACAATGGAGGGTAAGGAGCGCCGCATCTTGCGGGCGTATCTTTATTCATGGCACGGCAATTTTACACTGGAATAGACATTGGAACCTATCATGTGAAAGTGGTTATCGCGACACCGGGAGAGAGCCCGGACTTGCCTCTTACTATTCTGGGGAGCGGCACTTCTTCTTCGCGGGGGCTTCGTCACGGATACATTATCGATAAAAAAGAAGCGACGAAAAGCATTCGCGAGGCGCTTGCTCGGGCGCTGGGCTCGGCAAAAGTGAAAATCCGCGGGGCGCGCGTGGGTTTGGGCGGCATCGGACTCGATGAAATACGAAGTACCGGGGAAGTCGCGCTCACGGCTTCCGGTGGCATCGTGACAGACCGTGAGCTTGAGCGCGCACTTCGAGAGAGCGAGAAGCGCGCGGCCCCCCGATTAACCAACCGCACAGTGATCCATGCTATTCCTCTCGAATACCGCGTGGACGGCGCAAAAGTCTTTGGGAAACCTCTCGGGCTTCAAGGTACACGGCTCGCTGTCGACACACTTTTGATTACAATGCTCTCCCGTCATCAAGAGGACATTGTGGAGGCGGTAGAGGCAGCGGGAATTGAGGTGGAGGGCATTATGGCCTCGCCTCTGGCCGCCAGCCTCGTCACACTCACGAAAGCGCAAAAGACGGCCGGCGTCGTTCTCGCCAACATCGGCTCTGAGACGTTGTCGATTGTTGTGTTTGAAAATGATACGCCGATCTCACTCAAAATCTTCCCTTCGGGCTCCGCCCAAATCACGGAATCAATCGCGCTCTCCTTCCGAATACCCCTTCCGGAAGCGGAAAGTCTGAAACGTGGTGGAGTGACGGGGAGCGAGATCTCAGAGAAAAAAATGCAGACCATTGTCGGCGCGCGCCTTAAGGAAATGTATACATTGGTGAATGCGCATTTGAAATCAATCGGGCGCCATCGCTTGCTTCCTGCGGGCGTCGTCATCACAGGTGGTGGCTCGGGCCTTACTTCGGCCTCGGAAATTGCACGCACGGTATTGCAACTTCCCTCCCAAGTGGGACAAATTGGTCAAATGCCCCGCTCATCCGGAGTCGATGCTGCATGGGCGGTGGCCTATGGGCTCTGCCGTTGGGGATACGCAGAAGATATGAGCGGCAATAGGCATTCACTCGGCGGCGTCATGACTGATGCGTGGGATTCTCTGAAACAAGGTCTTCGCTCCCTCCTCCCCTGAAATGCGATGAGGTCTGACCTCATCGCATTTCAAAAAGAAGAATCATCTCTTCGATACGTGAACAAATACCTTGCATTACAAAGCAATTTGAGTCAAGTTTGCGCATTTCCCCAAAGTGGTACTATGGACCAACTATGAGCAAACAAGTGAAGCCGGATGTGGAATCGTTTGCGCGAATTCGTGTCGTTGGAGTAGGAGGATCAGGAGGCAATGCCGTGAATCACATGGTTTCTTCTCATGTCCTCGGCGTTGATTTCATCGCTATCAACACCGACGCGCAAGATCTTCATAAATCAAAAGCAAAACGCAAGATCAACATCGGCAAGAACCTGACGCGGGGACTCGGCGCCGGCATGAACGCGGAGTTGGGAAAGCAGGCAGCGGAAGAAACGCGTGAAGATATTCAGGAAGCCGTCAAAGGCTCCGACATGGTATTCATCACCTGCGGAATGGGTGGCGGCACAGGAACCGGTGCTGCGCCAATCGTTGCAAAAGTCGCGCGTGAGCTCGGCGCGCTCACGGTCGGAGTCGTCACACGACCATTTAGTTTTGAAGGCCAACAGCGCATGCGCCTCGCAGAAGCCGGGCTCACAGAACTCCGCAAGGCAGTGGATGCTCTCATAATCATTCCGAACGACAAGCTTCTTGCTATCGTCTCTCGCGAGACCGGCATCAGGAACGCTTTTGCAATGTGCGATGACATTTTGAAGCAAGCGGTCGAGGGAATTTCCGATTTGATCACAACAACCGGCATCATCAACGTCGACTTCGCCGATGTACGCGCGGTGATGCACAACGCGGGAAGCGCGCTTATGGGTATCGGAACCGCGATGGGCGAACACCGAGCCGAAATGGCTGCTCGCGCCGCTATCAACTCGCCCTTGCTCGAAGTTTCTATCAATGGAGCGAAAGGTGTGCTCTTCTCGGTCGCCGGTGGCGAGGATCTTGGAATGCTCGAAGTACAGGATGCAGCCAACGTGATTACCGAAGCAATCGATCCGGATGCGAAAGTTATCTTTGGTGCCGTGACAGACGAGACGCTGAAGAAAGGTCAGGTGCGTGTGACGGTGATTGCGACAGGCTTCCCGGAGCCGGGCGCACGCTCAAGTCTTTTCCCTGGCTCTTCGCGTCTCGTTGCTAAGAAAGATCAGGATGTACCGCCCGTTTCCCCCCGTGCGCGTGAAGAGATGAGGAAAGGTGAGGATCCGGCAGAGAAATACGAACGAGCGGTGAAAGAGACGCCGAAACCCGAACCCGCCAAAATGACTCCCAAGAGAGAAGAAGACGATGACGATACGTGGGGCGGCTTGCCGTCCTTCTTGCGACGCAAGTAGATATTCCCAAAATTTCGTTCTCTCAAGCGAATCGTGTAGAATGGTCCGATGTCGGAAACGTATGAACTAGGAATTGTGGGCGGCGGCCCCGCAGGGGCCGCCGCAGCAATTTACGCCGCGCGCAAACGCATCAAAACGCTCTTTGTGACCTCCGAATGGGGCGGCCAGAGCACCGTCTCCACCGATGTACAGAATTGGATTGGAACGCCCTCAATCTCGGGAACAGAACTCGCCGCAAATCTACGCAAACACGTCGAAGCATACAAGGGCGAGTGGCTTACAATCATTTCCCCGGCCTTTGCAGAGTCCCTCTCAACACACGACGATTCGGTAGATGTAGTCGTTGCAACGGCAGGAGGAAAAGAGAAGACAACATACAATGTAAAAGCACTTCTCATCACGACGGGTGCCACGCGACGCAAGCTCGAAGTACCGGGCGCAGCCGAGTACGATCAAAAAGGACTCACCTACTGCGCCTCATGCGATGGCCCGCTTTTTGCTGATAAAGACGTCGCGGTAATCGGCGGCGGTAATGCCGCTTTTGAAACGGCGTTGCAACTTCTGGCCTACTGCAAGACGGTGACACTTTTCAATCGCGGCGATACTTTCAAGGCCGACAAGATAAGTGTCGACGCTGCGCTCGCCTACTCTACTATGCGCGTCATCAAAAATTCCGAAATCGTCGCGGTGGAAGGTAAGCAATTTGTGACAGGGCTTCGATGGAAAGACGCGATAACCGGAAAAGAATCGGTGTTGCCTGTCGAGGGTATCTTCGTTGAAATCGGCCTTCTGCCTAATACGAACTGGCTCGGCACAGCGCTTGAAATGAATGCAGTAAAGCAAGTCAAAGTCGATCCAATGACACAGCGTACGTCACACCCACGCGTCTGGGGTGCGGGTGATTGCACCGACGGCTTGTACCACCAAAACAACATCGCCGCGGGAGATGCCGTGAAAGCACTTGAGGACATCTACATGTCGCTGCGTCGAAGCTAGATATGGTTCGTATCAAGCAGTCGTTGATTAACGAAAGAACTGCCCGAGTATTGATACAAAAATACGGATCACCTCTTTATGTATATAGACGGAGGATTGTTGAAAAACGATATCGAAATCTTTTGAAAGCAATCCGATATCCGCGCACTAAAATTTACTATGCGTGTAAAGCAAATGCGAATAAAGAGATACTGCAACTCTTAAAGCGACTCGGCGCCTCTATTGAATGCGTCAGCCGCGGAGAGGTGGAGCGTGCAATGAGCGTTGGTTTTCCCCGAAATCGCATTTCATACACCTGCTCCTATATTCCACGAGAGGAATTGGCGTGGGTAAAGAAGAAAGTGGGTTCCGTCCATCTTGACTCGCTGCAGCAACTACAATGGTGGGGCGAAATAAATCCGGGTTCAAACGTGTCATTGCGCGTGAATCGTGGATTTGGTGCGGGTGCCACCCGCCACATAATCACTGGAGGCCCTGAGAGTAAGTTCGGAATTTACTATACAGATCTGCGAAAGGCGCAACAAATTGCAGAACGCTTTAATTTAAAGATCATCGGATTAGAACAACACATCGGCTCCAGCATACTTGAACCGCAGACGTTTATTCGGGCGATGTCTCTTCTTCTCAAATCGGCAGAGGGATTCCCTGATCTTCAATTCATGGACTTCGGTGGCGGATTCGGAATCCCCTACAGACCGAATGCCAAACCGCTTGACATTCAAGCGCTGGGTAAAAAAATGGGGAAAGTGTTCAGAGACTTTTGTAAAAAGTACGGAAGGGAACTCGAGCTTCGGATTGAGCCCGGTCGCTACATTGTCGCTGAAGCGGGAACACTCCTTACTACTGCGGTTGATCGCAAGCAAACCCCCGGTCACACGTTTGTTGGTGTGGATTCAGGCTTTAGTCATCTTGTGCGTCCTGCCTTTTATGGCTCATACCATCACATCTTCAATCTTTCGAACCCGAATGGTAGAAAAGAAACGGTAAACGTCGTCGGTAATCTGTGTGAATCTTCTGACGTATTTGCAAAGAATCGCAGTATTCCGAAGGCACGATTCGGCGATATCCTGCTTTTCGCTGATGCGGGCGCCTATGGATATTCGATGGCTTCCGATTACAATCTTCGTCCCAAGCCCAAAGAAATCGTTCTGCAGTAGCATCAAAGATACAGCCGTCAGTAGAATATTAGTGGTTTATTAGTGGTTTACGAAACCACTAATATTCATCATGCCCTAGTGGCGGAAATGGCGGATGCCGGTGAAGACCATCGCGATATCTGCGGCGTTGGCGGCGTCGATTGAATCTTGATCCTTTTGCGAGCCGCCTGGCTGGATGGTAGCGGTGGCGCCCGCTTTCGCGGCTTCTTCGACGACATCGGGAAAGGGCATGAAAGCGTCGGAGGCCATTACACTGCCTTTGAGAGAGATCTTCTCGTCTGCCGCTTTTTGTGCGGCGAGTTTTGCCGAATAAATACGACTCATCTGCCCTGCTCCGATCCCCACTGTCGCGCCATCCTTTGCATACACGATCGCATTGGATTTCACATGTTTACACACGGTAAATGCGAAAATCATATCGGCAAGTTCTTTTTCTGTCGGGGATCGCTTTGTGACGGTCTTTAGTTCCCCATCGAAAATAGTATGGTCGGTCTCCTGCACAAGCATCCCACCTGCGATAGAGCGAACCATCACCCGCTTCTGCGCGGCGTCGGGCATTTCTCCGGTAAGCAACACTCTCACATTTTGCTTGACCGAAAGAATCGCGAGCGCATCATCTTCGGCACTTGGCGCGATCACGACTTCAAGAAAAATCTTGACTAATTCAGTCGCAAGATCAGCAGTGATCTTGGAATTCAGTGCGACGATCCCGCCGAAGGCAGAGACGGTATCACACGAAAATGCTCGCAGGTACGCCTCGTACGCGCTCTCGCCGAGGGCGACGCCGCACGGATTCATGTGTTTTACAATAACTGCCGCAGGCTCTTCGAATTCTGCGACACACTCAAAGGCGGCATCGGCATCCTGCAGATTGTTGTAGCTCAATTCTTTCCCCTGCACTTTGCGCGCGGTCGCGACTCCCGGTCGCTTGTCAGTCGGATCAATGTAGAGCGCAGCGCGCTGGTGGGGGTTCTCGCCGTAGCGTAGGACCTCGGTCCGCTCAAGATTGAGCTGCAATTCCTCCGGAAGGTTCAGATTTTCGTTCATGGCCATAGCTTATCACAGCGAGCGCAAAAGGTATTGCAGCTATCGCCAGATCGCGGAAAAGAACCTGGAAATTCGTGGGGTTGAGGATCACGATGCCGAGAAGCATCGCGGTTGCCGCGACCGATGGCCAGAATATCCGCCACCCGCTAAGAATCCAGAGTGCAATTACAACTTCGACGATACCAAATGCATGCAGAAGGACTTCATCTGGCACGTATCCTTTTACAAACACGGGAAAGTACCCTATCCACGCATTCGGATCCGAAAGCGCGTTGAACGGCGGATAGAGGAAAGCAAACGCCACCCCTATCCGCAATGATACGTGCGCGATTTTCTCGCGATTCATGTTATTCGACAACTGTCACTGAACCAAACGCTGTCGCATTGAGGTGGTCGTGATAGTTCCACGTGCCTACTTTGTCGAATTTGAATGTGTAGTTGTTGCCGCCCGCACACTGATCGAACGCTGTCTTGGAAGTGTCCGGACAATGCGCTGTGCGTGAGGTGCCACTGTAGGTAGTGTGATTCGGGTGTTGCGCCGAGGCTACCCACATCTCTGCGGTACCTTCATTATTCCATGTCACCGTGCCACCCTTTTTTATAGTAACTGCTCCGGGAGAGAATGTTTTGCCATCGTACGTTACCGTTGCAACCATTGAGGTCGTGGAAACCGAACCATCGACCTCGACGTTAACGCCCGTCTCATTCCCCGCCGCAGAAGAACTTTCCCCATTATTCATTTCCCCCGAAGGTGTCTCCGTATCCGGCTGCGCACTACTCTGCCAGAGCATGTACCCTCCCCCGAGAACAACTACGATGAGCAATGCTATCCATAGATTTTTCATAAAATAAATAACATTTAACTATTAGTACCGACTACTATAGCATATCGGCTATTTCTCCAACCCACCCCCAACACGAGATAAGGTGAGCCTGAGAAAGGCCCCTCGCAGCTGCGTCGGCGGCGAGAGGAGCAGATTCGCGAGCACGCGAATACGCGTGTCTTTCGAGGGCTCACCTTATCTCGTGCCCCCTACCCTTTTCTTGCCAAAAATTCCTTCCCGTGGCCTATGTCGGTATTCACTGGAATCCCCTTTTCGCACAATTCGCATTCTTTTTCGTCCCACGATTCAAGGTGGACACTGAGGAGCTGATCGAATACCCGAGGATTGCCTACCTGTTCTTTTTTTACCTCCCCACGATTCACGAGCGCGATTGCCCCTACAACATCCGCGCCAACCCCGCGGACAGCTTCCACCACTTTCGCGATAGAGCCGCCTGTTGTCGTCAGATCTTCGACGACGAGAGTCTTCTTGCCTTGTATCACCATGTCGTACCCGCGCTTGATGATGAATCCTCCTTGGCCATCCTTATCCGCATACACACCGAATACTTCTCTGCCCGTGAGCTCACTCATGTGATACGCGGTCCACTGCGCAAGGAGCGCAGCGCCTACTGCCGGACCGATGACCGCCTCAACTCCGGCATCTTTAAATCGCTCCGCCATTTCGCGACACACGCGCGAGGTCTCGCGGGTGTAGGCATACATTGCGTCTTTGAGGATGTAAGAATCCGCGTGCCGGCCAGAAGTGAGGACGAAATGTCCGCTTCTAAATGCGCCAACTTTTTGGAGGAGCTCTAATACTTGGTCTTCGTTCATCATAGTGATTGGGGTATATTCTACAACGCTTTCCGAATTGCGCTATCGAGCTCTCTGGCTTTCTCGGAGGCGGCTTTTGCGAAATCAGCGCCGCTCGAAGCAAAGATAACCGCTCGTGCTGCACTGATAATCATGCCGCGTCCTCGCGCATCTTTGCCCGCCTGCACTGTTTTTTCAATATCACCGTTTTGAGCCCCGATGCCGGGAATCAAAATCGGCATGCCACCCACAATCTCTCGAACTTCAGCCAATTCTTCCGGATAGGTAGCGCCTACCATGATGCAAGCATTGCCCTTTGCATTCCACGCTCCCGCAATCAAGCGAGCGATGAGCTTGTATAAAGGCTCGCTTGCGCTCTGTCCTATCGAAGTGCCGTCTACTTTGAGATTTTGGATCTCACCAGAGCCGGAATTCGATGATTTGCAAAGTACAATGATCCCTTTTTCTGTCCATTCGAAAAATTCTGAGAGAGCTTCGGAACCGAAATACGGGTGCACCGTAATCGCATCCACGCGCAAGTGAGTAAAGGCTGATTCGGCGTATCCTTTGTTCGTGTTTCCAATATCTCCCCGCTTTGCATCGAGTATGACGGGCACTTCCGGTGCTGCTTCAAGAATATATTGAATAGTCTCACGGAGGGCCTTCCAACCCTCATCCCCATATACTTCGTAAAACGCGGGATTTGGTTTGTACGCACACACAAGATCTTTTGTAGCATCAACGATCGCGCGATTAAATCCGACGATCGTCTCGCGCACGCTTCTCTCTCTTGCGGCTTCGGGAATTTTTTCAAACTCGCTATCGAGTCCAATACATAAAAACTTACCTTCTTCCCATTTCTTTTCAAGAAGCGCTCGGAAATTTCGCTCGCTCATTAAAAGGCATACTAACATAGAACCGTTATAAAAATCGAGCCGGCGGGGGTCCGACACGCAGTGTGTCGAATCCCCCGCCTGTGCCCAACGTCAAGCCGGCGCGTAGAATAGGAGCGGCATGCCAGCCAAAGGCTGAGGCTCGACAATCTCGAACCTGTCAGGATTGCTCGCAAGGCAGCTGCTCTTGCAGGCGTCACTGCACAAGACGAGGTCGTATTCCACCTCGCCCCTTTGCTTATCGCGAACACGGAGTCGGTCGGCTGCTGGGCCGACGCAGAAATCGCATGTGTGAGCCATCCTTCACCTTCCTTGTTAGGAACACTGGCTAACGAGGAGGATCCCCGTCAGCCTGATGTTCCCAACTATTGCTTGCTCTGAGCTTGCTTGCGGTGAGCGTGTCGAACCCGTCGAACGAGTCAAAGATCAAAAAGAACACTTGTCTCCTTGGGCAGAAAACAAAAACCCTCCGAACGGAGGGTTTTTGTCTGAATGTCTAGTTTGATTTAGATATGCAGGCAAAACGCCTCCGTTTCGGAGCGCATCATCATTGTCATCATCATTCCCGTGACGAACATGGTTCTTTGCATAACGCCTTTAAGTTACCAAAGCGCTATTGTTTGTCAACCGTTGAGTGGTGAACTTGTATCGCTTGATCTTTCTACCAAAGTTTAGGAGATTTTCTTCGCATCGGACTCATCATATATTTCTCCAAGCAGCTCTTCAATGAGGTCTTCCATTGTTACGATGCCGACGAATGCTCCCTCCTCATTCTCAACAAAGTAAATGTGCTGATGTTGCTTCTGCATCATCCGGAGCACGTCGTCGAGCCGCGCGCCCTGACCCACGCGATAGAATTCAGAAGCGATCCGCTGCACGGGCTCTTCCCGACTGGACGAATTGCTTGCTTTCAAAATATCTTTGAGATGCACGAGCCCCACCACGTTCTCTTCAGAGTTCTCGTAGACGGGAAAGCGGGAGTATCCGGAATTCGCTGCAAAATGTGCGATGTTCTTCACGGGGACGCTCCCATCGAGCATGATGACGCGCTCGTGCGAGACGAGTACGTGAGAAATCGGCATATCATTGAAGCGGAAGAGTCGTTCAACGAATTCACTCTCGTGATGTTCGACGCTTCCCTCTTCGACTCCGAGATGCATCATTGAACGTATCTCTTCTTCGGAAACCAATGACCGCTTGCCGCTGGCGCTCGGAAATATGATGTGCAGGAACCTCATGAGTCGTTCAAAAAAGAATGAGATGGGGGAAAGGATGAGGACGATGAACAGCATGATGGGAGCGGTAAAACGCGTGAGTGTCCCCGCGTGCGTTTGTCCGAAACTTTTCGGTATGATCTCGCCGAAAATAAGAATGACGAGCGTGACGACACCGCTTGCGATACCGACCCCGGTCGATCCGTATAGATCGATGGCGATTTTTGTCGCTATCGCGGCCGCCGAGATATTGACGATGTTGTTGCCGATGAGAACGGTAACGAGGAGTTTCTGCGGATTTTTCTTCAAACGCTCGACCCGTCGTGCATACAGAAGTTTCTTCCGCACCATAGCCCGTACCTTACCCGGGCTAATGGAAAAATAGGCTATTTCAACTGCAGAAAAAAACGCCGAGAAGCCGACCAGTATAAAAAATAGTATGTAATTAGTATCCATTATCCCACTCCCTGTTCTTTCCTACAGTATAGGCCGAAGCGATAAAGCGCAAGGATGTACTCCGGCTCGTTCCGTTGCGCCCTTTCTCCTCTCTCACCTTTCTTTTCTGCGGAGAGGGGGAGATTCGGCTACAACTCTCGGCTCGCCATCGCTCCCCTCGGTCGCAGCCCCAGCTCGTGGTCTCGCCTACTGACTCGACATCGCTCCGCTTTTCGAATCCCCTCGCGAGCAAAGCAGTTTGCTCGCTCTCTCCTCATAAAGAAAACATCGCCCTTTGGGCGTGTTTTCCTAATTCGGAGAGGGGGAGATTCGAACTCCCGATACCTTTCGGTATGGCGGTTTTCGAAACCGCTCGTTTCAGCCACTCACGCACCTCTCCAATCGGATGCACGATATCACACTTTATTTAAGCCGAAAAACGCGCTAAAATGCTGCATTCGCGGTTTGCGAATGGCCTCATCGTCTAACGGTTAGGACGGCTTTCTTTCAAGAAGCAAATCGGGGTTCAACTCCCCGTGAGGTCAAACGAACCAATTGAATACCCGTGATATAATCTATCCATGGGTACGAGAAGAATTACAGAAAAGAAACACGCGATTCAGCATTAAAAGTGAGAATGAAATCGCTTTTCACCTAAAAAGAAATGTTGGGATAGGCGGCAATTAATTTATCTAGCGATTCTTTATCTCCTGCCATTCGCAACGCCTCTGCAAACAGATACTGATCAGACACAGTATGTTCGGCATCCTGCAACACGAGGTAGAGTCTAATTCTTAGGTCGAGTTTGCCTTGAATGTCATGCACATGCAACACTATACCCTTCTCACCCTTTTTCTCCTGGACCCTGTTAGTTTCGTTCACTATTCCGAGCACTTGTTCAATTCTTGTTTGTTTAACGTGATCTGGTCCAGGTTCGCGGACTTTGCTTAGATCGGGACTTGTTTCAGTTTCGGCTTCTCGTAGAGCATGGACATAAGTCTTCTTATCAATTTTACCGTCTACGTCGCAATACTTCTGATATCCCGCTTCCTCTCCCGGAGTAGCCGATAAGCCTCTGATCATTTCATCAAGAGCCATGTTCCGAACTATACCATTGTGCCTCGAAGTCTTTTTACTGCGCGCTGAACATCGCGCCCACGACGCTCGCGTCGGCTCGCATGAGGAGTGAATCCTTGTGAAGATCGTATTCCCTATCACCATCGTCAGTATAGAGTAGCACTTGGTACCGCCCGCCACTTTCCGTGACACGCAGAAGCGGTACAACGACACTCGCGTGAGTACCTGCCTCTACGCGCGCGGCTCCCAAGACGTGTCCATTGTTGTCCCGTACTGCGACCCATCCCATTTGTGGCACTGAGACAGAAGCAACGAGGACCGAAGAACCAGCCGGTTGATCAACGACCGTTACAGATTCGTTGCCAGTAGCAGCTACCGACGGTGTGGTTTGGCTGTTGTTTGTAGTGTTTGTTGCTGAGGGAGTCGATGTACTTTGGTTTTCCGAAGGAGGAGTAGGCGTATTTTCTATTTCAGTTCGGCCGTGCATAAGACCCACATACCATGCTGCCGCAATAAGAAAAACAACGACTGCCGCTGCTATAGCCTGGTTCATTCTGTCATTCATGTTCATCCCGTTAGAAATAGGACGCGGACACCGTTGGACGTCCGAACCCTACCTTGCTATTTCGTATAATGCGCACATCGCCTCTACCCGTGAGGCCGCAGCATCCGCTATTTCTAACGGGATTCATACGCTGAGACTTACTAGGTATGCCGCCATAGTAGTCCCTGATATATCAGAGTCAAGTGGTCATCAATACTCATCATGGATTGCATTCCACAGTTCAGGAGCCGCTATAGCCCCCTCCCGGACGATAAGAGGCCTGTCGCCCGTCATATCCACTACCGTGGAAGGCTTTTGGCTAGGCAGTTCTCCGGTATCAATGACTAGATCAATGTCGGAAGTAACGTCGCCGAGTTGTGCAAGGATTGCCTTGATGCTTCTTTCCGGCACTTTCTCGGCTTTGTTCGCACTCGTCGCGGTAATAGGCCCATCAAATGTCCGCGCGAGCGCAATACAAAAATCATTATCGGGAATTCGGAACCCGAAAGTCTCTATCCCATGCATAATGCCGGTATTGAAGTTCTTCTTTTTTACAATGAACGTAATCTTTCCCTTCGGGAGTTCCCTCTCAAGCACGCGCATTTCATCGTTCACCTCGGCATACCGCTCTGCCATCTCGAGATCAGCTACGATCGCATGTATCGGCTTCAACTCGTCACGCCTCTTGATATCGTAAACCTTCGCCACCGCCTCATCCGAGAGTGCATCCGCTCCGAGACCGTAGAGCGTATCAGTGGGGTAGAGAATGACGCCGCCCGCGCGCAGAACCTCCGTTGCGCGAACAACGCACGTATCAATCGTTTCTTTCGATAATTGCAAGATTTCCATCGGATGCGCGGTAAAGGGATCGAACCTTTGGCCCTCGTCACGTCAAGACGATGCTCTACCACTGAGCTAACCGCGCATTTACTTTCAAGCACTATGCCTCCATTGGGCTTACGTCAGATGAGTGTGCCTGCATCATCCACCGGAGCTAACCGCGCAACAGGGTCAATATACCTTTAGATAGAGGCTTTTTCAATCGCTCAAAGATTTGATCATGCGCTCTCAAGCATCTGCTTCAGCTCTTTGGTCCCTCCTCGGGCTTCCCGTCTCTACAGAGTGCTTTGCTAACGTACCGTTTGTCACCGGTAACATCTTCTCCGACCCAATCGGGCAAAAGCGATTCCTCCCCCTTCCAATCCCGTACATACGCCTCATCTTCGTCATTTTTGAATTCCACTTCTATTCGCACAAACCCATGCAATTGCCCTCCACTATGAATATCATAGTGAATTTCACACTGTATGTCCTTTTTCTTCCCGTCAGGGAAAATGCAATCTTTTATCGTATGATCAATGTAAAAACGCCTCTTAGTAAGCGTCTTCCACGTATGTTGCTTCCATAATTTTTCGAATTCATCCTCTCTCGCGTCGGTTTCAGGAAATTTTATTTGGTACTCATCCCGCCCCGTGGGATTTTGCGCTGTTTTCGCCTTATGGGCGATTCGAAGGAGTTGACCCTCCGCCTCTGGGGACGTTCGACGCAATCGGACAGTCTTCTCTTTACCATTCGCGGTCGAGACAAAAATATAGGCTTGTTCAATATCGCGAAATTGACCCTTTGATTTCAGAAGAAGCTCTTCTTCCGAGAGAAGACGGGCAGGTTTAAAGCGCCGCTCAACCTCATACTCGTGTCCCTCCGCGCCCTTTGGAATTTTGAAAAGCGCAGTAAGAAGAGCAGACTTGGCCACCTCTATCTTTCCGTCGGGGTTCTTTCCGCCGCGTTCAAGACCTTTACGCATGAGCAAGATAGTACGGGAAAAAGGTATGTGCGTCTATCACAGCTTTCCCCCGCAAGTAGCGGAGAATTCATCGAATAGTTTCATAAGTTCTCTCAGAGCAATTGGTTGCTCTCCGAATTGAAAGGCAGCGACCGAACGAATAGGAAGGATCTTTATGGATGTCCCTGTGAGAAACGCTCCGTCGTATTGCCTCAAATCCGTGGGTCGAATGTCTTTTTGGACGACCTGGTATCCATTTTGGGAAGCGACTTTCAAAACAGCTTTTCTTGTAACGCCGAGCAGGATGTTGTTTTCATCTGGCGTGTAAAGGTTTTTATCTTTAATGCAGAAGAAATTGGTTCGCGTACCTTCCAGAATCCGCCCTTCCCTGTCGAGCAAGAGTGCGTCATGTGCTCCCGCTTCCTTTGCCTTCCTATACGCGAGGTAGCTCTGGAGCATGTTCAGCGTTTTGGCATGAGGAAATGGACGCTCGTATTCGTACACGATCGTCGACACACCGTCACGATGTATTTTTTTATCCGGAAAGAGGGGATTCAAACACAGAATATTGAGTGACGCTTCCTCCTTCGTCTTTCCGCCTATCAAAAGGATTTTCAGGTTAAAGCTCTCTACCTTCGTCTCTCCCACCAGCTCTCCAATGCTTTTCGCAATGAGTGCAGGCGAGAAGGTATGCGCAAGGTCAATGATCCGCGCGGATTTTAGTAATCGCTCAATGTGTTCGTCCAGAAAATACACAACTCCATTGGAGACGCGAATGCTTTCATAGACTCCAAATCCATACGCATACTCAATGTTTGCGAGTGGCACCGTAGCCTCGACGATCGGCGTTAATTTTCCATTCCGAGAAAAGTATTTGAATTCCATAGTATTATTCCTCGTCCTGCAGAAAGCCACCTGCCTGATGACCCCACAATTCGGCATACATTCCTCCTGCCTTTAGCAATTCATCGTGTGCTCCGTCTTCGACGATTTGACCCTGATCGAGGACAATGATGCGATCCATCTCGCGAAGAGTCGAGAGCCGGTGCGCGATCGCGATCACCGTCTTTCCCTCCATCAGCTTGTGAAGCGCTGTTTGTATCGCCACCTCGCTTTCGCTATCGAGCGCAGAAGTCGCCTCATCAAGGAGGAGGATTGGAGCATCTTTGAGAATGGCGCGCGCAATCGCAATGCGCTGGCGCTCGCCGCCGGAGAGCTTCACCCCCCGTTCGCCCACGAGCGCATCATATCCACTCGGAATATGCCGGATGAATCCATCGGCCTGTGCGAGCCCCGCGGCATATACGATCTCCTCGCGTGTCGCCTCCGGCTTCCCATACGAAATATTTTCTGCCACGGTACGATGGAAAAGCAGCGGTTCCTGTGGAACCACCGAGATCGCATTGCGCAAGCTCTCTTGGGTCACAGCGGCGATGTCGGTGCCATCGATCGTTATTCTCCCGGAATCAAGATCATGGTGGTGAAGGAGAAGCCGAATGAGCGTGCTTTTGCCCGCGCCGCTTCTGCCTACCAATCCCACGCGCTCCCCCGAAGCGATTCGAAGTGAGAGGTTTTTAAAGACAGGCATTTCCGGATAATTAAAGGTAAGGTGCTCGATTGCAATTTCTCCGCGTGAGACCACAAGCTCGCGCGCATCCGCGGTATCCGGGATCTCATGTGGTGAGAGGACCTCTTCGAGGCTTTCATGTATCTCTCCCCATGTCTCGCTGAATTTGTTGAGGTGCGATCCTAAAAAGAGAAGCAAGCCGTCAATGCGGAAGATAATGGTCAAGATGAGAATAATGTCCCCGGCGGAGATACTGCCCTGCTGCGCGAGAGATACGGCCAAGAAAGCCATCGCCCCGCCGAAGAGCGCCTGTATCAAGCCGTTAACCGTGAGCATGTGCTCACCGAAGTACCAATTTCTCAGGCCCGCCGTGCGGCGGGCCTCGATCGTTTGTTTGAGGCGCTTTATTTCAAAAGGACGACGCGCATATTCCTGCATGGCCGAGATGTTGGAGAGCAGATCGACCGTCATGCCGGTAAGCGCATTTTCCAATTTCTGCGACCGAGAGGCGAGTGGGACGCGCTTGCGCGCAAAAACGACATTGATCGCTGCGATCACCAGGACCCACCCGAGAAAGATCCACGCGAGAATGGGGCTCGCGACAAAAGCAATAACGAAGCTCGCAAGAACGGAAACGAAGAGTTCAAGAAACTGCCAGAGGAACTGCTCGACCATATCCCGCGCGCCGCTTCCCGCATGGCCGATCTTGTTGCTTATAGAGCCGGCAAAACGGCTTGAGAAGTATGCACGGCTGTGGAGCGTGACGTACGCAGTCAGAGAATGACGCGCCGTCGCCCGCACGCCTGTCGCCCACTGGGCTCCCGCGTATCCCGAGATACGCCAGATGGATTGCGCGGCGAAAAGTACGAGAATGTACCACGCACCCGCCCACATAACGGTGCTATAGCCGCCTTCGGGGAGCGCAGCGACCGCGTCTGTGATCAATTTGAAAATATATGCAATGCCGGAGTACAGAATGGACGCGACGACGACGGAAATAATGCCGACCGTTGCGGGCTTCCAGTGCGGGCGAGATGCAAAAAGAAAGAAGCGTAGGGGATTCGTGCCTTTGGGAAAATCTTCACGCCATAGAGATCTCATAGATACACTTATGGTATAACGTCGCATATGAAAGTACTAGGTATTGAAACAAGCTGTGATGAAACTGCTGTATGTCTTATTGAGGCGGAAGGTGCTTTTGGAGACAACTTCGGCTTCAAGATCCTTGGCAATACGTTGATTTCGCAAGCCGCTCTTCACGCCGAATTCGGCGGCGTATTTCCCAATCTGGCTAAGCGTGAGCATGCAAAGAATCTTGTGCCGATACTTGCGCAAACACTGACAGAAGCCGGCGTGCTAAAACCGACAACCACGCCTGTCTCCGGCGCTCTTCTTCTCCCTCTCAAAGAAACACTCTCGCGAGAGCCGGAACTCTTGCAAGCGCTTATTCCCTTTTTATTGCGCTACGAGAAGCCTGATCTTGATGCGATAGCGGTAACCTACGGGCCAGGGCTTGAGCCCGCCCTTTGGGTCGGCATTAATTTTGCGCGTGCATTAAGTGCCGTCTGGAATATTCCCATCGTTGCTACCAATCACATGGAGGGTCATCTTGTGATGCCTATGATGAGCGTTGGGAGCGCAAAATCCGGCACATTGATCTCATTTGAATTCCCTGTCCTTGCGCTCCTCATCTCAGGAGGACATACAGAACTCGTACTTTCAAAATCTTTCGGTGAATATGAAGTCATCGGACAAACACGCGACGACGCGGCGGGAGAAGCCTTCGACAAAGTCGCGCGACTCCTCGGTCTTCCCTATCCCGGCGGTCCTGAAATTTCGCGGCTCGCAGAGGAAGCGCGGCGTGAGGAAAAGACTTTTGATTTCCAACTTCCCCGTCCGATGATGCATGAAGACAATTTCGATTTTTCTTTCTCGGGATTAAAAACCGCGGTACGCAGGCTCGTAGATGGAAAGACACTTTCCGAAGACGAGAAGAAACAAATGTCGCGCGAATTTGAGGATTCGGTAGCTGATGTCTTGGTCGGAAAAACAATGCGCGCAGTAGATGAATATGGGGTCAATACCGTTGTTGTCGGAGGCGGCGTTTCTGCAAATAGCTACATTCGAGAACAGCTTACGGATGCCTGCCAGCTACAAGCTACAAGCTGCAAGCTATTACTTCCCCCTCCCGAGCTCTCGACCGACAACGCGCTTATGATTGCGCTTGCTGGCTACTTCCACGCACTCGAAAAAGACTTTGCCGACCCTGCTGCGATGGTAGCGCGGGGAAATTTACAAATCGGTCAAAAAACTTGAGTTTGTGCTACGATATCGCAATGGAGCCCTCAAAAGCGCCGGAGATTTTCCTTAAGCCTTACAACCCGGCCGAGCGGGAGCCGGAAATGCTGGAAATGTGGGAAAAAGGCGGCTATGCCAACCCGGATGTCTGCATCGAAAAAGGCATCACAAAGCCGGATGCAGAGCCCTACTCCATTGTCCTTCCCCCGCCGAACGTCACGGGTACACTCCATATGGGTCACGCGGCAATGCTCGCGATCGAAGATATTTTGATCCGCTACCACCGGATGCGCGGTTATAAGACACTCTGGCTGCCGGGAACCGACAGTGCCGCGATCGCAACGCAATCGAAAGTCGAAACTGACATTTACAAGGCGGATAAAAAAACGCGGCACGATCTCGGCCGTGACGAACTCTTGCGTCGCATCGGAGAATTTACCGAAGCGAGCAAAGCAACGATCATCAATCAGACTAAAAAAATCGGCTCGAGCCTCGATTGGAGCCGCTATGCCTACACGATGGACGAAAAACGATACGCGGCCGTGATGGAAGCCTTTGTCCGAATGTACAATGCGGGCCTCATCTACCGCGGCAATCGCATCGTGAATTGGGACCCGAAATTGCAGACGACTGTCTCCGACGATGAGATTGAGCATGTGGAGCAAAAAGATCCGTTCTATCATTTTCAGTATGGCCCCTTCGTGATCGGAACCGTCCGTCCCGAAACAAAATTCGGCGACAAATACGTCGTTATGCACCCGAAAGACGAGCGATACAGGGAATACGCACACGGACAAAAAATCGAAGTTGAATGGATCAACGGGCGCATTATAGCGACCATTATCAAAGACGAAGCAGCGGATATGGAATTCGGCTCGGGTGTGATGACAATCACGCCTGCGCATTCACTCATCGACTTCGAGATCGCACAGCGACACGGACTGGATGTCGAACGCGTGATTGATGATCGCGGCATTCTCCTCGATATCGCCGGTGAATTCAAAGGCCAACACATCAAAAAAGCACGGCCGCTGGTCGTCGAGAAGTTGCAGAAAAAAGGACTCATCGTGAAAGTAGACGAGAACTACATGCACAACGTATCGATAAATAGCCGCGGTGGAGGCACGATCGAGCCACAAATTAAATTGCAATGGTTTATCGCAGTCAACAAAGAAGTTGAATTTCCCGACGGAAAGAAAACGACGCTCAAAGAACGAATGAAAGAAACTATTTCGTCAGGGGCAACGAAAATCATGCCGGAGCGCTTCGAGAAGATCTACTACCACTGGATCGAAAACCTCCGCGACTGGTGCATCTCGCGACAAATCTGGTTCGGCCATCGCATTCCCGTGTGGTACCGGCCGAAGGGCGGTACCCCGAGCGATAGTCGAGGGGTTGATGATATGGAGGTTTATGTCGGAAAAACAGCTCCCGAAGGCGACGGATGGGTTCAAGACGAAGATACGCTCGACACATGGTTTTCTTCGGGACTTTGGACGTTTTCAACACTTGGCTGGCCGGAAGAAACAAACGATTTGAAAACATTTCATCCGACATCCGTGTTGGAAACGGGCTACGATATTCTTTTCTTCTGGGTCGCGCGTATGATTCTTATGAGCACATTCTTGCTCAGCCAAGTCCCCTTTAAGGATGTGTACCTCCACGGTCTCGTGCGCGATGGGCAGGGGCGTAAGATGAGTAAATCCCTCGGCAACATTATCGATCCGCTCACAATGATAGAAAAGTACGGAGCCGACGCTGCGCGTCTTTCTCTCATCATCGGCGCAGCACCGGGAAATGATCTCAAGCTCTCCGAAGATCGCGTCCGCGGTTACAAGCATTTTGCAAATAAGCTGTGGAACATCGCCCGCTTCGTCCTCGAAAATCCCCATGATGGACCTCGTAGGTCCATCATTGGAGAAGATGAAAGGCTGGTGGATGAAGCAAAGAAAGTCGCAGCTGATGTTTCTACCAATATTGAAGCATTTCGGCTCGATCTCGCGGCAGATACGGTGTATCACTTCGTCTGGGATCGATTTGCGGCGGAAATTATTGAGGAATCAAAGGCGATATTGAAAGCAGGAGGTCCAGCCGCTGAGTCCCGCCGCCATACTCTATACGCCATACTCGATACTTCCCTTCGACTTCTCCACCCCTTCATGCCATTCGTCACCGAAGCGATCTGGCAGAATCTCCCAAAGAAAGATAGCGACCTCCTGATGGTCGCCAAATGGCCCCTCCTTCGCTAAAGCTACGGACGGGCAAGGCGGTATAATGTACCGATGGGTGAATGGGAACCAGTAGTAGCGGCGATGGCGGGGGGGATACTTCCTGCCCTTGCGTGGTTGTGGTTTTGGCGCAGAGAAGACTCCGCGCATCCCGAGCCCCGCCGCCTGATTGCGCTCGCCTTTTTAGCCGGAATGGTCGCGGTAGGCGTCGTGATTCCGCTTGAGCGATACGCTGCTTCGTTCCTCGTTTCCACGACTGTTATCTTCGCAGTATGGTCCGCGATGGAGGAAATAATCAAATACGTGATGGCGCGGCTCACGGTATTGCGACGCCGCGAAGATGATGAGCCGATCGACCCGGTGATCTACATGGTCACCGTCGCTCTTGGCTTCGCGGCGGCGGAAAACACCCTCTTTTTGCTCTCCCCAATCTCCGGCGAGACCATCGTGCAAACCTTTATGACCGGAAACTTGCGTTTCGTCGGCGCGACGCTTCTTCATGTACTTTCCTCCGCTGTGATAGGCGCCTGTATCGGCATCGCTTTCTACAAGTCGCGCCGCACGAGGCGCTTATTCTTGATTGCCGGAGTTATCCTCGCTTCCCTTTTGCATGGTCTCTTCAATTTCCTTATACTGAACACACCGGAGACACATCTTCTGCGAACATTCGGACTCGTCTGGGTTGGCCTCATTGTCCTTCTCGCGGTGCTAGAATATATCAAACGCATCCATCCGATCGTAAGACAAAAATTCAGATAAACGCTATGGGCAAATCTTCATTTTTTTCAAGACTCACCGGTTCGAAAAACGATGACGACTTTTTTGACGAGGACGCGCGCCCCGCGGTCTTTGAAGGCGAAGGCAGGGAGCGGCATGCGACGATCAACACACGTGGCGAGGACTGGGCAGGAGCCGAACCACAGGGAGAGCTCGCGGTAGACATCTATCAGACGCCTGATTCGATCGTCGTGAAGGCCCTCGTCGCGGGAGTCCAGCCCAATTCTATTGATATTGTGCTCACTCGAGAGATGCTTACCATCTCAGGCACGCGCGAAGACGAGCGCGAAGTCGAGGAAGACAACTATTTCCAGCGTGAACTCTACTGGGGCTCCTTCTCACGTACCATACTGCTCCCCGAAGAAATTGATGTCGATCTCGCGGAAGCTTCCGAAAAGCACGGCATCCTTATGATCCGTCTTCCGAAGATCAATAAAAAAAGGCAAACTAAGCTGAAAGTCCGGAGTCGCTAGGTATCGCCTCGTTCCTCCTCCACCAGTCCGAGACGGTAGATATCAAAAGAATTTTCTCCCTCAAACATATCTGAAGGATTGGGCAGATACACGCGCTGTCGTGCTATTTCCGCTGTCGCATCATTGAGAAGTCGGTGGAAGACAACGAACTCCTCTCGGTGATCTGCAAAATCAATGACGTACTTGCGCATCTGTGCTCCGCCATCCGCATTTTTCTTTTTCTTACATTCGTGAATGATGAATCGACGTACCGGTTTCCCATACAGCTGCGTCACTGTGTAGTAATTAAAAATTGCCTGTATCACAAAGAGTGTCTTACGTGCTCTATCTTTACTAAATGAATCGACGAACTTGTGATCGACAATATCAAGTGCATTCGGATTTTCTTTTGAAACGACCACCAGATCGGAAATTGCTTTGATGGGAAGCGCTAAGCCTTCTACTTCCGCATTGGCTACAACTTCCACGCCGAGCACGTCGTATTTCGGCGGTCGTGCGAGGTAGAACCCAATGGCCTGCATGTAATCCCGCTCCATCGCCTGTCGTTTCTGTTTTTTTGCGAGACGCGAAGCTGCTTTTCCAAAATTTATTTCAAAGTCTGGAACGCTCCGTAGATATTCAAGCCCGAGCTCTATCGCCCCTTCCTTTCCTATCCCGCCATAGAAATGCTGGAGAGCCACATGCCCTGCGCGGCCGACAAAGGATGACGGAGTAGAAGGAGTGTCATAGACTTTCTCCACGTAGCGCTTGTACCATGCCAAAGGATTCCGCAAGAATGTCATCAGGGATGAATGGCTCCAGTATTGGATAGGTACGACTCGCCGCCCGCTCTTCTGCCGTTTTGATTCTTTCACGAACTCAATATATCACTGTAACCTTCACCCTACGACCTGTCTCACTATTTGCTTATTCGCGCGAATTAGAACATAGTAAGGACTGCTGCCGCGAGCTTGGGAGAATCCCCGGAAAGCCGGTAAAAAACGTTGAGACTCCGTTGTTCCTTTTCCACGAAGCCCGCGCGCTCCAGCATCGTTAGATGTCTCGATGTTGATGTAAATGATAGTCGTATCGCTGTTGAAATCTCACCAACATTCATCTCCTTCTTTTTCCGCAAAAGATTCAAAATAGCAAGTCGCCGACGGTTGGCCAACACCTTCAATTCCCTCTCAAGTTCAACCTCTTTCATATTCGTATTATATGCTTATTCGCGCGAATAAGCATATGGTCTACAGTGGATATACATGCAAAATTGGGGTATACTCCCTCGCATGGCAAAAAGAGCAAGTACAGATATCAGAAACAAAAAATCGCGCTCGCGAAAGACGAAAAAGCGCCTCGCTGCGAAGTACGCAATGCTCGCCGCGCGCAAGCTGAAGCGCCGCTAAGCCGGATAGGTTGGTTTTGACAAACCTGTCAGTGAAGTATACCGTCCACATCGGAAAGGGTGCGCTCTTTCCATCCACTTTTCAGGGAGGCAGTCATGCCCGTATCGGACAACTTCCGTCGGCAGCTGGAGGGCTATGGTCTGACCACCGCGGAATTCTTCTACAGTCTACCGGACGCTCCGTGGATCATCGGGCCCTACTCCCTGGTGCGGCAATTCCACGACATCTGGCCCGAATTTCCCGAGCTGCGACGGTTCCTTGAATTCTGGAGGCGGGAAATCCAGGGTCCGCTGCACTCGGTGCGCGTCGCACATCAGCGGCTCATCACGCCGACCGAGATTCAGCTGATCAACGGAGGAGACTTCAGGTTCAATTGAGCTTCTGGGCGACGAGCCCGACGGAACGCCCTACGGCAATCCGTCGGGCGTTCTGTTTTGGACCCCGGTAGTAGAGCAAGCTCACTACGGGGTATACAAACCCGAGGCGGGGGTATAGCATTTTGAAATGAATATTGAGATACGCGACGCTATCCCCTCTGATGCTGAGGCGTCGCTGTTTGTGCGCTACAAGGCATGGCTTGCGATATATCCAAATGCCGAGCACAACATTACCGTTGAGGATATTGAAGAACGATTCAAAGCACAATTTTCAGAAGAAAAGCTGGTGGAACTTGCGGAACAAATAGATACGATGAAGAAAAACGGGCGATATGTTGTCGCAGTCGTCGATGAGAAAATCGTAGGCATTTGCCTGCTGTTACGCGAGGAAGACAAGAGTCAACTAAGAAGCATCTATGTTCTACCGGAATATCAGGGCAAGGGTATCGGCAAAGCGCTGTGGAATGAAGTGCGTAAATCTATTGACCCCGACAAAGACACGTTCGTCGATGTCGCTATCTACAATACAAACGCTATTGGTTTTTACAGCAATCTCGGCTTCAAAGATACGGGTCGTCGCTTCTCGAATCCGCGCCTCACGATGAAAAACGGATCAGTAATTCCGGAAATGGAGATGCGTTTAGATAAAACCAAGTCGAAAGAGGCCTCTTCATCTTGAGCTCATGTGGCTATTAGACAATGAAAGAAGGCGGTAAGCGGGCCGTCTTATGTGTGTACTGTTCCCTTAGCAAATAAGCTCATTATCTATGGTATTAATTCTTATTTTGGGTATCGTCGTAGGAGGACTCACCGTTATGTTCGCGCTTGAAAACACGTCGTTAGTGACGATCAGCTTCTTTGCAGATCAGGTCACAGCTCCCCTCTCGGTCATTATCCTTGCCTCTGTAGCCGCTGGTATCGGGGTCACCCTACTTGCCATGCTCCCGCGGTTTATCCGCGACGGGCTTGATGCCTACGCAGAGCAAAAGAAACGCCAGACGGAGACGGTCACGTACGAGAAAGGAACGACCGAAAACGTAGTCGCCTAACCTAAAACTTAATAGCTTTTGAGTTGTTTCGCTCTTTCGTGGAAACGGATTCTTTCTAATGCCTTCGCCTCTATTTGCCTAATTCTCTCACGCGTCACGCCGAATTCCCTACCCACTTCTTCAAGCGTGAAGCAGATGCCCTCGTCGGTAAGGCCGTTGCGCATTTCCAAGATCTTTCGCTCCTTCGGAGAGAGCTCATCAAGAATCTCTGTCATCTGCTCGTTCAATATACGCCGGGATGCGTCCATGTCGGGACTTGCAATTGTGTCATCCGCTATGAAACTGCCGAGCGTAGAGCGCTCGTCGTCATCCTCGCCCACGGGAGATTCGAGCGAGACGGTGTCCTGATTGATTTTTTGAATCGTGTAAATCTTTTCGATTTCGATCCCCATTTCCGCCGCAATTTCCTCCGGTAGCGGATCACGACCCAAGTGCTGGGAGAGTTCACGCACTTTCTGCTTGTATTTTGCGATCGTTTCTACCATGTGGACGGGGATACGAATGGTGCGAGATTGATCGGCAAGAGCGCGCGTAATAGCCTGGCGAATCCACCACGTGGCATAGGTAGAGAATTTATAGCCTTTTGTGTAATCAAATTTATCCACCGCCTTGAAGAGGCCGAGGTTCCCTTCCTGAATCAAATCGAGAAGCGTGAGATCCGGACTTCTATTCACGTACTTTTTGGCAATAGAAACGACGAGGCGGAGGTTGGAGCGCGCGAGAATACTACGAGCTTCGTCGTCTCCCGTGAGGATGCGCTTCGCCAATTCTTTCTCCTGCTGACCGTTCAGAAGCGGATACTGACCGATCTCGCGCAAATACATCTGCACGGAGTCGTACCCTGCGTCGGCGCGGCGATTCTGAAGTTTCTTGCGCTCGAGTACGATATCGGCCGATGCGTCTTCAAGCATGCCGCCGCCTTCCAAGACATCGATACCTGCGACATTGAAAAGCTCGTACATTTCTTCGAGCAAAACGACATTGTCCTCGATCGTGGGGAATTCGCGCAAGATCTCATCGTACGTGACATACCCGCGCTCTTTGCCGAGTGTGATAAGAGCATCCACCTTCCCCTGCCGCTTGCCCATCGATGCCTTCCCACTTGAAGCGGAAACTGCTTTATGCCCCTTACGTGCTTTCGGCAATCGCTTCGACTTATGCACACCCCGTATCTTTTTATTCGTGATACGATTTTTTCTGGCACGAGTAGTTGCGCGCTTCCTAAGTGCACGTTTTATGGAAGCGCGCCTCGCTACTTTTTTGTTCTTATGTTTTTTTGTTTTTCTTTTTGCCATAGTATAGATGCGTAGAAAAAGACTTTTCCACAGTAAATCTGTCTCTCTTGAGACGTATATCGTACTGAGGCCTTACCAAAAAACCGCTTATTTCCTAAGAAATATAGCACACGGAGGCCAAGCGCACAAGTCTATCCCTTTTCGTGCAATTGTCCAATCCGAGTTGTCAACAGGTTACACACACCCATGAGTCTCGCGACTTCCGCCTCATCGTTACTGTTTTCTGCTTTTTTGAGAGCCTGTGTCGCTTTAGTCAATTCAGCCGCCAGTAATTCTTTAAGAATAATCGAAAGGAGTGCTTTTGCCTCACGTTCGGGCGTCGCGCTTGCGCCATAGAGTCGCTCCGCAGAGAATCGTAATTTTTCCCGTTCAGTTTCGGAGAGAGCACCAAGCCCTGCAAATGTTTCCGCTCCGATTGCCTCTTCAAATTCACGCGCAAATGCAGCAACATCTATCGATGGTTTCGGAAGCGACTGCTGCCACAGCAGAATTGAGAGCGCTTGCTTCACGCGATCGGACGCACGCGAATCGAGTGGCGCAGCGGGTGCCTGCGAACGAGACGTGGTACCAACGATGGCAGGTACGCGCGGTACTTTTTGAAGCGTTTCCGCCACAGCCTGTTCGGATACACCCAAACGCTTCGCAATTTCGCGCAAATATTGTTCGCGCGCAATTGGACTTTGAACATCGGTCAGGAACGGCAGCACGACCGCTTCAACAACTCGTCGGAAACGATCCGGCTGCGGTGTATGCTCTTCAAGTACGTCTAAAAGAAACGTAATGATGTCCTTTGAATCACGAATTGCTTTTTTCCATGCTTCCGCCCCTTCCCGTTGAATGAGATCCGCGGGATCGAGCCCTTTTGGAAGTTGCGCGACTTTTACATTCAAACCTCCCTGGAGTGCTGCGCGTGCTGCGCGACCTGCGGCCTTTATTCCCGCCTCATCGGCATCGAGCGCCAATACCAGGTTCTCTGTCATACGACGAATTAGCGCCGCATGCTCCAGAGTAAAGGCGGTACCAGAGACTGCGACAGTATTCGCCCATCCAGCTTGATGTGAAGCCAATAAATCCATCTGTCCTTCCACGAGTACTGCACAATTCAATTTCCGGATAGCGCCCTTTGCACGATCAAAACCGTACAAGATGCGGGATTTATGGAAAAGTGGCGTCTCAGGGCTATTCAAATACTTGGGCGCTTCCGGCGATGCATTCTCTCCAAAGATGCGACCGGAAAATCCGACAATGCGACCTACGGAGTCGGCTATGGGAAACATGATGCGATTGCGGAATTTATCGGTGAGCGTGCCCCGTTCGCTTCCTGCCGTGAGCGAAGTCGAACGGTTCTTCGCAAGTCCAGCTTCGAGAATTTCTCTTTCTGTAAATTTCTTTTCTTTCAAATGCTCTGATAGTTCGCTCCACGACTCCCCTGCAAACCCTAACCGGAATTCCTGCATTGTCGCCGTTTTGATTCCCCGCTCTTTGAGATACTGCTTCGCAGTGTCACTGAGGCGTGACATATAAAAAATCGTTGCCACTTCCAGAAGCTCGAAGAGCCGCTCTCGCGCGTCGCGTTTTTCCGGCCGCTCGTATACCAGCGGCACGCCCGCTTTCTCGGCGAGAATTTTGAGCGCACCTTTGAAATCCACTCCCTCGATTGCCTCGACGAAAGAAAAGATATCGCCTCCCACTCCGCAGCCGAAGCAGTGATAGGTACCGCGATCGGGTGAGACGTGAAAAGAAGGTGTGCGCTCCGCGTGGAAGGGACATCGTGCACGAAGTGACGCTCCCGCGCGATCGAGCTTTACGTATTGCGTGACAACATCGACAATCGAAAGCCGGTCTTTTATTTGCTGCACCGTATCCGCCATGACTTCTATTATGCGCTTTCCACAGAGCATATTAGTGGTTTCGTAAATCACTAATATAATAGTGTGCATGGAGCTATATCATGTCTTAAACCGGGGCGTAGACAAAAGGACCTTATTCCTTGATGACAAGGATCGTGCGCGCTTTGTGCACGACATGTGGGAATTTAATGACATAGAAGATGCAAAAAATGTCTGGTACCGAGCCCCGCAATATAGTGGTTTACGAAACCATTATATGGAGAAAGAGCGGATTATTGATCTGCATGCGTGGTGTATTATGGGAAATCACTACCACCTACTGATATCTGAGCGAGTTGATGGAGGACTCACAAAGTTCATTCGCCGTCTCAATGTTGGATACGCTAATTACTTCAACGAACGATATAAGCGGAAAGGTACCCTTTTCCAGGGTCGGAGCAAAAAAATCCTTATTAACACCGATCCGCATTTTCTGCACATCTTGAATTACATTCATTCCAATCCTCTCGATTTTTCTCGTGATGGTAAGCGTTGGCGAGAGAAAAAATTACCGAGCGCAACAGATGCACTCAAAAATCTCGAAAAATATAAGTGGAGCAGTTACCTTGATTATACCGGCACGCACAACTTTCCATCGGTTCTGACCACAGAACTTTTTTCAGACGTTTTTAAGGACTATAAAAAGGAAATCTTATCCTTCCTCCAATCGAACGAAGCAAGAACCATTAAGGAGTACCAACTGGAATATTAGTGGTTTCGTAAACCATTAATATAAACCATTAATATTGTAAAAAACGTCAAGAGATTCCTCTGGCTCAACGCACCCCAAAAAGGCAGAGGGCACGAGGGTGGGAACGTACACGAAACGAACCCTCGTTATCAGAGATTAGCGCTCAGAGCGTTCGCGTTCGGTCTGTGGGACTTCGGCGGGAGTGGAGGCGGCTAATTCAGCTTCCATTTCTTCTATCATTGCATGCTTCTTGCTGCCTTTGAATCCAGTCCCCGCTGGGATCAGGCGGCCGATGATGACATTCTCCTTGAGGCCGACGAGTCGGTCTACGGCGCCAGAGACCGCGGCTTCGGCAAGCTTGCGCGGCGTGTTTTGGAATGAGATCGCGGAGAGGAATGATGCACGTGTGAGCGAGACTTCGGTAATACCGAGCAAGAGTGACTTGCCTTTCGCCGGTTCACCTCCGACTTCTTTTTGCGTCTTATTGATTGCCTCGAGCTCGAAATCAGCAATGATCTCTCCTGCAGAGACGCCCGTGTCTCCCGAGTTCGTGACAGAAATACGGGAGAACATCTGCTTCACGATGACCTCCAGGTGCTTGCGTGCCGTCGAGACTCCCTGCAATTCATAGATGCGCGTAATTTCGTTGATGATGTATTGCTGCGCGCGCTCTTTGCCGGCGAAGGTAAAGAGTTCTTCGAGATCCGCCGAGCCATCGGTGAGGAAATCGCCTTTCGTGACGTTCGCGCCCTTCTTCACGATGATCGTGCGAAGTGGGTGTATGCGGTACTCAGCATCTTTTTTCGCAGCCTTCGCGCTCTTCGTCACAGTACTTGCTTCCGGAAGAATGGTGATAACCGTCTCTTGGCCGTCTTTTTGAATATCGGTAATGACACCGGAGACTCGCGCGACTGTAGCGGGCAATTTCGGCATGCGCGTCTCGAAGACTTCTTCGACCCTGGGCAGACCCATCGTGATGTCGCCGCCTACCGTTGCCACACCTCCCGTGTGGAAGGTGCGCATCGTAAGCTGCGTCCCTGGCTCCCCGATTGCCTGCGCTGCAATGACGCCAATCGCTTCGCCCAGATCAACGATCTCGCCGGTCGTGAGATCCATGCCGTAGCATTTCTGACACACGCCGCGCGCGACCCTGCAGGTCATCGGCGAGCGCACGGTGACTTCGCCAGCAGTGCTAGCTTCAATTGCGTTTGCATCATCGCGGGTAAGGAGGTAGTTGCGTTTGAAGCCAGCGGCATCTTCCGCGAGAAGTCTGCCCACCACACGATCCGCAAATGAGCCTCCGATATTTTCTTTTCCAGGACGTGGAATAATCACACCTTCTTTAGTCCCACAATCATCTTCCAACACAACGACGTCGTGCGCCACGTCGAAGAGACGGCGTGTGAGGTAGCCCGCGCGCGCAGTATTAAGTGCGGTATCCGCCAAGCCTTTGCGTGCACCGTGCGTCGAAATGAAGTATTCGATCGGGGTAAGACCTTCTTTCAAAGACGATGTGATGGGGAACTCGATGATCTCGCCACGCGGGTTGGTGATGAGGCCCTTCATGCCCACCATCTGATGGAGCTGAACTACGGAGCCGCGGGCGCCGGAGGTGATCATGTCGTGTACAGGACCTTGGCGATCGAGTGCATCGACAACGAACTTCCGCAATTCTCCCGAGACCTTGCCCCAAACCTCGATTGTCATGCGGCGGCGCTCATCTTCGGTCAGAAGTCCGCTGTTGAAATTTTCAAGCTCTTTTGCAGCCTGTTCGCGCCCTGCTTTGACCATCTCCTCCTTTTCTTTTGGTATCACGACATCGGTAATCGCCCAGGTGATACCCGCGTGCGTCGCGTATCGGAATCCGAACGTCTTTATTTTGTCGAGAATCGCGGGGATGCCTTCCAGTTTGTAGTGCGTCACAAGATTGTGGACAAGTGTGCCCATGCGCTTGTTTGTTATCTCTTCATTGAGATACGGGAAATCGCTCGGAAGCACGGAATTGAAGAGAAGGCGTCCGACGGTCGTTTCGAACACGGTGTCTCCAAATTGCTCGTACTTCTTGGTCTCGCTCGGCAGTACTTTGATCTTCGCGCGCAGATCGATCGCGCCGAAGTCGTACGCGGTGATCGCGGCGTTGGTCGAAGGGAATGCCTTGCCCTCGCCTTTCAAACCATCGACGGCTTTTGTCATCCAGTAGCAACCGAGAATGATGTCGAGAAGCTTGGATGCAACGACGACGTCGCCCGAGCCCGGCTTCAAGACGTTTTTATTTGCCGACATGATTTTTGCAGCTTCCATTTGTGCTGCTTCAGAGAGTGGTACATGAACGGCCATCGCATCGCCATCAAAGTCGGCGTTATATGCAGGACACACCAATGGATGTACCTGGATAGCATTACCTTCAACCAAGACCGGACGAAACGCTTGGATTGACTGGCGGTGCAGGGTCGGCGCGCGGTTCAAGAGTACGTATTTCTCTTTAATCGCCTCTTCAAGAATAGGCCACACTTCCGGCGCCTCATCTTCAATCAAGCGTCCTGCTCCACGGATATTGTACGCAAGCTCTCGTGCGAGAAGCCCCGCGATGACGAATGGGCGGAAGAGTTCAAGGACCATGTGCTTGGGAAGACCGCATTCATCGAGCGCAAGATCTGGGCCGACGACGATCACGGAACGGCCCGAGTAGTCGACGCGCTTACCCAAGAGGTTTTGGCGAAGATACCCGTGCTTGCCCTTCAAGTAGTCGGCAAGAGACTTGAGCGCTCGGCGGCGACCACCCAAGATCCCCAAAACTCCTGCGCCACGGCGCATGGAATTGTCGAGAAGCGCATCCACTGCCTCCTGCAAAATGCGCTTTTCGTTTCGGAGAATGACTTCGGGCGCATGAATTGCCTGAAGGCGCTTTAAGCGATTGTTGCGATTGATGACACGACGATAGAGGTCGTTTAAATCAGAAGATGCATGGCGACCGCCTTCAAGCGCGACCATAGGGCGGAGTGCCGGCGGCACGACGGGCAAGCGTGTGAGGAACATCCATTCGGGGCGAACTCCTGCGCGCTGCAAACTTTCGGCAAGTCCCAAGCGTTTGCGCAGTTTGTCGCGATCAGCTGCTCCAGATTTTTCGTACTGTTCTTTTACCTGCTTAATGAACTTATCGATATCGATACTTTTCAAAATTGAATACAAGGCCTCCGCTCCTATCGCAGCACGAAACATTGCGCCATACTTTACGGCAAAGAGGTGGTAGGTCGCCTCATCGAGGACGATGCCGTGCCTTATTGATTCGATTTCTTTTTTCGCCTTGGTTGCACGCTCTTTAAGGTCGGTCTTCACTTCCGCACTCGCCGCAGATTTGTTTTTTGCGTGGAACTCGTGCTCCAAATCCTTGAGTAGCCGCCCTCGCTCCGCCTCCTCGACATGCGTTACGATATAGCCTGCGAAATACACCACTTTCTCGACTTCCGCAGCCGAAAGCCCGAGCATAAGCGCGATACGTGAAGGGATGCCGCGCAAAAACCAGATGTGAGACACGGGGGTCGCAAGATCAATATGGCCCATGCGCTCGCGGCGTACGATAGCGCGCGTGATTTCCACGCCGCACTTTTCACACACGATGCCGCGAAAGCGAATGCCGCGATACTTACCGCAGTAACATTCATAATCTTTTTCAGGTCCGAAGACACGCTCGTCGAAGAGACCGTTTTTCTCCGGTCGCTGTGTGCGGTAGTTGATGGTCTCTGGTTTCGTGATCTCACCAAAGCTCCACTCAAGCATGCGCTCGGGGCTTGCGAGTCGCATCGCGACTGCCTCAAAATCCTGCGGGATGATATCTTTTCGTTTTGTTGCCATAGAATTTTTTGTTAGAACGAGCTCACGCCGCCTTTAAATTCAATATCGATTCCGAGCCCACGCAAATGTCGGACCAAGACATTGAATGTAGCCGGGGTGTTCGATTCTTCAATGCGTTTGCCGGAGACGATGGCGTCAAAGGCCGCCGAGCGACCCAAGATGTCATCGGATTTGATCGTAAGAATTTCGCGCAAGGAGTATGCCGCGCCGTAGCCCAAAAACGCCCAGACCTCCATTTCCCCCACGCGCTGACCGCCATTTTGCGCCTTGCCGCCAAGAGGCTGCTGCGTCGTAAGTGAGTACGGACCAATAGAGCGCATGTGGATTTTGTCTTCCACCATGTGATGCAGCTTCAGCATGTACATGACGCCCACGGAAACCGGCTGAGCAAACGCTTCTCCCGTGCGGCCGTCGAAGAGCACGCGCTTCCCTGTTTCGGATACTCCCGCTGCTTTCAGTTCATCGCGAATCTCCTCTTCTGTTGCACCGGCAAACGAAGGAACGACTGCTTGGTAGCCGAGCATGTCTGCAGCGAGGCCGAGGTGGAGCTCGAGAATTTGTCCCAAATTCATACGCGACGGCACCCCAAGAGGCGTCAAGATGATGTCGACTGGATTTCCGTCCTCATCAAAAGGCATGTCCTCTTCTGGGAGAATGCGCGAGATCACTCCTTTGTTGCCGTGACGGCCGGCGAGCTTGTCGCCTACAGCAATCGTGCGGAGCTGTGCAACTTCGATGTGTACGCGCTTAATGACCCCGCTCTCGAGTTGATCCCCTGTCTCGCGGGAAAATACTTTGACTCCGATCACACGGCCACGCTTTCCGCCTTCCATGCGAAGCGACGTGTCTTTCACATCCTTTGCTTTCTCGCCGAATATCGCGTGAAGGAGTCGCTCTTCAGGAGTGAGCTGCGTCTCGCCTTTCGGTGTGACTTTGCCTACCAAGATATCGCCCGAGCGGACTTCAGCGCCAATGCGAATCACGCCGTCTTCATCAAGATTGCGAAGTTTGAATTCGCTCACATTTGGAATATCGTGGGTCGTGACTTCCGCGCCAAGCTTTGTATCGCGCACGACACAAATAAATTCCTCCATGTGAATGGAAGAGAAGCGCGCTTCCTTTGCAAGTTTCTCAGAAATGACGATCGCGTCTTCATAGTTCGCACCGAACCACGGTAAGAACGCGACACGGACGTTTTGACCGATCGCAAGCTGACCACCGACCGAAGTCGAGGTATCAGCGAGAATCGTTCCCTTCTTCACAGTATCTTCTACAGAAACGAGCGGGCGCTGGTGAAATGTCGTAAAGCCGTTGGTGCGAGAGAAATTGACGAGCGAGTACTCTTTCGTCTTCCCATCGCTATTTTTGACCTTAATCATTTGTGAGTCAGCGTAGGTGACTTCGCCCGATTCCTCAGCCACAACAAGGCGGCCCGAGTCACGCGCTGCGGCACCTTCGACACCCGTTGCAACAACGGGCGCTTCGGGCGCAACTAAAGGAACTGCCTGCTTTTGCATGTTCGAGCCCATGAGTGCGCGGTTAGCATCGTCGTTTTCAACAAATGGAATGAGAGACGTGGCAACAGAGAAGGGCTGGTTTGTGGCCACCTCCATGAAATCCACGTTTTCACGCTTCACAAGCGTCGGGTTCCCCTCTTTTCGAACTTCTACCATTTTGACACTAATCTGTCCGTTTTCATCCCGCGGTGTAGCAGCGTGTGCGATTGCATATTGTTCTTCCTCAAGCGCATTCAAATAGACAATGTCTTTGGTGACGACTCCTTTCACGACTTTGGCATACGGCGTCTCGATGATGCCAAATTCATTCGGGCGCGCATAGAGCGACATGTGCAAGACAAGTCCGATGTTCTTGCCTTCAGGTGTGTGAATAGGGCAGACGCGGCCATAGTGCGATGAGTGCACGTCGCGCACTTCAAGCCCGGCGCGCTCTGAAGTAAGGCCGCCGCGACCGAGAGTTGAGAGTGTGCGCAAGTGCTCGATTTCATCGAGGGTGTTGTACTGCTGCATAAGCTGCGAGAGTTGATCCGTCGTGAAGAATTCGCGGATTGCAGCTTGAAACGGGCGGGGATTTACGAAGGAAACGGGATTCGAGGTCTCTGCGTCCACCATCGCCATACGATCCTGAATATTGCGCTTCATGCGCGAGAGGCCTACGCGCATGCGGCCTTCCAAGAGCTCACCTGCGAAGCGCACGCGTCGGAAACCGAGGTGGTCGATGTCATCAGCCTGGGCGTTCGGATGTGCGTTCAATTCTGCAATGTGCGTAATAATGCGAATGACATCAGCAAGCGTCAATGTGGCGTTCGAAAGATCCTTTTCCGCTATCGAGAGCCCGAAACGGCGATTGAAATGGAAACGACCGACTTTTGAAAAATCATATCGCTCCGCAGAAAGAATGGATTCCACATGCGCACGAGCCGATTCGGGGGTAGCAATATCGCCATCGCGCAATCGTCGGTAAATCTCGACATACGCCTCCTCGGGCGTGTGTGCATGGTCGTGCTCGAGCGTTTTTGCGATCGTCTCGCGAGCACGTGGAGATTTCTCAAATTTGCTGAGGATATCCTTCTCGCTTGCGAGTCCAAGAACGCGAAGGAGGGAGGTCACAGGGAATTTGCGCTTGCGATCGATCTTTACGTAGATAGAGCCATCCGCGTCGGATTCAATTTCTATCCACACGCCACGGGCTGGAATGATCTTTGCTGCAAAATAATTCTGTCCTTTATAGGGGATTGACTCGAAGAACACACCGTAGGAGCGCGCAAGCTGCGGAACCACGATGCGCTCCACGCCATTGATAATGAATGTGCCGTGTGGAGTCATCCATGGGAAATCGGCGAGGAAAATCTCCTGCTCCTTCTCTTCCCCCGTCGTTTTGTTCTTCAGGCGCACCACCATTGAAAGCGGCGTCTCGAAAGTCTTCATCGAGCGCTTTGCGTATTGTTCGTCCCAGCGCAATTCACCAAAGGTGAATTTGACGAGTTTTAATTCAAACTTTTTACCGGAGTGATCACTGATCGGAGAGAATTCTTTGAAGACGCGCTCCGCGCCGCCCTCCACGAAATCGTGGAAGGATTTGATCTGCGCTTCGACGAGGCTCGGGAATTTCACGAGCGGCTCGCGAAATTTGCCGAAGTATTTCTGCGGTCGTATCCCCTTAGGTTTAGCCATGTTGCGTTTCGCACACGAGTCGCTCGCGCTCGGTGCGTTTTTACTTTATGTGCTCTCCTTGTAAAAAAAGGCTCGTCCCCACGTCAACTCTTCTCTTACTCAAAAGCGCAACCGCAACTCAATCAGCTCTTGAAATGTTGGGCGAGTATATACGAAGCCTTCTTTAGTGTCAAGCCCGTTTAGCCTTTTTCCACTCCTCTATTTTGGCATGGTGGCCGGTAAGAAGCACCTTTGGAACCCTGTATTTTTTACCTTTCCACACGAGAACCTCCGGCCGAGTATAGACCTCGGGGCTTGAGATTCGCGAGGCTTCGAGGGATTCCGCTTTTCCTAAAACGCCGGGAACAAAGCGGGAAATGGCATCAATAAGCGTGGCTGCGGGAAGCTCGCCGCCGGTCAACACATAGGGACCGACGGAAACTTTTCTCGCCTTTAGGATTTTCTTGACACGCGCATCGATACCTTCGTAGTGGCCGCAAATAAATAGAATGTCTTTCTTCTTTGCGAATCTTTTGGCATCTGATTCGTCAAATACTTTCCCATCTGTTGAAAAGAAAATTATTTCTGGCCTGTTCTTCTTTACCCTGAGCTTTGTCGAAGGACCTACCGCTTTACCCTGAGTTTGTCGAAGGACTTTTTCTACAGCACGTAACATTGCATCCGGCTCCAACACCATTCCCGGCCCGCCGCCGTATGGTCGGCGATCCACGCGACCGTACTTGTCGCGGGTGAATTTCTTCGGATCGTAAAACGATATCTTTATTTTCTTAGCCTTGATCGCGCGGCCGATGATCGAGCTTTTGAGATAGGGCTCAATCGATTCCGGAAAAAGCGTAACGATGTGAAAATGTAACATGGTAGCTTTCAGCTGTTAGGTTTCAGCTTTCAGGAAAAAACTACAATGGATCTTCTTTGCCTAAAATTTGCCTAAAAGCTGACAGCTGAAACCTGAAAGCTATTCTCCTTTTAGATCCTTAATGACATCGTCAACAGTCGTGTCGCGCACGTAGGGTTCGGATGGCTTATCGTTATGGCTTGCCATTCCCCGACCTTCGCCGCCCATCCCACCCTGGCCGGACAGGCGCTCACTCCCCTCCGGCTCTTCAATTTTGAGGTTGACACGCGCATCGTTTTTCATGCCGACGACGCGCAGTACCGTGCGGATCGCTTTCGCGGTAGCGCCCGAACGCCCGATCACTTTGCCCATGTCGTCTTTGTGAACTACGAGCGTTAGGAGCACGCCCATTTCATCCACTGTGCGCGTAATCTTTACATCATCCGGGTTGTCAACCAGAGCTTTTATCACGTATTCCAGAAATTGCTGATCTCGTTCCATATCAATATCAATCTATTCTATCCTGGTAATCAGGGTAAGTATACCTCAATTTAGGCCTTGGCTTCCTCCTTCGGTGCCTCAGCCGGGGCTTCGGCTGGAGCCTCTGCAGGAGCGGCTTCCGCCTCCGCCTCTTTCTCCTCTGTTTCCGCCTTTACTTCTGCGTCGTGCGCGGCTTTTGCCTCTGCCTTTGCTTCTTGCTCGACAGCCTTCTCAGCTTCAACTGCTTTTTCTTCCGCCGCAGCTTCGGCCGGAGCTTTGTAGGCAGGAAGAATATTGATTTTCTTTGCATTCAGCGCACCGAGGGATACAAGCATATTGTGAATGGTCGCTGATGGCTGAGCACCCACCGACATCCAATATTTGACCCGTTCAATATTCAAATTCCGCTCCTTACTCTTCGGATTATAGGTCCCCACCTTCTCGACAAATTTACCGGCCGTGGGACTCGCGGTGTGCTCCACGACGACAATACGATACGAGGGGCTATTGATGCGCCCCGTCCGTTGCATCCGTATTTTTAACATCGCGACACTGTACCAGTTTTCTGCTATTTCGCAACTCTCTCGGCTTCTTCCAATTTCACGGATAACAATTTTGATACGCCGTCCTGTCCCATCGTGACCCCGTACAATTCTCCCGCTGCGGCCATGGTCGCGCGGTTGTGGGTGATGACGATAAGCTGCGACTTTTTGCCCAATTCTTCGATCATATCCGCATAGCGCTTGCTGTTGGCCTCATCCAGTGCCGCATCGGTTTCATCCAAAATTAAAAACGGTGGGGGATTCACCTGCGACATAGAAAAGATGAGCGCGATAGAGGTAAGCGCGCGCTCACCGCCGGAGAGTACTTCGAGTCCGCGGATTTTCTTGCGGGGAAGTGAGACATCGATTGAGAGACCAGCATACAACTGCTCTTCTTCAGGAATTTCATCCTCGCCATCCTCATCCTCTTCGGCGGGGCCTGCCCCTGAGGGCGCACGGAGCGCTTTCCTATGGGGCTCTTCGATAAAGAGCTTGGCATGTCCACCGCCAAAAAGTTTTGTGAAAAAGTTCTGCAGCGCTTCATTAATATGCTTTAAGCCTTCGGTGAATCGTACATCAATAGTCTTCTCCAATTCTGCAATAATGTCCTCCAACTTTCCTGCTGATGTCTCCAAATCAGCAAGCTCACGCGCGAGAAATTCCTCCCGTTCTTTCGTCTGCTTGAATTCCTTGATCACAGCATCGCCACTTCCCATCCCCGATTCTTCGATTTTGATCTTCAATCGCTCAATCTCACGCCGGCGTTTTTCTTGTGTTTTCCTGTCTTCCTCCAAAAGCGCCCCCTGCGGCACTTCGGCCTTTTCCCAACCATGTACCGCCGCCCCAATAAGCGCAATCCCTTCGCGCACTTCTTCTTCGAAGCGCTGACGAAGCCCTGTGAGATTCGCGCGCGCTGCTTGTGCGACATTCAATTTTCCTTGCGCTTCACGGACATCAACTTCGAGCGTCACGACCTCACGCTCCGCAGCAAACGAAGCATCCCGCGCCTCGGCGATTTTGCTTCGCGCCGCCTCCGCCTCTCCCGCAAGCCGAGCCGCTTCTTCCTCCGTACGCTTCAGATTTGCCGCGAGCGATTCCACGGTGCGCCGCGCCTCCTCATGCGTAATCGGCGCAGCGCCCGAAAGGCCGTCAACAAATGCCTTGATCCGACTGCGTAATTGTGAGAGAAGCCCCCGCACGAGCGTCATGTCGTTTTTGGCCTCCGCTTCTTCCAACGCTTCACTCATTTCGCGTGCGAATTGCCGCACATGTGGCACCGCGACCATCTGCTCCACAGTGACGGTATTTGCTCCCAAGGCTCCTTCGGCGCGACCAAGCTCGCGAGCGATCTCCTCATGCTTTTTTCGTACATCCGACAGTTTTCCTTCAATCTCGCGGACTTTTTGCTGCAATTCGCCTACAGAGCCATCCGTATTTCCGACGCGGGCCCTCTCCGCCGCCTTCATTCGTTCTGCCAAATCCTTGAGTGTCTTTTCATACTCGCGCACTTCTTCCAAGAGCCGTGCATTCTCCTGCGTGATCCATGCATTCTCGCGCGCAAGATACTCATTCAGCTTCACCGCGAGCTCTTCTTTCATCTCCCGCGCTTTCTCGATCTTCTCCACCTGCACGCGTAGGAAATTGATGTGCGGGGCGAGCTCGCGACGCAGAGATTTTGTCTTATCAATATTGACGCCCGTCTCCTCGAGCTTTCTTTCACTCTCCGCCTTTTTGTGCTGGTAGAGCTTGAGGCCGAGCGCATCCTCCACCATCTCCCGGCGCTCCTGTGGACGCGCGTTCAATATTCTGTCCGCCTCACCCTGGGAAATGATCTGGTAGCCGGAGCCGCCGATATTTGCTCCTGCAAGAAGGCGAATCACATCCTTCAGCCGCACTTGTGTGCCATTGAGAAGATACTCATTTTGCCCATCGCGATACACCACGCGCTCGACGATGACCTCCTTAAAATCCAGATCCAAAAGGCGTTTGGAATTATCAAACATCACCTTCACTGACGCGCGATTCATCCGAGGCAAGGCAGGGGATCCGCCCCATATTAAATCCTCGCCCTTTTTCGAGCGCATCGACTTCATCGACTGCTCACCCAAGACAAATCGAAATCCTTCCGCGACATTCGATTTGCCGCTGCCGTTCGGTCCGACGATTGCGGCAATAGGCGAGGCAAACACCAGCTCGGTCTTTTTACCAAAAGACTTGAACCCCGAAAGCTCGATTGATTTGAGACTAAGAAACATTATGAACAGCTTACAGCCTAGCGGAGCGAGCGGAAAGGGGACTTGTTCACTTTCCCGAGCGAGCGACGGCTGAACGAGCGAAGCGACTACAGCTTTTAGCTTCGGGCTGCTAGCGAAAATCCTTAATAAGTTTCTGAACCCTATCCCAAGCGAGACGCGGAATGAGTCTTTCTCCGTCTTCGCAACCAATCCGCCCTTAGCGAGCAGAGATGTGCTTTGGAAGGACTCTGCAGGGCGGCGGCCCGAGGACCGAGGATTTTTTCAGCAGAAAAAATCCGTGCCTGGAGAAGCACATCTCTGCGAGCATCTTCCCTACCATCCCTTGGCCGCAAGCGCCTTCTCTGCCGCGGCTTGTTCGGCTTCTTGTTTACTCTTCCCTTCGCCCATTGCAACACGCTCAGAGCCCAGATGTGCCGCAATGACGAATTTCTTATCGTGGTCCGGCCCAGTCTGACTCACTACCTCGTAGGTCGGCGTCGCACCGAGCAATTCTTGCGAAATTTCCTGTAATTTGCTTTTGGCATCACGCCATAAACCTTTCTCAACCAGCTCATCGGTTTTGTGGAAGAGTTGTTTTGCAATGAAATCCTTTGCAGCGAAATATCCCGAATCCAGATACAACGCGCCGATGAGAGCTTCAAATGCATTCGCGAGGATGATCTGCCGCGCCCGCCCGGTGTCGCGCGCTTCGCCGCGACTGAGGAGAAGAAAGTCATTCATACCGAGCTTGGTCCCCGCGTCCGATATACTTTGTGTATTCACAAGAGCCGCACGATACGCAGTCAAATCCCCTTCCGGCTTTTCCGGATATTTCGCGTACAGGAATTCCGTGACGACAAGCTCGAGGACCGCGTCGCCCAAAAATTCCAAACGCTCATTGTGCTCGCGGCCGGGAGCCCGATTCTCATTTAGGTATGAGCGATGCGTAAAGGCTTGCTCAAGCAAGCGCTTGTCTTTAAATGTGTAGCCGAGCTTTGTTTCAAATGAAGAGAAATCCATGGTAAGAACAATACTCTCTCACTAGCGTCTTCGTCTACCCCCTCGGCGTTCTACCCGCGATTCCACCGACTCCTCGCGGTTTTCTACCGGTTTCTGGATCTCCGTTTCTTCTTCAACAGTCGGCGATCTTTTGGCAAGCACATTGATCGCTGGCACAATAATCTTCAGCGTATCATCATAGAAATTCAAATCCCCTACGGTTGAGAGCGGGAACCACTGCGCATCGTCCAAGCCGCCACTCGGCCCCAATCGAAGTTCGGTAAAAGGGGATTCGGCAAGAAAGTAGCTCACGCGCTTGCGCTTTTTCCCTCCTTCCACTTTTGAGTCGTTGGCAATGTATTCATTGACGCCAAGCTCCTGCACGATCTTGATGTCCAGATTCATTTCTTCCTTTATTTCCCGCACAGCGCCCGCTTGCACATCCTCTCCTTCCTCGATCTTACCCTTCGAAATTGTCCAGTGTCCGAAAATATCGTGCACAAATGCAAGGTATGTTTCTCCCTCTGATCGAGCATAGACGACCGCGCCCGCGAGATGCTCCGTCGGCATTTTTACAGGTTTCTGACTCACCTCCTTGCGCGCTCCACCCTCCGTTTTTCCCGGCTCTCCCAATTCCACATACACGGCACCCAAGACGCCGTTCACAAATCTGCCGGAAGAAGCGCTTCCAAATGTCTTTGCGAGCTCGATTGCTTCGTTAATCGCGACCTTCGCCGGGACCTGTGTGCGGTCGGCATACAAAAGCTCGGAGAGTCCCAAGCGCAACACATTTCTATCTATTGCCGCAATCTTGTCTATGGGCCACTCGGGTGCCGCGCGGACGATCACTTCGTCAATCTCTTTCTGTTTTGCGATTGCCGTCTTCAAGAGATTTTGCATAAACGGCATATCAGAATCCCGCGCACCAAATTCCTTCCCGTAGTCGGCAAGGCGGGCGAAAAGTTGTTCCTGCGTCAGCTCTCCCGCAGAAGAGTCGCGTTCAAACAAAACTTGTAGAACCACCGATCGAGCTAAGTGTCTGTTTGCCATTTTGCCATTCTTATCGAAAGATCAGGAGAACAAATGAAGGTTAGGTTTGGGCGGGCTCCTGCCTGCCGGTAGGCACGGATTTTTCTTTTTCCCTAGTTTCGGTAGCTTGACCGCTCTCTCGTAATTCAGTCTGTTTGCGTTTATCCCGGCGCGTTTGTCGCTTCGCTCGCGCAACGATGTCGATAACGACACGGCCATTGTATGTACCGCAATTCGCACAGGCGCGGTGGGCAACTCGCAGAGCTCCACACTCACAGGTGGCGAGCCGCTCCCCAGAAATAGCATGGTGGCTCCGGCGCTTCGCGGTCTGCGATCTGTTTCGACGCATTCTGACTACCATAGTTGCCACAATATAACGTATGAGTCGCTGTTAGGCAAATGAAACGCTAATTGCTTTCTGTAATTGTTCGAGGAGCTTCTAGCTTCTAGCTTCAGCTTCTAGAAAGAATCTTCGTGCAGAAACTTGCACGGTGAATGTCGGAAAGGCCTGATCGTGCGATGACTTCCCGATGATGCGACGTCCCATACCCCTTGTGACTTTCAAATCCATAGGCAGGGTATTTAGGCGCAAGCCGACGCATTAAGCGATCCCGTGTGACCTTCGCGACAATTGATGCGAGAGAGATAATAGGCTCTGAATTGTCTCCGCGGATAATGGTCCTCTGGTGAATGTACTCCGCGGGAGCAGAGAGGCTGCCATCTAATAGAACGTTGCACTCTTCCGGAGTTACTTCGAGTCGCGAGAGCGCCTCCGTAAGCGCGCGCTTGATTGCAGGCACGATTCCATAGGTATCGATGTAAGAAGAAGACGAGGTGCACACGGCAAAATGCAGTTGATGTGATTGCTGCAATTCACGCGCGCGCGTAAAAATATTCTCCCGCGCTTTTTCAGAAAGTTTTTTAGAATCCCGCACGCCTTCGATCTGTGCCCAATCAAAGTTTTTAGAAACTCGAACTGCGCCTACCGCGACCGGCCCCGCAAGCGGCCCGCGCCCCACTTCGTCGATACCGATGAGATATTTCATTCATACGAATAATACCAAAGCTTTAGGGCCGCGCCAGGCAGGCGCGGCCCTATTGGTGTCGGCATCAGCCGACTTCACCCGGGCCCGGGCGCACAACGCCCAACGTGGCGCCGGGAATGCCCGCGACCTGCGAATCATGGTCGCCGCCGTCTTCGCCCCTGAAGCAGCCCCCGAGTTGAGCGTCAGGCTCTACTTGAGCCAGCTTCGCTTCCGGGGCAGGAATAGAGCCCATGCGGCCACGACGCATGCGCCTCTCCTCCGCCAGGGCGGCATCGGCGATTATCTGCTCGCGGGCGGCGTCGCCCCCCATGCCGGTCTTTCTCATGCTTTCTTCCCCGTCGGATTCCGGTCCGACATCCGTGGCACGAAATTGTGCCCAGAACACAGTCCGATTCCACTTTAAGGACAAGCTTTGATGAAGTCAATCTGGGGAAAAGTCGTAGGGTATACTGCAAATAATGAAATCGAATTTCGTCCACTTGCATACGCACTCCCACTACTCTCTTCTCGAAGCAATTCCCAAAATCCCCGAGCTTGTAGCTGCGGCAAAAATAGATGGACAGGAAGCACTTGCGCTTACCGACAATGGCAACCTCTACGGCGCAATCGATTTCTACAAAGAGTGCAAAGAAAGCGGCATCAAGCCGATTATCGGCGTTGATTTTTTTGTGGCACCACGCACGCGACACGACAAAGAGCACCGCGTCGACGATCATACATATCGCCTCGTCTTGCTCGCGAAAAATGAGGCGGGATATCGCAATTTGCTGCAGATGGTCTCCCGCTCACACCTTGAAGGTTTCCACTTACGTCCGCGAATTGATCGCGAACTGATGGAGGCGCATCGGGAAGGATTGATTGCGATTCTTCCCTCTTTCGGAGGCGAGCATACACAACTCATTAAAGATAAAAATATTGAGAAGGCGAAAGAAATTATCGATTCATACCGCCGCATCTATGATGACAATCTCTCTATAGAAATCAGTCGTCATCCCGAGATCGATGAACACGAGAAAACAATGAAGACGCTCGTGGAGATTGCAAAAGAAATGAAAATCCCGATTGTTGCCGCGCATGATTCGTACTACCTGACGCAAGAAGATGCGCTCGCGCGCGAGCTCGTCGACAAAATCCGCACCGCGAATGTGCTTAACCGCGATTTCGAACAAGGCGCCCATGACTTCTCCTTCATCAGTCGAGCTCGCGCGGGCGAGCTTTTCGCGGATGTGCAGGAAGCGATTGAAAACAGCGCCAAGATCGCTGAAATGTGCAATCTTGAATTGAAACTGGGTCGGTGGGTCTTTCCGGAGTTCCCTATTCCGCACGGCAGCAGCGCTGACAAAGAATTACGCACTCTTGCAGACCAAGGCTTCGCCGAACGCGGTGTGGAAAAGACTAAGGAGAATCTGGAACGTGTGGAATACGAACTCTCGATCATCGGAAGCAAAGGCTACTCGCCATACTTTCTCGTTGTAGCCGATCTCTTACGCCATGCGCGGGAAGAAAAGATTCTGACCAACACCCGAGGATCGGCCGCGGGCTCGCTCGTTTCCTATCTTTCAGGCATTACCACAGTAAACCCGATCGAGTATCAACTTCCCTTCGAACGGTTTCTTAATCCCGAGCGCCCGTCACCGCCGGATATCGATATGGATCTCGCGGATGATAAGCGCGACAAACTGATCACGTATGTACGGGAGAAGTACGGCGAGGAGAAAGTCGCACAAATCGGCACCTTCGGCACCATGATGGCGCGAGCAGCGGTGCGCGATGTTGCGCGTGCCCTTGGCCACTCCTACGGACTCGGTGACAGGATCGCCAAATTAATTCCATTTGGGAAACAAGGCTTTCCTGTCACGATCGCCGGCGCCCTCAAGGAAACGCCTGAACTTATGGATATATACAAAAACGACGCCGATGCCCGTGAACTACTGGACCTCGCGCAAAAAATCGAGGGCAACGCGCGACACGTCGGCGTGCATGCAGCCGGCGTCGTTATCGCGCCGACCTCGGTCAGCGACTTTTCACCGATTCAGCTCGATCCAAAGGGCAATCACATTATCACGCAGTACGACATGTACGCCGTCGAGGAAGCGGGGCTTCTCAAATTCGATTTTCTTGGACTCACCAACCTTTCTGTACTCGCGGATTCCGTTGCACGCGTGGAAAAAAGACTCGGTGTATCGATCAATCTCGATCGTCTTCCCCTCGACGATACAAAGACGTACGGGATGCTTTCTCGCGGGGAGACCTTGGGCGTATTTCAGCTCGCGGGCGGCGGTATGACGAGTTACCTCGTGGATCTGAAGCCCACCTCCATACATGACATCAACGCAATGGTCGCGCTCTATCGCCCGGGCCCCATGGCGTTCATCCCCGCATATATTGAGCGTAAGAAAAATCCGAAGTTGGTTAAGTATCTCGATCCGCGGATGGAGCCGATTCTCAAAAATTCCTATGGCGTCATCACGTATCAGGACGACGTCTTGGAACTCGCTATAAAGATCGCGGGATACTCATGGCTCGAGGCCGACAAATTCCGAAAGGCGATGGGAAAGAAAATCCCTCGCGAAATGGCCGCGCAAAAAGAAAAATTCACTGCAGGGTGTGTGAAGCATGGAATGAAAAAAGAGGCGGTGCAGAAATTGTGGGAACAAATAGAGACCTTCGCCGCGTACGGCTTCAACAAGGCACATGCCGCGAGCTACGGCAACTTGGCCTACAAAACCGCGTATATGAAGGCTCATTTCCCTGTCGATTACATGGCAGCGGTTCTCACGGCCGACGCGGGAGATGTGGATCGGATCGCGGAAATTGTCGCCGAGTGCAAGCGCATGGGGATTAAAATCCTACCGCCGTCGGTCCAGAGTAGTTACGGCAATTTCACCGTGACGAATGACGCCGAGATCCGCTTTGGCCTCTACAGTATTAAGAATTTTGGTACGGGCGTCGCCGACTCGATTATAGCGGCCCGCGACCCTTCGAATTCCTCAGGGCAGGGAAAGAAAGGCCCTTCTACTTCCTTCGATACGGCTCAGGATACATCGCTCAGGACAGGTGGACCTTTTGCCGACATCGCAGATTTTCTCTCGCGGGTCAGCGATCCCTCGACCAAGCTCGGGACAGGCAACAATCTCAACAAAAAATCTCTCGAGTCGCTTATTCAGTCGGGAGCTCTTGATGAATTGGGAGAACGCGGCAACATGCTCGCACATATCGAGACACTTCTTGAATATCATCGTGAACATACGAAAGTATCAGCTGATCAGAATTCCCTCTTCGGCGCACACTCGGCTCGCGCCCCACTCAAGCTTGCTTCCACATCCGCTGCCACACTTGAAGAGCGTCTCACGTGGGAAAAGGAACTTCTCGGCCTCTACGTTTCGGGGCATCCTTTAGACAAGCACAAAGAAAAATTCTCCGATCCCAAAAAGAGCATCAAACACGCGAAAGAACATCTCTTGAATGCAGAGACAGTGATCGCCGGCTTCGTCGAAAGCGCGCGGATCAATACGACAAAAAACGGCGAGCGAATGGCATTTCTCAAACTCAGTGATTTTTCCGGCTCTATCGAGCTCGTCGCCTTCCCCCGCACCTATAAAGAATTCGGAACAATTCTCATACCAAGCGCGTGCATCGCGGTCAAAGGGAGGATTTCAGATCGTAACGGCGAAGCAAGTTTTGTGATTGAAAAAGCGAAGGCACTATAGACACAGAGCATTTCTTATGTTAGAAGATTTTTAGAGCGAGGAATCGGCCGCGCTCATCACCCGTTAAGGGGGTAGGATGCAACAGATTCAAGAATTAGCGGCACGCGCCGCAGAAGAGCTGCGCGGGAACTGCGCGAGGACAAATCTGCGACACACTCGTACGTTCGCAGACGCCCTGAACGCGGAGCTGAGCAAGCCCGGTCGGTTCGATCCGAATCCTTGGGACAGGGTCGCCGGTGCCTTCCAAGAGAAAATCCGGGGGAGGAGGAATCTGCACCTATTCCTCTTCTACCTGGCCGGGTGCGTGAGCTTGCTCGCGGCAGTGCTCGAGGAGCAGCACCAAGTGCCGCGGTTTAAGCTGGTGAGGGACACGCTCCGGCTCTGCGACGCGATCGCCTCGCCAGCGCCCTGATCCGGCCCAGATCGGACGAGAAAACGGCGGCCCCCGGGCCGCCGTTTCGTTTTGATAAAAATTGCCTGACGCGCTGATGAGAGCTATGATACGAGACTATGGCTGACAAATCGGAGGAAGATCTAAAAGATGGTTCGACGAGCTCACCCCAAGATGGTTCGACGAGCTCACCACAAGACCGCGACCATAAAAAACTCGGCAAAGAGCTTGATTTATTTACCTTTTCCGACTCCGTCGGCAAGGGTCTTCCCCTCTGGACCCCCAAAGGCTCGGTCATTCGCCGCGAGCTTGAGCGCTTTATCGTGGATGAAGAAATCCGGCGCGGCTACTTGCACGTCTATACGCCGGATATTGCGAAGCTGGATCTGTATAAAAAATCCGGCCACTACCCGCACTACAAAGATTCGATGTACGCGCCTATCGTTATAGACGATGAGGAATTCATGCTTCGCCCGATGACCTGTCCGCATCACTTCGAGCTGTATCTCGACAAGCCGCACAGCTACCGCGAACTCCCGATGCGCATCGCGGAGTTGGCCAAGCTCTATCGGTACGAGCAATCCGGCGAATTGATGGGGTTGCAGAGAGTCCGGACTTTCTGTCTCGCGGACGCACACATCATCTGCGCTACGGAAGAACAAGCAGTAGAAGAAGCGGGCAAAGTGCTCGATCTCATCGTGTACGTCACGAGTGTTTTCGGTCTCAAACAAAACGAGGATTATCACTTCCGACTCTCCTTGGGCGATCGCGAGAATACGGAGAAATATTACAAGAACGACGCGGCGTGGGAAAAGGCGGAGCGGCTCTTACGCGAGCTTCTAGAGAATCGGGGCGAAAAGTTTGAGGAGGCAAAAGACGAGGCAGCATTTTACGGTCCGAAAATTGACGTCCAGATGAAAAACGTAAACGGCAAAGAAGATACGGCCTTTACCGTGCAATACGATTTCTGCATGCCAGAGCGCTTCGATCTCACGTACGTCGCTCCTGATGGTACAAAAAAGCGCGCATTTGTCGTCCATCGCTCATCTATTGGAGCGATTGAGCGCATCGTCGCCTTCCTTATCGAGCACTACGCAGGCGCCTTCCCTCTCTGGCTCTCTCCGGTACAGGTGAACATCCTTCCGGTATCAGAAAAGCACCACGCGTATGCGAACGAGGTACAAGAACAGCTAGTTGCAGCAGGAATCCGCTGCGAGATTGCCGCTGATGATGCGCTTGGCAAAAGAATTCGTAATACGAAGCTCCAGAAAGTCCCCTACTTCCTCGTCCTCGGTGACGAAGAGGTCGCGGCGAATACCGCGACTCTTGAGAGCCGTGCCGGAAAGATTGGTGCACTATCTGTCACAGAAATCATTTCAAAACTTACGGGAGAGATCCGCACTCGCGCATAGCCCACACAACAAAAACAAAAACTCTCCTTTCGGAGAGTCTTTGTTTTCACCTTGCTTTGTCCTCCGTAGCTTTGGCGTAGGAGGGGAACTCGCACCCGTCCAATTTAATTACGCGTGATCACGATGCGCGGAGCTTCGCCATCTTTCGAGTGTACGAGTGTCATCGAGTCCGAGATTTCTGAACTTCCTTCTTTGACGGGAAGATTCTGAAGAGAAGAAAGTACAGGCTCGATAACAGCGTCGATCTTCTCTGCAGTTTTCGTAACGACATTCTCAACTTTTGAGAAGACACGGCCCGCCTTCGCTCCTGTGAGCTTCGGCGAGGCAAAGCCGATCATCTGCGAAGCAAGCGCCATGGCGCCACCTTTGTAGTAGACCAAGAGGTACGCACCAGCAGCTGCGAAGGAAAGAAGTGAGAGCCAGTAGAGCACAGTGCCTATAGGACCCAAGTCAAGTCCGGTGTACGGAATCTGTGTGAGAGAGACGTACGGTGTCGGATAGGTCGGCGCGTAGTACGCGGTGGTCTGGCAGGTAGCGGTGCCACCAGGGCCGGAGACCGTCATCGTGTAGACCGTGTTGCCCGTCGGATACACAGTGCGTGTGCCGAAGGTTGGGACAGATCCGATGTTCGGACTGATCCAGGCAGATGTCGCGTTGCTCGAAGACCAGCTGATGGTTGCCAACTGATTGCTGTATGCGCCGTAGTTACCGTAGGCGTTGCCAGAAATCGTTATCGTACAGTACGGCTGCGCTTGGTAGGTCGGGTAGGTCGGAGTGGGGTAGTAGGTCGGCGGGTAATACGTCGGCGTCGGATAGACATATTGCACTGGGTAGGTCACCGGAGCCTGCACGACCGGCACGACCGGAGCTGTGTTGGTATTTGTGTTGACGTTGGTATTCGTGTTCGTGTTGTTGTTCACGATGTTGATTGGCTGCGAAGGTGCAGGAGGATTGTTGATGATCACCGGCGGCTGCGAAGGCTGCGGCGCGCAGCACGGCGGATTTTGGTGCGGCGGTTGTGCGCAGCAGGGTGTCGGAGGAGGAGTCTGATGACATACAGAGCCACAGCCGAAGTTGAACGGCTGCTGAGATACAGTGGTGCCACAGTTATATCCACATCCAGCCGAAGCCACATAGCTCGTCGGGGTGTACGTATACCCTACGCCTTGCTGATACACCTGAGCCACGGCATACGTGTTGGCCGTTTGGTAGACGTCGTATACGTCGTAGGTGTTGTTGTAGGTATTGTAGCTCGGAGTAGGTTCATAGGTACCGTAGTCGTAAGTCGGTTCATAACCGCCGTACGAGTATGTGGGTTCGTAACCACCGTAAGAATAGGATGGTTCGTAGCCACCATACGAAAACACAGATTCATAACCGCCGTAATCATAGATCGGTTCATAGCCACCGTAGGAGTACGAAGGTTCGTAGCCTCCATAGGAATATGTGGGTTCGTAACCGCCATAAGAATACGTCGGTTCATATCCACCGTACGAGTATGTGGGTTCGTAGCCACCGTAAGAATACGTTGGCTCGTATCCACCATAGGAGTACGAAGGTTCGTAACCACCATAGGAATAGGTTGGTTCATATCCGCCGTACGAGTATGTGGGTTCGTAACCGCCATAAGAATACGTCGGTTCATATCCACCGTACGAGTACGAAGGTGAGTAGCCACCATAAGAGTACGTAGGTGCGTAGCCGCCGTAGCTGTAGTCGTAGCTCGGCTCATAACCAACATCAGCGTATGCGAAAATTGGTGCAGCAATAGCAAGTGCCGCACACAGTACAAGCTTCTTTGAAATTTTCATATGGTTATGAGTCTTAGTTACGTTCATACATTTTAATAATTTATTAATCTTTTGAAACGCTGGCTTTCTATCATGCTATGCGTTTTTTGTCAAGTTTGAAGAATGAGGCGAAGAGTTGAGGTGGGGTACCGGCGCACGCGCGCTTTCCCCCACTCTCGACATCAGTTGCCGGCGGTGTCCCACCTGGCCGGCTGGCCCGAGGCGTTCGCCTCGGCCGAGCAGGTCGTGGCCGTCGGACCGAAATCCGCCGACGAGCAGTGGAGCCGCCCATCGGTACCGGCGTAGCAGCCCGGCGCGCCGGCCGTGGCCGCGAAGGCGCTCTCCCGAAGGAGGCACGCCTCGGCGGCCTGCGCCCACGCCTGGAGGGTGAGGCCAGGGGCGTCCGGCCGGATCGGCGTCGCCGCGGGCGGAGCGACGACCGGCTGGTCAACCGGCTGGTCGACCAGGATGGCGCCGGCGGGCGGCGTCGTCCCTTCCGGGTAGCACCAGAACTTGCCGTCCACGGTGTACAGGACGTCGGTTCCGTTGCACTCGGGCGTCTGGGCGGCGGCGGTGCCGCTCAGGGCGGCGAAGAGGGCGGCGGAGACGGCCAGCGCGGCCGCCTTCAGAAACAGGTCGTCGATGGTCATGTCGAAAACTCCCTGGTTGACCCTCGGCTCAGCGTCTAGTGTGACACTGCGAGGGCTCTCTGCGCGCGATTATCGTGCGCACAGAGCCCTCGCAACTTTTACCACTGATTGGTTTTTTAAAGAACGCGGGCTTGTGAGCCCAACTCTCGAGTCCTCAGAGAGGACGATAGAGTTGGACTGGCAAGATGCTAGAACATTGAGAGGTTGCGCACAACTTAGGCAGGCATTATAGCATCCAAAGTCCTCTTGTCAAGAGTAATAAAGTGCCTTAAAACAAGGCTAAGATGAGTAGAGCACATTCGTTAGCCACAATTACTACCCTTCCCTCCCCGCCAATAAACGTGCAACACATGTGCTACCCTATACGAAATGGAAGAAGGAGTGAACCGCAGAGAATTCCTTAAACGTAGCGGAGCTGCGGCGGCTCTTACCCTCCTACCAAAAGGAGTGGAGGCGCAAGAGCGTCCCTTTGAATACTTCGCAAGCGATCTCCGCCCCGAAGAATTAGAGGCCCAGAAGGAAGCAGCCGCTCAATCGCTCGTACAAGATTTTCCAGCTATTCCAGAAATAGAATATCTGCGCAAATATTTCCCCCACCTCACGGAAGAATCCCAAATGTATATCCCGTCGCGCGAAGAATTGGAATATGTACTTTCAGAAAGTACGTCACAACTCGATGAACTAGCTGCTGCCATGACGACAGGTTCTTCCGCGGTGTTCGTCTTCGCTGATTACAATCGGGAAAGCGGCAAGAGACAACGCCTCTACACGATGCGAAAGGATGCTCATGACAAAATGGTATTTGTGAAGGCTTATCCCATCTCCCTTGGTCGAGAGGGATTTGGCAATGCGAGTGGTTCAGAAAAAACTCCCCTTGGCCTCCATACGATAGCTGCGAGCCACATGGGTTACTTTGGAGAGGTTGTCTCGGACCCTAATCAGTACAGAGATGTATTTAATCGCGTCGAAATAGCTGGAAACCCTCACTGGTTTGTTAAAGGACTCGGAAAAGAGGATGAGGTCGCCGAGATCGTAACTGACGAGTATCATCTTGTCGGACCTCAAACAAGTGCTGGGCGCGGCATTTTCCTCCACGGCACCAATCGCTCAGGTGAAATCGGGTCGGATGGAGAATGGAAGTCTCTATTGGGAGAAGGTCGCGCGGGAAGTTTGGGATGTGTTCGCGTATCAAATACTGGCATTCGTGACTTGGGTCTCTCCTCTCTTATTACAATAGGGTCATTCGTCATGATCCATGCGACACCCGCTGCACAGGAAGCTCCTGTATCTCAATATTATCCGGTGCCTCGATGGAATGAAGATCAATAAAAATTGAAGAGCGGCGACGGGCACGGGGTGCCCGCCGCCGCCGTAGATCACTGCTGCCACATTGCCGGACGTGCCGCGGCGTTCCCCTCTCGCTTGCACGCGAGGGGGATGCTGGAGTCCACGTCGCCGGTGCAGAGCAGTTCAAGACCCGCGGATACGTAGCATCCGCGGTCGCCGCTTGTCGACGCGAGCACGCCGCTCCGCTGCAGGCACGCTACCGCGGCCTGTGCGAACGTTGTCGGGCTCGACACCTCGATGCGACCACCAGTGGTCGCAGTGACGACCGTCGACGGCGGAACATAGGTCGGTTCCTGCACGACCGTGCGGACGACGGTCGGGGTCGAGTAGACGACCGGGGCCGGAGCGACCACCGTGCGGACGACCGTCGGCGTCGGAACGACAACCGGGGTCGCCTGCACGACGACTGTCGGGGTCGGCTGGACGACCACGGGTGCCGGGACATTGACCGTCGCCGTCGCCACCGGTCCTGCGGTGAGGGGCGGATCATCCGCACCCGCGCATCCGGCCAGAGCGAATGACACGGCCAGAGCCGCGCCGATCGCCAAAGAACGTAACACACTCCGCACGATGTTTCTCCTCATGCGAGATCGTCGTGGGGCGGGATGCCACACGAGGATCATCTAAACGTAGTACTTTAAAATATATAAAAAGCAAGTGAAGTTAAAGAGGAACAGCGCCCGCTCTCACGACTTCGCGCTGAAGCCGGAGAGCGGGCGCACTGATCGGCAGTGCCCGACCGATGGCGGTCACCATCGCATTGGCGGACACGGGCAGGGCCGGCGCCACTGGTCGTAGCAGACCCGCTGATAGACCGGCGGGAAGTGGTAGCCGCCCTGGTAGAAGGGGGCCGGCTGGAGAGCCAACGACAGCGACCGCAGCACCACCACGCCGCCGCAGCCGGAAGCGGCCAGCATTGCGGCCAAGACCGCAACGCGGAGAATTCCCTTTCTCATCGCCTGTCCTTTCTCGATGTCGTTCGCCGGACACAGCGTCCTCGCGATACGATCACCTGCCCTGCATAGTACTGCAAACTATAAAAAAGCAAGGACAGAATTTGTGATATACTATGCGCATGGCTAAAAGAGAATTTACAGCAGTATATGCGCGGAGCGGCAAGTGGATCACCGCGTGGATCGAAGAAATCCCGGGTGTAAATACGCAGGGGAAAACAATGAAAGAAGTGAAGGAAAATCTCCGCGAAGCCCTTGCAATGATATTCGAAGAAAATAGAAAACGTTCGGCGCTCAAGAATAATAATCTGCGGCGGGAGAATCTAAGGATCTCGGTTCCGGCGTGACCCATGAAGCGGTCGAAGCTCATCAAATATCTCGAATCGCAGGGATGTTTTTTTGTGCGTGAAGGCGCGCGGCATTCTCTCTATGGTACGAAAGAACGTGCAACCACCGTGCCGCGCCACAGCGAGATACCGGATATTCTCGCACAGAAAATCTGTCGCGATCTCGGTATACCAAAAATCCGACACGATAAGTAATGTAAGGGAGCCTTAATCCGTAAAATATAAAAAATCAACAAACGTACATCACCATTAAAAGTTCGCGGCGGCGAGGACATGCCTCGCCGCCGTAGATGCATCCTGGTCCTCCAGACAGGATGGAAAGATCAGTGCCCTTGGCTCTCGTCCCGCTCCTTCTGCGACCCCGCGATACGCTGCGAGATCAGGATACCCCACACCAAATCCATGGTGTTTGCCACTATGAGCATCCCGAGGATCTGGATCTCTTCGAAACGCAGCGGCTCGAAGATCGCCACGTCGAAGATGGCCACCACCATCCAGAGGGCAAGCATGATTCCGCTGACGAGCAGCCCCGCTATCGCCCCCGCACTGTCGGCAAGATAGCCGCGCCGATCCGAGATCTCGCGCTCGACCGTCTCCCACGTTTGGAAGTTGTAGTAGAGCACGAAGACCACGATCCACACCAGGAGCGCTGTCCAGTGCATGCCGTCGTCACCGATGAGGAGACGCAGGTACGGCGTCCCGATCATGAGGACGATTAGCACGAGCGTGGAGAGCCGAGCGGCTCGATGCATATCTCCTTTGCTTCGGCGACCGTAGTTCGTCTTTGTGCGCTCGGCCGCGTTCGCGACGCGCGATTTGTTGCGTCGCCAGACCCTCCAGCCGAGGAGATAGAGCAGGTGGGCCATGATTACCACCTCGGCCCCGACCAGGATCCAGAAGATCCCGTCCCGGGCCCACATACCTAGCCCGGATAGCGGATCCTGGTTGAGCAGGTAGGTGTTGTTCAACCAGACCCATCCTCGGAAGGCCGGCAACGCCCAGAGCGCCCCGACCACGACGAAGATCGGGATCGCGAGCCGCAAAAGGTAGCGGCCGAGCCACCGCCAGAAACCGCGGCGTGGCCGTGCTGTTGCTTCTGTCATCTGCTTCTTCCTCTCTGCGGCAGCGCCGCTTTTTGGGATTTGACGCGTCGGGATAGACGCATCATGCTATTTGCCGGAAAAACGGTACTATAAGTAATCGAAAAGTCAAGATTCTCAGGCCTTCTGTTCCGGCGAATCTTGAGAGCTTATGAATTCCCCGCCTCCTTTTCCAACTCTTCTTTCAGAACGTCGAGTACGGTGAGGGCTGTAAGAGCGCGATCTTGGATATCAGCGATCTTTTCTAGGCGTGCTGTTTCCTGCTCGAGTGCATGCAGATACGCCCGCGTCAAAATCTCTCCCTGTACTTCTTCAGGCAATTCCGAAAATCGCCCCTTGAGGTATTCCATTGCCCCCTTTTCATCGCCGCGATTCACTCGCCCTGCGATCTCATCGTGTATTTCTTCTATTTGATTGTCCATAGAGCATCTTTAGCGAGAATGTCATTTTTATTAGTTTCTACATGCTTTCGTTTGAGCGCTTTCATAAGCTCCACAAAGAATCCGAGGATACCTCGTGTCGTAGTGCTCAGTTGTTTTTGATACCCTTCCAATTCTTTCTTGCGCACCTCGGGGTCAGTCAATGTGGCTTTATCGAGCCCCTCGTCGACTCGCCTCCTTAGATGCTTCTGGAAATCATTTTCGAATGTTGCTTCCTTGAGGTTACCTTTTTCGTCTTTCTCATTCTTAAAATCAACCACCGTCATTGGTTTAGTCTGATCTATCGCATGCGCCTCCCCGTCTCCTTCCGCTTCTTCTAGAAGCTCTGCCCGTAAACGTGGGTCGCTAGAAACAGATGCGGCGAGGATAGTGGCGATGGAGGCATATCCCTCTTTTATTGCTTTCATGGCATCTCCGCCCTTAATTTCGCCTACCATTTCCATAATCTTCCTAGTTCTACTTTCCTTAAACCAACGATGATTCTTCTCGAGGTGCTCGAGAACCATCTCCCGCGTCTCTTTTTCTTTCCCCCTGATTACTTTATTTGCCTCAATTCGCGTAGCTATTCCAAAGGTCCCCCATCTCTTGAACCAATGCATGCTTGCGCCCACTGTCTTACGCTCGTCTTTCCGCTGTTGTTCGGTGAAATGTCCCTGCTCAAGTTGAGACCATTGTTTGGCACTAAAGCCATACCGATCGCTTAATTTTTCAGCAAGCTCATTAGATTTCTTGAAATTCTCCCTGCCTCTCAATTCTTTCAGTTTTGCCTGTGTTGCTTTGATTTCCTGTAATTTGCTAAATGGACCTTGCATGGCAATCCGATAGAATTGGCCTCGCATAAGGGTGCTCGCTCGCGCACTATTGAGGACGCCACCTATGAGCGCATCGAAGTCGCCATTTTGCTGGGCCAGATATTCGATGTCTTCATCGTGAAGATCCTTCCCAATTTTTTCGGCAAGATCCCACCGGCGTGAAAATTCATAGCGCGCCTTATTCAAGAGTTTAAAATCAGCTGTGGTCGGAGCGTTTTGCGCCACGCGCGTGAACATAGCGTCCACTGTGTCTGAATCAGCTTTAAATGTATCGCCACCATCCCGCAGGAGCTCCCCGAACAATTTCTGTTTCGTGGTATCGGTTAGGATTTCCTCCTGCAGTTTCCACTCTCTCCATTCTTTCTCGCCATGTTCTTCAAAAGGTAGGTCGTAGCCGAGAGCTCGCTTCCGTTTATCTCTTCGTCCTTCATCCAGAATGTGTTGCTCGAGCTTTTCCACGACTTAATTTTGGCACTTCTCTCTACGGTCGTCAATATAATCCCAAGGACGCGCTGTCCTACCCGACGGCTTGACCGCGCTCACGAGCCTGCTACATTTCAGACATGGTCCTCATGGTGGGCATTGTAGCATCAGGATGAATAGGGGCAGCTCTTGACATATGGCGCACAGTGTCCTATTTTCCTCCAAAGAGTGTGGAATGTTCCACGCTAATAGCGGAGTAACGGCAATGCAAGCGCTAACTCTCGAGATCGTGCTCGCGCCGTGGTTCAAGATCGTGTTGAGCCTCGCGGGCCTCACCGTGATATGCACGGTGCACAATCGCCTCATCAACGTCATTGTGAGCCTGATCGTACTGGGGATTCTCCTGATCCCGGTCTTTCCGGACATCGTCACGTTCGTGGGTCGCAACCCCGAGCTCATTCCAACGACGATAGTCGGCATCCCAACGATTCTGGTCGGCCTCACGGTCTACGTTGGCGCAGTATGGCTTCTGGCGTGGTTTTCCACGGTCTCGGACAAAATCAATCCCGTAGTGGCAAATCTCGCCGGGAGCTTCATCGTCCTCCTATGTCTCGTCGACCTTGCCCTAATCATCATATCCCTGATCGAATCCGGATGAATACGAGGACGAGGGGTACGGGTAGCACCCACTTCAGAGTCCGAAGCGGTGCGCCGCTTCGCAATCGCCAGACAGGTCGCCTGACCTCGTCGGGCGATTCTGTTTTTATACAACCCCGCAGGCTTCTACCCCATGGGGATACCCCCTAGACCTCCCCCAAAATCGTGCTAGCATCTTTGTATGGTGCTTGAGCAATACGAGAAGGAAGCGGAAAAAATCGAGCTAAAAAAAGAAGGACCCGAGGCGGTAGGGCCAACAGTTAAAACGATTTTAGCGGATACCAAACTGAGTGCACGTTTTGGAGATTACCTAGAGGCGGAGGGTGAGGCAGGGATGGATCCCGGTAAAGAGGGACTCGCGATAAAATTAAAGAACGGAAAACTCGACCCGGGAGATTTGAAAAAACTCGAAGTATATCGAGAAGATTTCCTTTTTGGAATGAGCAAAGTTGATTCGATTATACCGCGACTCGATAAAGCATCTATTGAGGAAATCGCAAAAAAATCTCCAGAACTTCAAGAAATATTGAAGGTCGTGGGGGTGGAAGGGGTGAGCTTTGCCCTAAAAAACCAGATGCACGAGTTCGCGATGAAAAACCAGTCCAAGTTTCAAGAAATTTCTGCTGCGTTCGAAACATTAGATGCATATAAGAGTGGAGAGTTCGAGAAATTAGACAAGAAGATCGCTGAAAAGTGCAAAAAAGCAGGAATCGACGTTGAGACGTTTGCACGCATTATGCAGAAAGACACGGGGCGTGTGAAAGAGCTCGAGAAGGAAGTGGGCAGTATTTATAAGAGCTCCAAGGACATTATAAAGAAATGGAGTAAAGGTAAGGTGTTTGGTTCTCATAAAAGTGCTAAGGAATGGGCCCTGAGTCTCTCCAGAGAAAAGAAACAGATGGATGAGGCACTCGCTACTGTGCGAGAAGATACGAAAAAAATTGGTGAACTTCTGAGCCTTACAGTTGACACGGACCCAACCATGCGCGAAGTATTGACGAGAGAGCTGGTGGGTGACAAACGTATAAAGGAACCTAAGTCATTCTCATTCAAAGAAATGAAGAATTTGGGCACTGAAGCGGATCGGGAGAAGGCGGCAAAAACGCATTGGGAAGAATATAAGAAGAGCCCTGAATATCAAGAAGACCTTAAGGTCGGTCCCGATGCTCCAAAGACTAAATTCAAAGATGGGGAGATGAAGCGATTTAAAGAAGCACACGGCGGCGGTTTTTGGATGAGATTGATGGAAATTTTCTTCGGTAATACTCTCGATAAAGTTACGAAATAATATATGGCTGACCTACAAGATCTAACGAAACAGTTTGATACTCTTGTTCAAGCGGGAGATGAGAAAGCGGCACGCGCATTCCTCGTCGAGAATTTGCAGGAATTTCCGCAAGATATGCGGGAGAAAATAATACTTGCCTTCTTTGCGGAGGCAGCGGTTACGCAAGCAGATGAAATAGGAGCGAAGGCAGATATACAAAAAGAGGGCGCCGATGCACTCGACATACTTTCCCAGGCCCGAGCGGAACTGGAGAACGCGCAACGGATTACCGAATTGCAAGATCAGCTCGGTAGGAGAGAGAATTAAGGCCAAACAGCTCCACAGAAGCAGAACTATAGAACCCCCACGAAATCGGCTTCGGGGGCTAATCGGTATTTCGTCATCAGTTGTGTGCGTGTTGGTATAACTGAACTATCGGCCGTACTATTTTTGGCCGTACTATTTTTGTTTGCTTCACACGTCTCCCCGACTCCATGTGGTTACGGCCGTTACGACATGGAGTCTGCAGAGAGCGGCGATACTTTGGGCCTACCTCGTCACGTTGGGTGACACGAGTGGCTCGCAGAAGACCGTGAACTACTTGAGCGGTAGGTCGAATTCTTTGCGAAGCTCAATATCGTTGTCGATTTCGTCTACGACAAGATACCGAACGCCGCGACCAAGGCGCAGCTCTGTGCGAAGATATACGAAAAGTTCCTCGCACGGATACGGATACACCCACACGCTCGCTTGCAGCTTTGTAAATCCCATATGACCAAGAAGACCACGTAGACGGTGTCGCACGTTGCTCCGCCTTTCCCAAATATCGAAAATAACAACGCGCCATTTTCGGTCCCATCGCAGAGGCACCGAAGGGGCGACAGCCTCGATAGCCGAAAGTGCGCTTGCTCGCATCCGTCCTGCCTTGGTCAGAGTGTTCTTTGATGTGAGGAGGCCTCGGGCTCTGAGTCGCACCAGCGCTTGGTATAAGCGCTTGTTGATGCGCTCGCGTGGGCCGAAATGTTTTTCGACGTGCTTGAGTAGTTGCAGTGTGTTTGGGGCTGCCGCCACCACACCTGTAGTGACTAAGAGAAAGATTGCCATCAGTGCGATGTCTTGGATTCTCCGTCTCTTTCGCCTCGAAGCAACCCTGTGCTCTATAGGATAGGGCAGTGACGCTGCTTTTCTTTTCATGCTCCATATTGTAACGGCCGTGAGGATATGGAGTATGAATATTGCAGGGATGCTGGGGACAGAAAGGGGGCAGTAAGACCCGCACTTACATGCCTTAGAGAGTCCCGACAAAATCGGCTTCGAGGATGTAGCGCGAGCTTTTGCCCGTGAGCGTGTCGCAGGTGACGAGCGTGAGTTTCTTCCCTAGAGTCGGCGAGAGATCGATGATGGCCTCTTCGGCGTTGGCTGTGCGGATAGACGTTACGCTATAGAGATACGATTTACCGTCCCCCTCTATCACAATGGAGTCGCCCGTTTGTAATTCGGGAATGCGATTAAACGCCTTGTACATCTGATTGCGGACGACAGGAAGATGCGAGCTGTGCGCGAAGATAAGGACATTGCCTTTTTCTCCGAGCTTTGCGGAATCGACATATCGTGCAGGACCATTCTTCAAAAGCTCGTCGAGCGCAGCAATGTCGCGCGTCGAGGGATTTTGTACGGGAAGATCGATATCGACTGCAGAAATTTTCATTCGTTCGGGAAGAATGCTCGAAGCCGGTAGCTCGTAGCTCGTAGCTTGTTCAGTACCAAGCTCGGGTAAACTGGAGAGCGCAAGACTTTCTGTACCGGCAGAGCACGTACCGTCAATTTGGCACGGCACAAATCCGATCGAATCCGCGGCACTTATTGTGGTGAAAAACACCACGATAAACGCAGCTAAATAAACGCGCTTCGGCGCCTGCCTGCCGGTAGGCAGGCCCTTTTCAGACGATATGTGCGAGTTGTACTCGGTCATATTTGACGAGTAAGATAATACCGTATAACAGGCGTATTGTCAAATACCGACCTGGAACCTCGGGCTTGACAAAGTGAGATATGTATGGAAGTATGCCGCGCATGGCGGACGAAAAACTACTCACGCAACAGACCAAAACCCACAGCACGCAGACGACCACGCACCAAGAACCAAGCCCGAGCATCTACTCGAGTGTGCTCGCAATCGCGGGATTCATCATCCTTATCGTTATCGTCCTCTGGGGGCTTTTCCATATCGCTTCCCTCGCCTCTCCGTTTTTCTCCTCCCTTTTCAATAAGAGTACTCCGGCTGCGATCGAAGTGACTGCTCCCTCGAGCGCGAAATCCGGAGAGTCGTTTGCATTGCGCTGGAAATATTCGCCAAAAGAAAATGGCATGTACGCGCTTTTGTACCAGTGTAGGGACAACGTTCATTTTGAAATACCACGCGGAGACACTTCGACCCCCATCCCGTGTGGGGCTGCATACGGCGTACCTGCGACCAACGCCCCCGATAACATGGTGACGATCACGCCGATGCTCTCTGGTACCGCTTCTACCAGTATCCCTGTGTCTCTCCTCTTCATGCCGAGCGCAACAAGCTCTCGACAAGCTCAAGGCAGCGTCACCATTGTGATACTGCCTTCCGAGACGCCGGTCGTTCAAGTCCCCGGACCTGTTACTCCGGTCGTCGTCCCTTCTGTACCAACATACACCTTGAGTCCAGCGGACCTCTCCGTGCGCATTGTGGGAGTGAGTATGGATCAATCTGGGATGGCTGTCGTAGAATTTGATATCGCCAACCAAGGCGGACGCCCGAGCGGATCGTATTATTTCGAAGCATTCCTCCCTACTCAATCCACCTACACGTACACCTCGCCTCTTCAATCTTCACTTGGTGTCGGCGATCATGTCGTGAGTACGCTTCGTTTCAGCGCTGGGGTACCCGGCGTGGTCTCTATCGTCGTCGATCCCACAGACGCCGTCTCAGAATCCAATGAAGTAAATAACTACGCCTCACAACCCATATACTCGTATATGCCCACGCAATCGTATTATCCGCAGTCGTATCCATACCAGCAGCAATACTACTCACAGCCATACCAGTACCCGTACACGTACTAACAAAACATTTACGAGACCGTCGGTAGAACAATGCGATGAGGTCTGACCTCATCGCATTGGAAATGATTTTAAATATCCAATGTTGCCTCCTTAGCGTGCGACTGTATAAAGCTCTTTCGCGCGGGGACATCGGTACCCATGAGCATGTCGAAGACCATGTCGGCGTCTTGCGCGTCTTCGATCGTGACCTGTTTCAGGATTCTTCGCGCGGGATCCATGGTCGTTTCCCACAATTCTTCCGAATTCATTTCACCCAAGCCTTTGTATCGCTGAACAGAAATTCTAGAGCTTTTAGCTTTTAGCTTATAGCTTTCAGCTGCGTTCTCCCCTTCAGCTTCTTCTGGTGTTTCTGCAAGCTGCAAGCTGTCAGCTTCTTCAAGCGGCATATCTTTACCGACGAGCTTTATGCGCTCTTCATCCGTATACGCATAGAAAATTTCTTTACCCTTTCGCACTTTGAAAAGGGGCGGTTGAGCAATGTACAAGTAGCCTCCATCAACCACCGACCGGAAGTGACGGTAGAAAAGCGTAAGAAGAAGCGTGCGGATGTGTGCGCCATCCACGTCGGCATCGGTTGCAATGATGATTTTATGATATCGAAGTTTCGCAAGATCAAAGACGTCTCCGATCGCGGTTCCCAGCGCAACCACAAGATTGCGAATCTGCTCCGAGGCAAGCATTTTATCGAGGCGCGCTCGTTCGATATTCAAGATCTTTCCGCGCAAAGGCAATATCGCTTGCGTCCGACGATCGCGTCCCATTTTGGCAGTGCCTCCGGCCGAGTCCCCCTCTACGATAAAAAGTTCGGACTCTTCGGCGCTTTTACTCTGACAATCAGCAAGCTTCCCCGGAAGCGTCATTCCATCCAAAGCGCCTTTGCGTAGTATCGAATCCTTCGCGGCTTTCGCGGCCTTACGCGCCTTCATCGCGAGCGTGACTTTGCCGAGGATTGCGCGCGCATCATCCGGATTCTCTTCCAGAAATCGCCCAAATGCCTCACCGAAAACGGCTTCCGTCGCCCCACGCGCCTCCACGCTTCCGAGCTTGGATTTCGTCTGGCCTTCGAATTGCACTTCCCGCATCTTGATCGAAATCACGGCTGTCATGCCCTCAAGCGCGTCATCACCGGTAAACGAATCGCTCTCCTTCCCCCCGTTACCATTTTTGTTCTGAGCGTTCAGGGTGCGCGTAAGCGCGGTCTTGAAGCCCGTGACATGCATGCCACCTTCGCTGTTGTAGATATTGTTGGCAAAGGCCGAGAATCGCGAGGTAATGTCGTCGACATATTGAAGCGCCACTTCCACTTGCACTCCGTCTTGCTCTTTCTCTACATAGAAAATATTCTTGTGTACCGGCTCGAGATGATGATTCTGAAATGCCACGAGACTTCGAAGCCCACCTTCGAAATAAAACGATGTGGAAGGAGCGTCGATGCCGAGTTCGCGCAGATAATAGACGTCCTCATCGTTGATTTTCCCCGCATTCCGCAAATCGAGAATGGAAATGCGAAGACCGCGCACGAGATACGCCTGCTGACGCATATGAGCGACAATGGTGTCCCAATTGAGCTGCCGGTCCGGGAAGATCTTCGGATCAGATTCAAACATGATAATGGTTCCGTGCAATTCGGAAGAATCTATTTTCTTGGTTTTCCCTATCGGCTTGCCGCCATCTTTGTATTCCTGCATGAACTTTCCTCCATCACGATGCACCTCCGCACGCACGCGCGTCGAAAGCGCATTCACCACCGACACACCGACACCGTGCAAACCGCCAGAGACTTTATATCCCTCGCCGCCGAACTTTCCTCCGGCGTGGAGAACTGTCATCACGGTCTCGAGCGTTGAGACTTTGGTCTTCGGATGGATCTCTACGGGAATGCCGCGGCCATTGTCGGCGACGCGCACGCGATTCTCCGGCAAAAGCGCGATCTCGATATCATTACAAAATCCGCCCATCGCCTCGTCGCGGGAGTTGTCGAAGACTTCCCAAATGAGATGATGGAGCCCAGCGCTATCGGTCGTCCCAATGTACATCCCCGGGCGGCGGCGTACTGCCTCCAATCCCTCGAGGACTGTAATGTCAGAGGCTCCGTAGGAGCCTGTTTTCTTGACCTTTTCAGGGGTGCTTTTTGCTTTCTTTTCAGCCATATTTTAGTCATATGAGTATAGCACCCCGTTAGAGATTTTGGAAGGCCAAAAGTGCACAAAATCGACCTATTTTCGGCTATTTCTATATGCCGTAGAATCTTGAGTTAAGTGATTGGAAGCCTCGCTTCCTATCTCTAACGGGGTAGCAAAGAACCCGTCTTTTTACCTCACTTCCCAGCCCTTTTCTTCCACCCCTGCGTAGACGCTTTCCATGCGCTGATTCGCATCTTCGTCGGTCAATGTGCGATCAAAAGATTGAAAGATAAGCCGAAATGCATATGATGTCTTCCCTGTCTTTTCGTTCTTGTATTCATCAAATTTCTCACTTCGCACGAGGAGGTCGCCTGCATGTTGTTGTACTATTTTCAGCACCTCGACAGGCTCGGTGCCATTTGGTACCCAAATGGCAATGTCGCGCACGATAGATGGATAGCGCGAGAATGACTGATAACGCTCCGTGGTGGAGACAGGAAGATTCTCATACGCACTGGCACTCGCACTCTCAAGAGGCTTTTCTTGAATTCCTTGAGAGTCAGCAGTTCCAATCAATATCTTTTCATCTTTCTTTCCCCATACCGTACCAATTTCAAAAATCTTTACTTCTGTAAGCCCCAGAAGATCCTTGTTTCGGTTATTTTTTTCGTACGCTTCTTTGAGTCCATCCACGAGCGTAGCGCGCAAATACGGCTTCTCTCCCCCGACTTTATTGAGTACCTGCCTCTCTCCTTTGTCTGCAAAAACAGACGTGAGTACTTCTGAGTATCCTTTTGATACAAATTCTTCCCGCACTTTTTCTGCGGCATAAAAATTCTTATTGATCTCGGGGTGTTTTTGAAACGGTGAGAGTTCAGCTGGAGAAACTTTGTCGTACCCTATAATGCGACCGACCTCTTCTACGAGATCTTCTGGGATAGCAATATCAAGTCGCTCGAAGGGCGGAGTGACGGTAAACGTTTCGCCCTCTTGTACGTGGGTAAGATCGAGCCTCTTCCACACATCGACAACATCATCGACACCGAATGTGGTCCCCAGCGTTGCGTTCACCTGCGGAACTGAAACGGCGACTTGCTGAGGAGATATTTTCCGTGCACGTGCGATTCCGTACCCAACAATCTCTCCGCCTGCAACTTCGGAGATGAGCTTCGCCACCGCGTATATGCCGTATACAGCCAGATCGTCAGCCATTTCATTTTCGAATCGTTTTGCCGCCTCCGTGCGTTGATTGAAACGCTGTGCAGCTTTCCGTGTTTCCACGGACGCGAATTTACTGGTGGAAAGAACGAGATCGGTCGTATCGCTTTTCATCTCTGCGAGCGCTCCTCCTTTTACGCCGCCAATATCTACCGCCTCGCGTGCAGCATTCATAATGACCGCCTCTTTCCCCGTAAGCTCAACTGATGTCCCGCCGAGAAGAGTGACCTTCTCACCTTTCTCCGACGTGCGAATGCCATAGACAATCCCCTCTCCTTCCTTAAATGTCGTTGCATCAAAGGCGTGGGCGGGCATCCCGATGTCGAACATCACATAATTCGTCGCGTCCACGACATTGTTGATCGAGCGCTGCCCCACGGCCTCGAGCCGCTCTTTCAGCCACGCGGGGGACGGCCCTATCTTCACACCCTTCACGTATGCAGCGGCGCCGACCGGAACGCGTTCAGTATCCTCGATAAGCATGCGCACCTTTCCGCTCTCTGGAAGCTCGGGTAGAGGTGCACGCAGAGGATCGGCTTTGAGAGGAAGGTTGAGGATAGCTGAAAGTTCTTTGGCAATCCCGCGATGAGAAAGACAATCGTGACCACGATTCGGCGTCACCTTCACGTCCAACGTGTCGCCTTCGATGCTTTCTATTTCAAACGCATGAAAGGTAAGTGCATCAGAAATTACCTGCGCTTCCGGGAGAGGCGTATCGAAATATGACTGGAGCCACGCGAGAGAAACTTTCATGTTAAAATTGGTTCACAAACCGCAGGTCAGCCGAATGCATGAGACGCACATCGTCTATTCCCCACCGTAGCATCGCGAGACGATCGAGTCCCATGCCGAAGGCAAAGCCTCGATATTTCGTAGGGTCGACTCCTGCGTTTTTAAGAACATTGGGATGCACCATTCCCGCGCCCATCATCTCTATCCATTTGTCGCGAAGTTTCTCCGGCACATCCGCTCCTACGAGCCGCATATCAACTTCCACAGACGGCTCGGTAAATGGAAAGAAGCTGGGGCGAAAACGGATTTCGACAGAAGCGCCTTTAAACAACTCTTTAAAAAATCGTGCGAGTGTGCCTTTAAGGTTCGCGAGCGTCACATCTTCCCCTACGGCCAATCCCTCTATTTGAAAGAATTCCGCTTCATGCGTCATGTCAGTCGCCTCGTTACGAAACACTTTACCCGGCACGATGATGCGATACGGCGGTAGATTGCCCGCCTTCATTTGTGCTTCCATGTATCTGCCCTGTACATTCGATGTATGCGTCCGCAATACATATCCTGGCTCGTCTTTTATAAAGAAGGTGTCTTGCATATCGCGGGCAGGATGGTCCTTTGGGAAATTGAGCATATCGAAGTTGTAGTGCTCACTCTCCAGAAGCGGTCCTTCAGCAAAGGAAAAGCCCATATCCAAGAAAATCCGGTTCGCTTCACGGATAAGGCTCGAGATGGGGTGAATATGCCCGCGCTCCATTCAGAGAAGTATACTCTTCCCTCGAAGCCTTACAAAACGGCCTCTTTTTGATACAATCCATCAACTGTGGTCAGTGGGATCATCATGTATGTGTTTTTGTTCACCGTGCTCTATTTCGAGGTGTTTTTGCTTGTCTCGTTCCTTGAAAGACGCAGAGTGAGCAGCACAGGTTCTGCTGATGCGTCGATTGTAGATACAACAAACCTGCCTCGGGTCTGTGTGGTCGTGCCCTGCTTCAACGAGGCACGCACACTCCGAACGACACTGCATTCACTCCTTGGGCTTGAGTACCCCAAGGAAAAACTTGAAATAGTTGTTGTCGACGACGGTTCGATAGATGACACGCTCATTGTTGCACGATCATTTGAGCACGATAGCCGCGTCCGCGTATTTCATAAGGAAAATGGCGGTAAACACACAGCGATGAATCTTGCTCTCCTGCATACACAGGCGGAACTCATCGGCTGTCTTGACGCCGACTCAATCGTCGCGAAAGATGCACTCCTTGGGATCATTCCTGTATTCGAAAATAAAAAGGTCGCTGCTGTAACGCCGGGAATCCATGTACGCGAGCCCCGTACGCTCCTCCAGCACATGCAGAAAGTCGAATATCGGCTGAGTCTTTTCAATCGATTTGCCTTTGCTACACTGGGCTCCCTTTTTATTACTCCCGGCCCGTTCTCTTTCTTCAGAACAAGCGTCGTGCGCGAACTGGGCGGTTGGCGCCACGGGCACTCGACAGAAGACATGGAAATGGCACTGCGTATTCAGGCAGCAGGACATTTGATAGCCAATGCGCCGAATGCCGTCGTCCATACCGACACTCCCGCAACATTGATCGGGCTTTCCCGTCAGCGGATTCGATGGTCCTATGGTTGGTTGCGCAATGCGATCGACTACCGACGCATGATCGGAAACACCCGTTTCGGAAATCTCGGTCTCATCATTCTACCGTCGGCGCTGCTCTCCATCGCGGCGGGCATCTTTTTCTTTCTGAGTGCGGTGTGGTCCATACTACAAGAAATTATTCAGCAGATCACGCGCATTGAGGTTACGGGCGTGCTCACTCCACCTACAATCACAGATGTGTTTTACCTCAATACGAGCGCTGTGCTGTTTCTTATAGTAGTAAGTATGATCCTCATTGTCGTCCTCATTTCCATAGGATCATTCGTCGGTACGAACTCTCGCCGTCCCCCACTTGCCACACCACTATTTCTTCTTTTCTACGGCTTCTTGGCTCCGCTGTGGCTCTCCATTGCACTCGTACGCGCAGCGTTCAAAACTGGCGTACGCTGGCGTTAACTATGGAAAATCCCGTCTTCAACACACGTGGTGCCCGGTGGCGCACCTATGCGATCGCTTTTTTTATCACGGCTTTCATATTTGCGACAGCGCTGTATGCATCGAACTATTTTAATACAGAGCGGATGGAGGATATCCGCGCGACACAAGACACCATCTCGACCGACATACTCTCTCTGGAAACTCAATTCGATCTTCTGCAGGAACACTCGTGCGAAGACATATCGGAAAACACCATTCTTCCCAGTGAATTGCGCACGCTCGCAAGCCAGCTCTCGCACATGGAATCACAAGGCGCTCGGAATTGGGACGAGGTAATACGTTTGAAGCGCCTGTATTCCCTGCTCGAGATCAAAGATTATCTGCTGATGAAGCAAATTGCTGCGAAATGTAATCTAAAGCCGGTATTCATTCTTTATTTCTATTCCAACCAGGGAGATTGTGAGAACTGTGAAAGCCAAGGCTATGTGCTCACCGAACTCGCGGAAAACTACCCGTCCGTGCGCATTTATTCGTTCGACTACAATCTCGATGTCTCCGCGCTGCAAACGCTTATCTCGATCGACAACGTCGAGAACAAACTTCCTGCTCTTCTCATAAACGGAAAAACCTATTACGGATTTCAAAGCATAGAAGATGTTGAACGAATTCTGCCGCAACTGGCAACGCTTAATCCTGCTACATCGACTCGCGCAACTTCGACGAAGAAATAAGGGGGGTCTGCTGGAGGCGACTCCTCGTTCATTACATTCACTCGGAGCCGCCTCCCAGATTCGAACTGGGGACCTTCTCTTTACAAAAGAGTTGCTCTACCAACTGAGCTAAGGCGGCACTACTACGCTCCGATGTACATCGGAGCTTCGAAGGGCAAGTAATGGTCGGATTAACCACATCTCGCCCGCCGAAGCTCATATGCAATTTGAGCGAAGGCGGGAGCTAAGGCGGCGTACGCACATTCTGCCTTTTTTATCTTACTTCCTCAAGCGCGAAGCCAGCGGTTTCGAGGAGAACATCGCGCAGATATCTCTTCTTTCTATAGAGTCACGCGAGTGATGTTTATGAGGGTCTCTCGGAGGGCCGTCGGGTCGAGAGCGAGCGCTGCGGCAGCAGCCGCAGATAGCGACCCGAAGAAATGTCATTCGCGTGACTCTTCCCCCCCTCCATTTCTATGCTCACTCACCTTCTTCAAAAACTCCGATCGAGTTTCGCGCTTCTCGAATCGATGTTTATGCGAGACAAAATCTGCCAAACGATAGGCTTGTCGCTCTGCAACCCGTGCTAGATATGCGAAGCCAAGCGCTGCTTCATGGATGAAAAAACGTGACAGACGAACAAGTACCGGGAGAAATTGCGCAAGATCCATTCGGGCCGCGGTAAGAAGTGCCTTGAGCTGTAGTGCGCGTGTATCCAGAGTCTCTCTAAACGCGGGAACAAGCACGCGGCTATGACGTTGTTCCCAGTACTTCAGACCAAAGAGCCCTATAATACCAAGAAGCGAACTGAAGAAGAATATACTTGCCACAAACATAGTATTATTTGACCGAGAGACGCTCGAAGCGGACGAGCTCGATCTTCTCGCCAAATTTTTGCACACCCGATTCGATGAGCTGTCGAATAGTAATGCTCGGATCTTTCACGTAGGGTTGTTCGAGGAGCACACGCTCACGCAGATAGCTATCCACTTTGCCTTCAATAGCTTTTGCACGAGCCGCCTCTGGCACCTTGAGAGCTTCTTCTGCAAAAACTTCTCGTGCCGCTTTGAGATCGTCCTCCTTCACATCATGACGGGAAACAAACTGCGGATTCATCGCAGCAACATGCATCGCGATGTCATAGGCGAGTTTGGAAAATTCTTCATTTTTTGAGACGAAATCCGTCTCACAGGCAAGTACCACCACACCAACTACCGCACCCCCCGCATGAGTGTAGGCCGAGACGATGCCGGCTCCCAAGGCACGATCTGCTTTCTTGGATGCGATCGCGGAACTTTGTTTTCGCAAAATAACTTTTGCTTTTTCGATATCCCCTCCCGCTTCTGCGAGCGCCTTCTTACATTGCATGATCGAAACACCTGTTTGATCGCGCAATTTTTTCAACAGCTCATCAACCGCCATGATGTTACGTGGTGTTTGGATTCGCGGCTGCTGGCTTAGGTGCTGCAGCTTTCCCTGCCGAATACGCGTCCGCAATTGCATTCGTTACGAGCGTAATACTGCGTACGGAGGTGTCGTTGCCGGGGATTGGATATTGGATGAGGGAGAAATCACAATCAGAACTAGAAAGGCCGATAACGGGAATTTTGAGTTGATTGGCCTCTTGTACCGCGGTGTTTTCGTGACGTGTGTCGACAACAAAGAGTGCTGCAGGCAATTCAATCATGTGTACGAGTCCACCGAATCGGCCGAGAAGCTCATCTATCTCACGATCAATCATAAGGCGTTCGCGCTTGGTGTACTTTTCCAGCTCGCCCGTTTCCCGCTCCTGCATCAATTTTTGAAGACGATCAATGCGCTTTCGGATGTTTTTGAAATTTGTAAGAGTTCCCCCAATCCAACGACCGGCAACATACGGTGCACCTACACGCTCTGCTGCAGCTTTCACAATTCCGAGCGCTTCATGTTTACCACCAACAAACAGCACGTGCTTACCACCGAGAGCAGTTACAAATGCAGACGCAGCATCTAATCGTCTCACAGTTTCTTCAAGATCGAAAATGTCGGTGCGTTCCTTGGTCCCAAAAAGGTACGCCACCGCAGAAGGATGTCGGCGAGCACGGGCATATCCAAAATGCGTCCCTGCGCCAAAGAGTGTCTGAATATCGCTTATAACTCCCATGTGTGGAAGATACTAGCAAAATGGAGCCTTAGAAGCAAGTTTTTCGTGGCGAAACCCCGCACCAAAGTCAGCTCACGAAAGCATTGTTGCTTCAAGAAAAACTGTGAGGCTTTTGGTGCGGGGTCAGACATTTTCTGCAACAGCTTCCCCTTCTTCGGCTTTCGCGAGGGCTTGGAGGATCGGCCCGATCCCGCCGGCCATGATCTTCGGAATGTTCGACCACGACTCTTTAATACGATGGTCCGTGATGCGATCTTGCGGAAAATTGTAGGTCCGGATCTTCTCGCTGCGATCCCCCGTGCCTACCTGCTGCTTTCGATCAGCTGCGCGTTCCCGCGCTTCGCGTTCGTCTTGTGCCTGCTGGAGCTTACTCGCAAGCAGTGTCATCGCCTTTTCTTTATTCTGCGCCTGACTTCTCTCTGATGTGCATTTCACGTCGATGCCGGTCGGTTTGTGCACGATGCGCACGGCCGTCTCTACTTTATTGACATTTTGCCCCCCCGCGCCGCCCGAACGTGAAGTTTCTACATCGATATCGGAGGGGTTTATCTCTATTTTTGTGCGCTTGTATATGGGAAGTATCACAACTGATGCAGTCGAGGTATGGATACGCCCTGCTTTTTCCGTGGCCGGTACCCTCTGTACGCGGTGCACACCGGTCTCATACTGTAATTCACGATAGACATTTTCCCCCTTGATTTCAACTTGCGTTTCTTTAATCCCGCCAACCGTGGCACGCGACTCATCGAGTGTTCGCCACTTCCATCCGCGCGTATCGGCGTACGCAAGGTACATTGCGGCAAGCTCCCCCGCAAAAAGTGATGCCTCATCGCCTCCGACGCCTGCGCGTACTTCGAGCACAATCTCATTCGGCCATTCACGCTCATTGTCCGATCCAACAATAGACTCTATTTGCCTGAGAAGTGCATCTTTCTGCGCTTCGATCTCATTCAATTCTTTTTCGGCAAGCTCCTTCATCGCCGGATCAACCTCAATGAGCTCTTGTGCATCTTTTTCTGCTTGCGATAGACGCTGCCACTCGACAACAAGAAACGAGACGCGATGATCGTTCGCATAATCTTCGGGACGTGTGGTAGTTTTTTCCGCCATAGCGTAAGTATAGCGCCGTCCGCCAAAGGCGGACGGCGCATATACATGAAGTTACTTCTTTGTCTTTTTGGTAGTCTTCGCAGCAGCGCGTTTCTTGAATTTATCTACACGACCAGCAGTATCAATAGTCTTCGATGTTCCCGTATAAAAAGGGTGCGAGGCGCTGGAGATTTCCACTTGGAAAACAGGATATTCCTTCCCATCCTCCCACGTGTCTTTCTTTGCTGTCTCAATGGTCGAACCAATTAAGAAACGCTTCCCCGAGGTTGAATCCTCGAAAATGACCGGTCGGTACGTATTCGGATGAATGTCTTTCTTCATAACTCGAAGAGAATACATCAAATCGCAATAAAATACAATGGACAATTGCGTTACCTAGAGGTACGCCGCTGGCTTTCGCCAGC